>WNGB01000645.1_pt1 | contig 125560 bp, 112 predicted proteins | sample 5400681 | NCBI WGS metagenome assembly WNGB01 (sample SAMN13153367, study PRJNA577476) | soil metagenome | isolation source: 115 cm soil or saprolite under grassland replicate 2 | place: USA:California | collected 2016-06-15
GTCGGCGACGGCTCCAGCGTGGACGCCGCCCGGCTGGCCATGGAGCCGTCGGCGCCGGTGACCTTCCCGCAGGCCCTCGACTTCCTGCGCTCGATCCATTCGCGGCGCGACCTGATGGTGCTCGGGGTCTACGGCGGTCCCGGCCTCTCGGTGGCCGGTGAGATCATGCCGCGCCTGCCCGCATCGGTGCGCTCGCTGTGGAGCGCCGCCGCCTCGGGGAGCGCCACGCCGCTGCGCGTCACCATCGCCCAGGAACAGCGGGAAGAGGTGGACGTGCCGGTGGACGGCGCGGTGCGCATCGATCTCGAGGTGCGCCGCCGCGATCCGGTGGTCGGAGGAGAAGGGGATCAGAAACCCGAGGAATCGGACCAGACGCAGGGAGTTTCGTAGAGACGCCCCAGTCCGTCACAGAGAACCCTGCCGGGTCCCAGGACGCCGGGGCGTCTCAAGGGAGAAAAGGGAGCTGCATGAGATTCCGCACCAGCGCCGTCCTGCCGGTCATTACGATCTTTTTTTATCTGGGGGCGGCGCGGCTGGCGCTGGCCACCCAGGTCCGCATTTTCCAGACCCAGAGCCAGGCCGGCTTTCTCGCCGGCACGCTGGAGGGGGTGAGCGTCGATTCCCTCGGCCGCATGCAGCTCGCGCCGCGCGCCGAGCGGGTGACCTCGCTCTCCGAGCCGTTCCTGCTTTCCGCCGCCGCGCATCCGGACGGCTGGGTGGTGGGCACCGGCAACGCCGGCAAGGTCCTCCTGATCGACCGCAAGGGGAAGACGACCGAGCTCCTGGCCGCCGCCGAGCCCGAGGTGTTCGCCGTCTGGGCCGACAAAGACGGCACGGTGTTCGCCGGCACCTCGCCGCGCGGCAAGGTCTACCGCATTGCCCGGGGCAAGGACGGGACCTGGAAGAGCGAAGTTTTCTTCGAGCCCGGCGAGATCTACATCTGGGATCTGGCCCGTGCTGCCGATGGAACGCTCCTCGTCGCCACCGGCACCCAGGGCAAGCTGTTCAAGGTCAGCCCCGCCGGCAAGGGCGAGGTCCTCTATGACAGCGACGACACGCACGTCCGTTCGCTGGCGGTCCTCCCAGGGGGCGATGTGCTGGCCGGGACGGCGGGAGAGGGGCTGATCCTGCGGATCGGCCGCGACGGCCAGGCCCGCACGCTCTATGACGCCGATGAGCCCGAGGTCGTGTCCCTGACCGTGGCGCCGGACGGCACCTGTTATGCCGCGGTGGTCTCCTCGGAGGCCAGCCTGGTGGACCTCTCGAAGGATCAGCAGGCCGCCGGCACTGCCAAGCCCGGCGAGCCCACGGTCACGGTCACCGTGGTCGAGGAGGGGGCGCCGGCCGCCCCGGCAGGCACCCGCAAGCCCGGGACCACCGGCCCGCGCAGCCAGGTGCTCTCCATCTCTCCGGCCGGCGTGGTCGAGAGCCTGTGGAGCTTCCCCGAGGATACGGTCTACGACCTCCTCTGGCAGGGCGACCACCTGTGGGTGGCCACCGGCCTGGAGGGGAAGCTCTACCGCTGGGCCGATTCCCAGATGCTCCTCGAGAAGGACGTCGACGAGCGCCAGATCGTGGCGCTCCTGCCCGGCGAGCCCGGACCGGCGTTCGCCACCACCAACGCCGCGGCCGTCTACCGGATCACCGCGGGCACCGAGACCTCGGGCACCTACACGAGCGCCGCGCTGGACGCCGGGCAGGCGGCGCGCTTCGGGACCTTCCGCTGGCGCGGCGAGGCGCCCGGGAGGGACTCGCTCCGCTTCTCGTTCCGCAGCGGCCTGAGCGCCGAGCCCGACCGCACCTGGTCGCCCTGGACCGAGCCCAAGGCGGGAGAAAGCTCCGCCAACGGCCCCGAGATCTCCCTCGAGGACCTGCCGCGCGGCCGTTACGTCCAGTGGCGGACCGAGCTCCGTACCACCGACCATGGCTCGCCGCAGCTCTGGGGTGCCGAGCTCTCGTACCGGCAGGAGAACCTGAAGCCGCGGATCGATCAGCTCGCGGCGCTCGATCCCGGGCAGATCCTGGTGCCCGCCAACTTCAACCCCTCCAACCAGGTCTATGAGCCGGCCCACCCGAACCGCGAGGGGATTTTCACCGTGGTCGGGCAGGCGGCCGAAGACGAGGGTGGCGGCCGCACCAAGCCCCTCTGGAAGCAGGGTTTTCAGACCTTGCGCTGGGCCGCCTCCGATCCCAACGACGACCAGCTGGTCTACGATCTCGCCTTCCGCCCGGTCGACGCCGAAAAGACTGCGGATGCCGCGGATTCCGGAGACGGTGGCTGGCTCACCATGGCCGACGAGCTGGACGACGACTGGTACAGCTTCGACGCCACCGTCCTTCCCGATGGAGTCTACCGGTTCCGCCTGCGCGCCTCCGACCGCCCGGCCAACGATCCGGCGCGAGCCCTCGTGGCCGAGCGGGTCAGCGACCCGGTCGTCGTGGACCATGCGCCGCCCGAGCTCGTCGAGGTGCGGCGCGACGGCGAGCGGCTGCGCGTCACCGTGCGCGACGCGGCGAGCCCGCTGCGCGAAGCGGTGCTGAGCGTCGACGCCCAGGAGTGGAAGCCGGTCGAGGCCGCGGACGGGCTGCTCGACGGCCGCACCGAAACGCTCCTGATCGAGCCGGGGGAGGAGGCGAAGAAGGGCGGAAGCCTGCTCCTGCTGCGCGTCACCGATGCCGCCTTCAACGTGATCACGTTCAACCTGACCCAGGCCTCGCAGCGATGAGCCCGCGGATCGCCGTCTACCCGGGGTCGTTCGATCCCCTCCACAACGGTCACCTGGACATCATCGACCGTTGTCTTCCCATCTTCGACGAGGTCGTGGTGGCGATCCTCTACAACGAGAGCAAGAAGCCGCTGTTCAGCACCGAAGAGCGGGTCGACACCGTCCGCGAGCTGCTCCGCGACCGTCCGCGCTGCCGGGTGGAGAGCTTCTCCGGGCTGCTGGTCCATTTCATGGATCAAATCGGCGCCCGTACGGTGATCCGCGGTCTGCGCGCGGTCTCGGACTTCGAGTACGAGTTCCAGATGGCGCTGATGAACCGCCGCCTGAACCCGCGGGTCGAGACGGTCTTCCTGATGCCCAAGGAGGACTACAGCTATCTGTCGAGCCGGCTGGTCAAGGAGGTCTTCGCCCTGGGCGGCAGCGTCGAAGGCCTGGTTCCCCAGAGGGTGCTGGATCTTCTGCACAAGCGCCTGCGCACCCCGGCGCCGGTCTCCGTGCCTTGACCGATTCGCTCGAAGACTTCCTTCTCCGCATGCCGAAGGTGGAGCTCCATGTCCACCTGGAAGGGGCGATGCGGCCGGCGGTGCTGCTCGAGCTCGCCCGGCGCAACGGCGTCGAGCTTCCGGCGGACGACGAAGCGGGGCTCGCACGCTGGTTCCGCTTCCGCGATTTCGAGCAGTTCGTCCAGGTCTACCTGACCTGCTCGCGGGCGCTGCAAAAACCCGAGGACTTCCAACTGCTGGTCGCCGATTTCCTGGCGGAGCAGGCGCGGCAGAACATCGTCTATACCGAGGCGCACTTCACGATCGGCACCCATCTGACGAACGGCGCCAACGGCGGCGAGGTGCTCGCGGCGCTGGAGGAGGCGATCCGCGAAGGAGAGAAGCAGCTGGGAGTGCGCCTGCGGCTGATTCCCGACATCGTCAGGAACGTCGGGCCCGCGCTGGCCGACCGCACCTTGGAATGGGCTCTCGCCGGCCGCGGCCGCGGCGTCGTGGCCCTCGGTCTCTCGGGCAGCGAGGCGCGGTTCGCCAACGAGCCGTTCCGGGAGCACTTCGCCACCGCCACCCGCGAAGGGCTCCACTGCGTGGCCCACGCCGGCGAGCATGCCGGCCCCGAGTCGATCCGCTCTGTCCTGGAGGTCTGCCGGGCCGAGCGGATCGGGCACGGCGTCCGCGCCGTCGAGGACCCCGCCCTGATGGCGGAGCTCCGCGAGCGCGGCATTCCGCTGGAGATCTGCCCCTCCTCGAACGTCTGCCTGGGCGTCGTCCCGGACCTGGAGCGGCACCCCTTCGACCGGCTGGCCCGCGCCGGCTGCCGGGTCACGGTGAATTCCGACGATCCCGCCTTCTTCGACACGACGCTGACCGGCGAGTACCTGCGCCTCTCCCGGACCTTCGGCTACGGTCTCCGCGAGCTGACCGGTCTGGCGCTCTCCGGTCTGCGCGCCGCCTTCCTGCCGGAAGAGGAGCGCGAGGCCCTGGCCGCGCGCTTCCGCGACTCACCCTAGTTGCTGATTTCAGGGTCTCAAAGACTGACAACCGGCCCATCGCCGGCAGTCTCTCGGCATGGCATATGACCCATCGTCCTCCGATCCTCCTCTATCCGGCCGTCCGGAGGGAGAGATCCTGAGCCCTGATCGCCTGGAGTCTCTGCGCGAGGTTCTGGAGCTGCTGCCGGACGAGCTCCGGCGGTGTTTCCTGCTCCGCCACGGGCGGGGGTACGACGAAGACGAGATCGCAGTCCTGATGAAGCTGCCGATCGAAACCGTGAAGATCCATCTGTGGCAGGCGCGGCGGATGCTCGGCGTCGGCGGCAGCGGGGAGGTCTCTTGAAACGGCTTTGGAAGGCCTTGTTCCAGCGGCGCAGTGATCGGAGAAAAAACGAGCACCCGTCCGTCGAGATGCTGGCTGCGTATCACGACGACCGGTTGCCTCACGACCAGGACGAGGAGATCCAGGAGCACTTCGTCGACTGTCCCGAGTGCCCGGAGGTGATGCTCGATCTCGACCGGTTCACCTCGCCGGAGGCTGCGGAGGCCGCCAAGCTGGAGCTCTCCGACACCTGGGTGGATGTGGCGTGGCGGCGGCTGCGCTCGCGTCTCACGGTCGAGGCGCGGCCCGCGCGGCCGGAGCTGCGCTGGCTGCGCAGCTCCGGGACCGCCTGGTGCCTGGCTGCGCTCCTCTTCCCCTGCACCCTCGGTCTTTGGCTTCGGGTGGATGCGCTGGCCGGCGAGAAGCGGGATCTCGAGGCGCCGCAGCTCAATCCGCCTGTGTGGTACGTCGAGCCGCTGCCGGACGTACGCGGCGAAACCCCGCCGCCGACCGAGGTCGCAGTTCCGGCCGGTGCGCGTCAATTCCTCCTGGTCCTCTCTCCGGCCGGCGAGCCGCCGCTGCGATCGGATCGGGAATACCTTCTCAAGATCCAGACCTGGCAGGGAGAGGATCTCTGGTCGGATCGCGGTCTGGAGAAGAGCGCCGAAGGGAACTTCGTCGTCGCCCTCTATCGCCGCTTCCTGCCGGCCGGGGACTACCGGTTCCAGGTGATCGGAATCGCCGATCGAGAGGAGGAGCCGTATGCGGAAGAGTTCCCCCTGCGGTTGAGCTACCTGTGAGGCTTACCCGCTCACCCACAGCTCCATCCCCGGCTTGCGCGCCAGCGTGAGCAGCCGCTGGAGCCGGGAGAGGAAGTCCACCAGACCGGCCCAGCCGAACTCCTCGCCGAGGCGGATGTCGTCGAGCCCGTCCAGGCCCACCCAGGGTGGCGGCTCGGGGAGGAGACGGTGCTGCACCTGCGGCGCGAGCACCGCGAGCTCGTTCCACAACCCTTCGCGGAGCGGCTCCTCGACGAGCGTGTCCGCCTCGCGATCGAGACCCCCCAGCGACCGGAGGGCCGGAAAGCCCTCCAGGCGGCTCAGGTACTCCACCAGCTCGTCGTCCAGCACCGTGGTGAGCTCGGGGAAATCGTCACCGGACTCGTCGAAGATCTCGAGAAATAGCACGCGGCTCTCCTGCCATGCGGCCTCGCATTGTACCCGGACCCCGCAGCGTGACAATCTATCCTTTCGCGGCGCAGGATGCCGCAGGATGCCGCGGGATGCGAGGAGGCAGAGCACGATGAGCAACGAGTTCAGGACCCCGCTCAACTGGTACAGCGGAGGTGCCGATACGGATGTGGGCGAGACCGAGGAGTGGCTGACCGCCTTCGAACAGGTCATCCAGTACGAAGGGCACGATCGCGCGTGCTTCCTGCTCAAGAAGCTGCTGGAGAAGGGGTACGAGAAAGACGTCGTCCTGCCGTTCACCGGCAACACGCCCTACATCAACACCATCCCCGCCGCCCGCCAGCCGGACTACGTCGGCGACCGGAACCTGGAGCGGCGGATCAAGAGCATCGTCCGCTGGAACGCCATGGCCATGGTGGTCCGCGCCAACAAGAAGTTCGCCGGCCTGGGCGGCCACATCTCCACCTTCGCCTCCTCGGCCACCCTCTATCAGGTCGGCATCCACCATTTCTTCCGCGGGCGCGGCGACAGCGGATTCGACGGCGACATGATCTACATCCAGGGGCACGGCTCGCCGGGCATCTACGCCTACTCGTTCCTCGAAGGGCGGATCAACATCGCGCAGATGGAAGGCTTCCGGCGCGAGCTCGAGACGACCGGCGGCCTCGCCTCCTATCCGCACCCGTGGCTCATGCCCGACTACTGGGAGTTCCCCACGGTCTCGATGGGCCTCGGCCCCTTGACGGCCATCTACCAAGCCAAGTTCAACCGCTACCTGCGCGACCGCGGCCTGCGCGATCCCCAGGGGCGCAAGATCTGGGCCTTCCTGGGCGACGGCGAGACCGACGAGCCCGAGACCCTCGGCGCCATCACCCTGGCCTCGCGCGAGCAGCTCGACAACCTGATCTTCGTCATCAACTGCAACCTGCAGCGGCTCGACGGCCCGGTGCGCGGCAACGGCAAGATCATCCAGGAGCTCGAAACCGCCTTCCGCGGCGCCGGCTGGAACGTCATCAAGGTGATCTGGGGGTGCGACTGGGACCCGCTCATCGAGGCGGACAACACGGGCCTCCTGGTGCAGAGGATGAACGAGACGCTCGACGGCGAGTTCCAGAAGTACGTGGTCGAGCCCGGCTCCTACATCCGCCAGCAGTTTTTCGGTCGATATCCCGAGCTCTTGAAGCTCGTCGAGGGGTACAGCGACGAGCAGCTCCACGCCCTGCGCCGCGGCGGCCACGACCCGCTCAAGGTCTACGCCGCCTACAAGGCCGCGGTGGAGCACCAGGGGTCGCCCACCGTGATCCTGGCCAAGACCGTCAAAGGGTACGGACTCGGCGAGGCCGGCGAGGGGCGCAACGTCACCCACCAGCAGAAGAAGCTCAACGAGGACGAGCTGCGCTTCTTCCGCGACCGCTTCGAGCTCCCGTTGACCGACGAGCAGGTGGCCGAGGCTGCTTTCTACCACCCGGGCGAGAACAGCCCCGAGGTCGAGTATCTCCGCGAGTGCCGCCGCCGGCTCGGCGGCCCCGTGCCGAGCCGCCGCGTCCGCAAGGAGCCGACGCCCATCCCGAAGAACGGCGTCTGGGAGCGCTTCTTCGAAGGGGTCGACCGCGACGTCTCGACCACCATGGTCTTCGTCCAGATCCTCTCCCAGCTCCTCAAGGACAAGGAGATCGGCAAGAAGGTCGTGCCGATCGTGCCGGACGAGGCGCGCACCTTCGGCATGGAGTCGCTCTTCCGCCAGTTCGGCATCTACTCCCACGTCGGGCAGCTCTACGAGCCGGTGGACAAGTCGATGCTCCTCTACTACCGCGAGGCCAAGGACGGTCAGATCCTGGAGGAGGGAATCACCGAGGCCGGCTCGATGGCCTCCTTCATCGCCGCCGGCACCTCGTACGCCACCCACGGGATCGACATCATCCCGTTCTTCATCTTCTATTCGATGTTCGGCTTCCAGCGGGTCGGGGACCTGATCTGGGCGGGCGCCGACCAGCGCACGCGCGGCTTTCTGCTGGGCGCGACCGCCGGCCGCACCACCCTGAACGGCGAAGGCCTCCAGCACGAGGACGGCCACAGCCATGTGCTGGCCAGCGTGATCCCCACCCTGCAGGCGTACGACCCGGCCTACGCCTACGAGATCGCGGTGGTCCTCCGCGACGGCCTGGAGAGGATGTTCGAGCGGCGGGAGGACATCTTCTACTACCTCACCCTCTACAACGAGAACTACCCGATGCCGGTCAAGCCGGGGGGCGTGGACGAGGGAATCCTGAAGGGGCTCTACCGCCTGAAGGACCCCGCGGAAGGTTCGGTCGAGCGGCCACGGGTGCACCTCTTCGGCAGCGGCACGATTCTCCAGGAAGCGTTGCGTGCCCAGGAGATCCTGGAAAAGCGCTATGGCGTGGCGGCCACCGTCTGGAGCGCCACCAGCTACAAGCAGCTGCGGGCCGACGCCCTGGAGGTGGAGCGCTGGAACCTGCTCCATCCCGACCAGGAGCCGCGCAAGCCGTACGTCGTCTCGCTGTTCGAGGGAGATGACGCGCCCATCGTGGCGGTCTCGGACTACATGAAGCTGGTCCCGGACCAGATCGCCCGCTGGCTGCCCGGCCGCTTCTACGCCCTGGGCACCGACGGTTTCGGCCGCAGCGAGACGCGCGAGGCGCTGCGCCGCTTTTTCGAGATCGACGCCGAGAGCGTCACCCTCGCGGCGCTCCACCAGCTCGCGCTCCAGGGCCGCTACGACCGCGGCTCCGTCCGCCGGGCGCTCGACGAGCTGGGGATCGATCCAGAGAAGGCCTACGCGCTGGTCTCCTGAGGGCTGCCGGCCCGCGACCGATTCGCGACACCCGAAGATCCTGGCCCCGCCAGCAGGTCTGTATGCCCGATCTGGAAGCTGCTCAGGTCGCGAATCAGGTCACCGGCAGCGACCTACAGGTCGCGATTCTGGAGCACTACTCGACTCCTCTCCGTTTCAGAGACGAATTCGCCCAACAAAGCGTGACTCATCAGTGCCGATTAGCGGTTTTTATCGACTCCAGGGCGATAGAGGAAAGCCCTACTCTCGACCTTGCACGAGGCTTTGTGCGACTTTGGGCCTCTTATTCTCGACTTTGAAGGGCCGATTCTCGACCTGGAGACACTTCCAATCTGCGCTCAGGAGCCCGCCGGGCGCGGAGGGCCGAGCCAGGTCGAGAATTGAGCTGGGAATCGCGACTTATCTCTGGAGCACGGTGAGTGCTCCCCTGCTGATTCTCGACCCCGCCTTTGCCGCAACGTAGTTCGTGACCTTTGTAGTAAAGTAAGGTCCCTTTGTTGTCCGAGAACCTTCGTCAAGGAGACCGACTGTGAAGAGAACGCTCGTTTCGGCTGTGACCCTGGCGCTGGCCCTGCCCGCCCTGGCCGTGGCCGCACCCGTGACCTACAAAGTCGACGCGGACCACAGCGGCGTCAACTTCTCCATCCGCCACTTCGTCACCAACGTCGGAGGCCGGTTCAAGGACTTCGATGGCACCATCCAGCAGGACCGGGACAATCCGGCGGGCTCCAAGGTCGAGTTCACCGTCCAGGCCACCTCGATCGACACCGACAACGACGACCGCGACAAGCACCTGCGTTCGTCCGACTTCTTCGACGTCGAGAAGTTCCCCACCCTGACCTTCACCAGCACCCAGGTCAAGGCTCAGGACAAGGACACGCTGGAGGTCACCGGCGACCTGACGATCCACGGCGTCACCAAGCGGATCACCATCCCCGTCGACTTCCTGGGGACGGCGAAGATGCCCAACGGCGAGAAGGCCGGTTTCCAGACCCAGTTCACGGTCAACCGCAAGGACTTCGGCATCGTCTGGAACCGCGTCATGGACGCCGGTCCGATCCTCGGCGACGACGTGAGCATCACGATCAGCGTCGAAGCCAACCGCCAGCCGCCCCCGGCGGCGAAGTAACTCCTCCCTCCCAGCCCTCACCCCGGCCCCTCTCCCGCGAGCGGGAGAGGGGAGCAGGTGACCCAGAAAACCTCCAGCGGGGTCTCACGTAGAAGTCTCGACGAAATAGACCACGCGAAAAGGTCATAGACAGATGATGAGCAGTGATACGATGGCGATTGACCAAGGTCTATACCTCCGGCGCACGGCTTCCCTCGCGGGGAGGGACGTCCGTAGGACCGGGTTTGCGGAAGAGGCCGTCATGGCTGAACCAACCTTGCGTGGATCGGGGATCGAGGAGGGACGTCGGAGCGTGAACATCTGGATCGATCGATGGCAGCGGGGCATCGACCCGGATGAGAGCTTTCGGCACATCTTTCGGAACTACTATCCTCTGGTCCGATCGTTCTTTGCCCGGCACGGATTCTCGGAGCAGGAGATCGAGGACCTGGCCCAGGAGACCTTCCTGCGGGTGTACCGCAAGCTGGACGGATTCCGGGGCGACTCCCAGTTCGAGACCTGGTTGTTCCAGGTTACCAACAACGTCTACAAGAACGAGCTGCGCAGCCGGGCTGCGCAGAAGCGCGACGCGAGGGAAGTTGCCTTGGAGGAAGTCGAGGATCCCGCGGGAGCCGAAGCCGGCGTATCCTTGACGGAGGGAGAGACCGGCGCCTTGGACGGCATGCTGACCGGCGAGCGGGCGGAGATCCTGCACCGGGCGATGCGGGAGCTGCCGCCGCAGATGCGCCGTTGCGTGGAGCTCCGTGTGTGCTGGGACCTGAAGTACAAGGAGATCGCACTGCTGATGGGTGTCTCGATCGACACGGTCAAAGCGCACCTCTTCCAGGCGAGGCAACAGCTCAGGAACAAGCTCGGGGGCTACTTCGCGGAGCCGAGATTTGTGTGAGTTCCGAGCCCGGAGATTTTGTGGACAAACCGTCTTTCGAAGAGTCGCTGCGTGCACTGGCGGCCCGCCGGCCCCGTGAGGGGAAGCATCCGACGCTCAGGGAGCTCGTGGACTACCGGGCGGGGGAGCTCCCGGCGGAGGAGGACGACCGCATCCAGGAGCACCTGACGCAATGCCGCGACTGCGCCCAACTGCTCCTCGACCTGTCCGAGTTCGAGCAGTTCCCGCCTCCTCCGGAGGACGAAGGGCCGGTCGACGCGCGAGCCGAGGCGGCCTGGCAGCGCTTCCGGACGCGCTTGGGAGAGCCGGACGAGGACCCCGGGTTCGCACCACCGATCCTGCGCCCGAGGCCTCCCGTGCCTTTCTGGCGCAGACCCGCCCTCCCCTGGGCGCTGGCGGCGGCGCTCGCCCTGTCCGTGGTGGGGCTCTGGCAGCGGACGGGGACCCTGCAGGGAGAGGTCGAGAAGCTCTCGGTACCTCAGATGCCGCGGGTCGTCACTCTGGCTTCTGAGGACGACGGTACGCGTGGCGGAGGCGAGGAAGAGAGGTTCATGCGTGCAGGAGAGCGGGTGACAGTCGATCTCGTTCTCTCCTCCGATCCGACGGCTCCGAGGTATCCCCTCTACTCAGTGGAGATCATCCCAGCGACCGGCAAGAAGTCGATTTCTGTCGGCCAAGACGCGGCAGCCGGTGAAGTCCTGCGCGTCGATCTCCCGTCCGCTCCGCAACCAGGCGACTATTTCTTCGAGGTCTCGGGGATCGAAGGAGGGCGGCAGACCCCCGTCGGCCGTTATCCCTTCAAGGTCCTTCCCCCCCGGCCCTGACGTCTGGAGGCTCCCCGATGCGTCTCTGGTTCGGTCTCGGTCTGTTGAGCATCGGGGCTCTCCTCCTCGTGGCGGTCCCTCCGTCCATCTCCCCGGTCGCCGTCCTGGCCGGTTCTTCTCATTCCGGAGCTGAGCACCTCGACCTCCTCCAGCAGTCGATCGGAAGAGCCGACGAAGAGAACCAACAAGCAGAGAGGCTCATCGCCCGCGGCATGGAGGAGGACCGCCAGGGCCACCCGGCTGCTGCGCTCGACCTTTTCCAGGAGGCGTTGCGGCTCGCGCGCCAAACTCATTCGTCGCTCTCTGAGGCTCACGCCCTGGCCGCTTCCGGGACCGCTGCTTCAGAGCTGGGCGAGCTCGCCGATGCTTCCGACTATTATGAGCAGACCCTGGAGAAGTGGAAGCACGTTGGATCTCCTGCGGACCGGCTCAAGACCCTGCAAGACCTCGCCCAGCTCCATCTCCAGGTTGGCGAGCCGGGGCTCGCGCTCGATCTGCTCCGGCAGGCGAGAGACATCGATCCGAGCCCCGCGCTCACCACCCGGCTCGTAGGGATGTCTCTTTTTATCGGCCGGCGTGACGGGATCGCCTTGCAGATCCTTCGACGCGCGTTGGACCAGGCCCGTGTCGAGGAGGACGCTGAGCTCCAGGCGACGGTGCTCGGAGACATCGGATCGGTCGCCTTGCGCCTGGGGGACGTCGAGCAAGCAGCCGCGGCGTTCGAGGAATGTCTGCGGATCGCGATGGAGGCGAAGTATCTCCCGGGGGAGGCCTATGCGCGAGCCGGCCGTGGGCGTGTGCTCGGAGCGCGGGGCAGGTACGGCGAGGCGATGATCGAGCTCGAACGGGCGGCCACGATGTTCCGGAGCCAGGAAGATCCCGAATCGCTGGCGCTCGTGCTCGCCGGCGAGGCGATGCTGGAACAGGAACGGGGGAACCTCCAGCGAGCTTTGGATCTCTCCAGCGAGTCGATGAGCCTGATCGAGGCGCAACGTAAAGAAATCGAAAGCCCGCGGGCGCGGGCGGCCCTGCTCGGCGTCTCGTCCGATCCCTACGAGATCCAGATCGATGTGCTCCAGCGTCTCGCCGAGGGAGAGCCGGGCGGCCGCTTCGAGGCCCAGGCTTTCGAGGTGAGCGAAAAGATTCGCGCGCGGACCCTTTACGAAGCGCTTGCTGCAGGAGGTACTTCCCGGCGGCCCGGGACGGCGGACCTGCAGCGGCAGCGCCGTGAGGTGACCTTCAAGCTGCGAGCTTTGGAGAGGGAGAGGCTGAGCCTCTCCGAGCCGTCCGGCGAGGAGGACCGCTCCCGGTTGGAGGCCATCGATGCCGAGATCCGCACCCTGGTGGCGCGCGAGAGCGAGCTCTGGGAAAAGCTCCGCCGGAGCGATCCGCGTTCGGCGCTGGCCGGGCTCCAGCCGCTCTCGCTGCCGCAGGTCCAGTCGTTGCTCGATGCGGATACGGCTCTGCTCGTCTACACGCTCGGCAAGGACCGGAGCTTCGTCTGGTGGATCGAGCGGGACTCGTTCTCCATGCTGACGCTCCCGGCCCGGAGCCAGATCGAGGAGCTGGCCCGCCGGGTCCAATCCCTGCTCGCGGAGCCCGGGTCGAAGCACGAGCTTCAGCTGAATGAGTCCCTCGCCCAGCTGAGCGAGACCGTGCTGGGGCCGGTCGCGGACAAGCTGCCGCGGGTGCGGCGCCTGGCGGTCGTCCCCGATGGCGCGCTCCAGACTCTCCCCTTCGCGGCCATCCCCCAGCCTCGCATGGCCGGTCCCCTGGCCGGGGAGCCGCTTGTCGCAAGCCACGTAACGGTCGTCCTTCCTTCGCCTTCCACCTTGGCCGCCCTGCGCCGACGCGAGAGGGACCGGGCGACGACGCCGGACAAGCTGATCGCGGTCATCACCGATCCGGTGTTCGAGGAGACCGATCCGCGGATCGCTCGCCTGCCCTCCAGCGAGCCCGCCCTTTCCCCGCTTGGCCTGACGCGCCTGAAGCAGACGAAGAAGGAGGCCGGAGCGATTCTGGGCTTGGTGCCGAAAGGAATGGGCCGGGAGATCTCGGGGTTCGAAGCCGTCCCTGAAATTGTCACAGACCCGGATCTCCGGCACTACCGCTACCTCCATTTCGGCACGCACGGTATCGTCAACGAGAAGCAGCCCGAGCTCTCCGGGATCGTCCTCTCGCAGTTCAATCCGGACGGCAGCCATAGGGACGACGGCCTCTTGCGCTTCTACGACGTCTACGACCTCGACCTGCCCGTCGAGCTGGTCTCCCTCAGTACCTGCCGTTCGGCCAATGGCCCGCAGATCCGACGGGAAGGTCCGATCACCATGACGCGGAGCTTCTTCTATGCAGGGGCATCGCGAGTCCTGGGGACGCTGTGGGACGTCAGCGACAAGCCTGCCGCAGCGCTGACGACAGCTTTCTACGAGGGCATCCTGCGCGGGGGGAAGCGACCGTCCGAGGCGCTTCGCGACGCGCAGGATGCGATGCGCCGCCAGGGCTGGCCCAGGCACGACTGGGCTGCTTTCGTCCTCCAGGGCGATTGGCGCTAGTCACCGCCTCGTTCCCGCCAAACCTAAATCCGCTCTCCGGTGTCTCAAGGGGAGGACGGAGACATTTGAAAAGGAGGAAGAAGAATGAACAGCACCACCGCGAAGCCCCAGGGCGGAAAAGAGGACGGCACGAAGCTGCCGGGAACGGTCCCGGTCGAGGATCATTCCTACGAGGACGGGACCAAGTTGCCGGGAACGGTCCCGGTCAAGGACAAGTCCTTCGACGACGGGATCAAGCTGCCGGGGACCGTCCCCGTCAAAGGTTGATGCGCAAGACAGGGGCGGCTGGCCAGCGGCTGCCGCCCCTGCCGTCACCCGAGGAGGAGGCTGCGATGAATCCGCCGGTGCTCCACTTCAGCGGTCTCCATGGCGAGACCGGAAAGTATGCCGTTCCTTCCGGAACGCCGAGCGCGTCCATGTCTCTCCTGAACGGCGAGGCGCTCGAGCGGGAGGAGACCGAGGCCCTCGAAAGCTGGGTCAAGGGTGGAGCGAAAGGCCTGGCGCAGGGCGACGAGCGCGATCTCGCCCAGGCAGGTTGGGGGGTGCTCTTCACCCAGAAAAACGAGAAGGAAGCCGAAAAGATCCGCGAGGCCCTCAAGCCGCTCCTGGATCTCCGCTGCGAACAGGCCTCGCGTCTCGCTCAGAACCGCTACCGCGAATACTTCGGCAAACGGGGATACCGCGAGGGGGACAGCAAGAGGAAATTCCTGGAGCGGTTCGGCGTCACCGCCGGCGAGGTCAATCCGGACGACATGCCCTATTACCTGCTGATCGTGGGCGATCCTCGCGACATCCCGTACGAGGTCCAGTGCCTGCTCGACGTCGAGCGGGCGGTCGGCCGCCTCTGGTTCGATTCGATCGAGGAATACGATCGCTATGCGCGCAGGGTGGTCGCCGCGGAGAGCGCCATGGCTGCGCGGCAGCGGCGGGCCGTCTTCTTTGCCCCCCGCCACAATGGCGATGTCGAGACCGGCCTCTGCGTGGATCACCTGGTGAAGCCGGTCGCTGCGCACGTGCGCCGGACCTGCGAAGGATGGAAGGTCCGCGAGATCCTGGGGGAGGAGGCCTCCAAGGGGCAGCTCGCGGGAGCCATGAGCGGGTCGGAGACACCCGATTTTCTGTTCACGGCTGGACACGGAATGGTCTTCGACTCCGGAGACTGCCGCCAGCTCCCGCATCAAGGGGCGCTCGTCTGCAGCGACTGGCCGGGGCACTCCTGGCAGGGGCGGGTCCCCACGGACTTCTACTTCTCGGGCGACGACATCCGGGGCATGGCCGGATCGCTGGTCGCTTTCCTCTTCGCCTGTTTCAGCGGAGGCGCGCTGCCGTGGAGGAGCTACGACCTGCAAAAGCGGGTCGCCATGGCTCCCCATTCTTTCGTGGCGGGGCTCCCCCGGGCTCTCCTGGGCCGTGCCGAGGGCGGTGCGCTCGCGGTGGTCGGCCATGTGGACCTGGCCTGGACCTACTCGTTCCATACGCCGAGCCCGGAGACCCCCATCGAGCGCCTCACGGAGTTCAAGCAGATGGTCGAGCGGATCCTCCAGGGATATCCGGTCGGTGCAGCCATGGAGATCTTCGGCCGCCGCTATGCCGCCCTCGCGACCGATCTGTGTGAGGAGCTGCTCGCGGTCCAGCAGGGCAAGGTACCGGATGATGAAACGTCGTTCCGGCTCTGGCTTTGCCAGGACGCCCGCAACTACATCGTCCTGGGAGACCCGGCGGTCCGCCTGGTGCCGCCCGAGGCGCAGGCATGAGCGCTCTCCACGCCCTTCTCATCGGCATCAACGACTACTTCCCCGACCGCCTCCCCAACGGCTGTCCCTATTCGAGCCTCCACGGAGCGGACGATGTCTCGCGGATGGGGCTCCTGTTGCAGGAACGCGCCGGTTTGCAGCCGGAGACGACGCGGCTGCTCCTGTCGCGAGCCGGGGAAGACGGCGCGCCGACCGGGCTGCCGGAGCAGCGTCCCACCTACGCCAACATCGTGGCCGCCTTCAAGCAGCTGGCATTCGAGGCCAATCCCGGGGACCGCGTCTACATCCACTACTCCGGCCACGGATCGCGAGGGCCGACGCAATATCCGGGGGTCAAAGGGCTGGCCGGCAAGGACGAGGCCCTGGTGCCGTGCGACATCTTCACCCCCGAATCGCGTTATTTGACCGATCTGGAGCTGGCCTTCCTGGTCCAGCTCCTCGTGGAGCGGGACCTGCTGGTGACCGTCGTCCTGGATTGTTGCCATGCGGGAGGCGCCATGCGCGGCCGTGGGAAAGAGGCCGCCGTGCCCCGCCAGGTGCCCTGGGTTCGGCGGGCTCCGGTGCCGAGCGCGGTCGGAGACCTTGAGACACTCACGAAAGTCTGGAAGAGCCTCCGCCCGGATCAGCGCGCTTACCGGGGCCTCAAGCTCCAGAGCTCGTTGCCGGTGGAGGGTTACTCGCTGTTCGCCGCCTGCCGGCCGGACGAGACCGCCTTTGAATACCCGTTCGAAGGAGGAGAGCCGCAGGGAGCTCTGACCTATTGGCTGATCGATACGCTCCGGCGGTCGGACGGCGAGCTGAAGTGTGGCGAGATCCACGAGCGGCTGAAGGCGCGCATCCGTGGGTCTTTCGCGAAACAGACGCCGATGTTCATCGGCGACAGCGAGCGCGGCTTTCTCGCTCCGGAGCGGAAAGCCAGGACGCGGGACTTCGCCCCGGCGAGCCCCAGGGTGCTGCGCGTCGCCGGCGATGGAAGGGTGCTGATCGACGTCGGTGTGGCAACCGGTGCCAAGGTCGGCGACCGGGTTCACCTGAAGGGCTGGCCGTCCGGGGACGTCTCGGCGGAGCTTGCGATCTGCCAGGTCGGGTCCACGGAAAGCTGGGCGGAAGTGACCCGCGTTCTCGAGCCGGGGGCTATCGAGCCCGGGGCGAGAGCGGAGGTCCTCCGGCTCCAGACGGCCGTTCGCCTGATCCCGCCGGAGCAGGAAAGCAGCGAGGCGGAGCGGGCGCTCGCCCGGCTGCGCGAGGCACTGCGGGTCGCCGAGCGCGGCTTCGTCGAGATCTGCGAAAACGGCAGTCCGCCGGACCTCTGCGTGACCGTTGACGAGAACGGTGCCTACGAGATCCAGGACCCTGGGGGAGAGCCCATCCCGAATCTCAGCCCTTTGCGGGCGAACGTTCCTGGGGCCGCCCTGAAATTGATGCGGCGGCTCGATCACATGGCCAGGTTCCGGAACATCTTGGCCGTCGAGAATCCCGATCATCCCCAATGGTTGGAAATTGGGTTGGAGGTGCTGGAGGAAGACGGTGAGAAGAAGCCGGTTCCGCTGTCCTCTCGGGTTCTCGATCTGCAAGCCGGGGAGCCGTTGACCCTCCGGATCGTCAACCGCTCCTCGCTGCGTCTCGATTTCACAGTGCTCTACCTGGCTCCGGACTACAGCGTGACCCAGTTCCTACCCAAGAAGGGAACCCTCTCTCTGTTGCCGCTCGATCCGCAGCAGGCGGAGGTCGTGCCGCTCAGGGGTTGGTTGCCGCCGGGATACACCGAGGGCAACGACGTGCTGAAAATCTTCGCCACCAAGGGGGCCGCGAGCTTCCGCTGGCTCGAGCTGCCGAAGTTGGACGGCATCATGTCGAATTTTCGGGGCGAGCCCAAGAACCCCTTGGAGCGCCTCTTCGCGCAGTTGGCTGCCAGGCGTCCGGCGAAGAGAGGGCCGCTGACGATTTCGGAGTTCCCCGAGGAGGAGTGGATCACAGCGCAGGTGGAGATCCGGGTTCGGAGGTAGGTCCAGGCCCATGCAGTACCTGGATTTCGAGCTGGAGATCGAACGGGCGGGGGACAAATATCGGGCCAAGGTGATTGACTCCCCTGCGGGAGGACGAGCCCAGACCGATTTCGACCTGCCTTCCGGGACAGCCGGATGGCCGACTGATCCCGACAGCGGGACGCGGACCGTAGCGGAGCGGCATCTCGCGATCGAGCCTCCGGCAGGCGATACCACTCGAGAGCTGGGAAGGGAGCTGTTCGATCGTGTTCTGGCAGCCGGGCCTGTCCGGGCACGCTGGCGCGCCAGCCTCGCCGAGGCGCGTGCGGAATACAAAGGCCTGCGGCTCCGTCTTCATTTGCCCGACGATCCGATGCTCCTCGAGGTTCCCTGGGAGCTCTTGTACGACCCGCAGGGAGGAGGCTTCCTTGCTCAGTCGGAGGAGACGCCGGTCGTTCGCTCACTCGAAGTCGCGGGACGTCGCAGATGGATGAAGGTCGATGGAGCGGTTCGCTTTCTCACGCTCCTTTCCTGCCCACCGAACGTGGTACCCCTCCAGGTCGAAAGGGAGTTGGACTTTCTGAAGCAGGCCCTCGCGTCCCGTCTCGCCAACAGGCAAGCGACTCTCGAGCACCTGGCGAGGCCGACTCTGCCGGATCTCCTCCAGTACCAGCAGACGCATGAATGCAATGTCCTGCACTTCGTCGGGCACGGGACGGGCGGCGCTCTCGTCCTGGAGAACGCCGATGGCGAGGCGATATGGGTCGACGATGACAGGCTGGCAGCCTTCTTCGGTCATTCAGAGCTTCGCTTGGTCGTGCTGAATGCCTGTCGAGGCGCGAGAGTGGCCCAGACACTGATCCGGCGCGGCGCCCCGGCGGTTATCGCCATGCAATGCGATGTAAGTGACGATGTCGCGGTCGAATTCACGCGTCACTTCTATCAGGCCCTGGCCGAAGGCCTCCCCGTCGACGGCGCCATGTCGCGGGCGCGCCTGGCGATCTTCGCGGCATTTGAAGGGCCTGCCTGGGCCATCCCGATCCTCTACATGAGGGCCAGAGAGGGGCAGCTCTGGGGAGACGAGGTGACCGCCAGTGACGGGAATAGTAAAGATCGGTGGGCTTGGTGGAAGAAGCTTCCTCTGCTGGTCAAAGCTACCTTGGTGGTGACAGTTGTCGCAGCCTTGAGTGGAACCGGCATCCTGTTTTTTTGGTCTGCCGGGAGTGAGGAACCACCTGAGGCCAGAAATGGAAATATCTTCCAGCCTCCTCCACGCGACTCGTCTTCGAATCCCCCGGACTGCCCCTCGCCACCGGGGCTGAACATGGCTTTCGTTCGGATTGAGGCTGGAAGCTTCGAAATGGGCGAGTCGAAGGGCGACAAGACTGACGAACCGGCCCACCGAGTCGAAATCAGACGACCCTTTTGCCTTGGTGCCTTTGAGGTGACGCAAGAGCAGTTGGATCGTGTCCTCGGAGGTGGTATCGAGACTTCTCCGCCCGCGCGTCTTTCGGCCCAGGGCGTGACGTTCAACGCCACCCAGGACTTCATCCGGCGCCTCAACGACCGAGAGCCTGCTGCCCGTCCCTATCGGCTGCCGACCGAAGCGGAATGGGAGTACGCCGCCCGGGCTAGGTCGTCGACCACCTACAGCTTTGGGGACGATCCCAAATTTCTCCGCCGTTACGGAAACTGCAAGGGCGGAGATCGTTTCGACGGCCCAGCACCGGTTGGCAGCTTCCTGCCGAATGATTTTAAGCTGTACGACATGTACGGCAACGTCTTCGAGTGGGTGTCGGACTGGTACGGCCTCTACTCTGGCGAGCGTGTGAAAGATCCCCGAGGGCCGCTTCTGGGGACGAGGAGAATCCGCCGCGGTGGAAGCTGGGAATCCGGAGTCAAGGCGTGCAGCTCGGCGGCCCGGAGCGATGTCGAGCCGGACCGGAAGGAGCAGCAGAACGGCTTCCGGATCGTCCGCGAGATCCGCTGAGCCCTGATCCTCGTCTCAACCCTCTGCCGCGATACGGTGTCCAACCGAGAAGAGTGAGGTGTTGGCGGGAGCCGGCCGAGGGGGCCGACTCGCCAGTCCGGGAGGAGGTATCGAGCCTTGGACTACGAAGACTTCGCGATCAAGATCGAGCCTGGGTCGAATGGAGAGCACCCTGTCCTTGTCCTCTCCTCGCCAGCTGGTCAGGGGTCGGGCTTCTTTCGGATTCCTCTCGACCAGCAGCTCACCCCTCCTGCGTCGCACGAGATCAGGAAACGTCATCTTTCGCTGGATACGCCGCAGCTCTCCACAGATCCGGAAGTCGTCGGAAGCGCTCTGTTTCGATCTCTCTTCGCAGATCGCATTCTCGATCTCTACCTCCGCAGCCTGGGTGCTCTGGGCGAGCGGCAGGGCTTGCGCATCCGTCTTCACCTCGATCCCGAGCTTCCCGGGCTCGAACCGGTCTGCCGCCTGCCCTGGGAGCTTCTGTACCAGAGAGATCAGGGCTTCCTGGGGCTGAGCCTTGCGAGCCCCATCGTCCGTTATCTCGACGTGCCCCGGCCGCCCACGCCGGTGCCTTTGGATGATCCATTCCGCGTTCTGGTCGTAATCGCCCTACCGGCGGACGCGCCCTATCTAGATGTAGGGCTGGAGCGTGTCCAGATCGAAACGGCTTGGAGGGGCGTGTCTGAGGTTGACGTACGTTTCCTGGAAGGCGCGACCCGCGCAAGCCTGCTCCAGGCCCTGACCCAAGGCCCATGCCACGCACTTCATTTCATGGGACATGGTGAGATCGATCCGGCGAGCGGGGAAGGCGCGCTCCTTCTCGAAGGACCTGGAGGGGAGGCGGATTACCTGACAGGCTCCATGCTGGCCGAGCTCCTGAAAAGCAGTCTTCCGGCGCTTGTCGTACTGAATGCCTGCCAGACCGCGGAAGGCGCGTACTCAGCGGATGCCTTCGCCGGAGTGGCGGGATCTCTGGTCAAGGCGGGAATACTCTCGGTAGTGGCGATGCAGGCACCTATCTCGGACAGTGCCGCTCTCGCGTTCAGCAAGAATCTTTTCCGCCGCTTGGCTGCCGGAGACCCGGTGGATGCCGCCGTCACTGCGGGGCGGCTCGCCATTCGGGCGATTCCCGAAAGTGCGGACGAGTGGTCGATCCCGGTTCTCTTCCTGCGGAGGCCCGATGGCAAGATCTTCGACCCGGTCCGGGTGCCGCTGCAGGAGAGGGAGACGGCGCTACGGCTCGTCAGGTCCCTGCTTGCCTGGCAACGGGAGCGGTTCCTGGCAGAACTCGATCCCGGCGGGCCCTCCGCTCCAGGTGCCGAGGTGGACGTCTGCGAGATGGCTGCTCTGCGTGGGGGCGAGGACTGGCTCCATTGCTCCGAGACCCTGCTTGCCCTCCGCTCCCCTTTGCGTCTCCCTTTCGACGACTCGCTCAAAGCGTGGCGCCCGCGACCTACCCTTTGCTGGTCAAGCGAGGGAGAGACTCTGGTAGGAATGGGTGAAGAGTTCGAACTATTTTCCGATCCTCCTGATCTTGCCGCCGCTGCCCCCCTGACCTGGCAAGGGTTGCGTTTTCGAGATGGTTCCGTTGCGGCTCGTCTGGAGCTTCCCTTGTTGGCCGTGGGTGGGGCCGCCGGCCTGGTTTTGCGCTGGTCGGGCCGTGTAGGTGTTTTGGGCATTCTGAGGGTCAAGCCTCCCGAGGGCCGCCTCCTGGCCGAAATCCACGAGCGGCTAGGAGGCCGCTTGCTTCCGTTGCGGTCCACTCCGGTTGAGCCCGCAGAAGCGGCGGGAGTCTACGAGTTTCGGATGGTTGTCGATGGGGACCAGGTCACCCTCCGGGTTGGAGGAGCGGAAATGAAGACGCGCCTCACCGCCGCATCGTTACCCGGTTATGCAGGTTTGGTGAAACTGGAGGGCGCACTCGCTTATGTCAGTCGGCTGACCGTGGTTGTTTCTACCCGCGATTCCCAAGCAAGGAGGTTTCCATGAGAGCACAATGTAGTTCACCCGGAATCCGCCCGGTCTGGGTCGTCCACCGACTCAACCCCCTTCTTCTCCTTCTTCTCCTCAGTCTTCCCCTCCTCTCATGCCAGAAGCCGGGAGCGATAGCTCAACACGGCGCGGATCCCGCTTCCGTCCGGATCGAGCCCCTCCCGCCGACCGACATTGTCTTTCCAAACTCTCTCGGCAAGGTCAAGGATCGTTTCGCCGGGTCTCCTGGACGCACGACCATCTTCGTCATAGGAGAAAACCACGGCGCCCTTGACGTCCAGCAGAAGGTCGCCGATATTCTGGCTTATTTGCGAGCAGCCTACGGTGTGAAGCTTGTTTGTATAGAGGGGATGAAGGGCCCGCTGACGATCCCGGCCGGGTTGGCCCTTCCTGCGCGCCAAATGGCTGCCGAAGCCGATTTCCTGGCCAGGCGGATCAACGCCGTCGAACTCTTCGCATTGAGCTATCCGGACGTGCGGGTGATCGGAGTTGATGACATGCAAGCTTATGCTGAGCATGGGGAGGAACTCTCGCGAACGCCTCCCGGGGCCGCAGAATGGGAACACTCCTACCAGGAGTTCCTCCGGACAGATGTTGAGGCCCTCCCGGAGGAGCAGGTCGCTCGCATTGAGGAGGCTTTCGAGAACTCGAAAGACTTTGAGGAGCTCGCTGAGAAGTTGCAGAAAATCATTGACCCCAATTCCGCTACAGGCCAGAAGTTCGCGGAGCTTCTTGCGAAACGCGCTCAGATTCTCGCTCCGGAAAAAGCTCTGATGAACCGGCGCGATAAAGCGATGGCTGATGCGACGTTCGAAGCCGCAGCCGTAGGCCATGTCGCCCTTGTTGTCGGAAGCCTCCACCTGGAAGGAATCGGCAGGAATCTGCGGGGCTCTGGAATACCCTTTGTCTCCATTCTCGCGGCAGGTGCAGAGGATACGCCGTCGGCCGATGACTTGGCGAGCTACAACAGACTGAATAAAGGGGAATCAGGCCCTCTCGAGGCATGGCTCCATCACGCGCCTCAGCCTCAGCTTCAGCGGGAGTCGATGCGCAATAAGGTCACATTGATGGGGGCCCTGTTCCATGCCGATCGCCTCCTTCAGCATGGGGATTCAGAGGATCACGTGCGGGCCGTGATGAGCGGCGTCTCCGTACAAATCGTCGGCACCTATCCAATCCCTGGCGGCTACGGAATTGAATTTGTGGTGAACGGTCGTCGAGGTCACGCTTACTTCTCTTCACAGGAGCTGCCCGAATTCACTGATACAAACCGCCGGGACCGCCTGGAGACAGGCTCTGCAGGAGGACGTCACTACGGAATTTTCGATGGCGGGGGAAAACCTCCAGATCTACCGTCTCTGCCACCGGTTGCGCCCGCAGGTGGCGAGCCACCTGATTTTGGTGGCCGGCTCGTCGGAGCCTTGAATGACCAGGAACGGAAAAGGCCTCATGCCGTGACCGTCGCTCTCTTCGAGGAGGACGGAACCTTGGTGCTCCAGGTCGAACGCCACAAGAGACTGCTGGGCTTATCCTTGAAGGAACTCCGGCATCTCGTCGAAGCGTACTGGAATGCCGGGGAGACCGCGGAGGCTATCGTCGCGGCTCAGAGAATCGCAGAGAAGCTTCTGAGGGAGATCGATCAGGATCTCCCACCCGAGCGGATCGTGCTTTACCAGATATCCCAGGACGATTTGCTCGGAAACCTGTCCCTACCGGCAATCGCAGCTCTGGCTTCAATCCCTGGTACGAGCCGCCTCACCGAGATGGAAGAAGTGTATACCGTCCCCTGGGAGGGGGGGAGGCCCAATCTCGATCAGTTGCATCAGGTTCCTGCGCTGGTCGACATCAACACAACTGTTTTCTGGATCGGAGCAGGCCTGGAAAGCGACCCTGGTCATGCCGCGACGATCGAGGCCATCCGGTCGGCTGGAGTTCGCTTGAACGAGCCTCTTCGGCCGGGGGACACCGTCGTGCTCCTAGGCTCGGGCACTGGCGGATGGAAGGCTGTATTGACGGACGGTTCACGAGTTTCAGCTCAGTCAAAGGCTCTACTGAAAGCTGGAGCGATCGTTTCCCTCGGAGTTGCAGTCCCCAAAAAGACCTCCGCACGGACCACCTTCCTGGATCTTAGCGAAATGAGCGCGGAGCGGAGCCTCGGCTTCGGCCGTGAGTTGGCCCGGGACATCAGGAAGGATTCAGGGAAGGAGACCCTCGACCGAGTCGTCCGTAAACGGAGTCTCGCCGAGCGGGCAGAAGCCACTCGGCGGCTCTCGCGAAGAAGCTTTGAGAAGGCTTCCACACTCGCGGCTGCCCGCTGGCAGGTGGATACCCGAGCAACCGTTCTGTCCTCTACTTAACCAACAGAAAAGGGCGGCCCCACGGGGGCCGCCATGTCGTTCTCACGCCAGTCGATATGGGCCGCCCGTCCCTACCTCCCCCCCGTCCGATCCCCCTTCGCCGCCTCCGCGATCGCCGCCTTCCTGGCGGCTTCGAACTCGTCGCCGGGGCTCCAGGTGGGCATCTTGTCGTCGTTGGCGAGGAGGATGCCGGTGAAGAAGGCAAGGCGGGCGTCCTCGATCATGCCGTCGAAGTTCCAGTCGGGTGTCAGCTGGTCGCTCGGCTGGTGGTAGTTTTTCTGCACGTACTCCTCGAGCTTCTGCTTGCCCCAGTCCTCAGGACGGCCGCGGACTTTGGTCCCGCTGTTCAGGTAGAAGGCCGGAACGCCGATCTTTGCGAAGCTGAACTGGTCCGAGCGGTAGAAGGCGCCGCGGTCCGGGAACTGGTCTCCCACCACGGTCCGTCCCTGCTGCGCCGCCACGGCCGTGACCACCTTGTCCAATGAGGACTTGCCCAGGCCGACGTAGGTGAGGTCGAGCGTCCGGCCGAAGATGTTGCCGCCATCGAAGTTGATGTTGGCGGCGATCCTGCCCGGCGCGAACGTCGGGTGCTTGGAGTAGTAGCTGGAGCCCAGGAGGCCCTGCTCCTCTCCCGCGACGAGCAGGAACAGGACCGACCGCCGCGGCGGCTGCGGCAGCGCCTTGTATGCCTGCGCGATCGCCAGGACTTGGGCCACGCCCGTGGCGTTGTCCATGGCACCGTTATAGATGTTGTCGCCGTCCTTCGGCTTGCCGATCCCGAGATGGTCGTGGTGGGCGCTGTAGATCACCACCTCGTCCTTGAGCTTCGGATCGGACCCCCGCAGCAGGCCGCCGACGTTCCCGGTCTTCACCCTCTCGATCTTGTTCGGGAAGGCCAGCGAGGTGGTCAGGCCCAGGGGGACCGGCTTGAAGTCGCGGCTGTGGGCGCTCTTCACCAGGGCATCGAGATCCTGGCCGGCCAGCTTGGCGAGCAGCCGGGCGGCGTCCTCGGTCACCCAGCTGCGGACCTGGATCCGCGGCTCGCCTTCGGCCGGCAGCTCGAACTGCGTGCCGCTCCACGAGCTCTGGACCACCTGCCAGGGATAGCCGGCCGACGGTGTGGTGTGGATGATGATCGCCCCGGCCGCTCCCTGCCGGGCCGCGCTCTCGTACTTGTAGGTCCAGCGGCCGTAGTAGAGGCGCCGGTTGCCTTCGAAGAGCTGGGGGTCCCAGTCGGGGTCGTTGTTGAGCATCAGGAGGACCTTCCCCTTGAGGTCCATCCCCTTGAAGTCGTCCCACTTGTACTCGGGGGCCTGGATGCCGTAGCCGACGAACACCACCTCGGCGTTGTCGAGCGTCGACTTGGCCTCCTGCACGCCGCTCGCCCCGATGTACTGGTCCCAGTAGTTCAGGGTGAGGCTCTGGTCCCCCTTGTGGAAGTCCCAGGTCTTGGGCAGGTCCGCGGTCGTTCCGACCACGTCGAACGGCTGGACGTAGCTGCCGTTCGCGAAGGCGGGCTCGAAGCCGAGGCTCTCCAGGGTGGTGGCGATGTAGAGCTCGCTGAGCCGGTCGCCCCGGGTCGCCGGGCCGCGCCCCTCGAGCAGGTCGTCCGCCAGGTAGCGGACGGGAGCTCTGAGGCTCTCCGCATTGATCGCGGCAGCCGCCTTCTCGGCTGCCGCGGGTACCGTCACCTGCGCCGCGAGCGCCGCCGGAACCGCAAGGGCGGCCAGCAGCGCAACAAGGAATTTATTTTTCATGAAAGTCTCCATGGTTCATCCGGTCGACCAGGGAGTCTAACACCCCCCTCACCCCCAGCCCCTCTCCCGCGAGCGGGAGAGGGGAGAGGGTTAGAGGGCATCGAGGTTTCTGGAAGTGCTTGGCTAACTTACACCCCTCTCCCGCTTGCGGGAGAGGGGCCGGGGGTGAGGGGCCTTCAGCCGCCCGCGGTCATCGCGAGGTCGGGCTGCCGGCGCGCCCAGTAGGGACCCTCGAAGTCCTCGACGCCCGAGCGGGCGCGGACGTGCGAGAGGTACTCGTACTGGGTCGGCAGGCTGGCGACCAGCTGCTCGGACTTGCGGCGGACCTTGCGGAAGGCCTCGAGAGCGTTGCGGTCGTCCAGGAACTCGAGGACCGGGAGGCTCACCTCCGGCTGGTGGTTGAGCCCGAGGAGCATCACCGAGTAGGAGTAGGACTCGAACCCGTGGTAGGCGGGGTTGATGCTCTTGGCGTTCGGCAGGCGCCGCTTCCAGAGGCTCATCCGCTCGGAGAGCTCGGCGGGCAGGGACGTGTTCTGGGTCGCCTTCCAGAACTCCGTGTCCCGCCGGTCCGAGGCGCGGTAGTGGAGCGTCAGGAAGTGGCGGACGCCGTCGATGCACTCGGCGACGGTCCGGTTGTAGTCGCGGATCGACTCCTCATCGGGAGCGCGGTGCGGGAAGTGGTGGATCAGCTCCTCGATGCCGTGCTGGATGAAGAAGATCCCGGTCGACTCCAGAGGCTCGACGAAGCCGCTGGACAGGCCGATCGCGACGCAGTTCTTCACCCAGGAGTTGCGGCTGCGGCCGATGCGCATCCGGATGTGGTTGGCCGGCAACCCGTTGGCAACAGGCCCCAGGTGGCGGCGGAACTCGGCCTCGGCCTCCTCCGGGGAGGTGAACGCCGACGAATAGACGTAGCCGGTGCCGACCCGGCCGTAGAGGGGGATGTTCCACACCCAGCCGGAGGAGAGCGCCGTGGCCGTGGTGTAGGGATTGATCCCCCGGGTCTGGATGTCCACCGGCACCTGGAGGGCGATCGCGCGGTCGCAGAGCAGCGACTCGGAGAAGGAGACGAACGGCTCCTTCAGGGCCTGGTTGATCAGCAGGCCGCGGAAGCCGGTGCAGTCGACGTACAGGTCGGCGCGCAGGTTGCCGTTTTCGCGGGTGACGAGATGGTCGATGCTGCCGTCCTCGGCGAGCACCACCTCCTGGACCTCGTCATGGATCTGCCGGACGCCCCGCGCGACGCCGTACCCTTCGAGGTACTTCGCCAGCAGGCTGGCATCGAAATGATAGGCATATGGGTATTGGACTTGATGCTCGGCCAGGAACTTGTTGTCGGCAATGGCGTCGCCGGTCCACAGGCCCTGGACTTTGTCGTCGTAGACGCGACCGTCGAGATAGCGGGGGGATTTCTTGGCGTCACAGAGGACGGGGGTGTTGAAGCAGGCGTAATCGAAAGGCTCTTCACCGCGCTTGAGCTTCAGCCACCACTCGCCGAGGTTGTAGCCGTCGACCGTCTCATAGCGCTGGAACGGATGGTAGAAGTGGCCGCCCTGGGAGGTCCAGTTGACGAACCGGATGGCCAGCTTGTAGGTGGCGTTGCAGCTCGGCATCCACTCGTGCTCGGAGAGCCCGAGGTAGTCGAAGAACAGCTTGATGGTGCTGAAGGTGGCCTCGCCGACCCCTACGGTCTTGATGTTCGGGGATTCGAGGACTGTGACGTCGACTCTCTCACCCAGCGCCTTGCGCAGATAGGCCGCGGTCATCCACCCGGCCGAACCCCCCCCCACGATCATGACTTGCTTTTTCATACCTGCTCCCTCCAGTAAACAAGTTGACATCCTCCACGAGCCCTCCGGAGAGGAGGACCCGGCTCAGAAATAAGACCGACATTGTTCCCAAGGTGCTCTGGAACGCCCAAAGCGGGACACAGCAGCCGGCGCTATCTCACGAGGACTGTATTGAAGGATACGCTCAACAATGTTAGGTCAAGAATTACGGCGGGGAGCCTGGGCGAGCGTCTGGCGGAGGACGTCGATGTCGACGGGTTTGGTGAGGTAGCGATCGAAGCCGGCCTCCCGGGCCTGACGCTCGTGCTCCTCTCCCCGGTAGGCGGTGACCGCGGCGATGAAGACCGTGTCGCCGCCGTGCGGCGTGCAGCGGATCTCGCGGGCCACCTGATAGCCGTCCATTCCCGGCAGGCCGAGGTCGAGCAGGACGACGTCGGGCATTTCGCGGGCGACGGCTTCGAGGGCCGGCGGGCCGGCGGGGACCAGCGTGGTCTCGTGTCCCCAGACCGACAGGAGGGCTCCCATCATCTGGAGACTCTCGGGATCGTCCTCCACCACCAGGATGCGCAGGCGGTCGGTTTGCGGCCGGGGAGGGGAGGCGAGCGCTTCCATTGTCACAGCATCATTACACAGAGCGGCGTTCACCGAAAACCCTTGCAGCGAAGCAAGCGCCGGCCTCCCGACGACCGTCGTCCCCTAGTCCGGGACGCAGACGGGACAGCACTGGCCCGGGGGCACTTCGGTATGCTCGCCCGGCTCGCAAGCGGGGGGAGGGCAGGACACGAGCTTGCAGTTGAACGCCGCCTCGACCGGCGCCGCAGACGTCGACACGAGCGCCAGCAACACGGCCATCAGGCTCAAGAGCATGAACCGGGTCCTCGTCTTCTTGCTCATCGGTCACCTCCTCGTCGCGGCGGGCGGAATGGACCGCCGCGCGCCCCATGCTCTCACAGAGCGGGCCACGCCGAGACCGCCGGTGGTACTCTTTCGCCCGCATGCACAAACGACTCTCCTCCATCACCATCACGCTCCTGCTGCTGCTCGCCGGCGCCGCATCCTCCTCCGGGGCCCCCGCGGTGACCCTCGAGCGGATCATGTCCGACCCGGACTGGATCGGTACGCCGCCGGAGAACGCCTACTGGGCGGACGACGGCCGGGCGGTCTATTTCGAGCGCAAGCGCACCGGCTCGGAGATCCGCGACCTGTACCGGCTGGACCTCGACCCCGCGAAAGCCGGCGAGCCCGTTCGCGTCTCCGAGGAGGAGCGCGGCAAGGTGGACGTGGCGGGCGGCGACGTCAGCGAGGACCGCTCCTGGAAGGTCTACTCCCGCGAGGGCGACCTTTATCTGAAGGACCTGCGGACCGGTGCCGTCCGGCAGCTCACCCGTACCGCCGAGGCGGAGACCGATCCGCGCTTCCTCGCGGGCGACGCCCGGATCTCCTTCCGCCGCGGCAATGCCGTCTTCCTCTATGAGCTGCCCACCAGCCTGATCTCCCAACCTGCCGAGCTGCGCCTGGAGAAGGATCCGGCGGAGGTGGAGGCGCAGAAGGACAAGGCCTTTCTGGAGGAGCAGCAGCTCGACCTCTTCGACATCCTGCGCAAGCACGAGAAGGACCGCGAGGAGAAGCGGGAGACCCAGCGGGCCGAGCAGCAGGCCGACCCGACCCGGCCGCCGCTCCCCTGGTATCTGGGCGAGGGGATCGACATCGCCCAGGCCTCGCTCTCGCCGGGCGGCGACTGGATGATCGTCGTCACCCGCCCGAAGGAGGTCGACGAGGGCAAGACCTCTCCCATGGCCAGCTTCGTTACCGAGAGCGGCTATGTCGAGACCCACGAGGTCCGCTCCAAGGTGGGCACCGGCAAGCCGGTCACCCCCACGGTCCTGCTGCTCGACCTGAAGTCCCATGAGAAGCACGAGGTCGACCTCACGGTCCTGCCGGGGATCAAGGAGGACCCGCTGAAGGATCTGCGCGAGAAGGCGGCCGCCGCGAAGAAGGCGAAGGAAAAGGAAGAGAAAAAGGACGGCAAGGACGGCAAAGACGGGAAGGACGGCAAGAAGGAGGAGCCCGGCAAGGAGGGGAAGAAAGAGGAGCCGCCCCCCCCGACACCCCGGGTGCTCGAGCTCGAGCGGATCGTGTGGTCGGAGGACGGGAGCCGCGCGGCCCTCCTCTTCTGGGCCTTCGACAACAAGGACCGCTGGATCGCCACCCTGGAGCCTCCCACCGCGACTCTCGTCCCGCGGCACCGGCTGAGCGATCCGGCCTGGGTCAACGACTACGACTTCTTCGACCTCGGCTGGCTCGAGGACAACACGACGCTCTGGTATCTCTCCGAGGAGAGCGGCTACTCGCAGCTCTACACCCTCCAGACGGCGCCGGGCAAGGCCGCCGCCCGGCCGCGGCAGCTCACCCACGGCAGCTTCGAGGTCTCGATCCCCGTGCTCACGAAGGACGGCCGGAGCTTCTACTACCGGGCGAACGCCGACCATCCGGGCGTCTACAACGTCTGGCGCCTCGACGTCGCGAGCGGCGAGAGTGAGCCGATCAGCAAGCTCGGCGGCCTGACCGACTTCCGCCTCTCGCCCGACGAGGACCGGCTCCTCCTGATCAACTCCCAGCTCGCGCGGCCGAACGAGCTGTTCGTCCAGGCGACCGAGCCCGGCGCCGAGGCGCGGCAGGTCACCCACACGGTGAGCCAGGAGTTCCTCTCCTACGACTGGACGATCCCCGAGATCGTGCCGGTCCCCTCCACGCACGCCAAACAGCCGGTGTACTCGCGGGTCTATACGCCCAAGGGGTTCGATCCCGCGCGCAAATACCCGGCGGTGGTCTTCGTCCACGGCGCCGGCTATCTCCAGGACGCCCACACCGGGTGGTCCGACTACTTCCATGAGTTCATGTTCCAGACCTTCTTGAACCAGAACGGCTACGTGGTGCTCGACATGGACTACCGCGCCTCGTCCGGCTACGGCCGCGACTGGCGCACCGCCATCTATCGGCAGATGGGGACCCCCGAGCTGGAGGACCTGGAGGACGGTGTGGCGTGGCTCTCCCGCACGAAGAGCGTCGACCCGGACCGGATCGGCGTCTACGGCGGCTCCTACGGCGGCTTCCTCACCTTCATGGCCCTCTTCCGCAAGCCGGACCTCTTCGCCGCCGGCGCCGCGCTGCGGCCGGTGACCAACTGGGCCAACTACAACCACGGCTACACCGCGAACATCCTCAACACGCCGGACATCGACCCCGAGGCATATAGGAAGAGCTCTCCGATCGTCTATGCCGAGGGGCTCAGGAAGCCGCTCCTCATCTGCCATGGCATGCAGGACGACAACGTCCATTTCCAGGACACCGTCCAGATCGTGCAGCGCCTGATCGAGCTCAAGAAGGAGAATTTCGAGACCGCCATCTTCCCCGTCGAGCCGCACGGCTTCCTCCAGCCCACGAGCTGGCTCGACGAATACCGGCGGGTGTACAAATTGATGGAGACCTATGTGAAGCCGGGGGGCGTGCGCTAAGATCCCCGCGAGGAGAGACGACCATGATCGCTTCCGACGTCCAGCAGCGCATCGACGCGCTCACCGAACAGCTCGCCAACCTCCGGGGGTATCTTTGAGGACACCGGCCTCGAAAAGCAGATGTCGGACATCGACCGGCAGATGCAGCAGCCCGGGTTCTGGGACAACCCCCAGAAGAACGCCGCCATCATGCAAGAGCGCCGCGCCCTCGAGCGGCGGCTGCAGACCCTGAACCGCCTCCGCTCCGACGCCGAGGAGCTCGCCACCTGGCGTGAGCTCCTCGCGGAGGGCGAGAGCGACCCTGATCTCGACCGCTTCCTGAACCGCCTCGAAGAGGAGCTGGAGAAGCTCGAGCTGGAGCTCAAGCTCTCCGGTCCCGACGACGACAAGAACGCCATCGTGGCGATCCACCCGGGCGCCGGCGGCACCGAGTCGCAGGACTGGGCCGAGATGCTCCTGCGCATGTACCTGCGCTGGGCCGAGCAGCACGGCTACGCCGTCGAGATGCTCGACCGCCAGGAGGGGGAGGAAGCCGGCATCAAGAGCGCGGTCTTCGCCGTGCGCGGCCCGAATGCCTACGGCTACCTGAAGGGCGAGGCCGGCGTCCACCGTCTGGTGCGGATCAGCCCGTTCGATTTCCAGGCGCGGCGGCACACCTCGTTCGCCTCGGTCGACGTCTATCCGGAGGTGGACGACACCGTCGAGATCATCGTCGAGGACAAGGACCTGAAGATCGACACCTACCGTTCCTCGGGCGCCGGCGGCCAGCACGTCAACAAGACCGAGTCGGCGGTGCGGATCACCCACCTGCCGAGCGGCATCGTGGTGGCCTGCCAGAACGAGCGGAGCCAGATCAAGAACCGCGCCATGGCGATGAAGGTCCTGCGCTCCCGCCTCTACGACCGGGAGATGCAGAGGCGCGCTGCCGAGCAGGCGGAGCGCGAGGGGAAGAAGATGGACAACTCCTGGGGGAGCCAGATCCGCAGCTACGTCCTCCACCCCTACCGCCTGGTGAAGGACCACCGCACCGGCGCCGAGGTCGGCGACGCCTCGCGCGTCCTCGACGGCGACGTCGACCCCTTCATCGAAGCCTGGCTCAAGGGCCAGATGGCGGCCCCGGGACAGGACGAGCTGGCGCTCTGAAGGGTGCCGTGCACGCCGTGGACCCTCACCCCCTAACCCCCTCTCCCACCCGCACTCCCCATCCCCCGGGAGAGGGGGGATCTTGCTGCCAATCTTGGGCGGGGGCTCCCCCTCGCCCGGGCGGGCGTGAGTGCGGGTGGGAGAGGGGGCCGGGGGGTGAGGGTTGGGCGGGCGGAGGCTCCGGGATCTCGCCATGAGGCTCGACTACGTCTCCCCCCTGCCGCCGGTCCGTTCCGGGATCGCCGACTACAGCGCCGACCTGCTGCCGCATCTGGCGGCGCAGGCCGACGTGCGGCTGATCCAGCTCCCGGACCAGCCGGTGGCTCCGGAGGTCGCGGCGCGCTGGCCGGTGGTGCCTTATGAATCGGCCGGCAGGGACTCGCAGGGCGAGCGCCTTCCTCTCTACCAGATGGGCAACAACCGGTGGCACGAGGGGGTGATGCGCCTCGCCTTCCGGCTCCCCGGGGTCCTCACCCTGCACGACGTCCTGCTCCACCACATCCTGCTCGACGTCACCCTCGGCCGCCACGAGTACGCGCCCTACGTCGAGCGCCTGGCGCGCGACCATGGGTGGATCGGGCGCGCCGCGGCCGTGGTCAAGCGCTGGGGTGCCTACGGCGACGCGGTGGTCTTCTCGCTGCCGGCCCACCGGGCACTCCTGCGCGCCCAGCGCGGGGTGCTCGTGCACAGCGAGTGGGCCGCCGGGGTGATCCGCGAGGAGGACCCGGAGATCCGCGTCCGCGCCATCCCGATGGGGATCCCGCTGCCTCCGCCGGCCGATCTCGCGGCGGGGCGGCGGATCCGCGAGCGCTTCGGCCTGCCTTTCGGGGCGCGGGTCCTCGGCTCGTTCGGCTTCCAGACGCCGATCAAGCGGACGGGCGCGGTGATCCGAGCCCTTGCCCGGCCCGGCCTCGCGGACGTCCACCTCCTCGTGGTAGGCGAGGTCTCTCCCGCGGTGGACCTGGAGGGCGAGGCCCGCCGGGTGGGGGTGGCGGAGCGCGTCCACCTGACCGACTTCCTTCCTTATGAAGAGTTCGAGGCGGCCATCGCCGCGGTGGACCTCTGCCTCAACCTCCGCTATCCCACGGCGGGCGAGACCTCGGCGTCCCTCCTGCGGGTCCTCGCGATGGGCGTGCCGGCCATCGTCTCCGACTACGCGCAGTTCGCCGACCTGCCCCGCGAGGTCGCCCTGCGGGTGCCTCTGGGAGAGGACGAGGAGGAGGCCCTGGCCGCGATGCTCCGCGATCTCTTGGCCCGGCCGGAGCGGCTGCGCGCCATGGGGGAGGCGGCGCGCGAGCTGATCCGCAGCCGCCACGGCCCGGAGCGCTCGGCCGCGGCGGTCCTCGAGGCCGCCGAGGAGTGGCGCGGCCTCCCCCCGCTCGACGACCGCCCGCCGGACGTCCCCGCCCCGACGAGCCTCGCCTGGGGCCGGCTCGACGGCACCCTGGAGGTCGCGGGCGCCGAGCTGCCGTGGCCGGACGGGGAGCGGCGGACGCTCTCCATTCGCCTCCGCAACACCGGCTTCGCCCGCTGGCTGGCGGGGGAGAAGGGACCCGGCGGCGTGGCCGTGGTGGTCAAGCTCTTCGCGGACGGCCAGGATCTCCTGGAGGGCCGGCCGTGGCTCGCCCTCCCGCGCGACCTCCTGCCCGGTGAGGAGACCGTGCTCGCCACCGAGGTCCGCCGGCCGCCGGGGCCGGCCTGGCTGTGGATCGAGCCCCACCTCTTCGGCGGCCTCGGCATCTCCAAATACGGCGGACCGTACTGGGAGCGCCACCTGTGAATCCGCGGGCGGTCTGGATCGGCGGCTGGGCCGTCCTCGGCGCCCTCCTCCTCGCCACGCTGGTGGGCGCGTGCCTCTTCGACCGCACCGGCCGCCCTTCGCTGGTGGGCGACGAGGCGACCTACGCCATGCAGGCGGCGAGCCTCGCCTGGGACTTCGACCTCGCCTACGCGCGGACCGACTACGAGCGCTTCGTGAGCCAGTGGGGCGGGCCGCCGGACGGCCTGATCCTGCAGAGCGGCGACGGGGGCGCGCACATCACCTATGGCAAGCCTTTCCTCTACGCCCTGGCCATCGCGCCCTTCGTGCGGGTGGCGCCGGTGCGCGGCGGCCTGATCGCCAACGTGGTCTATCTGGCGGTCGCGGCGGCCCTCGCCTCCTGGGCGTTGCGCCGCCGCCTGGGCGACGCCGCGCCCCTCTGGGTGGCGGTGTTCCTCTACGCCTCGGTCGCCTTCGGCTACGCCTTCTGGGTCCACGCCGACCTCTTCCTCCTCGCCACGACCGCGGCGGGCCTGGCGCTGGTCTACAGCTCCGGGCGCGGGCCGCACGATCCCCTGCCTTCTCTCTACGAGGAGCCCCGGCCGAAGCGGATCTTCCTCCGCTGGCTCCTGGCGGGCGCGCTGCTCGCCGTGGCCGGGGCGTTCCGGCCCTTCTATCTGGCCCTGCTTCTGCCGGCCGCTCTCGCCGCCCGCGCCGAGGAAAAGCGCCGGCCGGCCCTGCTGGGCCTCCTGAGCGGCGCCCTGGCCCTCCTCCTCGTCACGGCCCTCGTCCAGCAGCTCTCGGGCGGATCGTGGAGCGGGTACGGCGGCGAGCGCGGCGGCTTCTATCCGCGCACCGGCTATCCGGAGGTGGACTTCCCGGCGAGCCAATGGTCGCAGGTGCTCCGGCAGTGGGGGAACACCTCGTGGCTCCAGGAGGGCGGCGTCGAGCCGAGCTACAACGCGAAGCTCCTGGCCTGGAACGTCCTTTATCTGATAGCCGGCCGGAACGTCGGCGTCCTGCCGTACTTCCTGCCGCTCCTCGCCGGCTTCCTCGCCTTTGCGCGCGACCGCGGGCGCTGGGCGATCCCGCTCGCGGTGGGGCTCGCGGTGCTCGGCTTCCTCGTGCTGCGGCCCTTCAACTTCTATGGCGGCGGGGGAGCGATCGCCAACCGCTACTTCCTGCCGCTCTACCCGGCCTTCTGGTTCCTGGCCGGCCGGCGGCTCTCCGCGCGCTGGACGGTGCCGGTCGCGGCCCTCGCCGGAGCCTTCCTCTATCCTCTCTGGCTCCATCCCACGGCGTTCCCCGTCGGGGAGGACGGCCGCTACCGGCACGTCGGAGCCGTGGCCGAGCGGCTGCTCCCCTACGAGACCACGCAGAGCCACATCCCGGGCGGACAGGACTTCTCGGCGAACGGCCTCTGGTTCAAGCTGCTCTCCCACAGCGTCTACCGGGTCGAGGGGACCGGGAAGCTGCGGCTGGTCGGAGACAATCGGGGGGAGATCCTGGTGGGGAGCCCGCAGCCGATCGCAGGGCTGTACGTCCGTTTCGGCGTCGAGGCGCCGACCCACCTGGAGGCCGGCGGCGAGGACCTGCGCCCCACCATCTTCCACCCGGACGGCGGGATCACCTTCGAGGTGCCGCTGCCGCACGCCCGCGCGGTCCATCCGATGTGGTGGACCTGGAACGACTACTATCTCTACGCGCTGGACCTCCGCCTGCCCGGAGCGGCGGCTGCGCCGGTCGAGCTGGACATCCAGCCCGCCCAGAGCCTGATCCGGATTCAAAAGAGCGGGAGCTGACCATGGAGCACAGGAGCTGGATCATGGAGATCCGCGAGCGGCTGGCCTCGCCGCCGCCGCGCCGGCTGGTGGCGCGCGACCTGCGCCCCGCCTCGGTCCTGGTGCCGCTCTACGTCGACTCCGGCGAGCTGTGGACGATCCTGACCAAGCGCACCGACACGCTGCCGAGCCACCGCAGCCAGATCGCCTTCCCCGGCGGCGGGCGCGAGCTCAAGGAGGACCCCTGGGGGGCGGCGGTGCGCGAGGCGCAGGAGGAGATCGGCCTCCCGCCGCAGACCGTGCTCCGGCTCGGCGAGCTCGACGAGGGCGAGACGCCGGCCGGCTTCCGGGTGATCCCCTGCGTCGGCGCGGTGCCGCACACTTTCGAGGCGCAGCCCAACGCCGGCGAGATCGCCGAGGTCTTCAGCCTGCCGCTGACCGCCTTCGCGGGTCCGCAGCTGGTGGAGGAGCGGGCGGTGAAGATCGACGGCGTGGAGCGGATGCTCCGCATCTACCACGTCGGAGGCCGGCAGATCTGGGGCCTGACCGCGCGTATCCTGCAGAACCTGCTGGTGCGGCTGGGAATGGAGACGGAGGAGGAGCTGCCGTGAAACCGAAGAGGGGAAGAGGAGAGGACCTCACTACGTCCGACGCCAGGCCGGCGGAGGGGGTCCGCGTCATCACCCTGAAGGGATTCAAGTCCTTCGCTGAGCCTCAGGGCATCGAGATTCGGCCCCTCACCGTGCTCGCGGGTGCCAACAGCTCGGGGAAGTCGAGCGCGATGCAACCTCTTCTCATGCTGAAGCAGACTCTGGAGCACAGCTTCGATCCGGGCCCGCTGCTACTGGATGGACCTCATGTCCGGTTCAACTCGGCGTCTGAGCTTCTCTCTCGCGTCTCTCCCCGGAATCTGGCGGATGAGTTCGATGTCGGCATGAGGCTCGGATCGGACCTGAGCCTGAACTGGAGCTTCCGGCGGACACCGGACGACAAGCTCCAGATCAGCCAGATGGACCACGGAAGCTTTCTCCGGCCTCATGCCGTCTCGCTGACGCCGGACATGACGCAGGAGGAGATCGTTCGGCAGATCCGTCCGTTGCAGGGAGTCCACAAGAAGTTTCCCGGGACCATCTTCAAGGTCGTCCGGAACCGGTGCTTTCTCGGAGTCGTCGCAGAAGGCGCCGAGTCCTTGCCTCCCCTTCCTTGGACTTCGGACTTCGACCGGAGCTTGCGCTCGATCATCCATGTTCCCGGGCTCCGGGGAAACCCCAAGAGGACCTATGACGCGGCAGAAGTAGGGAAGACCTTTGCCGGGACATTCGAGCACTATGTGGCCAGCGTCATTGCGGGCTGGCAGGAAGATCCTCGCTTGGAGCACCTGGGGGAGCTGTTGGGCGATCTGGGGCTCACCTCGACAATCGCGGCGCAGCGGCTCAGCTCAACGCAAGTCGCGCTCCTGGTTGAGCGGCTTCCGGGGCGGCGGCGGAGCGGCGCACCGGATCTGGTCAACATGGCTGATGTGGGTTTTGGCGTCTCTCAAGTGCTCCCGGTTCTCGTGGCGCTTCTCACAGCGGAGCCGGGGCGCCTGGTCTACGTCGAGCAGCCCGAGCTGCACCTGCATCCGCGAGCCCAGCAGGCGCTCGCGGCCATCCTCTCCGCGACTGCGCAGCGCGGCGTACAGGTCGTTGTCGAGACCCACAGCTCGACCCTGCTCCTGGCATTGCAGGCGCTGATCGCGGAAGGGCGGCTTTCGCAGGATCTCGTCAAGCTCCACTGGTTCTCACGAGACGCTTCCGGTATCACGCAGGTCCATAGCGCTGATGTCGACAAGTTCGGTGCCTATGGCGACTGGCCGGAAGATTTCGGAGAGGTCCGAGCGGGCGTAGAAGGTCAATATCTCGACGCCGTAGAAGCCGCTGCCTTCGGGAAGGGAAAGAATGGCCGCCGGAAAACGGATCGTCGTTGACGCATCCGTCGCCAGGTCGGCGGGGCGGGTCCCTGTCCCGGGTTTTGTATCCAGCCAATGCAGGACGGTCCTGGACACCATCCTCGAAGCCCGGCATCTGATCGCGCTCGACTCGGAAGGTTTGCGGGAATGGCCGCGCTCCCTCGGCCGCGCGGCGTTCGAGCTCTGCGGCAAAATCCACTTCTTCCGGCGCTGTGGAGACGCCCCACGGGGCATCTCTACAGTGGGGGGCTGGCCTCCGGATGCCGGGTACACCCCTCTCCCTTCGAGGTACTCCCCTCTCCCTTCGAGGTAACAGGCCTCCCCCTTCGAGGTACACCCCTCCCCCTTCGAGGTGCAGGCCGTCTCCCTTCGAGGTACCGGCCTCCCCCTGCCAGGTACCGGTCTCCCCCTTCGAGGTACAGTGCCTCCCCCTTCGAGGTACAGGCCTCTCCCTTCGAGGTACACCCCTCTCCCTTCGAGGTACAGTGCCTCGCCCTTCGAGGTACACCCCTCTCCCTTCGAGGTACAGGCCTCGCCCTTCGAGGTACAGGCCTCTCCCTTCGAGGTACGGGCCTCTCCCTTCGAGGTACACCCCTCTCCCTTCGAGGTACAGGCCTCTCCCCGCCATCTCCAGGCTTCCCCCTCCGAGGTCTGACAAAAATTTGCCGGGGGGGGGATTGCGCGCTTCCGCTTCAACTGGTGTTACACTCTACGCATAGATAAGGAAGGACCCTCCCGGCAGTACCTCCGTCCTGGATCGAGGCCTGTCCGCCCGTCTGGGCCCCTCCCCTCCGCAGCGGCGGAGTGGGGCGATGTATGCCGGAAGAGATTTTGGGTAGGCCTGACTGTGAAGCGCGCAACAAAAGTCCTGTGGAATTCGACACTTGCGCGGCTGCGGCCAGCGGGTGTAGAGTTCCCACACTGGTCCATATAGTCATAGATGCATTGGCTATCTTGACACCGGTGTGTTTTGCTGCTAGCTTCGAGCGAAGCTTTAAGTAACCGCCCGTAAGTAGGCTTTGCAACTAGGGTTTCCAGGGGGGCTTGAAACGCCGTGCTCTTCTCCCGATCCAAGAAAGGTGTAGTCGGCCTGGACGTCGGCAGCTCCGCCATCAAGCTGGTGGAGCTGCGGGAACGCAAGGGGGAGTACCACCTGCAGCGTCTCGGCGTCGAGCCTCTGTCACCGGAGGCCATCGTGGACGGCTCGATCATGGACTCGTCCCTGGTCGTCGACGCCATCCACCGGCTGAACGACCAGACCAAGGTCAAGAACACCTCCTACGCCACCTCCCTCTCCGGCCACTCGGTGATCATCAAGAAGATCCAGCTCCCCGCCATGCCGCCGGAGGAGCTCGCCGAGTCGATCCAGTGGGAGGCCGAGCAGTACATCCCCTTCGACATCAACGACGTGCGTCTCGATTACGTCGTGCTGACCGACGGCGAGCCCGGGCGGGACAACATGGAGGTCCTCCTCGTCGCGGTCAAGCGGGACAAGGTCAACGACTACGTGTCGGTGATCAGCCAGACCGGCAAGTCTCCCGCCATCGTGGACATCGACGTCTTCGCCGTGCAGAACGCCTATGAGGTGAACTACGACCTCGACCCCAGAAAGGTCGTGGCCCTCATCAACATGGGCGCCGGGGTGACCAACATCAACATCCTGGCCCGCGGCACGACGGTCTTCTGGCGCGACATCTCTTTCGGGGGCCACCAGTTCACCGAGGCCCTGCAGCGCGAGTTCAACCTCTCGTTCGCGCAGGCCGAAGCCCTGAAGCAGGGCGAATCGGTCGACCGCTACTCCCCCGGCGACGCGCGGCCGGTGCTCGACCAGGTGTCGGCCGAGATGGCGTCCGAGATCCGCAAGACCTTCGACTTCTTCTCGGCGACGTCGTCGGAAGGGCCGGTCGACGAGCTCGTCCTCTCCGGCGGTTGCGCCCTGACGCCGAACCTGCTGCAGGTGCTGCGCGACCGCTTCGAGGTGCCGACGGAGCTGATGAACCCGCTGCGCCGGATCAAGTACAAGGAGAGCGACTTCGACGCGACCTGGTTGCAGTCGATCGCTCCGATGATGACGGTGGCCATGGGGCTCGGCATCCGCAAGGTGGGGGACTAGGCGATGATCAAGATCAACCTGCTCGCCGAAGGCAAACGCCCCGCCGCGGTCCGCAAGTCGAAGTCCGCTGAGCTGCTCAAGGGGCAGGACATCGGGCAGTGGCTCCTCGCCGCCGGCTTCTTTCTCGGCTTGATCGTCGCGGTCTTCTTCTGGTGGGAGACCAGGAAGGAGAAGGTGGCGCAGGACGAGGAGATCGCCGCCGCGCAGGCCGAGGTCCAGTCCCTCGAATCGGTGATCAAGGAGGTCGAGGACTACAAGGCCAAGAAAGGCGAGCTGGAGCGCAAGATCGGGATCATCAACGATCTCAAGGCCAACCAGGTCGGTCCGGTGCGGGTGATGGACTACGTCTCCAGGGCCCTCCCCGAGCTCCTCTGGCTCGACCGCATGACCATGGACGGCTCGCTCATCACGATCGAGGGGCGCGCCTTCAACACCAACGCCGTGGCGAACTTCATCGAGAACCTGGACAAGGTCCCCGAGTTCGACGAGCCGACCCTCAAGGACACGACGGAACAGTCGGGCGGCGTCTACAAGTTTTCCATCGAGTTCAAGTATTCGTTCGCCAAACCCGCTCCGGAAGGCGGCACGACGCCCGGTGGTGCCGCGGCGCCGGCGGCTCCGGCGACCAGCGGACCGGCCACCACCGCACCGGCGTCGACGGCAGGGTAGGAGGCAACCCGATGGCTCTCAAGACTGGACTGGAAGGAAAGCCCTGGTACTTCGGGACGGGCGTCGGGTTGGTGCTGGGCGGGCTGATCTTCGGCCTCGGCTGGTGGCAGTTCATCCAGCCGATCAAGGAAGAGATCGTGCGCGGCGACCAGACCCTGGCCGACCTGCAGACCAAGATCCAGGAAGGGCGCGCCGCCAAGCAGCAGCTTCCCAAGTTCCGCGAGGAGGTGCGGCAGCTCGAGCTGGAGCTCGACAAGCTGCTGCGCATCCTGCCCGCCCGGCGCAACACGCCGGACCTGCTGCGCCGCATCCGCGCCCTCGCCGAGCAGGGGGACTTCGCGCTCAAGCGGTTCACGCCCAAGGACCTGCAGGACAAGGAATTCTTCAGCGAGTGGCCGATCGAGCTCAGCGTCGACGGCACGTACCACAACCTGGCGCTCTTCTTCGACCGGATCAGCCGCTTCTCGCGGATCATCAACATCGAGAACCTGCAGATCTCGGCGGTGCCCGATCCGAAGAGCACGTACACCATCTCCGCCAATTTCAACGCCAAGACGTTCGTCTACAAGGAGCCCGAGCCGGCGACGCCGAGCACGGCCGCCGCGCCCGGAGCCGCAGCGCCGCCGGCGGACAGCCCGGCTGCCCGCGCGCGCGCCGGCGCTCCTCCCCCGGGAGAAGGCGTATGAGAAGTCACCGTGCCATCCTGCTGGCGGCTCTGCTCGGCTCCGGTGTGACGCTCGCCGGAGTGGGGGCGGCCCAGCCGCAACAGAAGCCCCAGCAGCAGCAGCCCGCAAAGCAGCCGCAGGCGGAGGCGCCGCCCGCCCAGGAGCCGGAGGTCACTCCCGGCCCGGACATCGACCAGATCCTCGAAGGCGAGGAGGAGGTGCTGTCCGGCAGCGGATTCACCTACGATCCGGGCAACCGCCGCGATCCCTTCAAATCCCTGCTCGTCGAGCAGCAGGCCCGCGAGTTCCGCGGACCCCGGCCGGAAGGCATCCCCGGCCTGCTGATCGACGAGATCGACCTGACCGGAATCTGGCGCACCAGCAAGGGCTTCGTGGCCCAGGTCGTCGCCAGCAACCAGAAGAAGACCTATCTGCTGAAAGAGGGCGACCAGCTCTATGACGGCGATGTGGTCAGCATCAACAAAAAAGAAGTAGTCTTCAAGCAGATCGTGCAAGATCCGACGGCCCTCAAGCCGTTTCGCGAGGTGGTGAAGAGCCTGAATCCGGCATAACGGATTCGGTGTTTCTGGCCCCGATCAGGGAGGCGAGTGCCATGGGAGATGTGGTCATCTTAAGACAGCGCGACGCGTGGCAACGTCTGATCGCCACGGCAGCGGTCCTGGCCTTGGCGGCCGGGGTCGCCTGCACCTCCTCCAGGCCGGCGAAGGTCGTCGAAGCGACGCCTGCGGCAGCCGAGACGGCGGCAACGGGAGGAGACGAGGCGGCGCGGCCGACTACCACGACGGCCGAGATTCGCACCTTGGATCTCCGGGAAGGTGCTCCGGAGGTCTTCATCGACCTGGAAGCGAGCGCTCCCCTGGTGTGGACCAGCTTCCGCAACGCCGACGGCAAGGTGATCGTCGAGCTGCCCAACTCGCAACCCCGCGCCGGCGTCTCCGGCATGCAGCCGTCCGAAGGGCTGATCTCCTCGCTCGCCGTCGAATCCAGCACCGAGGGGAGCCGGCCGTTGACCCGGCTGGTCATCTCCACCCGCCAGGAGGTGGAGCACTCGGTTTCGGCCGACGGCAACAAGCTCGAGATCAAGCTGCAGCCCGTGGAGACCGCCCAGGCCGCCCCGGCCGGCGGCCAGCTGACGTTCGAGCCCCTGCCGTCCGCGGCGCCCGCTCCGGAGCCCGCACCTCCTGCCTCTGCCCCGGGTGGCGGCACGCCGGACCGGCCCGCGGTGTCGCCCGAGCCCTCCGGAGTCGCCGCCACGCGGCTCGACGGGATCGAGGTCCTCGCCTCGGACGGCGGTGCGGTGGTCCGCATCGCCGGCGACGGCGAGTTCCCCTACTCGACGTTCGCCCTCGAGGCGCCGGACCGCTTCGTCATCGATCTCGACGGCGTGGTCAACCGCAGCCAGCGCAGCAGCATGACGGTCGCCGGCGGCGTGGTCGAGCGCGTCCGGGTGGCCCAGTTCAAGCCCGCTCCGAAGGCGGTCTCGCGCGTGGTGTTCGACCTCCGCGCCCCGGTCGTGCCGGTGATCGAGCGCACGGCGGACGCTCTGGTGGTGACCTTCCCGGCCAGCGGCATGGCCGCGGTCTCCACCGCCCCCTCCCCGGAGGAGCCGGCTCCGGCCCCCCAGGCCGAGCAGCCCATGCAGCCGGCCCCCGCGCCCAGCGTGTCCATGCCGGCCGAGAGCCCGTCCGACCTGTCGCTGGCCCCCCGGCCCGACATCCAGATCGCGCAGACGCGCCCGCCCTCCGGTGTCGAGGTCGAGGAGGCGCCGCCCACACCTCCGACGCCGGTGCGCTCGCGGCCCGCGGCTCCGTCGGTCGTGCACGTCGAGCCGTCGACCCCGCCGGCCGGGCCGCGCGAGGTGGCGCCGACCGGCGGCAGCTCGACGCTCGGGCTCGACACCTTCCAGAGCCAGTCCCTGGGCCAGTCCGAGAAGGTCTATACTGGGGAGCCGATCGACCTCAAGGTCACCAACGCGGACGTCACCGAGGTGATCCGGACGTTCGCCCAGATCAGCGGGATCAACATCGTGGTGCAGCCCGGTGTGGCGGGGACGGTGACCGCCGAGCTCGACAACGTTCCCTGGGACCAGGCGCTGGAGCAGATCCTGAAGATCAACGGCCTGTCCTATGAGCTGGAAGGCAACGTGATGCGCATCGCTCCCGCCGCCGTCCTGCGGCAAGAGGCGCAGGAGAAGCAGCAGCTCGCCCAGGCCCAGGCGCTGTCGATCCCGCTGCGCACCGTCTTCCGCCGCCTGAGCTATGCCGATGCCACCGAGATCGCGCAGCTCCTGAGAAGCGGCCAGGCCGGGCTCCTCTCCCAGCGCGGCAGCGTCATCGTCGACGAGCGGACGAACAGCCTGATCATCAAGGAGCTGCCGCAGTTCATGGACACCGTCATCTCGGTCATCGACCGGCTCGACACCCCCGAGCCGCAGGTGATGATCGAGGCGCGGATCATCGAAACGACGAAGCGCTTCACCCGCGACATCGGCATCCAGTGGGGCTTCGACGCGATCGCCGACGCCGCCCATGGCAACACCACGGGCCTGATCTTCCCGAGCAACATCACCGGCGGCGGCAACGTGAACGTGCCGGGCGGCGGCGACAACGGGACGATCAACCTGCGCCTCGGCAACGTGCTCAACACCTTCAACCTGGACGTGGCTCTCCAGGCGGCCGAGAGCGAAGGCCTGATCAACATCCTCTCCGCGCCCAAGGTGGCGACTCTCAACAACCAGCCGGCCTCCATCCAGAGCGGTGTGCAGATCCCGATCCAGACGATCGCGAACAACACCGTGACCGTGCAGTACGTCAATGCCACGCTGCGGCTGGACGTCACCCCGCAGGTGACCGCCGAAGGGACCGTGATGATGGACATCCAGATCCAGAAGCGCGAGCCGCAGCTCGCCTTCCTGGTCCCCGGAGCCACCAACGCCCCGATCGCCACCAAGGAGGCCACGACCCGCCTCCTGGTCCGCGACGGCGGGACGGCGGTGATCGGCGGCATCTATCGCGTGTCGACCGACCAGGGCGAGGACCGGGTGCCCGGTCTCGCCAACATTCCGATCATCGGACATCTGTTCAAGAACAAGTCGCGGCGCGAGGAGAATGAAGAGCTGCTGATCTTCATCACGCCGCGGGTGATCAAGATCTAAACCGGCGCGGAGCTTTTGCCATGAAACCGAAAGCCACACTCTGCCTGATGCTCGTCCTGTTCGCCGCCCTCGCCGGTTGCCGGGAGAGGACGGACCGCCGCGAGGGGACGGTGCTGCTGTCCATCACCGACTTCGACGGCTTGCCTCTCGTCGTCTCCGCCTCCGCTTCGACGGTCGTGCAGGCGGACGAGATCGTCCTGCGCAACGTCCCCAAGGACCCCACGGGGACGACGAGCGACCTGCAGTCGATCGAGATCCGCTCGTACGAGATCCGGTTCGTGCGCCGGGACACCGGCACCAAGGTCCCGCCGTCCCTGGTCCAGGGGTGGTTCGGGCTCGTTCCGGTCGGCGGCAATGCGACTCTCAACAACGTGCCGATCCTCATGGCGGACCAGATGCTCAATCCTCCCATCCTCGATCTCGCCCGCAACGGGGTGGACCGGGAGACGGGGACCGCTGTGATCGTCCTGGATTGCTACATGCGTTTCTTCGGCCGCACGCTGTCGGGCGACGACATCGCCAGCGACCCGGCCCGCTTCACCATCGAGGTCAGGCCGTGACGGCCGTTCGGGAGCCCGGTATGAAACCCTTGAAGATCCTGTCCTGTCTCGTCTTCGGGCTCGCGCTCGCCCTCGCGGGCTGCACGTCCGATTCCCCGACCGAGCCGGGCGGCGGCGGCGGCACTCCGGCGACGCCCAAGGTGCCGGAGCCGGTGACGACGTTCCGCGTCACCGTCACCGCCAACCCGACGCAGGTCGCGGCCGGCAGCAACACGCCGAGCAACATCACGGTCGACGTGGTGCGCAACGACACCGGCCAGCCCCCGGCGGACCTGACGGAGGTGACGCTCACCACCAACCTCGGCGGCTTCGGAGCCACCGGCGGTCCGCAGACGGTCACCCTGCAGCTGGTCGGCGGCCGGGCGCAGGCCGTCCTCTTCCCCGGCACCGACATCGGCACGGCCACCGTGCGCGCCGTGGTCGGACCGAGCGCCGGCGCGGCCAACGTCCAGATCGGCCAGGCCGCGACCTTCTTCGTCTCCTCGATCGTCCCCGGTGTCGGGGACCCGCAGGGAGGCGATGAGGTGACGATCAACGGCGGCGGCTTCGATCCGCCGGTCCGGGTGACCTTCAACAACGCGACGGCCCAGGTCCTCTCCGTCCAGTCGAACCGGATCCGCGTGCGGACGCCGTCGGCCACCGCGGCGGGCGTCACCGTGCCGGTGGGCTCCACCGCTCCGGTCGACGTCGGCGTGACGATCAACGTCAACGAAGTCGGGACGGCGACCGACTCGCTGGCCAACGGGTTCACCTACGCTCACGGCGGCGGCGGCATTCAGCAGCCGGAGATCTTCGCCGTCTCGCCGGCCTCCGGCACCAACGACGGCGGCACCACGGTCCGCATCACGGGCAGCGGCTTCCAGGCGCCTGTCCAGGTCTTCTTCGGCCTCGGGTCCACCGTGGACAACTTCAACGGCGTGGAGGCGCAGGTCCAGTCGGTGACCGCCAACGAGCTCATCGTCGTCTCGCCGGCCGCCCGGGGCTTCGGGCAGAACCTGGTCAACCAGGTGGTCGACCTCCTGGTGAAGAACGTCAACAGCGGCATGAGCACCATCGTGCAAGACCGCTTCAAGTACGGCTCCGACGTTCTCATCACCGCCATGGGCCCGGGCTCCGGCTCGTTCCTCGGCGGCACGCACGTGACCATCTTCGGCCAGGGCTTCGACGCGCCGGTGGCGGTGTCGCTCGGCGGCATCGGCCAGCAGGTGGTGTCGGTGACCGGCACGGAGATCGAAATCATCACGACGGGCGTCGCCGTGGCCACGTGCCCCGCGAACGGCTTCGTCACGGTCACCGGCGTGAGCGTGACCAACATCGAGAGCGGCGCCACCGGGACCGCTCCCAACCTGGCCTTCAACTTCTCGGTGCCGCGTCCGCTGATCTTCAACCTCAGCCCGACCTCCGGCGTCATCGGTACGACCGTGACCATCTCCGGCTCCGACTTCCCGAGCCAGCTCCGGGTGACTTTCGGTGGCGATACGACGAGCGGCGCCTCGGCCCCGGTCATCTCCAACACTCCGACCACGATCAAGGTCACGGTGCCCTCGCCGCCGCCGGCCTTCACCTTCAACACCCGGCCGTGCGACGCCAACGGCGACGGCAACGCCGCCGGCACGCAGAACGTCGCGACCCCGATCAGTGTGACGGTGACCGATCTGGGAGGCACCGGCTGCGCGACGACGCTGGCCAACGCCTTCTTGCTGACCCCGCCGAACACCACCTGCACCGGCGACACCGCTCCGACGCCCGCGTGCAATGACGGCATCGACAACGACTCGGACGGTCTGATCGACTTCGGAACGGGTGCGACCAACGATCCGGGGTGCACCAGCGCGACCGACAACACGGAGTAGCTGCAGCGGCCCCGACACATCCACTCACCAGGCCGGCGCCTTTCGGGCGCCGGTCTTTTTCGTTCTCCGGGAATGGACGGCCCCCCACCAGCGTTCGTATACTGGATCGCTATGAAACACGCTGTGCGCACTCTCCTGCTGTCTGTCTTCGTTGTCGCCGCGCTGGGCTGCGACAAGGCCACCCCGACCGCGCCGAGCGGGTCGACGCTCGCCATCACCGCCAACCCGTCCAAGATCGGGCTGAGTGGGAGGTCCACGATCACCATCATCGGCCGGCAGCCGAACGGCAGCCCGATGCGGGAAGGAACCGAGATCCGCCTGTCGACGACCCTGGGGACGATCGATCCGCAGGTCCTGATCGACAACGATGGCAACGCGACAGCCACGTTGCGGGGGGACGGGCGGAAGGGAGCTGCCACGGTGACGGCGCAGACCGGTACCGTATCCGGAGGCGGGAGCGGTGGGGCCGCTGGAAGCGGTGGAAGCTCGGGAGGAACCTCGTCCGGCTCGTTGAGCGTGCAGACGACGGTGCAGATCGGCGAGACGGACGACACGAAGCCGACCCTTCTCGTCAGCGCCAACCCCAATGTGATTCCCGTGGGCGGGACCTCGACCATCACCGTCATCGCCCGGAACAGCGATGGATCACTCGTCTCCAGCGGCCAGGAGGTCATCCTGACCACAACTTTGGGAACTCTCCAGCCCAAACGGCCCACGACCAATTCCAGCGGAACGGCGACCTCGATTTTGACCGTGCAAGATCAGGCGGGTACCGCCAAGATCACAGCTGTTCTGGGAAGCAGCAGTGCCGAGACCACGGAGATCCAGGTCAAGGATGCGACGCTCACCTTGACGGCGAATCCTTCGGCCGTCGATGAAGGTACCATCCCGGCGATCACCCTCACGGCCATCTTGGCGAAATTCCCGAGCGGAGGAGTGGCGGGCAAGAAAATCACCTTCTCGGCGCAGAGAGGAACGCTGAGCGCGAGCACGGTGGAGACTGCGACCAACGGAGAGGCCGTCGTTACGTTGGCTCTCGGGGCCCAGACGGTTTCCAGCGACGAGACCTTTACGGTGACGGCCACCGCTCCTTCCAGCAGTGGCGAGGCTTTGACGGCGACGGTGACGATCACGATCCGAAACAAGCCGACCTAAGCTGCAATCCTCTGATTCCCCTGCGGTTGCGGGCAGCGCCGCAGGGGAGCCCCTGCTATAATGCAGCCACTTTGGCGATCCTGACCGACCTAACCCGCCCCGTTCCCGTGCTTTACCCCTCCGGGTCGGGAGTCCCGCGATGACCGACGGAGTCTTTCCCGACCGCCTGAACCAGCTGCGTGCACGCTGGGATGCCGACCCCGCGTCGAGGATCTTCCTGCAGCTCGCCGAGGAGTACCGCCATCTCGGGCGGGTCCAGGACGCCCTGGCCGTCCTCGACAAAGGCCTCAAGGAGCACCCTGGCTATCTGTCCGCCCTGGTGGCCAAGGGGCGTTGCCATCTCGAGCTGGGAGAAGGCGAAGACGCCCGGCTGGTGCTGGAGCGCGTGGTCAAGCAGGACGCCACCCAGATGGTGGCCAACAAGCTGCTGGTCCGGGCGTACCTCGAGACCGGCGATCCGGTGAAGGCGCGCGAGCGCCTCGATCTCTACAGCCTGCTGAACGACGGCGACCCGGAGATCGAGGACCTGCGTCGGCGGATCCGCCAGATCGAAAGGCCGGCTCAGCCGGAGAGGCCGAGCATGGACGCTGACCCATTTTCGCTGGAGCCGCTCGACCTGCCGGCGCCGGCGCACCGCGGCGGGGACGACATCTTCGAGCTTCCGCCGGCTGTGCCGCACCGGCCGGCCGCCGCGCCGGTTCTGGAGGCCTCTCCGGCCCCCGCCCCTGTTGCGCTGGCCGAACCGGAGGAGGAGACGGAAGAGGAGGGCCTGCCGTTTCCCGGGCTCGCCTCGCGCGACCGCCGGCGGCGCTATCTGGATGCCTTGGGGGCCGAGGGGCTGTTCGCGTTCGAGGCCTGGACGGCCCCCGTCGCGGAGCCCGCGGCGAAGAGCGTTCCGCAACCGGCTTCCCCGGTCCCGGTCGTCGAGGCGCCTCTCGCGCCTCCTCCTCCCGTCTCCTTGATCGCCGAGCCGTTCTCTCCCGGTCCGGGCCCCGCCGAGCTGTTCGCGCCCGAGCCGGTGGCTCCTCCCCCGGAAGAGGCCGCCTGGTTGGACGAGGCGACCGCGGCGGAGCCTCCGAGCGCTCCCCCCGCGGCTCCGGAGCCGCTCATGCCGGCCATCTTCGCCCCGGAGCCTCCGGCGCCGGTCTTCGCCGAGACCACCACCGCCGAGGAGCTGTGGAGCGAGGAGGAGACCGTGCCCTTCGACCTCGCACCTCCGCCGCCGGAGGCCGAGCCGGAGCCTCCTCAGCCGGTCTTCGAGGCCGAGCCGGAGCCTGCGGCGGAGCCCCGAGCGGAGGTCGCCACGGCCACCCTGGGCGCGCTCTATTTCCGCCAGGGGCACTACACGGAGGCGGAGCGGATCTTCCGTGAGGTCCTGGAGCGCGAGCCGGACAGCGCCGCGGCGCGCGCCGGTCTCGATGGGCTCGCCGCTCTCGGGCCGCAGCCCGAGACGCCGCGGCTCGACGCCCGCCGGCTGCTGGCGGGATACCGCCGCGATCCCGGCCGGCCGGCCGCCGCGGAGTCGCGCACCCGCAAGATCTTCCTGTTGAGCCGATACCTGGAGCGACTGCGGCAAGGGAGCCCGAGCGATGTTTCTTGACCGGCTGAACCGGATCACCAACCGCATCGACGGCGCCATCGCCCTGTCGCTGGTCGCCAAGGACGGCATCTCGGTCGAATCCGTGAGCTCCGATCCCGACCTCGACTTGGAGGTCCTGGCCGCGGAGCTCATCGCCCAGACCCGCGCGATCTCGGAGAACCACCGGGAGCTCGAAGCCGGCGACGTGCAGCACCTCGCCGTGGCCACCGAACGGATGACCCTGATGGTAAGCTCCGTCGCCGCAGACTATTATCTGCTTCTCGTCCTGGGCCCGGAGGGCAACTACGGGAGGGCCCGGTTCGAGCTCCGGAGGGCGCGCCTGCTCCTCGAGAATGATCTCTCCTGAGATTTTTTTGAGACAAGGGAGCTGCGCCTCGCCCCCGGCCTTGAAAGGGGCTTCGCCTTGCTGACATTCGAACAGATCAAGGAGCTGATCGAGCTGATTGCCGAGCGCCGCCTCCAGGGGCTGGAGATCGAGCGCTCGGGCTTCCGTCTCAAGATCGACGGACAGGCGGTGGCGCCGCAGGTGGTCTATGCCACGGCAGCGGCCGAGTCGTCGCACGCCGCCGCTCCGGGAGCCGCGGCGTCGCTCGCCATGCCGGCCGCTTCCGCAGCCGCGCCTCCGGCTGCGCCTGCGCCGGAGCCGGAGAAGGGGGGACCGCCGGCAGGCTCGCACGTCATCAATTCTCCGATCGTCGGCACCTTCTACCGTGCTCCTTCGCCCGGCTCGCCGTCCTTCGTGGAGGTCGGCTCGCGGGTCAAGAAGGGGCAGGTCCTCTGCATCATCGAGGCGATGAAGCTGATGAACGAGATCGAGTCCGACGTGGACGGAGAGATCCTCGAAATCTATCCGCAGAACGCCCAGCCGGTGGAGTTCGGGGAGCCGCTGTTCGCGGTCCGCGCCGCGGCCTCCTAGAGCACGGGATGTTCAAGAAGATCCTGATCGCCAACCGGGGCGAGATCGCGCTCCGCATCATCCAGGCGTGCCGCGAGCTGGGCATCGCGACGGTCGCGGTGTTCAGCACCGCCGACCGCGACAGCCTGCACGTCACCTATGCCGACGAGGACGTCTGCATCGGCCCGCCGCCTTCGCGGGACAGCTACCTCAACATCTCGCGGATCATCGCCGCCGCCGAGATCACCGGGGCGGACGCCATCCATCCCGGCTACGGCTTCCTCTCCGAGAACGCCCATTTCGCCGAGGTCCTCCAGGAGTGCAAGCTCGCCTGGATCGGGCCGCGTCCCGAGGTGATCCGGCTGATGGGAGACAAGGCCAAGGCGCGCCAGACGGCCGCCGCGGCCGGCGTCCCCGTTCTCCCCGGCAGCAAGGAGCCCCTCGAAGGGGCGGAGCACGCGCGCCAGACCGCTGACCAGGTCGGCTATCCCGTCATCCTCAAGGCGTCGGCGGGCGGCGGCGGACGCGGCATGCGCATCGTCTGGAAAGAGGAGGAGATCGAGGGCCAGTTCTCCACCGCCAGCGAGGAGGCGGAGCGGGCCTTCGGCGACGGCTCGATCTACATGGAGAAGTACCTGGTCGAGCCGCGGCACATCGAGTTTCAGGTCTTCGGCGACAAGCACGGCCATGTGGTCCATCTCGGCGAGCGCGAGTGCTCGATCCAGCGCCGGCACCAGAAGCTGATCGAGGAGGCGCCGTCCACCGCCCTCACGCCCGAGCTGCGCGAGGAGATGGGCGCCGCCGCGGTGGCCCTCTGCAAATCGGTGGGCTACGAGAACGCCGGGACGATCGAGTTCCTGCTCGACAGCGACGGCCGCTTCTACTTCATGGAGATGAACACCCGCATCCAGGTGGAGCACCCGGTGACCGAGATGGTGACCGGCATCGACCTGCTGAAGCTGCAGATCCAGGTCGCCATGGGGGAGAAGCTGGCGATCCGCAACGGCTTGAAGCCGCGCGGTCACGCCATCGAGTGCCGCATCAACGCCGAGAACCCCGAAACCTTCACGCCGAGCCCCGGCAAGCTCAAGACGTTCCACCTGCCCGGCGGGCCCGGGACGCGGGTCGACACCCACGGCTACGAGGACTACGTCATCCCGCCCCACTACGACTCGCTGGTCGCCAAGCTGATCGTGCACGACCGCACCCGCGACGAGGCGATCCAGCGGATGCGCCGGGCGCTCGACTTCTTCGTGGTCGAGGGGATCCACACGTCGATCCCCCTGCACAAGCGGATCCTGCGCGATGACGATTTCGTCGCGGGGAAGCTCTCGACGCGCTTCATGGAGCGCTTCCTCCAGAAACAGCGGGACGGCGGCGGTTAGCGGGCGATGGAGGTGACGATTCCCGGCCGGATCTACGCTATCGCCGATGCCGGTGCGCTCGGGGCCACGCCTCTGCCGCAGGCCGTGGCCGCGATGGCCGGGGCGGGGATCCGCTGGATCCAGGTACGGGCCAAGCGCCTGTCGGGGCGCGAGCTGTTCCGGGTGCTGGAGGAGTGCTGCCGGGCCGTGGAGGGGAGCGGCGCGGCTCTCTGGGTGGACGATCGAGCCGATCTGGCGGCTCTCTTTCCGGTCGCCGGGGTGCACGTGGGGCAGACGGACCTGCCGCCAGCCGCGGTCCGGCGGGTGGTGGGGAGGGAGATCCGGATCGGTCTCTCGACCCACGACGAGGCCCAGCTCGCCGCGGCGGACGCCGATCCGGCGGTGGATGTGGTAGCGGTGGGGCCGGTCTTCCCGACGGCCAGCAAGGAGCGGCCGGACCCGGCGGTGGGGCTCGGCTTCGTCCGCCGGGCGCGGTCCCGCACGGCCCGTCCCCTGGTGGCGATCGGCGGGATCGAGGTGGAGACGGTGGCCGCGGTTCTGGAGGCGGGGGCGGACGCGGCCGTGGTCCTGGGAGCCGTCTGCCGGGGAGGTCCGGGAGAGATCGCGACGAACGTGCGCCGTCTGCTGGCCGCGGCAGGATAAGATGAAGTGCGGATCTACCTGACGGGGTTCATGGGGTCCGGCAAGAGCACGGTGGGCCGGCTCCTCGCGACGCGGCTGGGAGCTCCGTTCCTCGATCTCGACGAGGAGATTGAGCGGCAGGTGGGGATGCGGGTGCGGGAGATCTTCGAACGGTACGGTGAGCCGGAGTTCCGCCGGATGGAGCGAGAGGCTCTGGACGCCACACTGGCGCTGCCCGACGTGGTGGTTGCCACAGGCGGGGGAACGGTCACCTTCGAGGCCAACGCCCGGCTGATCCGGGAGAACGGCGTGTCGGTCTGGCTCAATCCGCCGTTCGCGACGATCGTGGAAAGGGTCGGCGGGCTGGGTAAGGAGGACCGGCCGCTGTTCCGCAACGAAACACAGGCCCTCGCCTTGTACCGGGAGCGTCTCCCGGCCTACCGGCGGGCGGACCTGACGGTGGACATGGCCCCGCGGGAGGGGCCGGAGGAGATCGCGGCGAGAATCGCTCTGCGGCTTGGGGAACGACGGTGCGCTATCTGATCCTCTCGGACATGCACGCGAACTGGGACGCCTTCGAGGTCGTCCTGCGGCGCGCCCGGCGCAAGCGCTTCGACGCGGTGCTGGTGCTCGGCGATCTGGTCGGCTACGGGGGGGCGCCGAACCAGGTGGTGGAGGCGGCGCGCCAGCTCGGTCCCCGCCTCTACACGGTGCGCGGGAACCACGACAAGGTGGTGGCGGGGATCGACAACGGCGCCAATTTCAACCAGACCGCGCTGACCGCGGCGCAGTGGACCACCGGCCGCCTCACGCCCGGGAATCTCCGCTATGTGCGCAACCTGCCGCGGGGGCCGCTCAAGGTCGAGGAGGGGATGGCGATCTGCCACGGCTCGCCTCTGGACGAGGACACCTACGTCTTCTCGGACGTGGACGCCTACGAGATCTTCTCGCAGTACACCGTGCCGGTGGTCTTCTTTGGCCACACCCACATCCCGTCGATCTTTTCGCTGGAGGGGCGGCACCTCGGGGTGATGGCCCTGCGGGGGGACGGCGGGATCATCCAGCTGCACCCGGAAGGCCGGTACCTGCTCAATCCCGGATCGATCGGCCAGCCGCGCGACCGCGACCCCAGGGCCTCCTACATGGTCTACGACAGCGGCCGGCGGGTGGTGCGCTGGTACCGCATTCCCTATCCCATCGCCACCGCCCAGCAGCGCATCCGCCGGGCCGGCCTGCCGGGCTCGCTGGCCGACCGGCTGGCGGTGGGGACGTAGGCCCTCACCCCCGGCCCCTCTCCCACAAGTGGGAGAGGGGTGTGGGTTAGAAGGTCATTTGGCTGCGGGAGAGGGGCTGGGGGTGAGGGAATCCCGCACCCGCGCCTCGCGCACGCGGTTGAACAGCGCCGTCAGGCCGCCGATCAGCACCACGTAGAAGCCGTACCAGACGAAGCGGATGAGCGGCTTGTGGGTCACGTCGACCGACAGCCGCGGCTCGTTGAGCTGGAGGCGGACCGTCCGGTTGACCGGGACGATGCCGGCCACCGAGAGCGTGCCGCCGGAGGCCAGCGCCACCATCGGATTGGTCACCTCGCCGGTCGTCGGATCGAAGCGGTAGACGGGCTGGACCGTCTCCGTCTTGCCGCCGCGCGTCACCGTCACCTTGGTGACGACGGTGATCGGCTTGCCCGCCGCCATCGCCGTCATGGCGTCCCCTCCCTCGGCCTGCAGCTCGAAGCCGTCGAAGCGGACCTGGCGGTCGCCCATCAGGTTCTCGCGGCCCTGGGCGAGCTCGATCTGCCCCCCCTCGCCCGCGTCGAGCTCGATGGGCGAGACGTAGAAGTCCTGGAGCGGGAGGCTGCGGATGTCCGGGTTCACCATGACCTGGCGCGTCCGGTCGTTCATGAACAGCCGCGGCCGCACGATGAAGTCCTTCACGCCGGGCTTCTTCACCAGGATCTCCATCCCTTCCTTTTCACGCCCCTGCCGCGGGATGAAGCGGGTGAAGGTGAGGGTCGCGTCTCCCACCTGCCGGGGCTTGCCGAGCTCCAGCGTCACCTTGGTGCTGTCGTCATATCCCGAGGAGGCGATGATCCCGAGGAGGATGATGCCGACGCCGACATGAGCGAGATAGCCGCCGGCGCCCCGCAGGCCGCCCGCCCGATATTTGAGGACCGTCTTGTGCGCGTTGGTGGCGAGGGCCAGGGCGGCGAGGAAGACGTAGAGCAGGTCGATCGGCTCGCGCACCGCCCAGACGGCTGCGCCGATCGAGAGCGCCACGGCGAAGACGAGCGGTCCGATCATCTTGCGCAGGACCTCGCCCGGCTCATTCCCCTTCCAGGTCAGGTACGGCACCAGCGAGAGGAGCAGCGCGATGAGAATCGCGATGGGCAGGTTCACCCGGTTGTAGAACGACGGCCCGACCTGACCGGGGTTGGTCATGAAGCGAGTCAGGACAGGGGCCGAGGTCCCCGCCGTGATCACCAGGGCGGAGATGAGGATCGTGATCGCCGCCAGGGTCATGAACGTGCCGCGCGACAGGAACGGATCCTCGTTGGGCGCGGTCGGCACCTCCCGGAGGCGGGTGACCAGCAGGTAGATCGACAACCCTGCGAAGCCCGCCATCAGACCGATCAGCCAGCCGGAGATCCCCAGGTCGACGAAGCTGTGCACCGAGAAGTCGGCGAGCACGCCGGAGCGGGTGAGGAACGTGCCGTAGAGGACCGCCATGTAGGTGAGCGTGGCGAGCACGAAGTTGATCCGGCGGAAGCGCCCCCGGGTGCGTTCCAGATAGAGGCCGTGGATCATCACGGTCCCGAACAGCCAGGGGATGAACGAGGCGTTCTCCACCGGGTCCCAGCCCCAGTAGCCGCCCCAGCCCAGGGTCTTGTACGCCCAGAAGCCGCCAAGGAGGATCGCCGAGCCGAGCACCAGGAAGCCGCCGAGCGCCCAGGGGAAGGCGCGCGCCGCCCAGCCGTCGTAGTTACGCCGCCAGAGCGCGGCCATGGCGAAGGCGAAGGGGATGGCGCTCGATGCATAGCCGATGAACATGATCGGCGGATGTGAGCATGACGAAGGGACTCTCGCGGACCAGGATGAACAGGATGCCGATGAGCGTCAGGGTGTAGATGCACATCACCGCGGGCTCGGACTTGCCGGCGGAGCGGCTGATCAGGAGCCCGAGGAGCGACCCCCAGAACAGCCAGATCAGGAAGCTCCCCTTCTGGCCCGCCCACAGCGCGGCGATCTGGTAGTGCAGCGGCAGGTCGAGGCCGGAGTACTGGTAGACGTACTCGACCCGGAAGTCGCGGAGCGCCAGGAGGAGCATCAGGAGCATGAAGCAGAGCACGATCGACATCGCGAAGAACGCATAGGCGCGCCGCGCGAACGGCAGCGAGGCCGCCGCCCCCTGGGGCGTGAGGGACTGGGCATAGCCCCACAACGCCGCCACGGAGAAGAAGAGGGCGCACCAGAGGGTGAGCGCTCCGGGGAGATAGAGATGGGAGATGTAAGCCAACATGGGAGCCCCCTGACTAGCTGTAGGTCTTCTCGATTTCGGCGCCCTGGTACTTGCTCGGACACTTCACCAGGAGCTTGTCGGCCTCGAAATTCTTGGCCGCCTGGTCATAGCGGCCGATGGCCACGATGCTGATCGCGTCCTCGAAGTTGCCCGGCTTGACTCCCTTGTAGCGCACCCGCAGGTTCTCGTGGGTCTTCGGGTCCTTGAGGGTGAAGTAGAGGCTCTCCTCCTTGGCCACATAGGAGGAGCTCCCTTTCTCCAGCGCGCCGGCCACCTGCACCACGCGGTCGCCCTTGCGCGCCGTCTCGAAGGGAACGTAAGGGGTCAGGGTCTCCTTGAACGCGGTGGCCGAAAACCCCGCGAAGGCCAGGAGGAGGACCACGCCGAGGAAGTAATAGCTCTTCTTGTTCATTGTTCTTTCTCCATCTCCCGCAGCCGCCGGTCGAGGCGGAGCAGGTAGAGGAACAGGCCGGTCCAGATGATCAGGTTCACCGCGACGATCCACCCGTCGCCACCGCTGGCATTCATGGCGTCACTCCCGGTTCTCCGCCTGCCGCGCCAGGAGAGCCTGGAGGCGGCACTGCAGGTTGTGCATCCAGAAAAAGAGGACCGTGAAGGCGAATGTGCTGGCGAACAGCACGATCCCCATCCGATTGTCCATGTCGAACTTCCCCTCGGCGTTGACCACCGGCTCCGGATGCAGGGTGTAGGTGAGCCGCGGCATCACCCAGAACAGAAACGGCGTCACCACTACTCCCAAGAGTGCGTAGGCGGCGGCGAGACGCGCCCGTTTCTCGGGATCGTCCACGGCTCCTCGGAGAGCCAGGTAGGCGGCGTAGAAGAGGAGCGAGATGAGAAGAGAGGTCTGCCGGGGGTCCCAGTTCCAGTAGGCGCCCCACATGATGCGCGCCCACAGCGCCCCGGTCACGGTGGCCAGCACGCCGAACAGCATGCCGAGCTGGATCGACACCGCGGCGGCGCGGTCATGCCGCTCCTGGCGCCCCCGCACCAGATAGAGCAGGCTCCACACCGCGCCGGCGATGAAGGCGAAGAACGAGACCCAGGCCATCGGTACATGGAAGAACAGGATGCGGCTCGACTTGCCGATGAACCCTTTGGCCAGAGGGGCGTAGTAGAACGCGCCGACGATGACGGCGGAGATCCAGAGCCAGAGGAGCCAGGGGAGAGTCTTCTTCATGGATTCCACACCACAGGAAACAACATGAGACCGAAGATAGAGACAGATGCATCATACAGGAGGAGCTGGGCCAGAGCCATCCCCGCGGGATCGCCCAGCACCGCGTTGCGGGTCAGCTCGATGACCAGGATGAGGAGCGGCAGCAGGATGGGAAACGAGAGGACCGAGAAGAGGGTCCCCTTGCTCCGCGCCTGCGCGATGATCGCCGCCACCAGCGTGCTCCCCGCGGCCAGTCCGTAGCCGCCCGCGGTGAGCGCCAGAACCAGCAGCCCGGGCGACTCGACCTTGAGGTTCATGATCGTCACGTAGATCGGCGTGATCAGGGCCTCCAGGGCGGCCACGAGGGTGAGCGAGTAAAGGAGCTTGCCGCAGAAGAGCGCCGACGGCGTGGCGGAGAGCCGGAGCGCCGTGGCCGTCTGGCTCTCTTCCTCCTGGACGAAGGCGCGGGGCAGGCCGGCGGCGATCGAAAAAAGGAGGATCAGCCAGAGCAGTACGGGCAGCAGGGCCGAGCCCTGAGCCTTGGCGACGCCGAGCGGGCCGAGGCTGACGCTGGCCACGACGAGCGTGGTGACGGCGAACAGGCCGAGCGTGGAGAGCGCGACCTGGGTACGGAGCTCGCACCGCCACTCCTTGGCGAACACCGCCAGCGCCTCAGCGGCCCAGGTCGAGACGGGCAGTGACACGGTCGATCTCCAGCGAGGCCGGGTTGGCGATGACGGCGAGCCCGCCGGGGCCTTCGCCGAGGTGCTCGGCGAGAAGGGCTCGGGTGCCCTCTTCGCCGGGGGCGTCGAGGTTCTGGAACGGCTCGTCGAGAAGCAGGAGACGCGGCCGGTGGAGCAGGGCCCAGGCCCAGCGCAGCCGCTGCCGCATGCCGGACGACAGCGCGCCGACCATGCGGTCGGTGGGGAGCGCAAGACGGTCGAGGATCTCGAACCCCCACGCCGGGCTGACCCGGCGCAGGCGGGCGAAGAAGTTGAGGTTCTCGGCCACCGTGAGCTCGCTGTAGAAGGCGAGGTCCGGGGCGACGTAGCCGATGCGCAACCGGCGTTCCGCCACCCCGAGGTCCTGCTCGCCTTCGCGGTAGTCGATCCGTCCGCCGTCCGGCGAGAGGATCCCGGCCAGGCAGCGCAGCAGAGTGCTCTTCCCCGACCCGTTGGGTCCGGTCACCAGCAGCGCCCCGCCGGGCAGGACGCTGCCTGAGACCCCCTGGAGGACCGAAAGGCGCCCGAAGCGGCGGCGGACGTTCTCGAAGTCGAGTCGCGTACTCGGCACGGGCGCACTCTACTCGAACAGGGTGTGAAGACAACCGCCCGATAGGGTAGTCGTTTTGTCGTCAGGGGGGCGGGGGGGAGCGGAGGGGACGGTGCGGCGCGCCTGCGGGCATCGGCGTGGTGTCGGGAATCAGCTCGAGGGAACAGAGGCGAATCGCAGTAACATCGGCTTCCCATGCAACGGCCTGTGTCTTCGTCCTTTCAGCGGAGCCGTCTCCTCCTTGCTGGTTACCTCGTCGCCGCCGGCTGCGCCACAGCCTCCAAAGCCCCGGACCTCCCGACTCTGACAGTCCCCAACCTCGACGAGCGCGCCCTGCTCCTCCTCCTGGTCGACCGCCAGGAGACCGAATCGTTCGGGGTGCAGCGGGCACTTCAGGGAGGTCCCGAGCTGCGCGAGGCGCTGGCGGTGGCGCTCGGCCGCATTTCGGACCCCCAGGCGCGCTCCCCCCTCGTGGGACTGCTTTTGGATGACGTCCCCGCCGTGCGCCGGGCCGCGGCGTTCTCCCTGGGCGAGCTGGAGGATCCGGAAGCGAAGGAGCCCCTCCTCACGGCGGTGCGCGATCCGGACCGCGAGGTCGGCACGCTGGCGGTCGAGGCTCTCGGCAAGCTGAAGGTGCCGGTCGTCGAGGTGCTGGAGGCTCTCCTGCCGCTGGACGAGAGCGAGCGTTGGATGCGCGTGGTGCCGTACCTGTTCCGCTTCCATGAAGAGGCCGTGGTGCAGGTCGCCGAGCGGGGGCTCGCGCGGACGGAGCCGGGGCTGCACTCCCGCGCCGCCTATGCCCTGGCGCGCGAGCCGTTCCCGCAGGCCGCTTCCATCTTGCGCGGTCTGATCGCCGATCCCGATCCGCAGGTGCGCGACTGGGTGGCCCGCGGGTTGGGGATCGTCGGCTCCGGCGAGGATCTGGCAGCTCTGCGGCCGCTCCTCGACGAGCCCGCGGCAGGACCGGTGATCCAGGCTTTGCGCGCGGCGAAGCGGCTGATCGACGAGAAGAAGGGGACGGCGCCGGCCGCATGGCTCCCCCGGCTCGCAGAGCTCGCCGCCGATCCGCGGCCGGGGGTGCGCGTGACCGCGCTCGAAGCCGCGGGGGCCTGGCCGCTCGGGAGCCCCGAGGCGGCGGCCCTGGCCTCGGTCCTGGTGACCCGGGCCACGGAACGCCGCGGTCGCGACAGCGGTGTGGCCCTGGTCGCGCTCGCGGCCGGCGGGCATCCGCGGGCGCGCGAGCTCGCCGTGGCCGCTGTTGGTGCTCCGGACCCCGACGTGCGGTCGCGGGCGGCCGAGGCGGCGGCCCTCCTGGGCACGGCCGACCTGCTGACCCGCCTGGCCGGCGATCCGAGCGCCGAGGTCCGGTCGGCGGCGGTGGGCGCGCGCCTCGCCGCGGTCGAAGGAGATCCTGCGAAAGCCGCGGTGGTCGCTCGCGAGTCTCTGGCCGATCCGGACGTGGGGGTGCGCGCCACCGTCCTCGATTGGCTCGGGAGCCACCCGGTGGCCCCTGTCCCGGATCTCCAAAAAGCCCTCACCGAGGTCCTGGACCTGCACAACGACGAGGCGGCCATCGCGGGGGTGAACGCCCTCGCCGCCCGCGCCGAGGCGCAGGCAAGCGAGCGGAACGCGGCGTTGGCCCTCCTCGCCAGGACCGCGGCCAACGGGAGCTATGTGCTGCGGCGGACTTCGGGAGAAGCTCTCGGCCGGCTCGGCCAGCCGGTGCCGCAACTCCAGCCGGTCGCGACCGGCCGGGATCTGGACGGCTACCGCGAGATCGTGCAGCGCACCTGGCGGCCGCGCACCGTGGAGATCCGCACGACGCGGGGGACCATCAAGGTGCGGCTGGCCTGCCAGGAGGCGCCGCTCACCTGCCTCAACTTCCTGCAGCTCGCCGATCAGGGCTTCTACAATGGCCTGACCTTCCACCGCGTGGTCCCCGACTTCGTGATCCAGGCGGGGGACCCGCGCGGGGACGGCTACGGCGGGCCGGAGTACGACATCCGCGACGAGATCAATCGCCTGCGCTACGAGCGGGGGACCGTGGGCATGGCGCTGGCGGGGCCGGACACCGGGGGCAGCCAGTTCTTCATCACTCTCGCGCCGCAGCCGCACCTCGACGGCGGCTACACCGTCTTCGGCCAGGTCGTGGCGGGGGACGACGTGCTCGACCGCATCCAGGCCGACGACCGGATCGAGCGGATCGAGGAGACGACGGAGGTGCGATAGACTATTGCGCCATGTTCACCATGCGGATGCTGCTCTCCTTTCTCCTCTTCCTGGCGCTGACCTCCCTCGGCGCCGCCCAACCCGCGCAGCCCCCGGCGGGCGAGACCGGTGGCGCCCCTCAGGCGCATGAGGCGCTCGTCGGGACGGTGACCCGTGAGCAGATCGAATCCACCCAGCCGGATTGGAAGCAGGCGGAAGACGCGGCCGCTCCCGATCTCGGGGCGGCGCGGTCTCTGGCCACGGTCAGGCCCGGCGCCGAGGTGACCGTCTTCCTCGGCACCTGGTGCGGCGACAGCCGGCGCGAGGTGCCGCGTCTATGGCGCGCCCTCGATGCGGCGACCGCGGCGGGCGGCAGCCCACCCTTCCAGGTCCACTACATCGGGGTCGACCGCCAGAAGAAAGAGCCGGCCGCCCCCATCGCGAACTATGAGATCGAGTTCGTGCCCACCATCATCGTCTCCCGGCAGGGGCGCGAGGTGGGGCGGATCGTCGAGCAATCCCCGAACGGCGTGGAGCGGGACCTGCTCGCGCTCCTCTCCGGCAAGGCCAGGGGTGTCCTCTCCGCCACGCAGGCCGGCGAAACCGCTCCGCCGCCGTCGCGGTGACTTTCCGGTGACCTCCCGATGACCGCTGCCGGCGCGCCGGCGCCCGCCTGTGCAACCTTGGTCACCGGTCTGCGTATGCAGCCATGACGCTGGGAGCCGAGCAGCCGACGGACGAGGATCTGGTTGCGGCGGTCCTCGGTGGCGACCGGGACCGCTTCGGCGATCTGGTCGACCGCTACCAGGGGCGCCTGGTCAACTACCTGTTCCGGTTGCTGCGCAACGTGGACGACGCGCACGACCTGGCCCAGGAGGTCCTGGTGAAGGTCTATCAGGTGTTGGACCGGTACGACCCGCAGTACAAGTTCTCGACCTGGCTCTTCCGGGTGGCGCAGAACGCGGCGATCGACCAGATTCGGAGACGGCGCCTGAAGCTGGTCTCGCTGCGGCAGGACGACGACGAGGGCGAGGGACGGGATTGGGACCTCCCCTCTCTGGAGCGCGGCCCGTATGGCGAGATGCGGAACCGGGAGCGGGCCGATGCGATCCAGGAGGCGATCGATTCGCTGCCCTGGGAGTACCGCGAGCTGATCCTCCTGCGTCACCAGGGTGAGCTTCCCTACGAGGAGATCGCCCAGCTCAAGCAGATGCCTCTCGGGACGGTGAAGAACAAGCTGTTCCGCGGGCGGCAGATGCTGAAGGAAAAATTGCAGGACTTTCTTACCGATTGACGTGGAGATCGAAGCCGGGGGCGCTGCCATGAAGAGGCCGGACCACAACACCTACCGCGAATGGTTGAACCTGGAGGTCGACGGCCAGCTGCCGCCGTCCCGGCGCGCCGAGCTGGGAGAGCATCTGGCCGGCTGCGCGGAATGCCGTGCCGAGCGCGAGGACCTGCTGGCCCTCGGAGCCCTGTTGCAGAAGAACCGCGTCTCCGTCCGCGCGTCCTTCAAGGACGACGTCCTCGCGGCCCTGCCGACGACCGGCTGGGAGAACCGGCATCCGAAGACCTGGGCCTTCCCGGCCGCGGTCTTCGTGCTCCTCGCCGGGATTGCCGCCGCCCTGTTCGGGTCGGCCCGGCTGAGCGAAGCGGGCCCGGGAGCGTCGGCTCTCCTGGCGATGGCCGACATGCTGGGCTCGACTGTGCAGGCGGGCGCCGGCCTGCTCGCCGCCACCTGGAAGGGTCTCGGCATGGCCGTCGGCGAGGTGATCGCCTCACCCGTGAGTCTGGGAGTCCTGGCGGTGCTGGTGATCTCGCTCAATCTCCTTCTCTTCAGCCTTCTGCGCCGGCGGCGGGCGGCGGGCGCGGCGGTGCGCGGGCGCCGGTAGAAGAAGCCGCGGACGAGCTCGGACTTACACGGACCTGCACAGACTCGAAGCGCGCGCGTTTTTCCTTTCCGTCCCTGTTGGTCCGTGCTCGTCCGTGCGCTAGAGTCGGTCCGTGAACGCTGTCCTCGCGGCCTTCCTGCTGCTCGCCTCGCCGGCTCCGGCGGAGCCCCTGCCGGCGCTCCGGCTCGACGCCGGGAGCTCCGCGCGGCACCAGCTCGTGGCGATCGGCCGCGACCTGATCGTGGCCGGCGAGGCGCTCGAGGACGTCGCCGCCGTGAACGGGTCGGTGGAGGTCTCCGGCCAAGTCGAGGGCGACGTGGTGGTCCTCGGCGGCGACGCGCGGCTGTTGTCCTCGGCGCGGATCGGCGGCGACGTCCATGTGCTGGGCGGAATCATCCGCGCTTCGCCGGGAGCGCGCGTCCTCGGCCGCATGGTGTCGTATCCCACGGCCTCGGCGGCGGCGGTCACGCTCCTCGAGGGTCCCAGCCTGGGTCTCAGCTTCTCCTCCCCTCTGGTGCTGGGGACCAAGCTCGCCCTCCTCGCCGCCTGGGCGGCGCTCCTGCTCCTCCTTTTCGCGGCCAGCGGCCGGCAGGTCCTGGAGACGGCCGACGAGGTCCGCCGCGAGCCGTTCCGCAGCTTTTTCGTCGGGCTCACCGGCCTCCTCGCCCTGGTGCTCACCGGTCTCCTGTTCAGCGCCTTCACCGGCGGCCTGGTGGCGCTTCCTCTCCTCGTCCTGGTGGTCCTCCTCGCCCTGCTCCTCAAGCTCTGGGGGATGATCGCCGTCTTCTACGCCCTGGGCGAATGGCTGGCCCGCACCGTCCGCCGCCGGCCGCGCCCGCTCAACGCGGCGACGCTCGGCCTGCTCCTCATGGGCGCCCTCAAGTTCCTCCCCTGGGTGGGCGTCTGGGCCTGGACGGCCGCCTCCCTGATCGGGATCGGAGCCTCCCTCTCCTCGAAGTTCGGCCGGCGCGAGCCCTGGTTCGAGCTGGCGTAGGAGAGAGATGCGCTCCGCCGCCGCGCGCATCGCGCTCCTCCTCTTCGCGTCCGGGCTCTGCGCGCTCATCTATCAGATCTCCTGGCTGCGCATGCTGCGGGACATTTTCGGGGCCTCGACCCTGGCATCGGCGGCGGTGCTGGCGATCTTCATGGGCGGTCTCGGTCTGGGCGGCCTCATCCTGGGACGCCGGGCCGACCGCGAGCCGTCGCCGCTCGGCTTCTATGCCCGGCTGGAGATGGGGGTCGCCCTCGCCGCGGCGCTCTCACCGGTGCTGGTGAAGCTCGTCCAGATGATCTACCTCGGGCTGGGCGGGACCGCCCGCCTGGGGCTCGCCGGCGGCACCGCGGTCCGCCTCGTCCTGGCCACCCTGGTTCTCGCCCTGCCGACCTTCCTCATGGGCGGAACCCTCCCGGCCGCCGCCCGCGCGGTCGAGCGGAGCACGGACGCCGGGCGCCGCGCCGTCGGCCTCCTCTACGCGGTCAACACCCTGGGCGCCGTCGTCGGCATCCTGCTGGCCACCTTCGTCGCTCTCGAGGCCCTCGGCGTCCGCAAGACCATCTGGGAGGCGGCGCTCCTCAACCTGCTGGTGGCATTGGCGGCCCGCAGCCTGGCCCGGAGAATGGAGGCGGCCACCCCGGGGACCGATCCGGCAGTCGATCGGCGCGGTGCGGGCTCGATCGTGCCCGTCGCGGCCGGACTGGTGGGCTTCGTCTTCCTCTTGATGGAGCTCGTCTGGTACCGCATGCTCTCCCCCCTCCTGGGCGGCTCCTCGTACACCTTCGGTCTCATCCTGGCCGTGGCTCTCCTGGGGATCGGCCTCGGCGGCCTGCTGTACGCCGCGGGAGAAGCGGGACGGCGCCCGACGCTCACCGCGTTCGCCGCCACCTGTGCGCTCGAAGCGGCGTTCCTGGCCCTCCCGTTCGCTCTCGGCGACCGGCTGGCGGTGATTGCGGCGCTGTTGCGGCCCCTGGTGGGAGCCGGTTTCCTGCCGCTCGTCCTCGGCTGGTCCGCGGTGACCGTGATCGCCGTCCTGCCGGCAGCCGCCATCGCGGGCTATCAATTCCCTCTCCTGATCGCTCTCCTGGGGAGCGGGCGCGAGCGGGTGGGGCGCGAGGTGGGAGTGACCTATGCGGCGAACACAGCGGGCGCGATCCTCGGCTCGGTCGCCGGCGGCTTTGGGCTGATGCCGCTCCTGACGGCGCCCGGCCTCTGGCGCCTCTCGGCTGGCGTGCTGGTGGTCCTGGCCGTCTTCTCCGCGTTCCTCGGCTTGCGCCAGGGGGGGCCGCGCCGCGCCGCCGTCTTCTCCCTGGCGACCGCGGCGGCCGCCCTGCTGCTGACCCTGGCGCCGGGACCCACCGCCTTCTGGCGGCACAGCCCGATCGGCGCCGGCCGCGTCGACGTGACGCAGTGGCGGGGACCGAACGACGTGGAAGCCGAGCAGAGGCTGCGGCGGCAGGGCATCCTCTGGGAGGCCGACGGGGTGGAGAGCAGCGTGGCGCTCGACGCCGGGAAGGAGCTCTCCTTCCTGGTCAACGGCAAGGCCGACGGCAGCGCCCGCACGGACGCTCCGACGCAGATCATGGGAGGGCTCATCGGCGCGCTGCTCCATCCCGAGCCGCGGCGGTCCCTGGTCATCGGTCTCGGCACGGGGAGCACGGCCGGCTGGCTCGCCGCCGTCCCTACCATGGAGCGGGTCGACGTCGTCGAGCTCGAGCCCTCGATCGTCCACGTCGCGCGAGCGTTCACGCCGGTCAATCACGACGTCTTGCGCAATCCCAAGGTGCGCCTGATCCTGGGCGACGGCCGCGAGGTGCTGCTCGCCACGGACGAACGCTACGACATCATCTTCTCCGAGCCTTCGAACCCCTACCGCGCGGGGATCGCCAGCCTGTTCACCGCCGACTTCTATCGGGCTGTCCGCGCGCGGCTGCGCCCGGGAGGCGTCTTCCTGCAGTGGCTCCAGGGGTACGAGCTGGACGCCCGCGCCGTGGGGATCGCCTACGCGACCCTGGGGTCGGTCTTCCCGTCGGTCGAGACCTGGGAGGTGAACAGCGGCGACCTGCTGCTGATGGCGGGCGAGCGGACGCCGCTGCACGACGTGGCGCGGGTGCGCGCGCGCTCCGCGACGGAGCCCTGGCGCACCGCCCTGGCGCGGACCTGGGGGGTCGCGGGCGCCGAGGGCTTCTATTCCGGGTTCCTGGCCTCCGGCGGCTTCGCGCGGGAGGTGGCGGCGCACGAGGCGGGGTGGATCAACACCGACGACCGGCCGCTCCTGGAGTTCGGCTTCGCCCGCAACCTGGGGCGCGCGGGCCTGTTCAGGCTGCCGGAGCTCGCCGCCCTGGCGGCGGCCCGCGGCGCCGCGCGGCCGGCGGTGCGCGGCACGCTCGACTGGACGCGGGTCGAGGAGATGCGCGCGGTGCGTGCGGCGCTCTGGTCCCAGAAGGTGCCGGGTCCCCGGCCGGGGCTCGATCCGGCGGCGGCGGCGCGCATCCTGGCGCGCCAGGCCTACGCCGGCGCGGATCTCGGCCAGGCCTGTGCGCGCTGGAGCTCGCAGCCCGCACAGCCCGTTCTCGATCTGGACCGCCTGCTGGTCGCCGAGTGCCTGGCCGCGGGTGGCGATCCGCGCGCTCCTGGGCACGCCGAGGCGCTGCGGCAGGGACGCGCGGTCGAGGCGGAGATCGTGCTGGGGATCTGGCACTGGTCCGGCGGCCGCCATGACGAGGCGGCCCGGCATCTCGCCGCGGCGTTCCGCGAAGCCCGCGTCCGGCCCTGGACCTTCCCGCCGCTCCTGGAGCGCGGCATCCAGCTGGCCATGCGGCTCGGAGGGGAGAGCCCCGGCCGGGCCATGATCCTCCAGGAGGCGCTGGCGGAGCCGTTTGCGGTCCGTCTCGTCGACTACGGCCGCCTGCGCGCACGGGTGGAGCTCGCGCAGGACACCGGCCGCGCCGACCTCTGCGCCTCGGCCTTCGCCCCCTTCGAGCCGCACGTCCCCTGGGAGGAGTACCTCCTGCTCCGGCGTTTCCAGTGCTACCGGCAGACCGGAAATCCGTTGCGCGGCCAAGCGCTCCGCGACCTGGAGGAGCTCCGGGACAACGCGCCGCCGAGGTTGTCGGTTCTGGTGCCGGCGGCGTCGCCTTGACCGTTGTCAGGAATGTTCAATACGCTGAGGTCCGGCCGCCTCTGTCGCGGCCCAGGGAGAGGTCTGGATGCAAGAAATCCGTACCGTCGGCGTCGTGGGAGCCGGCACCATGGGACATGGGATCGCCCAGGTGGCCGCGGCGAGCGGGTACGACGTCGTCCTGGTCGACGTGGCGCCGCAGGCGCTGGAGCGCGGGATCGCGCAGATCGGCAAGAGTCTCGAGAAGCTGGAGAGCAAGGGGAAGCTGACGGCCGAGGAGCGCCAGCGCACCCTCGCCCGCATCCGGCCGGAGCCGACGATGACCGCCCTGGCCGGAGCCGAGCTGGTGGTCGAGGCCGTGGTCGAGAGGCTGGAGGTCAAGCAGAACGTGCTCGCCGAGCTCGACCGCGCCTGCCCGCCGCACACGATCCTGGCTACGAACACGAGCTCCATCTCGATCACCAAGCTGGCAGCGGCGACCCGGCGGCCGGACAAGGTGATCGGCATGCACTTCATGAATCCGGTGCCGCTGATGCAGCTCATCGAGGTGATCCGGGGGCTCGCGACCAGCCAGGAGACCTGGGAAGCCGTCGAGGCGGCCGCGCGCCGGATGGGCAAGACCCCCGTCGAGGTGCACGACGCTCCGGGGTTCGTCTCCAACCGGGTGCTCATGCCGATGATCAACGAGGCCGTCTACTGCCTGTACGAGGGGGTGGGGAAGCCCGAAGCGATCGACACGGTTATGAAGCTCGGGATGAACCACCCGATGGGGCCGCTCGCGCTCGCCGACCTGATCGGCCTGGACGTCTGCCTCGACATCCTGCGCGTGCTCCAGGAGGGGTTCGGCGATCCGAAGTACCGCCCCTGCCCGCTGCTGGTCAAGATGGTCGACGCCGGCTATCTCGGCCGCAAGTCGGGACGGGGCTTCTATGAATATTGACGGGTTGAGGTGAGGATGTACTGCCAGGTCTGTGGCGCTCAGAACCGGGATGACCAGGAATACTGCGTGCGTTGTCACCAGAAGCTCCTGGTCTTGTCCGGAGCTCTGCGCGACGACGAGGAGACCTACGAGGAGTCCCCCGAGGAGAGCTTCTCGTTCGACGAGCACCTCCTCGAGCGGATCTCCATTCTCGAGGAGGCGGTCAAGCGGACGGCGGAGACCGTGCGCCAGCTCCTCGGGGCTCTCCACAAGCAGGAGAAGAACATCCTCATCAACCAGACCGGCCTCTCCGCCCTGCGCGAGCTCCTGGAGCAGAAGCACTTCATCGGCTGGGAGGAGTGGAGCGATCTCTGGGAATCCAAGATGGACTACCAGCTCCTCGCTCTGGAGAAGCGCGAGCGCTTCCTGGCCATCAAGGAGCGGATCGCCGCGCTCCACCACGGCGACAAGCGCAAGGCCTTTCTCCAGCACCTGGAGGACGCCGAGTACGCCCTCTTCGCCTTCGACATCGAGCGCGCCGTGGCCTCGCTGGAGGGGGCCTACAAGCTCGACCGCGACAACTACGAGCTGGCCTACTTCCTGGGCGAGACGCATTTCAACGAGGGAGACACCGAGCAGGCTCTCTCCTACTTCTCGCGCGTCCTCGAAGTGAAGCCCGACCACTACGAGGGGCTGGTCTACAGCGGGGTCATCTTCTATGAGCGGGGGGACCACACCCGCGCCGAGGACTATCTGAAGCGCGCCGTCTCGATCTATCCCGACACCTTCCTGCCGCACTTCAGCCTCGGAGCGGTCTACGCCGGGCAGGGGAACCTGTCCCGGGCCGTGCTCTTCCTGGAGCGCGCGGTGGAGCTCGACGCGGTGCCGCAGGCCCTGTTCCTCCTCGGCAGCTGCTATTACGAGATGGGCCGTCTCGGGCCGGCGATCGAGACGCTCCAGGAGGCGGTGCGCCACGATCCGGCCTTCGAGGAGGCCTACCACCTGCTCGGCATGGCCTACCTCGACCGGCACTGGACGCGCAAGGCGCTCGAGGCCTTCCGGCAGGCGCAGCGGCTGAACCCGAAGAAGCTCCAGTACCAGGACCTGGTGCACTATCTCTCGGGCGCCGCCGGCACGCCGCTGCCCGGAGTGCACGGCGAGGCCGAGGGCTGGTTCAAGAAAGGCGAGGAGTTCCTCGCCCGCGACAACCTGAAGCAGGCGCTGACCTGCTACCGCCGCGCCCTGGCGCTCGATCCGGACAACCCGACGCTCCTCATGTCCTATGCGCTCCTCTGCCTGCACCTGAACCGCAGCCAGGAGATCGAGGCCGTCACCCGCAAGGTGCTCGACCTGAACCCGGCCGAGATGCTCAAGGCCACGGCCTACGCGGCCTTGATCGAGGCGCTGCGCAGCCAGGGCAAGCTCCGCGAGGGGAACCGGATCGGCCGGCGGCTCCTGGACGAGGGGAGCTCCAACTTCACCAAGTCGATCGCCTACTATGAGATGGCGTACAACCTGGCGGAGATGGAGGAAGACCTGGACGAGGCGCTCGATTTCGCCCGCCGTTCCGTGGAGCTGTCGCCCGACGAGATCAAGCAGTTCCCGCTGGCGGCTCTCGGCTGGGTGCACTACAAGCGCAAGGAGTTCGACAAGGCCGTCGACTTCCTCGCCCGCTCGAACGAGCTGGGGCCGTCGCACACGACGCTGACCCACCTCGGGATGGCGCTCCTCGCGTCGGGCGAGGAGGACCGGGCGCGCAACGTCCTCGCCCGCGCACGCGCCCTGGGCAGCCGCGGCGAGGCGCTGCAGGAAAAGATGATGGAATGCATGAAAGACTCGACGCGCCTGCTCGAGCGGGTGCGCCGGGGCCAGAAGAAATAGCGCGCAGTCTCGCGCTTGATCCCCCTGATCTCAGACTGGAGGCCGAATGCGCTGGAGCCAGTTTTATCTTTTCACCACCCGCGAGGTGCCCAACGATGCCGAGGTGGTCAGCCACCAGCTGATGGTGCGCGCCGGCATGATCAAGAAGGTCGCGGCCGGTATCTACACCTATCTGCCGTTCGGCTGGCGGAGTCTCGAGAAGCTGAGAGCGATCGTGCGCCGCGAGATGAACGCCGCAGGCGCCGTGGAGCTCCACATGCCGTGCATCCAGCCGGCCGAGCTCTGGCAGGAGTCCGGGCGCTGGCAGAAGTACGGCAAGGAGCTGCTGCGCATCAAGGACCGCCACGAGCGCGAGTTCGCCTTCGGCCCCACCCACGAGGAGGTGATTACCGACCTGGTGCGGCGGGACGTCAAGAGCTATCGTCAGCTCCCGTTCAACCTCTACCAGATCCAGACCAAGTTCCGGGACGAGATCCGGCCGCGCTTCGGATTGATGCGCGGGCGCGAGTTCCTGATGAAGGACGCCTACTCCTTCGACGCGACGCCCGAGGGGCTCGACGTCTCCTATGAGGCCATGCGGAGCGCCTACTGCCGGATCTTCGACGCCTGCCATCTCGACTACAGTGCGGTGGAGGCCGACACCGGCACGATCGGCGGCTCGGCTTCGCACGAGTTCATGGTGGTCGCCGGCTCGGGGGAGAGCGCGGTCGTGCGCTGCCCCTCCTGCGGTTATGCGGCGAACGTCGAGAAGGCTGAGACCCGGCGCGAGAGTGCCGGCGAGCCGCACCCGCCGCAGGAGCTGCAGGAAGTCGCCACCCCGGGAAAGAAGGCGGTCGAGGACGTGGCCCGCTTCCTCAAGGTCTCGCCGAAGCGGATCGTCAAGACGCTGATCTACGAGACCGACAAGGGGCTCGTGGCCGCGCTGATCCGCGGCGACCGCGAGGTCAACGAGGTCAAGCTGGCCAATCACCTGGACGTGGAACGCCTGGAGCTGGCCGCGGAGGAGAAGGTCCGCGAGGCCACGGGCGCGCCGGTGGGCTTCGCCGGGCCGGTGGGCCTCCAGGGGATCCGCCTGGTGGCGGACGAGAGCGTCCGGCACCTGACCAACTTCGCCTGCGGCGCCAACAAAGAGGACGCTCACTACACCGGAGCCAACTGGGGGCGCGACGTCGAGCTCTCCGACTTCGCCGACTTCCTGCTGGTCGCGGGCGGTGACCCGTGCCCGCGCTGTGATGGGACCCTCGAAGCGTTCCGCGGTATCGAGGTGGGCCACATCTTCAAGCTGGGCCCCAAGTACTCGCAAGCCATGGGCTGCAACTACACCGACGAGGCCGGCGCCGAGCACCCCATGATCATGGGCTGCTACGGCCTGGGGATCGGCCGGACCGTGGCCGCGGCGATCGAGCAGAACCACGACCAGGACGGCATCATCTGGCCGCGGCCGCTCGCTCCGTTCGAGGTGCTCCTGGCCGGGCTCAATCCGGACGACGAGGAGGTCAGACGGGTCACGGAGCAGCTCTACGGCCAGCTCCTGGAGAAGGGCGTCGAGGTCTTCTATGACGACCGTGACGAGCGTCCGGGCGTCAAGTTCAAGGATGCCGACCTGATCGGTCTGCCGGTCCGCCTGGTGGTCGGCGCCAAATCGCTGAAGGACGGGAAGGTCGAGGTCTCGCTCCGCAGCGATCGTGCCAAGCAGCTGGTGCCGGTCGCCGAAGCCGTCTCCAAGGTCGTGGAGCTTCTGGAGCAGTAGGGTAGAGGAGGAGAGAAGATGGAGCTTCCCGACCTTCCGGATCTCCTCGCGGCGCGGCGCGCCTTGGCCGGTGTGGTGGCGCGCACGCCGGTCCTGCGCTCGGACGCTCTCGACGAGCTCGCCGGCGCCCGGCTTTTCTTCAAGGCCGAAGGGCTCCAGATCACCGGCTCGTTCAAGGTGCGTGGCGCGTACAACCGGATCCGCTCGCTGACCCGGCCGGAGCTGGAGCACGGCCTGATCACGGTCTCCGCCGGCAATGCCGCCCTGGGAGCCGCCTGGGCGGCCCGCGTGGCCGGCGCCCCTCTCGTTGTCGTCATGCCCGAGACGGCGGTGCCCGAGAAGCTCGCCGCGGTGGCCGCCCTGGGCGGCCGCATCGAGAAGGAGGGGGTCACCAACGCGACGCAGGCGTTCGAGCGTCTTGCGCGCCTGCGCGAGGAGCACGGCTACACCCTCGTCCACCCCTTCGACGATCCGTTCGTCATCGCCGGTGCCGGCACGGCCACCTGGGAGCTCTTCGAAGACGTCCCGGATCTCGACGACCTGGTGTCGCCGACCTCCGGAGGCGGCCTCCTGGCCGGCGCCCTGCTCGCCGTCCGCGGGCTCGCCCCGGGAGCGCGGGTCTACGGTGTGCAGCCCACGGGCGCGGCCGGCCTGGTCCGCTCGCTGGCCGCCGGCGTGCCGACCGCCCCCGAGTCGATCCGCACGATCGCCGACGGGCTCACCGCACCGAAGCCTGGAGCCCTCAACTTCGAGATCATCCGTCACTCCATCACAGACGTCCTGACCGTCCCCGACGAAGCGATCCTCACCGCCATGGGGCTCATCATCCGCCACTTGAAGGTCATCGTGGAGCCGGCCGGAGCCGCGGCGCTTGCCGGAATCCTCGCGGACAGCCGGTTCCACGGCCGGCGGGTCGGCGTCCTGCTGTCCGGCAGCAATACCGGGGCGGAGAGAATCCGCGAGGCGCTCGCGGCGGCTTGAGAGGCATCAACAAGGATAGAGTGGCTCGCCTTCATGTTCGGCTTGGAGCTTGGCCAGATCAAGGCGAGCGAGGGCAGCATCAAACGCATAACCGCGTTCATCCAGGTCATTGCTCGCCTCTTGCAGAAGACTTCTCGCATGCCGGTCCTGTCCGAACTCTCTGGCAACCCTACCCTCGAGCCAGAGGCGTCGGTTGTTGAGCAAGGGGTCGGAAAAGCGGAGATAAAGACCGCGGTTCTCCTCGATGAGCCTAGCCGCTTCCTTAGCCCGACCAGCCGAGACGAGGGTCGTTGCTAGATTGTGCCTTATCAAGAGGATGCTCTGCGGATCGTTCGTCTTGCTGAGAATCTCTTCCAGGATTGCCCCTGCGCCATCGAGCTCCCTCTGAACCAGGAATAGGTTTGCACGATTAATCTGGCTTCTGAGAAGTTGCTCTTCGTCATCCAGGGCGGCGCAGACTTCCGCCACGCGATCCAGAAGCTGCAGCGCTTCCCTAAACTGTCTCATGTCACGCCGTAACGAAGATTCCAGCAGGTTGATTCGTGCCATCAGGTCGGGATCGGTCCCCCCCCGTTTTTGAACCTCTCTCGCTCGTGCGAAGGAGGCGATGGCGGCTGGCCAATGACCGCAGACTCTCTGCACGTTCCCCTCCATGGCCAACGCATACGCCCCCAGATCGGCCAGAGCATCTATGCCGCCACAGGTTCGGGGATCGATCTGGCGCGTTATGACACGGGCGAGGCGTGCCATCGCGAGAGCGAGCTTCAGATTGCACGAAACGGTCTTCTTGCACTTCTCCAGAACGTAGCTGGCCAGAGAGTAGGTCTGAAACCGGCGTTCCGTGGCCACCGCGGTAGCGTGTGTGGAGTCTGGAAGCTCAAGAAGCTCGGCGAGGAGGAGCGGTGCCGCATCTCTCTGTGCGGCAATGCTGGGTGCGACCTCCAGAGCATGCGCAATGGCATTGTCTAAGCTCTCTCTATAAACGGTCTCGCGCAATAAATACCTTGAGAGACGCGCCCGACAAATGGGACAGTGCTCCAAATGTTCTTTGAAGATAGCTCGCTGAGCCGACAGAGAACCCATTGGTTTCCTCCTGTCGGTTGAGTCTACTCTGAAGCTCTAGAAAAGAGCACCGGTTCTTGACGAGCCGGTGCTTTCGACACGGAACGCCGTCAGTCCGTCGAGGCACCGCGGATCTGGTTGGCGCGGACGATCTCGGCGGCCTGGGCGAGAATGGCCTGATCGACCGCCTTGCGCTCGGCGGCCTCCTGGACCATCCGCAGTGCGGCGAGGGCCTCCGGCTGAACGTTTTGAATCTGGAAGAGCCGGAGAAGGTGAGAGGCAACGCGCAAAACCTCGTCGGCGTTTCCCTGTTTGGCATAGACAGCGACCAATTCGAGGCCGGCAAGTGCGGCATCGAACCCGTAGCCCTGCTCGGCCAAGCGTTCGGCGGATTCCGACAGCAACCGATGTGCCGTCCCGAGATCACCGAGCTCGCGCGCTATCAAACCCTCCGCCCACAAACGCCGGCTGGTCGTCAAAGGATCCGGGAACTGCAAATAAAGGTTCCGCGACTGCTCGTACAGATCCGCGGCCTCGCGAGCTTTCCCACAATCGGCGAAGGCCATGATCAGGTTGTGACGGATGAAGAGGCCGAGCCAGTTGTCATCAGCCAATGGCAGGGCCTCCTTGAGCGTGGTTAGTACTTTGTCCAGATCGCGCTGAACGAGAAAGACATTGGCGCGGTTGATCAGCACGCGCGCCATCTGCTCGCGGTCCCGCAGGGTCGCGAAGGTCGCCGCAGCACGGTCGAGGAGCGTGAGAGCGGCACCGAATTGGCGAATGTCACGGCGCAGTGAAGCCTCCAGAAGGTCGATGCGCGCCGCAAGGTCGGGATCGGCACCACCCTTTTCTTCGATCTCCCTGGCCTGCATGAACGCCACAAGCCCGTCGCGCAGCTCTCCCGCAACGCGCAGGGCGTTCCCTTCCATGGCCAGTGCATAGGCCTCGAGATCCGCAAGCGCCGCCGCGCCACCGCACGACCGGGGATCGGTCTGGGCCGCGATGGCACGCGCCAGACGCGCCAACTCGCGCGCCAGCGCCGGATCGTGGAAGACCGCCTTCGCGCAGCGCTCGAGGATGTAGGCCGCCAGCGTGTAGCTTTGGTACCGGGGATTAACCACCACGGCGGTCTCCCGGTCGAGTGCAGGCAGCGCCAGCAACTCGGCCAAGTGCGTCGGCGCCGTAGCGCGCTCCTCGCGAACCCGCCCGGCACAGCTCAGAGCCAACTCGAGCGACCGGTCCAACGCGCTGGCGTCGATCTCTCCATCCGGCGCCGCCTCGCGTTCGTCGCTACGCTCTTTAAAATCTCGTCCAATCTTGCGCGCGAGGGCCCGGGCTAGCGCTCCCGCGCTCTTCTCATGAGGAAATTCCATAGGAAAGCCCCTCCAGATCCTGTGACTAACCTTTCTTCATTCTACAACGCAGTACCCACGGGAACAAACGCGGGTGCCGAGAAAGTCGTTGTTGCTTCATAGAAGATCAAATCAACCATTCCCTCCTGTTCCGTTCGGATCCATGAATCCTCCGCCATCGAAGCTGTTCAGCCCGCCCCCCGGGTTTGAGCTGCCCGTGGAGTCGCTGGTCACCACGGACACCAGCCATTCCCAGATCCGGTTCAGCAGGTCGAACGTTCCAGCTGTGCTCGCTTCCGACTTGGCCAGCGGCGCGGCAGAGGCCGGTGCCGCTCCAGCCAGGAAGACCAACAGCAACACCAAGGCAAGACCCAGACTCATCCTCCGGTGCATACGCATCCTCCTCGACGGATGTTCACCGTACATCGGGTGCGATTGTCCCACAATCATCAGGAAAACATACTTCGGTTCAACAAGAGATGGTGCTTTCCAGGTCGAAAAGCGAGCCGGTTCCCGCGATTTTCGCTCCACTTACGCCGGAGGCGCGCCTCCGGCTTGACATCCGCGATCTCACACCCTACCGTGTATCACGACCCTGATACACCCAATGACCCCCTCCCTGCGCATCGAGCCCGCCGATCCCAGGCCCATCTGGCGGCAGATCGAAGAGGGAGTCCAGCACCTGGTGGCGAGCGGCGCCCTCGCCGCCGGGGCTCCGGTTCCCTCGGTGCGCGACCTCGCCCGCGAGCTGCAGATCAATCCCGCCACGGTCTCGAAGGCCTACCAGCGGCTCACCGATGCAGGAGTGCTGTGCGTCCGGCGCGGCGAGGGGACCTTTGTCGCCGAGTCGCCGCCGGCCCTGCCGCAGGAGACCCGGACGCGCAAGCTGCGGGACGGCGCCGTGCGCTATGCAGGGCTCGCCGTGACCCTGGGAGTGCCCGAGGAGGAGGCGGTCGCGTTCCTGCGCGAGGCCTGGAACAGCCTGAAGGACGGAGGAGTCGAATGAGCCTGATCGAGGTCGAAGACCTGACCGTCTGCTACGGACGCCGGACCGCTCTCGACGGCGTCTCGTTCGCGGTGCCGGAAGGGAGCGTCTACGCCCTGCTGGGGCGCAACGGGGCAGGGAAGTCGTCGCTCGTGCGCTGCCTCCTCGGCGAGCAGCGGCCGGACTCGGGGCGGAGCCTCCTCCTCGGCCGGGATGCCTGGCGGGAGCGCGCCTCCGTCCTCGCGGACGTCGGAGTCGTCCATGAATCACCCGACGCTCCCCCGGCCATGACCGCGACCCAGCTCTCGCGCTTCTGCTCGCGGCTCTATCTCCGCTGGGATGGAGCCGGCCTCTCCGCGCGCTTGCGGCGGTTCGGTGTGCCCGAGAACGTCCCCTTCGGCAAGCTGTCGCGCGGCCAGCGCGGGCAGGTGGCCCTCGGGCTCGCCCTCGCCCCGGAGCCGCGCCTCCTGGTCCTCGACGATCCGACCCTCGGGCTCGACCCCGTGGCGCGCCGCTCGGTCTTCGAGGAGCTGATCGGCGATCTGGCGGATCGCGGCACCACGGTGTTCCTGACCAGCCACGACCTCTCCGGTGTCGAGGGGATCGCCGACCGTGTGGGGATCCTGCAGGAGGGGCGGCTCGTCCTGGATGAGGAGGTCGAGACTCTGAAGCGACGGTTCCGGCGGCTGAGCTTTCCCCCGGGCGCCGGGGAGCCGCCGCAGCTCGCGGACCTGGCGCCCGTGGCCGTGGCGTCCCGCGGCTGGCGCGTCGAGGCGGTGGTCTCCGGGTGGGATGAGGAGCGTTCGGTGCTGCCGGCCGGCGGCGCCACCGAGGTCTCGGCCCTGACGCTCGAAGAGATCTTCCTGGCCCTGATGGGAGGTCCGCAATGAAACCGTTCCTCGCCATCCTGGGGCGGGAGATCGCCGAGCGGCGGCTCCTCCTCCTGGGCGCCGCCTTCGCCAGTCTCTTCCCGGTCTTCATCCCCTGGCTTCCCGGGCCGGGCGGACAGGATCCCGCCGAGCTGCGCGGCGGCATGGCGCTGGGCCTGGCCTTGATCACCAGCGCCCTCCTGGCTCTGGTCCTCGGGGCCACGGTCATCGCGCGCGACCTGAGCGAGCGGCGGCTCGGCTTCTACTTCGCCCGTCCGATTCCCGGTTGGGCCATCTGGGCCGGCAAGATGCTGGGCGCCGCCCTCCTCTCGCTGGGAGCGGGAGCCCTGGTCCTCGTGCCTGCGCTGATCGCCGGGGGCAGGGTCGATGCCTCGGGCTTCTGGGGGCTCTCCGGCCCCGGACGGGCCGGGGGGGGAATGTCCTCTCCCGCCGTCCTCTTCCTGGTGAGCCTGGAAATCCTGCTGCTCCTGGTCGCCGGCCATGCCGCGAGCGTCATGGTCCGCTCCCGCTCCCCCTGGCTCGCTGTCGATCTCTTCGTCGCGACCCTGGTGGCGATGACCCTCTGGGCCTGCGACCGCTTGCTCTGGAAGGAAGGAGCGGCGGACATCATCGAATGGGGAGGGACCGCCTTTGCCGCGATCTCCCTGGTCGCCCTGGCCGTGGCCGGCCTCGTCCAGGTGGCTCGCGGCAGGACGGACCTCCGCCGCGGGCATCGACTGCTCTCGCTCACGCTCTGGGGCCTGGTGGGCGCCGCGGCTCTGGGGCACGCCGCCTACGCCCTCTGGGCTCTCCGGGTGACACCCCGGGACCTGGTGCGCATCGAGGAGGTCGTACCGGCCGGTTCCGGGAGCTGGATCTCGCTCCGGGGGAACGCCCGGGGCCGCGGCAGCTACTCGCCCGTGTTCCTGCTCGACATCGACTCCGGACGGTTCGTCAAGCTGCCGAGCACTGGATCTCCCTACTGGTGGCGCCTGCCTGCCTTCAGCCGGGATGGCAGCCGCGCGGTCTGGATGGAGCGGATCGGAGCGAGCAGCTACCAGCTTCTGACCGTGGATCTGCGGCGTCCGGAGCCTGCCGTCCGCCGGACGAACGTGATCTATTCCAGCGAGCCCCGCATCACGCTGACACCGGACGGCCGCCGCGTGGCGGCCCTGGTGGATCGCCGGCTCCTCGTCGACGACCTCGACACCGGCCGGACGCTCGCCGCCGTCGCGATGTCCATCGAGCCGAGTTACCAGGAACGCCTGCGCTTCCTTGGGCCAGGTCGCGTGCGGCTCATCGAGCGCACTCACAGCGAAGAGCCGGGAACGCCGGAGGTCTGGCGATTGTCCACTCTCGATCTGGACCTCGCGAGCCGCCGGATCGTTCCCGTCTCGCGGATCGAGCTTCCCGACCATGAGTGGTTCTGGTTGGTCAGCACGGATGGACGGCGAGCCCTTCTGCGACGGTCGGGATCAGCGGAGGCTCGGATCGCCAATCTGGACAGCGGGAGGACGGCCGTCCTGCCGGTACCGACCGATCCAGGCTCATTGAGCTTCCTCGAGGATGGCCGCCTCCTCCTGGAGCGGCGGGAGGGGACGCACCAATCGCTGAGCGTCCTGACGGACGAGGGGGTGGAGCAGCTCCACGTCGATCTTCCGGGCTCCCGTTTCCGGATCGGAACGACCCTGGCGCCGGACCTCCTCTCCGTCGCGACCACCGAGCGCGGCTCCTTCCAGGAGGACGAGACCTGGACGTCCTGGCTCGTCGACCTGCGCACTGGACGGCTGCGGGAGGTCGGCCCCCGGATGGTGCCGGTCCTCAGATTTCCCTGGACCGGATCGCTGACCGAATCGCCCCCCTCGGGTCTCTTCATCCGGAACCACCGAGAGCTGCTCCTCCTCGATCCGGCGACCGGCCGGCTGCGGAGCGTTCTGAAGGGCGTACCGGCCAAGCCCGGCCTCTGATTTGCAAGTACTCCGGTAGAACCGTTGCTGCGTCCGCTGGACGAAGCCTGAGGAGGACGCCGCGTCGCCTGAGGAAGACAACCGAAGGACGACCGGCGAGTCACCTCAACATCCAGGGCCTCTCATCCGTAGTAGATGATCATGGAGGATCCGATGCGCCCTTCCACGTCCCGACCCTCATCCCGCCGTCCCCCGGCGTCTCCGCCGAAAGTCCACCTGGAGCCGAACGCCGACTCCCTGGGCGAGCTGCGCTCCGCCGATACCGCCTTTCGCCAGGTCGACCTCTGCCTGGGGCAGAAGCGGCTCCTGCACCGCCAGCCGTGGCGGCAGCCTGTCCGTCCCTCCGCCGATGTCTCTCTCCTGGAGCGGATCCGCCGTTTCGAGATCCACTCGCGCCAGCACTGATTCCAGCGCTCCCCCTTTCCGGTTATTCTCCTCCCGCGATCCGCGCGCGAGAATCCGGCTGTGCTCCCGACTTCCGTCCTCCCCCAGGCCTCCCCGCGAGGGCGTCTCCGCACCGAGCTCCTCCTGTGCGGAATCGTGCTCTACGCCGTCTGTTTCTGGATACACTGCGACGACCACTGGTGGCACATGCTCACCGGCCGCCTGGTCCTCGCGACCGGCAGGGTGCCCGCCGCCGATCCGTTCAGCTTCACCTTCCACGGCGCCCCCTGGACCAACTGGGAGTGGCTCGCCGGCGTGGTCATGCACCTGGCATGGTCGGCCGCCGGCCCGCTCGGGTTGGTGCTCCTGCGCGCTCTCGCGTTCGGCGGCGCGGTCGTGGTGGCGCTCCGCCACTGGCGGCGGCTGGGCGGCCGGCCTCTGGAGGCGGGCCGGGAGCTCGCCGCGACTCTGGTTGGCGCCGCGCTGATCCTCGCTCTCCAGGTGCGCGTCGCCGACCGGCCCCACACCTACGCCTTTCTGCTCCTCGCCGCCACGCATGCCCTGGCCACCCGCCTCTGCGAGCGCTGGTCATTTCCCGCGGCGGCCGGTCTTGTGGCGCTGTTCGCCCTCTGGGTCAATTTCCACCCGTCCTGGATTCTGGGGATGGGGCTGTGCGGTGCCGTGCTCGCCGACGGTGTGCTCGCCGGCGCCCTGCGGGAGAGCCCGCGCGTTGCGCTGGCGCGCCATCGAGAACGGATCGCGCTCGGCGTGGCTGTGCTGGCCTCGGCCCTTCTGACCCCCAATGCCGGCCACTTCTTCACCGCGCTCTCGGACATCTTCCGCCAGCAGGTCTCCCGGGAGTGGGAGCCTCTGTGGCACTTCCTGTCGCTCGCCCAGGTCCCCCTGATGACGTTCGTCCTGGTGGCCGCAGCCTGGGCGGCGAGCCTGGCCCTCTCCTGGCGCCGCCGCGAGATCCCGGCCGCGGGGCCTCTGCAGCAGCTCGTGCTGGCGGCGCTGCTGGTCCTCGCCGTCCGCCATGTGATGCTCACGCCGGTTTTCGTCCTCGTCGCGGTTCCCTACCTCCGCCTCGACCGCCTGGGCTGGGGGGCCGTCGTGCGCTCCCTGACACCGCGCACCGAGACCCTCGCGTCCGTCTTCCTCCTGTTGATCACGCTGGCGCTGGCTCAGCACGTCCTGGGAATCCTCGGGACCTTCGGGATCGGCGTCGATCCGCGCGCGAACCCGGTGGCGCGGGCCGACTTCATGAGCGCGCATCGACTTGGAGGACGGGTGCTCTGCACCTCCAAGGAGGCGCATGGCTACATGGCTTTCCGCCTCTGGCCGGCGGTGACGATCTACATCGACGGCCGGGTACCCCAGGTGTTCCCGGCCTCGTTCCTGGAGAAATACCAGCGGATCGGCGATCCGCGCGTGCTGAGCCGCGAGATCGACCGCTACGGCATCGATCACGTCGTGCTGGTCTCCGGCCTGTTCGCGCCGGTCAACCTGCAGGTGTCCGAAGCCCTGCGCGCCCGTGGCGACTTCGCCCTGGTGGATTTCGATGAGAACGGCGCCCTCTGGAGCAGGACGTGCGCGGAGTGCCGGCCTTTCGAGATCCTCGACCCCTTTCGGCTCCGCCGGCGTTCCCCGGGCGAGCGGCTCCAGGATACCCCCGCCCTCCGTGCCGAGCTGGCGCGGCTGGAGACCACCGCCGCCGGAAACCGTCTGGCTCACGATCTGGCCCGGCGAGCCCGCCAGGAAGCCGGGCTGCCCGCGGCGCCATAAGAAAAGGCCACCCGATGCGGGTGGCCTTGTACGCGTCTCGCCGCGGGGGGGCGAGGCCGCTCAATCTCAGGCGATCTTGGTGACGTTCGAAGCGGCGGGGCCCTTCTTGCCCTGCACGATGTCGAACTCGACGCGATCACCTTCGGCGAGGCTCTTGAAGCCGTTGCCCTGGATTTCCGAGTGGTGGACGAAGCAATCCGCCTTCCCGTCCTCCGGCGTAATGAACCCAAATCCCTTGCTGTCGTTGAACCACTTCACTCGTCCTGTGTTGCGCATTGTGTTTGTTCTCTCTCTCTGGTTGTTGTGATGACCAGAAACACGAAAGACCTGGTGTAACCAGGTCCCCTTGCGTGTGTGTCTGGTTGGGCCCTGAAGCCGACCATGGCTCCAGAGGCTGCCGAATGGTAGGTGCCTTTTACCCGGGTGTCAAGCACCGGACGCCGCGCCACGCCGCGCCATTGGGTGGCACCTCCCCGCCCCGCGGGGTGTTTTCGGGCCACGTCGCGGGGTGTGGGCTTCGGCCGGCTCCGGAGCCAAGCTGACCACCGAAGGCGTTTCGCTCTGCGGCCGGGAGACCCGAACGATGCACGAGCTCACGAATGCGCGTTTTGTCCGGGTACCCGATCCGCCGAAGCCGGGGCAGGAGGCGACCTTCGGCGCGTTCGCCGATACGGGACGGCAGGGGCTGCTCCACCGCTTCCTGGTCACCCATCGCCATCTTCTGGGATTGGCCTTCGGCGGGCTCGCGGCCTGGCTTCGGGAGGTGCCGCCGGAAGACCGCCGGCGCCCGGAGATTCTGTTGCTGCGCGCTTGTTCCGCGTTCGGTTTCCTGTTCGTCGATCGCCGGCTGCGCGGCGAGCCTTTCCCGGTCCAGCTCCGCCGGCGGCTCGAGCTCCTGGGGCCGACCTACATCAAGCTCGGCCAGATCCTCTCCTTGCGCGAGGACCTGCTGCCCCGATCCGTCACCACCGAGCTCAAGAACCTGCTCGACCATCTGCCCGCCGTCCCCTATGAGCGCTTTCTCGATCTGGTCGCGCGCAATCTCGGGAGGCCCGTCGACGAGGTCTTTGTCCACGTCCGTTCGACGCCGGTCGGCTCGGCCTCCATCGGCCAGATCCATCTGGCGACCCTCGTCTCCGGCGAGCAGGTGATCCTGAAGGTCGTCAAACCGGGGATCCGCAAGACGCTCCGGCGCGACACGATCCTGTTGCGCATCCTGGGGTTCGTCCTGCAGCCCTTCCTCGGCCGCTACCAGCCGCACCGCGTGATCGACGAGTTCTGCCAGTACACCGTGCGCGAGGCCGACATGCGCCTGGAGGCCGACAACGCCGAGACCTTCGCCGCCAGCTTCCGCGACCGGCCCGGGATCGTCTTCCCGCGGATCTATCGCGAGTGGAGCAACCGGGACCTGCTGGTCATGGAGTACCTGGACGGCATCAAGCCGACCGATCCGCGCGCCCTGGCGCTACGCGAAAAGGACCGCCGGCGCCTGGTCGAGCTCGGCGCCGAAGCGATCATCCGGATGCTCTATCACGACGGCTTCTTCCATGCCGACCTGCACCCGGCGAATCTGCTCATCCTGCCCGGGCCGCGCTGCGGGTTCATCGACCTGGGAATGGTCGGACGCTTCAGCAGCGAGCTCCGGCGCACGTTGCTCTTCTACTACTACAGCCTGGTGATGGGGGAGGCCGAGAGCGCGGCGCGCTACCTCGCGGCCATGGCCCAGGCGTCCTCCGGAGCCGCCGATCCCTCCGGCTTCCGCCGCGAGGTCGAGGAGCTCTGCCGTCAATGGGCGAGCCATCCGAGATTCGATCAGTTTTCCCTCGGCCGGCTGATCCTCGAATCGGTCAGCCGGGCAGCCCGGCACCATCTCTATTTCCCGGTCGAAATGGTTTTGATGGTCAAGGCGATCGTCACGTTCGAAGCGGTCGGGCACATGCTCATGCCCGATCTCGACGTAGCCGCGCTATCGCGCCGTTATGTCACCCAGGTGTTCCTGGAGCGCCTGGACCCTCTCCATCTGGCGCGCGAGAGCCTGACCGAGCTCCCGGGGCTGGCGGCCGCCCTGGCCAAGACGCCGCGGCTGATCACCGAGGGCCTCCTCCTGGTCGAGCAGGCGACCCATCGCCCGGCCGAAAACCCGTTCGCCGGCATGCGTGCGACTCTCTACGGCGGCTTCTGCCTCCTGGCAGGGGTGATCCTCGCCGGCTTCCGCGGACCGTGGCCCGTCTGGGCCGTCCTGCTGATCGTCGGCCTCCTCCTGCCCCTGCGGCGCAAATAAGGACCCCGGCCGTGCTGGAGAAGACGATCTTCAATCCCCTGTTCTGGGAGTACGCCAGCATCCCGTTCGTGGCCGCCATCATCGGCTGGTTCACCAACTGGGTGGCGATCGTGATGACGTTCAAGCCGCTGGAGTTCAAAGGCATCCGCCCCTACCTCGGCTGGCAGGGCATCATCCCGTCGAAGGCGGTCAAGATGGCGACCATCTTCGTCGATCAGACCATGTTCCGCCTGGGCACGCTCCAAGAGGTCTTCGAGGTCATGGGGCCCGGCGAGATCGCGCGCCACATCGCGCGGGTCATCGAAGGGCGGCTGCCGCGCTGGGCCGACGAGGTCATGTTCTACACCCACCCGGCCGTCTGGGAGCTCCTCCCCCATGCGGTCAAGAGCGCGATCTATCACCGCCTGCGCGAGGAGATGCCGCGGCGCCTGCACGACCTGATGCACGAGACCGCGGAGAGCATCGACGAGCTGCTGGACTTGAAACACATGCTGATCCAGCGGCTCGACGGCGACAAGAACCTGCTCAACCGGCTGTTCCTGGAGGCCGGCTCCGCGGAGTTCCGCTTCATCATCCTCTCGGGGTTCTACTTCGGCTTCCTCTTCGGCCTGGTGCAGCTCGCGGTGTGGATCGTCTACCCGGCTTGGTGGGTGCTGCCGGTCTGCGGAGCGATCGTCGGCTATCTCACCAACTGGCTCGCTCTCGAAATGATCTTCCGGCCGCTCCATCCGAAGAAGGTCGGGCCGTGGACGCTGCAGGGCCTCTTCCTCAAGCGCCAGAAGGAGGTCTCCGCCGTCTGGTGCCGTCTGGTGACGACCGAGATCCTCACCCTCCAGCGCCTGGTCTACGCGATGCTCTACGGCCCCCGGGCGGACCGCACCGTGGCCTTGATCAGGAAGCACATCCTCCCGATTGCCGAAGAGGCGGTGGTGGGATACCGCGAGATCGCCGGTCTCGCGGTGAGCGATGCCCGCTGGCAGGAGATCCAGACAGCGATCGGTCACAAAGCGATCGAGGTCTCGCCCGAGCCGTTCGATCACTGGCCGTTCAACCGCGACCGCGCGGAGATCCTGGAGAAGGAGCTGCGCGAGCGGATGGAGCGCCTGTCGCCCGAACAGTTCCAGGACCTCCTGCGGCCCTGCTTCCAGGAAGACGAGATGAAGCTGATCCTCGCCGGCGCCGTGCTCGGCCTCCTCGCCGGCCTCGGTCAGATCGTCTTCGTCTTCTGATCCCCCGCTTCCATCCCTGCCACTTTCAAGACGACGAGCGCCAGGATCACAGGGACCCACAGCCGGATCTCCCAGAGGATGCCGGTGGCGAGGAGGAAGAGCGAATAGGGCAGGGAGACGAGCAGGAACACCGCTCCCTCGCGCCGCCCGGGGCCGCTCAGCAACAGGACGGCCAGGATGGCCGCGAAGAACAGCAACCCGGCCACGCCGAACGGATTCGCCAGGTTGTAGGCCAGTTGAATGTTTTTGAGGAAGGCCGCCTCGAAGCCCAGGGCGAGCCGCAGAGCCGCATAGGTGGCGACAAAGCAGAGCGCGGAAAAGATCAAGGCGGCATGATGAATGGAGACCCGGAGAGGTCTCGCGAGCAGCGGCCGATGATGGACCGCGAGGTAGAACGCCGGAATCAGCGCCGCCGTCTCCCGGGTGAGCGCGCCGAGCACGACGACCGCGCTGAGCGCGGCCACGGTGGCCGGCCGCTGCCTGCTATAGGTCAGGAACGCCCCGAGGGCGAGGAAGAAGTACGACAACGTATCATAGGGAGCGACGACGTACTGCGTGATCGCCATCAACAGGCAGAGCAGGAGCACGGCGAGATCGCCGATCCAGAGGTTCTGGCGCGAGGAGATCCGGTCGAACAGGAGAAGCAGCGTGCAGCACGTCAGGCAGAGGAAGAGCGTATTGTTGAGGAAATAGGCCGTGTAGAACCTGGGAGACGCGTTGCGGTCCAGCAGGAACAACGCGCGAGGCGCGATCTGCGGCGACTGCCGGGCCTCCAGGAACGCGTTGATCTCCAGGAGTGTGATCCGTCCCAGGATGCGAAACCTGTAGATGCCGGTCTCGTACTGCTCCCGGAACCCGGCCTCCGAGAAGAGCCCGCTGGTGTAGTTCGAGGAAAACCCGAAATACACCACCATGCTCAGCACAAACGGGATGAAGAAGCCGAGGCAGAGCAATCGGATGATCCGCGATGCGCTGGAAGCCATGGGACGGGATTCTATCCCTGAGACCTCACCCCCCGTCCCCCTCTCCCATCGCCCCTCCACCGACCGGGAGAGGGGGCGCCACCATCCAACGGCTCGAAACCAAGAGGGAGGGGGTTCCCCCTCTCCCGGGGGCAGGGGGGGCGATGGGAGAGGGGGCCAGGGGGTGAGGTCTCAGGGCGGCGGGATGTAGCGGATCAGGGCGCGGATGATCTCGTTGGGCTCGGCTTCTTTGAGGAGATGGGCATAGGCCCACCAGGTACCGTCCTGGCGCTCCTCGACGCGGCGCAGACGGTAGAAGCGCTCCTCGATCTCGATCGTCACCCGCTCGTTCCAGTCCGCCTTCGGCCGGCAGCTCAACACGACCAGGTCGTACCCTGGCTCGCAGAGGACGCGGTCGGGCCGCTCGGGACCGAAGCGGAGCAGGTCGCGGGAGCCGTGGAGGATGCGGCCCACGGCCTGCCCGATCCGCACGGCGACCCAGACCAGCGGCTCGCCGATCACGTCCCGGCTGACGCCGAACGCCACCAGCCGGCCCACCCCCACTGACGCCACGCAGATCAGGAGCCAGGTGAACGGCTCGGATAGCCAGGCGAGCCAGATCACTGCCCCGACGTGTCCCACCGACGCGCCGTCCGGATTGGACCCGAGTTGCCGGGGATCCATCTCCATGATCCGGCCGGCGGCTTCGTCAGCCAGAGGCCGGAAGTAGGCGATGGCGTTCGAAACGAGCAGCGATCCAGCCACGAAGAGCTCCGCCAGGCCGAGCAGGACCGACCAGCCGGCAGGCTCGGCGCCGCGGCGCACGAGCTCGTTTCGTTCCTGCGCCGGCAGGAGAGCGGCGAGCAGATCGAGCAGCGGATTGCTTCTCTCGGTCATACCGGCCTCTGGCCGGCGGAACCGCTGAGCACCAGCGCCTCTTTGGCCGTCCGGGAAAGGCTCTTGATGCGGAATTCCTCCTGCAGGGCGTCGCCCCAGGATTCCATCCTGCGCGACCAGACGAGCGCGACCGGGAGGCGCGAGCGCGTGTAGCGGGACGCACGTCCGGCCTGGTGCTGCGCCAGCCGCCGCTCGAGATCCTTGGTGCTCCCGGTGTATAGCGAGCCGTCGCGACAGCGGAGCATGTAGACGAAATGCATGGCGGCCTCAGCCTCCGGCCTGGTGGGGATCGGCCATTGGTTTCTCTTCGGCAGAGGGTGTTTCCGGCTCTCTTTTTAACACTTTGCGCACCTGGTTGTATAGGGGACTCCTCGGTAAGAAGGAGGAGGCTCATGAGTCGCAAGAACGTTCCGTCTCTTCCTGATGCGGGCCAAGGGGATGTCTTTCCACGCCGAAGGGTTCGGCGCGGACAAAGGTTGCGGCACTGAGCGATCTCAGACACCGCGGCCAAGAAGGAGAAACTCGATGAGAAGACAGAAGCCAATGAAGCTCCACCTCAACAAAGAGACCCTGCGCAATCTGGCCGAGCGTGAGATGCAGGAGGTTGCGGGAGGGGCGACCGCGTTCTGTCAGGAGACAGGGCTTTCGCTCTGCAACCCTTGTGTGACCGATGTTTGCGAGACGCGTCACCAATGCGGTGGGTAGTCGATAACTAGACAACCCCACTCGAGGGTGGCGGCTTCCTGCCGCCGCCCTCGAGTGAAGGACGGCTGCTGGCGTTTGCCGGTGTTCGTCGCAGGCGATCAGGGCCGGCTCACCAGCGCCTCGCGCGGCTTCTCGGGAGTGCCATCGGTGAAGGGACAGAGGCTGTGCTCTTCTGCTCATGGGCCCCTTCTCATTGTCGCGCAGGTGCTGGCCGCGGCCGGGGCCGGGTGGCACTGTAGCGGATAGGAGGACGCTTCCTCCGTCCCGCGGTGGGGCAGGAGCGGCAGCCCCTCCCGAAGGAGATCCGCGATGCGCCGCATCCTCGTCGCCCTCACCTGCCTCGTCCTCTTCGCCGCCGCCCTGCCGGCCCGGGCCGGCGAATCCCCGCCCCGCTCCGCCTCCGCCGAGATCGTCCGTGCTTTCGAGGGCCTCTGGAACCTGCTCTCGCAGGTCTTCACCCGCGGAGGGGACATGGACCCGAATGGGCTCCAGGAAGACCTCGGAGGGGACATGGACCCGGACGGCTAGAGCCCCTCACCCACTGACCCCCTCTCCCATCGCGCACCTTCCCCTGGGAGAGGGGGCACCCGCATCTCGCGAAGTGCGGCATCTTGCTGGTCCAAGGAACACGACTTCGCGTATACTCTCTTCCCGCGAGAACATTTTGCCTGCGAGGAGATCGCCGATGGCGGATAGTCACCTGACGAGGGAGCTTTTGCGCGCGGTCGCCCGGGGAGATGTCGCCCCACGGATTCTCGACGAGATCGGGACATCCCACCTGATGACGCTCTGCGACCACTGCCGGGAGGAGATCGAGGCGTTCCGGAAGGAGGAGATGGGGGATGCCGCGGGGAACGGCTACGACGCGGCCATGGTCACCATGGAGCTGGTGCTCCTCTACCTCCGCCAGGACCGCACCGCCGACGTCAAGCGGGCGGCGGAGGAGATGGTCCCGATCTTCCACGCCCAGGACGTCCACCGGGAAGCGCTGGCCGCGCTCGTGCTCTTCCAGGATGCGGCCCGCCGTGAGGAGCTGACCGTGCGGAAAGTTCATGAGATCGCCGCTTACCTGCGAGAGGCGCGGGGAAACCCAGGGCTGCGGTTTCACCAGAAATAAACAGAAAGGAGAGGATTTTCCATGCCAGCAGCTCGAAAGATCTTCCAGCTTCGCATCTCGCTCGAAGGAATCGAGCCGGAGATCTGGCGGCGCATCCAGATTCCGGGCGACAGCACCTTCTGGGATCTGCACTGCGCCATCCAGGACGCGTTCGGCTGGGAGGATTGTCACCTCCATGAGTTCCACCTGGGCCGTGGAGACGACGAGCTCCGGGTCGGCATTCTGGAGGACGAAGACCCGATCGACGAGGAGGACGAGCTGCTGCCAGGCTGGGAGTTGACGCTCGCGGAGAACATCCGAGCCAGGGAGGTCTTCCTCTACGTGTACGACTTCGGGGACAACTGGGTGCACTACATCACCCTCGAGAAGATCGTCGGGGCGGCACCGCGAAAGAAATATCCGATCTGTCTCGAAGGAGAACGCGCCTGTCCGCCCGAGGATTGCGGAGGCCCCCGCGGCTACGCCGAGCTTCTGAAGGTGATCCGGAATCCCAGGCACCCCGAGCACGAGGAAATGCTCGAATGGGTGGGGAAGCGCTTCGACCCCGAGCGGTTCGACGTGAAGAAGGTGCGCTTCTCAGACCCGACGGAGCGGCTTGCGATGATGGAGGTGGGGTGAGCAGAAGTCTGACATCTCTGCGAGCTGGAACTCCTAGGATCTTGACATTGTCGGGGATGCTCCTCCATCATGGAGCCATCATGGCTGAACCCCTTCTCGATCGTGAAGAGCTGCAGAGGCTGGGGGTTCGCCTTCGGGAGGCCCGCGAGGCGCGAGGCTGGACGCAGCTCCAGTTGGCGGAGCGCCTGGGGATGGCGCGGACGACGGTCGTGGCGATCGAAAAGGGCGAACGACGCCTCAAGCCTCAAGAGCTGATCGACATCGCGGCCTGTCTGGGGCGCAGCATCTCCGAGCTCGTTCAGAAGACCACTCCGGTCGAAGGCCTCGTCATCCAACTCCGCGAGGCCCTTTCGTCTTCTCTCGCCGAAGCCGAGATTCTCCCTGGGATCGAGGAGCTCCATCACCTCTGCGAGGACTACGTCCGTCTCGAGGAGATCTGCCGGGCGCCCCTCCGGCGGCACTACCCGGCAGAGTACGAGATCAGGGGAGCCGATCCCGAGCTCGCGGCCGAGGATGTGGCGACTGCCGAACGGAGCCGCCTCGGCCTTGGGGAGGGACCTCTCCTGAACCTGCGGGAGATTCTGGAGGCTGATGTCGGTCTTCGGATCTTCCAACTCGCCCTGCCTTCTCCCGTGAAGGGAATGTACGCCATCACCGAAGCGGCCGGTGGCTGCATTGCCGTCAACCTCGGCCACCCGCTGGAACATCGGCGAGAAGACCTGGCCCAGGAATACGGCCATTTCCTGATCGCGCGATACCGGGCAGAGATCACTCTCGAGGGCCGCTATGAGCGCCGGCCGGCGGGCGAACGGTTCGCCGAAGTGTTCGCCCGAGCCTTCCTGCTGCCTGCCGTCGGGTTGCGGCGGCGCTTCCTGGAGCTCGCACGCGAGCGATCCCAGGGGGCGACGTTCGGCGACCTGCTGCGCCTCGCCCATCTCTATGCCGTCTCTGCCGAGGCCATCACCCGCCGGCTCGAGGAGCTGCGGCTGTTTCCTGCCGGCACCTGGGCGCGCTTGGCGGGGAGCCTCTTCCAAGCGCCGGCAGCTCCACAACTGAGGCCCGAGCCCATTCGTTCCGAGGATGAGCCTTACTCTCCGCGCTATGTTGCTTTGGCCATCGAGGCCTGGCAGCAGGCAGAGCTCAGCGAAGGCCAACTTGCGCGGATCCTGCGCACGGATCGACTCGGAGCCCGAGAGAAGATCGAGCTTTTCCAGCCAAGCGCCACTGGTGGTGACGAGGACGAGTCGATCGACCTTGGAGCACCCCTGCTCCGCGCGGTCGGCCACTGAGATCTCTTGGGGTGGGGTGAGCTAGAATATCTCTTGAGGCGATGGCTCGGCCTCGGCGGAATGCCATGAGAGAACCTGTTTCAGGAATCAATCCCGCGATGCTCGTCTGGGCGAGGCACCGGTCCGGTCAGTCGATCGTGGACGTCGCGAAAGCTCTCGGCAAGGAACCCTCGGTGGTCGAGGCTTGGGAAGCCGGTGCCTCGTCGCCGACCTATCCGCAGCTCGAAGCCCTCGCCTACAAGGTCTACAAGCGTCCCGTGGCCCTCTTCTTCTTCCCGGAGCCGCCGGACGAGCCCGACCCGGAGCATTCCTTCCGGACTCTCCCGGACTTCGAGATCCGGGAGCTTGGCCCTGATACGAGGTTCCACGTCCGGGACGCCCGTGCCCTGCAACTGTCTCTCTACGAGCTCAACCAGGGGAAGAACCCTACACACCAGAAGATCTTCCGGGACCTCCGGCTGGGACACGCTCTCTCGGCTCCGGATGTCGCGGATCGGGTGAGAGCTTATCTGGGGATCGACCTCGAGACCCAGAAAGAGTGGAGGCGGCCTGATGACGCGCTCAAAGCCTGGAGGAGCGCCGTCGAGGAGAGGGGTGTATTTGTCTTCAAGGAGTCCCTTCGGCAGCGTGAGGTTTCGGGGTTTTGTCTCTACGACGAAGAGTTTCCAATCATCTACCTGAACAACAGCACAGCCGTTCCACGGCAGATCTTCACACTCTTCCATGAGCTGGCCCACATCCTGGTCCAGACGAGCGGTGTGACAAAGCTCGACGACCGGTACATCGGTTCCCTCGCCGGGGATGCGAAGCGAATCGAGGTCTTCTGCAACCGGTTTGCCGCCGAGTTCCTCGTGCCGCGGGCCGACTTCCGCCGGCGCATCCGGGGCATCCGGACCGATGACGAAACGATCGCCGAGCTGGCTGGGGACTACAAGGTGAGTCGGGAGGTCATCCTTCGGCGGTTGCTCGATCTGAATCTCGTCTCGCAAGCCGACTACGAGATGCGATCGGCGCGTTGGCGGCGGGAGTACGGGGATCGACCTAGGGGGGAAGGCGGAGGAAACTATTACGCTACCAAGGCCTCCTACCTGGGAGAAACCTATCTGCGTTTGGCATTCAGCCGTTACTTCCAGGGTGGGATCTCGATCCAGCAACTGGCCGACTTCCTGAATGTTCGGGTGAGCAGCGTTCCTGGCTTGGAGCAAATTGTGCTGCAGAAGGCGGCTGGCTAGGTGAGCTCGACACTCTACGTTTTCGATTCCAACAGCCTGCGCGTCCTCGGCAACTACTACCCCGGGCGCTTTCCAACATTTTGGAGAAGATTCGAGGAGGCTGTCGCGACCGGAATGGTCGTGTCGGTTCGCGAGGTCTACAAGGAACTTGAGCGGCAACAGCGGATCGGCGAGACATGGCTTGGGGATTGGCTACGTGAACATCGTAGACTATTTTTGATGCCGGGCCCTGAAGAAACCGCCTTTGTCGCCAGGATTTTCAGGGTCGCACACTTTCGAACCCTCGTTGGCGAACAGCGGCGGCTGAAAGGATTCCCGGTCGCTGATCCATTTATCGTGGCCTGCGCCAGGGTACGTAAGGGGTGTGTTGTGACCGAAGAAGCCAAGAAGCCCAATGCCGCGAAGATTCCCAACGTGTGCGAGCACTTCGGCGTAGAGTGCACTAATGTCGAAGGCTTCATGGCGAGGAACGACTGGCAGTTCTAGCTCGCGAACGGCATATGAGTTCGGCGGGCAACACCCGGGCGAATGCCCGGGTGTTGCCCGCTGCGAGGGGTTAGGGTTAGGCGGCACCCTCACCTGAAGGTGAAGCGGGCTTCTCTGGCGGTGCAGGTTTGACCTGGAGTGAGCGGGTCCCCTCGACGAGTTCCAGGAGACCACTGCGAATGCGACCCTGCTCGTCTTCAAGGCGTCCGTACCCGGATGGGAAGTATGAGGTGGATCTCATGTCCGTCTTGTCCATAGAGTAGCCGAGACCCTGGGCCATGGCGAAGAGGAGATCAAAGAAGAGGTCGTTGCCACGGCTAAGCCAGACCTCAGGTGGTAACGGCGTGTTGAGGTGGTTGAGATACGCCTTCCACGCTTCGAGAACCCGTCGGGACCGTCTGTCAGTTCCGTGAAACTCAATGTCGATCATGTTCAGAGCCTTGACGTGGTCGCCGGAAAGGCGGCTTGCTCGGGTAGCCATCAAGGTTTTGAAGAGCTCAACGCGCCGCGCCCGGCCCTCCTTGCGCTTCTGCAAGAACTCTGAGATCTGCACCGCGACGAGGGGCGCGAGCAGGATGGTGAACATGTAGATCCAGAACTGATCAACTGTCATACGTTGACTCTACGCGGCCGGTCCGAGTGCCGCCCATGTGTCGACATCTTCAGCGCAAACTACGACAACACCCCAACCTCTGGGAAACGGCAATTCGCCCTGCGGGAGGAGGGCGAACGCAGCCACGGCCTAGTTTCTCAAGATGTTACGCCCTTTACGCATCCGCCGTCAACTTGAGGAACCTGGTGTCCCGAAGTTTCCCAGTGCGCCAACCCCACATTCGAGCCTCTCCTTCGGCTCTTCCGGTTTTCGCGGTCTTCCTGCATGAGGGCCGCCTGCGCCTCAGCGGCGCACTCGCGCGGCCGGTGCAGGCTCCGGTTGGGCGGACCTGTCTCGGAGCCGCTTCAAAAGGGGATCGTTGAGCTCCCGCGATGCCAACCACGCAAGCTCTTCTTCCAGCGTCATGCCTTCAATTTCGGCCGAGATCTCGTTTCGAATCGACCGCATCATCGCAACCGCGTCGAACGTTTTCTCGGTGTTACTCATTTGGCAATAATTCTCGCGGCGCTCGATCGTGCTCTCGTCACCATTTCGGAGCGAACTTCAACGCCCTACGCCTCCACGTACCCGAGACCGTGATTCTCGACCTGATGGAGGATGACCATCGGGTTCACCAAGAACTCAGCCGCCAGATTCTCCACTTCTTGGTCGTTCAACCTGCCCGACACTCGATTTGCCAGGGCTGCCGCCGGAACGAGCAGCTCGGCGGCGAAAGCTCTTGCAGCGCGCTGGAGAGGAGTCACCGATCTGGTGAGCAGCCGGGCATTCGTGCCAAGTCTTCTCGAAACCGGAAAGAAGGCCGCTCGGGCCAGGCGGAAGCGCTCGGCGCGTTCGCTTCGGCTGTCAGCGGTCACCAGAACGAGAGCGGAGGTCGCATCATCCAACCCAACCATCCCGTCCAAATGGATCCCGGCCGATGCCAGCCGTGGACTTCGGGCCCAGCCGAGGCGGTCCAGCGCCGAGGTCAGGTCCGGGAGAGGAACGTCGTTCGCCATGCCCAAGAGCTCGGACCGCACTCGACGTGCCGTGAGATACCCAATCTCATGAGGAGTCGAAGCAGCCACAGGATCGATGGTCGGAAACTCTGCGCCACTGACGTCGGCGCGAAGACCGACGCGCTCTCGCTCAACCCACTCGAGGTTGTTTCCGAGTGATTGCGGGTCGGAACCCTCGAAGAGGTCGGGCCGAAGCTCGTCAGGCAGGACTCGAATGCAGCGCTCCACGACTTCGATCAGCGTGTCGTCCGCCTCGTCGGGGTCGTAGGGGTCCACTCCCATGACAGCGAGTGACTGGCACAATGCCGCCTCGGCAGGGTCCGCCGAACGAATGGCGCACCATGCATTGACCACCCGTTTGACATCTTCGTTGTCCGGGAATCCCTCCTCCAATCGAGCGAGCACAGCTTCGACGAAGGAGCCCACTGAACGCTCGAGCTCGGCCACCGTCACCCGGACCTCGCCCTGGCCGACGAAACGGAGACGGCTCGGGGTCTGTGGGACCGGGTCGGCCTCCCACTGGAGGAGGACGTCGTCCCCGTCTCGCAGGATGGTCAGATCAGGCAGCGCCCCGCCGTCACGGGCGGCGAGCAGGTTGTGGCGCTGTACCCAACCGCGCATCGATGGCAGAGCAGCTCGCCCTCCGGGCACGGGGGTACGAGGTGAGGGCTCATACAGAAGGTGCCACCAGTGCTCGACGAGCCATTCAGCAAGGGGAAACAACGACCCGTGGATGCTGGTTCGGCGACTCTCTGAACGCTCGTCGATGGCCTCCGACGCGCAGAGATTGCCGGCGTGCAGGCTCAGTCTTGCCCACGTTGCCGCGAGGACCTTGTCCCGTACACCAGGGGCTTCCTGCCACTCGAGCTCGAATTTCATGGCAGTTCCCAGGTCAGTCGACCTTCTGGATCCAGAGGCCACTCGACTTCTTCCAATCGGTAACCCTTGTACGCCCCCGCAGGGCCGTTGATGTGACGAGCCTCGTACAAGGCCCCGTTGATCCAGGTCCACACATACTTCGGGTAACCGCCTTCGAAGATGGGGCTCACGCACCTCCGCCGGATGCCCTCCCGGAGAGCCTCGGTGTTCCCGTTTACGTCACGGGTCATGTGAACCTCGCACGGCGTCGCATCGGATCGCAAGCGCGGAGGACCAAGCGGGCTCGGGTGGTCCTTGTGCTCCGGGCTCCCCACGTACTCGACCCTCTCCGCCAGCTTCTCGGGTGAAGCTGCACCCTCGGGCCACCGCCCGATGCTGCGCCGCTTCCTGCGATGAAACTGTGATCTCATTGGCAGCTCCAGTCCTCGCTCAGGATACCCGAGACCCTGGGCCGGCGTCACTTTCCAACCCGCCTCAACCCGCCGAATCTAGCAGATCGGCTGATGGGGGTTTGCCCGGTCGTACCCCGGGGTTCACGTTGAAACCCCGGGGGCCGCGAGGGCTGGCGCCCGAAAGACGGGCCGAGGGGCCGGGCCGCTCCCTCCCGGACCCCTGGAAGTTGGCAGGCCGGGGGCTGACCCCCCTGGCCGTGAGGGGTGCGCCCCGGTCCTTCGCGATGTCAAAGAGCTCCGGCGCAGGCCACGTCTCGGTGGCGTACTGGTGACCGGCTGTCGAGCCGCGTGAGGTCTCGACATGCGAATGAGGATACAGGAGTCCTCCTTCAGGAGCAAGCGGGCGGACAGCCGGCGCCGACTCGTGTACACTCCGCCGTCCGCCCTCTGATGGCTGGTTCGAGAGGTCGTGCGGCTCATCCGAGCAGTCGATCAGCTCGTCCGAGAGGTCGTGCGGCCCATCCGAGCAGTCGAACGGCTCGTCCGAGAGGTCGGATGTCGCATCCGAGAGGTCGGATGTCACAGCCGGGAGATTAAATGTCGCATCCGAAGCGTCGGATGTCGCAGACTAGGGGGCGGATGTCGCATCCGAGGAGTCGAATGTCACAGATGAGACGTCGGATGTCGCATCCGAGAGGTCGAACGGCCTATCCGAGAGAGCGGATGGCGCGTTCGAGGGGTCGGATCGCCCATCCGAGAGGTTGAACGACGCATCCGAGGCGTCGGATAGCGCAGTGGAGGGCGGGTGCGCGACAGCAAAAAGGGGCGTGGCCGTGGCCACGCCCCTTGGGGTGCAGGTCGGATGGTCGAGTCAGGGGATCAGGGCGTCGGGGTGGTGTCGGGGGCCGTCTCCGTCGTCGGCGGATCGTGAGGCTCTTCCGTCGGCGGCGTCTTCTTGCTGCGGAGCGGCTGCAGACCGTACTCCACCACCTTCTCGGAGGCTCTCCCGTAGTGGTCCCGGATTCCCGCCTTCAAGAAAGCGGCGGTCTTCCGGCCCTCGACGGTCAGCTCCTTGAGCTGCTTGGACAGCTCCTGCTTGCCGGCGGTCAGGGCCGCCTGCTGGGTCACGATCTCCTCCACCCGGGTCAGCAGGGTTTCCAGCCGGACCCGATGCCCCTCCAGGTGGGGAAGATCCCCGGTGTTGTTGGCCAGCGGCCTGAGGAGCCGCCGCCACTCGTCGAACGTTGCTGCGTAAGTCTCGTTGTCGGCTACCATGACATTTCTCCTTGGGAGCCACTTCGGACTCCCTGTAATTCCGGTGCCTTCATGACACCGGAAACTTGCTTTCTCTCCTGAAGCTCCTCTACGACGGTCGAAGCTTATGTGGATGCGGATCTGTCTGTCAACCCCCCTCTTGACTGGAAAGTCAGTTGGGTGAGACCATATGCACGCCGAATCCGGAAGGCAGGTCAGCCCTCCGCGGCAGAGAGGAACCGAAGAGAGATGCCCAGCGATCGCGAATACCGTCAGCTCCGCCAGCAGGAGTTGCTGCGGATCCTTCACGAGGGGGCGCAGGTGTCCAGCCAGGAGCAGATGGTCGAGCTTCTGCGCGAGCGGGGCATCGCGTCCACGCAGTCGAGCGTCAGCCGCGACATGCGCGATCTGGGCGTGTACCGGTATGGGAAGTTCTATGCCCTCCCTCCCGTCGTCGACTTCGATCTCGACACGGCGCAGCACGATCTCGAGGCCCGGGCTTCCCTGTTCCTCCTGGAGCTCCGCGGTGCGGGCGCGCATCTGCTGGTGCTCCTCACCCAGCCTGGAGGGGCGCAGTCCCTGGCCGTCGCCATCGAGAGGATGAAGTGGGCCGAGGTGTTGGGCACCATCGCAGGGGACGACACCATCTTCATCGCCACGGCCGGCGTGATCGAGCAGCGACGAATCGCCGAACGCCTCAAGAAATCTCTCCCCGAGAGGTGAAGCCAAATGACCAACGCCATTGTGCTCGCCTTCTCGGGCGGGCTGGATACCTCTTTCTGCGTCCCCTGGCTGGCCGAGTCGCTCGGCCGGCCGGTGGTGACCGTGACGGTCGACACCGGGGGGATCGATGCCGCCGCGGCCCGCGACCTGGAGGAGCGCGCCCGCGCTCTCGGCGCCGTGGAGCACGTGCTGGTGGACGGCCGCGACGCCTTTTTCGAGAAGGTGCTGCGCTTCCTGATCCTGGGCAACGTCCGGCGCGGCCAGGTGTACCCCCTGTGCGTGGGGGCGGAGCGGGTGATCCAGGCGCAGGAGGTGGCGCGCGCCGCCGCCCGCCTCGGGACCCGCACGGTGGCCCATGGCTGCACGGCGGCGGGCAACGACCAGGTGCGTTTCGAGGTGGCGCTGCGCACGCTCGATCCCGGGCTGGAGATCCTCGCGCCGGTGCGCGACGAGCCGCGCCCCCGGCCTGCGCAGGTGGCGTTCCTCGAGGAGCGGGGCCTCCCTGTGCCCGCCTTCGGCGCAGCGTATTCGGTGAACCGCGGCCTGTGGGGCGTGACGATCGGTGGCAAGGAGACCCTGGGGTCGGTCGAGTCTCTGCCGGAGGCGGCCTGGGTGCTCTCCCGCGGCGCGTTCGATGCGCCCCTGCCGCCGGAGCGCCACACGCTGGGCTTCGCGCAGGGCATCCCGGTTGCGCTCGACGGCGAGGAGATGGCGCCGGTCGCCCTGATCGAGCGGCTGGAGGCGGTCGCGGCTCCCTACGGGATCGGCCGGGGCATCCACCTGGGCGAGACGATCCTCGGGATCAAGGGGCGGGTCGCGTTCGAGGCACCGGCCGCGGAGGTGCTGATCACGGCTCATCGCGAGCTCGAGAAGCTGACGCTCACCGGCCGGCAGATCCGGGTCAAGGAGTCGGTGGCGTCGGTCTACGGCGACCTGGTCCACGAGGGGCAGCATCTCGATCCGGTCTGCCGCGACATCGAGGCGCTGCTGCTGCGTTCCCAGGAGCGGGTGACCGGCGAGGTGCGGCTGCTGTTCCGGCCGGGCCAGGTGTTCGTCGAGGGAGTGGCGTCGCCGCATTCGCTGATGGCCGCCTCGCGCGGCGTCTACGGCGAAGCCGCGGGCGAATGGACGGCGGCGGATGCGCGTGGGTTCTCGCGGATGGTGGCTTTGCCGGGGCTGCTGCACGCGCGGGCGGAGGGGGCCCCCAAATGAAGACCATCGTGCTCGACAAGATCGCTTCGGTCACCCGCTCGTGCGGGTTGAAGCGGGAGGTGCGGATCAGCCCCGAGATTCCCTGCGAGGAGGGGGTGGTGGTCGCGGTGCGGGTGCGCCACGACAAGAGCACGTACAACCAGCTGGAGCTGCCGGCCGGCCGGATGGCGCAGGTGAAGCGCGGCGACGTGATCGCGGGCGCGCTCGGGCACCGCCAGGCGCTGTTCGGCTATGCCGGGCATCTGCCGGAGCGGCTGGCTCCGGGCGATACGATCCATCTGCTCAACATGGGCGGCGTGCTCGGGATCTTCGACGGCGGGAGCCCGGACCTCGGGCTGCCGTTCGAGTGCGAGGTGCTCGGCGCGGTGCTCCATTTCCCCTATCTCGGGGAGCGGATCGGCGTGGCGGCGCGCATCGGCGGCGAGGCGCTCGATCCGGCGGCTCCGCTCATGGTCCACGGGGTGCCGGTGGCCGCGCTCGTGGGCTCGTGCATGAACTGCGGCAAGACGGCGGCCGCGGTGTCGCTGGTGCGCGAGCTCAGCCACTCCGGCTGGCGGGTCGACGGCTTCAAGGCCACCGGCGTGTCGCTGCGCCGGGACGTGCTCGCCATGGAGGACGCGGGGGCGCGGACGACGGCGATCTTCACGGACTTGGGTGTCGTGACGACGACCGAGGCCAACGCCGCCGCGGTGACGCGGACGCTCCTCTCCCGTCTCGCCGCCGGACGGCCGGATGCGATCGTGGCCGAGCTGGGGGACGGCCTGCTGGGCGCCTACGGAGTGGCGGCGATCCTCGACGATCCGGAGATCCGCGCCGCGTTCACCGCGGTGATCCTGGCGGCGAACGATCCGGTGGCGGCCTGGGGCGGGGTGCGGATGCTCCGCGAGCGGTTCGGCATCGAGCCGGTGGCGGTGACCGGTCCGGCCACGGACAACCTGGCGGGCACCCGGATCATCGAGGAGCAGCTCGGCGTGCCGGCGATCAATGCGCGGACGGACGGCGCGCGGCTGGCCGAGGTGGTGAAGGAGAGGATGGCCCCCTCCCTGGAACCTCACCCCCTGGCCCCCTCTCCCATCGCCCCCCCTGCCACCGGGAGAGGGGGGACGCGAGGCGAGGCGTCCGTGGCGGGAACGGAGACATCGCGGTGAACGGCTCGGTTCCGGCGGTGATCCTCGGCGGCTCCGGTTATGTGGCCGGGGAGGTGCTGCGCCTCCTGGCCGGCCATGGAGCGATCCGGCCGGGCGCGGTGGTTTCGGAGAGCCAGGCGGGGGAGCCGGTGGAGACGGTGTTTCCTCATCTGGCGGGGTGCTTTCCGGAGCTGAAGCTGTCGCGGCGGGAGGATCTCGGCGAGCTCTTCGCCAGGTGCTCGGGTGGCCGGGTGGCGGTCTTCTGCGCGGCTCCTCACGGAGCGGCGGCGGGGTTGATGGACGAGGTGCTCGGCGCTGCGGAGAGCGCCGGGCTGGCTCCGGTGGCGGTGGACCTGTCGGCCGATTTCCGGTTCCCGACGGCGGCGGCCTACAGGGAAGTCTACGGGCATCCGCACGGGGCTCCGGAGCGGCTGGCGTCGTTCACCTGCGCGGTGCCGGAGCACTTGGCCGAGACGCCGCAAGGGCATGTGGCCCACCCCGGGTGCTTTACCACGTCGGTGCTCCTGGCGATCGTGCCTCTCCTCGCGCGGGGGATCGTTGAGCCGCGGATCTCGGTGGTGGCCACCACCGGCAGCACGGGCTCGGGGCGGACTCCCTCGGCCGGCACACACCATCCGGCGCGGCGGAGCAACCTGTACGCCTACAACCCGCTGCGCCACCGCCATGCGCCCGAGATGAAGGTGCTGGCCGCGGCGGCGCTGGCCGCGGCGGCGTCCGGGGTGGAGCCGGAGATCCATTTCATCCCCCAGTCGGGGCCGTACGCCCGCGGAATCTACGCCACGGTGCAGGCGCGGCTGGTCCGGCCGCTGCCGGCCGCGGAGGTGCGCGCGGTCCTGGAGTCCTTCTATAAGGAAGCGCCGTTCGTCCGCGTGCTCGCCGAGCCGCCGCGCCTCCAAGACATCGTGGGCACCAACCGCTGCCACCTCGGCGTCGCGGTGGACGGCGATCATCTGGCGGTCTTCTCGGCGCTGGACAACCTGGTCAAAGGCGCGGCGGGGGGCGGGGTGCAGTGGATGAACCGGCTGCTGGGGGTTGAGGAAACGATGGGTTTGCGGCAGGGTGGGGTGGGGTGGGTGTGACTGGGGCCTTCCCCCGCCCGACCTCACCCCCCCGGCCCCCCTCTCCCATCTCCCACCCATCCCCCGGGAGAGGGGGGAGTTTGCTTCGGAGAGGATTTTGAGAGCAGGAGGGTGGTGGCGCCCCTCTCCCGGTTGGAGGGGTGGGAGATGGGAGAGGGGTCGGGGGTGAGGTCGGGCGGGGGAAGGCTTGCAGGAGAACGATCTTTCGAGGAGAGATGATCGATATGACGACGCAGACGATTCTCAACGAGCCGGCGATGACCCAGGAGGAGCGGAGATGGCTGCTCCCGGTGTATCCGCACTCTCCCATCGAGCCGGTCCGCGGCGACGGGGTGATGCTGACGACGCGCGAGGGGCGCGAGGTGATCGATTTCTATGGCGGTCATGCGGTGGCGCTCCTCGGCTATGGCCATCCGCGCCTCCTGGCGGTGCTCCGGGAGCAGGCGGAGACGCTGTTCTTCCAGAGCAACGTCGTGCCGCTGGAGGTGCGCGCGCGGGCGGGCCGGCGGCTCGTCGGCTTCGGACCCGCGGGTCTGACCCGCGCGTTCCTGGTCAACACCGGAGCCGAGGCCAACGAGAACGCTCTGCGCCTGGCCTTCCGCAAGACGGGCCGGACGCGCGTCGTGGCGGTCGAGGGGGCCTTCCACGGCCGCACGGCGGCGGCCGGCGCCCTCACCTGGGGATCGGCGAAGTGGTACGGCTTCCCGCGGACGCCGTTCGACGTGACGTTCGTGCCGCGGGGCGATCTGGAGGCGCTGGAGCGGGAGCTCGGCGGAGGAGACGTGGCGGCGCTGATCGCCGAGCCGGTCCAGGGGCAGGCGGGCGCCTATCCGCTCGGCAGGGAGTGGCTCGCGGTGGCCCGCGAGATGACCCGGCGCGCCGGCTCGCTCCTCATCTTCGACGAGGTCCAGTGCGGGCTGGGGAGGAGCGGCGACCCCTTCGCGGCCCAGACGTACGGCGTCACGCCGGACCTCCTCACCATGGCCAAGGGGCTCGCCGGCGGCTTCCCGGCCGGCGCGGTGCTGGTCTCGGACGAGATCACCCGGATGCTCCGCGGCGGCGATCTGGGGACGACCTTCGGGGGCGGCCCCATCGCCTGCGCCCTGATCGAGGCGGTGATCGACGTCATCGAGGAGGAGGGGCTGCTGGCCAACGTGCGGCGGCTGTCGGAGCGCATCCGTGAGACCTGTGTGGCCGGCCCGGTGGTGGACGTCCAGGGGGAAGGCTTCCTCCTCGGGCTGCGCACCCGGCGTCCGGCCAAGGAGGTCCATCTGGAGCTTCTGGAGAAGGGGATCTTCACCGGCACGAGCGGCGATCCCCAGATCGTGCGGCTGCTGCCTCCTCTGGTCCTGAAGGACGAGCACGTGGACACCCTGGCCGGTGTTCTCAGGGAGCTTCCGGCGTGAAGCGGTTCGTCCACCTCCACGAGCTGGCGCGCGAGGCGGTGCTCGACCTCCTGGCGCTGACGGAACGGCTGGAGCGGAGCCCCGAGCCGCATGTCCTGGCGGGGAAGATCCTGGCGCTCCTCTTCTTCAATCCGTCGCTGCGCACCCTGGCGTCGTTCCAGGCGGGGATGGCGCGGCTCGGCGGCTCGTCGTTCGTGATCTCTCCGGGACAGGGGAGCTGGCAGCTCGAGACCCGCCTCGGCGCCGTGATGGACGGGGCCGCGGCCGAGCACGTGCGCGAGGCGATCCCGGTGCTCGCCGGCTATGGCGACGCGCTCGGCATCCGCTCGTTCGCCGGGGGGACCGACCTGGAGGCGGACCTGGCCGACACCGCGTTCGAGGAGATGGCCGCGGTCTGCACCGTTCCGGTCATCAACCTGGAGTCGGCGATCGACCATCCGTGCCAGGCCCTGGCGGACTGGCGGACGATGGACGAGGTCCGTGTCCCGCAGCACGGCAAGCTCGTCCTCTCCTGGGCCTGGCATCCGAAAGCGTTGCCGCTGGCCGTGCCGGCCGCGGCGGTCCACATGGCGGCCTTGCGCGGGATGGAGGTCGTGGTGCTCCGTCCCGAGGGCTTCGGCCTGCCCGAGCCGGTGATGGAGCGGGCGCGGCAGGCCGCGGCGCTCTCGAACGGCGTGGTGCGCGAGACGGCGGACCGCGAGGAGGCGATGGCCGGAGCGCACGTGCTCTACGCCAAGTCGTGGACCGCGCCCGCGGCCTATGGCCGGCCCATGGAGGAGGCGGAGATGCGCGCCGGCCTGCGGGACTGGTGCGTCGACGAATCGTGGTTCGCCCGGGCGCGGCCGGAGTGCCGGTTCATGCACTGCCTGCCGGTGCGCAGGAACGTCGTGGTGCGCGACGAGGTGTTGGACGGGCCGCGCAGCATCGTCGTCCGCGAGGCGCACAACCGGATGTGGACCCAGATGGCGGTGCTCCACCGCCTGCTCGACGGAGGTGCCGCATGAAGGACGTGGGACAGCGGACGGCCGAGCTCGCGGGCTTGAAGCACGCCGCCCCCTACATCCGTCTGTTCAAGGGCAAGACGTTCGTGGTCAAGGCCGGGGGCGAGGCCCTGGAGACCGAGGGCGCCATCCGCGGTCTGCTGGAGCAGATCGAGATCCTCGCCCACGTCGGCATCCGCATCGTCCTGGTGCACGGCGGCGGAGCGGAATCGAGCGGCCTGCTGCGCGCCCTGGGCGGCGAGCCGCGCTTCGTCGAAGGCCGCCGGGTGACGGACGAGAAGGCCCTCGAGGTGGCCGCGATGGTCCTGAACGGCACGGTGAACACCCGCATCCTGGCCGCGGCGCGCGCCCTCGGGCTCCCGGCCGTGGGCGTCTCCGGGGTGGACGCCGGGCTCGTCCAGGCGCGGCGCCGGCCGCCGGTCAAGGTGGGGGATGCGATGGTCGACTACGGCTTCGTCGGCGACGTGGTCTCGGTGGTGCCGGGCGTGCTCGCGACGCTCCTCGACGCCGGGGTGGTGCCGGTGGTCTCCCCGCTCTCGGCCGCGGACGACGGCACGCTCCTGAACATCAACGCCGATACCGTCGCGGCGGCGCTCGCCGTCGGCCTGCGGGCCGAGAAGCTGATCCTCCTGACCGGCGCGGCGGGAGTCCTGGAGCGGGCCGCCGATCCCGGGTCGCTCGTCTCCTACACCGATCTCGAAGGGTTGCGCCGGCTGCGCGACCAGGGGGGGCTCACCCGCGGCATGCTGCCCAAGTCGAGCGCCATCGAGTCGGCGCTGCGCGGCGGCGTGCGGCGGGTGCACATCCTCTCCTGGCAGACGCCGGACGGCCTGCTCGCGGAGGTGTTCACCAACGAAGGGGTGGGGACGCTGGTGGTCGAGGACATCGACGCCCTGACGCCTGCCGAGCAGGCGGCGGGCCAGGGAGTGGCCGTCCCATGATGCTGCCGGAGCGGGAGGTCCTGGCTCTCCACCGCGAGATCGTGGAGATCCCGTCGGTCTCTGGAAGCGAGGCCCCGCTGGCCGACTTCCTGGAGGAGAGGCTGCGGCGGTACAAGACCGCGCCGGAACGGCTGGGCAACACTCTCCTGGCGCTCGCCGGGGAGGGGCCGGTGCTCCTCCTGGACACGCATCTGGACACGGTGCCGCCGGCCCCGGGCTGGACGCGCGATCCCTGGAAGGTCTCGGCGGAGGACGGGAGGGTCCACGGGCTCGGCGCGAACGACGCCAAGGCCGCGGTGGCCGGCATGGTGGCGGCCTTCCTGGCGTTCCGGGACGTCGCCCTGCCGTTCACTTTGGCCCTGGCGCTGGTCGAAGGCGAGGAGACGAAGGGGACGGGCACGCAGGCGGTCCTCGCGGAGCTGGCGTGCCGCGGCCTCTCCCTGGAGGGCGCGGTGATCGGCGAGCCCACGGGCCTCGATCTCGCGGTGGCGCAGAAGGGATTGATGGTGCTGGAGCTGGTGGCGCGCGGCACGGCTTGCCATGCCGCGCATGCCGCGGCGCTCGGCGCGGTGAACGCGGCCCGGCGGCTGGCGCGCGACCTGGTGGCTCTCGAAGGCCTCGATTTCGGACCGCCGCATCCCCATCTCGGTCCGATCACCCTGGAGCCGACGCAGGTGCGCGCCGGGACCGCGCGCAACGTCGTGCCGGGAGAGGCCACGGCGATCCTCGACGTGCGCACCACGCCGGCCCTGGAACGGGGGGAGATCGTCCGCCGCATCCAGGCGAAGGTCGAAGGCGAGGTGCGGGTGCTCTCGGACCGGCTCCAGCCCAAGGAGACGCCGGCCCGGGAGCCGCTGGTCGAAGCCGCCCGCCGGGTCCGGCCGGACGCCCGGGTCTACGGCTCGGCGACGCTCTCGGACATGGCGCTCCTGAACGGCACGCCGGCCGTCAAATGCGGTCCCGGAAAGAGCGAGCGCTCGCACACGCCGGACGAGTTCGTGCTGGAGAGCGAGGTGCTGGACGGGGCGCGCTTCTACACCCGGCTGGTGGGGGCGTATGCGGAGCTGCGGACCCCTCACCCCCCGGCCCCCTCTCCCATCGCACACCCTTCCCCCGGGAGAGGGGGAGACTGACATCTATGACCCGGCTTTGGGACAAGGGCGAGCCTCTCGATGAGCGGGTGCTTCGCTACACGGCTGGGGAGGACCACCTCCTCGATGCGCGGCTCGTGCCCTACGACGTCCGGGGCTCAATCGCCCATGCCGAGATGCTCCAGGGCGCCGGGCTCCTGTCGAGCGAGGACCTGGCGGCGATCCGGGGAGGATTGGAGGCTCTGGGCGCCGAGCACGCAGCCGGAGCCTGGCAGATCGAGCTGGCGGACGAGGACGTTCACACGGCGCTCGAATCCCGCCTGACCACCCGCATCGGCGAGGCCGGCGCCCGCCTCCACCTGGGGCGCTCGCGGAACGACCAGGTCCTGGCCGCGCTGCGCCTCTATCTAAAGGAAGAGGTCGAGGCGCTGCGTGCCGGGGCGTTGGAGGTAGCCGGGTCGCTGGATACGCTGGCGGAGCGGGAGGCCGAGACGCCGCTGCCCGGGTACACCCACCTCCAGCCGGCCATGCCGAGCTCCGTCCCGCTCTGGGCCGGCGGGTTCGCCAGCGAGCTGAGGGACGACGCGGACGGGCTCGCCGCGGCCCGCCGCCGGCTGGATAAAAATCCCCTCGGCTCCGCCGCCGGCTATGGCGTGCCCCTCCTGCCCGTGGACCGCGAGGCGACGCGGGCGAGCCTGGGCTTCGCCGAGGTGCAGGAGCCGGTGACCGCTGTCCAGCTCTCGCGGGGCAAGGCTGAGGCGCAGCTCCTCTTCGAGATCGTCCTCCTGCTGCAGGACATGGGTCGGCTGGCCGCGGACCTGGTCCTCTTCTCCATGCGCGAGCTGGGCTTCGTGAGCCTGCCGGCGGAGATGACGACCGGGTCGTCGATCATGCCGCAGAAGCGCAACCCGGACGTCTTCGAGCTGGTGCGCGGCCGGACCGCCACGGCCGTCGCCTGTTTGGTCGAGGTCCTGGGTGTCACGGCCAAGCTGCCCTCCGGCTATCACCGGGACCTGCAGCTCCTCAAGGCCCCTCTCTTCCGCGGTATCGATTGCGCCCGCGAGACCCTCGCCGTGATGGCCCCGGCGCTCGCCGGTGTGCGGTTCAACGCGGAGAAGATCCAGCTGGCCCCCGAGCTCTTCGCGGCCGAGGCGGCGTACCGCCTGGTGCTGGAGGAGGGGATTCCGTTCCGGGAGGCGTATCGACGGGTGGCCTCCAGGTACAATGAGGTTTGAGCTCGCGCTATTGCAGCGCCGAGGAGGAAACCGGGATGGTACTCCCTGTCATCAAACAACAGATCCTTGACGACCTGGACCAGCTCTCGCCAGAGATGCAGAGACGGGCCGCCGATCTCGTCCATCGCCTCGTTTCACCTTTGCCGAAGGACGCTTCCGGCCGTGACCTCCTCCGCTTCGCAGGAACGCTGGATGACGAGTCCGCTCGCGAGATGATCGCGGCGATCGAGCAAGGCTGCGAGCGAGTGGACCTCGATGCCTGGTAGATATCTGCTGATTGGGCGATAGGCTATGGGATTGACGATGAAGGACCAAGCTCGAGATTGCGCTGGCAGAATCTACGGCGTAGCCTCTCAATCACTCTCAGGGTCATTGGCAAACTCGAGTACAGTAGATGGGCGCCACCCTTATTGATCTTGATTGGACCTCGGAGATCCCAATGGTAGATAACCCGAGTCCTTCCGAACCGCGAGACCCCCTTGTCGAAGTAGCCTCCGAGATTGCCAAGAAGGCCCGGGATCTGGAAAGCGAATCCCGAAGCCTCCGGCGTTGGCACCAAGTGTTTACCGTCTTAACTATACTCCTTGGTGTCTCGGCTCCCGCCGCTGTGACCTACTCTCCGCCGGATAGCTATGCGTTTTGGTGGAAGCTTATTGCTATTGGCCTGACAGCCTTTGCGACTGCGTCTGCAACGCTCCGAACGGTTCTCCGCTTTAGTGAGCGATACAGCAACTCTGCGTTGACCGCCATCGCACTTCTCGACCTTTGGGCTGAACTCCATGCCAAGAGACAAGAGGTATTAGTTCAAGTCAAGGAAGAGTACAAGAGCCAAAAGCTCTTCGAGTACGCTGCCTGGGGCAGGAAGCAGATGTTTGCGATTACGAAGGCGTTTGTAGAAAAGGACGTTTCAGCGATAACCCAGGAGCGAATAGATCTTAACCCGGCTCCGAGTGTCCAGCCTGACCAGATGGCCGATCCAACTCGCAAGAGCAATGGTTAATCGACTTCAGGTTCGCCCTACCCCACGACTCTCGCACCGCCGGAAGGGTAAGGACGACGCCTGTCTGGTCAAGGCGCCGCTCTTCCGTGGCATCGACCTCGCCCGCGAGACCCTCGCTGTGATGGCCCCGGCGCTCGCCCGGTGCGGTCCCTCCCGAGAAGATCCGCCTGTAGCCGGAGCTGTTTTGCGGCGGAGGCGACGTACCGGATGGGCTGGGAGGGGATGCCGTTCCGGGAGGCGTACCGGGCGTTGGGGGGAGCAGTGTCGGGATCAGGTAACGCCGTAACATCTCCGTGAGCGAGCCTCAACCAGTTGCCTTCGGAGAGCATTCTATGGTAAAAGTCCTGGCATGAAAAAAGATCTGCCGGAAGAAAAGAAGAAGGGGCTCCCGAGGCGGTTGTTGATTCTGCTCGTTGTAAGCATCATAGTATTTCTTTGGGCTGGCGCGTTCCTTGCGGTATGGGCTGCTTTGACGCTAGGAAATCCCGCTGAGAATTTGCCGAATCTAGGTGACTTCGCAGCACTTCTCTTCGGGGCTTCCTCGCTTGCCCTGATTATATTCTCCCTTCTAGTTGCTGGTGTGGCAATCAGCGGTTGGCAATCTCTCAAAAGCGATGTCCGAAAAGAGGTCGAGGCGGCTACAAATAAACGGATCGATACACTCGAAAAGGAGTTCCGTGGCAGAATGTTTTCTATCTTCGGATTCATGATTGGGGCACTGCATTCGAATCCGAATCAGCTGGATCAAGGCGAGCACAAGGATTATCTCTCCGAGGCAGTCGATCATTGCCGAAGGGCTTACAACATACTAAAGGAAATCGGAGGTTCGGCGAAGTACTCGGCGCTCAACAATCTTGTCTACTATTCATGTCTAGCTGGCGAAGAAATGGCACGTGACTACCTTCTAGAGCAGGCACAGCTGCTCAAAAAAATTGGTCAAGAGAAAAATTTCCCAGATTTTTTGCTGACCTACTGTCGGGTGAGATTACAGTACAGCGCGAATATCGACGAGTTGCAAGATGCTCGCTCGATTGCCAACGCATTGCTGCATGCGAGCCAGATCAATGAACGCCAAAGAAGAGAGGCTACATTTTATGTGGCCTCTCTAAGTGAGAAGATTAATGACTTACTACGACTGCCTGAGTGAGCTATCAGGATCGATGAGAGTGGCTCCCATTTTCCTGCCTCCTTTTTCGGGCGTACCTAACCATCTGGCTCAAGCGAAGTACCCCCGTCACGGGTTGCCGGGGGTGGCTGATCTGGGCTAGCGATGCTACTGGAATTTGGTTGAGCCGCTGAAACCAACACGCTTCCAGTAGTGTACGGAAGGAGTTGGAACCTGAGCAGCAGGACTAGAACAAGCCAATACAAATCTTCCTCCTTTCTCAAGAGGCACATCATGTGCCCCGGAAGCAGGTTGCTCTACTTCTAGACACCGTGCTGCGGCAAAAGGGTGAGACAGTTCATCGGATGCACCAACTGTGCGTCTTGTTAGCTTTCGACCTCCGTTGGCCTCTATCAGCTCATGTCATTAGGCCTCCTCTATTAGCACACACTTCACTAACTTAGAGTGCCCGGTACAGCAGAAACGGGACAAGACAGCGAAGGAGGTCGGCAGCAGCCATCTCCTTCCCTCCACAGAGTAGAAGCGAGGCGTGCCCCTCAAGACTCCTTCTTCTCGGTGTCGAGCCTTTCTACTGCAAGAGGTTGAGCAAGCAGCAAGCAAGTGAACACCGGCAACTCCTATAATAGCTTCTCGATTTGCGGGACGCAAGTACCTGATGACCTCACCATGGAACATTCTACTAGATAGAGGGGGCCATTATGGATCTAGCCCATGGAAGAGAGACATAACAAATCGTCAATAACAGGATGCTTAGGAGGGATCGGCTGGCAACGGAACTCTTCGCCACGGTGCGGCGGAGAAGCGTACCGAAGGGATGCGCCAAGAGACCACGATAGGATACCCCGCCATGCCCGCCCCCCTTCTCCTCAGCTGCGAAGCCGTCTCCAAGCAGTTCGGTGCGCGGCCTCTGTTCGAGAGCCTCACGTTCGGCCTCTCCGAGGGGGACCGGGTCGGTCTGGTGGGTCCCAACGGGTCGGGCAAGTCGACTCTCCTCAAGATCTTGGCAGGGCTCGAGGAGCCGGACTCCGGGTCGCGGTCGGTGCGCAAGGGGGTCCGCGCGGGGTATGTGCCGCAGGACCCGGTCTTCCCGGCTGACATGACGGTCGAGGCGGTCCTGGTCGAGGCTCTGGCGGGCGAGCCTCTCGAGGAGTTCGAGAAGAGCGGCCGGGCGGCTCTGGTGCTCGGCCGGCTGGGGTTCGGCGATCCGGCCCAGACCGTGGGCACCCTCTCGGGCGGATGGAACAAGCGCCTGGCGATCGCCCGCGAGCTGGTGCGCGAGCCCGACATCCTCCTCCTCGACGAGCCCACGAACCACCTGGACCTCGAAGGCATTCTGGAGCTCGAAGAGATCCTCGCCTCCGAGGCGCGCGCCTATATCGTCGTCAGCCACGACCGCTACTTCCTGGAGAACGTCGCCCGCCGCATGCTGGAGCTCGACCGCGCCTATCCGGAAGGGCTCCTCGTGGTCGAGGGCACTTACAGCGATCTCCTGGAGAGGCGGGACGAGGTGCGGAGAAATCAGGCCGAGTACCAGGAGACGCTCGCCAACCGCGCCCGGCGCGAGGTCGAATGGCTCCGCCGTGGCCCCAAAGCCCGGGGGACCAAGGCCAAGGCGCGCATCCAGGAGGCGCACCGGCTCCTCGACGAGCTGCAGGAGGTCAAGGAGCGCGAGCGGTCGGGCGATGCCGCGGCGGGCATCGACTTCGCCGCTTCGGGCCGCAAGACCAAGAAGCTCCTGGCCGCCCGCGGCCTCGCCAAAGCCTTCGACGGCCGGCAGGTCCTCGGCGGCGTCGACCTGCTGATCCGGCCGGGGAGCCGGCTCGGCGTGCTGGGGCCGAACGGCAGCGGCAAGACGACCCTCCTCTCCATCCTCGCCGGGGAGCTGCCGCCGGATGCGGGGGAGATCGAACGGGCTCAGTTCCTGAAGACCGTCCGCTTCGAGCAGAGCCGCGAGACGCTCGACCGCACCGTCTCGTTGCGGCGCGCCCTGGCTCCCGAGGGGGACTCGGTGATCTACGACGGGCGGTCGATCCACGTGGCGGCCTGGGCGAAGCGGTTCCTGTTCCGCCCCGAGCAGCTCGAGACGCCGGTCTCCCGCCTCTCGGGGGGCGAGCAGGCGCGCATCCTGATCGCCCGGCTGATGCTCAGGCCCGCCGACCTGCTGATCCTCGACGAGCCGACGAACGACCTCGACATCCCGACGCTGGAGGTCCTGGAGGAGAGCCTCCTGGAGTTTCCGGGCGGCCTCGTCCTGGTCACCCACGACCGCTATCTGCTCGACCGGGTCTGCACCTCCATCCTCGCCCTGGACGGCCGCGGCGGCGTCCGCCATTTCGCCGACACCGCCCAGTGGGAGGAGCAGCGCAAGGAGACCGACGCTGCCGCGTCGCAGCCCGCTCCTTCCAAACCCGCGAGACCTGAGCCGGCAGCTGCCGCGAAGGCCGCGCCGAAGCGACTCGGCTATCTGGAGCAGCGGGAGTGGGATCAGATGGAGGAGAAGATCCTGGCGGCCGAGGAGGCCCTGGCCCGCTGCCAGGAGGCGGTGGACGATCCCGCGGTGGCCACCGATCCCCAGGCTCTCCAGGACCGCCTGGCGGCGTTGAACGCTGCCCAGGAGGAGGTGGAGCGGCTGTATGCGCGGTGGGCGGAGCTGGAAGCGAAGGTCCGGTAGGGGACCGTTCCTAGTCGCAATCGCCCTGGCCGACGACCGCGGCGAGGGCGGCGCAGGCGTCGACCTGAGAAGGGGAGTGCTTCCGGGAGGTCTGGCGCAGGAGATCCCCGACCTGCGCCGGAGCGAGGTGAGGTTCCCGTTCGAGGAGGAGGGCGACGACGCCGCTCACCTGGGCGGCGGCGAGCGAGCTGCCCGAGAAGAAATCGTACGAGCCGTGGGGGACGGTGCTCAGGATGTCGACCGACGGGGCGCCCACGTCGGGGGGACCCGCCCGCGGCTGCGGCGCGCCGGGAACCGCCTGGTCGACGCCGAGGACCGCAATCACTCCCGGAAGGCTGGCCGGAAAGCTCCGCTGGCTGTCTCCGGGGTCGGCGGCCACGACCACGATGCCGCGCTGGAGCGCCGTGCCGATCAGCCGGGCGAGGAGCGGATCGTGGGGGCCGCCGAGGCTGAAGTTGAGGATCTGCACCCCTTGGGCGATGGCGAAGTCGATGGCTCGCGCCAGGGTGTAGCTGTCGCAGACCGCCTCGCGCGTCCCGGGCGCCTTCGGCCAGCACGCCTTGAGCGCGTAGATCTCCGCCTGCGGCGCCACGCCGACGATCCCCACCTGGTTGTTGGTCTCCGCGGCGATGACCCCGACAACGGCGGTACCGTGGATGTCGTTGGTGAATTCCTGCTCGCCGTGCTCGACGAAGTTGCCCACCCGGGCGATCCGTCCCCGCAGGTCCGGATGACTGACGTCGACGCCGGTGTCGATGACCGCGATCCGCACCCCCTTGCCGGTGGCCAGGCGATGCGCCTTGTCGAGGTCCAGGGCCTGGATGGAGCGCTGCAGGTGGGCATAGGGATCGTTGTAGGACGATTCTCCGCTCAACGCGTCGAAGGTCGCGATGGGCTGCGCCGTGCCGACCCGCGGATCGGCGCGCAGACGGCGCAGGATCTCTTCCTGGGATCGGTTGCGCGGGATCTCGAAGACGATGCACTGCTCGTTCAGGGAGACCATGGTCCAGGCGAAGACCGTCCGCAGCTGGTAGTCCTGCGCGATCTCGTACGTCGTCTTGGTCCAGATCGTCGGCGGCGCCGGTTTCAGGGTGACCATCACCTGGTGCGAGGTGGCGAGGCCGGAGCCCTGGTCCGCCGCCGCGGAGGCGGTGGTGGCAGGCGGAGTCCGGACGCCGGCACAGCCGAGAGCGAAGGCGAGGAGGAGGGCTAGGACCTCGCCCCTCGGCCCCCTGAATCGTTGCAAATTCACAGCTGTCCTACCGCCGGCTCGGCCAGGCTCACCCGGGGCTGGGCGCGCAGGTGCGCCAACACCTTCTCCAGGGGATCGGGCCCGGCGGGGACCTCCACGGTGTACACCCCGAGCGCGGAGGGGCCGGAGACGATCTGGCCGCGGATACCGAGGAGCAGATCGCGGACCTCCTGCTCCGTTGTCCTTTCGGCGAAGACGAGCCGCAACCGGGCCACGGCCGCCGGTGCCGGAGCGCTCTCGGAGAGGGTCTGATACTCGGGCGCGGGAGCGGGAGCCGCCGGTTGCCGGGGCGAGCGGACGAAGAGACCCGTCACGGCGACGAGGAGGAGCAACTGCACGACGAGCGCGCCGCGGGCGAGCGGCGGCGTCGAGCGGGCCAGGGAGGCGAGGCCGCGCCCCGGGGCCAGCAGGGCGTCGCGCCAGCCGCGGCGGCTGTCCCGCTCCTCGGCCTCGATCCGCTCCATCAGCCGGGCGAGCCGGGCGGGATGGACCATCGGCGCGATCTCCCGGGTCTGCTGGAGGGTCTCGCCCAGCCGCTGGCAGGTGGCGATCTCTTCCCGGCAGCGCAGGCACTCGGCGAGGTGGAGCTCCACCGTCCGCCGCTCCCCGTCGGCCAGGGTTCCGTTCACGTACCAGGGGAGCAGGTCCCACACGCGCTTGTGCAGCCGCTCCCATCGCTTCCCGTCGATCATGTCGACTCCTGGCCGGCGCTCCCCGAGATCCCCATCGTCGGCAGGATCTCGCGCAGGCGGCGGCGGGCATGAAACATTCTCGTCTTCACAGTATTGACCGGGCACCCCATGACCTCCGCGATCTCCTGATAGGAGAGCCCATAGTAATAGGTCATCTCCACGACCGCGCGCTGCTCGTGCGACAGGGTGCGCAGGGCGCGTCCGAGGACCGTGGCGAGCTCGCGGCGGGCCAGCAGGCTCTCCGGCTCGTCGCGGTCGACCGGCTCGGCCTCGGGCTCGCCCGACGGCTCGGGCTCCCGCCGCGCCACCGCCTTCAGGGCTTTGTGGTAGGCGATGCCGAAGATCCAGGTCGAAGGCCGGGAGCGCGCGTCGTATCCCCCGGCTCCCTTCCAGATGGCCAAGAGGACGTCGTTCAGGATCTCCTCGACCAGGTCGGCCCGCCGCGTCAGCTTCAGGATGAAGGCGAAGAGGCGCCGGTCATACCGGTGATAGAGCGCCTCGAAGGCCTTGCGGTCCTTGGCGGCGATGCGGTGCAGCAGGGAGGTCTCGGTCTCGGTCACAGCGTGTTTCCTGTCTGCCCAGTATGTCCCAGGAGAGCCGCGGAGGGTTCATTCGGGAGGGAATGAACCTTTCCGGCGCTCTCGGGAACAGACCGGATCGATACGAAAGGAGAGCGTTTCATGGCACGAATCCGGACCCTCGCGTTTCTTCTTCTGGCGCTGACCGCGACGGCGTCCCTGGCCGTCAACTCCTGCGGTGGTGGAGGTGGAGGCAACGGAGGGGGCTCGCCGACCGAGCCGCGTCCGGGGCAGACCATCGTGGTGCAGGTGAAGGACTTCAGCTACGAGCCCAAGTCGATCACCATCGAGCCGGGCGACACCGTGCGCTGGGTGCTGAGCGGCGCCGATCACACCCATACGGTCACGGCCCTGAACGGCGCGTTCGACAGCGGCATGGTCTTCTCCGCGTCGGGAGCCATCTACGAGCGCCGCTTCGACACGACGGGGACCTTCGACTACTCCTGCAAATCGCACAAGCTGTGCTGCCAGATGCAGGGCTCTGTCCGGGTGGGGAGCAACTCTCCGCCGCCGAGCCCCGGCTACGAATAGGTCAGAACGAACGGACCCACTTTCTGCGGAGGACTCTGCTCGCATGCGCCAGTACCGCTCGCTCTTGCCGTTCTGTCTCGCCGTTGCCATGGCGTCGGGCCTCGCCGGGCCCGCCGCCCGCGCCACCGAGGTGAGCATCAACGTCTCAGGCAACTCGTTCGTGCCGAGGACCGTCACCATCCAGGCCGGCGATACGGTCACCTGGTCGAACAACAGCCAGGGCTTCCACAACGTGGCGTCCGACGATGAGAATTTCGTGAGCGGCACACCGTCCGAAAGCTGGACCTTCTCCCACACGTTCAACACCGCCGGCGTGTTCGAATTCCACTGCGAGGTGCACGGCGCCATGGGCATGACCGGGTCGGTGACCGTGCAGGGCGGCGGCGGAGGCGGCAACGACACGCCCGGCACGATCCGCTTCGCGCAGACGGGCTACTCCGTCTCCGAAGGGGGGAACAAGGCCACGATCGCGGTCAGCCGCGTCGACGGCGACGACGGCCCGGCCACGATCCAGTGGGCGGCCACGGCGGGCACCGCCACGGCCGGCTCCGACTTCACCGCCGCTTCCGACACCCTGAGCTGGGCTGCCGGCGACCACGCCAACAAGTCGTTCCAGGTGACGATCCTCAACAACACGGTGGCCGAGTCGAACGAGACGGTCACCTTGACGTTGAGCAACCCCACCGGCGCCGCGCTCGACCTCTCGCGGCGCATCGCGACGCTGACCATCACCGACGACGACAGTGCCGGGCCCAGCGCCCCGGCGGCGCCGACCAATCTGACCGCCGCGCCGCAGTCCACGACCGAGATCCAGCTGACCTGGACCGACGCTGCGACCAACGAGACAGGATTCCGCATCGAGCGCAGGACGTTGTCGGAGCCCTACGAGGAGATCGGCACGGTGGGAGCGAACATCACGAGCTTCGTCGCGAGCGGGCTCACCTCCGGCACCTTCTACGTGTTCCGGGTGCGCGCCCAGAACAGCGCTGGCAATTCGCCCTACTCGAACGAAGCGGGAGCCGCTCCCAACGCCACGCCGCTGCCCTGCCTCGCCTCGGACACGGCGCTCTGCGTCACCAATAACCGCTTCCAGGTCGCGGTCGAGTGGCGGATCCCCGACGGGACCAACGGTCACGGGCAGGCGGTGCCGGTGCCGAGCGCTCCGGCTTCGGGCCTTTTCTACTTCTTCGATCCGACGAACCTGGAGATGCTCATCAAGGTGCTGAACGCGTGCGGTCTCAGTAATCGCTACTGGGTGTTCTTCGCGGCCACCACCAACGTGGAATTCGGCGTGACGGTCACCGACACCCAGAACGGTCAGGTGAAGAGCTACTTCAACCCGCTGAGCCACCCGGCGTCGCCGGTCCAGGACACCAATGCGTTCGCGACCTGCCCGTAGCCTGGCCCTCCCCTTCGTCCTGCTCCTCGCAGCGTGCGGCTCGGTGAAGACGCCGACCGAGCCCGAGGAGCCGGGCGGGGGGGCGACCCCGTTCACCTTCTCGCGCATCCAGGCGGAGATCTTTACGCCGAACTGCGTCAAGTCGGGCTGCCACGACGCCGCGACGGCCTCCGGCGGCCAGATCCTCGCGGCGGGGCGGGCCTACAACCAGATCGTCAACGTCCCGTCGACCGAGAGCTCGTTCGACCGGATCGAGCCGGGCGACCCAGAGCGCAGCTACATGGTCAAGAAGCTCCGGGGGGACCCGGACATCACCGGTGACCGCATGCCGCTCGACCAGCCCGGCGGGCTGTCGCAGGAACAGATCGACGGCCTCATCGCCTGGGTTCGGGCGGGAGCGCTGAATAATTAGCTCCGGAGGAGACGGCATGAGGAGACTCCGACAGATCGGGCCGGCCCTGGCCCTGGCGGCCCTGCTGGTTCCGGGCGCATCGTTCGCCCAGGATCAGCCGCAGGAGGCCGAGCGGCCAGAGCCCAACCCGCTCGGCACCCGGCTCATCGATACGCCGACGCCGTTCACGATCGGCAGCCGCCGGGTGGAGCTGCTGTTCTCCCACCGTTTCCAGCAGACGGTGCAGGACGGCGATTCGCACAACCTGTGGGGGATGGACGGCGGCGCGGACGTGGGGATCGGTCTCGGCCTGGGCGTCACCCGGCATCTCGACCTCGCCGTCCTGCGCTCGTCGTTCCAGGAGAATTTCGAGCTCTCGGCCAAATACCTGGTCGCGGAGCAGTCGCCGCGCGTTCCGCTCTCCCTCGGTCTGCGGGTGGGAGCGGACCTCCTCCGGCGCGAGGGTATCGAGGACGCGGACCGTCCCTTCATCCAGCTCCTGCTCGCCCGCGAGCTCGTGCCGGGAGTGAGCCTGGTCCTCTCCCCCGCGTGGGTGCGCGACACGCCGCGCCTGCGCGATGCGTTCAACGTCCCGGTCGGGATCACCTTCCCGATCCACGATTCCCTGATCGAGATCGAATGGATCCCCGCCAACCGGGACCTGGACGAGAGCGAGGACGCCTGGCACGTGGCCATTTCGAAGCAGATCGGCGGCCACATCTTCGAAGTCCTGGCCGGCAACTCCCGCGGGACCACGGTCGACCAGTACCTGGGAGGCGACTCAGCCGCCGGCTTCAAGGCCGGCGACGTGCGGCTGGGGTTCAATCTGATCCGGGATTTCGATTTCTGAGCTACTGTCCAGGGGACGAGAATGGGATGCGTCGCAAACAGGCGGTCGGAGGCTTCGAATTCCGCGGTTGAGCCCGCCTTGCACCGTCTCGCCGAAACCGATACGCTAGTATCATGTAGCCGATCTCTTGATAGACCTCAACGATGCTCGGAAATCGGTTGCGTACGGCGATGTGGCACCTCCGCAATTGGATCCAGAGGATGTGGCTACGAAAATCGAAGCTTATGTCGAGGCCGTGGAGGACTTTCTTGGCCTCTAGGCAGCGGCCCAACGTGGTACTGGATTCCCTGTCCGGCATCGTGGGCTGGCCTAGTGAGGATGCGAGACATTGGGTCACGCACTTCGCGCGGATTGCCTGCGCCGACAAGAACACAGCTGCGCTGGTGCTCATCGGCTCGCTTGCGCGGAACGCTAGGGCACCCGCCGATGTGGACCTGCTCTACATCTATCACAATCATCCGATAGCGTATCGACAACACCCGATCGACGTTGACATAAGAGCTTATCCGGCTGACGACATTCCTGAACAGCTCTCACGAGCACGGGATCTCCTCAGCTGGTCGGTGCGGTTCGGTAGATTGGTCTGTGAGCACGATCAATACTGGATCACTCTGACAAGAACGTGGTGTAAGAGCATGCCGCTTCCTGATCCTCAGGTAGCGGAAGAGCGGGCTCAGCGCGCTGCTGCTATTTATGAGCATCTTCGCAAGGTTGGAGATCAAGACGCCGCAGCCGAGCAACTACTAACGCTGCTTACACACAAGGCATGGGCAAGGCTCCTCCGCTCTCAGGTTCATCCGGCATCAAGACCTGAGCTTCCAAAGCAACTATGTGCAATCGGCGAGGTTTCGCTCGCGTCAGAATTGGACAGCGCACTCAAGCAACGAGCCGAGGCCGCCTGACCCGTTTGCAGCGGACTCGCTTCTGCGCCGGACACGGTATTGCATCTTCGAGGGAATTTTGCGATCACCGAGCCGTGGAGCGGGGCAGGCTACCGCAGCAGCTCCAGCACCGCCGCCGTCATCGCCTTCACTCCCACCTTGAGGGACGGCTCGGCGACCGGTGCGAACAGGGGCGAGTGGGGGGAGGGGAGCGCGCCGCCGCTCGCTTTGGCCTCGGCGAGCTTCTGCGGGTCGGCCACGCCCAAGGAGAACAGCAGGCTCGGGATCCGCCGGCCGTCCAGGCGCTCCAGGTTTGCGAAGTCGTCGGCGGCCAGGGAGGGACCCGTCCGCACGACGTTCCCGGGGCCGAGGAGCGCGGTGAACACCTTTTCCAGCCGCTCCGCCAGCGCGGGGTCGTTGTAGGTGGCGGGCACCACCTCGGTGTCGCTCACCTGGACGACGGGCAGGCGGTCCTCCGGGACCCCCGCGGCCTCCGCGATGCCGCGGGCGGTCCGCTCGATCGCGCGGATGAGGCGGTCCCGGCCGTCGTCGTCGAGCGCCCGCACGCTCAACGCGAGCTTGACCTCCTCCGGGATGATGTTCGCCTTCGCTCCGCCATGGACGGAGCCGATCGTGATCACCGACGGCGCGAAGGGCGAGCTCTCGCGGCTGATGATCGTCTGCACGGCGAGGATGAACTGGGCCGCGAGGACGACCGGGTCCTTGGCGTTCTGCGGGGTGGACGCGTGCCCTCCCTTGCCGCGGAGCGTCACCTCGACGACCGCGGCGCTCGCCAGAGCCGAGCCCGGGGTGATCCCCACCTGGCCCACCGCGAGGTCGTTCGTGTCGTGCAGCGCGAGGACGTAGTCCGGCTTCGGCACCTGCGTGAACAGCCCGCCCTCGATCAGCGACCTCGCCCCGTCGAGGGTCTCTTCGGCGGGCTGGCCGACCAGCACGACGGTGCCCTTCCAGCGGCTTTTCAACGCGACGAGCATGCGGGCCGTGCCGATCATCGCCGCGGTATGGAGGTCGTGCCCGCACGCGTGCATGACCCCGGCCTCGCGGCTGGCATACGCGAGCCCGGTCTTCTCCTCGACCGGCAGGGCATCCATCTCCGCACGGATCAGCACGGTCGGACCCGTGCCGTTGCGCAGCACGCCGGCCACACCGTAGCCCGTCCACTCCGGCCGCGGATATTTGCCGAGATGCTCCACGACCGTGAAGCCGAGCGACCGGAGCTCCTGGGCGACGAGCGCCGACGTCTTCTCTTCCCGGTGCGACAGCTCGGGAGTCTCGTGGATCGTCTGGTAGAGAGACACCAGCGCCGGCAGCTCCTTGTCGATCAGGGGATCGAGCGGCTGGGCGGTGGCCGGGGCGGCGAGCAGCAAAAGCAGCCAGGGGATGCTGAGTCTCATCGGGTCTCCTCCTTCACAACCGCACATCCCGCCGGATCTGCCCGTACTCCAGGTCGAGCACCAGAACCCTACCGCGGTCGTCCGCGAGAGTGAGATAAGCCGGCGTCAGGCGGACCGCCAGCTGCCGGGCGCGGGCGAGGATCACCTCGGCCTTCAGCTTGGCGGTCGGCCGGTGAATCAGGTAGAGGCGTGCCTCTTCGGCGGAGTGGACCGGCGCGGCGAGCCAGTCGCCGGAGAGGACCGGCAGACCGCTGCTCCAGCCGGTGCCGGGGAGGCGGAGCTCGAAGGCAGAGCGGGCCTGGGTCTGCACGTGGAAGGAGGTCTCGGCCGGGGCGTTGGGAGCGCTGGCGATCCACTGCTCGGCGAGCTGGCCTTCCGCGGCGATGCCGAGGCAGCGGGAGGAGGCGGGACGGGCGGTCTCCGGCACCTCGGCCCGGCTGCGCAGGAAGAGCGAGGGGATCTCGTAGGTCCAGACCTCCGGGTCCGCTCCCGTGGTCAAGAGCGAGCAGCGCTGCGGCGAGCGGACGATGGCGCCGACCCGGCGTCCCAGGTCGGGCACTCCCCAGGAGCCGTCGAACGAGCGGCCCGTGGCCTCGATGGCGACCAGGCCGTCGGCCGCGGCCACGAACCAGACGACGCCGTCGTAGTCCGTCGCCGCGGCGTCGAAGCGGGCGTCGCACCAGATCTCGCCCTTGCGCGCGGCGAGATCGATCCGCGCGAGGCGCCAGGAGTCGCCGCGCGGGGCGAGCGCGAGAGCGCGGTTGCCGCTGTCGGAGACGACCAGCCGGTGCGCCGGCTGATCCACCTCGGCGACGGTGCGGCCGGCGCGCGAGATCAGCCGCACGCCGGCTTCTCCCAGCGCCACCAGGGTCAGGCCGTTGGGCAGGAAGGCGGCGTCGCAGGCGGCCATGACCCCCACGTCGGAAGGTCCGATCTCGATCGTCCATGGCGTGTCCCGCGCCACCCAGGGACCGGGGTCGGGCAGAGGGAGGGCCGGCGCGTCGGCGCGCAGCGCTCCGTCGTCCGCGAAGGTCACCAGCCGGCGGAACTGGTCGGGGGCCATGCGCGCGCCGAAGCGCCCGGAATCGCGCGCCACGGTGCGCACGGCGGCGCGCGCGAGGGTCATGGTCTCGGGCGTGCGCGGCCCCTGGCGCAAGGTCTCGGCGAAGGCCAGGCGGGCGGATGCCCCTTCGGCCCGCCAGCTCTCCAGGAGCATCACCGCCTGGTCGCGGGTGGTCTCGAACTCGTCCGGGACCAGGGCCAGCTTGCGGGCGATCATGCGGCCTGCCGGCGCACCCCCCTGCTCGATGGCGCGGTCCATCCAGCGAAGAGCGAGGCGGTGCGCCTCGGGGACCGGCCAGACCGCTTCGACCGCGGCCACATAGGCGCCGGCCTCGGCCAGGTCGTGCCCCCAGACCAGGCGCAGGGCCTGCGCCTCCTGGTGCCGGCGGCTGCGCTCGAGGCGGGTGACGGCGTCGGCGAAGGCGCCGGTGCGGCGGGCGGTGCGCAACGCCCGCTGGCGGTCCCCGGCGAGGAACCACTGGCGCACCACGAGGCCCGGGGGCAGGTTGCGCGCCTCGGCCATCTCGGCCGCGAGGCGCATGCGGCCATGGCGCTCCAGGAAGGCCACGGCCTCTTCGCTGGCCAGGAGGACGTCGGCGAGCAGGAAGGCGGCCTCTTCGATGTGGCCCTGCGCCGCGAGACGCTCGAAGGCCGTGCGGTAGAGGCGCTGCAGCTCGTCGTAGAGGTCGTTCGAGGTGGGGAGCGCCGCATGCGTCCGCGGGATCCCGGGGCGGATCTCCAAGTCGCGGCGCGGTCCGGGGAGGCGCAGGGGGAAACCGCGCAGAGCCTCGCCGGCCGCTCCCCCCAGCGGGATGGCGTAGCGCAGGGCCTCGCGCAGCTCGCCCCGCTCGAACAGCTCCATCATCTGTTGGATGTAGGCGGCGTGCCGGCGGCCCATGACCTGCGAGAGCAGCGAGGCCACGGCGGTCCGCTCGGCCATCTGGTGGAGGAGAGAGCGCAGCCGTTCGCCGAGCCCGGGGCCGCGCGGCGGCGGCCCCGCGCCTGCGAGGATCAGCTCGCGCGTTCCCGGCCCGGCGGGGCGGCTGGCCACCGCCGGCCGGCGGCGCAGGCTCCAGCGCAGGCCATGGAGCCAGTCGCCGAGCGATGCGACTCCACCCCGCGCGGTCCCGCCCGCTTCCGCGCCGCCGCTCTTGCGCCGGGAGAGGGCCGCCAGGACCTCGGCGAGCTCGGGAGCGGGAGGCGGGACCCCGCGGAGGCGGGCCCGCAGGTCGAAGGCCGCGGCCTCGCGGGCAGGCGGGCGCGGCGTCACGGGCGGAGCGCCCAGCGTCACCATCGGCGTCACCACGAAGGCCGAGATGTCGAGCCAGGCCGCGGGGTCGACCCGGTCCTCCTGCGACGGCCGCTCGACCAGCGTGTCGCCGGCCCAGAGACGGACCAGGGCGCCATCGGGCGGATCGATCGCCCGCAGGTCCTCGGGAGTGAACGGAGCGCTGACCAGGGCGCGGCCCACCGGCACCTTCTCGGCGGTCAGCGGCAGGCCCGGAGCCTGGTCGCAGCGCACCCGTCGCGTCCGCGGTAGGCGGATCAGCCAGCCGCGGGCGACCCGGTGGACCGTGGCGCCGGGCTCCCAGAGGGCGAGGATGCGGCGGCGCGCCTCGGTCTCCCCGGTCAGCGCCGCGTCGACCAGGAAGCCCGCGGCATCGACCACGCCGCGCCAGGCCGGCGCCTTGGGCCGGGCGCTCCTCACGGCGTGTCCTCCGGCAGGAGGCGGAACAGCGGGTTCTCATGATGGAAGGAGCCGACGGTGATCTCGCCGGCCACGGTGGCATAGGCGAAACGGGGCGAGGCGTGGTGCACCGAGACGTGCTCGATCTCGGCGGCGGCGGTCGCCACCTTGCGCGTCCAGCCTCGGCCGGCCAGCACGAGAGTGCGCCAATCCGCGTCGAGCAGGAGGAGGCCGGGACCGCTGCGCTGCTGGAGATCCTGCCCCACTCCGACCACCTGCGTGCCGGTGAAGGGCGTGAGGAAACAGTCGCTGCCGGACCCGTCGAAGAGCTGCCAGGTCCCCTCGCGCTCGTGCTCCACCGCCAAGCCGCCGAAGCCGAAGAAGGCGCGCCGGCCCGATCCCCGGATCTCGGCAACAATCTCCGGCTCGCCATCGCCCACCACCCGGACGATGCGCGCCGGATGGTCCTCCGCAGCCGGCTCCACCAGCTGGAGGACGCCGGCCGTCACCGCCGCCGCCGTGGCCGTGGTCAGGGGGCGCAGCTCGCCGGGGACCTGGAAGGCCGGCGGATCGATCAGCCGGAAGAGCCGGCCGGACGCGTCGCGCACCCAGAGCCGGCGCCCTGCGGTGAGCACGGGCTGGAGCGGCGGCGGGGAGCCGGGGTCCGCGTCGAGGAAGCCCGGCCGTTGCGGAGACGGCTCATAACGGGCCGAGACCAGGCCGCCGCCGCTCCGGTGGAGATCGTGGAGGATCAGCGCGCCGTCCCGGGCGGTGGCCATCAGGATCCGCTTGCGGGAGACCCCTACCGCCACCGGCAGCTCGTGCGGGGCCGGATCGTACCAGCGCGGCGGGCCGACCCCGGCGCGGGGGGAGTTGGGCAGCGGGAAGGAGCTGACGCCGCCGCCCGCCGCCCGCGCGAACAGCTTTGCGCCGGTGGCCGAGAAGACCAGGTTCAAGGGATCGCGCAACAGGCGGACGCAGGCCGCATCCTCCGGCAGGTCCAGGGACACCTCGCGCCACGGCACGCCGGCGCTGCCGGGGCGGACCCGCACCGCGACCCGGCGCAGCTCCGGATCGAGCACGTCCCAGACCTGCAGGACCGAGGCGCCGCGCGCCGCCGGCAGATTGCCGAGCCGGGGCGGACCGACGATCCACAGGTCGTCCATCTCCTTCCAGCCGCGGACGCGGGCGTGCCAGGCGCCGATCTGGGCATCCGAGGCCTCGTGCGGCGTCCGCGACTGCAGCAGGCGGAGGATGCCGGACTCGGTCACTTCCGGGTGGAGCGGCGCCTCCGGGTCCTGCAGGATCCCCCAGGCGAAGCGGACGCCCGCCGCCTCGGCCCGCCGCGCCAGCACGATCAGCGCGGCGAGCTGGGCGATGCGGGGAGAGCCGAGCTGCCCCGGGCCCGCGTCGAAGATCGCGACCGACGTGCGCATCCCCCCCGGCTCGGGGCGCGAGGCATGGAGGAACAGGTGCTCGCCCATCACGGCCCGGCGCAGGAACTCGTCCGGCACCTCGTCGGCCAGCAGCCACTCCGTGGCGAGCAGGCGCTCGTAGCCGCCGTGGCGGTCGATGCCGTCATAGCCGTCCACCTCGCCGCCCCCGTCGCGGCGGCGCACCTGGAGCGGCCCCACCGCCGACGACAGCCGCTGCAGCACAGGCCCGAGCGACAGGGCCAGGTCGCGCGGAAAAACCGCCAGGTACGCTCCCCAGGGGGCGAGTGTGCGCGGGAGGTCCATCAGGAGGCGCCTCCGCCGAGCCAACCCTGAAGCGTGGTCCGGAGGATCGGCCGGGCGGCCTCGAGGGAGGCGAGGAGAGGGGGATCGAGGAGGACGGCGAGCGGGGGCGGAGCTTGCGCGGCGCGGACGAAGGCGCGCTCGAGGAGCGGCAGCGGCACCGCGGGCTCGCGCGTCGTGGGCAGGAGCAGGGAGGGGGCGGCGGCGTCCTTTCCGAGATAGACCGCGCCGTCGACCCAGGGGAGGTCGGCGGATTCGCCGAGGACCACCAGGAGCTCCGGTGCGGCGGCGCCGCTCATCCGGGCCAGAGCCTCGTCCTCGCGGGCGAGGAGCCGCCGCGCCAGAAAGCGTGCCGCTTCACCGCGCGCCGCCACCCCGACCGGGTCGAGAGGCGTCGTGCGTGGCCGCCAGACCACGGAAATCTCCTCTTCGCTCATAACCTGCAACAACAAACGGCAAAGTGCTTACATCCGGGCCCCTACGTGCAGCGCGGCCACGATGCCCGCCCGCACCTCCGCCAGCTCGTGCGGCATCGCCTCCGGCGCGAACCCCGCGTCGATCTCGCGGGCGATGCCCTCCAGTCTCAGATACCAGCTCTCCGCCTCGTCGCCGTTCCCCGGTTGTGCGCGCAGCGCCTCCCGGCCGGCCGCCGCGATGCGGGTGGCGCGGGCCAGGGGACCGAGCGACGCGTCCTCGGCCGCCGCGGGGAGCGCCGCGTTTTCGCTCTGCGCCAAGACATCCCGCAGGGTCTCGCGGGCGAGCGACTGCTGCTCGCGCGTCGGCACCGCGAGGACGAGCGGCCAGAGGTCGGCGTCGGTCGCGCGGTCCCGGCCGGTCATCGCCGCCGCCGCCGCCACCAGCCGCTGCACCTTGACCAGACGGCGGTCGGAGAGGACGATCCCGGCGCTGCGGAGGAGGCGGATCGCATGGGCGAGATGGGGCCGCACCCGGTTGAGATCGCAGGCGCGGGCGGCCGCCGAGACGGTCTCCAGGTCGGAGACGTCCGCGATGGTCCGGCTCCGGTCCATGCCGGGGCCGCTCTCCAGCTCCCAGCCGCCCTCGAGGAGCTCCTCCAGACGCGGATCGGGCACCGGGTCCACGAACACGCGCACCAGGAAGCGGTCGGCGAACGCCGCCAGGGAGTCGTCCTCGGGCAGGCTGTTGGCGGCGCCGACGCAGACCCGCAGTGGGCATTGGACGATGCTGTGGCCGCGGCGGAAGACCCGTTCGTTGAGGATGCCGAGGAGCGTGTTGAGGATCGCCGTCGAGGCGCGGAAAATCTCGTCCAAAAAGGCGAACTCGGCCTCGGGCAGCATGCCTTCCGTCTCGGTCTCGACCACCCCCTCCTTCAAGCGGCGCAGGTCGATCGGCCCGAAGATCTCGCTCGGCTCGGTGAAGCGGCCGAGCAGGTATTCGAACGAGCGGCCGTTGACCGCGCCGGCGATGCGGCGCACGGCTTCGCTCTTCGCCGTGCCGGGCGGACCGATGACCAGGACGTGCTCTTCGGCCACCCCGGCGAGCGCCACCATCTGAGCGAGCGCCTCGCGCTCGACCAGGCCCCGGGTCGCGTCGGCAAGGGCGTCGCGCAGCGTGCTCGCTGCCTCGGGCAGGGATTTCGTCATGGCTCGCGCAACATCAATCCTAACACCACATCCGGGTTGCTCCCGGAGGGAATTCGCTTCTCTTAAGAAATAGAGGTGCGGGCGCGGGATCAGGGGGTGACAGGCCAGCCGAGCTTGAAGCGCTGCGGCAGGAGCTCCGAGAGCCGCGTCTCCTCCTGCTCCCCCTTGTCGTTGCAGACCAGGATGGGGAGGTCGTCGGCGAACTCGGAGAGGGTCTGGCGGCAGAGGCCGCAGGGGTAGGCGGGCGGCGAGCTCTCGGTGACCACGGCCAGCGCCACGGGCCGGCGCCGGCCCGCCGAGACCGCGGCGGTCATGGCATTGCGCTCGGCGCAGACCGCCAGGCTGGGAATCGTGTTCTCGACGTTCGTCCCGGCGAAGATCGAGCCGTCCTCCATCAGGAGCGCGGAGCCCACGGGAAAGCGGCTGTACGGAGAGTAGGAATTGGCGCGCGCTGCGGACGCGGCGGCGATCAGGGGCTCCCAGTCCATGCGGCGGAATCTAGCACGGAGCCGCTAACTCCGCCGGCTAAGGCTCGCCGCATAGTCGTTAACGCCGCTGCGTAGTGGCTAACTCCGACGCATAGCGGCTAACGAAGGCCGTGTAGCCGTTGACGGCCGCGGTTAGTGGCTAACCGGCCCGGTTAAGCCTTAACTCGGCCGAGATAAGCCTTATCTCGGCCACATAAGCCTTAACTCGCGCGGATAAGGCTTAACCCAACAGGGTTAGCGGCTAACTCGGCTGGATAACGGCTAACTGCCGCCAGTTAGCGGCTAACTCGACTGATTTGCTCTCAACTACGACGGCTAGCCTCTATTCCTCCTCCACGCAGCGTCCTCGCGGAATCCACCGTCATCTCTATGCCCGATGCGGGAACTACCGGGAAGTACCGGGAGGTTCCGGGTAGATGCGTTAAACGGAGCGTGAAATCTCGGCTAGAACATCTCAATCTGGCCTATTGACATCCTTCAAAGTCTTCGTTAGGCTGGGTCTGCACTGGCAAGCTCCCGTGCGGGTTGGTTCCTAGAGAAGAGCCTTCCGCACAAGCACGTGACTCCCAAGAACGCCAGCAGGTTGTCAGGGAACGGTCTGTTGACGTCAAGGCTCGGCGTGTGCCTTGTGGCGCCGAACCAAAGTCAAGGAGGAAGTGATGTGCTTGAATGCAGCGGCGCGAGGCCCTCCTCAGAGAGGAGTCCGGAAGGGAAGCACCTGTGAAGTCAGAAGGAGGAAGTTTAATTCTACTTTGTCAGATTGACTTCCGGCCCAGGCACCAGCGTCTGGACGAAGGCGCGATCTGGGCGTAACGAGAAGGGCGGACGCCTTTTTCCCGTCATTGCCCGTCCCCCTTCGACCGCCAAAGCCATCCGCTCCC
>WNGB01000108.1_pt1 | contig 123486 bp, 129 predicted proteins | sample 5400681 | NCBI WGS metagenome assembly WNGB01 (sample SAMN13153367, study PRJNA577476) | soil metagenome | isolation source: 115 cm soil or saprolite under grassland replicate 2 | place: USA:California | collected 2016-06-15
ACAGGACGGCCTAAGGCGAACGCGATGCGAGCCCGAACCACCCGAAATCAGACGGACGTGAGTCGCTGCTGGCCCGCCTGGATTCGAACCAGGACTAACTGATCCAGAGTCAGCCGGGCTACCGTTACCCCACGGGCCAACGGCCTCCGATGTTACCGGACTCACGCGCTCCGACCGACCAGCCAGTCAGGCATCAGGTGTCCTTGGGTCCAGGAGGCGTCGGTTGGACGCGTCGCTATGGGTTCAGATGCGAACTCTTTGGAGCCGTCTGGTTGCGCCCGATGGGGACGGGCGTTACTCGCTGGCGAACTTCTCGAAGAACGACGGAAACGTCCCGACCAAACCCGCGGCGACCATGACTCCTGTCAGCCAGTACACCTTCGCCGGGGAGGGGTTGCGACCACGCAGGGCCACCGAGAGGACGATCCAGGCCGCGATCCAGGCAGCCACGGAGATGACGGTCTTCCCCGACAACGGACCGACGCTGCTCGAGAACGCGAGCCAGTCGCTGACTGCCGAGCTCGCTTCCGCCAGCGTCGTCAGGACGCCCAGGACGAGGACTCCGAACCCTGCGGCCAGGAAGGCTGCGGCTACAGGCCAGAAGGGTGGATCGCCTTCTTCGGAACCGGTGGAGGCCGGTCTTGTCGTCTCGTCGGTCACGGCGTCCTCTTCCTCAGTCTGCGTCGCTCACCGGATGGGAGCGACCTTGTTGATGAAGGCTCCGAACAACCCAGCCACCCCTGCGGCGGCGAACGCGCCCACGAACATGACCATGAGGGCACGGCGTACCGCCTGATGTCTGATCAGTCGCGCGCCGTAGTAGCTGACGACGAAGGCCACGCATGTGGCAAGGATCGGGGCGATCCACGCGATGTGTTCTTTCCACTCCATCCCGAAGGTGTGCCACCGGGCAGTATCCGGATTCGCCAGCAGGATGGACCTGGGGCTATCCGCTGCCTGGGACCGGTACCACGGGTAAACGATCCACGTCCCGGTGATCACCGTGGCCCACGCGATCGCAGCCATGGCCCAGGTACCCACGATCAGGCGTCGCGCGCGCTCTCTGATCCCTTCCGGAGTGATCAGCGCCGGTCTCAAGCTGTAGAGGCCTGCGAGTCCTCCCGCGAAAGCGAGCAGGAAGGCCGCCCCCAGGATCATGCCGTGGATCACCGTCCACGTCTCGCGATTGGTGAGATGCATGAGAACCTCCCTCGTGCCCGAGCGATGCCAGTCTGCCTCGCGAGAATCCCCGGCGCAAGCGGTGGTCAGCGGCTCCAGGGCTTCGTCCGAAGTCGCTCTTCGGGTGAGGAGGTGGCTAAGTCCGGGGGCTGATGGGGAGATTCAACGCGTTACGGTCGCGACGCTGTGGCGCGCATCCTCGTGGAGCGATCCTGGAGTGATGCATCAGCCGCATGACCGTGGATGTCGGCGGGGCCGCGTTCGTGCACCGTTGTTCAGTCCGGCGACGGGGGCCTTACGGATGATTCGGGGCGTTCTCGCCGAAGGCACCTGGCGAGGCCCAACTAACTCCGACCCTTTCGCTCGCCTCTGACAGCATTTTGGCAGGTCAGCCCAGCGTTAGGAGGGTTAGTCCCAGACTCAGCCGAGCTACCGTTCCCCCACGGGCCAACGACCCGATGCTACCAACCTGCGATGCGAGAAGCCCCCAGCGTTCGGGCACACGAATCTCGTGATGCTGGTATCGATCGCGTGCTGTCCGAGGTGGTGCCAGAGGACAAGGTCGAGGAGATCAAGCGGCTCCAGGGCCGAAGGGAGGGTCGTGGCGATGGTGGGAGACGGCATCAACGACGGGCCCGCCCTGGCGCAAGCGGATCTGGGCAGCGCCATCGGGACCGGCACGGAATGGCCTTTTCCTCGGTGTCCGTGGTGTCGAATTCGCTTCGGGTACGGCGTTTCCGTGCCTGAGACAGGCGCATATCCGAACGCTGTCCAGGGCGGCCGGGAGCCGGTAACCTCATCCCGTGCCTGGGCCAGGAGATACGGGGGTCCTCATGAGGAGACTCGGGCTCGAACGCGATCTCGTTGACCCCGAGGTCTACAGGCGAACCGTGGCCCGCTTCCGGGAGGCCGGCATCATCCTTCCGAGGTTCGCGGACCTGGCCGATCCGGCGAAGATCCCCGACGCGATCGGTCAGGCCCTCGCCTCGGTCGATCCGGATGCGCCGCACCCGCTGAACCTATTCCGAGTGCACTGGTACAACGACGCCCTCCGCACGGGGCAGGTGGACGTGCCGGGGTACCTGGTCCTGCCGGAGGAGCTCACCGGCGTCGAGGCGAAGATCGTTGTGGCATTTGGCAATCGGTTCCCGATGATCAATGCGCACAAGGTTCTGGCGGCGTACGGGTGCCTTGTGCCCCGGATCATCACCGGACAGTTCGATCCCAGCATCCACAAGGCGATCTGGCCATCGACCGGCAACTACTGCCGCGGCGGCGTGGCCATCTCACGGATCATGCAGTGCCACGGTGTGGCCGTCCTTCCCGAGGGCATGAGCCAGGAGCGATTCGACTGGCTGGAGCGCTGGGTCATGGACCCGGAGGACGTCATCCGGACGCCCGGGACGGAGAGCAACGTCAAAGAGATCTATGACAAGTGCGCGGAGCTCTCCCAAGACCCGAACAACATCATCTTCAACCAGTTCTCGGAGTTTGGGAACCACCTCGTCCACTACCTCTGCACTGGGTCGGCCCTGGAGCGGGTGTTCGAGTCGCTGCAGAGGACGAACCCGGACCTCGTGCTTCGGGCGTTCACGTCGGCCACGGGGTCGGCCGGTACGATCGCCGCGGGCGACTACCTGAAGCAGCGGCTGGGATCGCTGGTGGTGGCCGTCGAGGCGTGGGAGTGCCCGACGATGCTCATGAACGGGTTCGGCGAGCACAACATCCAAGGCATCGGCGACAAGCACATCCCATTGATCCATAACGTCATGAACACGGATGTCGCGGTGGCCGTCTCCGACCGGTCCACCGACCAGCTCGGGGTCCTGTTCAACACCGAGACAGGGCGCGAGTATCTGGGGAGGAGGCGGGGCCTGTCTCGCGAGGTCCTCGAGCAACTGGGGGGCATCGGCCTGTCGGGCATCTGCAACATCCTGGCGGCCATCAAGACGGCGAAGTACTTCGACATGGGCCCGGAGGACGTCGTGGTGACGGTTGCCACCGACGGGTTCGCCATGTACGGCTCCGAGCGGGACAAGGCGCTCGACAGGCACTTCGCCGGGGGCTTCGACGAGGTGTCCGCGGGCGAGGTCTTCGGCCAGCACCTCCTGGGCCAGACCACCGACCACATGCGGGAGCTCACCTACGAGGACCGGACTCGGATCTTCAACCTCGGCTATTTCACGTGGGTGGAGCAGCAGGGGGTGCCGATCGAGGAGTTCAGGGCCCGGAAGAGCCCCCATTTCTGGAAGCGGATCCACGAGGTGATCCCCGCGTGGGACCAGATGATCGATGAGTTCAACGCGCGAACAGGGGCGATCCACAAACTGTGAGCCGGGTGCCCTCGTCGCTGATCTGCGCGGGCTGCGGAGCCCGCGCCCCGGATGACGACCCCTTCCCGTTCCGGTGCCCCAATGCCGACGGCGACGACGTCGACCACGTCCTGGCGCGGGTGCTCGATCCAACCCGACTGTCCTGGCCGAAGGGAGACGAGACGAATCCGTTCGTCCGGTATCGCGAGCTCCTCCGCAGCTATCACCTGGCCCGGGAGAGGGGGGTGTCCGATGCGGAGTACGTGGCCCTGGTCGAGCGGCTCGACAAGGAGGTCGCCGCCGTCGACGGCCACGGATTCGAGGAAACGCCTTTCGGACGATCGCCCTCGTTGAGCGAGCACCTCGGGTTCGGACCAAACGGCGGCGTGTGGGTGAAGGACGAGACCGAGAACGTCTCGGGCTCGCACAAGGCGCGCCATCTCATGGGCCTCCTGGTCCATCTCCGCGTGATGGAGGAGACGGGGCGATCCGGCGACGACCAGTCGAAGCGAGACCTCGCCATCGCTAGCTGTGGCAACGCTGCGCTGGCGGCGGCTGTGGTGGCCCGCGCCGGCGGCCGGCGCCTCCGCGTCTTCGTCCCCCCGTCCGCGGATCCGGTCGTGGTCCGGCGGCTGGAAGCGCTGGGCTCGAAGGTCGAGGTCACTCCGCGGCGGGCGGGGGTCCGGGGCGATCCGACGTACCATGCGCTCAGGTCGGCGCTCTCAGCAGGCGCCCTCCCGTTCACCTGCCAGGGGAACGAGAATGGGCTGGCCATCGAGGGCGGGGAGACGCTTGGATACGAGATGGTCACCCAGCTCGGCCGCACGCCGCTGGCCCTGGACCGCGTGTTCGTCCAGGTGGGCGGCGGAGCCCTAGCTTCGGCCGTCATCGCCGCGTTCATGGAAGCCTTCGCCTTCGGCGCCATCGACTGGCTTCCGCGGTTCCAGGCTGTCCAAACCGCAGGCGGGTATCCGCTGAAACGGGCCCACGACCTCCTGGCCGGGCGGGTCCTGGCTCGGATCGCGGACGGCCCAGGGGAGCGGCCTGGCGCCCTGAAGGACGAAGCCGGCCGCGCCGAATTCATCTGGGAGAGAGTCGGCACGCCGGCCGTGGCGGAGGAGCTGGCGTACGCGGCGCACCATCACTCGGAGTTCATGTGGCCATGGGAGCAGGAGCCTGTGAGCGTGGCCCACGGCATCCTCGACGACGAGACCTACGACTGGCTCGCCGTGGTGCGAGGCATGTTCGCCACCGGGGGCTATCCCGTGGTCGTGGACGAGGACGCGCTGCGCCGGGCGAACGAGGTGGGGCGTGTGGCCACCGGGATCGATGCAGACCACACCGGGACCTCGGGCCTGGCCGGCCTGATGGAGTTGCGGGACCGCGGGGACGTGGGCCCGGACGAACGGGTCGCCGTGCTCTTCACGGGAGTGCGGCGCTAGACCTTCCAAGGGAGGGGGAAGAGGCATGAGGAGCTTCACCGGACGGGACATCCTCTCGCTCAAGGACCTCGAGCGGGCCGAGTTCGAGCACGTCTTCGACGTTTCAGACGAACTGAGGCCGATCGCCGAGCGTCGCCAGAACACCGACCTGTTGAAGGACAAGACGCTGCTGACCGCGTTCTACCAGCCGTCGACCCGGACCCGCCTGGCCACGGAGGCAGCCATGCACCGGCTCGGGGGCCACGTGCTCGGCTTCTCGGACGTGAAGAACACTCGGGCCGGCGACTTCTATCAGGAGTCGATCAAGGACACCGTGCACATGCTCGAGTACTACGGGGACGTGATCGCCATGCGCCACTTCCAAAAGGGCGCCCCGGCCGAGGCGGCGAGATGGGCCAGCGTCCCGGTCATCAACTGCGGGGACGGATGGGGTGAGCACCCGACGCAGGTCCTCACCGACCTGTACACCGTGAGCCGCGAGCTGGGCGGCCTGGACGGGCACCGCTGGCTGCTGGTCGGCGACATGCGCATGCGGACCATGCACTCGATCCTGTACGCCTTCGGCCAGTTCGACGTGGAGGCGTACGTCTGCTCGCCCCCTGAGATGTCCCTCCTGGCCGAATTCAAGGAGGAGCTGGGAGCGAAGGACACCTCGTTCACGGAGGTGGAGAGCGTGGAGAAGGTCATCGGTGAAGTTGACGTGATCTACATGGAGCCGGTGGTGCAAGCCGACTACACGCAGGCGAGAGTGGAGCGGACGGGGAAGGAAGGCCTGACCCCGAAGGAGTACCAGGTCACGCGGGACCTCCTGAAGCAGGCCAAGCGCAGCGCCATCGTGCTTCATTCACTTCCCCGCATGGACGAGCTCGCCACCGACGTCGACGACACCCGGCACCAGCGGTACTGGGTCGAGGCGTTCAACGGCGTGGTGATGCGGATGGCGCTGCTATCCCTTGTCCTCGGCGCCATCGAGTAAGAGGAAAGGAGTCTCCCTCATGCAGACGAACCTGCGGGGCCGTGACGTGATCACGCTCGACGACTGGACGAAGGAAGAGATCGACACGCTGCTGGACGTGGCATTCGAACTGAAGCGGCAGCGGGCGCTGGGGATCCCGCACCCGCTTCTTCGCGACAAGACGCTGGCCATGCTGTTCTTCTTCTCGTCGACCCGAACTCGCGGCTCGTTCGAGTCGGGCATGGCCCAGCTCGGCGGGCACGCGGAGTTCATCGAATCGAAGACGACGCAGATCGCTCACGGGGACACGGCGAGGGAGATCGGGGAGATCCTGGGCCGCTACAACGACGGCATCGCCATCAGGCACGTGGACTGGAAGGTCGGGAACGGCTACATCCGGGACGTCGCCGAGCACAGCCGGGTCCCGGTGCTGAACATGCAGTGCGACGTGTACCACCCGCACCAGGCGCTCGCCGACCTCATGACCATCATCGAGAAGCTCGGGGATCCGCGGGGGAAGACGGCCACGGTGAGCTGGGCGTACGCAGCCTCGTACCAGAAGCCGATCAGTGTGCCGCAGTCGCTGGTGACTCTGCTCCCGCGGTTCGGCATGAACCTCCGTCTGGTCCATCCACCGGAGTTCAAGCTGATGCCGGAGATCATGAACCTGGCCCAGGACAACGCTCGAGCGGCGCGGGTCGGTTTCGAGGTGATGGACAGCTTCGAGGACGGCATGCGGGATAGCCACGTGATCTATGCGAAATCGTGGGGTGCGCTCCTCACGACCGAGGACGAGAAGGAGGGCGCGGCGATCATCGACAAGTACCGGGACTGGATCGCCGACGAGGCGCGGCTGAAGCTCGCCGACGGGGACGCCATCTACATGCACCCCCTGCCGGCAGATCGGGGCGTGGAGGTGGCCGACGCGGTGATCGACGGGCCACAGTCCATGGTGTACGACCAGGCCGAGAACCGCCTGCACGGCCAGAAGGCCGTGATGGCACTGACGATGAGCTGAGGGGGTGAAGAGATGGACTTGGCGCACCTGCTGAGGGTTCCGCAGTGGGTGGTGTACCTGCTGCTTGCCCTGGCGATGATGTACCTGGCGAGACAGACCGGCCGAACGTCGTGACCGGGAGGATCGCGGTCGTGGCCATCGGCGGGAACTCGCTGATCAAGGACAAGTTCCATCAGACCGTTCGCGACCAGTACATCGCCGCAGGAGAAACGTGCTGGCACATCGCCGGGATGATCAAGGACGGCTGGGACGTCGCCATCACACACGGGAACGGGCCGCAGGTGGGGTTCATCCTCCGCCGGTCCGAGCTGGCAGCCCATGAGCTGCACGAGATTCCCCTGGACGTTGCGGGCGCGGACAGCCAGGGAGCGATCGGCTACGCGCTTCAGCAGAACCTCCACAACGACTTCGCGCGTCTGGGTATCCAGAAGGAGGCCGTGACGGTGGTGACCCAGACCGAGGTCGACCCCAACGATCCCGCGTTCCAGAACCCGTCGAAGCCGATCGGCTCCTACATGGAGGAGCCGGAGGCCATCCGGCGGCGAGAGGGCGAGGGGTGGGCGGTGATGGAGGACGCCGGCCGGGGCTGGCGCCGCGTGGTCGCCTCTCCGCAGCCCATCCGGATCATCGAAGAGGAGGCTATCCGGTCCCTGCTGGTCGAGGGCTTCGTGGTCATCTCGGTGGGCGGCGGCGGCATCCCCGTGGTCCGGCACCCCGAGGGCAACCTCGAGGGGGTGGCCGCGGTCATCGACAAGGACCGGGCCTCGTCGCTCCTCGCCAGTGGGATCGGGGCCGAGCTGTTCATCATCTCCACCGCGGTGGAGAAGGTCGCATTGCGCTTCGGCACGCCGGAGGAGGAGTGGGTCGACCGGCTGACCCTCTCCGAGGCCAAGCGCTACCTTGCGGAAGGAACGCACTTTGCCAAGGGCAGCATGGCCCCGAAGATCGAGGCCGTGGTGGCGTACCTGGAACGGGGCGGCAGCCGGGCCATCATCACCAATCCGGAGAACGTGGAGCGGGCCCTGGTCGGGAGGACGGGGACGCACATCCTCCCGGACTGAGGCAACCCCCGGCGGAGATCTACTCGGGCGCCGGGGACGAGATGCTCTTCACGGCTTGGTCGTCGTGGCCGTCGGGATGGACCCCCGCCATCATCAGGCCGAGCATCTCTCTGGAGGCGGCTCGCGGATCGACCTCGCCCATGATGGCCCCTTCGTACATGACCAGGATCCGGTCGGACAGCGCGAGGACCTCGTCCAGGTCCTCGGAGATGATCAGGATGGCCGTTCCGCGGCCACGCTGATCGATGAGTCGGCGGTGGATGTACTCGGCCGCTCCCACGTCCACCCCCCGGGTCGGCTGGGCTACCAGCAGCACCCGGGGCCGGCCCGACAGCTCACGAGCCAGGATCAGCTTTTGGATGTTGCCGCCCGACAGGTGGTGAGCCGGCGTATCCAGACCGGGGGTCCTCACCTGGAATGCGGACACGAGCTCGGCGCAATGGTGGCGGATGGCCGGGCTCCGCAGGAACCCCCACCGGGAATACTCGGGGCTCCGGTAGTCGATCAGCATCAGGTTGTCGGCAACCGTGAAGTCGCCGATCAATCCATCGCGCATCCGCTCTTCGGGGACGTACGCCAGGCCGGACCTGCGGAGGTCCGCCGGTCCGCGTCGCGCCGCCTCCTGCCCATCGATCTGGATCGAGCCGCTCGTCGGCGGGCGAAGTCCGGCGATGGCCTCGGCCAGCTCGCGCTGACCGTTGCCCGAGACGCCGGCGATACCCACGATCTCTCCCGACCGAACCTCCAAGTCCAGGCCCCGGACGGCCTCGGTCCCGCGATCCCCGGCCACGGTCAGGCTCCGGACGACCAGTCGCGCCTCCCCGGCCGGACCAGCGGAGGGCCTCTGAACCATGCCAACGTCTCGGCCCACCATCATGTGCGCCAAGTCCCGGCCCGAGACGTCCGCGGGAAGCACCGTTCCCACGACCCGCCCGTTCCGCAATACGGTGATGCGGTCCGACAGCGCTCGGACCTCGCGGATCTTATGCGAGATGAACACCAGGCCGCGGCCGTCGGCCACCATCTGGCGGAAGATGGCGAAGAGATCGTCCACCTCCTGAGGTGTCAGCACGGCCGTCGGCTCGTCCAGGATCAGCAGGGACGCATTGCGGTAGAGGGCCTTGATGATCTCGACCCGTTGGCGCTCTCCGACGGACAGCTGCCACACGTAGGCCTTCGGGTCGACCTTCAACCCGTAGGTCCGGGACAGCTCCAGGATCCGTCCCGAGGCGGCCTCCAGATCGGTGAGCGGCCGTCGCGGCGACGGCAACCCGAGGGCCACGTTCTCGGCCACAGTGAGCGTGGGCACCAGCATGAAGTGTTGATGGATCATCCCGATGCCGCGAGCGATCGCGTCCGATGGGGACGTGATGGCGACGGGCTCACCTTTCAGACGGATCTCGCCCTCGTCGGCCCGGTACAGGCCGTAGAGGATCCGCATGAGCGTGCTCTTGCCGGCGCCGTTCTCGCCGAGCAGGGAATGGACCTCACCCGCTCGCACTTCGAAATCGACCCGGTCGTTGGCGACCACCCCGGGGAAGCGCTTGGTGATTCCCCGCATCTCGAGCATCGATGCGGGTGGCCTCTCCTCGGCGCTTCCCCGGATGGTTGCCTCCATCGTCGTGCTCCGTCGGGTTCCGCCTCAGCCCGACACGCCGGTCTTGATCGAGCCGTCCTTGATGCCGGCGATCGTCTCCTCGGCCTTCGCCTTCACGTCCGACGGAAGGGAGTACCCGGAGTTGTACTCGACGACCTCGCCACCGTTGGACACGTCGATCGTGAACGACTTGGCACCCAGGGTGCCCCCCTTGATGGCGTCGATCATCTGGGACAGCACGACCTCCCAGTGGTACACCTGCGAGGCCACGACGACGCTCGGAGCGAGCGAGGTCTGGTTCGACTGCGTGCCGAACCACGCGATGTCGTTGTCCTTGCAGACCCCGACAGCGCCGACCACCATCTGGGCGGATCCGGTCATCACGTCCGCATGGGCCTGGACGAAGCTCTTGGCCGCCTCCGAGGCCAGCGCGACGTCGCTGAACGATCCGGTGTAGTTGACCTTCACCTTGACCGAGGAATCCGCAGCCAGGGCGCCGGCCTTGAACCCGTCGACGTAGAGCTTGGCGTCGCCGACCTCGATCGGGCCGACCACCCCGACCACCTTGCTCTTCGTGAGCATGGCGGCCATGACCCCGTTCACATAGCCGCCCTGGTCGGACGCGGCCTGGTAGGCGAACACGTTGGCCAGGCCGAACGTGTCACCCGCCGTCCCCCAGGCGAAGGAGACCTTGGGGAACTGCGGGGCGATCTGCTGGACCGAAGCCCCGTACTGGGACCCGTGGGCGATGACCAGGTCATACCCCTGCGACGCGTAGTTCCGGATGGCATTCGCCGCGTCGTCCACCACGAACAGGTTGTCGGACACGGCGACCTGAAGGTTGTACTTGGACTTGAGCGAGTCCACTGCCTGGACGATGGATTGCGTGAACGCCAGGTCGTTCGTGGCGCTTGGGGCGACGATGGCCACCTTGAACGGTTTGCTCGCGGTGCCAGGGCTGCCGCTCGGCGTGGTGCCGCTGCTGCATGCCGCGGCAGCCAGCACCAGAGTGATCACCGGGATCAGCATCGGCGCGAACCGCAACACTCTCCTGCTCTTCATGACTCCCTCCTTCCGAGGATCGATCCTTCGCTCCCTGCGAACATCTCATCCACCTCCGCGTTCGTACGCTCTGGCCAGAGCCGCCGGCTGCCGGACCCGCCGGGCCACGAACACCAGGGCGACGACCGTGAGGACCGCAGGGGCCATGGCCGCCAGGTCCGACGCGCTCGGAGGGATGATCCCGAGCGTCTTCCACGTGAGCACGGTGGCCGCGACCAGGCCGTACAGCAGCGAGCCGGCCAACACGCCCGACGGACGCCAGGCGCCGAAGTAGACCAGCGCGACCGCGATGAAGCCCTGTCCCTGCGTGAGGTTGGATTGGAAGATGCCGAGGTTCAGGGCGAGGGCCGCCCCGGCCAGCCCTGCCAGGCAGCTTCCCAGCATCACCGTGGAGTAACGGATCTTGGTGACGCTCACCCCGAGGCTGTCGGCCGCGGCGGGGTTCTCGCCGACGGCCTTGATGTCCATGCCGTAAGTCGTCCTGTTCAAGACGAACGCGAACACAGGGACGAGCAGCAGCGCGACGTACGCCAGGATGCTGTGCTGGAACAGCATCTTGCCGAGCACCGGGAGGCCGGCCAGGGCCGGGATCTTCACGGCCGGCAGCGAGTTGATCGGCGTGGGGGTGCCTACGAGCTTTTGGAACAGCAGGTCGCTGAAGCCGAGGCCGAACAGGTAGATGCCGATGCCGCTGATTCCCTGCTGGGCCTTGAGCGTCACGCTCACCACCGCCGCGACGACCCCCAGGATCGCCCCGATCCCCAATCCGACCAGGGCCCCCAGCCACAAGCTGTGCGTCTGGAGCGAGGTGTAGTAGGCGCCGAACGCGCCCAGGAGCATCACCCCTTCGACCCCGAGGTTCAGGACGCCGCTACGCTGGCCCACGGCCTCACCGAGGCTGGCAAGCAGGAAGGGGATGGCCAGGCGGATGCCGGAGGCGGCCGTCGCCGTGAGGACCGAGAGGGTCAGGAACTCCTTCATCCTTCCATCACCCCCGGCGTTGCGGGCAGGCCTTCGATGCCTACCGTTGCCGGTGGCGGGGCGGGCCCGATCCCCCGCACCGGGGCCGGCTCCACACGGAGGCGGTAACGGCGGCGGACGTACTCGATCGAGACGACGAAGACCACCACCAGGCCGTTCAACGCCACGATCAGCGATGAGGGGACCTGCACGGCGATCTGCATGTTGGTCCCCCCGACGAGGAGGCCGCCGAAGATGAAGGACGAGGCCAGGGTCCACACGGGGTTCAGGCCTCCGAACAGGGCGGCCACGATGCCGTTGAACCCGGCGGACTGGGTGAAGCCCGTGGCGCTACCGTCGGTGACCATCCGATGGGACAGGCTCCCGAACACCAGGACCGCGCCGGCCAGCCCCGCCATCGCTCCGGAGAGCGTGAGCGCGAGCGTGATGCTCCGCTTCACCGACATCCCGCTGTAGTTCGACGCCTCACGGGAGAGCCCCACGGCCCGGAGGCGGAACCCCAGGGTCGTCCGCCACAGCAGCACATACACGGCCACGGCCATGACCACGGCCACCAGGACACCGGCGTGCAGGCCCGTGCTACGCGAGAACACCGGCAGGTCCGCGCTCGGGGACAGCCGCTGTGTCTGTGGGATGCGGGCGAACGTCGTGGTCAGGGTCTTGTCGATGAGCGGCCCCGCCAGCAGGTAGTTCATGAGCTGGACCGCGACGATGTTCAACATGATCGTGCTGAGGATCTCGTTCACGTTGAAATAGGCCTTCAGCGAGCCGGGGATGGCTCCCCACAGCGCTCCGCCGAGCGCCCCCGCCAGGAGGACCAGCGGCACCATGATCGGCCGGGGGGTGTTCGGGACGGCGAGGGCGACCAGGGTGGCCACGAGGGCGCCCACCACCATCTGCCCCTCCCCGCCGATGTTCAGGACGTTCGCCCGGAAGGCGATGCAGATCCCCGCTCCCACCAGCACCAGCGGGATGGCCTTCAGCGCGGTGGCCGTGAGGGCGTCGGCGCTGCCGAAGGCCCCGGTCAGCAGGGCGCGGTAGCCGGTGATGGGATTGGCGCCCAGGGCGATCAACATCAGGGCGCCCAGCATCAGCGCGGCCAGCGCCGCGAATGGCACGGCGAACCAGCTCACCAGAAAGCGGCGCCAATCGATGCTCCCAAGGCCGCGCCGCTTCGCTTGCCCCTCGACCGCCACGTTGCTCCCCTCGCTGCGTTCGATTCGGTTCGGTCCCGGCGCTGCCCCGTCCCCCGAAGCGTAGTCCGAAGCGGTCCGGAGGTCTGCCGTCCAAGGAACGACGGGCACGCTGCCCTCCCCGGCGCGGCCAGACGCCCCCCCGCCCGTGAGGTCGGGGAGGCGTCGGTCGATGAGGTGGTGCGTCAGATCCGTACCCGTTCTCCGGAGCCCTCGGCTGCCGGAGCGAAGACCTGGTCGGCGGCCGACACCTTCCGCAGGTGCCAGAACCCGAGGATCGTCAGCACGAACATGATCCCCGCCAGGACGAACGCGGCGATGCTCCCGATCAGCGCCAGCTCTCCGAGCTTCCAGAACGCGTAGGCGTTGAGGAGCAGGCCGCGGAGGGTCTCGCCCCTGAACAGTGTCTGCACCTGGCCCTGAAGAGCCTGGTCGTCCGGGTTGGCCCGAGCCAGGGTGCTGACCTCAGCGTAGGTCTTGCCGTCCGCCACGCCATTCAGGTGGACGGCAATGAAGTGGTCGGCGTACGCCTGGGCCTGGGCCCCGTTCACCAGCTGCTGGCCCGCGTACTTGTTCAGGTACGTGCCGATCTGCGGGTCGGCCAGCGCCTCATTGCCCTTCGGTGGGAAGAAGATCTTCTGAGCGACCAGCTGGTCGTGCACCTTGCCGTTGGCGAAGCTGTAGCCCCAGAAGGCGAGGACGCCGGCGACCACCAGAACGGCCGTGAGCATCACCCCCACCGAGGAGAGAATGAAATCGAACGTTCTGCGTGGCATTGTCTCCTCCTTCCTCCTTCGCCGGCCCTCGCCGGCTGTTGTTGGAAGTGTCGTTCACGCCCGGAGTGGAGCCATATGCCGAACGGCCCCATTGAGAAGGTCCCTTCGGTCCAACGGGGCCCCCTCAGCTGTCCGGCGTTGTGGTGTGACGGGCGAGGTAGGCGGCCGCCTCGGCGCGCCGGGCCACCGGCGGACCTTCTGAAAGGCTCGTCGGCGTGTGAGCAGGAGCAGGGGGGTGGGTCCAGGGATTCAAAAGCATCGCTCATCGACGCCGGCGTTTCGACGGTCAGAGGGACGAAATGTGTCTCGTCGAGCTCGAACTAGTTGCGTCGTCCTTACGCTCGCGCATGACCGGGCTTTCGGGGATAGGCGTGCCGTTTCCGGGTGGATAGTCCAGAGTCAGTCGGGCTACCGTTACCCACGGGCAAGCGACCCTCGGTGTTACCGGACCGGCTTGGGCCCGGCGAGGAAGGGGAGGCGAGCGTGAACAAGACCGAGCTCGTGGAGGAGATCGCCGAGAGAACCAGACTCCCCGCGGGGGAGGTGGCGCAGGTCGTCGAGGCATTCATGGAGGTGGTGACCCGTTCCCTGGTCAAGGGTGACCGGGTCGTGCTCTCGGGGTTCGGGACCTTCCACCGCCAGGCCCGGGCCAGGCGGACGGCGAGGAACATCTGGGCGGACCGTCCGATGCGGCTGCCCCCGACCAACGTGCCGGCGTTTCGGCCGGGCAAGCCGCTGAAGGACGCCGTCGCCCGGCGCCGCCGCCGCCGATAAGGATGCGGTTTACGCGAAGCTGATGATCTTCAATGACCGAGCAACCTGCCGGTCGCCTTCGTCGGCCAGGTCGAACACGACCCGCTGGCCGATCCGGAGATAACGGATGTGCCCAGAGCCCTCCGTCGATGCCAGATCGATGACGACCTCGGTACGGTCATCCATGAGCACCGAGCCAATCCCTTGTTCGACGTCGTAGTGCTTGATCGTTCCCTGAGGCATCGAGACCTCCTTCTCATCGTTCGTGGTCAGGCCACCACGCCCAGTCTCCCCGCCACGCCGAGGCCGAGGCAAACCTCCCGTGTCCGGGTGGGGCGCGAGCCCGCCGCAACCCGCGCCAAGTCGGCGGGCCGATCCAAGTCGAAGCCGAGCTCGGTCATGCGCATTTCTCGGAATGTCACACCCCGCCGATAGGCTTCGGCCCGGTGTCGCGCGAACGAGGAACGTCCGAACCTGGCCGCGATGGCCGTCGGTGGCCGGCGCACCAAGAGGTTCGTTCCGCCGTCGGATTCGGCCGGAGCGGCGACCACGTGGTTTTGGCTGCTCGGGGCGAGCGCGCGAGACAGGCCCTGCGGGGTGAGAAACGGCAGATCCGCCAGGACCACCGCCAGCGAGCTCCACCGCCCGCGCATGCTGAGCTCCGCCTGACCGACGGCCTCGAGCAACGACCGGCCCCGCTCGTGGAGCGGCCTGGCTCCTCTGCGCACGGCCACCTCCAGGGCGGCTTCGGCCCGGGACACCACCCAGACTTCCCATCCCTCCTGGGCTTGGCATGCGTCGAGGACGTCCTCCAGCATGGCCAGGCTGAGGACGGCCCGCTCTCCCGGCGAGAGGATGCGAGACAGGCGCCGCTTGGCCTCCTCGAGAGGCTTCACGGGAACGGCGATGACCCGCATGGCTGGCCTAGAATAGCCGCGCCCAGCGGGCAGGAGACAGTGTGGCGAGACCGGAACCCTTGTACCGAGTCGCCGAGCTGACGCTCCGTCCGATCATTGCCTTGTGGTTCAACTGGCGATTCGAAGGGCGGGAACACATCCCTCGTGAGGGGCCCCTCTTAGTCGCCGGCAACCACATCTCCTATCTGGATCCGCTGGCCCACGGTTACATGCTGGTGAAGTCCGGACGGCGGCCCCGATTCCTGGCCAAGAACGAGCTGTACGGCAATCCGATCATGCGGGCCCTGCTCCACCGAACCAGGCAGATCCCGGTGGAGCGGGGGAGTGGTTCGCACGCCCCGGTGGAGGCTGCTGGCCGAGCCTTGAAGGAAGGCGACTCCGTGCTCGTGTACCCGGAGGGGACCGTCACCACCAACGCCGACTACTCGCCGATGCGGGGCAAGACGGGCATCGCCAGGCTCACCTTGACCAGCGAGGTCCCGGTGCTTCCCATCGCCGTGTGGGGCTCGCAGCACGTGTGGCAACGCAACGGGGCGCGGAGCCTGACCTTCGGACGGCCTATCTGGGTCAAGGCCGGCCCGCCGTTGGACTTCTCGCAGTTCGAGGAACAGCAGGACGACCCGCAGACGCTGCGCAAGGTGACCGACACGGTCATGGACGAGCTCACCCGGCTCGCGAACGACCTCCGCGCCAGGTATCCGAAGCGCTGGCAGTGACTCCCTAAGGAGGGGCGGGCGAAGACCGAATCTGTCGAAGCGGGATCGGTTGGCGCCGCCCTACGGCGTGCTCTTCCGGTCTCCCCGCACCGCGAGGGCCGTTCCGAGTTCGACCCGATCCCCGCCGGCGCGCTTGGCCCGCTCCAGGGCGGCGTCGGCTCGCCGGGACAGGGCCGCGGCGCTCTCCTCGCCGTTCCACTCCGCGATGCCCAGGGAGAGCGTGAGGGGCGCATCAAGGACGGTCGACAGCCGTCGGGCGATCCCCGCGGCGGCCTCGACCGAACACCCGACCAGCAGGGCAGCGAAGTCCGTACCGTTCAGGCGGGCGATGAGGTCGGTCTTGCGGAGGTGGTCCCGCCACATGGCCGCAGCACCTCGAACCAGGCGGTCGGCCTCCTTGCGACCGTAGTGATCGACAAAATCCCTGAAGCGGTCGAGGTGGAGAATCATCACGCAGACCGGCTGCCGAACCTCCGCTGCCTGGCTCAGCAGCTGAGGGACCCGGTCCTCCCATCCCGCCCGACCGGGGAGACCGGTCAGAGCGTCCGTGGACCGGAAGGCTGGATGCCGGTCGGCTCGCGTCCGAACCCGCTGGAAGAGAGCGTGGATGGCAAACGCCACCACTGCAGCTGTCGCCGCGAGCACCACCGCGCCTCCCCATCCGGTCCCCCGGTGGGACCAGATCAGCGCCTGGCCGAACAGACCCACGGCAGCGAGCAAGACTCCTGCCCGCACCTCCGTCCAGGTGCCGAACGCGGCCAGCCAGAACATCGGCATCAACAGATAAGCGGAATCGCTCCACAGTCCCGCGTCGAGCAGCACCTGCAGTCGAACGCCGGCCAGCAACGCGGCAATGGGTGGGACTACCTTCAGGGCGTCGGGAAGCCGGTGCCACGGCAGCGCGACCGTCACCACTACGGCTAGGACGATCAGTGAAGCCCCTTGCGCTACCACGGCCGGGCGGCGCTGGGACGACGCGACCGAAACCAGGGAAAGCAGCCACAGCATGGTGGCGCCGGCCAGCGCGCCCACCTGCTTGAACAGGGCTTCTCGCCCGAACGGACGCCGCTCCGCGATACGCTCCATGGTTTCCCGCCCTCTCCGACATCGCCGCGGGGGACAGCAGGCGCCTACCGCCGCTCAGGTAGGTATCGGACGGCGACCGGCCGGTCCCGACTCTCCGGTGGCCCTAATTTGCCCTAATTTGACGCGGGCCTAGGGGCGTTTGGCTTGGGCCGCTTGGGAGTGCAAGTCTCCGTTCGGCCGACCTGAGATCGGCCCGAGTCAGCTGAGCTCAGACCAGCCCGAGCTTGCGCCCCACCAGGCCGAAGGCCTCCAGGGCCTCCTTGAGGTCCTCCTCGGTGTGGTCGGCGGTCACGATCGTGCGGACCCGGGCCCGCCCTTTGGCCACCGTTGGGAACACGATGGCCGGGGTGAACACGCCTTCCTCCCACAGCAGCCGCGACAGCTCGACCGCCTTCGTCTCCCCACCGGCGATCACCGGCGTGATGGGGGACTCGCTGGCGCCCGTATCGAGGCCGAGGTCGTGCAGGCCCTTCTTGAACAGGTTGGTGTTGCTCCACAATCGCTCGATCCGCTCGGGCTCCTCGCGGATGACGTCCAGGGCTGCGATGCACGCGGCGGCCACGGCGGGCGGAGCCGAGGTGGAGAAAAGGAACGGCCGGCCCCGGTTCACCAGCCACTGGATCAGGTGGGTGGGGCCGGCGATGAACCCGCCCATGACGCCGATGGCCTTGGAGAGGGTTCCCACCTGGACGTCCACCCGAGAAGGATCTAGTCCGAAATGACCGACGGTGCCCTTCCCGCCCGGCCCCAGGACGCCGCTGGCGTGGGCGTCGTCGATCATCATGATGGCCCCGTGCTGCTCGGCCACCTCCACCAGCTCGGGGAGCGGGGCGATGTCCCCGTCCATCGAGAACACCCCATCCGTGATCAGGAGCTGGCGCCGGCCAGGAGACTTGGTCTCTTGGAGCAGCTTGCCGGCTGCCGCCGCGTCCTTGTGCGGGAAGACCTTGATCTCCGCTCGAGACAAACGGGCACCGTCGATGATCGAGGCGTGGTTGAGCTGGTCGGAGACGATGACGTCCTCTTTCGTCAGGATGGCGGCCACCGTCCCGGAGTTCGCGGTGAACCCGGACTGAAACATCAGGGCGTCCTCGGCGCCCTTGAAGTCGGCGAATCGGCGCTCGAGCTCTCGGTGCAACGTCATGGTCCCGGCGATGGTGCGCACGGCGCCCGAACCGGCCCCGAAGTCCATCGCCGCCTTGGCCGCAGCCTCCTTCAGCTTGGGGTGCGCCGCCAGGCCAAGATAGTTGTTCGACGCGAGGTTGATGACGTCGCGGCCGTCGAACCGGGTCCGAGCGGCCTGCTGCCGTTCCAGGACCCTTGGGTGGAGCGCCGTTCCCGCTTGCTCCAGCTCCTTCAGCTGCTCTCTGAGGTAATCGAGGCTGCGCTTCGCCATGTCGCCGTCACTCCCTCTTCGGTAGGAGGATCACCTTCCCGGATCGGCCGGAGGACATGACCTCGAAGGCCTCCTCGAACTCGGTCAGCGCGAAGCGATGGGTGATGACCGGCCCCACATCCACCATCCCGGTAGCGAGCAGAGTGGTCATCTGCTGCCACGTTCGGAACAGCTCCCGTCCGGTGACCCCGATCAGCCGCGCCTCCTTGAAGATGACCTGGTCGGTGAGGTCGAGGGAGACCGGTCCCGGCGGCAGGCCGAGCAACGACATCCGTCCGCCAGGGGCGAGCATGCGGGTCCCTTGATCGATCACCGCAGGGACTCCGGACATCTCGAGCACGACCTCGGCCCCGTGGCCCTCGGTCGCGGCGAGCACGGTGGCCACCGGGTCTTCCTTGGTCGGGTCCACCACGGCGTCTGCGCCCATCTGCTTGGCCAGCGCCTGCCGGAACTCGTTCGGCTCGACGGCGATGACCTGTTTGGCCCCCGTCGCCCTCGCCACCCCCACCGCGAACAACCCGATCGGCCCGCACCCCAGGACCACCACGGTCGCGCCCACCAGCTCCGTGGCCCCGTCCCCGCTGAAGGCCGTGTGCACGGCGTTCCCGAAGGGGTCGTGGATCGACGCCACCTCCGGCGGGATCCGCTTGTCCACTTCCCAGGCATTCCGTTCGGGGATCACCACGTAATCGGCGAAACCGCCGTCGAAGTCGACGCCGAGGATCCGGAGGTTCTCGCAGATGTGCGCGCGGCCGCTCCGGCACGGCGGGCAGAATCCGCAGAACACGTGCCCTTCCGCCGACACGAACACGCCCGGACGAAGGTGATGGACCTCGGGCCCGATGCCGGCGATCCGTCCGGCGACCTCGTGGCCGAAGGTCATCGGCAGATGCTTGATGCGGCCGGCCGCCCAGGGATCCCATTCGTAGATGTGCAGGTCGGTGCCGCAGATCGAAGCGGCCTCGACCTGGATCAGGACCTCTCCTGGGCCGGGGGCGGGAACGTCGATCTCGACCAGCTCGGCTCCGGCCTCCGGCCTGACCTTTCGAAGGGCCCGCATCGTCTTGGGGACAGGGCCGGGTACAGGCTCGGTGGCTGCGCGGAGTGGCGCCCTGACCCCTTGAGGCTCTCGACCCAAGCGCGGCTCCTGTGGCCCCGGGAACGGAGGAGAGCTTACGCGGCTCCTCGCCGAGGGGTCCACCGCGCCTCGTCCCTGCCGTCGGTGCGCGCCCCCTCCACGTCGGCGTGGTCGGATATGCTCCCCGCGATCAACGAGGAGGGAAGGGGAGGCCGAAGGTGACAAACGACAACACCACCGCTGCCCGGGATCTGGCGCAGCGGTTCTGGGAGGGCCTCCTGGCTCTCGAGCCGATGATCGGGACCTATATCGGAGACGCCCGCTACGACGACAAGTTGCCGGATCCGAGCGACGAGGGGATCGCGAAGAGGAAGGACTTCCTCGAGAAGTCACTGGCGGACCGATCGAAGATCGACGCCGGGGGACTGGATGTCGAGCTCAGAACGAGCCTCGACGTCCTGGAGAACGGCTGCCGCCGCGAGCTCGATTCGATCCGCTGGCGGATGGATCGCTTCGCCGCCGTGACCCACCTGTTCGGGCCGGGCAACCTCCTGGCCGACATCGGCTCGCTCCAGCGGGCCGATACTCCCGAGCGGGTCGAGAGGTTTGCCGGAAGGCTCTCCGCCATCCCCACCTATCTCGCCGCCACGGGGAAGGTCGCCGACGAGGCCGCCAAGGTCGGGCAGGTGGCCCCGGCCCTGGTGGTGGACCGGGCCATCGGCCAGATCGAGCGGCTTCTGTCACTCGACCCGGAAGCGTCCCCCGGCATGAACCCGGTCAAGGAGGCATCCGACGAGGACCGGACGAGAGTGGCCAAGATCCTTCGGGAGGAGGTCTGGCCCGCGTACGGCCAGTACCTCGAGACTCTCCGGCGCTACCGCCCGCACGCGCGGGACACGATCGGCATTCTCGCCCTCCCCGACGGCGACGCGATGTACGCGTCCCGTGTGCTTTCCTTCACCACCCTTCCGCTGGAAGCCAAGCGGGTCCACGACATCGGGCTGGAACAACTTGCCAAGATCCAGGAGGAGCGGCGGCAGATCGCCGAGCGACTCGGCTTTCCGGACGCTCCGTCCGCCATCAAGGCCCACACCGAAAGCGGGAAGAACACGGCGTCCTCGCGCGAGGACATGGTGGCGCAGGTGGAGGATCAAGTTCGCCGAAGCTGGGAGGCGGCACCCCGCTACTTCGGCCGGTTGCCAAAGGAGAACTGCCAGGTCCGGAAGGTGGAAGAGTTCCGGGAGGACGACATGCCGGGGGCCTTCTACCAGCCGGGGACGGCCGACGGCTCCCGGCCGGGTGTGTATTACGTCAACACCGGCCACCTCTCGGACCGGTATCTCCACCAGACGGCCACAACGACCTTCCACGAGGCCAATCCGGGCCACCACTTCCAGATCACCATCGAGATGGAGTTCACGGACCGGTTGCCGCTGCGGCGATTCGGGGGCTTCCTGGTGGGTGACGCGTTCGTGGAGGGGTGGGGACTGTACAGCGAGCGGCTGGGCGAGGAGATGGGGCTGTTCCAAAACGACTACGAGCGGCTGGGCATGCTCGAGGCCCAGGGGTTCAGAGCGTGCCGGCTGATCGTGGACACGGGGATCCACGCCCTCGGGTGGGACCGCGATCGCGCCGTCAGCCAGATGATGGAGAGCGGAACGCCCAAAGCCGATGCCGAGATCGAAGTCGACCGCTACATCTCCTGGCCGGGTCAGGCCCTCGCGTACATGATCGGGCAGCTCGAGATCCAGAGGTGGCGGGCCGATGCGGCGAAGCGAGCCGGCTCCTCGTTCTCCCTGAAGGACTTCCACGACCGCCTGCTGGCTCTAGGGTCGCTTCCGCTCGGTGTCCTGGAGCGCGAGCTCCAGTCTTGAGTCATGACCGAACGGAGAAGGTTTGGATGATGAGGTCGCACCCGGACTCGATCTCGGCCCGGTGCTGTGGGGTGGACTGGCAGTTGAGGAAATACTCCGTGGTCCCGGAGAACGCGAACACGACGCGGCTGTCCACGTGCGTGCCTTGGGGGGTCAGCGCGCTGACCCGGTAGGCGAAGCCGGGGAATCCCCCAACGGCCGTGGGCGCCGGGCCTTCCAGGATCTGAACACCCTGCCCGGACATCCCGCGCAACAGGCTTTCCGTCTGCTGCTTGGCCAGGTCAAGGTTCCCGCTGTTGATGGCCACGAGCGTGCGATACGTCTGGACGATCGCCACGTTCTCGCCGTCGATCCCGACCACGCGTGAGGTCACTGGGGAGAACGGGCCCCGGGCCGCGAACGTCAGGCCGTGGATCTCGACCCACCCCTGCGGCATCGTGAAGGCGACCGACGGGGAGGACCTTCGAGCCATGAGCCCGACGGTGGCCAGACCCACCACGACCGCCACCACCGCCGCACCGATGGCAAGCCAAATTCGCAGAGACGGCGAGCGGCGAGACGCCTCAGCTCCAAAGGTCCACGCCCCCGATGGTCCAGGGGATCGTTCCGTCGAGCCCAGCGGCGGTGGTGGAGGGAGCGGCGGGCTCGCCACCGTGGGAAGGTCGGGAGGCGGAGGCATGGATGGTGGATCGACACCCATCGGGCCCTGCTTGATCCTGAGGCTCGTTGATTCGGCGGGTGCGCTGCCTGACAGGGGTAGGCTTGGACAGTGAACGAACCCGAGCGGCCGCCGGGCTTCAGCACCCGGGCGATCCATGAATCCGACATGCCTCCGGGCGGCATCGCCGAGCAACCCGTCTCTCCGCCGATTTGGCTGACCTCCGACTACCTCTACGAAGGGCTCGAGCACTACGCGGACGTCATCAACGAGCGCCGGCCTGGCTACTCCTACGGGCGCTACGGCAACCCGACGCACGTGGCCCTACACCGTGTCCTGGCCTCGCTCGACGGCGCCGAGGCCGCGTGGTCGTTCGCCAGCGGCATGGCCGCCCTCCACACCGCGCTGACGTCGGTGCTTCGGTCGGGGGACCACGTGGTGGCGCAGCGCACACTGTATGGGGGGACGTTCGCCCTGCTCGCCAAGGTCTTCCCGAGCTACGGGATCGAGGCCTCGTTCGTTCCACCAGAAGCAGCGGACGTGGCCGCGGCGATCCGCCCGAACACCGAGGCCGTGCTGGTGGAGACGCTGGCCAATCCGACCTTCGGGGTCACCGACGTGGCCGGGATCGCCCGGGCCTGCGCGGAGCGAGACGTGGCCCTGGTGGTGGACAACACGATCCCCACGCCGTACCTATTCCGGCCGCTCGAGCTGCCCGGGGTCACCCTGGTCGTCCACTCCACCACCAAGTACATCGGTGGGCATTCCGATCTGTTGGGAGGCTCCGTGAGCGGCCCGGCCGAACCGATGGATCGGGTCCGCCGCCTGGCCATGGAGCAGGGCACCACCGCCGGAGCGTTCGAGGCATGGCTGGCCCTCCGCGGCGTGCAGACCCTGGCCCTGCGGATGAGCCGGCAGTGTGCCACCGCGGTCGAGCTGGCCGGGGCACTCGCCGATCACTCCAAGGTGGCGGAGGTCGGCTACTCGGGACTTCCCGGCCACCCCGACCACCACCGGGCGGCCTCGCTGTTCGACGGCAACCGATACGGCGCCATGCTCTCCTTCACCCTGCGGGGCGGCTATGAGGCCGGGCTGCGAGTGTGCGACGCGTTGCAGGTGGCTCGGGTCGGTTCGTCCTTCGGCAGCCTCCGCTCGCAGGTCTGCCATCCCGCCACGACCTCCCACCGACAGCTCTCCGCCGAGGAACGAAGGGCCGCCGGCATCGGCGACGGCCTGATCCGCGTCGCGGTGGGAGGCGAGGAGCCCGAGGACCTCCTTGACGACTTCCTTCGAGCGCTGGAGAAGGCATGAGGGGCGTCCAGCCCGGCGGCCCGAAGCGCCGAGTGGTGATCGTGTTCGGGGGGCGGTCGGCCGAGCACGAGGTCTCGGTCGCCTCGGCCAGGTCCGTCGCCAAAGCCCTCGACCCCGGCCGCTACGAGGTCCTGCTGATCGGGATCGACAAGCGGGGGCGGTGGCACCAGATGCACGAGCTGCCGTCCCGCGGTGAGGGTGCCGGCATGCTCCCCGGCGTGACCGGTGAGGAGGGTCCCGGCGTGTCGCTGGCTCGCGAACCGGGTGAGTCGGCGATCGTCACCGACCGAGGGGAGCGAACGGAGATCGACGTCGTGTTCCCGATCCTCCACGGCCCCTATGGAGAGGACGGGACCATCCAGGGCATGCTCGAGCTGGCCGGCGTGCCGTACGTCGGGGCCGGCGTGCTCGGATCGGCCCTCGGGATCGACAAGGCCGTTCAGAAGGTCCTGTTCGTGACCGCCGGCCTGCCCGTGGTGCCCCACGAGGTGGTGTACGAACGCGAGTGGGAAGAGGACCGCGAGGCCGCCCTGGCTCGCGCATCCGGTGTGGGCCTCCCGGTGTTCGTGAAACCAGCCACGCTGGGATCTTCGGTCGGCATCACGAAGGTGAAGCGCGAGGAGGACGTCGCCGCCGCCATCGAGGAAGCCCTTTCCTACGCCCGCAAGGCGCTGGTAGAAGAGGCGATGGAAGGAGCCAGGGAGATCGAGTGCTCGGTCCTCGGCAACGACGACCCCGTCGCGTCCGTGCCCGGCGAGATCGTTCCGGACGCGGAGTGGTACGACTATCGCGCCAAGTACATCGATGAGGGAACGACCTTGGAGATCCCCGCGAAGCTCCCGCGGAAGGTGACCGAAGAGGTCCAGCGCATGGCGGTGGCCGCGTTCAGGGCGATCGATGCCGCCGGGATGGCTCGGGTGGACTTCTTCTACCGCCAGCCGGACGAGATCCTCGTCAACGAGATCAACACGATCCCCGGCTTTACGACCATCTCGATGTACCCGAAGCTGTGGGAGGCCTCAGGGCTCTCCTACGCGGATCTCGTCGATCGATTGGTCGAGCTCGCCATCGAGCGCCACGAAAAAGAACAGAAGCGCGGCCGCACCCTTTCGCAGTAGCTGCGAGCGGGCGGAGCTGCCTATAGGTGGACGACCGGGCAGGTCAGCGTCCGGGTGATCCCATCCACGGCCTGGATCTTGGCCACCACGAGCTTCCCGAGCTCGTCCACGTTGCGGGCCTCGGCGCGGACGATGACGTCGTAGGGACCCGTGACGTCCTCGGCGCTGGTCACTCCCTTGATGGCCGCCACTTCCTTGGCCACCTGGGCCGCCTTGCCGACCTCGGTCTGGATGAGGATGTAGGCGTTGACCACGTTCCCTCCCCCTGGCTCGATGGTGGTCGGTATCGTAGCGACCTTTCGCCGCCGTCACATATCCTGGCTTCATGCCGAGACCACGCAGACGCCTCAAGCCCGATGACCCGCTGGAAGCCTACCGGCGGATCCGAAAGCCCATGCCCCCGCCCGAGCGAGTCATCCCCGACAAGCGAAAGAAGATGACCGAAAGAGACGCCGAACGTGAGGCTCGCGAGGAGGCTCCCTGAGACGGATGTTCTCCTTGGGCGGCCCGATGCTCCGCGACCGTGAGGACGCGGGGGAGCAGCTCGCAGATCTGCTCTCGGACCTCCAGGGCGGGAACGTGGTGGTCCTGGGCATCCCCCGGGGAGGAGTCGAGGTGGCGGCCGTCATGGCCCGTCGACTCGGGGCCCCGCTCGATGTGGTCATCCCTCGGAAGGTCGGCGCGCCCGGCAACCCCGAGCTCGGCCTCGGTGCCGTAGCCGAAGACGTCGAAGTCCTCGACGAGCGGCTGATCCGGGTCCTGGCGGTGAACGAGACGTATCTCCGGAACGAGATCGCCGCGCAACAGGAAGAGATCGCGCGGCGCTCCAGCGCCTATCGGGGGGACCAACCGCCCGTGCCTCTGCAGGGGAAAGTGGTGGTGGTGGTCGACGACGGCGTGGCCACCGGCGGGACGGCCGTGGCGGCCCTGCGGTGGGCCCGGGCTCGCGGCGCGGCGAAGGTCATCCTGGCCGTCCCGGTCGCTCCGGCGGACGCCGTGCGCCGCCTGGAGCAGGAAGCCGACGAGGTCAGAGTCCTGGCCACGCCCGAGCCCTTCTACGCGGTCGGTCAGTGGTACGACTCCTTCCCTCAGGTCTCCGACGACCGGGTCGTCGAGCTGCTGGCCGAATCGAGAGGCGCGTCGGAGTGATCCTGGGTCGATTCCTGCTGTCCTCCAGCCCGACCCCCCCGCCCCTGCATCAGCCGGCGAGTCAGGTGGGGGTTCCCGAGCTGGTAGTGGGGGCCGCCCTTGCCCTGCTCGGGCTCCGGTCGCTGGCCAGGTGGCTCCGGGTCGAGTTCGTCGCGGCCTCCTGGCGCGAGCAGGTCCTGTACTCCTTCCACGTCGCCACGCGCGTGGGACTGTGGTTCGCCTTCGCGGGGTTCTTCTTCGGGCTCGCTCTGGTGGATCAGCCTCGTCGCTTCACGTGGTATCTGCTCGTCCCACTGGCCATGGCCGGCCTGCAGCTCGTGACCGCGGTGGCGCTCGGCGGGGGCTTGGCCGGGGCCCCTCGCGCCAAAGGTTCCCGCGAGGCCCGTCGGCGGCCCGTTCGATAGCATGGTCGGGCCCTCCTCCTGGAGGGTGCCGAATCATCCCGATAGCACGTCCCGTACTCGAGCGAGGGGAAGCGCTTCCATGTACCGCTGGTGGGCGTTCGTCCATCTGGTCGGCGTGTTCGGTTTCCTCGCCGCTCATGGCGTCTCCATGGGCGTGATGTTCCGGCTGCGCAAGGAACGAGACCCGGCAAAGGTGAACGAGCTGCTCCAGGTGTCGGCGTCCTCGACCCGCGCGTTCTACCCGGCGCTGGCCATCCTGCTCCTCGGCGGGACCGTCGCCGGGTTCCTCGGCCACTGGTGGGCGCAGGCGTGGATCTGGGCGGCCATCGCCGTCCTCATCCTGGTGACGATGATGATGTACGTGGTTGCGACCCCGTACTACCGGCGGATCCGGTTCGTGGCCCAGGCCATGGAGGGTGGGTCCCAGGCCGTGACCGGCCAGCAGTTCGACGAGATCCTGCGGAGCCCGCGTCCCAACTGGATCGCCGGCATCGGCGGTGCCGGCCTCCTGGCCATCCTGTACCTGATGATGTTCAAGCCCGCGTTCGGGATCTCCACGGCCAGCGTCGCGCCTCCACGGCCGGGAGTGGTCGAGGTGACGGCGAAGAACTTCCAGTTCGATCCCTCCACCCTGGCCGCTCCCTCGCAGGCATTCACGCTCGCGTTCCACAACGACGACCGGGGGATCCCGCACAACGTGGCGATCTACACGGACAGCTCTGCCACCAAGGCCCTGTTCGTCGGAGCCACCTTCAGCGGCACGAAGACAGTGGACTATCGAGCCCCGGCGTTGTCGCCCGGCTCGTACTTCTTTCGCTGCGACGTCCACCCTCAGATGACGGGGACGCTCGAGGTGACCGCCGCGTTGCCGAGCCCTCCAGCGACGTCCCCGAGTCCACCTCCGAGTAGCTGATCGTAGGCGCGATGGGATACCGAACGATCGTGGTCGGCACCGACGGGTCGATCACCGCGACCACGGCCCGGGACGCGGCCATCCGCCTGGCCAAGCGCCTCCGGGCCCGGCTGGTGGTGGTGTGCGCGTGGGGGCCGCCGCTCCTCACTCGGCCCATGGCGGAGAGCCTCGTCGGATACTCGCTGGAGGCCGCCACGCGGGCCGGCGTGGAAGCCGACGCGGAGATGGCCACGCAGGATCCGGCCGATCTCCTGCTCGAGGTGGCCGAGCGGCGACAGGCCGACCTCCTGGTGGTGGGGAACAAGGGGATGGGTGAGGCCAAGCGCTTCCGCCTGGGGAGCGTGCCGGACCGCATCGCCCACTTCGCTCCGTGCGATCTGCTGATCGTCGACACGGCCCGGTTCCAGACGGCCCAGGGCCGCTCGGACCGGGTGTACAGGGCGATCGTGGCCGGCACCGATGGCTCTCCGACCGCGGCCGAGGCCGCCCGAAAGGCCTTCGAGCTGGCCATGCTGGTCCGCGCCGAGGTCACGCTGGTCTACGTGGGGGACCCGATCGTGGGCGCCATCACGCTCGAGGAGACGGCGTCGGGGCGGCCGGATGGCGTGACGGTCCAGACCCAGGTCACCGAAGGAGATCCAGCCGAGCAGCTCATCGAGGTGGCCGAAGCGCAAGGAGCCGACCTCATCGTGGTCGGCAACAAAGGGATCGCCGGGGCTCGCCGGTTCCTCCTCGGGTCGGTTCCCAACAAGGTCGCCCACTATGCCTCCACCGATGTCTTGATCGCCAAGACGGTCGATCGCACCGTCGAGGATCTCGCGCCCGGTCATGGCGGTGTGGTGGACGTGGACGGCCGCAAGCTGGCCGTGTACCGAGATGAACGCGGGCTGTCCCACGCGCTCTCGCCGAAGTGCACGCACATGGGGTGCACGGTCGACTGGAACGATGCCGAGCGGACGTGGGACTGCCCATGCCACGGATCGCGATTCGACGTGGAGGGAAAGGTGCTCCGGGGGCCGGCCGCCAAGCCGCTCGCGCCCCAGCCCCTGGGCAAGGAGCTTGACGCGGAGACCGGCAAGCGCGGTTCTCGGCGCACCAAGGGGAAGGGGACCGACCGGTTCGTGATCGTGGGGGCGAGCCTGGCCGGCGGAACGGCGGCCGCGACGCTGCGGCGGGAGGGTTTCGGCGGCTCCTTGGTCCTGATCGGCGCCGAGACGCATCTGCCCTACGAGCGGCCCCCGCTGTCGAAGTCGTTCCTGCGGGGGGAGACGGCGTTCGAAGACGCCCTGGTCGAACCCGAGACGTTCTACAAGGAGAACGAGATCGAGATTCGGCGCTCAACCTCCGCGACATCGTTGGACCCGGCCAGGAAGGTCGTCGGCCTGGCCGGGGGCGAGGAGGTTCACTACGACCGCCTGCTGGTGGCGACAGGGGCCCGAAACCGCCGCTTCCCGATCCCCGGGATCGATCTGGAGGGAGTCCTCACTCTGCGGACCGTCGAGGACGCGTTGCGGATCCGGTCGGAGATCACCCCCGGACGGCGGGCGGTCCTCGGCGGCATGGGGTTCATCGGCTCCGAGGTGGCTGCCTCCCTTCGACAGCGCGGCGTGGAGGTCACCGTCGTGGACGGCGGTGCGGTCCCGCTCCAGCGCGTGCTGGGTGAGCAGGTCGGGGCCGTGCTCGGAGAGGTCCACCGCGACCATGGTGTGCGCATCGTGGTCCTGGACCAGGTAGCCGCCTTCGAAGGTGGCCGGCGGGTGGAGCAAGTGGTGACCGCCGGCGGCCAGCGCCTCGACTGCGACTTCGCGGTCCTCGGGTTGGGTGTGGAACCGGTGACCGATTGGCTCTCCCCGTCGGGGGTCGAGCTCGACAACGGCGTGGCGGTGGACGAGCTCTGCAGGACGAACGTGGAGGGCGTCTTCGCCGCGGGGGACGTGGCCAATCACCTCCATCCCGTCTTCGGGCGGCGAGTTCGCGTGGAGCACTGGCAGAACGCCATCAAGCACGGGCGGGCCGCGGCCCTGAGCATGCTCGGCAAGGGCGAACCGTACCGCGACGTGTATTGGTTCTGGTCCGACCAATACGACCAGAACCTCCAGTACGCCGGCTTCACCACCGAGTGGGATCGGCTCGCGGTCAGGGGAAGCCTGAAGGGCCGGGACTTCGTGGCCTGCTACTTGAAGAACGGGATCGTCCAGGCGGTGGTGGCCCTCAACCGCGGGGAGGACGTGCGGCTGGCGACGCCGCTGATCGAGGGTCGCGTCCCCGTCGATGCCGAACAACTGGCCGACGAGAGCCGGGCCTTTCGCGACCTCGCTTCGGTTGCAGCGCGTGATCGCTCGCCCGCGAGCTAGCCCCCTGCGGTTGGACATCAGGGAGCCGAATGCTCCACGATCTGGCACGCCGACGACCGAGCGAGTTCAGGGGGAAGGATGAGCGAAGAACAACCCGGCCTCAGCTTCGAACATGACATCCGTCCGTTGTTCCGCGATAAGGACCGCCAGCGTATGGAGTGGGCCTTCGACTTGTGGCGATACGAGGACGTCAAGGAGAATGCGCCGGCGATCCTCCAGCGCCTCGAGGACGGCGACATGCCCTGTGACGAGAGTTGGCCGCAGGACCGGATCCAGACCTTCCGCTCCTGGACGCAGGGCGGAATGACCCCCTAGGCTCACGTCGGCGTTAGGGCCGGCGTCGTGAGGACCTGATGCCGCTGGCCAGGATGGCGGCGCCGATCGCGATCAACACCACCGGCCACACGTACCCGGGCCGCAGATCGAAGACATCGAGCTGTTCGAGGAGGAACACCACCCCGAGCACGACGAACACCAGCCCGGCCACGAGCGCCGAACGATTGTACCTAGCCTCCATCGACGGTCACCTGCCCGATGCCCACCGAGAGTTCCAGTCCGAGAGATCCCGTGCCGCTGGGGTGAGGCGAGGCCAAGGAGAAGTCCACGTCGAAACCGCTGTCCTCCTGGCCCAGGATGGTTACCTGCCCGAGCCCGGCTTGTCCGTGAGCCTGGACTGGGACGGCGGGAACGTGCACGACCAGTTCCCCCACACCCACTCGCGCCTCCACCACGACGAGGTCGGTTCCGACCTGGATGTCCCTCAGGTCGATGGTGAGCTGCCCGAGGGCCAGGTCGTAGCGCTTGTCGAGGTCGTCCAGCGAATGAGGGGTGAACGTTCGCTCGCCGACCCCTCCCGCCAACCGGATGTCGAAGGTGGAGGCTGCGGCGAGCACCACCGTGAGGACGATCCCCAGCGCGATGAGTCCCGAGTGACGCCCGGTGCGGGACCCGACCAAGAGCGTCAGTCCCACGACGATCAAGGCACCATCCAGCAATGGGAGCGGGGAGACCTCGACGACGTTGGTGACACCGAGCAGCCACATGACCCCGATCACCAGGAGGACCACGCCGAGGACCAGCCGGGTGGACGGAACCGGAGGACGCGCCGGCGCGGAGGCCCATTCTTCGGGAGGGGCGGGCGGCGCCTCTTCCGGAAGCGTCGGAGGGGGACCGGGCGAATCAGAGGGCGGCGGCTCGGGGCGATCGGAGGAGCTCATCGTCGTGTCCCCTCCGGACCCGCCATCACGCGGACCATAGCCAAGTGGTCCCGGGTGGATCAAACCGAGACAGCCGAGGTTTCCGCTCAGACCCGCTCGGGGAAGCTGTGTTCGGAGGTGAATCCCCCTTGAAACAGCGAACGGAACCGACCGTGGTCCCGACCAGCCCGCCTCTTCACGGGAAGGACCCCCGATCCACCATCGAGCTCGTCAAGGACATCGCTGCCGATACCTCGAGCCTGGTCCGCAAGGAGGTCGAGCTCGCCAAGCAGGAGCTCTTGGAAGGGATCACCGCGCGCCTGAAGGCCGCCGGGGCCATGGCCGCCGCGGGCGTGTTCGGCCTGTTCATGCTGGGGTTTCTGGCGCTCGCCGCGGCCGCGGCCCTCGATATCGTCTTTCCGGCCTGGCTGGCCGCCTTGATCGTCGCCGGCGGGTTCGCCGTGATCGCCGGTCCGGCCGTCCTGTTCGGCCTGCGGCGGATGAAGGCCCCGTCCCTCGCCCCCGAGGAGACCGTGCGGACCGTGAAGGAGGACGTGGAATGGGCAAGAGCTCAGCTGAAACGGTAAGGGAGATCGAGGCCACGCGAGAGCGCCTGGACGCGGAGATCCGGGAGCTCGAGCACCGGCTCCCTCCTCCGGCCCGGTGGGCCAAGCGGATCGCCGGCGTTGCCCTGGGGGGCGGCGTGGCCGGATCCGCGTTCTGGGTGGGGGTCCGAAAGCTGCGGGGGAGGAAGAAGCGGCAGAAGGTCGATCCCGATCGTGCCCAGACCGTGGTCCAGGTCCTGCCGGAGGAATGGGCGGAGCGAGTCTCGGGAGCGATGGGGGACGGACAGTGGAAGCTGTGGGCCGGCGCGATCGCCGCGGTGTGGCTCCTCCTCCGCCTGACCGAGCTCCGTCAGCTCCGTCGGATGAATCGCGCTCTGCTCACGGCGCCGAGCAGGGCCCACTGAAAGAGGACGGCCCGACTCAGGCCACCGAGCGGACGATGTCCTCGGTCAGGTCGGGGTATTTTCTGAGCTCTTCGACCCGCTCCCGCTTGAACCGTTCCACGAACCCCTGATACTCGTCCATTCGGGCCTGGCGCTCATACAGGCGACGGGGCTGGAGCAGTTCGATGTCGTCGACGGCGGGGACCTCTTCGGCCACCTCGTACCCGAAGTCGGCGTCCTGGTCCCACTTGATGGTCTGCTCGGCGATGGCCTTCACGATGGCCGAGGACACAGGGATCTTCACCTTCTTGGACCGCTCGTCGTCGGCCTTGCCACCCACCCGGCCCGTGTTCAGCAGGTAGACCTCCATCGGGTGGGTATCCAGGAGCTCCAGGAAGCGGTTGCCCTGGAGCCCGTGGCGGAGCGGGAAGAAGGGGTTGGTTCCGGGGACACGCAGGAACTTTCCCTCCTCGGCCTTGCCACCGGCCGAGGTCCCGGTCGTTTCCCCGAGCATGAAGTACGCGGCGGCCTGGACCTGGGAGAGCCGTGACACCGCGGGGACGATGTTCTCGTTCCAGTTCAGGATCAACAGGTAGTCGACCCTTCCGAGGTCCTGGGCGTCCTTGTACGCGCCGAGGTCTGACAGCGAGAACACCGCCCGGCCGTTCTTCGTATAGGACGTCTCGAAGAAGTTCACCTTGCCCTTCTCGCTCTGATACACGTTCTCCAGGTACGAGCCGGGGCTGGTCACGGCCCGGTAGATGTTGGGTTCGAACTCGCGGTCGAGGGAGAACGTCTTGGCGAAACACCCGTTCTCCGTCCCGTAGACCGTACCGCCGGGCATGAGCGCGACGAAGTCGTCCTGAACCGGCAGCGAGTCGTTCTGGGTGGTGAACGTCGTCGTGGTCTTGCCCGTCCCCGACAACCCGATGATCAGGAAGATCTTCTCGTCCCCGTTGGCGGGCACGGCCTTGCACCCGGCGTGCAGCCCCAGGCCACCGCGGTCGTAGACGATGCGGTTCCACATGCGGAGGCCGCCCTTCTTGGATTCGCCGAAGTAGTCCGAGCCGATGACGCGGGTCACGCCTTCATCGAGGTTCACGGCGATGCAACGGTCGTCGGGGTATCCGGATGCGGAGAGATTCGGCGTGTAGATGACGTGCACGTCCGGCGGGACACGGGCGCCTTCGTAGTACAGCTTCTGTTGCATCCCGGCGATGTTGGCGTTGGCCTTCTCGATGGTGAGCCTGGCCGGCGTCTTGAATCCCTCGACGTTTCCGATGTAGCCGTCGACCACCAACATCTCCTGGCCTGCGATGTACTCGTCCTGAATCTTCGCGATCTGCTCGTACTCGGTCCGGCTGATGGTCTTCTGGTCGGTCAGGCCTGGGTCGTCGGTGACGATGAAGGTCGACGGCGAGCTCCTCGATGTCACCCTGGTCTGGATGTTCACGTTGCCGAACTCCGTGATGCGGCAGGTCGGCATCTGCTCGGTGAAGGCCCTGAGCTCTTCAGGCGTCGGATTGTCGTAGATCCTCTTGGCCTTCATGCGTGCATCTCCTCGGAAGCGAACGGTCGGAGGCCAGCGATTGTAGCGAACGGCCCGGGCCGTGAACTCAGGGGGGCGTGGAGGGGCTACCGCTGCTGCTCCACGGTGAAATAGAGCCGGACCTCTGTGCGGTAGCCGACTATCTGCCCGTCCTTCACGTCGGTGCTCGTACCGAGGACGTCCAGTCTGTTGATGCCCCGGATGGTCTTGGCCGCCTCGCGCAGGGCTTCGCGCGCCGCCTCGCCCCAAGACCGGTCCGACACTCCCTCCAGGTCGATCGTGTTCATGACGGCCATGACAGGACCTTCCTTCGCTCGCGAACGGTAGGCTCCAATTATGGAGAATCGGGCGGGCCGGATGGAAATCGGGATTCCCAGCCCGCTGGGCGGCGCCCGAGGAGGGACCGTGGCCGGGTTCACCGAAGACGAACTGCTCACCACCCTCCGCCGGCTGCTCTCGGAGGAGACTCCCGGCGTGCGGGTGGGGCCGGGTGACGACGCCGCCGTGGTCGACATGGGGTGGCAGAGCGCCGTCCTCACCGCCGACATGCTGGTGGAAGGCGTCCACTTCGATCGGTCCACGATCTCGGCCCGGGATCTCGGGTACAAGGCGGTCGTCGTGAACGTGAGCGATGTCGCGGCGATGGGGGGGAGCCCCCGGTACGGCCTGGTGTCGTTGGGTCTCCCGCCCGACGCCGACGTCGCCTGGGTGGTCGAGCTGTACGGCGGCATCCGCGACGCCGCCGCGGAGTACGCGATGTCGGTGGTGGGGGGCGACACCGCACGCGCCGACCGAGTGGTGGTGGCGGTGGCAATCACAGGAGAGGTGCCGAAGGACGCCGCGGTGACCCGGGCGGGAGCCCGACCAGGAGACCGGATCGTCGTCACCGGCTCCCTCGGCGCGGCGGCAGGGGGTCTCCACTTGTCTCGGGCTCCGGCGAGCGAGATGGGGTCGGCGCTCACCTCAGCGTGGGGCCGGGACCTGCTCGCGGCGCAGTTCCGCCCGGTCGCCCGGGTCGGCGAGGGCCAGACCCTTGCCCAGAGAGGGGCCACCGCGATGATGGACATCTCTGACGGGCTGTCCCTGGACCTGTCCAGGCTGTGCCGCGAGAGTGGGGTCGCGGCGACCATCCATCTGGCCGACATACCGGTGGCCGCTGGGCTGTCCGACATCGTCGACATCGTCCACGCCCAGCCCTTGGACCTCGCGCTGTCGGGCGGAGAGGACTACGAGCTGCTGGCGACGCTGCCGGCACCGGCGGTGAGCCGAGCGAGGGAGCAGCTTGGCGAGCGATTCGGAACGGCGCTGACCGACATCGGTGAGATTCGGGAAGGGGAGGGACTCGTGGCCGTTGATGCCGAGGGCACCGAGCGGCCCCTGGAGCCCAAGGGATGGGACCACTTTGCCGGCTGAGCGCGTGCGCTCCGCGATCCCTCGCGCCCTGACCATCGCCGGCTCGGACTCGGGGGGCGGGGCCGGCGTCCAGGCAGACCTCAAGACCTTCGCGGTGCTCGGCGTGTGGGGGATGAGCGCCCTCACGTCGGTCACCGTGCAGAACACCGAAGGCGTCACAGAGGTATGGGACGTGCCATCCGGCGTGGTGGCCGCCCAGATCCGGGCGGTCGCGCTCGACCTCGGTGTCGATGCGGCGAAGACCGGGATGCTTTCCTCAGCCGAGATCATCGAGGCGGTGGCCGACGCGGTTGAGGAGACGGGGATTCAGAACCTCGTGGTCGACCCCGTCTTCGTCTCGAAGCACGGGGACTCGCTGCTCCGGGACGACGCGGTGGACGGCCTGACCAAGCGGGTCATCCCCCTGGCCGCCCTGGTGACCCCGAACCTGCACGAGGCCTCGGGCCTGGCGGGCTTCGAGGTGACCTCCCGTCGAGAGATGCAGGAGGCGGCCACCGCCATCCTGGACCTGGGCGCCAGGGCGGTCCTGGTCAAGGGCGGCCACCTCGAGGGTGAGGGTGCCGACGACCTGCTCGCCGAACGGGACCGTCGTCCCGAATGGATCCGGGGAGATCGGATCGACACCCGCCATACCCACGGGACGGGGTGCGTGCTGTCGGCGGCCATCGCTGCTCACCTCGCCCGGGGCGCCCCACTCGCTTTGGCCGTCCGCGGTGGCAAAGAGTTCGTCACCGAGGCCATCCGGCACGGACTGGCGATCGGCCGTGGGATCGGGCCGGTCAACCCTGGCTGGGCGCTCGTGCGGGAACCCGGCTGAGGTGCGGGTCGTCGTCGACGCCCGGGCGGCTGCCTTCCCTCACAAGACCGGTGTCGGCTTCTATACCTGGCACATGCTGCGGCTGCTCCCTCGTCTCGATCCCTCAACGACCTACGTGGCCTGGTATCTGAATGCGGGTTCGCTGCTGGGCGGTGTTCGGCGCCCGCTTCGCGAGCTGGCCGCGCCCAACCTCGTGCAACGGGCCACGCCCATCCCGGCGACGTGGTTCGAGCGGATCTCGGAGCGCTTCGACGTTCCTCGGGTCGAGTGGTTCGCCAGATCCGACGTCGTGTTCGCCCCGAACTTCGTGCCCCCGCCGACCCGAAGCCCCCTGTTGGTGGTCACGGTCCACGACCTGGCCTTCCGTCGCTTCCCCGAGACCGCCCCGCATGGTACGAGGTGGTGGCTGTCCCGTATCGAGCGGACGCTGGCCCGGGCGAGCCGGATCATCACCGTATCCGAGTCCACCCGGCGGGACCTCTCGGAGCTGTATGGCGTCGAGCCCGGGCGGGTCTCGGTGATCCCGCTCGGGGTCGACCGTGCACGGTTTCGGCCGGTGGACAGCGACGCCACCGACCCGGTGCGGTCGCGGTTCGGCCTGGACGGTCCCTACCTCCTCTCTCTTGGCGGGATCGAGCCGAGGAAGAACCTTCCCAACGTAGTGGCGGCCTTCGCCCGGATTGGGCCCGGCCTGCGCCTGGTCATCGCCGGTTCGGGTGTGGAGTGGAACCCGGAGGGTGCCGTCCTGCTTCGGGAAGCGCTCGATTCGTTGCCGCCCGAGGCTCGCGGCCGCGTCGTTCGGACCGGGTACGTCTCGGAGGCCGAGAAGGTGGCGCTCCTGTCGGGCGCCGAGGCTCTCGTCTACCCCTCCCTGTACGAGGGGTTCGGCCTCCCGGTCCTGGAGGCGATGGCCTGTGGCACGCCGGTCGTGACGTCGGATCGTTCGTCTCTCCCCGAGGTGGCCGGCGGGGGGGCGTTGTTGGTCGACCCCGGTGACCCCGACGCCATCGCCGATGCCGTCGAACGGGTCCTCTCCGACGGCCAGCTTCGGAAGCGGCTTCAAGAGAGGGGGATGGAGCGAGCGGCCGGATTCACCTGGGAAGAGACCGCGCGAAGGACGGCCGAGGTCCTGCGACAGGCGGTCTCGGAGGGCTGAAGGCTTTGGAGGCGGGCGGCCCGAACGTCAACCCGTCCGCTGAACGCGGCCGGCCTTCAGGCAAGAGGTGCAGACGTTGAGCCGGCGGGGAGCGCCGTTCACCACGGCCCGAACCTTCTGGATGTTCGGGTCCCAACGCCGGGGTGTCCGGTGATGGGAGTGAGACACCCTCATCCCGAACCCGGGTCCCTTGCCGCAGATATCGCACACCGCTGCCATGGCGAAGGGATGGTAGCAGCCGGTCTGGGGCCCGCCCATCAACCTTGCGATGGGGAAGCCGGCCGGCGGCGCGTCCGCCGAAGGATGAACAGAGCGAGGGCCACGGCGGCCACACCTGCCGCGCCGATCGCGATGGGCGCTGCGGGGCTCCAACCGGTGGGCGCGAGGGCGATCCGGGACGGTGACGGCGAGGAAGGCGTGGGCGAGGGGCTGGGACTCGGGGAAGGCGCCACGCCGGCCACCCGCACCTTCCGCGTCCCGCTTCCGACGATGTCGATGCCGTTGGTGAGCTCCAGCTGGAGCCGGTAGCTTCCGGAAGTGACGTCGGGCACCGTTGCCGAGAGCGTGACGGTCCCGGCCTGCACGGTGGTCCCCGGTTGCATCTTCAGGTCCGGCCCCGGCACCCGAAGGACCAGGTGGGCCACCGACAGCTCGGGCACGGAGGCCGTGACCGTCACGGTGCGGCCGGAGCGAGCCCGGCCGGGACTCTTCACCAAACGCCCCGCCGTGATGTAGTTGGGAGGAGGGGCGCCGTGACGGACGCGCAGCTTCTTGCCGCCGGTCATCAGCCAGGGTTGACGGCCGGCATTCGCCCGGTCCACGCTGACCTCTCCGGTGGGTTGGACGGTCACCGAGGTGAGACCGGTGGCGATGCCGATGCGGATCTCCGCCGGCTCGGAGTATTCGACGGGACGCAAGCCACCGTAATAGTCCGCGAGGATGTCCTGATACGAGACTCCGCGTAGGGCCTTCCCGTACGCACCCCACTGAACCATGCCGGCCCCGTGCCCCCAACCACGGCCGGTCAGAACGACCGAGCTTCCCACCGTCGACGTCGAGTACCACTTGGAGGGGACGGTCTGCGGAAGGCGGATGCCGCTCGCCGTGAACGTCGGGTACCGGGCGGGGTCGAGGCAGTGGGCCCACGCGTTCATGGAGCTTCGGAAGTCGGTCAGCGTGAGTGTCGTCGAGGCACTGCCACCTTTGACCACGATGTTCCCGCCGATCCTCGACACCGAGGTGACCGACCCGCCGCTCCAGTGGCCGGCCGCGCGAAGGAACCGCGCCACGTCCCCGAACGGAAGCGTCACCGTCCAATGGGAGAGCGGAGACGCTCCGTCGTCGTGCTCCTTGACGGGGCGCAGGTACGGCAGCGGGGCGGAGCCAAACACCTTGTCGTTGCCGACCGTTGTCCCCTTCGACGTGGAGAAGTACACCGTGTCGGCCGGCCGGCCGTTATACAGGAGCACCAGGCCGGTCGTGGCGTCGACGGCCTTCACCCATCGATCGCCGTACGGGCCGTCGCTGACGCCCATTCCTCGATAGACCTGGCACGCGTCGGTCGCGCACAACTGGTAACCGAGGCGTGACCCGGTTGGGTCCGGGTACGCCAGGTGGGCGAGGGCATACGACCTGGCCGCCACGACCTGCGCCTCAAGCGCCGCCAGAGGCCACGTGCGTGGCATCTCGGCGATCCCCTTCAGGTAGTCCTCGAACGGCAGCACGCCGATCACGAACAGCTTGCCGTCTGTGTCCTTGCCGATCTCGATGGTGCCGGGATAGCGCGCGTGCAGGATCGGCTGGACCGGCGTGACGCAGGACGAAGAGACCTTGGGATAGGTCCCGTGCAGGAGGATGCTCGAACCGGGGGCGGCCACGAAACGAACCCTCGGAAGATCTGACGCGAAGGCCTTCTGTGGACGGCCCGGCAGGCCGTGGACATTTGCGACTGCCGCGATGAGGTTCGCTCCGGCGGCGAGCGCCAACGCGAAAGAGAGCATGAGCAATGGCCGGGTTCGCACCAACTCACCCTAGCAGCAGGTTTCGGGTCGGCATGGCACTCGTTGCGGGCCGATTCGGCTCGAAATGGGACCTCTCCAGCCGTCCTCCACCTGGCCCTCGGCCGGGTGACCCATCGGCGGCAGTTCGGCAGGCCCAAAGGGCTTCAGCCGCGGTCCGGGAGTGCCGAAGGAAACGCTGAGAGCCAGTTTTCATGCCGCCTGGAGGCGCCCTCCGGCCGGCAAGGAGGTTTTCGATGACCGAGCAGCCGCCGAAGCTCCCCCGCAAGCCGTTCGGGTACGACCCGACGGTGGTCGACCAACTCATGTCAGACCGCGACTCGATGCTCGCGGTGGCGGAGCGTCGGGTGCGCGAGGCAGAGGGCAAGGCGGCCCGCTTGGAGGAGCAGCTTGCCGCGAAGGAGCACGCGCTCAAGGACGTCAGGGACAAGCAGTCGGCGGCTCCCCCGCCGGCGGAACCCAGCCCGCAGTGGGAGCACCTTCCGGAAGAACCTCCCCTGACGTCCCGGTTCATGACCGAGGAGCTGTCCAAGATCATCGAGGCGGCCGAGGAGTCGACCAGTCAGATCCTGGAGCGGGCCCGCGCCAGTACTCGCGACCAGATCGGCGAGGCCCACCGGCTGTGGGAGGAGGTCCAGGCCGAGGTGGCCCGCCTGACCACCTGGCGGGAGGGGGCGGCTTCGGTGGTCCGCTCGGTGCAGACCGCCGTGGAGAAAGCCCGCGCGGAGATCGAAGGGCTGCCCGACCGGATCCAGAACGCCCTGGCCCCCGCCGTCGAGGCCATGGTGAAGGTGGACGCCGGCATGGCCAGGTTCGCCGCGGCGGCGACGTTTCCAGGGTTGATGAACCCCGCGGGGCTCGATCAGGTCAGGGCCCGCGTCGAGGCAACTGACGCTTCCCCTGTCTCGCCCCCACCGAGCTGGTCACCCGAGCCGCCCACTCCCGCCACTCCCGCGACGTTCGACACGTCCGCATCGGTGCTCGCCGACCTCAGCGATGCCGACTGGCCGTCACTGGAGGGCAGCTCGATCTGGGGCGGCGAGGAAGACCTCGCGTCGCAAGCAGAGGAAGAGCTTCGCGAGTTCGCCGGAGGCCCGGAGGAAGCGAGCAAGGACATCGCGGACGGCTCCCAGCTCTGGGGAGCCTGAGTTCCCTCAACAGTCCAGCCGGGCCTGTCGAAACGGCTGCAGCGATCAGTACCCCGTGGGTGAGGTTGTGGGGGTCCCCCCTTTCCGAAAGGCATCCGCGATCGCGTCCTCCAGGATCTGCCGTGTGACGGGCCCGCTGTGTACGACCAGGCGCCGACCCGCCGAGTCGAAGACCACGGTTTGCGGCAGGCCGATCAGCCCGAGCGAGTCCTGGATGGCTCCGGCCTCGTCGAAGACGCTCGGGTAGCTCCACCCGTACCGTTCGATGAAGTCTCGGGCTGCGGTGACCGTGTCCTTCACATCGACGCCGAGGAACTGGACCTCCCCGTCGTGGCTCTTGGAAACGGAGGCCAGCTCCCCGGCCTCCTGTCGACAGGGACCGCACCACGACGCCCAGAAGTTCACGACCACGGGCTTGCCACGCAGCTGGGTGATCAGTTCCTGAAACGCCGCAGGGCTGATTTGTGGCAGCGCGGTTGGGCTGGATGGAAGCAGCGGGCTCGACGGACCGCTTCTCGGGCCTTTCCCGGAGCCGCCGCAGCCGGCGGCGAGCACCACGAGCGCCAAGCAGATGGCGGCAGTGGCCGGGTGAAGGGTGGCGCGCGGCTGCATGTGGACTCTATTGTCCAACGAACACCGCCGCTTTCGGGGCCGATGCTATACTCCGGCCGAAAGTGCCCTTCTACCTGCGGTTTTGATGCCGGGCACCCTCGACCTGGCGACCTTCCGGCGGGCCTTGGAGATCTTCGCCGAGGAGCTTCGCCGCCATCGTGAAGAGATCGATTCCCTGAACGTCTACCCGGTTCCGGACGGCGATACGGGCACCAACCTGTTGATGACGCAGGAAGCCGTCGTGGCGGCGCTGGCCTCGATGCCACCGGAACGAGCGGGGCCGGAGGCGGTGGGGACGGCGATCTCGCGGGCCTCGCTGATGGGGGCACGGGGAAACTCGGGGGTGATCCTCTCCCAGATGCTGCGCGCGATGTGCGAGCGCCTGCCTGCCGACGGAACGTTGGGTCCCGGCGGGCTGGCGGCGGCGCTCGAGCATGCTGCGGAGGAAGCCCGTCGAGCCGTGGCCAGGCCGGTCGAGGGAACGATGCTCTCGGTGATCCGCGACGCGTCCGGGGCAGCCACCCACGCCGCGGCGTCCGATCGAGACGGCGATGTCACCCCGGTCATCGAAGCCGCGCTGGGCGAGGCCCGCCGGGCGCTGGCACGAACCACCGAACTCCTCCCCGAACTGACGCGGGCCCGGGTGGTGGATGCCGGCGGGAAGGGGGTCGTGCTGATGCTGGTCGCGCTGCAGGCGGCGGTGGAGGGACGCACGCTTTCCGAGCCCGTCGGCCCGTTGGGCCCGGTCGGGCGGTCCTCGGCCGAGGGCGTGCGCGCCGAGCTGGATTTCAGCCACGAGGTGCAGTACCTACTGGAGGCCGACGCTCCCTCCATCGCCGCTCTTCGCGGCGCCCTCGCCGGCATCGGGGACTCCCTGGTGGTGGTGGGGGGAGGCGGGCTGTACAACGTCCACGTCCACACGAACGAACCCGCTCAGGCGGTCGAGGCCGGCTCACGGGCCGGGCGCACCCGCGATGTCCAGATCGCCGACCTGAAAGACCGGGTGACGAGCTGTCTCGGCGGACAGGCCAGGGCCGTGCGCGTCGAGGAGCAGGTCTGCGCGCTGGTCGCAGTGGCGGAGGGTGCCGGCCTCAGCCGCGCGTTTCGTTCGCTCGGGGCGGTGGTGCTGGAAGGAGGGGCGGGCCACAACCCGTCGGTGGCGGACCTCGTCGGAGCGATCGAGGCCGCGCCATCCGACGCCGTGGTCGTCCTCCCGAACCCTCGGAACATCGGGCCGGTAGCGGAGCGGGCAGCCGGAGAGACGTCGAAGGAGGTCCGGGTCGTGCCCAGTCCATCGGTGCCGGCCAGCCTGTCCGCCGCCGCAGCGTTCAACCCGCTCGCACCCCCCCAGGACAACGCCAAGGTGATGGAGGAGGCGATCGGGGGCTGCCGGTCAGGAGCGCTGGCCCGAGCCGAGCGCGACGCGGACACTTCGGCCGGACCCGTCAAGCGAGGGGACTGGCTCGGCCTGGCGGAAGGGGAAGTGGTCGCCGCAGGGGCGGGGGCGGATGCGACAGCCGCCGAGGTGGTGCGGCGCCTTGCCGCGGAGACGGCGGAGATGATCACACTGATCGTGGGCGCCGATGTCACAGCCGGCGACCGGCGGTTGGTGGAAGAGACCCTTCGGGGCTCCTTCCCGAGCCTGGAACTCGAGCTCCTGGAAGGGGGCCAGCCCGCGTACCCCTTCCTGATCGGGGTGGAATGAGGGCGCGAGGATCGACGTGAGCGATGGCTCGTCGCTGATGCTCGAGAGCCCCGTCTCGGCCATCGACCCTCGGGTGGCGAACCGCCGGGCCGGCACTCGGGCCAAGGGACCGCCCGCCCACGTGGTGCTCGCCGACACCTTCGGTATCGACACCGTGGGGCAGCTCCTCCGTCACTACCCCCGCCGGTACATCGATCGCTCCGCCACCGTCCCCGTCGGCGAGCTGCGCTTTCGCCAGGGCCAGCGGGTGACCGTCATCGGCCGGGTCAAACGGGTCGACCGGCGCCTGACCAAACGACGGCAGTCGATGGTCACGGTCAAGCTGTACGACGGGACCGGGACGCTCGACCTCGTCTTCTTCAACCAGCCCTGGACGGCGAGCACGTACCGGGAGGGGATCGAGCTGGCGGTGTCGGGCCTGGCCGCCGCGTACCGGGGGCGCCTTCAGCTCGCCAACCAAGAGGTGGAGATCCTCCGGGGCGACGAGGCCGAAAGGGTGCACACGGGCAGGATCACACCGGTCCACCCTGCCGCCGAGGGGATCAGCACCCGGACCATCCGGGAGCTGGTGTACCGGGCGATCGAACGCCTCCCGGTGATCGACGACCCGCTTCCGCGGGAGATCGTGGCGGACGAACTGCTCGAACCCGAGGACGCCGCGCTGCGAGCGATCCACTTCCCGCAGGACCCTCCGTCGTTGGAGCAAGCCAGGGACCGCTTGAAATTCGACGAGCTCTTCGCGCTCGAGCTCGGGGTGGCCTACCGGAAGCGGCGCGTCGAACGAATGGAGAAAGGCGTCGCTCACGTGAGCGAAGGTGAGCGCACCCGCGCCTACCTCGCCGGGTTGCCGTTCGACCTCACCGAGGCCCAGCGGCGGGCCATCAAGGAGGTCGGCGAGGACCTGGCCGCGCCTCGGCCCATGAACCGCTTGCTCCAGGGCGACGTCGGTTCGGGGAAGACCGTGATCGCGCTGTACGGGGCACTGGCGGCGGTCCAGTCCGGCCACCAGGCCACGATCATGGCGCCCACCGAAGTCCTCGCGGGCCAGCACGCTCGAACCGCGCGGATGCTCCTGGCTTCCGTCGGTGGGCGCGACCTGCTGTCGAGTGCGGCTCGAGGCCCGGCCGACGACCAGCCGAGCTTGCTCGATGAGTTGGTCGCGGAGGAACGAGGGGACGAGGAAGCCGTGACGTTCGCCCTGCTGACCGCCTCCATCACCGGGACGGACCGACGGCGAGTCTTGGAAGGGATCCGTGAGGGCACCGTCGACCTGGTGATCGGGACGCACGCCCTCGTCCAGGAGGGAGTGGAGTTCGCCGACCTCTCGCTCGCCGTCATCGACGAGCAGCACCGCTTCGGCGTCCATCAGCGCGTGGTGCTGAAGGAGAAGGGCGCGCACCCCGACGTCCTGATCATGACGGCGACGCCTATTCCCCGGACGTTGGCCCTGACCTATTACGGGGACCTCGACGTCTCGACCCTCGACGAGATGCCGGCCGGGCGGCGGCCCGCGGCCACGACCGTCGTCCGGTCCCCGGCGGAGCGGCTCCAGGCCTATGAGCGCGTCCGTGAGGAGGTCGCAGCCGGCCGACAGGCCTTCGTGGTGTGCGCCGCCATCGACGAGGCCAACCGGCTGGAGGTCCGGGCTGCCGAAAAAGAGGCGCAACGTCTGGAGAGGGAAGTGTTTCCCGAACTGCGCCTCGAGCTCTTGCACGGCAAGATGCGGCCCGCCGAGAAGGAGGCGGTCATGGACCGCTTCCGGGCCGGGGCGGCGGACGTCTTGATCTCCACCACGGTCATCGAGGTGGGCGTCGACGTCCCCAACGCCGCCGTCATGCTCGTGGAGAACGCAGAGCGGTTCGGCCTGGCCCAGCTCCACCAGCTTCGGGGACGGATCGGCCGGGGCGGCCATGCCTCGTACTGCATCCTGTTCGACGAGAGCCACCCGGACAACACCGAAGCGCGGGCCCGCCTCGACGCGATCGCCCGAACGACGGACGGGTTCGAGCTGGCCGACGAGGACCTCCGCCAGCGGGGGGAGGGGACGCTGTTCGACGTCAGGCAGTCCGGCATGCCCGACCTGAAGCTGGCCCGCCTCGCCGAGGACGCCGACTTGGTGCGGCGGGCTCGAACCAGGGCCTTCGCCGCCATCGATGCCGACCCCGGGCTGGACCGCCATCCCGAATTGCTCGACCTCCTGCGCCAGTCGTTCTCCGGCGAGGCCATCGAGTGGCTGTTCCATTCATGACCCGGCGGTGAGGATCGTTGCAGGGGAGGCCAAGGGCACCCGACTGGCCCCCGTCCCCGCGGGCACCCGCCCCATGTCTGACCGGGCGCGCGAAGGGTTGTTCTCGAGCCTGGGCAGTACCGTGGAGTCGGCCCGGGTCCTCGACCTGTTCGCCGGGAGCGGCGCCATCGGCATCGAGGCGCTGTCGCGGGGCGCCCAGAGCGCGTCGTTCGTCGACTCGGCTCCGGGTGCCGTCAAGACGATCAACGAGAACCTCCGGCGGACCAAGTTGGTCCGCCGGGGGAAGGTGCGGCGCGCCGATGCCCTGCGCGCCGTCCGGGAGCGGCCGGGGCCCTTCGACCTGGTCGTGCTGGACCCCCCGTACCGGTTGGAGCAGTCCTACCTCGAGGCATTGCTCGCCGAAATAGCAGGTCAGGGGGCTGTGGACCCCGGGGGCCGGGTCGTGCTGAGCCGTTCCACGCGAACTTACATGCCTGTAATTCCCGTAAACTGGCAACTCGAACGACGGCTCTCCTACGGGGACAGCATCGTCTTCATATTCCGTATCCCGTGACCGCAGGAGGCACACGAGGATGGGGCGCACCGCCCTGTGTCCCGGGACCTTCGATCCCGTTACCAATGGCCATGTCGACATCATCCAGCGGGCCAGCCGCTGCTTCGATGCCGTGGTCGTGGCCGTCCTCGCCAACCCGAGCAAGGAACCGCTGTTCGGCGTGGAGGACCGGGTGGCCATGCTGAAGGAGGCCGTGTCCGACATCGCCGGAGTCGAGGTGGCCTCGTTCTCAGGCCTGCTGGTGGACTACGCGAAGGCCAGGGGGATCGGGGTAGTGGTGAAAGGACTCCGGGGGGAGGGGGACTTCGACATCGAGCTGAAGATGGCGCAGATGAACCAGCACCTGACCGGGGTGGAGACCTTCTTCCTCCCCACGAACCCTCAGTGGTCGTTCATCTCCTCTTCCCTGATCAAGGAAGTGGTCCGGTTCGGCGGGGACGTGTCGGGGTTGGTCCCCCCCTTCGTCCGGGACCGCCTCGAGGAGCGGCTCGCCTCGGGGAGGGAGTGAGGCTCGGCGTGGACATCGGCGCCCGGTTGCAGCAGATCGAAGAGCTGGTTCGCGCGGCCCAGCGCGTGCCGCTCTCCTCGAGCGTGCTGGTGAACCAGCAGGAGTTCCTGGAGATCCTGGAGGCCGCCCAGAACGAGCTGCCCGAGGAGATCAAGCAAGCCCGTTGGGTGGTGAAAGATCGCGAGGAGCTCCTGTCCAAGGCCCGCCGCGACGGCGAGGGGCTGGTCACCCAGGCCCAGGAGGAGGCCGTCCGGCTGGTCTCCCGGGAAGAGGTCGTGCGGTCGGCCCAAGCGGAAGCCGAGCGGGTCCTGGGGGAGGCTCGCGAGCAGGCCCGGCAGATGCGCCTGGAGGCAGAGGACTACGTGGACGCGAAGCTGGCTCAGTTCGAGATCGCCCTCGACCGGACGTTGGGAGAGCTGCAGAAGGCCATCGGCCAGGTCCGCCGGGGGCGGGACAAGCTGCGGGGCGGGACAGTGGCGGAAGAGGAGTTCGGGCCTGGGGAGCTCAAGGAGCAGACATGAGCGTGGTCATCGACGTGCGCGATCTTGTGACCCAGCCAGGGTCCTCGCGGGCGGTCCGGCTGGACGAGGCCATCCCCGGGATGGCCACCCAACTGGCCTCTGTACCGGACGATCGGCCGGTCGGCGCCGAGCTCCTGCTGGAGAGCGTCGTCGACGGAGTGCTGGTGACCGGGCCCGTGTCGGTAGTGATGACTCTTTCCTGCGCTCGCTGCCTGAAATCCTTCGAGCGTGGCTTCACCATCGATGTGCAAGAGCTGTTCGTACCCGAAGCCAACCCCGGGGACGATCAGTACCCGCTGGGCGAAGAGGGACACCTGGACCTTGAGCCGATGATCCGCGATGTGGTGGTGCTGGCCATGCCGTTCGCCCCGCTGTGCCGGCCGGAATGCCAGGGGCTCTGCGCGAGGTGCGGCGGCGACCGCAACCTCGGGGAGTGCGCGTGCGCCTCGGAGGTCGACGTTCGGTGGGCACCCCTGTTGGACCTGAAACTGGACGACAACTGAAGGATCCGGACGGAAGAAGAAAAGGAGCGATCACCAGCCATGCCGACCCCGAAGAGAAAGATGGCCAAGTCCAGGACCAGCTCGCGGCGGTCCCAGTGGAAGTCGACGCCGCCCACGTACGCCGAGTGCCCGCAGTGTCACCAGCCGAAGCTGCCGCACCGCGTCTGCGCGAACTGCGGCTACTACGGCGGCAAGCAGGTCCTCGAGGTGGAGTGAGGGGAGTGACCGATTCGCGTGCCTCGTAAGCAGACGCCGCTGGAGAGGGCCCTTGGCATCAAGTTCAAGCAGGGCGCGCTCCGCGAGGCCGCCCTGACGCACCGGTCCTTCGCATTCGAGCAGAGCATGCCGACCACGAACGAGCGGCTGGAGTTCTTGGGCGACGCTGTGCTCGGGCTCGTCGTCACCGACCTGGTGTACCGGGCCTTCCCCGAGCGGTCTGAGGGGGAGCTCGCGAAGTTGCGGGCAGCGATGGTCAACATGACCACGCTGGCCGAGGTGGCCCGTGAGCTGGGCCTGGGCGAAACGGTCCTGCTCGGCAAGGGCGAGGAGCAGTCCGGCGGGCGGGACAAGGCCAGCATCCTGGCCGACGCCCTGGAAGCGGTGCTGGGAGCGATCTACCTCGACCAGGGACTGAAACCGGCTGGCGCGCTGATCGAGCGACTGTTCTGGCCGCGCATCTCGGCCTATGTCCGGGGAGTAGGCGAACGAGACTACAAGACCATCCTCCAGGAGCTGGCCGCGCAGGACCTCGGGCGGATGCCCGAGTACCGCGTGGCCGAGCGCGGGCCCGACCACGAGAAGGAATTCACCGCCACCGTCTATGTGGCCGGCCGTGAGCTGGGTCGAGGGACCGGCCGGTCGAAGAAAGAGGCCGAGCAGCGGGCCGCTCGTGAGGCCTACGACCGTCTCTCCGAGGATTCGGCCGAGCTGGCCTCGGAGCACTAGGAGGGGCGGTGGAGCTACCGGAAGTCGAGGTGATGCGCCGGGACCTCGAGAAGGAGGTCGTCGGCAAGAAGGTCAGGGACGTCGAAGTGCGCCCCCACCGCAATGCCATGCGGGTGATCCGCCGCCACGCCCGCCGGAAGGAGTTCGCCGATCGCCTCTCCGGCAGGAAGTTCACGAAGATCGACCGCAAGGGAAAGTACCTGCTGCTCTATCTCGACGACGGGGATGTGCTGGTCGTTCACTTCGGGATGTCGGGCCAGCTGCTCCGCGGAACCAAGCGGCAGGCCCTGCCCCAGCACACGCACGTCGTCATCGAGTTTCAGCAAGGAGGGGATCTTCGATTCATCGATCCGCGGACCTTCGGCGAGATGTTCGTCACCGCCGCCGACCAGCTCGGCAAGATCAAGGAGCTGGACCACATCGCCATCGATCCCCTCGAAGACACGTTCACCTGGCAGGAGTTCTCCGGTGAGCTGGCCCGGCGGGCCACCAAGCTCAAGCCGCTGTTGATGGACCAGAAGTTCGTCTCTGGGGTGGGCAACATCTATTCGGACGAGGTGCTGTTCGCTGCGGGCCTTCGGTACGACCGGATGAGCGACTCGTTGTCCTCGCAGGAGGTCCGGCGCCTGTACCGCGCGATGCGGGAGGTGCTGCAGGACGCCGTGCGCTTCCGCGGAACGACGCTCGACGACGACGCATACGTCGACGTGTTCGGCAAGTCGGGAGACTTCGCGGCAGAGCTGAAGGTGTACGGGCGGAAGGGCATGGCCTGTCGTCGCTGCCGGACCCCGATCGACACGGTCAAGCTGTCCGGCCGTACCAGCTACTTCTGCCCGCAGTGCCAGAGCTGAGTCCGCCCGAAGGGTCCAGGATGACGGCGAAGCGGGTGCACGTCAATGTGTCCGGCCAGGTCCAGGGCGTGTTCTTTCGGGCCGAGACGGCACAGCGAGCCCGCGAGCTCGGGCTTGGCGGCTTCGTTCGTAACGCGCCGGATGGGAGAGTGGAAGCGGTCTTCGAGGGGGATCCTCGAGACGTCGACGCGATGGTCGCGTGGTGCCGCGCGGGACCGCCGCTGGCGCACGTCGACGGGGTCGAGGTGGCCGACGAGACACCTACCGGGGAGACAATCTTCCGGATCCGACACTGAATCACACGCTTGAAATTTCTTCCCCGCCTTCCGCGATAAGGTGCCGGCGCGTTGCTAGCATCGAACGGCAATGTTCCTCCGGTCGCTCACTATCCGTGGCTTCAAGTCGTTCGCCGACAAGACCAAACTCGAGTTCACTCCAGGCATCAGCGTGATCGTGGGGCCCAATGGGTCCGGCAAGTCGAACATCGCAGACGCCATCGCGTGGGTGCTCGGCGAACAGGGGCCTCGCGCGCTGCGCGGCGGCCAGATGACGGACGTGATCTTCGCCGGCACCCCTGCCCGGCCGCCGCTCGGGATGGCGGAGGTTCGAATGATCATCGACAACGCCGCCGGCCTGATCCCCGTCCCCGCCTCGGAGATCGAGATCAGCCGTCTGGTCTATCGGTCGGGGGAAAGCGAGTACCGACTGGGGGGACGGCCGTGCCGACTGCTCGACATCCAGGAACTGTTGTCGGACACGGGCGTGGGCCGGTCGCTGCACACGATCATCGGGCAGGGCCAGCTCGATGAGATCCTCATCGCCCGACCGGAAGAGCGGCGACAGTTCATCGAGGAAGCGGCCGGCATCGCGAAGTACCGGCGACGCAGGGAACGGGCCGAGCGAAAGCTCGCCGGGATGGAACAGGACCTCTTGCGGTTGCAGGATGTGGTGGGGGAGCTTCGCCGACAGCTCAAGCCGCTCAAGCAGCAAGCCGAACTCGCCGAGCGGCACGAGGCGTTGACGACGGAGGCCGGCGACCTGGCCCGCAAGCTCGCCGCAGCCCGGCTCCGCGAGCTGTACCGGGAACGCGACGCCCGGCGCCCCGGCTGGCAGGAGGCCGAATCCCAGCAGGCCGAGGCGCAGGCCCGCCTGGCCGCGTTCGACGCCCAGATCTCTCGGCTGGAGGCGAAGCGACAGCTCGCCGAAGACGAGCAACGCGACACGGAAACCGAACACGGCCGCGCCATCGAGGAAAAGTCTCGCTCGGAGGCACGGCTCCGCGCCGCCATCCGAGCCGAGGCCGATGTCCGCGAGCGCATGGCCGCCGCGGCCAACCGTTCGGGTCGGCTGTTCGCGCTTCAAGACGAGCTCGGTCGGACGGAGGCGGCGTTGTCGGAGGTGCTCGCTACGCTTCGGCGGCACGAGGCGAAGCTCGTGGATGCCGAGCGCGCCTTCAAGGTTGGAGAGGCTGCCAGGAGGGATGCCGAAGAGGAGCGCAGGCGGACCGGAGAACTCCGAGCGGCGAGGAGGGCGGAGTCCGAGGCGCTGCGTCGGACCCTGCTCGCACACGAGACCGAGCAGGCCCGGCTCCAGGCCACCCTGGCAGACCTGAAGATGCGTGTGGCTTCGACGGGCACGACGTCGGCAGAGCTCGAGAGCGAGGTCGAACGCCTCGACGCGGTGGAGACGCCTCTCGCCGCGGAGCAGGACTCGCTGAATCGCGCCCGCGCGCAGCTGTCACAGCAGCTGGCCGGCTTGGAGGCAGAGGAGAAGGGACTCCTGGCTCGCCAGGAGGTCGTGGAGGCCCGGAGGGCCGAGCTCGTCGAGTCGGCCGGGGCCTCCTTCCTCAGGAGGCGAGGCGGCAGAGCGATCGGGCTGCTGCGGCAGCTGCTCGTCGCGCCGCCTGAGTTGGGGGCCGCCGTGCGGGGGGCGCTCGGGCCCTTCTACGACGCGGTGGTCTACACGAGCCGGGACGATGCCGTGGCCGACGCAGCCGCCGAACCCGGCGGCGGGGTGACGCTGGCCATTGACGCCGGATCCGGAGAGACCGCCCCCTCGCTCGACGCCGAGCGAAGCCTCCTTCGCGCGGTCCGGTCGGATCCACGGGTACGGGGCCTGGCCGGCGCCCTGCTCGGCGAGGTCTACGTGGTCAAGAGCCTGGCCGAGGCCGAGGCCAAGAACCGGGCGTTCCCTCTCGCGCAGTTCGTCACGGAGGCCGGCGCCATGGTCGGTGCGTCGTTCGTCCGGACCGCCGTGGACCTCGACGGCCGTCTGGAAGAGATTCGCCGGCTGTCCGCCGCCGTCGACCGGGAGCTGGCCGCCCTCCACCGCGCACTCCGAGAAGGCCGAAACCGACTGGCCGAGCTGACCGCGAGGGCCGAGGACGTGGCGCGCCGTCTGGAGGAAGCTGACCGTGCCATCACCACCGCCGCGGACGAGATGGCCCGTCTCGACGCCGAGAGGGCCATGCTCTCGCGGGAGGCGGAGATCGTCTCGGAGCGGCTGGCGGCGGTGGAAGCCGCGGCGAGCGCGGCGAGACACCGGCTGGAAGCGGAGCTCGAGGACCTGGGCGAGCTCCCACCGCTTCCGCCGCCTCCGGAGGCTCCCGTGCCACTGCGTGTCGAGGTGGAGGCGCTGCGGCGGGAACGTTCCAGGCTGGAGACAGGTGTGGAGGCCGCCCGTCTGCAGGTTCGGGCGATGGCGGAGGAGGACCCCATCGCGCTGCGCCAGGCCTTGCAGACGGCCCAGGTGGAGCGCACGCAGGCGGAGCAAGAGATCGCCAGGGCCGAGGACGAGCTCGGCCGGGCCCAATCCGCGTACCGGGAGGCAACCGAACGAGCGCGGGAGGTTCAGGCCTCGCACACCGATGCGGTGCGGGGGTGGCGAGAGTCCGCCGCGTCGGCAGAAAGGCTGAGAGCGGAGCACGAAGGGGAGGACCGCGCACGCTACGACCTCGAACACCGGGTTGCCGAGGGCGAGCGCGTCATCAGGGAGGGCCACGGAGCGGACCCGGCCGACAGCGTCGCCGAGTTGAGCGACGACGACACCGTGGAGGAGCTGATCGGCCGATCGGAACTCGTGGCCCGGCGGTTGGGGCTGCTCGGGAAGGTGAACCTGTTGGCTGGCGGGGAGCTCGTGTCGGTACAGGAGCGGCACGACTTCCTGATCCGGGAGCTCGAGGACGTGAAGGGCGCGCGCCATGACATCGAGCGACTGATCGAGGACATCGACCGGAGGGTGGGCGAGGAGTTCGGGGTCGCGTTCGCCGACGTGGCCCGGGAGTTCTCCAGCCTGTTCGTGACGATGTTCCCCGGCGGCGAGGGCCGTCTCACGCTGACCGAACCCGACAACCTATTGGCGACCGGGATCGAGGTCGAGGCCCGGCCCAGCCGGGGACGCGTGAAGCGCCTGTCGCTGCTCTCCGGAGGCGAGCGGTCCCTGGCGGCGCTGGCATTCCTGTTCGCGATCTTTCGGGCCCGGCCCAGCCCCTTCTACTTGATGGACGAGGTGGAAGCCGCCCTCGACGACGTGAACCTCCACCGCTTCTTGGAAGTGGTGAGGGGTCTCGCCTGCGACTCCCAGATCCTCGTCGTCACCCACCAGAAACGAACCATGGAGGTGGCCGACGCGTTGTACGGAGTGTCGATGAGGCGGGAGGGTGCCTCCACGGTAATCTCTCAGCGGCTCGCCGAGGTGCCGGTCCACTAGCACCTCCGCAGTCCGCCCGCGGGGAGGAGGAATGCTCATCGAGATCGTCTTCGCCGTCGTCGTCCTGATCGTCATCTCCGTCGTGGCCGGTGCCGTCGTCCTCGCCCGCCGGGACCGGCGCCTTCCAGGAGGAGGCGCCGAGGACGGGCTGGGCCAGCGGGTCCGCTCGCTGTTCGGCGGAGGCCAAGCCACCGAGGAGACGTGGCAAGAGCTGGAAGAAGCGTTGGTTCGAGCCGACGTGGGCCCGAAGTCGGCGAAGGCGATCGTGGAGCGGGTTCGCCACGCTTACCGGCCCTCCCAGGATCCCTCCGAGGTGCTTGCCCGCGAGATCGCCGGCGCGTTCGACGGCGACCAGACGTGGTCCCCTCCAGCGGGCTCGCCCGGAATCGTCATGGTGGTCGGCGTGAACGGAACCGGCAAGACCACCACCATCGGCAAGCTCGCCTACCTGTTGCAGCAAGAGGGGCGATCCGTGAGCCTGGCGGCGAGCGACACGTTTCGGGCCGCCGCCGGGGAGCAGCTCGAGACGTGGGCTGCCCGGTCCGGAGCGCACATCGTGGCGCAGGAGCGAGGGGCCGACCCAGGCGCCGTTGCCTTCGACGCGGTCCAGTCGGCAAAGGCGCGGGGAACCGACGTGTTGATCGTCGACACCGCGGGCCGCCTCCACACGCGCCAGCCGCTGATGGAGGAGCTGTCCAAGGTGAAGCGCGTCCTGGAGAAGGCTGCCGGCGGCGTGGACGAGGTCCTCCTCGTACTCGACGCCACGACCGGGCAGAACGGCATCACTCAGGCCAGGGCGTTCACCGAGTCGGTGGGCGTGACCGGCGTGGTCCTGGCGAAGATGGACGGCACGGCCCGTGGCGGGATCGTCCTCGCCGTGAGGGACGAGCTCGGCGTCCCGGTCAAGCTCGTGGGGACCGGGGAAGGTTTGGGGGACCTCGTCCCGTTCGATCCGCAATCGTTCGCCCGCCGGCTGGTGGCGTAAGGCTCGCTGGAGGCGGCCGACCCGTGATACTCGTCGCCGGAGGCAGCGGGTTCATCGGATCGGCCGTGGTCAGGCGGCTGATTCGAGAGGGCCGGGAGGTGGCGGTGATGACCGCCTACCCCGCACGGTCCCGGGCGAGGATCGAGTCGATGGGGGCCAGAGTGATCCAGGGCGACGTGCGGGACGCCGGGTCCCTCGAACGGGCGGTGGCCGGAGCGGAGACGGTCGTCCAGGCGCTGACGTTCCCGACCTTCCCCGTGGAGAAGCCCCGCCGGGGCTTCACGTTTGAGGAGTTCGACCACCGGGGAACCGAAAGACTGGTCCGGGCCGCGGTCCGGGCCGGCGCGGGCAGGGTCGTGTTCGGGTCCGGCGCTGGCGCCGCACCGGACGCCCCGAAGGTCTGGTTCCGGGCGAAGTGGGCGGGGGAGGAGGCCGTCCGTGCCGCCGGTATCGACCACGCCATCATCCGTCCCTCGTGGGTGTACGGCCCTGAGGACCGGGCCCTCAACCGGTTCGTGGCCTTCCACCGGTGGTTGCCGTTCGTCCCCGTGGTGGGAGACGGCCGGCAGCGTCTCCAGCCCGTGTTCGTGGAGGACGTCGCCGACGCCTTCGCTCAGGCCGCGGGGGCGGAGGGGCCGAAGGGTACGTTCGAGATCGGCGGGCCGGACGTCCTCACCATGAACGAGGTCCTGGCCACGATGATGGAGGCGCGCGGCAAACGGAAGCCGCTCGTGCACTTCCCCGTGGCGCTTCCCAAGCTGGCCGGCTTCTTCCTCCAGTTCCTACCGAACGCGCCGCTGTCCCCCGACGCGGTCGAGTTCGTGACGGGCGACGCGCTCGCCGACACCGGACCGCTCCTCGCTGCCTTCCACCTCACCCTGACGCCGCTCCGTGACGGGCTGGCCACCTACCTGGGTTCCTAGGTGGGGTGTCCTGCGCCGAGACCCTGGCGTCCCACCAAGGATCAGATCGCCGCGGCCCGCGGCAAACGGGTCCCGGACATCATCGCCCCTGGCCTCGACGTGCTGTTCTGCGGGATCAACCCGGGGCTGTACTCGGGAGCGGTGGGCCACCACTTCGCCCGCCCCGGCAATCGCTTCTGGAAGGCGCTGGAGGGCTCGGGCTTCACGGATCGAGTCCTTCCCCCGTTCGAGGAGCGCGACCTCCTGGGCCGGGGGCTCGGCATCACGAACCTGGTGGAACGGGCAACGGCAGGAGCCGGCGAGCTGACGGCGTCAGAGTTGAGGGAGGGAGCCGGTCGCTTGGAGCGCAAGGTCCAAAGGTTCCGGCCGCGGTTCGTCGCATTCCTTGGCCTGTCCGCGTACCGGACCGGTCTCCAACGCGCCGCCGCGCTCCCCGGCCTGCGGGAAGAGACGCTGGGCGGTTCGCACGTGTGGTTGCTGCCCAACCCGAGCGGGCTGAACGCGCACTATCAGCTCCCCGACCTGGTGGGGGCGTTTAGGGAGCTCCGGGAGGCCGCGACTGACCGCTGACCGGCGAGCCGACCTCGGCTTGCCCATCCCCGCGCGGTCCCTGCGCCGGGCGGGGGACGTCGATGGCCGGCGCCGGCGGCCGGGTGGCCTTCTCGCCACACGGGATCCGAACCCGGAACGTGGCGCCCATCCCCGGCTCGGATTCGAGCTGGATCGTACCCCCCAAGACCTCGACCAGCCGCTTGGTGATGTAGAGCCCGAGCCCCGCGCCCTCCTGCTCCCGGCTCAGCACCTCTCCTACCTGGTGGAACCGGTCGAAGATCCGGCGCTGATCCTCGCGGGCGATGCCGGGGCCTCGGTCCGTCACGGACATCTCCACGGACTCGCCGGTCACCCTGCCCTTCAGGAGCACGGGAGCCTCTGGCGGGGAGAACTTCAGAGCGTTGTCGACCAGGTTGCGAAGGATCTGTTCGACCCGCTGCGGATCGATCACGGCGGTGGCGTCCACCGGCTCGGTCCTGGTCTCCACGCGGGACTTGCCATCGGGCCCGAAGGCCTCGACGGTCTCCTTCAAGAAGCGGTCGAGCTCGACCTCCTCCATCGCCAGCCGGAGCGTTCCGGCTTCGATTCGCGACACGAACAGCAGATCCTCCACGAGACGGGCCAATCGAGCGCTCTGCCGGTCGATGATCTCCATGAAGCTGCCCACCTGCTCGGGCGTCAGCCGGTCTCTGCTCCGGAGCAGCGTCTTGATGAAGCCCCGGATGGAGGTGATCGGCGTGCGCAGCTCGTGGCTGGTGATGGCCACGAAGTCGGACTTCATCTGATCGAGCTCCTGGAGCCGCTGGACCGTCTCGGCCTGCTGGGAGAGCAGGCGATTGCTGTGGGCTACCAACGCGATCTGGTCGGCCAGCCGCACCAGGATGTCCAGGGAGGCCTGATCGAAGGCGTCGGCGGCGCGGCTCTCCACGTCCAGCACGCCGACGAGGTCGTCGCCGATCCGCATCGGCGCGGCCATCTCTGAACGCATCTCGGGATCGGCCGCGATGTAGTCGGGGAAGGCGCTCACGTCGGGGACGATCAGCGCCCTGGCCGTTGCGGCCACCGTCCCCGTGACGCCCCGGCCGATGGGCACGACGTCGCCGTAGAACGGCATCCCGTACATCCCCTTCACCACGAGGTGGTCCCCCTCCCGCAGCAGGATCGAGAACGACTCGAACTGGAGATCGCGTCCGATGGCCTCGGCCATCAGCCGAATGGACTGGTCGAGGTCTTCGGCGGCCACGCCCGTGAGGATCGCGGTGTTGAACGCTGCCAGCTCGCGACGGGCGGTCATCTCTCGCCGAGCGACCTCTTCGGCCCGCCTCGCCTCCTCCGCTGCCCGGGCCGCCTCCTTGGCAAGTGACCTCGACATGAACCCGGCCACCAGCGCGATGATGAGGTCGATGCCCACCCGGAACGCCACGTTCGCCCACAGGAACGGGTACCGGGCAGCGAAGCGGTCAGCGAGGTACTGCTCCCGGGCGATCTCGTTGGCGAGCGTGAGGGCCACGCTCGCCAGCGCGCCCTTCAGCTGGTACCGAAGCGCTCCCTCCAGCGGGAGGATGTAGACGATCACCCACGTGGAGCCCTTGGGGTCGTAGCTGTAGATCCAGGCGAAGGAGAAGATGATGACGGCGTCGAAGAGGAAGGCCGCCAACCCGAGCTTCCGCAGCGCCCCCGGCGTCCCAGCCCGGCGCCAGATCCCGTACATCACCAGGTTTCCCGCCCCGAGCATCCCGATCAAGGCGTAGGAGAGGGCCAGCACGGTATCCGACGCGTGCGGCGGAGGGCCGGCGTTGGTCTCGAGGATGAGGTAGAAGCCCAGGAAGACGGAGAAGGTCCGGACGAGGATCAGCCCAAGCTCCAGGCGCCTGGCCTGCTCGATCTCTCTGGCGGGATCGGTCGGGGTCGCCCTCAACGCCGCCTCCCGTACAATGGCCTGTCGCGGCTAGCATACGGCTGCCCGCTTCGCCAAACCTCATGTTCGACGCGCTCACCGACCGCCTGAACGCGGTCTTCCGCAAGCTCCGGTCGCGGGGCAAGCTCCATCCGAAGCAGGTGGACGCGGCCCTCGCCGACATCCGCACGGCATTGCTCGAGGCCGATGCTGCCCTGGACATTGTCGACGATTTCCTGGGGCGGGTTCGGAAGCGGGCGCTGTCGGACGAGGTCATGCGCAGCCTCACGCCCGCCCAGCAGGTCATCAAGGTGGTCCGCGACGAGCTGACGGCCACGCTGGGAGGCGAGCACTCGCCGTTCAAGCTGCCCGGTGCGAACCCGGTGGTCATCATGATGGCCGGCGTCCAGGGGTCGGGGAAGACCACGCACTGCGCGAAGCTGGCGCTTCACTTGAAGGAGAAGGGACGGCAGCCCCTCCTGGTCGCGGCGGACCTGCAACGTCCGGCAGCGATCGAGCAGCTGTTCACGCTCGGCGCGGAGATCGGCGTCCCCGTCGTCTCCGAGGGCAACCGGCCGGAGAAGGTGGCCAAGGCCGCGCTCAAACAGGCCGTTCGAGAGGGACGGGGCGTGGTGATCGTGGACACGGCCGGCCGCCTGCACGTGGACCCGGACATGATGCGGGAGGCTCGCCGGGTGAAGGAGGCGGTTCGGCCTCATCACGTGCTTATGGCGTGCGACGCGATGACCGGCCAGGACGCCGTGGTCCAAGCGCGTGCCTTCATGCAAGAGATCGACGTGACCGGGTTCGTCCTCACCAAGCTGGACGGCGACTCGCGCGGCGGGGCGGCGCTTTCCATCACGCACGTCACCGGACGCCCCATCTTCTTCGCCGGCACGGGCGAGAAGCTGTCGGACCTGGAACCCTTCTATCCCGACCGCATGGCTTCGCGGATCCTCGGAATGGGCGACGTCATGACGCTCATCGACAAGGCCGAGAAGGAGATGGATCAGCAGCAGGCTCAGGAAGCCGCCGAGAAGATGGCCCGCGCGGAGTTCACGCTCGAGGACTTCCTCGAACAGATGCGGCAGGTCAGGAAGCTGGGGCCCATCCAGGACCTTCTGGCGATGCTGCCGGGCGTGCCGGGGGCGAAGCAACAGCTCAAGGACGTCCAGGTCGATGAAGGGGAGATGGCCCGGACCGAGGCGATCATCTGCTCGATGACCAGGGATGAGCGGCGCAACCCCAGTATCATCGGCGGCAGCCGACGCCTTCGGATCGCCCGCGGGTCGGGCACGACGACGGCCGACGTGAACGGCCTGATCAAGCAGTTCACGCAGGCCCGGAAGATGATGAAGACGATGATGGGGATGGCCGGGTTCGGCGGGCGGGGCCTCAAGGGGCCCAAGGCCTTGAAGCTGCCGAAGCTCCCCCCAGGCATCGGGTCACCGGGCACGTAAGTCGCCGAAGTAGCGGGACACCCCCGCCGGCCGAGAAAGGAAGAACGAGGATGGTCAAGATCAGGTTGATGCGGAGGGGCGCGGCCAAGCGCCCTTCCTACCGTGTCGTGGTAGCGGATTCCCGCAGCCCCCGCGACGGGCGGTTCATCGAGAACATCGGGCGGTATCAGCCGATGGCCGACCCGTCGGTCATCGAGATCGACGAAGGCCGCGCGTTGTACTGGCTCTCGCATGGCGCCCGGCCCACCGAGCAGGTGGCGGTCCTGCTGAAGCGGCAGGGCATCTGGGAGAAGTTCGAGTCCGCGAAAGGCCCGAAGCCCGCCCGGAAGAAGGCGAACGCGGAGCCCTGACGATGTCCGTCAAGGAAGTCCTCGAGTACATCGCGCGGAACCTCGTGGACGACCCCGATGCGGTTTCGGTCACCGAAACGGGAGGCGAGGGGTCGGTCGTCCTGAGGCTCTCGGTGGCGGCCGAGGACATGGGGAAGGTCATCGGAAGGCAAGGGCGGACCGTCCGTGCCATCAGGGACGTCATGCGGGCGGCCGGCACGAAGGCGGGCATCACCACCGTGGTCGAGATCGTGGGGTGAGCGACCGTCCCCGCTACATCGCAGTGGGGCGGATCACGCGGGCCCACGGCCTGCGAGGAGAGGTCGCCGTCCTGCCGCTGACGCAGTTCGGATCGAGGTTCGAGCGCGGGTCGCGGCTGCTGGCCGGTGAGGGCGAAGACCGGCCCATGGTTGTATCGTCCTCTCGGCCCCACCGCGATCGGATGCTCGTCTTCTTCGAGGGGATCAAGGACCGCGACGCGGCCGAAGCCTTGCAGGGCACCTATCTGTTCGTCCCGGCCTCCGCGGTCCCCCCGCTGCCCGAGGGCGAGTTCTGGCCCCATGAGTTGATCGGGTGCGTGGTGATCACCGACGGAGGCAAGACACTCGGCCGGCTCCGCGAGGTGATCCACACGCAGGCGAACGACGTGTGGTCGGTCCAGGGCGATGATGGGGCAGAGGTCCTGGTGCCGGCACTGAAGGACGTCGTGGGAGACGTGGACGTGGAGGCTGGGCGCATCGTGGTCCGGGCGGTCCCCGGGCTGACCATTCCGTGACCGAGGGCGACGCGGCCGAGACCGGTTCGACCCATTCGCCGGCGGGGCGCATCCGCGTCGACATCCTCACGCTGTTTCCCGGGTTCTTCGAAGGGCCCCTAAGGGAGAGCCTCCTCGGCCGAGCCATCGACGGCGGGCTCGTCGATGTGCGGGTCCACGACATCCGCGAACACACCGACGACAGGCATCGCCAGGTCGACGACTACGCCTTCGGGGGAGGGCCCGGGATGGTCTTGAAGCCCGGTCCAATCTTCGAGACGGTGGAATCCCTGGGAGGCGGGCCGAAGCGGATCTTCCTTCTCTCGCCGTCAGGCCGGCGGCTCGACCGCGAGCTCGTGCGGGAGCTGGGTCGCGAACGCTGGCTGGTCCTGATCTGCGGCCGGTACGAGGGAGTCGACGAGCGCGTGGCCACCGGCCTGCCGGCCGAAGAGGTCTCCATCGGCGATTTCGTCCTGGCCGGCGGTGAGGTGGCTGCGCTGGCGCTGCTGGAGGCGGTGACGCGGCTCGTACCGGGCGTGGTCGGGAACGAGGAATCCCTATCGGCGGAGTCGTTCGAGGACGGGATCCTCGACTCTCCCCATTACACCCGTCCCCGGGAGTTCCGCGGGATGGCGGTCCCGGAGGAGCTGCTGTCGGGCGATCACGCCTTGATCGAACGCTGGCGTCGCGGGGCGGCCGTAGAGAAGACGCGGCGGAACCGGCCGGATCTCCTGGACGACGAAGACCAAGAACCCGGGCTCCCCAGCTGAGCGGGCTTAGGGCAGAGGGCTACCGGTCCGATGCTATGATGGGTCACCGCCGCATCCACCTAGCTGCGTAAGAAGCCGCGTAATGAACAAGATCGACCTCGTTGAAAAGCCGCGCCTGCGCGAAGACGTCCCCGATTTCCGGCCGGGCGATACCGTGCGAGTGCACGCGCGCGTCGCGGAAGCTGGGCGCGAGCGGATCCAGGTCTTCCAGGGCCTGGTCATCCGGCGTCGGGGAGGCGGCCTTCGGGAGACCTTCACCGTTCGAAAGGTGTCCTTCGGGGTGGGGGTGGAGCGGACATTCCCGTTGCACGCTCCAACCATTGCCAAGATTGAGCTGGTGGCTCGGGGCAAAGTCCGGCGTGCGAAGCTCTACTACCTGAGAGAACGCCGCGGAAAGAAGGCCCGCATCAAAGAACGGCGGGAGGGGGCGCCGGCCGAAGAGGGCTTCGACCAGCCTGACGAGGGAGCCGGGCCGGAGCAGGAATAACGATGGCATCCGGAAGGTACCCAGATCCCGAGGAAGAGGACCGGGCGACGAGGCCATCCGACGGTCCCACCGGTGCCGGGCCCGTGACTTTCGGTCCGGAAGACATATGGACGAGCGAAGATTCACCGGCCTCCACCCAGACTACCGACCCCACCGCCACCCGAAGCGCCGAGGAATGGCGCACGGGGAAGAGAGCCCAGGCCGACGAGAAGCGCGGGCGTGGCTTCGCGTTCCTGCGGGAGCTGCCGTTCCTGCTCCTCGTGGCGTTCCTCCTGGCGCTTCTCATCAAGACCTTCGTCGTCCAGGCGTTCTACATCCCGTCCGAGTCGATGGAGCCCACCCTGAACGTGAGCGACCGCGTCCTGGTGAACAAGGTCGTGTATCACCTGCATCCGCCCCGCCGAGGCGACGTCATCGTGTTCGCCGATCCCAACCCCGCAGTCCAGCCCCACCGGAACCCGCTGTCGGCCTTCTGGCACTGGCTCACCGAGGGGCTGGGGGTCTCCACCAGCCCCGAGAAGGACTTCATCAAGCGGGTGATCGGCCTCCCCGGAGATCTCGTGGAGTGCAAGAGCGGAACCGTGTTGATCAACGGCACACCGCTCAAGGAGCCCTACATCCAGGTGAAGGACGAGCGCCCGTGCGGACCCTACAGGGTTCCGGTCAAGAAGCTCTTCGTGATGGGAGACAATCGGTTGAACTCCCGCGACTCGCGCTACGGTTTGGGCTTCATTCCATACGACAAGGTCATCGGCCGGGCGTTCGTGATCATCTGGCCCCCCTCACGCGTGGGGTGGCTGCGGGGGTCATAGCGTCGGCGTCCGCGACGGCGGTCGCATGCGACCAAGGTAGGATCGGCTCGCAGATGGAGGAGATCACCTCGCGAAAGCGCGAGGGCCGGGTGCGACGAACGCCCCCTCGGCCGCAGGACCAGCCCTGGCCCATCGACCACTACGAGCAGCAGCTCCACGCCGAAGGGTTCCGGCTCGTGGCCGGCGTGGACGAGGCGGGCCGGGGGGCCCTGGCCGGTCCCCTCGTTGCCGCCGCGGTGATCCTGCCGGAGCCGTTCGACTGCGACGGTTTGGCCGATTCGAAGCTCCTGTCACCAGCGCAACGAGAGGATTGGTTCGCCCGCATTCGAGCCGTCGCCGTGTCGGTCTCCGTGCGCCGAGCGCTCCCTCGCCGGATCGACCATCGCGGCCTCCACGTGTCGAATCTGGCGCTCCTGCGCGCTGCGATCCGGTCCCTGGACACCAGGCCCGATTTCGTGCTGAGCGATGGGTTCGCGCTCCGCGGCGTCCGCGTTCCGCAGCTGTCGATCAAGAAGGGCGACGTCGTGACCGCCTCGGTGGCGGCGGCCTCCGTGATCGCCAAGGTCACTCGCGACCGGATCATGGACCGGTACCATCGGCGCTTCCCCCAGTACGGCTTCGATCACCATCGCGGCTACGGCACGGCTTCGCACCGGGCTGCCATCGCCCGATTCGGCCCGTGCCCCATCCACCGGATGTCGTTCAAGGGGATGACCCTGTACGCCGAGGATCGAGCGACCTACGTTCGACTCTACGGGCGGAACGGCATGGACCCGGAGCGAGAGCGCGAGGAGGAGCCGTGAGCGAAGAAGACATCGAACGCTTCGAGGACGACCTCGAGCTCAGGCTGTGGCAGGAGTACCGCGACGTCCTCCCCATGTTCACCTACGCGGTCGAGACCGAACGCCGGTTCTATCTCGCCAACCACGTCCACCTCACCAAGCACGAAGGGCCCGGTGGTCCCTGGTTCGAGGTCGAGCTCACCGACGCCTGGGTGTGGGACATGTACCGGCCGGCCCGGTTCGTCAGCAGAGTGCAGGTCGTGTCGATCCACGATGTGAACATCGAGGATCTCGCCCACAGGGAAGCCGGGCCGGGTGACCCTTTGGGGACGGGGGTCGAGCCGGGGCTCGGCGAAGAATCCGGCCCCGATTCACCCTAGGTCGAGGCGTCGGCCGTACCCGTGTCGGTGGCGGCCTGCACACTCGCGGGGTGCGAACGAGGACGGCTCGCGGCGAGCTGGGTGGGGCCGGGGAGCGGGCCGCGGTGGCCCATTACACCCGCCAGGGATACGGTCTGCTCGCCCGAAACTGGACGTGCTCCCTCGGCGAGCTCGACCTCGTCCTCGAACGGGGCGACCTGCTCGTGTTCTGCGAGGTCAAGGCGCGATCGGGCGACGCGTTCGGAGGGCCTCACGACGCCGTGACCTGGAAGAAGCAGCGCAAGCTGAGGGCCCTGGCAGAGGCGTTCTTGGCCGCCTCCCAGGCGAACCCGGACCTTGTCCGCTTCGACGTCGCCAGCGTGACGCTGGGGCCGGGAGGGAGCCCAAGCGTCTTCGTGTTCGAGTCGGCATTCTGAAACGAGTCGGGACCTGCTGGTATCACGTCGCCGGCGCGTCCACGCAGGTCGGGGGCGGTGACCCCATGGCGTGTCGGTGCCTGCCCGTACGGTTTCGCAGGTGTACGGCCGGGTCTTCGCAGTGGCCGTGGTGGGCATCCAGGGCCGCCTCATCACGGTGGAGGCGCACGTGGGGCGCGGGTTGCCGGCGCTCACCCTGGCCGGGCTTCCCGGCGCCGCCATCCAGGATGCTCGTGAGCGGGTCCGTCCGGCCGTGGAGAGCTCCGGCCTGACCTGGCCGCTCCGCCGAGTGGTCGTCAACCTGTCTCCCGCCGGGATCCGCAAGGAAGGGCCGGGGTTCGATCTTCCGATCGCCCTCGGTGTCCTGGCCGCATCGGCGCAGGTCCCGGCGACGCTGCTCGGGTCCTATGCGTTCTCCGGCGAGCTCTCGCTCAAGGGCGAACTGGTAGCGACGGCGGGGATCTTGCCCGTGGCCATGGCCGCAGCGGCCGGGCGGCTCAAGGGAGTCGTCGTCCCGGAGGCCAACGCCTCGGAGGCCGGGCTCGTCGAGGGGCTCGACGTGGTGGCCGCTCCGTCACTGACCGCCGTTGCCGGCTTCCTGCGCGGTTCGTGGTCGCCGTCCGCCGGGCGCTCGCCGCCTCGATCTGAGCCACAGCCCTCCCGCGAGGTGGACCTGGCGGAGGTTCGGGGTCAGGGGATGGCTCGACGCGCTCTGGAGATCGCCGCGGCCGGCGGCCACAACCTGTTGATGGTCGGGCCTCCCGGTGCCGGCAAGACGATGCTCGCCCGCAGACTTCCCACCATCCTGCCGGCGATGACTCGACAGGAGGCGTTGGAGGTGACCCGGCTCCACTCGGTGGCCGGGCTCCTGTCGGGAGGGCTCGTCGAGGTCCGCCCGTTTCGATCCCCGCATCACTCCATCTCGGGCCCAGGCCTCCTGGGCGGCGGTTCGGGGTTCCTGCGACCGGGAGAGGCCTCGCTCGCCCACCACGGTGTCCTCTTCCTCGATGAGATGAGCGAATTCCGCCGGGACGCCCTGGAAGGACTGCGCCAACCGCTGGAGGACGGTCGCGTGATCGTGGCCCGGGCCTTGGGCGCCGTGGAGTTCCCCGCCCGCTTCGCTCTGGTTGCAGCGTCGAACCCCTGCCCCTGCGGATTCGAGGGAGACCCTCGGCGGATGTGCCGGTGCCTCCCCAATCGCGTCCTCGCCTACCGACAACGACTGTCGGGACCGCTCCTCGATCGGATCGACCTCCATCTCGGAATCCCGCGGCTGTCTCGAGCCGAGCTGCTCGGAACCGAAACCGGCGAGCCCTCCACCGCGGTGCGATCCCGGGTCGAAGAGGCCCGGGCGAGGCAACGGTCGAATCTGTCCGGGACGCCATGGACCTGCAATGCGCAGATGCCTGGAGCACTGGCCCGCCGGCACGCGCGACTGACCGAGGCGGCGGAAGCGGTCCTTTCCCTGGCGGTGGACAGCCTCGTGCTGTCGGGCCGCGGGTTCGACCGCGCCCTCAAGGTGGCCAGGACGATCGCGGACCTGGCCGGGGAGGAGCGCATCCAGGTCGAGCACATGAGGGAGGCCCTGAGCTATCGAGCGGTTCCCTCAGCCGAGGAGCTGACCCACGTGGGATGAGTGGCTCGGTGGAGACTTCGGATAACGTCCAGCGGCTGCGACGGCCCTCCGATCTGCGCAAGGAAGGCACTCCCCACCGGGCCCGCGCACGCATGTCGGACGAACCCCCGTTGTCGTGGCCTGAGCGCTTCGTCGACTCGGAGGGCGATCGGTCGGCTTTGATCGTCCTGCTCCACCTGGCATCGCTGACTCCGCGCCGGCTGCTGGAGCTGGCCCAGGAACGCCGAGCGGCGGCCGCGTGTCTGGACGCGGTTGCCCATGGCGCGGCGGCCAGCCATTTGGACCAGACGCTGGCGGGAGCGATCCGACCGGACGAAGTGAAGTCCCTGTTGCAGAAGCTCGGGGCGCGATTGGTCGCGGTGGGAGACCCCGAATACCCGCCGGAGCTGCTTGACTTGTTCGATCCGCCGGCCGGTCTCTTCGTCCGGGGCCGGCCGCTGGGCGCGTTGATGCCCAGGGTGGCCATGGTCGGAGCCCGGAACTGTTCACCGTCGGGACGCGAGGTGGCGACCGCGCTGGCCCGAGCCCTCGCTCAATCGGGGGTCTGCGTGGTCAGCGGGGGCGCTCGCGGGATCGACGCGGCCGCCCACCGGGGAGCCCTTCGGGCCGAGGGAAGAACGATCTCCGTCATGGGATGCGGGATCGACATCCTGTACCCGGGTCAGAACCGAGCGCTCCTGCAGGAGATCGCCGCCTCGGGCGCCGTCGTCAGCGAATACCCGCCCGGCACCCCGGCCGAGCCCTTCCGGTTCCCGGCGCGAAACCGGATCGTGGCCGCGCTGTCCCGCGCGGTCGTGGTCGTGGAAGGCGCGACGGGAAGCGGCTCGATGATCACCGCCGATCACGCGCTCGATGTGGGACGAGACGTCTTCGCTGTGCCCGGTGCCGTCACCAGTCCGCTGGCCGCGGTCCCGCTCGCGCTCATCCGCGATGGCGCCACCCTCCTTCGCGGCCCGCGGGACCTGCTGGGGGACCTGGGGCTCGCCGTTGCGGTCCCGGAAGGGCTCGGGGGAGGAGAGTCGGAGGGACTCCCAGACGGCGGTCCATGGTCGCTCTCGGCGGGCGAACGAGACGTGTGGAAGGCACTGACCGCCGCCATGGCGCCCGATTCCCTGGCCGGGAAGGCGGGGATGCCCTTGCCGGAGGTGATGTCTGCCCTGGTGGGGCTGGAGCTTCGGGGCAAGGTGCGGCAGATCGGGGGCAGGTACGAGCGGCGACTCGAGGACAGCCCTTGAACTGCCGAAACGTTGTGCTACAAGTCGGGCGGGCTTTCGACCGATGGGAGGACCGCGACGGATTCGACCGGAGAGGGGTTGGCGCCCGGAGACCTCGGGGCGATCGACGCGTTCGTGGACCACCTGCTCCTGGAGCGACGGCTCTCCACGCACACGGCTCAGGCCTACCGGACCGATCTCGTGTCGCTCGGGGTGTTCCTCAGGCGCGCCGGCCGAAGCCTGTTCGAGGCCGACTACCGGGTCCTCCGGCGCTGGCTGGCCCACCTCGGCACGCGCGGGTACGCGCGGACCAGCGTGGCCCGGAAGGCAGCGGCGATCGGCACGTTCTACGTCTGGGCCTCCCGGCGGGGGATGGTCGAGGCGAATCCCGCAGCGCTGCTCTCCCGCCCGGCGAGGGCCTCACGCCTCCCCGGGGTACTGAAGGTCGCAGAGGCGGAACGACTGGCCACGGCCCCGACCCCGGCTGACGCCGTGGGCCTGCGCGACCGGGCAATGCTCGAACTGCTGTACGGGTCGGGGCTGCGGGTAGCCGAGGCGTGCGGAATGAACCTCGACGATCTGGACCTCGAAGGCCAGCGGGTCCGGGTGATGGGCAAAGGCGGGAAAGAGCGGGTCGTCCCGATGGGGGACTTCGCTGCCCAGGCACTCGCGCAGTACCTTGAGAGCGGGAGGGCGGCGTTCCTGCCCTGCGCCGATGCGCGCTCGGGCGGGGAGGATGCCCTGTTCTTGAACCGGAGGAAGAAGCGTATGACGCCGAGGGACGCCAGGGCCATGGTGGAGCGCTACGTGCGCGTCACGTTGTCCGGTCGGAGCGTGAGCCCCCACACCCTGCGCCACTCCTTCGCCACCCACCTGCTGGAGGCGGGGGCCGACATTCGCGCCGTCCAAGAACTGCTCGGGCATGCCAGCCTGGCCACGACCCAGCGATACACTCACGTGTCGAGGACCAGGTTGTTCGACGCTTACCGACAGAGCCATCCGAGGGCCTGATGCCATCCACCCGATCCGCAGCGAGAGCCAAGGCCGCCGCTCAGGCGGTCAAGGCCAAGGTCCCCGTCACGCTGGAGGGGATCTGGGTGAGCTACAAGGAGGACGGCTCACCGGAAGCTCGTGAGAAGCTCATCGTCCACTACGCCCCGCTCGTGAAGTACGTGGCCAGCCGTGTGGCGACGGGACTGCCCGCCAACGTCGAGCAAGCGGATCTCGTGTCGTACGGCATCTTCGGGCTGATCGACGCGCTCGCGAAGTTCGACCCGTCACGAGAGATCAAGTTCGAGACGTATGCCATCCCCCGGATCCGCGGCGCCATCATCGACGAGCTGAGATCGCTCGACTGGGTGCCACGGTCCGTGCGGTTCAAGGCGAGAGAGGTGGAGAAGGCGCACTCAGAGCTCGAGGCGCGGCTGAAGCGGGCGCCGGCCGACGCCGAGGTCGCCGAGCACCTCGGGGTGAGCCTCCAGGAGCTCCACGACATCGTGACGCAGATCTCCTTCGTCACGGTGACGGCGCTCGAGGAGGTCGTGTCGGCCGGTCCGGACCGGGGCGAATCGATGTCGCTCCTGGACACGCTGGCCGACCTGGCGAGCACCGATCCGGCCGCGGGGCTGGAGGGGAACGAAACCCGGCTCATGCTCTCCTCGGCCATCAACTCGCTGTCTGAACGAGAGAAGATCGTCATCACGCTGTATTACTTCGAGGGGCTCACGCTGGCCGAGATCGGCGACGTCCTGGGCGTTACGGAATCGCGGGTCTGCCAGATCCACACCAAGGCCGTGGGCCTTCTCCGGAACAACCTCAGGGATCAAGACTCCAACTAGCCGCCCCACCACCAAGTGTTCTTGCGGAGTGTGATCGATCTCATAGTCGCGGCCGGCGTCTTTCGCTAGGCTGCTCCTGCTGACCTCCGGGCGTCGAGGTGGTGTCGGTGACGCCCAATCGAATCAAGGCGGCCGCTGCGGCCGTGGTGCTGTCCCTCTGTCTCACGGTGCCTGCCGGCACCGCGAAGGCGGACCCCGCTTACGGTACCTACGCCTGGCCGGTCGTCGGTCCGGTGCTGCGTGGGTTCGAGCCGCCACCCGACCCGTTCGGTCCCGGACATCGCGGCATCGACATCGGAGCCCCGTTCGGAAGCACGATCGTCGCGGCCCAGAACGGAACGGTGGCCTTCGCCGGATGGGTGGGAGGCAGCCTGTTCATCTCGATCGACCACGACGACGGTGTTCGCACCACCTATTCGTGGATCTCGGCCGCCGACGTCCGCAAGGGCGACGTCGTCACGCGGGGGGAGGTGATCGGCCAGACCGGGCAGGGACATCCCGGCTCGATCACCCCGCACCTTCACTTCGGGGCGCGTGTCGGTACGACCTACCTCGATCCGATGCTGCTCCTCGAACCAGGGAACGTGGCGGGTTTCATCCACCTGGCGCCCCTCGGTCCCCCCTACGACGTCCACTCATAGAATGGGCGGGCTTGCATGTCCTCACGCCGCCCCGGGATCCTCGGCCCGACCGCCCCTGTCCCTCCAGTTGGGTGTCTCGTGTGGGCGCGGTCGCCGCGGTCCTCGCGATCGTGGGCGCGTTCGGATCAGCCGGCCGGGCCGAGTCCACGCAGGGCTGGCCCTCGCTCCAGGGCGGCCCCCAGCACCTCGGTGACGCCCCGGGCGCCGCTCGGCCCCCGCTGAAGCAGGTCTGGCGAAGCGGGCTGCCCGGCGACGCCAGGCTCTCTTCGGTCGCCATCGTCCCGGGGCTCGCCGCGGCCACCGGCAAAGCCCGTGTGGTTGGCCTCGACCCCGTGACCGGCCGGGTGCTCTGGACGGTGGCGAGGGCCGATGGACCGCTCGGCACACCTGCCATGGATCCCGACATCGGAAGCCACGGAGTGATCGTGTTCACCGAAGGTGACGTCGCCGCCAAGAGCGCCGTCGCGGCCCTCGACCCATCGACGCAGAAGCGGCTGTGGACCACAGCCCTCAGCGACGTGGTCATCGGCTCGCCCACGATCGATGCCGGAACCGTCTTCCTGGGTGCCCGGGACCGTTCCGTGTACGCCATCGATGCCCTCTCGGGCAAGGTGCGATGGAAGAGGATCACCTCCGCCAGCGTGAACACCACCCCTGCTGTGGCCGGGGGACGGGTCTTCGTCACGAGTCAGGACGAACAGACTGGAAGGGCTCGACTCGCGGCGCTCGACGTCTCCACCGGCGCGTCGCGTTGGAGCTATTCGCCCTCGCGGTTGGCTTTGTGGATCTCGTCGGCGACGGTGGGAGGCAACCGCGTGTATGTGGGGTTCAACGACCAAGCCGTACGCGCCTTTGACACCTCCACCGGCCGGCTGGTGTGGACCGAGACCGTTCTGGCTTCGTTCAGTCCCTTCTCCACGCTGGCCTTCGCCAGTGGAAGCGTGTACGCGCTGGACAACACCGGTGGTGTTTATCGGTTCGATGCTCGGACGGGACATCGCTTCTGGGACTACAAATTTCCAGCGAACGTGACCGACGGGTCGCCGCTGGTCGCAGGGAGGGTCGTCTACGTCGGGATGGACGACGGGACCGTGGCGGCCATCGACGTCGTCTCCGGGCACCTGGTGTGGCGAGCCCTCCTCGGCCTGGGGCCGATGGGCGCGTTCACGCCGGCCGGGGATCTCCTGCTCGTGCCGGCGATCGGGCCGCGGGGAGGGATCGTAGCGTTCGCCCACGATCCTGCGGGGCAACTGATCGATGAGACCTCACCGACGGAGCTCGACCTGGTCGCGGCGCTGGCGAACTTCAGCGGCGCGTTCCTGGTGATGACGGTGTTGATCCTGGGGCTGTTCCGGCTGCTGGCGCGCCGAGCAGGCGGGGGCCGGCCGATGAGCGCGCCGGCCGGTCTGCGAGAGGAAGAGGACGGAGAGACATGATCGCCAGGGTTGTCCCATGACGAAGAAGAAGCGCCGCAAACGGCCAGGGCCGCTTCGGCCCGGGGCTTCGGAGCCCACGGCTCGCGCCGGGCCCCCGGCCGGGGCAGCGCCGACCGCGGCGCGGCGGGGTATGGCGCCCCGCGCCCGCGGCTCTCGGAGTCCCGCGCCGAGCCGCCGGCCGCGCACGGCTGAGGAGCGGAAGGCGGCCGCCGCGGAGTGGGTGCACCCGCCCGTGGCAGTGACCGTGGCCCGGGGCCTCCGTACGGTGGGGGAGTCCCCGGTCCTCCTGATCTCTTCGTTCCTGGCCGCCCTGGCGCTCTGGCTGGTCTTCACGGCGTACGGCGCGCATCTGGCCCGGTTCCCGGGCATCATGTCGATGCTCGAGGCGCTGCCGCCGGTCCATTCGCTCTTCCTCGACATCTCGGCCCTCGTGGGCGGGTCCACGAGCTCGGGCATCGTTGCCCTGGCCTTCCTGGCAGGTCTGCTGGCCATTCGCGCTGCCCTCCTGGGCTTTTGGGTGAGTCTCATCCGGAGCCGGCTCGCGGAGGCGCCGGAGCAGGAAGGGGATCGAGCGGCGGGATGGACTGGGTCCGTGTCGGGAGCGCTCAGAGGGTCGGGCCGCATCTTCGTCGCCATGGTGGGAATGGAAGCTGGATTCTTCGCCCTCTCCATGGCCACGGCGTTCGTCGCGGTCGCCTTCGCCCTCGGCCAGTTCGCCGTGATCGCAGCCCTGGTCGGAGGCGTCTACTTCTTCTTGTACACGCCGGTGATCATCGCGGTGGAAGGCGTCGGAGTGCGGGACGGCGCCCGGCTCTCGTTCCGGGCCGCCCGGTTCCCGGGTCCGCGACACATGGTGGCGACCTTCTCCTATCTGGTCGTCGCGCTGTTCATCTCCGTGTTCATCCCCCCGAGTCGGGTGGCGGCCGCCACCCCCGACCTTGTGACCTGGCTGTTCGTCCTGTTCATGAGCTTCGTGCACATCTCCGCCCTGGCCACCTTCACCTACCGGTGGTTGCTCATCCGGGACCGAGTCCTGGAGGCGGCCCGCGAGGGACCGGCCAGGCGGCCGGCGAGGGCCTCCTCGTGGCTGCGGTGAGCTGCCCCCGGGGCCGGCGCTGGTAGACTCCTCGACCAGCCGGGTGATACGTCCCGGCAATCCACACGTTCGGGGACTCGGCATCCGGGGTCCCGCGCCCAAAAGGCTCGGGCCGGAGCGAGGCGGAGCCGGACGGAGGCGACAACCGGAAGGAGGAACATCAACCATGCCCGTCGCGACCCGGCGGGAGCTCCTCGAGGCCGGCGTGCACTTCGGCCATCAGACCAGAAGGTGGAACCCGAAGATGCGCCGGTTCATCTTCGGAGAACGCTCCGGCATCTACATCATCGATCTCGAGAAGACGCTCGACGCGCTGAACCGAACCTACGAGTTCCTGCAGGGCATCGGCCGGAAGGGCGGCACGGTCCTCCTGGTGGGAACCAAGAAGCAGGCCCAGGAGACCGTCCAGGAGCAGGCCTCCCGTGTCGGCATGCCGTATGTGAACACGCGGTGGCTGGGCGGCATGCTCACGAACTTCCAGACGATCCACGGGCGCTTGAAGCGCCTGAAGGAGCTCCGGGAGATGGAGCGGTCCGGGGCGTTCGACTTCCTGCCGAAGAAGGAGGTCCTCAAGCTTCGCCACGAGAAGCAGAAGCTCGAGCGCAACCTGGCGGGGATCCAGGACATGGAGCGTGTCCCCAACGCCGTGTACGTGATCGACACCAAGCGTGAGCACATCGCGGTCAAGGAGGCCCGCAAGCTGGGCATCCCCGTGGTCGCCATCGTGGACACGAACTGCGACCCCGATGAGGTCGACTTCGTGATCCCGGGCAACGACGACGCCATCAGGTCCTGCGCACTGGTGACGAAGGTGGTGGCCGACGCCATCCAGGAGGGCCAATACCTCGCCTATCAAGGGATGCAGGCCCGGACCTTCGAGCCCGAGTTCGAGCCGGAGCCCGCGTCCGCGTCGGCCTCGCCCGCCGCCCTGGCGGCCGAACAGGAAGCTCGCCGGCCGCTCCAGCTCTCCGAGGAGGAGATGGCGTTCTTCGGAGCGACCCTCGAGGAGTCCGCATCCGAAGGACAGGACCGGGAAGACGCCGACACGTCAGTCTCGCGGGCGGCGCCTGCCGAGCCCGCCGATCTGGAGGGCTCGACTCATCCCAGCCTGACCAGGACGGCCGATCCCGAGCCCGCCCCGGCCGGGGAGGATTCCGTCTTGGAGCCGGCCTCGGAGGAGGCCGGAGATCGAAGGGAGGGCCGATGACCGACCCGGTGACGGTCCCGGCCGAAGTCGTCCGACTCCTGCGCGAGGAGACCGGGGCCGGGATGATGGATTGCAAGCGAGCGCTGGTCGAATCGGGCGGCGACGTCGAACGGGCCAGGGAGATCCTGCGGACCAAGGGCCTGGCCTCCGTACGGAAGCGTGTGGGCCGGCAGGCGTTGGAGGGAGTCATCGACGCATACATCCACGGCGAGGGCCGCGTCGGCGTGCTCGTCGAGGTGAACTGCGAGACGGATTTCGTTGCTCGCACCGACGAGTTCCGCCGCCTGGCCCGCGAGGTGGCCATGCAGATCGCGGCGCGTGATCCCAGGTGGATCTCCCGCGACGAGGTCCCAGCCGACGTCATCGCGGGCGAGCAGAAGATCTACGAAGAGCAAGCCAGAAGCACCGGGAAGCCGGACAACGTCATCGAGCGCATCGTCGAGGGCAAGCTCGAAGCGTTCTTCGAAGAGACCGTGCTCCTCGATCAGGCCTACATCCGGGAGGACTCGAAGTCTGTCGGCGACCTCGTCATCGAGGTGGCGGCCAAAGTCGGCGAGAACGTGGTCGTCCGCCGCTTCGCGAGGTTCCGGCTCGGCGAGGAGGCCTGACGCGGCCGTGAGCGAGGGGGAGCCGATCTTCATCGAAGGGCCAGCCCCCGTGTATCACCGGATCCTGCTCAAGCTCTCCGGGGACGCCTTCGCTCCCCCCACGCACGAGTTCGGCATCTCCGAGCAGGCCACGATGCTCCTGGCGACCCAACTCCGGGACATCTGCGCCATGGGCGTCGAGGTGGCGATCGTGGTGGGAGGAGGCAACATCTGGCGGGGGAGACAGGCTCCCGGGATGGACCGGGCCCACGCCGACTACATGGGCATGCTGGCCACCGTCATGAACGCCCTGGCCCTGCAAGACGCGCTGGAGAAAGTCGGCGTCCCCACCCGGGTCCAGACGGCCATCCAGATGGCCCAGATCGCCGAGCCCTACATCCCCCTGCGAGCCATCCGGCACCTCGAGAAGGGACGGGTGGTGATCTTCGGGGCCGGCATGGGCGTTCCGTTCTTCTCCACCGATACGACCGCGGCCCAGCGGGCATTGGAGATCCGGGCCGAGGCGATCCTCAAGGGCACCAAGGTCGACGGGGTCTACGACTCTGACCCGAACCTCAATCCCGACGCCGTCAAGTTCGAGACGCTCGAGTACCTCGAGGTGCTCCAGCGGGGGCTGGCGGTCATGGACGCCACCGCGGTCTCCCTGTGCATGGAGAACCGGCTCCCCATCCTCGTCTTCGACTTCCGGAAGGAGGGCAACATCAAGCGGGCCCTCCTCGGCGAGCCGATCGGGACGCTGGTCCACGGAGCGGCGTAGGGTAGGCTCTGCGCCAATATCAGGCCTGCTCATGGAGAGGACGGCGGCGCCGATGACCGTCGAGGGCACGCTTCGCGAAGCCGAACAGAAGATGCGCAGCGCGGTGTCGGTCAGCCAGGATGAGCTCGCCTCGATCCGTACCGGCCGGGCCAACCCCAAGCTCCTCGACCGGCTCGTCGTCGACTACTACGGGACGCAGGTATCGCTCAGAGATCTGGCGTCGTTCTCCGTTCCCGAGCCCCGCCTACTGGTGGTGCAGCCCCACGACCGGGGCGCCATGGCCGCAATGGAGAAGGCCATCCAGTCTTCGGACCTGGGGCTGACCCCGTCCAACGACGGGAACGTCATTCGCCTCTCGTTCCCCCCACTCACCGAGGAGCGCCGCAAGGCGCTCATCAAGCTCGCCCACGACCGGGCGGAGGAAGGCCGGGTGTCGGTTCGAAACGTACGGCGCCATGCCAAGGAAACCCTGGAACGGCTGGAACGAGATCACGCGATCTCCAAGGACGACCTCCACCGGTCGGAGAAGGAGCTCCAGCGGCTCACCGATCAATTCATCGGCGAGGTCGACGAGCTGCTCGGCCACAAGGAGAAGGAGCTCAGGGAGGTCTGATGGGGCCGGAGGGACAGGACCGCGGGGACGGCTTCGACGACCTCTTCGAGGAGCTCGACGATTTCTTCGCCTCTGGCCCCGAGGGCGAGCGCAAGCGGAGACGGGAGCGCGCCACGGAGGAAGGAACGCGCTCGGAAGAGAGCGAGGGTCCGGCCGCGACAGCCCCCGGGACCGAAGACCTCCTACCGTCGGGATGGAAGCCGGACATCGAGGGGCTCGACATGGCGGCCCCCCAGGACCAGGAACCGGCCCCGCCACCCCCGCAGAAGCGCCGCGGCAGGCGAGGAAGGGCACCCGAGCCTCCACCCCCGGCGGAAGAGCCCACCGGCGAGATGACCAGTGAGGACTGGACCCGGCTGCGAGACGTGCTCGGCGAGGAGCCCCCGGAGGGCGAACACGCTGACGCCGTAATCTCCGAGCGGCCCGAGGCCGGTGGCGACGAAGGCGCGTTCGGTGAGGAGGACCTCCACCCCGAGGACATCCCGGAGTGGCTGGAACCCGGGGCCGGCCACGAGTTGACCCTGGAGGACCTGAAGAAGGCCCCTCCCGAATACCGCGACCTGCCTCGGGCCGAGGCGGAGGCCGAGGAGGAACCCCGGGGGAGGCGGGCCCGAGCGCGACGGCGGAAGATGGCCGACGCCACCTCGGCCGCCGACATCGCTGGGGCCGCGCCGGAGGCAGCCGCAGAGTCTGCTCCAGAGCCCGTGGAAGACGAACCGAGGGAGCCGACCATCGACGAGATCGAAGCCGTCGCCGATCACCTCGCCGAGGATTTCCGGGAGGCCCCGGAACCCAGGGCCGTAGAGGAGGAGCTCCTCGCCGACCTCGAAGAGCCCACCGGCCCTCGCACGGTGAGGGTGGGAGCGGCCGAGCCGATGACGGGCCCCACGTGGGAGGAACCGACCTCTCACCCATTGACGGCGGAGCAGGTTGCCCCCCCCTCGGTGGCCAGGAACATGTCGGCGGCCCTGGTGACGGCGGCCGTGCTGGCCATCGTGGCGCTCATCGCGCTGTGGATCGCTAAAGCTGCGTTCGTGGTGATCGCCGGGGGCGTCGTCCTGCTCGGGCAGGCAGAGTTCTACGCCACCGTGAGCCGCAAGGGTCATCAGCCGGCCACCGCGCTGGGGCTGGCCGTGGGAGGCCTGAGCATCGCCGGGGCCTACCTCCGCGGCGAGTCGGCGATGGCGTTCTTCGTCGCGTTGGGCCTGTTCCTGTCGTTCCTGTGGTACATGGCCGCTCCACTCAAGTCGCGGGAGAACCTCATCGGCAACGTCGGCGCCACGATGCTGGGGGTTCTGTACGGACCCTTCCTGGCGGGATTCGTGTTCATGCTGCTGGCCCAGAGGAACGCGGGCAGAGCTCTGATGCTGATGGTCATCGCTCTGGTCTTCCTGTACGACATCGCCGCGTACGCTTTCGGGTCGTTCTGGGGGAGCCGCCCCCTGGCACCGACCATCAGCCCGCGGAAGTCCTGGGAGGGTGTGTATGGCGGCACGGCCGTGACGTTCGCGGTCGCGGCCGCCTTCGTGCCGGCCACCCTCACCTATTTCTCCCTGACCCAGGCCATCGGGCTGGCTATCGTGGTCGTGGTGTTCGCGCCGCTCGGTGATCTGATCGAATCGCTGATCAAGCGCGACCTCGGAGTGAAGGACATGGGTTCGGTCCTGCCCGGGCACGGCGGGGTCATGGACAGGATCGACTCCGTGCTCTTCGTGGCCCCGGCGGTCTTTTACTACCTTCGGCTGATCTTCTAGCTTTTCTGCGGACCAAAGGTGACAGGGGGGGGTACCCTCTACAGACATGCGATCGCTTGCCATCCTGGGATCGACGGGTTCCATCGGCACGCAGGCCCTCGACGTGGTCCGGCGCAATCCAGACCGGTTCAGGGTGCTCGGGCTCGGTGCCGGCAGCAGCCACGAGCTGCTGGTGGGGCAGGTTCGCGAGTTCATGCCGCCGGTCGTAGCCATCGCGGACGAGGAAGCGGCCTCCCGGCTCACCGCCACGCTGGGAGGGATTCGCGGGGTCGAGATCCTGTCCGGACCGGGGGCCATGGAGACCCTGGCCAGGGACTCCGACGCCGACATGGTGCTGAACGCCGTGGTCGGAGCGGTCGGGCTCGCCCCGTCCCTGGCGGCGCTTCAGTCGGGCAAGATGCTGGCCCTCGCCAACAAGGAATCGCTGGTGGTGGGGGGCGAGCTGATCATGGACCTGGTCAAGGGCGAACCGGACCGGCTGGTCCCGGTCGACTCCGAGCACTCCGCGCTGGCCCAGTGCCTGCGAGGAGAGCGAAGGGACGATCTCCACCGTGTGGTCATCACCGCTTCCGGCGGGCCCTTCCGAGGATGGACCCGGGCCGAGCTGGCCAAGGCATCGGTCAAGGAGGCGTTGGCCCATCCCACGTGGAACATGGGACCGAAGATCACCATCGACTCCGCCACGCTCATGAACAAGGGGCTGGAGGTGATCGAGGCGCACTACCTGTTCGGGCTCGACTACAACCTGATCGACGTCGTGGTGCACCCCGAGTCCATCATCCACGGGATCGCCGAGTACGCCGACGGCAGCATGATCGCCCAGATGGCGGCGGCCGACATGCGCCTCCCCATCCAGCTCGCGCTGGCGTCCCCCGACCGCCTGCCGACCGGCATCCGGGGACTGAACCTCGCGTCCCTCAGCATGCTCTCGTTCGAGGAGCTCGACCGGGAGGCCTTCCCGGCGGTCGACCTGGCGTACCGGGCCGGGCGACTGGGAGCGACGTATCCGGCCGCGCTCAACGCATCCAACGAGGTGGCGGTGATGGCGTTCCTCGAAGGGAAGATCCGGCTCGTGCAGATCCCCGAGGTCGTGGCCGCGGTCCTCGACGACCACACGCCGGCCAAGGTCGTCTCGGAGGTCGCCCTGGGCCGGGCCGATCGGTGGGCGCGGTCACGCGCCGCCGAGATCATCGAGTCCCTGTAGTTTCCTTTCCGTGAGCTTCCTGGCCACCATCCCCGCGTGGGCGGGCAGCGTGTTCTTCTTCCTCGCCATCATCGCGGTCATCCTCATCCACGAGTCTGGCCACTTCTTCACGGCGAAGGCTTTCCGCATCAAGGTAGAGGAGTTCTTCGTCGGGTTCGGCCCGCGACTGTGGTCGTTCCGCCGTGGGGAGACCGAATACGGGGTGAAGGCGCTGCCGTTCGGTGGTTACGTGCGGATCGCGGGCATGAACCCGTTTCAGGAGCCATCGAAGGGAGACCTCCCGAGGACGTTCGGGGCCAAGCCCATCTGGCAACGGGCCTCGGTCATCGTGGCCGGCCCGATCACGCACTTCGTGATCGCCTTCCTGCTCCTGGTGGTCTTCAACATGGCCATCGGGGCACCTCTGTTCCGCCCGGCCGTCGGAGGGGTAGATGCCACGCTCAACGGGGACCCCTCTCCGGCCGCCGTGGCCGGGATCCAAGCCGGCGACCGGTTCCTCGCGCTCGACGGGAGACCGATCCGCGCCAACAACGATCCAGTGGCAGTTGCGGAACAGGTTGCCACCTACACGCGCTCACATGTGGGGCAGCCCATCAACATCACGCTCGAACGCGACGGTCGGACGATCACGGTCACCGCCACGCCGGTCCTCGCCCAGGTCGGCAACAGGCGATTCGGACGCCTGGGGATCGCCCTCGACACGGCTATCGTGGAGCGAGATCGGGCGGATCCGTTGACCGCAGTCGGCCGCGGATCGGTCCAGACGGGCCGAACGATCAAGGATGTCGTTGCGGCCCTGGGGAAGGTGTTCGGGCCCAGCGCGATCAAGCGGGTAGGGGAACTCCTGGTCGGGTCGGGTCAGCGCCGGGCCACGGACCCGATCAGCATCATCGGCGCTTCCCAACAAGCCGGCCAGGCCATCCAGGAGGGAGCGTGGGATTACCTGTTCTGGTTGCTGGTCGTGTTCAACGTCTTCATCGGGATCCTCAACCTGGTGCCGCTGCCGCCACTCGACGGAGGTCATCTGGCCGTACTGGCCTACGAGAAGATCCGCCGGCGGAAGCCCGATCTGCGCAAGCTCGTCCCGATCACGGCGCTGGTGGCGGGGTTCATCGTCCTTTTTGCCCTTGCAGTGTCCTATCTCGACATCGTCAAGCCGATCCCCAGTCCCTTCCGGTGAAACGAACAGGGCCGGCCGCCCCTCAGCACGGAACCGGCCTTGCCATAGCTTCTCAACAGGCCCGTCGGTTTGGCCCAAAGCCTTGCGGTCTACGATTGGCGTGGCGCGTTCTGGTGGTGGGCGGCTTCGGAGCAACGATGGACGAATTGGCACCATGACCGGCAAGAGCATCCTGGTCGTCGAGGACGAAGAGGCCATCGCGGAGGCCGTCCGGGCTCGCCTGGCCAGCGAGGGCTACCGCGTGAACGTGGTGCACGACGGCCCCCAGGCGCTGCGCGCGGCCGCCCAGGAGCGTCCCGACCTCGTGGTCCTCGACCTCATGCTGCCCGGCATGGACGGGCTCGAGGTGTGCCGGGAGATCCAGAGGACCGACTGGGTCCCCGTGCTCATGCTCACCGCGCGCACGGAGGAGACCGACAAGGTGGCCGGCTTCGCCGTGGGCGCCGACGACTACTTGACCAAGCCGTTCAGCCTTCGCGAGCTGGCCGCCCGGGTGAAGGCGATCCTTCGGAGGATGGAGCGCATCCGCCAGACCAGCCCCACCGAGCCCGTGAACCGATTCGACCTCATGGTGGACCCCGCTCGCCGCCGCGTGGTGAAAGGACCCGACGAGGTCCCCCTCACCCCCCTCGAGTTCGAGATCCTCCTGACGCTGGCTCGCAGCCCCGGCGTGGTCTTCAGCCGCGACCAGCTCATGGACCGGGTGTGGGGATACCGGGACTACGCGGGGGGCCGGGTGGTCGACTCCCACGTCGCCCGGATCCGCCGCAAGCTCGGGGACGAAGCCGGTGAGCCGCGGTACATCCGAACCGTGCATGGCGTCGGCTACGCGTTCCGAGAGGACGGACGCTGATGGCCATGCGGCCGCTGGACCGGCTGCCCTCCATCCGAGCCAAGCTCGGTTCGGTCATCGTGTTCGCGGTCGCGGTCACCATCCTCATCCTGTACGTCGCGATGGGCTTCGCGCTGCGTCGTTCCGAGCGAGACCGGGAGTTCCGGGAACTGCTCGGGGAGGCGAAGGGGGTCGCGGCGCTGTCGTTCACGGCGGCGGGGACCCCGTCCCGCTCGCTGGCCAGGGCTATCGGGCAGGTGCCCAACGCAGTCGTGGTGGTGGACGCGAACGGTCAGCCCTTGGCCGGGGAGTTCAAGGTCCCGGCAACCGTTCAGCAAGCCCTCGAGGGGAACATCGACACCGGCACGGTGGGGACGCAGGAGTACGTGGGCGTGCCGGTGGTCCGGCAGCACGCCGTCGTCGGAGCCGTGTACCTCTCCCACCGAGTGGAGGGAGGAGGACCGCTCGGCGCCGTGGCCGGCACGGCTCACTTCTTCCAGAGGGTGTGGTGGCAGTTCCTCCTGGGCGGGGCGATCGCGGCCTTCATCGCGCTCTTCCTGGCCCGCATCCTGGCCCGGGGCATGACCGCGCCGCTGCGCGACATGGCCGGGGCGGCCCGAAGGATGGCTCGGGGCGAGTACGGCAGCACCGTGGCCGTCCGGTCCCGGGACGAGGTGGGCCAATTGGCCGCGGCTTTCAACCGGATGGCCGGAGAGCTGGAAGGGCTGGAACGGCTTCGCCGCGACCTCGTGGCCAACGTGTCGCACGAGCTGAAGACTCCCATCAGCGCCCTGCGCGCCCACCTCGAAAATCTCCTGGACGGTGTCGAGGAACCCAACCCGGCCCTGCTCGCCGTCATGCTCAACCAGGCCGACCGCCTGACCCGCCTGGTGGACCAGCTCCTCGACCTGTCCCGCATGGAGTCCGGAGACGTGCCCCTCCAGATCGAGGCCGTGCCGCTCGCGCCGCTGGTCGAACAGGTGGTCAACGAGGTGGCGGTGTCGAGGCCGGATGGGGGCACGTCGCTCGAGATCCACAACGACGTGCCGATTGACCTGCCCCCACTCGAGGCCGACCGGGAACGGCTCCACCAGGTCCTGTTCAACATCCTGGACAACGCGTTCCGGTTCACACCGGCAGGCGGGTCGATCCGGATCCGCGCCGTCCGCGAGGACGGGTCGTGCGAAGTATCGGTGGAAGACACCGGGCCGGGGATCCCCAACGAGCACCTGCCGCTCGTCTTCGAGCGGTTCTACCGGGTGGACCCGTCGCGCTCCCGTGACGACGGGGGGACGGGGATCGGACTGGCCATCGCCAGGTCGGTGGTGGAGGCGCACGGCGGCCGGATCTGGGCGGAGAGCGGCTCGGGGAGAGGCGCGACCTTCCGGTTCGTGGTGCCGATGAACGCTCCGGTCCCCCGCCGCAGCGATGATCGGCCGCCGGAGTTCGATGGCGCGGCGCCCGACGCGGTCCCTGAGGTCCTGGCGGGACGGGCGAAGGAGGAAGCGTGAAGTCTTCGACCGTGACGATCGAGGTCCGTCCAGGGCGCCGCCATGCCTTCGTCGACCTGACCGATGAGCTGCGACGGGCCATCAAGGACTCCGGGATCACCGCGGGGTGCGTGGTGGCCTTCTGCGCCCACACCACGTGCGCCCTCATCATCAACGAGTGGGAGGACGGAGCGCTGGAAGACTTCCGGCGCAGGGTGGAGTGCATCGTGCCCGGCGACGCGTATTACGCGCACGACGACCTGGAACGTCGGACCCAGAACCTGCAGGAAGGACACGAGCGTGCCAACGGTCAGGCTCACGTCACGCAGATGCTGCTCGGGGCGACCTCGCACGCCGTCCCGGTGGCGGCCGGCGAACCCATGTTCGGCCAATGGCAGCGCTTGCTGCTGGTCGAGCTCGACGAGCCGAAGGACCGCCTGGTCGTCTTCCACGTGTTCGGTGACTGACATACTGGAACCGTGATGGTCGCCGAACGCCGGAAGTCGCGGAAGATCAAAGTCGGTTGGGTCGAGGTTGGCGGGGAGGCGCCGATCCGCGTGCAGTCGATGACCACCACCAAGACCGCCGACGTCAACGCCACCCTCCAGCAGATGGCCGCCCTCGTCGCGACCGGGTGCGAGATCGTGCGTGTGGCCGTCCCGCACTGGGAAGACGCTCAGGCGCTCAAGTCGATCGCGGAACATGCCACGATCCCGGTGGTCGCCGACATCCACTTCCAGTGGAAGTACGCCATGGCGGCGCTGGAGGGCGGCATCCACGGCCTGCGCATCAACCCCGGCAACATCAAGCATCAGGACAAGGTGCGGCTGATCGCCCGCGAGGCGAAGTCCCGGGGCGTGCCGATCCGGATCGGGGTGAACGCCGGCTCGCTGGAGAGGGACCTGCTCGAGAAGTACGGGCGGCCCACGGCCGAGGCGCTGGTCGAGTCGGCGCTGAACGAGGCCCGGATCCTGGAGGAGGAGGACTTCTTCGACATCAAGATCTCCGTGAAGCACTCCAGCCCACGCGTGATGATCGAGGCCTATCGGATGCTGGCCGAGAAATGCGACTACCCGCTGCATCTGGGGGTGACCGAGGCCGGCCCTCTGCCGGCGGGTGGGGTGAAGTCGGCCGTTGGGATCGGGACCCTGTTGGCCGAGGGGATCGGCGACACCATCCGTGTCTCGCTGACGGACGACCCCGTGGAGGAAGTGAAGGTCGGCAACTGGATCCTCCAGTCCCTCGGCCTGAGGAAGCGCGGGCTCGACCTGGTGGCGTGCCCCTCGTGCGGCCGCGCCGAGGTCGATGTCCTCGGCTTGACCAAGCAGGTCAACGAGGCGCTGGAGCGAGAGGGCCTGAAGGCGCCGATCCGCGTGGCCGTCATGGGTTGTGTGGTCAACGGCCCGGGGGAGGCCCGGGAGGCAGACCTCGGGATCGCCGCCGGCAAGGGCTACGGACAGCTCATCGTGAAGGGCGAAGTGCGCGAGCACCGAATCCCGGAGGAGAAGATCGTGGAGGTCTTGCTCGAGGAAGCTCGCAAGCTGGCCTCGGAGAAGGAACTCGAAGCCGCGTCGGCTGCTGAGTAAGGGAGGGGACCGATGGCCGGATGGCGCGAACCGGACGAGCACGGGCGGCTGATGCCACCCGCAGCCGCGCCGGAGCTCGAGATGCTGAACGCATTGACATCCTGCGCAAGATGATCGACGGCCAGACCGGCGAATAGAAACTGCCGGGCATGGATCAGGTGGTCCTGGAGACCGAGCGGCTCTGGCTCAGGGAGATGGCGCAGGAAGACCTCGATGCGTTCTCCGAGATCCTGGGCGACCCGGAGACCATGCGCTTCTATCCGCATCCGTACAGCCGCGAGGAGACCTCGGAGGCGATCGAGCGGGCCCTGCGCTCCTACCGCGAGGACGGTTTCGGGAAGTGGGCCCTCGTCCTCAAGGACACCGGAGAGTTCGCCGGCTACTGCGGCCTCACCCTGCAGGACGTGGATGGGGAGAAGCTGGTGGAGGTCGGCTACGTGGTGAAGAGGGCCCACTGGCGGCGGGGGCTGGCCACCGAGGCCGCCCTGGCGTGCCGCGACCACGCCTTCGATGTGGTCGGCGTCGACCGCGTGATCGCCCTCGTGCGGGTGGAGAACGAACCGTCGGCCGGCGTGGCCCGCAAGCTTGGCATGACGGTGTGGAAGCACATCCCGCGCGCCGGCTTCGACCATTTCGTCTTCTCCATCAGCCGGCCCTCCCAAGACTAAGCATCACCGGCCGGTATCCTGCATAACCATGCGGATGTCGAAGCTGTTCGCCCGCACGTTGAGGGAGGCCCCCGCCGAGGCCGGCGTGGCCTCGCACCAGCTCCTGATCCGAGCCGCGTTCATCCGCAAGCTCATGGCCGGCGTGTACACGTGGCTCCCGCTGGGGTGGCGGACCCTTCGGAAGGTGGAGCGGATCATCCGCGAGGAGATGGACGGGGCGGGCGGCCAGGAGGTCCGCATGCCGATCGTCCTTCCCGCGGAGCCCTGGAAGGTCACCGGGCGATGGCAGACCTACGGCGACCTGATGTTCAAGCTGAGGGACCGCCACGATCGCGAGCTGGGCCTGGGCCCGACCCAAGAGGAAGTGGTGACGCCGCTGGTGGCCGGCGAGTTCAGCTCCTACCGGGACCTGCCCGTCAACCTCTATCAGATCGAATGGAAGTACCGCGACGAGTTCCGCCCTCGATCCGGTCTGCTCCGCGCTCGGGAGTTCCTCATGAAGGACGCCTATTCCTTCGACCGGGACGACCGGAGCATGGCGGCGAGCTACGAGGTGATGGTCGACGCCTATCAGAGGATCTTCGACCGCTGCGGCCTCGACTACCGTGTGGTGGAGGCCGACCCGGGGGAGATCGGCGGGGACGTCAACCACGAGTTCATCGCCGTGGCGGCCGTCGGGGAGGACGAGTTCGTGTCCTGCGAGAACGGGGACTACTCCGCAGACCTCGAGGCGGCGACGGCACGCCCGCCCCCGCCCGCTCCTCCCGGAGATCGCGAGCCGATGACCCGGCTCGACACGCCCGGGCGTTCGAGCATCCAGGCCGTCTCCGACCTGCTCGGGCGACCACCTGCAGACATGCTGAAGTGCATCCTGTACGACGCCGGCGGACGGGCGGTGGCCGTGCTGATCCCCGGCGACCGCGAGGTCAACGACGACAAGGTGGCCCGCGTCATGTGGCCGGCCCCGGTACGCCTCTTCGAGGACGCCGACTTCAAGGCCCGTGGATTGGTGAAGGGCTTCGTAGGGCCCCAGGGCCTGTCCGACGACGTCACCATCATCGCCGACTGGTCCGTGCGGGCCGGGCACGACTGGGTGACCGGGGCGAACGCCGCCGACCGTCACGTGACGGGCGCCAACCTCGACCGGGACTTCCGGGTGGATCGCTGGGAGGACGTGGCGCAGGTCCGGGATGGCGATCCCTGCCCGCGCTGTGGCGGAACCCTCCGGTTGGCTCGCGGGATGGTGGTCGGCCACACCTATCAGCTGGGGGCTCGGTACTCCAAACCGCTCAAGGCCACGTTCGTCGACGAGGACGGGACCGAGCAGCCCTATCAGATGGGCTGCTATGGGATCGGGCTCACCCGGATCGTGGCCGGCGCCGCTGAGCAGTTCAACGACGACGGCGGTCTGAAATGGCCGAAGGCGCTGGCGCCGTACGACGCGGTGGTCATCCCAACGAACATGGACCTCCCCGCGGTGGTCCAGACCTCTGAACGGCTGTACCAGGAGCTGTCGGCCCTCGGCCTCGACGTCGTCCTGGACGACCGGGAGGAATCGGCGGGCGTGAAGTTTGCCGACGCCGACCTCATCGGCTTCCCGATCCAGGTCGTGATCGGCAAGCGCGGCATCGAATCGGGCAAGGTCGACCTCAAGGTGCGCGCCACAGGCGAACGCGAGCAGGCTCCCCTGGAGGGCGCGGTCCATGCCGCGCAGGAACTGCTCGCCGGCGCGCCCTGACCGGCTGGTTTGCTGTTCCCTCCGTCCGTCCCTACGCTCGCGCCCATGGCCGCGCGAACGCCGACCGAGCTTCGGCAGTTCGTCTTGCTGCGTCCCGACGTCGAGGCCGTCCTCCAGCGGTGTGGGTTGGACACCTACGACCTCCTGCTGATCGACCTCGACGGGAACTGGACGCGGTGGGTGTTCACCACCGAGGAAGGGGCCGTGGCCGTCGCCGGGGACCTCGAGGTGCGCCTCCATCGGGGCTGGGACGACCGCATGACCAAGCGGATGAGCAAGCGGGACCACTGGAACGAACCGGGCGGCCAGCGCCGGGCTCTGTAATGCGGCCTCGCTCCCTTCTCGCGCGCGCTCGCGCGGGTAGTGTCTCAGTTTGGAAACAACTAGGCGAGGCACTGTCCCATGCCCACGCCCAATAGGCCCCACCACAGACCCCAACCGCACGCAGCAAGGAAGGCACTTCCCAACCCGACGGCCAGTAGCATGTGCACCCAACGATATGGCGGACCGAGAGCCCATCGGAGCGTGAGGATGAAGCCGACCAGCAAGATCGGTGGAGCAAGTTCCGTCAAGCCCAGCAGGGGGTCGCCTGGCGGGTTACTCGGACAGACCCCGATCCCATAAGCCAGCCATCCGAAAAGAAGTGCGACCGGGGCCGCCCATAGGAGATTCGCCAGTGACAGCTTCTGTTCACCGTACCCACTGTCGGCCCACTGCGCAGGCCGGCGGGGAAGTCTTCGAAGGAGGAACAGGCCGACCGCCAGGGCGAGGACGGCAATCAGCCACGCCGACAGCGGCAGGAAGATGATCGGCCATACGAGATGGGCCGGCGACAGCTTCTGCTTCAAATCGCGACCGTAACCCAAACTGAGACGCTACCCCTCGCGCGATCGTGAAAACCCCCGGTGCTATACTCGGCCCAGACAGACGTGAGGGCACGACCGAACGTGGGCCAGCGCCCACGTTCTTTTGTGACGGCGGGGAGCGAGATGGACCTGGAGGCGACGATCCGGTCCGTGGTCGCGGCCTCGGGGCTGGAGTTGGTCGAGGTGGTCTTCCACCATGGAGGCGGTCGACAGCTCCTTCGAGTGACGGTTGACCGCGACGGCGGCGTGGACCTCGACTCGATCGCCGAGGTGAGCGGGCGGATCGGTCGCCGCCTGGACCTGGAAGGGTTCGAGCCGGGGCCGTATTCGCTCGAGGTGAGCTCGCCGGGCTTGGAGCGGCCCCTCAAGGACCCGAGGGACTTCGCCCGGCGGGTCGGCGAGAAGGTGAAAGTGAAGACCGCCCAGGCGGTAGAGGGTTCGCGGACCCTGACCGGAACGCTGACCTCCGCCGGCGACCGGGAGGTCCGGATCGCCACCGAGGGCGGCGAGCGGACGGTGGCGTTCGACAACATCACCTCCGCCAAGACGGTGTTCGAGTGGGGGGCTGCTGCCCGACAGAGTGGAAGGCGAAGGTGAACCTGGAACTGATCGTGGCGCTCAAGGAGCTGGAGCGGGAGAAAGGGATCCCGTTCCAGACGATCCTGGCCGGGCTGGAGGAGGCCCTGGCCTCCGCCTACAAGACCTACAAGCGCGGGCACGACCCCGAGCTCGAGGAGGAGACGACCGGGGTTCGCGTCCAGCTCGACCCGGAATCGGGTGAGATGCAGGCGTGGATGCAGGTTCTGGACGAGGAGACGCAGGAGGTCATCACGGAGAAGGAAGAGGAGGTGGCCCCCGACTTCCTCGGCCGCATCGCTGCCCAGACCGCCAAGCAGGTCATCTACCAGAAGCTCCGCGACGCCGAACGCGAGATGACCTACGAGGAGTTCTCCGGCCGGGAGGGCGACATCGTCACCGGGATCATCCAGCAGGACTCCCATCGCTACACGCTGCTCGATCTCGGGAAGGTCGAAGCGCTGTTGCCGCAGGCCGAACAGGTCCCCTCCGAGCCGTATCGGCACGGGGAGCGCCTCAAGGCCTACATCGTGGAGGTGCGGCGCACCACCAAAGGCCCGCAGATCGTCGTGTCGCGCACCCACCCCGGCCTGTTGAAGAAGCTCTTCGAGCTGGAGGTTCCGGAGATCGCCCAGGGCATCGTGGAGATCAAGGCGGTGGCGCGGGAGCCGGGCCATCGGTCGAAGATCGGGGTCCTGTCCCATGAGCCCGGGGTCGATCCCGTGGGGGCCTGCGTGGGACCGAAGGGCTCGCGGGTCCGCATGGTCGTGAACGAGCTGCGCGGGGAGAAGATCGACGTCGTTCAGTGGATCGACGATCCGGAGCGGTTCGTGGCCAACGCGCTCGCCCCCGCGAAGGTGAAAGAGGTCCACGTGGACCCCGCGACGGGCACGGCGAAGGTCATTGTGCCTGACTATCAGCTTTCCCTCGCCATCGGCAAGGAGGGGCAGAACGCGCGGCTTGCGGCCAAGTTGACCGGCTTCCGGATCGACATCAAGAGCGAGACGCAGTCGGCGGACGAGGATCGGGTCCAGCGCGATCGCCGCGCGGTCGAGCTGGCGGCCCCCGGAGACGGTTCGGTCTCGCAGGAGCCGCAGCCGGCCGAGCCGGAGGCCTCGGCTTCGGCCTGACGGTGCCGCCTGGCCGGGAGCCCGTCAGGACCTGCGTGGGCTGCCGGGAGCGGGCGGGCAAGGGCGAACTCGTTCGGGTGGTGCGGCAACCCGCCGGCCAGGTCTCGGTCGATCCGACGGGGATATCTCCGGGACGAGGAGCCTACGTGCACAGGACCGAGAGCTGCGTGCGACGGGCGATCCGCCGAGGGTCGCTGGCCAAGGCCCTGAAGGCCTCTCTGGACGACGCGGAGGTCAGTAGGCTAGTGGACGAACTGGCAAGCCGAGCGGGAGATGAGCGTTGAGGATCCACGAGCTGGCGAAAGAACTGGGGATCACCAGCAAGGACGTCCTGGAGTCCCTCCAGAGCATGGGCTACGAGGGACGGACGGCGTCATCCACCGTCCCCGAGGAGGCCGTGCCCCGGCTTCGGGCCTCCGGAGGGAAGGTCAAGCCCGGCAGCAAGCCGCGGGCGGCCACCGCCGAGCAGCTCCCGACGCGCGCCGTCGAGGCTCGGAAGGAACAGAAACGGCGGACGGAGGACGGCAAGGTGAAGGCCGGCGTGGCCACCGCCGTCCTGGCTCCGCCCGTCGCCGCGGAAGCGCCCGCGCAGCCCGAGCCAGAAGCGCCGTTACCGGCCGCGGCGGCTCCAACCGCTCCGGCCGTCCGGGTCCCCAGGGGATCCACGGCCCAGGACCTGGCCGCGCGCCTCGCGGTGAGCCCGGCGGACATCGTGAAGAAGCTCTTTCAGCTCGGCGAGATGGTCTCGATCACCCAGTCGCTGCCGGACGATGCCATCGAGCTGGTCGCCACGGAGCTCGGCCATCACGTCGAGGTCGTGGCTCCGACCGAGGAGGTCGAGGAGGAAGAAGAGGAAGAGGCCGTCGACGAGAGCCGGCTGCAGACTCGTCCTCCCGTGGTGACGGTGATGGGCCACGTCGATCACGGCAAGACACTCCTGCTCGACGCCATCCGCCAGACCGACGTGGTGGCCCAGGAGTTCGGCGGCATCACCCAGCACATCGGGGCGTACCAGGTGCACCATGACGGACGGATCATCACCTTCATCGACACGCCGGGCCACGAGGCGTTCACGGCGATGAGGGCCCGCGGGGCCCAGGCCACCGACATCGCCGTGCTGGTGGTGGCGGCCGACGACGGCGTGATGCCGCAGACCGTCGAGGCGCTGAACCACGCCAAGGCCGCGAACGTCCCGGTCGTGGTGGCGGTGAACAAGATCGACAAGCCCGAAGCCGACCCGCAGCGGGTTCGCCAACAGCTCGTGGAGCAGGGTCTGGTGCCGGTGGAGTGGGGCGGCGAGTTCGAGTTCGTCGACGTGTCGGCCAAGACCCGGCAGAACCTCGACAAGCTGCTCGAGACGATCCTCCTCGTGGCCGACGTGGAGAGCCAGCCGAAGGCCGACCCCAGCGGGCACGCGCGGGGGACCGCCCTGGAGGCGCACCTCGACAAGGGGCGGGGGCCGATCGCGACGGTGCTGGTGCAGCGAGGAACCCTCCGGGTCGGCGACGCGGTCGTGTGCGGAACGGCGTGGGCCCGGGTCCGGGCCATGCAGGACGAGCACGGACTGCCGGTGAACGAGGCAGGGCCGTCCAAGCCGGTCCAGGTCCTCGGATGGTCCCACGTGCCAGAGGCAGGCGACGACTTCCGGGTGGTGGGCGACGAGCGGGAGGCCAGGCACATCGCCCAGGAGCGGGAGGCTCGGACCCGCGCCGCCGAGTTCGCGGCGTCGAGGCCGGTGGCTTCGCTGGCGGACCTGCTGACGCAGGCCCGGGCCCAGGAGATCCCAGCGCTGAACGTGATCGTCAAGGCGGACGTCCAGGGTTCGCTCGAGGCCATCCTCGATGCGCTGGAGAAGATCCCCCAGAGCGAGGTCCGGATCCAGGTGGTCCACAAGAGTGTGGGCGGCATCACCGAGAACGACGTGTCGCTGGCGGCGGCGTCGGGCGCCGTGGTGATCGGGTTCAACGTCCGTCCTGATCCGGGGGCTCGCGACCTCGCCGAGCGAGAGGGCGTGGACCTGCGGCTGTACCGGGTCATCTACCAGGCGCTCGACGACATCCGTCAGGCGCTCACCGGAATGCTGAGCCCGGAGGAGCGAGAGGTGGAACTGGGACGGGCGGAGGTACGGGCCCTGTTCCGGGTGCCGAAGCTGGGTGTGGTGGCCGGCTGCATGGTCACCCAGGGGACCATCACCCGGGGCGCCCTGTCCCGGCTGGTCCGCGACGGCGCCATCATCTACACGGGGAGGGTCGGGTCGCTGCGCCGGTTCAAGGACGACGTGCGCGAGGTGTCCGAAGGGTTCGAATGCGGGATCGGCCTCGAGAACTACCAGGACGTCCACGAGGGCGACGTGATCGAGGCCTACGAGGTGCGCGAGATCGCCCGAACCCTCGCGTAGGAGGGGGCGGCCGAGAGGGAGGCTCAACTGCGATGCTGGTCGCGCTGTGCCGGTTCGACCTCCGCATCCCGGGCGTGGCCTCCCTGAAGGAGAAGCGGCACGTCGTGAAGACGCTCACGGCATCCCTTCGGCAGAAGTTCAACGTGGCGGTGGCCGAGGTCGACCATCAGGACCTCTGGCAGCGGGCCACGATCGGGGTGTCCTCGGTGGCCGGCGACGGCTATCACCTGAAGCGCGTGATGCACGAGGTGGAACGACACATCGACCGGTGGGGGGAGGTCGAGATCATCGACGTCGACCTCTCGCTGCACGGTTTGGAAGACTGACGGCGAATGGCGATGGAATCGAGGAGCTGAGAGATGGGCGGAGGGGCTCGTCCCGAGCGGGTGGCTGAGGAGTTCCGGGAGATCCTGGCCGAAGAGATCCCGCGCCTGAAGGATCCCCGTGTCGGGTTCGTCACGGTGACGCACGTCGACGTGAGCCCGGACCTGCGCCGGGCTACCGTCTACTACACGGCGCTGGGGAAGGACCGCGACCAGCGATCCACCAGGGCCGGGCTCCAGTCGGCCCGGTCGCACCTGCGGAGCGTGCTCGGACAGCAGGTCCGGCTCAAGTTCACCCCGGAGCTCGAGTTCGAAGAGGACGTGGGGCTGGCCCAGGTCGAGCGGGTCACCCAGTTGCTCAAGGAGATCGGCGAGCAGGCAACACCGCCTCGGGCCGGCGGAAAGGACGGAGATGTGGGGAAGGAAGGCGATGTGGGGAAGGAAGGCGCCACAGGTGAGTGAGACTCTCGCAGCGGCGCTCGAACGTGCCGCCAGGGTGCTGAAGGACTCGCCGCGCGTTGCGCTCGCCTGCCACGTCAACCCGGACCCCGACGCGCTCGGGTCGATGCTGGGGCTGGCCGGCTTCCTCTCGGTGCAGGGGAAGGAGGTGGTCTGCTCGTGGGGCAATCAGCCCCTCGCCCCGCCGCGGTGGCTCTCCGAGCTGGACGGGGCGGGCTACCTGGTCGAACCGAAGGATTTCCCGGGGAAGCCGGACGTGTTGGTGGCGCTGGACACGGCCTCCCCCGACCGCCTCGGATTGCTGCAGGTGAATGCCGAGCTGGCGAGGCAGGTCATCGTGATCGACCATCACCGGACCAATCCGGGGTTCGGCTCGATCCTGGTGCTGGACCCGGCGGCGTCCTCCACGGCGGAACTGGTCTTCCGGCTGGTCGAAGCCATGGGCGGCGAGCTCCCGGACGGGGCGGCCGCTTGCCTGTACGCGGGAGTGGTGACGGACACGGGCCGGTTCCAGTACGAGGCCACAACGCCGGAGACGCTCCGGGTCGCCGCCGAGCTGCGACGGCGGAAGTTCGATCACGCACGGCTCGGCCAGGCGCTGTTCGAGGACGGGTCCATCGCGTCGCTTCGGGTGCTCGGGGTGGCCCTGGATCGCGTGACGCACGTGCCGGAGGCGGACCTGGTGTGGACCTACGTCACCCAGGCGGACCTGGCCCGTGTGTCGGTGGACGTGGCGGAGCTGGACGACGTCATCGACGTGATACGCAGGGCCAGGGAGGCCGACGTGGCCTGCGTCATCAAGCAACAGGCCGACGGCCGGTTCCGGGTAAGCCTCCGGTCGCGAGGGAACACGGACGTCGGCGCCATAGCGCAGGGGTTCGGCGGGGGCGGGCATCGCCTGGCTGCCGGCTACACGTCGACGACCGGCCTCGAGGACTCCGCGCTGCGCCTGATCGACGCACTGTGCCGGGGGCGGACCCGACGAGCGGATGGGTGATCCGGCTTCAAGCGGGCTGCTGCTCGTGGACAAGCCGGCCGGCATCACCTCACACGACGCGGTGAGCCGGGTCCGGCGCGCTCTCGGCGTCCGTAAGGTGGGGCACTCCGGGACCCTGGACCCCATGGCCACTGGGCTGCTGGTGATGGGTGTGGGCCGTGGGACGAGACTGCTGCGCTTCCTCGGCGAGTTCCCCAAGCTCTACGAGGGGACCGGCGTGCTCGGTGTGGAGACGACCACGCTGGACGCGGAAGGCGACGTGGTGCGTGAGGCGCCGGTCGCGGTCAGCGAGCCCGAGCTCCGGGCCGCCGTCGCTTCGTTGGAGGGCGACATCGAACAGGCCCCCCCCGCTTACTCCGCGGTCAAGGTGGGAGGCGAGCGATCGTACCGGGCGGCCCGGAGGGGCGAAGCCGTGGACGCCCCGCCCCGTCGTGTGCACGTGTACGCCTTCAACGTGAGGCGCTTCGACCCGCCGCGGTTTGACTTCCGGGTGCGGTGCTCCGGTGGGACGTATGTGCGGTCGCTGGTTGCCGACGTGGGCCACGCGATCGGATGCGGGGCCCACGTCGCTGCGCTTCGCAGGACGGCCGTGGGGCCGTTCGAGGTGGAGGCGGCTGGCCCCCCGGATGACCCCGGTCCGCTCCTCCCTGTGGAGCGCGCCGTCGCGCATCTCGCCGCCGTCACGCTGCACGAGGAGGAGGCGAGGGTGGCCGCGCACGGCTCCATCCTGGGCCCGGCCGGGATCGCCGGACCGTACCGGGCGCTCGCTCCCGACGGCATGCTGATCGGCATCTATCGAGACGAGGGGACAAAGGCGGTGCCAGAGGTCATTCTTTCGTCTGGATGAGCGCTGGGGGCTTCCTCGTCGTGTCGTCAGTGGGGACGTGACCGACCCGATCCGGTTCGACGAGCAGGTGGCCGTCGTCACTGGGGCCGGCCGGGGACTGGGGGCCGCCTACGCGCGACTCCTGGCGGAGAGAGGGGCCGCGGTGATGGTCCATGACGCCGGCGTCGATCTGAGCGGGCTGGGAAGCGACCGCTCGGTGGCCGACGCGGTGGTGGCCGAGATCCATGCGGCCGGCGGCGAGGCCACGGCCTGCTACGAGGACCTCACCGCCGACGGCGCATGCCAGCGAGCGGTGGACCTCGCCCTGGACCGCTACGGCCGCCTGGACGTGCTCATCAACAACGCGGGCCTGCTCGGCCACGCCCCCATCGAGGAGGTCGGGCCGGAACTCTTCTCCCGAATGGTCAGGGTGAGCGTAGAGGCGCCGTTCCTGCTCTCCCAGGCAGCCTTCCCCGAGATGAAGCGGCGGCGCTACGGCCGGATCGTCGTCACCACGTCCGGCCGGGCGATGTACATCAACGCAGCCTTGCAGGGGCTCACAGCCTATGCGGTCGGCCGGGGTGCCCAGATCGGTCTGATGGTGAGCCTGGCGGCCGAGGGGGATCCGTTCGGGGTACGCGTCAACGCTGTCTCGCCGGTGGCGACCACTCGCATGACGATGAGCGAGGATGCCCCGCCGATGGCCCCGGAGCAGGTCGCTCCAGGCGTGGCCTTCCTGGCCTCCGCGGCCTGCGATTTCTCAGGAGTCATCCTTCGCGCGGCGGGGGGTCGGTTCTCCGTGGCGCGATATGAGTTCAGCAGCGGCGTCAACTTTGGTGTCGAAGTGATCGCCCCCGAGGCCATCGCCGAGCGGTGGGCAGAGATCGCGGGCAAACCTGGAGCGGCGACCGGCATCTTGTAGCCTGCTCGGCCATGGAGGTCGTTCGCGGGATCGGCTCGCTCCCGCTCGGGACCGGGCCATCGGCCGTCACCATCGGATTCTTCGACGGAGTCCATCTGGGCCATCAGGCGGTGATCCGCCGCACCGCCGACGTGGCCGAGGGCCGCGGGCTGTTCCCCGTCGCCGTCACCTTCGACCGGCACCCTCGAGAGGTCCTGACGCCGGGGAAGGCGCCGCCGCTCCTCACCACGCTGGAGCGCAAGGCCGCGCTCATTGAATCGCTGGGGATCGACGTGCTGGTGGTCCTGGAGTTCACGGAGGAGTTCTCGCGGTGGCCGGCCGAGGAGTTCGTGAAGCGAGTGGTGGCTGAGGGGATGAACGCCGCCCACGCCGTCGTCGGATCCAACTTCACCTTTGGCCACAAGGCGGCGGGGAGTCTCGCCACGCTGGGCGAACTGGGTGTCGCGCACGGGTTCACGGTGGAAGGGGTCGGGTTGTTGGCCCTTGACGGGCGGCCGGTGTCGTCGTCTTCGATCAGGGAGGCGCTGGCCGCCGGGGACATGGATTGGCCCACCCTGGCGCTCGGCAGGCGGTACGCGGTCGACGGCCGGGTCACTCCCGGAGCGGGGCGCGGAAGAGGCATGGGGTTCCCCACCGCGAACCTGACGGTGCCGCCCCGGATCCTGCTGCCGGCCGAGGGCGTCTATGCGGGGAAGGCCCACGTGGCGAACCGCACGTTCGTCGCCGCCGTCAACGTCGGCACCAATCCGACGTTCGGCGGGGAGCCGCTCCACGTCGAGGCGTTCCTCCTGGACTTCGACCATGACATCCGGGGGCAGGACATGTCCGTGGAGTTCTGGCAGCGCCTCCGGGACGAGGTCCGGTTCGAATCTCCCGACGACCTCGTCCGGCAGATGCAGGACGACGTCGAACGGGCCAGGGCCCTGGTGGGGTAGCCTTCGGTGTTCATGCGAGGGCGGCACCGAAGGCGAGGGGGGGCAGCGCGGTCCCTTGGCGCGCTCCTGGCGATGGCCGTGGTCCTCGGGCTGGCGGGCGTCTTCGCCAAAGCGGCCATCATCCCGAGCGCCCAGCCCTCACCGGCCGCGACGCGCTCGACACCGACGATCCCCGTGCCAACAACTCCCTCCCCATCGCCCACCCTGGCGGAGACCTTTTCCCGGTCCAAGCTCGTGCTGCGAGGGACGGGAGATGTGAATCTCGATTCCGACTTCATCCCGAACTTCAGGACCTACGGCTACGAGTACGCGTGGTCGGGGCTGGACGGTTTCTTCAAGCGGGACGACCTCACTGTGGTCAACCTGGAGTGTCCGGTGTCGAGGCTCGGCAGCCAGGTCCTGACCAAGGACTACCATTTCCGAGCCGACCCGAACGCCCTGCCGGCCATGCGGGCGGCCGGCGTCGATGTCGCCAACATGGCTAACAACCATGCCTATGACTATGGCCCGGACGCGTTGCTCGACACGAGGAAGAACCTGGCAGCCAACAATATCGCCGCGGTGGGAGCCGGCCAGGACAACCGGCAAGCGCTGGCGCCGGCCCTGTTCACCATCAAGGGGTGGAGGATCGCCGTGGTCGGCTTCGACGAGGTGATCGACGGCGCGGATTCGGTGGCCGGGCGGGGGCATCCGGGGGTTGCCGCGGGCCACGACCAGGAGGCCATGGTTGGGGGGGTGAAGGCCGCAGCCGGGGTGGCGGACATCGTGATCGTGGTGATCCACTGGGGCGTGGAGCTCAAGACCGCGCCGACCGTGACCGACGTGAGCCTGGCCCATCGGTTGGTCCAGGCGGGAGCGGACGTGATCTTCGGGAGCCACTCCCACCGCCTCCAGCCCATGGAGACCTATCAGGGGCGGCCGATCTTCTACAGCCTGGGCAACTTCGTGTGGCCGAACACCACGCTGGCGGGCTCGACAACCGCGGTGGCCCAGGTCACCGTGTCCGGATCTGGCACCTTCACCGGCCGGCTGGTCCCGGCCTTCATCCAAGCCGCCGGCCACCCCGTGATCAGCGGGTCCTGAGCCGGTTCAGGCTCTGTGCTAACCTCTTTGGGACTCCATGGCACTTCTGAAAGAGCAGAAATCCGCGCTGATCAGCGACTACAGGCGAGCCGAGACCGATACCGGCTCGCCCGAGGTCCAGGTCGCCGTCTTGACCAAGCGCATCGATGAGCTCACCGAGCACCTCAAGACCCACCAAAAGGACCATCATTCGCGGCGGGGCCTGCTCCAGATGGTCGGGAGGCGCCGGCGGCTGCTGGAGTACCTGAGGCGGGAGGATGTGGAGCGGTATCGAACCTTGATCCAGCGCCTGGGACTGAGGCGCTAGGGAAGGACGAAGGGGCGGCTCGGAGGAGCCGCCCGCTTGCATCGAGAGGGAGGCAGACCAGAGGAGCGAACCGCAGGACCGCAGGGGAGCCCAGGCGAGGCGCGGTCAGTTATCAGTTGCGGACCCCGGAACGGCGTCAGCCGGCCGAGGCCCACCACTGAGAACTGGCCGGAACGCCAGAACCTCGACCGGGCTCCTCGAACGGAAGAATCCGAGCCGCGCCACCGCGGCTCCCGCGTTCGAGGAGGAAAACAATGATCAGTTCCAGCAAGACCATCGGTGGAACGAACCTGGTGGCGGAGACCGGCAAGCTTGCCAAGCAGGCCGACGGCTCCTGCGTGGTGACCCTGGGAGAAACCCAGGTCCTGGCCACGTGCACCACCGCGGCGCCCCGCGAGGGCATCGACTTCTTCCCCCTCACCGTCGACGTCGAGGAGCGGATGTACGCGGCCGGCAAGATCCCCGGCGGCTTCTTCCGGCGGGAAGGCAGGCCATCCGAGACGGCCATCCTGACGGCCCGCCTCACCGACCGGCCTCTCCGACCCACATTCAGGGAGGGATACCGCGACGAGGTCCAGGTGGTCATCACCGTCCTCTCGGCCGACCTGGCCAACGCGTACGACATCCCCGGCATCAACGCGGCCAGCCTGGCGGTGTGCCTGGCGGCGCTGCCCTTCGACGGTCCGGTCGGTGCGGTGCGGCTCGGGCTGATCGGGGGCCAGTGGAAGATCAACCCCACCTATCAGGAGCTCGACCTGGCCACGTTCGACGTCGTAGTGGCGGGACGGATGAACGAACAGAGGTCCGTCGACATCCTCATGGTGGAGGGCGAAGCTCCGGAGGGCGCCTGGGGGCGCATCCAGGACGGTGACACCTCCCCCACGGAAGACGTTCTGGCCGAGGGCTTGGAGGTAGCCAAGCAGGCCATCGCCGAAGTGATCGAGCTCCAGCATGAGGTCCTCGCCAAGGCAGGAGTCACCCCCGCCGAATTCGCTCCAAGGCATCTTTACTCGGACGACGTGTACACGGCCGTGCGGGACTTCGCCGGCCCTCGGCTGGCGAAGGCCCTCGTACAGGCGAAGGCTGAACGCGAGGCCAATCTGGACGCACTCAAGAAGGAAATGAAGGAGTACCTCGCGACAACCTGGGGCGATGAGTACGCGGCCCTGGCCGGCGAGATCTCGCCGGCCTTCAAGGAGCTCGAGAAGCGAACCATGCGCAAGCGGGTCCTCGAGGAGGGGACCCGGCTGGACGGCCGGAAGACCGATGAGATCCGCCAGATCTCCTGCGAGGTCGGGCTGATCCCCCGGGCCCACGGTTCGGGGCTGTTCCAGCGGGGCGAGACCCAGGTCCTGAACGTGGCCACCCTGGGGATGCTCCGGATGACCCAGATGATCGACACCCTCGACCCGGAGGACTCCAAGCGGTACATCCACCACTACAACTTCCCACCGTTCTCTACGGGTGAAGTGGGTCGCATCGGGAGCCCCAGGCGTCGGGACATCGGGCATGGGGCCCTTGCCGAGAGATCGCTGCTTCCCGTGATCCCCGATGAGGACGAGTTCCCATACACGCTCAGGCTGGTGTCCGACGTACTCGAATCCAACGGCTCGACGTCCATGGGCAGCGTGTGCGCCTCGACGCTCTCGCTGATGGACGCCGGCGTCCCCATCAAGGCACCCGTGGCCGGGATCGCCATGGGCGTGCTCGCGGAGGCGGGGGAGTTCGTCACGCTGACGGACATCCTCGGAGCGGAAGATGCCCTCGGCGACATGGACCTCAAGGTCGCCGGCACCAAGGACTTCGTTACGGGCCTGCAGCTCGACACCAAGATCGCGGGCCTTCCCTCGGAGGTCCTGAACGGGGCCCTCAAGCAGGCGAAAGAAGCGCGTCTGTTCATCCTGGAGACGATGGCTCGGACGATCTCGGGGCCGCGAAGCGAGCTCTCGCAGAAGGCTCCTCGCGTGATCATGAAGCAGATCCCGGTGGACAAGATCGGCGAGGTCATCGGGCCGAAGGGCAAGCGGATCAACGAGATCATCGCGCTGACGGGCGCCGACATCGACATCGAGGACGACGGCCGGGTCTTCATCGGATCCCGTGACGGCGAGAGCGCGGAGCGGGCCGTGGACATGATCGAAGCCATCATCAATCCGCGCCTGCCGCAGGTCGGGGAACGCTTCGAGGGGATGGTGGTCAAGACGACGACGTTCGGCGCCTTCGTCAACATCCTTCCGGGGCGAGATGGCCTGGTGCACATCTCCAAGCTCGGACGGGGCAGGCGACTCTCCGCGGTCGAGGAGGCCGTCAAGTCTGGCGACAAGCTCACCGTGGAGGTCCAGGAGATCGATCCGCAGGGCAAGGTCAGCCTGAAGCCGGTCGGTGAGGGCTGGGATCCGCCCGAAGGTGGCTGGCCCCGAGTGGAGGGGGAGGAAGCCCAGGGCGAGCGACGTCCTCGCCGCGAGGGCGACGGCCGGGGCGGCCGGGGGTTCCGTCCCCGCCGGGATCGCGGCGACCGCGACCGGGGGGAAGGTGATCGCGGAGGGCGGCGCGAGCCTTGAGTCCTCGCCGGGCGTCAGCCGAGCCTGAGCTCATCCGAACCGAATACGCATCGGGCCTTCGGATCGTCACCGAGACGATGCCCGGCATGCGCTCGGCGGCCCTGGGGATGTGGGTCGACGTCGGCTCCCGCGACGAGCGTCCCGCCGTGGCGGGGGCCTCGCACTTCCTGGAGCACCTGCTGTTCAAGGGCACCCGAACGCGGTCGGCGCGGCACATCGCGGAGGCCTTCGACGCCGTCGGGGGAGACCTCAACGCGTTCACGGCGAAGGAGTACACGTGCTACTACTGCCGCGTCCGCGACCAGGACCTCCCGATGGCCGTGGACTACATGAGCGACATGCTGCAGAACTCGGTCCTGGCGAAGGCCGACTTCGAGGCCGAGCGCATGGTGATCATCGAAGAGATCAACATGCGCGACGACGATCCCGGCGACCTGATCCACGACCTGTTCGCCGAGGCATTGTGGAAGGGCCACCCCCTGGGCCGGCCCGTCCTCGGCACCCGCGAGACCATCACCTCGGTCTCTCGCGATCAGGTGAAGCGGTTCTACGACCGCCTCTATCAACCGCGGCACTTCGTGATCGCTGCGGCCGGGAACCTTCGCCACGAGGAGCTCTGCGCGCTGGTCGAAGGCCACATGGACACCGGCCCCAAGGTCTCGACGGGCCAGGCCCCCAAGGTTCGAGCCGGCGGCGACATCCCCGCGGTGGCGAGGGCCACGCTGGTCAAGCGCCGTCCCACCGAACAAGCCCACATCACGCTCGGGACGAGTGGCTTCTCGCGCAAGGACCCCAAGCGGTTCGCGTTCGGCGTGGTCAACTCGGCGCTGGGCGGCGGGATGTCGTCGCGCCTGTTCCAGGAGGTCCGGGAGAAGCGGGGGCTGGCGTATTCCGTGTATAGCTACCACACGATGTTCGCCGAGACCGGGCTGTTCGCCGTGTACGCCGGGTGCACCCCCGCCAAGGCCCACGAGGTCCTGCAGATCGCCCGGCAGGAGATGCGCGACATCGCGGGGGGAGGCCTCACCGACGAGGAGCTCGAGCGGGGCAAGGGCCACCTCAAGGGCTCGCTGGTCCTGTCCCTGGAGGACACCAGCGGGAGGATGTCAAGGGTCGGGCGCTCGGAGATCAGCCACGGCGAGATCCTCACGGTCGACGAGGTGCTGGCCCGAACGGACGCGGTGACCAAGGGTGACGCGGAGGGGGTGGCTCAAGACGTGTTCTCTCGCGCCATGGCGCTGACCGTGATCGGCCCCTTCGACGAGGGTGCCTTCGACGAAGACGCCGCGGGAGGGGTCCTGCCGGGCGATGCCTCCCTCGAAGTGGCGGCTCACGCAGAGGGGCGTCCGTGATCCGAGTCGGTGTGCTGGGGGCGGCCGGGCGGATGGGACGGTTGGTCTCCCAGGCGGTCGCCGAGGACCCGGACTTGGCGTTGGTCGCCGGGATCAATCCGTCGTTCGACGGCAAGCCGCTCGGGCCGATGATCGGCCATCCCGAGATCGACGTGCGGATCTCCGACGAGATCGAGACCCTTCTTCAGGCCGAGACCGAGGTCGCCGTGGACTTCACCCGGCCAGATGTGGTGATGGACAACGTGCGGTGGGCCATCGAGCACGCCATGCACATCGTGGTGGGAACCACGGGGCTGGGCCCCGAGGAGCTGGCCGAGATCGAGCGGCTGCTCGAAGAGGGGGGGAAGGAGTCCAACGTGATCGTGGCCCCCAACTTCGCCATCGGGGCCGTGCTCCTTCAGCGCTTCGCTGCCATGGCGGCCCGCGTGTTTCCCGCGGCCGAGATCATCGAGCTGCACCACGAGGGCAAGGCCGACGCTCCCTCCGGGACCGCCCTGGCCACCGCCGAGCGCATGGCCAAGGCCAGGGGGGAAGCTTGGGAGGGGCCCAGCAGCGAGTCGATCGATGGGGTCCGCGGGGGGGACGTGCAGGGGATCCGGATCCACTCGGTCCGTCTCCCGGGGCTCGTGGCCCACCAGGAAGTGATCCTGGGAGGTGTCGGCCAGACCCTGAGCATGCGCCACGACTCCATGCAGCGCGTGTCGTTCATGCCCGGGGTGCTCCTCGCCGTCAAGGAGGTCATCCGCCGGCCCGGCCTGACCGTCGGTCTCGAGCCCTTGCTGGGGCTGGACGACACGGGCCTCTAGATGGGGATCCGCCTCGCGGCGGTCTTCGCTCATCCCGATGACGACACATACGGGCTGGGCGGGACGGTCGCCATGCACGGCGGCAGCGTCGACTACACCCTGATCGTGGCGACCAGCGGCGAGGCGGGAGTCATCAGTGACCCTTCGCTCGCCACCAGGGAGAACCTGGCCCAGGTCCGGGAGGCCGAGGAAGGGGAAGCGCTCGAGGTCCTCGGTGTGAAAGACGCTTCGATCCATTTCCTGCGGTACCCGGACGGTGGACTCAAGGACGTTCCCAGAGACGAGCTGATCGAACGGATCGCCGAGGTCCTCCGGTCGGTCCGGCCCCACCTGGTGGTGACATTCGGGCCGGAGGGGATCACCAAGCACGACGACCACATCACCGTTGGACAGGCGGCCACCGACGCCTTCCACCGCGCCCTGGGAGCGGGGGGAGGGGACCGGGCCTTCCAGCGTCTGTACTACAACGCCATCCCGCAGTCCGAGCTCGAGCAGTTCTGGAACACCCTGCGGGCCAGAGGCATCGACGTCGGGGACCCCGAAGGGCCCTTCATGCCGAGGGGCGTCCCCGACCAGATGATCGCCGTCCGTGTCGACTGTGGAGAGGTCGTCAAGCGGAAGATCGACGCGATCAGAGCCCACCGGACGCAACAGGTGGAGCTGGAGTACCTACCCGAGGACGTTCAGCCGGAGATCCTGGGCGAGGAGTGCTTCGTCCAGGCCTGGCCGCCGCCGGACCTCACCCGCGAACCGGTCCTGACCAGCCTGTTCCAGGGGCTCGAGGTCTGATCCGGCCGGCCCGAACGAACCAGGGGCGGTCGTGGCCGCGCCGCTGTTGCCGGGATACGATCGATGCGCATCGTCAGGGGGTCCATGGAACGAGTCGAACGGGCCTTCCGCCTGCTTCGGGCCAGCTGGGAGGTCCTGAAGAAGGACCGCGAGCTGATCGTGCTGCCCGTCGTCTCGGGCGTCATCACCTTGGTCGTGGCCGGCAGCTTCGTCGCCGCGGCGTGGGGGACGGGCGGTATTCGCAGCGGGCAGAACCCGAGCGCGTTGTCCTATCTGCTCCTGGCGCTCTTCTACTTCTGCGCGTACCTGGTCGGGATCTTCTTCAACGCGGCGGTGGTCGCCGCCGCCATGATCCGTCTGAAGGGCGGGGATCCCACGCTCGCGGACGGGCTGCGGGCGGCGCGGGCGAAGCTGGGCCCCATCGTCGCCTGGGCGGCCATCGCTGCCACGGTCGGGATGATCCTTCGCGCGCTCGAGGAGAAGGCAGGCATCATCGGCCGGATCGTGATCTCCATCGTGGGCGTGGCTTGGAGCGCGGTCACGTTCTTCGTCGTGCCGGTCATCCTGTTCGAGGACGCCGGCGCGACCGACGCGGTCAAGCGCTCGGCGGGGATCTTCAAGCAGCGGTGGGGGGAGACCCTGGTGGGCACGGGCGGGATCGGCCTGGCGGTGGTCGTCCTCTCGATCCCCGTGATCGTGGTCGCGGTCATCATCGGGGTCCTGAGCGTACCTCTGGGGTTCCTGGTTGGCATCGTCGGGATCGGCGGGTTGGTCGCCATCGGGGCCACCATGAGCGGCATCTTCAACGCCGCGCTATACCGGTTCGCCACGACCGGTGAGGCGGCCCCGCCGTTCGAGGCGTCGGACCTGCAGGGATCGTTCCGCCAGCGCCGCCGCCCGTTCGGGACCGGGACGTTCGGAGGGTTCGGGGGCGGGTTCTCCGGGCGTTGAGCTCGTCCGGTCAGGTTCGGAGCGCGGTCCGCTTCGCGCCTTCCGTGCCCTCCCGGCTGTAGTCCCAGGACAGCAGCGTCTCGGGCACCAGCCTCAGCAATACTCGATCGGGCTCCTTCATGGCGCGAGCCGCCCACTGCCGTCCCTCAGCGTCTCCGTACCGGGCGGAGATGGCCAGCAGCGTGTCCTCATGCCGCTCCACCACCTCGACCCGGCCGTGGGCGATGACCGCGCGATAGGGCCGGTCCTCGGAGGCCACCGAGAGGGCCACCCACGGGCTGGACGCGAGGTCACGGCCGGTGTGCCGGACCTCCAGGCGGGTGGTCAGCCAGAATCCGCCGTCCTTCCACAGGAACCACAACGGCCGAACGCGCGGGCGGCCCCGGTCGTCCACGGTGGCGAAGTGACACAGGTGCGGTTCGGCGAGGAATGCCTCGATCTCCTGCTGCGTCATCGGCATTCGGGGCGACCTCTACTTGACGACGGCGTGCTCGACGAACAGCAGGCCGAACCCGCTGGTGAAGTTGGCCAGGTCCTCGGTGGCCTGCTTTGCCGGCGGGCTCTTCATGTCGGCCGAGAACCCCTCCCGCTCGTCCCACGTCAGCACGGCCACGCCGTCGTAGGGGGCCTGCTGGCCTTCCGGCACGCGCGTCACCAGCTCGACCTCGTAGCCGCGGAGGTGCTCGTAGCCGTCACGAGCGATCGGAGCATGCTTCGAGAGCCAGTAGTCGCGGAACTCCTCCGCCGACATGCCCTCCTTCTTGCGCAGCCAGATGTGAACCCGCACCATGCCAGGGCCTCCCTCGATCGGATGGTGCGAATGCTAGCGGTGACGGCATGAGTGTGCGCGCGGTGTTCTTCGATGTCGGCGAGACGCTGATGGATGAGTCTCGCGTGTGGGCGGCGCGGGCCGACTGGCTCGGCGTTCCGCGGTTCACGTTTATGGCGATGTTCGGCGCCTTCATCGATCGGGACGAGGACCACTTGCAGGTGTTTCAGCGGTTTCGGCCGGGTCTCGACGTCGTGGCTGAGCAACAGAGACGGGCCGATGCCGGCGATCCCGACCTCTTCTCCGGCGAGGACCTTTACCCGGACGCTGTCCCGTGCCTCCAGGCCCTGCGGACCCGAGGCTACGTACTGGGTGTGGCCGGCCAGACCGCCTGGGAAGGCGGAGACGTGCTGGCCGAGGCGGGCTGCCCCGTCGACGTGGTCGCCACCGCGGAGAGCCTGGGAGCAGCCAAGCCATCTCCGGCGTTCTTCCGAGGACTGGCCGCTCTGGCGGGCCTGGCTGCGGGCGAGTGTGCGTACGTGGGCGATCGCCTGGACAACGATGCCCTACCGGCCCAGCGGGTCGGCATGGTGGGAGTGTTCATCAGTCGAGGCCCGTGGGGACTGCTCCACTCGACCCGGCCGGAGGCCGACGCCGACGCTCGCATCGACTCACTCGTCGAACTTCCTGACCTGTTGACAGGGCTTTAGTGACCTACGCCACCCATATCGCCCGATCAATCTAGCCCTACCCGAATCGCTCGAACCCCTGTCCCGAACATGTCGCTTGCCCCTGCTATGGTTCCTCTGAGCGCTCCCCCTCTCGAGCGAGGGAGGAGATGTGAACCTGGTAGCGACGTTTCTCAACACGTTCGTGGTCGTGGCCGTCGGGGCCGTGCTGACCTACGTGACCACCGACCGTTTCAAGGCGCTCCGCCGTGAGATGGACGGATTTCGCGGGGACTTGGCAGATCTCCAGACGGGGCTCAAGGCCGACATCGCGAGGGTGGAGTCACGCCTGGACGCGGGCGTTGCCGCCGTTCGGTCTGACATCGTGCAGGTCGCCCTGGCCGTCGGTGCCGGAAGGGGTGCGGCTCAGGGCTGACGCCCGTCGGCCTCAGCGCGACCGGCTGGGTTCTTCAGGCCCACCTGCCAACCGGCGCGCCAGCACGAACAGCAGATCCGACAGCCGGTTGAGGTAGTGCAGAGCGTCCGGGTTCACGAGGGAGCCCCCGTCGTGCATCTCGACCGTCCGGCGCTCCGCTCGTCGCACGAGCGATCGGGCCAGGTCCAGAGCGGCCGAGGGGACGGTGGCCCCGGGGACCACGAACTCCTGGGGGAGGGGGTGCTCCTTCACGGACATGTCGATCAGGCGCTCGATCTCTTCCACCATCTTGGCTGTCACGAGCGAGACGCCGGGCTTCAGCTTGTCGCGTTCCTTCGGGTTCGTGGCGAGGTCGGCACCCACCACGAACAGGTCTCGCTGGAGCCGAAGGATCAACGCGCCGCCCTTTTCCGAGAGGGCCCTGGCCATCCCCAGGGCCGCCACGGCCTCGTCGACGCTCCCGCAGGCCTCGACCGTCGGATCCGCCTTGGAGATCCGGCCCCCGTACAAGAGCCCGGTGGTTCCGTCGTCGCCAGTCTTCGTGTAGATGCGCACCGGGGCTAGGATAGCCATTGAACCCGACTCCCCAAGGCAGGTGCGGGGGCCGCCTGTCACCTTGAACGGGTTCAACATGTGCCCCATGTGGCGCTTGTTAAGCATTGTGCAACGGGTTACCCTTGGCTCGCGCGGCGGGGGTGGGGGCCGGGCAAGCCAGGGCTCCTGAGCGGGGCCCGGCCTCCCATCCGGGGCGCCGGCCACAGGCCGTGCTCGAAATGGACGCCAAGGCCCTGATCCCGGGGTAACCTGCCGAGCAGAAAGGAAGGAACGATGGCCGGTCGGTTCGGTTCGGTGATCACGGCGATGGCGACGCCATTCCGCGACGACTACGTGCTGGACTTGGACGGCGTCCAGTCGCTGGCGACGTGGCTGCTGGAGAACGGCTCCGACGCTGTGTTCGTGGCGGGCTCCACCGGCGAGTCGCCGACGCTGACGCACAAGGAGAAGGCGGACCTCCTCAGGTCCACGGTCCAGGCAGCGAAGGGCAAGGGAAAGGTCATCTGCGGGACGGGGACGTACGACACGGCCGAAAGCATCGAGCTGACGAAGATGGCCGAGAAGGGCGGAGCCGATGCCGTCGTCCTGGTGACCCCGTACTACAACCGGCCTCCCCAGCGTGGACTGATCGCCCACTTCACGAAGGTGGCCGAATCGACCTCGCTCCCGGTCATCCTCTACAACATCCCCAGCCGGACGGCGTGCCTGATCGAGCCCGAGACGCTCCTCCGGCTGGCCGAAGTCGACAACATCGTTGCGGTCAAGGACTCCACGGGCGACTTCCAGACGGCCAGCCGGCTGATCAAGGAGAGCCCGCCCGACTTCGACCTCTACTCCGGAGACGACTGGGCCGCCTTCCCCCTGTGCTGCATGGGAGCGGCCGGCATCGTCTCGGTGGCCTCGCACCTCGTGGGGGACCGGATCCGGGAGATGATCGAGCTGATCCAGACGGGTGACGTGCCGTCGGCCCGCAAGATCCACGAGGACCTCATGCCGATCTTCAAGGGCCTGTTCGTCACCTCCAACCCCATCCCACTGAAGGTCGCCCTGGAGATCGCGGGACGGCCCGTGGGTCCGCCTCGCCTTCCGCTCGTCCCGGCCACGCCCGAGGAGCGGGCGAAAGTCGAGCAGGCCATGCGGGACGCCGGGGTCATCTAGGACCAGGACCAGGCCATGTCCGGCTTCCCCACAGCGGCGCGGGACCCCCGACTGGTCTTTCTGGGCGGCGTCGGGGAGGTCGGCCGGAACATGGCCGCGCTCGAGCTGGAGGGCCGCATCCTGGTGATCGACGCCGGCCTGTCCTTCCCGGAGGTGGAGATGCCCGGGATCGACCTGGTCCTCCCCGACTTCCAATACCTCCGGGACAACCGGGACCGGGTGGAAGCGGTGGTCCTGACCCACGGACACGAGGACCACGTCGGTTCGCTGCCCTATCTGCTGCGTGAGTTCTCGCTCCCGCTGTACGGCACGAAGCTCACGCTGGCTCTCCTGGAGGGCAAGCTCGAGGAACACCGTGTCCGGGACCGGGCCCGGTTCGAAGAGGTCGCGCCGGGCCAGGAGATCCGTACCGGTCCGTTCACCGTGCGGTTCCATCGGGTGTCGCACTCGATCCCCGACGGGTGTGCTGTAGCCATCGACTTGCCTGCCGGGGTCCTTCTCCATTCGGGCGATTTCAAGCTCGACAACACCCCGATCGACGGGAAGGTGACCGACCTGCAGGGCCTCGCCGAAGAAGCACGCCGCGGGGTCCATCTCTTCCTGTCCGACTCCACGAACGCCGAGGATCCGGGGAGCACGGGGAGCGAGCGGCTGGTGGGGCCTGTCCTCGGCGCCATCGTCCGGGACGCCCGTCGCCTCGTGGTGATCGCCTGCTTCGCCAGCCACATCCACCGGATCCAGCAGGCGGCGAACGCGGCCACGCAGGCCGGCAGGAAGGTGGCCTTCCTCGGCCGGAGCATGCACCAGAGCGTGCAGGCGGCCCGCTCCCTCGGGCTCCTTACGGTCGCCGACGACGCGATCGTCCCCATCGAAGAGATCGAGAAGCTGGAGCCGTCGTCGGTCGTGGTCATCTCGACGGGGTCGCAGGGCGAGCCGCTGTCTGCCCTCTCTCTGATGTCCGCACACGAGCACAAGTACATCCACCTCGAACCGGGGGACACCGTGGTGTTGTCCTCATCGGTCATCCCGGGCAACGAGACCGCGATCCACCGGACCCTGGACGGGCTCTATCGGACGGGTGCCGACGTCTTCCACGTCCCCATCGCCCCGGTCCACGTTTCGGGGCATGCGGCCGCCGAGGAACTGAAGTTCATGCTGAACCTCATCCAGCCGAGGTGGTTCGTCCCCGTCCATGGCGAGCTCCGCCACCTGGCCCACCATGCACGCCTGGCCCGCGAGGTCGGTGTCCCGGCGGACCGGATCCTCCTGGTGGAGGACGGGGACACAGTGGAGATCGGGGAGACCGTGCGGAAGGGCGAGCGGGTCACCGCGGGCATGACGTTCGTGGACGGACTGGGGATCGGAGACGTCGGCGAGGTGGTCCTGCGAGATCGTCGGAAGCTTGCCGGCGACGGCATCGTGGTCGTGGTGGTGACCGTCGACGCCCATTCCGGAGAGGTGCTGGCCGGCCCGGACGTGATCAATCGGGGGTTCGTCTTCCAGGACGCGGCCGAATCGATCCTCGAGGAAGCCCGTCACCGCGCTCTCGTGTCGCTCAAGGAATGCGCTGCCCAGGGGGTCAGCGACCCCACGGTCCTGCGGGAGCACATCCGCACGGCGGTCCGTCGGTACTTCTTCGAGACCACGCAACGCAAACCGGTGATCGTCCCCGTCGTCATGGAGGTCTAGGGATGGCAGTGCGTGCCAAGTCCAGGTCGAAGCCGAGGTCGGGGCGTTCGCGAACCGTCCGCCGGGGCCGGGCGTCCTCCGGCCGTTCCCGGCCGAAGCGGAAGGGCGGCTCCCCCCGTCTGCGGCGGGCCGGATCGTCGCTCCTTCGTCACGTGTCGCCGAGGGCGACCGAGGCGCTGGGGATCGGACTGCTGATCCTCGCGGTGCTGTCGGTGCTTGGGCTGTGGTTCGCAGCGGGAGGTCCGTTCGGCCGGCTGCTCCAGGTGGGAGTGAAGGGCGCGTTCGGGCCAGGCGGCTACGCCATGCCGGTCGTGGCCGCCTACTGGGCCGTCCTGCTGCTGAAGGGAGTTCCCGGCGAGGAGCGTGGACGGATGCTGGTCGGGCTCACCATGACGGGCCTCGGAATCCTGGGCGTCCTTTCTGTGGCCGGCGGCAACCCCAGCCCGAGCGACGGGTACAGGAGCGTGAGCGGGGCGGCAGGCGTGATCGGGGCCGCCGTGGGGTGGTCGCTCTCTCGGGTGGCGTCACCGTATGGGGCGGTGGCGGTATGCCTCGGCGCCGCGATGCTGGGAACGCTCGTCTTCACCGCGACGCCGCTGGCCGCGTTCGCCAGAGTCGTCCGCCGGCTGGTCATCGGGCCGGCTCGCGCCCATTCCAGCGAAGACGCGCTCGAGGAGCCGCGGGGGCGGCGGGGCAGAGGCTACGCGACCCAGCCACTCGACGGGGTCGTGGACGTCGCCCCTTCGATGAAGGGGCCCGAGCCCGAGCTGACCGTGGTCGGGGAGCCCAAGCAGACCCGCCTGCCGCTGACGGCCCGGGGGAACGGCTACAAGCTTCCACCGCTGGAGCTCCTGCGTCGAGCACCGGAGACGTCGGCCGACACCCGGGACGCCGAGCACACCATGGCCGCCCTCGAACGAACCTTCCGCAACTTCGGCGTGCCGGCCTCCGTCGGATCCGCCCATCGGGGCCCGACCGTCACGATGTACGAGGTGGAGGTGGAGGCGGGGACGAAGGTGAACAAGGTGCTGTCGCTCGCCGACGACATCGCGTACGCGCTGGCCACTCCCGACGTCCGGATCATCGCGCCCATCCCGGGCAAGTCGGCCATCGGCGTGGAGGTCCCGAACAAGGTCCGGGATTTCGTGATGCTCGGAGACGTCCTCTCCTCGAAGGCGGCCCGCGAGGTCAGCCGGCCCCTCTACGTGGGACTGGGCAAGGACGTCCATGGGCGGTCGGTGCTGGTGAACCTGGGGGAGATGCCGCACGTGCTGATCGCGGGGGCCACCGGCGCGGGCAAGTCATCGCTCATCAACACGTTCGTCGCGTCGGCGCTCATGCGCACCACCCCGGACGACGTGAAACTCGTGCTCATCGACCCCAAGCGGGTGGAGCTGTCCCATTTCGCCGACGTCCCTCATCTCCTGACCCCCGTGATCGTGCACCCCAAGAAGGCCGCCGAGGCCCTGGCGTGGGTGGTGCGCGAGATGGAGATGCGCTACGAGGCGCTGGCCACGGTGGGCATGCGCGACATCGAGGCGTACAACGCGGGCCAGGCCGAAGAGACGCTGCGCATCCCGCCCGGCCAGGAGGGGTCGTTCGGCCGCCTCCCGTACATCCTGGTGATCATCGACGAGCTGGCCGACCTCATGATGGTCGCGCCGAGGGACGTGGAGGACGCCATCTGCCGGATCGCCCAGATGGCCCGGGCGGTGGGGATCCATCTGGTGGTGGCGACACAGCGACCCAGCGTGGACGTGGTCACCGGGCTGATCAAGGCCAACATCCCGTCCCGCATCGCCTTCATGACGGCCTCCCAAGCGGACTCGCGGGTCATCCTGGACGTGGGGGGCGCCGAGAAGCTCGTGGGCCACGGCGACATGCTGTTCCAGCCCGCCAACGTGTCGAAGGCCGTCCGGATCCAGGGCGCGTGGGTCACGGAGAAGGAGATCGAGACCATCACCGGGTGGTGCCGCAAGCAGCGCAAACCCGAGTTCGTGGCGAGTGTCGAGGGCTTGGGGCGGCCGCCGACGCCTGGTGAGGAGGCGCTGGACGGTGACGACGAGCTGCTGGAGCAGGCGGCCGAGCTGGTGATCCGCTCGCAGCTCGGGTCGACTTCGATGCTGCAGCGAAAGCTCAAGGTCGGGTTCGCTCGCGCCGGTCGGCTCATGGACCTGATGGAGGAGCGGGGGATCGTCGGTCCCAGCCAGGGGTCGAGGGCCCGGGACGTCCTGATGACCTGGGAGGAATGGCAGGAAGCCCAGCAGCGCGTCCGGTGAGCGGCGGCCCGAAGTCTTCCCAAAAGCAAGGGAGCGACCCGGAGGCCGCTCCCTCGGTCACTCCGCGCTCCCGGGCCCGAAGACCCGGTCTCGCTTCGTGACGCCCGAACGATAGACGGACGGTGACCTCCGTGTCCAGCCGGGAGGTCCCCGGCGGGCCAAAAAGACCGACAAAAGCTCGGTGCCGAAGTAGAGAAGGTCGTGGTCTCGTCCCATCGCTACTATGGGGCGCGTGCAGGGGATCGGGATCGGTCCGGCTCTCCGGAAAGCGCGCCTGCTTCGGGGAAAGTCCATCGAGGAGGCCGCACGGGAGACCCGGATCAGGGCGGACTACCTCCAAGCGCTGGAGCGAGAGCGATTCGAGGCCCTGCTCGGCGACGTCTACGTTCGGGGGTTCCTTCGTTCCTACTCCACCTACCTGGGCCTGGATCCAGGGAAGGTCCTCACCATCTACAACCGGCACTTCGGGGGACCTCACCCCACCCTCCCGCAGGTGGCGCCCGGGCCCATCCGGAGCCCGCGGTCCCCGCACCCCCACCTTCCGCAACTCGTCCGGCACCACCTCAGCTGGGCCTACCTGATCGGGGTGGCCGTCCTCGTGCTGGGTGTGTTCGCGGCCGCGGGCCTCCTGTCCCGATCGAGGTCCGCGCCGAAGGCGGAGGGATTGGGCAAGGACACAGAGTCGTCGATCCCCGTCCAACCCCCTACGGTCTTGCTCGCGATCCGCGCTGTGCGGCCCGTGCAGGCGACCGTCATCACCGATGGCCGCGTCGACTTCGAAGGGCTCCTGCGCAAGGGCGAAGCCCGAACGTTCGAGGGCAACCACACCATCCAGCTCCAGCTCCAGTCGGGCAAGCTGGCCGAGGTTACGGTGAACGGGCACTCGCTGGGCCGGCCAGGCGAGGCCAACACGCGGTACGCGGCGCTGTTCAAACCCGACTCGTTCAGGAGGTCTCCATCCGGGAACAGCCCCTGACCCCGCTGGGGCTCGGCTGGCCCAACATCGTGTCGGTGTTGCGGGCGCTCCTGGTGCCGTCGCTGGTCGTGCTCATCCTGGCTAGGGAACGCACGGCCTCCTATGTGGCCTCGGCCATCTTCGTGGTCGGTGCCGCTACCGACGGATTGGATGGCTACCTCGCGCGCCGATACTCGTCGGCGACCTCCACCGGCCAGTGGCTGGATCCGTTGGCAGACAAGATCTTCGTGGCTGCTCCCGTGCTCACCCTCGCGGCGTTGGGCGAGTTCCCCGTGTGGGCGGCAGTCGTCATCGTGGCCAGGGAGATCTCCATCTCTCTCCTCCGCATCCTCCTGGGGCTCCGGGGACGGGGCATGCCGGCCTCTCCCGCGGCCAAGATCAAGACGACGCTCCAGCTCGCGGCCATCGCGCTGTACATCCTGCCGCTCGGGTCGTCGTGGCACGGATTCCGGTTCGGTCTGTTGACCTCCGCGGTCGTGTTCACGTTGGTGACCGGCCTCCATTACGCCGTCCGAGCCATGCCGTGGCTCCGGCGAGTGCGCCCTGCCCCTCCCGTGACGCCCGGGCCCACGGCATGAGGGCCGAGATCCTGGGGGTCGGGACCGAGATCCTCCTCGGGCAGATCTGCAACAACAACGCCCAGTGGATGTCGGAGCGGCTCGCCGACATCGGCGTCGACGTCCTGCACCACCAGGCGGTGGGGGACAACGAGGAGCGCATGGCGGAAGCCTTCCGGCTGGCCCTTTCCCGGGCCGACGTGGTCATCGCTACGGGGGGGCTGGGGCCAACGCAAGACGACGTCACGCGCGAAGGCCTGGCTGCGGCGCTGGGCGCGTCCCTCGTCCGGCACGGGGAGATCGAGGACTACCTCCGCCACAAGTTCCGGCGGCTGGGGCGCAACATGCCGGAGATCAACCTGCGACAGGCCGACGTCCCGGAGGGCGCGCGCTACATCCTGCCGGACCGGGGGACGGCTCCCGGTCTCGCGTACGAGACGAACGACGGGAAGCGCGTCTACGCGGTCCCGGGCGTTCCAGCCGAGATGCGGGAGATGATGAACGCCACGATCCTGCCTGAGCTCGCGGAGCTGGCGGGTCCGGCAGCCCTGGTGTCCCGGACGATCCGGGCCACTGGCATCGCCGAGTCGAGGGTCGCCGAGATGCTGGACGATCTGTTCCGGTCGTCGGCGAACCCGACCGTCGCGTACCTGGCTTCGTCGGGGGAGGTCAAGGTCCGGATCACGGCCAAGGCGGGCAGCCGGGCCCAGGCGGAAGAGCTCGCCCGCCCGGTGGCCGAGGAGGTAGCGGCCCGCCTGGGCGTCCACGCCTTCACCACGGACGACGAGGAGCTCGAGCAGGTCGTGGGAAGGCTGCTCAGAGCCCGAGCCGAGACGGTGAGCTGCGCAGAATCGCTGACCGGGGGAAGCCTGGCTGTCCGGCTCTCCACCCCCCCGGGGGCTTCGACGTATTTCAAGGGCTCGGCCGTCTGCTATACGACGGACGCCAAGCGGGACATCCTGGGAGTGTCGGAGGCCACCATCGAGGGGCCGGGAGTCGTCAGCGAGGAATGCGCGAGGGAGATGGCCGTCGGCGCCCGAAGGATCTTCCGTTCGGACGTCGCCGTCTCGCTCACGGGAGTGGCCGGGCCCGATCCCCACGACGACAAGCCTCTCGGGATGGTGTGCGCAGGGCTGGCAGCCGAAGGCGTGCTGCTCTCGAGATCCTTCCGGGCGCCGGGGGACCGGGACATGGTCCGGCGGTGGGCGGAGCAGGCTGCCCTGGACATGCTTCGGAGGCACCTGGAGGGGTCGGCCGAGCCCGCGGATCTCGGTCGGGCGACCGGGGTTCGTGCGGGGCCTCAGGGCGGAGACTGAAAGACTTCGTGGCCCGCGATCGTGCTTCCCGGCCCGAGGCCAAGCCGCTTCGCCTGTTCGTCGCCGTCGACGTGCCCGATGACGTCAAGGCCACGCTGGCCGCAGCGCTGGCGCCGTTTCGCGACCGCATCCCCGGGGGACGCTGGACGCGCTCGGACGGGTGGCACGTCACGCTGAAGTTCCTGGGGGCCACGTGGCCGCGGCTGATGGACGACGTGGTCGGCGCGGTCCGTTCGGCGGCCCAAACGAACGAGGCGTTCGAGAGCAACCTGACGCACGTCGGGGTGTTTCCTTCACCTCGACGAGCTCGCGTCGTCTGGGCCGGGCTCGCGGATCCGGAGGGGCGGTTCGGGGCGATGGTGGAGCGGCTCGACGACCTCCTCGAAGATCATTTCGTCCCGGAGAAACGAGCCTTCACCCCGCACCTCACCCTGGCACGGCTGACGCCTTCCCGGGATGTCGGTGAGTTCGCGCCCGATCTGGTGGGGGCCGCCGTGCCATCCCGCTCCTTCGTCGTGGATCGGCTCGTGCTGTACCGAAGCCACCTCTCCCCTCACGGAGCTCGGTACGAGCCGATGTTGTCCGAGGCCCTGGGTTAGATCGACGCTGAAGATGCTTGAATTCGAACACATGTTCGATTATCGTGACGCCCGATTCGACCTGCGAACTACAGAGGTGTAATTTGTGTCGTACCCCGCTGCTACAGTCCGCGCGGTCGGGTCAGTGGAGCGAGGGAGGTCCGGGAGATGGAACGGGAGAAGATGCTCGAGGTGACGCTCGCTCAGATCGAGCGGCAGTTCGGCAAGGGGGCCGTGATGCGCCTGGGCGAGCACCCGGCCGGGCAGGGAGTATCGGTGATCCCAACCGGGTCGCTGGCGCTGGACGTGGCCCTCGGCATCGGAGGCATCCCGCGGGGGCGGATCGTCGAGGTGTTCGGCCCGGAAGGTTCGGGCAAGACCACGGTCTGCCTGCACATCATCGCGGAGGCCCAGCGGTTGGGCGGGATCGCGGTGTTCATCGACGCCGAGCACGCGCTCGATCCGAACTATTCGAAGGTGCTGGGGGTGAACATCGACGAGCTTCTGGTGTCCCAGCCCGACCACGGCGAGCAGGCCCTGGAGATCGCCGACATCATGGTCCGCTCCGGTGCCGTCGACATCGTGGTGGTGGACTCGGTGGCCGCCCTGGTTCCCAAGGCGGAGATCGAGGGCGAGATGGGCGACTCTCACGTCGGCCTCCAGGCTCGGCTGATGTCGCAAGCCATGCGGAAGCTGGCCGGTTCCCTCTCCCGGTTCGAGACCACGGCGCTGTTCATCAACCAGCTGCGCGAGAAGATCGGGGTGATGTTCGGCAATCCCGAGACAACCCCCGGCGGGCGAGCCCTGAAGTTCTATTCGTCGGTCCGGCTGGACGTCCGCAAGATCGACAATCTGAAGGACGGCAGCGAGGTAGTCGGATCCCGGGTCCGCGTGAAGGTGGTCAAGAACAAGCTGGCCCCGCCGTTCCGCCTGGCCGAGTTCGACATCGTCTACGGCAAAGGCATCTCCAAAGAGGGCAGCTTGATCGACGTGGGCATCGCCCAGGAGATCGTCAAGAAGAGCGGGGCTTGGTTCACCTACGAGGGTGACCAGCTCGGCCAGGGGCGGGAGAACGCCAAGCAATTCCTCGCCGAGCATCAGGACGTCGCGCTGGAGATCGAGCGCAGGGTGCGAGCCGCCGTGGGAATGGCCTCGTTCGATGGCGACGAGGTCGCCCTCGTCGAAGAGGCCGCCAAGGAGCCCGCCGGGGCGCCGGCCGGTTAAGGGGAAGGGGCCGGCTGGCTCCCGGTGGGCCCACCATGAGAAAGCGTCGCGACCCGGCGGCTCGCCCTCGAGGGTCCGCCAAGGAGCGGGCCCTCGGGCTGTTGGCCGTGCGGTGGCGAAGCCGAGCCGAGCTCGACCGCCGGCTTCGACGGGCGGGGTTCGACCCGGAAGAAGTGGGCTCTGCCATCGAGGACATGGAGCAGGCCGGCTTGGTCGATGACGCCCGGTTCGCCCGCGAGTTGGTCGCCGATCGCGCCGGACGGCGGCTGGCCGGGGACCGGGCCGTGCGATACGCCTTGCTGGCAAAGGGAGTGGCAGGAGACATCGCCGCCCAGGCGATGGAAGCGGCAGGCGATGAGACCGCGCGAGCCCTGGCCCTGGCTCGGAAGAGAGCGGGGAGGCTCGGTCCTTTCGAGCCGGACGCTGCCTATCGCCGCCTGTACGGACTGCTGGTTCGGCGGGGGTTCGGACCCTCGGTGGCCAGGGAGGCCTGCCGCCAGGCTCTCCGCGAAGTGCTCCCCGAGGTCGAGGAACCGGGCGAGTGAGGAAAAGCCTTGCAACGACGCTCCGGGGGCCGTACATTGTGAATTAGAGAGACCATACGGATCTCACCAGTTCGGACACGACAACTTGACGACAGTCAGCAGGCAATCCCGAGAACCAACCGCGAGGCGGCGAGCGAGACCGCGCAGGTAGCGCTCGCCCTTCCATAACGTCTGAACACCGTCGCCGAGCAGGTGGCCGAATCGGCCTCTCGCTCGGCTTTTTTGCTTGTCCTTTGAGGAGGAAGCGATGATGACGGTGCTGGAGGTCTTGCTGGCCCTCGCGGTCGGCATCACCGGTGGATTCGTGGGCCGCAAGGTCATCGTCTCGAGGCGGCTCGACACGGCGGAATCGCGAGCGGCCAAGCTGGTGGCCGAGGCCGAGGCCGAGGCCGAGACGAAGGTGCGCCGGGCACTGATCGAGGTGAAAGAGGAGATCTCCGCCACGCGGCGGGAGGCCGAACAGGACGTCGGTCTTCGTCGGGAGGAGGTCAAAAGGCTCGAAGAGCGCCTCACCAAGCGGGAGGAGAGCGTCGAAGCTACGCTCGCGGAGATCCAGACGCGAGAGCGACGAGTCGAACGGGCCGAACTTGAGACCGAGCGCCTTCGCGAGGAGCTGTCGAAGGCTGCCTCCGATCAGCGACGGGAGCTGGAGCGAGTGAGCCGGATGACCGCCCAGGAGGCCAAGGAGTCGCTCATGGGCCAGATCGTGGAGACGGCCAAGCGTGATGCCATGGGCACGGTCCGGGAGATCGAGCAGACGGCTCGGGAAGAGGGGGAGAAGCGGGCCCGCAAGATCGTGACGATCGCCATTCAGCGAGTTGCCTCAGAGCAGACCTCGGAGTCGACGGTATCGGTGTTCCCCCTGCCGTCCGACGACATGAAAGGCCGCATCATCGGCCGCGAGGGGCGCAACATCAGGGCGTTCGAGGCCCTCACCGGGGTGAACCTCATCATCGACGACACGCCGGAGGCCGTCGTGCTGTCCTGCTTCGACCCGGTGCGCCGGGAGGTGGCCCGCCTCACGCTCGAGAAGCTCGTGTCAGACGGCCGTATCCATCCTGCTCGGATCGAGGAGATGTACGAGCGGTCGATCTCGGAGGTCGACGAGCAGATCAAGCGGGCCGGCGAGGAGGCCCTGGTGGACGTGGGGATCGTGGACATCCATCCCGAGATGATCAAAGTGCTCGGGCGGCTGCAGTACCGGACCTCATACGGCCAAAACGTTCTGAGGCACCTGGTCGAATCGGCTCACATCGGGGCGGCCATCGCGGCGGAGCTTGGCGTGGATCCCAGGCTCGTGAAGCGGTGCGCCCTCCTGCACGACATCGGGAAGGCCGTCACGCACGAAGTGGAGGGGTCCCACGCCCTGATCGGAGCCGAGCTGGCCCGGCGGCTGAGGGAGGCGCCGGAGGTGGTGCATGCCATCGAGTCCCACCACGGCGAGGTCGAGCAGCGGACCATCGAGGCCGTGCTGGCCCAGACAGCAGACTCCATCTCGGGCGGACGGCCGGGAGCCCGGCGGGAGTCGCTGGAGACCTACGTGAAGCGCTTGGAGCGACTGGAGGAGATCTGCTCGTCCTACCCCGGGGTTGAGAAGACCTTCGCCATGCAGGCCGGCCGGGAGGTCCGTGTCATGGTCAAGCCCAACGACGTGGACGACCTGTCTGCCCAGGTCCTGGCTCGCGACATCGCCAAGCAGGTAGAGGAGGAGCTCCAGTACCCGGGCCAGATCAAGATCACGGTGGTCAGGGAGATCCGGGCCGTGGAGTACGCGAAATAGCTGGTCACGGGCGTATTGGAGATGAGGTCGGGCCGGTTTATCCCTTGCCTTGCATGGGGACACCTTCCCTGACAAGCGAAAGGGGGTACACGCATGGGTCAACCTGCGTATGAGCCCGTGGAGCCCGTTCCCACTCGCGCTCCGGCAGTCACACCTATTCGCCGGACGTGGGGCTGGGGTGGGCTGGCCATCCGTATCGTGCTCACTCTGGCGGGCGCGGCCGGGATGATCGTGAGCCTGTTCATGGACTGGGTGCGGTCGAGCCTGGCCACCGATATCAGCGCTCGAGCGCTGTTTCAGACGAGTCAGGTCACAAACCCGAACTTCGTGGAATCGATCGGGTTCGTCATGTTGGTCTTGGGGCTGCTGGCCATCGTTGGCCTGGCACCGAGGTCTGGGTGGCTGACGAGCCTGGCCGGCGCCCTCGGCATCGTGGTGTTCGTCCTGCTGCTCGTCCAGATGTATCGATCACCCGGAAACCTGACCGTGAGCGACCTCGACCCGGGCCCCTGGGTGGGTCTCGCGGGTGGCGTGGTGGCACTGATCGGTGGGTTCTTCGGCGTACGAACCGCCGTCGTGGTCACCCCGGGACCGGCTGCCGACGTCCCGTAGCCGGCGCTCAGGATCGGGCGAATTGGAGCGGCCGCCGATCATCGGCGGCCGCTCTTCGCTGCGCCGGGATACCCCCCTGCTAGATTGGCCGTAGTGAGCGGCCGCTACCTCCTTCGCACCTTCGGGTGCCAGATGAACGAACACGACTCCGAGCGCATCGCCGGCCTCCTCGAGACCGAGGGCTACGTAGCCACGTCCAGTCCTGAGGACGCCGAGGTCGTCGTGATGAACACCTGCGCGGTTCGGGAGAACGCCGACAACCGGCTGTACGGCTCGCTGGGGCACTTGAAACCGCTCAAGGACCGGAATCCTCGGCTGCGGATCGTGGTGGCAGGGTGCCTGGCCCAGAAAGACCAGGGCCTCATTCAGCGCCGCGCGCCATGGGTGGACGTGGTGGTCGGAACGCACGCGCTTCCCGGTCTGCTCGACCTCCTCCGAGTCTCCGAGCGGGACGGCCCGCAGATGGATGTCCGCGAGTACACCGAGGTCTTCCCCAGTGCGCTCCCGGCCCACCGGGAGTCGAGCTGGCATGCCTGGGTCTCGGTCAGTGTGGGATGCGACAACCGGTGCACGTTCTGCATCGTTCCCCTCGTGCGTGGCCCGCAGCGATCCAGGGCGATGGGCGACATCCTGGCGGAATTGCAGGGGCTCGCCGCTCGAGGCGTGGTGGAGGTCACCCTGCTCGGTCAGAACGTGAACACCTACGGGAGGGACCTCACCGTACCCGGCTCCAGTCGCCGCCCGCTCTTCGCCGACCTGCTTCGAGCCGTGAACGAAGTCGAAGGCATCCACCGCATCCGGTTCACCAGCCCTCATCCCCACGACTTCACCGAGGACGTGGTCGAGGCGATGGCGGAGTGCGGGCATGTCTGCGAGCACATCCACTTCCCCCTGCAATCTGGTTCCGATCGGATACTCAGGGAGATGAAGCGCTCGTACCGTTCGGCGCGCTACCTGGGATGGTTGGACCGCATCCGCCGGACCATCCCCGGCATCGCCGTCACCACCGACATCATCGTGGGCTTCCCTGGTGAGACCGAGGCGGACTTCGCCGAGACCCTTCGGGTGACCGAGGCCGCACGCTTCGACGCGGCATTCACCTTCCAGTACTCGCCCCGGCCCGGGACCGCAGCCTCCGGCTTTCCGGATCAGGTTCCCAAGCAGGTCGTCCAGGAACGCTTCGACCGGCTGGTCGCACTGCAGGAGGAGATCTCGCTCCACAAGAACCGGGCCCTGGTCGGCCGGCGGGTCGAAGTGCTCATAGAGGGCGAGGGAAGCAAGCGGCGGCTGGCCGCGCGGACCCGCACCAACAAGCTTGTCCACGTGGATGGAGATCGCCGGCCGGGAACGTTCGCTGATGCGTACATCACCGGCGCCCATCCGCACTTCCTGGACGGCGAGATCATCGGAGGGGGAGCTGAGGCCCCGGTTCCGGCGAGCGCCGCCTCCGCATGACCGCGCGACCCCTTCTGGCTGTGGTTGGCCCGACGGCCTCGGGGAAGACCGAGGCCTCCGTGACGGTGGCCGAGGCGCTGGGTGCGGAGATCGTGTGCGTCGACTCGATGCTCGTGTACCGGGGGATGGACGTGGGTACGGCCAAGCCAACCGCCGAACAACGGGGCCGCGTGCCGCACCATCTCCTGGACCTCGCGGACCCCACGGAGCCGTTCTCGGTTGCCAGATACCAGGACGAGGCCCGGGCGGCCCTCGAGGACATCGAAGCCCGTGGTCTCAAGGCGCTGTTAGTCGGTGGAGGAGGCCTCTACTACCGGGCCGTGGCCGACCGGCTGGCCTTCCCCGGCACGGCGCCGAAGATCCGGTCCCTGCTGGAAGCCGAGGTCGGCGCCCTGGGACCGGACGCGCTCCACCGCCGGCTGGCGGCGTTCGATCCCCAGGCCGCGGCCCGCATCGTTCCCAGCAACACGCGGCGGACGGTCCGCGCGCTCGAGGTGGCGGCCATCACCGGCCGGACCTTCTCCGATCACTGTGCGGAGTGGGGGACCTATCCGGAGGGGGCGATCCGCGTTGCCGGGATCGATCTGCCAAGGGCCACCCTTCACCGGCGCATCGAACGTCGCGTTCAGGAGATCATGCCGGGCCTGCTCGAGGAGACCAGGAGGTTGCTCGATCGTGGGGTCGGTCCCTTCCTGACCTCCTCGCAAGCCATCGGCTACGCTGAATCGGTGGCGTGCCTCCAAGGCAGGATCGGTCGGGAGGAGGCCGCAGCGAGGACGGTTCGCCGGACGAAGGCCCTGGCCCGCCGGCAGATGGCGTGGCTCCGTCGCGATCCTCGCATCCGGTGGTTCGGGGCCGGTGAAGAGGGAGCGGTGGGGGTCGTCGAGCACGTGATCGATCACCTCGCCGGCCATGACCGAACGGCCCACGTCGGTGGTCTCCGCCGGGAGGCGTAGATGCGGTTCGCGAAGTATCACGGGACGGGCAACGACTTCGTGATGGTCGAGGATCTCGAGGATCGCCTGAGGCTCCGGCCCGAGGTCATCGCGTTGCTGTGTGACCGGCGGTTCGGCGTCGGCGCGGACGGCCTGATTCGGGTGGTCCGGGGCGACGGGGGCCTGGACGGTCTCTCCGGGGCCGACTTCTTCATGGACTACTACAACGCCGACGGAGAGGTCGCCGAGATGTGCGGCAACGGCATCCGATGTCTGGCGAAGCTCGTGTACGACGAACGCCTGACGAACGCCGGCGAGTTGCACATCGCCACGCGAGCCGGCCTGAAGGATGTCGTGCTGGAAAGCGAGGACGGCCTGGTGAAGCGGGTGACCGTAGACATGGGCCCGCCCTCCCTCGAGCGCAAGGCTGTTGGCATGTCCGGTGAGCCCACCGATACCTTTGTCGGACAGTCATTGCAGGTAGGCGAACGGACGTTCACCGCGACCGCGGTTTCCATGGGCAACCCCCATTGCGTGCTCTTCCTGCAAGCATCCGATGACCTGGCTCGACTGGACGTGCCCGGGCTGGGCACCATCGTCGAGAACATGTCCGATCTGTTCACCGGGCGGACCAACGTGGAGTTCGTCAAGCCCCACGGCCGCGTGCTGGAGACGCGCGTATGGGAACGCGGCTCCGGCGAGACGTTCGCTTGCGGTACCGGCGCGTGCGCGGCGCTCGTCGCCTCCAGCCTGGCCGGGTTCGTGGGCCGCGAGGCCCAGGTGCGGTTCCCGGGCGGGATGCTGGACCTTCGGTGGGGAGACGACGAGCACGTGATGATGACCGGGCCCGCGGTCTGCGTCTACGAGGGAGAGGTCGACGACGAATGGCTGGCGTCGGCCTCGAAGGGCGAGGCTCGGTGAGGCTGGCCCGCCGGGTCCAGAGCCTCCCTCCCTACCTGTTCGCCGAGCTCGACCGGAAGGTTGCGGCCAAGCGCGCGACGGGCGCGGACGTCATCTCACTCGGCGTGGGAGACCCCGACCTGCCGACTCCACGGCACATCGTGGAAGCGTTGCAGGAAGCGGCCGAGGATCCCCTCACTCATCGGTACCCGTCCTACTACGGATTGCCCGCGTTCCGGCTGGCGGTCGCGGATTGGTACGAGCAGCGGTTCGGGGTGGGGCTTGACCAGGAGACGGAGGTTCTGCCGCTGCTCGGCTCGAAGGAGGGCCTGGCCCATCTGGCCTTCGCCCTGATCGATCCCGGCGATGAGGCCCTCGTCCCGGACCCCGGCTATCCCGTGTACGCGAGCGGGACCGCGCTGGCGGGAGGGACACCGATCTCGGTTCCGCTCACCACCGAACGTGGATTCCTTCCCGACTTCGACGCACTGCCGCTCTCTCCCTCGACGAAGGTCCTGTGGCTCAACTACCCGAGCAATCCGACCGGGGCCGTCGCCGAGGGGGGGCTCTTCGACCGGGCCGTCTCCTTCGCGCGACGCCACGACGTGCTCCTGTGCCACGACGCCGCCTACACGGAGATCACCTTCGACGGCTACGTTGCCCCCAGCGTGCTGGAGTCGCCGGGCGCGAAGGACGTGGCCGTCGAATTCGGGTCGCTGTCGAAGACGCACAACATGACGGGCTGGCGCGTGGGTTACGCGGTCGGGAACGCCGAAGCGATCCAGGCCCTGGGCACGCTCAAGACGAACCTCGACTCGGGGATCTTCAACGCCATCCAACGAGCGGCCGTCGCTGCGGTAAGCGGCCCGCAGGATCACGTCGAGCAGATGCGGGCCATCTACCAGAAACGCCGTGACCTCGTGGTGGCGGCGTTCCAGGAAGTGGGACTCTCGGTCGAGCCCCCCCTCGGCTCCATCTATGTATGGCTACCGGTGCCCCAGGGACGAACGTCGGCGGAGTTCGCCTCCGAGCTGCTCGAGGAGGTCGCCGTCGTCGTGGCCCCGGGGACCGGGTACGGCGCTCTCGGAGAGGGGTACGTGCGCATCTCACTCACCGTCTCCGACCAGCGGCTCCAGGAAGCCATGGACCGGATCCGGCGGCGCCTGAAGTGACCGTGGGGCGACTCCGGCAACTTCCCTCCGGCGCTCCGGCAACCTCGAAAAAATGCTCCCGGCCGAGTTTGGGCCGTCGGGGGCCCGGGAACCATGAGTTCGCTAGAGACGCCTGCTTGGTGGATCCGGGGAAAGGGGCGCTTCCCGGAACCTCAGAGTCGGCGTCTCTTGCTTTTCGCCCCCCTCCACGTCACCCTGGGGCGTCGTTCCCTCCGCGTGACCACCTGACATGACGGACCGCTACTCTTCCGAGTCGCCACTTTCCGCGACCTGGCGTCCTGCCGTTCGCGAGCGGGCTGTGCTGGCCGGACTGGTCAACGGTGCGGACGAGGAATCACTCCACGAGCTGGCCGCCCTGGCCCGAGCGGCCGGTGCCGATCCCGTCGGCCAGGTCCTGCAACCCCGCTCCAAGCCCGACCCCGCCACCTTCGTGGGCAAAGGGAAGGTCCACGAGATCCACGAGCTCGTCCACGCCACAGGAGCCGACGCAGTCATCCTGGACGACGAGCTGTCCGCCGGTCAGCTTCGAAACCTGGAGGAGCGACTCCGCGTCAAGGTGTTGGACCGCACGGCTCTCATCCTCGACATCTTCGCGCTCCATGCCCGATCGGGGGAGGGCAAGCTCCAGGTGGAGTTGGCGCAGCTCAATTACCTCCTGCCCCGGCTGCGCGGGTGGGGGGAGGCCATGTCTCGATTGGGAGGTGGGATCGGGACGCGGGGACCCGGGGAGACGAAGCTCGAGATCGACCGGCAGCACATCAGACGCCGGATCACCAAACTTCGGCGAGAGATCGCGGACTTGGCGAAGAGCCGGCAGGTGAAGCGGTCGGGCCGGGAGCGATCGGGTGTCCCTCAGATCGCGCTGGCCGGCTACACGAACGCCGGCAAGTCCACGCTGATGAATGCGCTCACGCACGCCGGAGTCCTGGTGGCCGACCAGCCCTTCGCCACGCTGGATCCGACCGTCCGGCGGATCGCGCTGCCGGGTGGGAGGAAGGCGACCCTCTCCGACACGGTGGGGTTCATCCGGAAGCTTCCCCACGACCTGGTGGAGGCGTTCAAGTCGACGTTGGAGGAGGTGGCCCGGGCAGATCTGATCCTGCACGTCGCCGACGCCTCCGCGCCCGACGCCGGGGAGCAGATGCAGGCGGTTCGGGAGGTGCTGGTCGACATCGGGGCGGGCCTCATCCCCGAGGTCATGGCCCTGAACAAGTGGGACGCGCTGGGCGAGGTGGAGCGTACCCGGATCCGGCGGCGGCACCCGGACGGGGTGGCTGTCTCGGCGCTGACCGGCGAGGGCTTGGACGAGCTCCTGCGTGCGATGGGAGAGACCCTCCCCAGCCCGCCGGTTCAGGTCTACCTGCTGGTCCCGTTCGACCGACCCGACGTACTGCCGATGCTGTACGAGCGGGCCGAGGTGCTGAGCGCCGAGGACCACCCGGACGGCATGGCCATCGTGGCGCGCGTCTCCGAAGCGGAGCTGTCCAGGGTGGAGGAGTTCGTCCAGCGACCCGCGGCGTGGAGGGCTCGGGCCGGCGGGTGAAGTTTCGCCTCAGAGCTTGCGAAGGACGGCGACGACCTTGCCGACGATGCGACCATCCGGCATGGGAAGCGGCTCCATGGCGGGGTTCTCCGGGATGAGCACGACCCGCCCGTCCTCGACGTGGAGGCGCTTGATCGTGGCCTCGTCCTCGGCCGGTCCCGGCAAGAGCGCCGCCACGATGTCGCCCTCGTGGGCGGAGTCCTGGCTCTTGACGATCACGACATCCCCGTCGAGGATCCCCGCCCCGAGCATGGAATCGCCCTGGACGCGAAGTGCGAAGTGATCGGCGTCGCTAGCGTAACCAGCCGGGACCTGCAGCCAGTCCTCGACGTTCTGATCGGCCATGACCGGAGCACCTGCGGCGATCCGACCGACCACCGGGACGTTCACCCCGCCCCGTCTGGACGACCCCGGACCCCGAAGCTCCATGGCTCGGGGTTTGGAGGGATCGCGCTTGATCAGCCCGCGGCGCTGGAGGTTGGCCAGCTGCGCGTGCACGCTGGAACTGGAGGTGAGCCCGACCGCCTCACCGATCTCCCGCACGGTGGGTGGGTAGCCGCGGTCCAGCACGGTTTTCTTGATGAACTCGAGGATCCGCCGCTGACGAGCCGTGATGTCGTCCATCGCTCCTCCCGGCCAGACCCTAGCACGCCCACTCTGCCAGGGCAAACATGTGTTCGATCCCCGCTTGACTCCGAACACGTGTTCGGTCACAATCGGGGCGATGGCTCGAACACGGGTTCGATGGGCAAGGGTGTCGTCGCTGGTCGTGGTGGCCGGCGTCCTGGTCGCGCTGCTGGCCGGCAGGGCCGGCGCAGGGTCGAAGGGAGACCGGCCGGCCGTCGGCGTCTACGTGGTGCGGCCCGGAGACACGCTGTGGGGGATCGCCGAAGCCCTCGTCGGGCCGGCCGGGGATCCACGCCCGGTGGTCGATCGACTGGCCAGTGTGAACCGTGTCCGGGACGGCGTGATCAGGCCGGGTCAGGAGCTCCGGCTGGGGCCTTGAGCGTCAACCGGTCCAGTCGACGTTGTGGACATGCTCCACCCCGGAAATGGCTGCCGCGATCTGAGCCGGAGGGATGGTCGGTGACGGGCGCACCAGCAAGCGGATGGAACGGTCGGGACCCTCGTCCGTGATCCGGACGAGTTCGATCGTCCCGCCTGCCTCACTGATCCGCGACAACATGGCCGCGACGTCGACGTCGCGGCGGGCCTCGACGATGTACTCGTCGCGGTCGCGCGCGTAGCGGCGGATCGCCCGGCGCAGGGGCCGCAGCCCCACCAGGGCGAGCAGCGTGATCGCGGCGGTC
>WNGB01000164.1_pt1 | contig 123077 bp, 131 predicted proteins | sample 5400681 | NCBI WGS metagenome assembly WNGB01 (sample SAMN13153367, study PRJNA577476) | soil metagenome | isolation source: 115 cm soil or saprolite under grassland replicate 2 | place: USA:California | collected 2016-06-15
CGACGTCGGCGCAGTTGTTGCCGCCGCCGTTACAGCGAAGCCATTGATACGCGAACGACGTCGGACTGTTGCTCCACGTCCCGTCGCTCGCCGTCAGCGTCTGGCCGACCGTCGGCGTTCCCGAGATCGAAGGCGGCGCGGTGTTAGCAGGAGGCGCTGCGGCCGCCGTGGCAGCGAAGACGCCTGCGGCAACAGCACTCACTGCTGCCGCCGCAACATGTGCTCTCGATCGCTTGATGCTCATGCTCTGACCCCCACTTCTTCGTCAGGTGTGTTGCTTGCTCTGGCATCAGAACGAAGTGAGGGTGCGTTTCGATATTTCGATACTGCAAAGTCTTCGTAAATCGCACTCGCTATCGGCCCGCAGAGTGTCTGGCCTTCGTCTGCAGCGTGCATGCCGCGATGATGGGCAGGCTCGCTGATGCCGAACCACGGTCACCTCGAACGTCTGCTCCGCGCTCTACGTCGGTTGCTACCCGGTTGCGTCCGCTTGGCTCTATAAACCCTCCATGGCGGTATCCGGAATCCCCGATCGTGGAGAGCGTTTCCGGCGAGACGGCGAGCCCGATTCAGCGCTGAGCCTTTCGTCTGGAGAGAGGGGGTCGAAGTGACGTCTTGCGGACCGGAGAGACGGGGTTATCGACTGGCGGGTGACGCTGAGCTCCAGGGATGCTGTCCTGCGAACGTGCGCGACCGCGTCGCGCTCATCGACTGGCGCGGATCCCTATACGAGCCGGGTATGCGCGGAACCGTGCGCTTGATCGACTCGGTTCGAACGGTGCACGTCTGCTGGGCAGGACGGGTCGACGCTTGGCCTCGTGCCGGGTTGGGACACTTGGGAGCCGCTCGGAGACGAAGAGGGTTAACGCAACGTCGGCGTTGCAGCGGCACGACTAGTCCCGCGGCGTAGCACCGCCCAGGCGTTGCCTATGCCGTGTCGTCGAGCGGCGCGCGAGCAGCTCACCCGCGAGAGTGGGTTCGCCGTGACAAGCCTGCGACTCTTCAGGATGACGTTGCGCCCACGTGGGAGCATCGCGATGATGAGCGAGTGTTTTGCGTGAGGCTCGGGTTGTCGTGTGCCGTGTATGCGTGATTGCGACTGTCGTCGCCGTTCTTGGGACGATGGCGGGGTCGGGCCAGGCTGTGAATCGCACGGCTGCTGTCAGAACGACGGTCGGGCCGACGCGGCTGATGTCGCCTGGTTTTGGCTATTCGGTTGCGTACCGGACGGTTGAGACAGGAACGACGGCCCGTACGACGATCGGGCTGTTCCTGTACCAGGATGGCGGTTGGCGGAACGTGACGCCGCCGATGCTGGGCGCGGACGGGATCGATGCGATCGATGACGTCGCGTTCGTGGACCGGCGTCATGGTTGGGTGGCGGCTTACAACTGCGCGACGGTGGCCGTCCACCTGTATCGGACAAGTGACGGCGGCCGCTCCTGGCAGTCGCTCGGCAAGCCGACGGATCACAGCTGCGGCGGCGGCCCGACCTTCCTCAGCTTCATCGACGAGATGCACGGTTGGATGGAGCCGGTGAGCCCAAACGGACCGGTCGGCGAGTTGCTCGGGACGAGCGACGGGGGGCGGACGTGGAAGCACCTCGGCTCCGGGCCGCTCAGCCAGGTCCGGCCTTCGCCTGGACTGCCCTGCTTGGCGCCGATTCGCTTCGTCTCGCGCTCGCTGGGATGGATGGCGCGCTGCGGGGACGGGCGAATCTTCTCGACAGATGACGGCGGTCGTCGCTGGAGCCGCGTCTTGATCCCGACTCCGGGCGCCTCGGACGCGCGCTTCGACCTTCCCGCGTTCAGCGGCGAGGCAGGTACCGTCGCGGCGACGCTCGGAACCCGGCCGGTGACCGCGACGGGGAGCACGAGAGCGGTCGCCTTCTCGGTGTCGCCTGATGGCGGGCGGCACTGGGCCGTGCGTTCGACACGCGAGGTTGCGTCCTGTCCGCTGAGGCCGTACTACACGGCGCTGTGGCCGGCGAGCGTCGCCAACGCGCAGGTGTGGTGGATCGTCGCGGGCCGAAGCCGACCGGTCGTGCAGGTGACAACTGACGCGGGACGACGGTGGCGGACGGTGGCTGCACGCGGACTCCCGACCCGACGCTGCTCGGTCACGACCGTGAGCGCCGCCGGCCCGAACGTCGCCTTGCTCGTCGCACGCGAAGGGAGATACGGCAGCGCGCTCTTCCAGACCAGGAACGGAGGACGCAACTGGCACCGCACCGTACTTCTACGCGGGTAGCGGCGCAGCGTCCAGCCAAAAGCTGAGCCCTGCGTCTGTAGGGGTCGCGAACGGCACTCGCAAAATGACGCCCCCCGGCGGAAGCGGTTACGCGAGCCGCCGTGATGGAGTTCGAAGCCGGCCTAGTGACGATGATCCGCGGGTCGTCGTTCAGCGGTTCCAACTCGGAAACGCGACGTCTCCGTGTGCGAGGACGCGTCGTCGTCCATCGGCGAGCGTGACGGCGGCAATCGCCTGCGGCCCCTCGCTGCCGCCTGAGTCGACAAGCGCGACGCGGCCGTCGCGCGACAGGTCGAGCGCGTACCCGCTCAGCTTCCGGAATACGCCCGTCGCGATATTGACGCGGATCGCCTCGGCGCCCCATTCCGTCGCCAGACCGGCGAGAAGCGTGCGCTCGTCCGGCGTCCACTCGATCGGATCGAACCCGTAGTAGGCGCCCTGCGAATGGCTGCCCGACGGGGGCCGGTCCGTTACCGGCTTCGCCCGGCTGCCGTCTGAATCGATTTGCCAGATCCGGCGCGCGTACGCGCAGTTCTCCGGGTAACGCGAGAACGCGATCCAGTGTCGCCCCCAGACCGGGAAGATGTCGCGGCCGTGCGTCAGCTGGCGTTCCTTGCCGCCGCCCGCGCGCACGATGAAGAGATCACTGGCGCACTTCGTGCGCTGCCGTGCCTTTGCGTATACGAGCCAAGCGCCGTCTGGTGAGAAGCTCCAGCCAGCTATGGCCGGGCTTTTCTCGAGTACGCGAAGGCTGCCGGAGAGGTCGAGGCTGACGAGCGTGTTCTTCCGAAGTGCGACGATGCGATCGGAACGGGGCGACCAGCTCGGGTACGACGTCGAGCGCGCGAGGAGTCGCGGCTTGCCGCCGGAGGTGGCGATCAGGAAGAGCGCGAACGGCGCGTTGCCGGTCTGGCAGCGCTGCCGCGATGCGAGGCATCTGTTGTAGGCGACCCAGCGTCCGTCGGGCGAGAGCGCGCCGAAGATGCCCTGCCGTACGAGGAGGCGCGGGTGCGTGCCGTCGACCCGGGCGATCCAGACGGCCTGCTTGCTGCTATTTAGGTGCCTGGTGTAGATCAGGAAGCGTCCGCCGGGCGGCTGCGATCGGTCGGCTCCGCAGGATGCCGCAGCAGCGGCGGCGATCAGAACGAGAGCAGTACGCCTCTTCACCGATCTCAGTATGAGAGTCAGAGACCGTCGCTGTTAGGCGCTCAAAGAAGATCGTGGAGGCCGTAAGACTGGTCCAAAGTAAGTGCGCACGTCTGTGCGGAGAGGAGAGTCCGCATGGTGGTCTTGAATCCACACAGCGTCACCATCGGCGAGGTTATCGTTGAGGCACGGGATGGAAAAGTGCATGTCACGCCATTGACCGACCACGAGGTTGACTTCGTGTTCCATCGCGGCGGCTCGCATTAAGTCCCAGGGCTAGCATCTCCTCGTCCGTCGAGATTGTTGAGCGTGAGGGGTTTCAAAATGTCGGTCCATGCTGCGGCTCGGTGGTGTTCGTGGATCAGGCCACCGAGTCGATCACGACGCTCGATCTCGCCAACGGTCGGTTGACCGTCCGCGTCGGCCGATTCGGGTGGGAGCAAAGCGAGTCCGCGGTGCGGGCGCTCGTTGTTGTAATGCGCGAGATAGACGCGTAGCACTCGCTCGAGGTGGCGGCGGCCGAGGATCAGAAGCCAGTCGAGGCACTCGCTGCGGACGGCGCGAACGAAGCGCTCCGCGTACGCGTTTGCCTGTGGTGCGCGGATCGGCGTCTTGGATGCGCACTATGAGGCGTGAGGCAGTTGCAATCCGGACAGCGTTTGCTGCGGAGCGGTGTGCGCTGGAAGAACTGCAGTTCCGTGCATCAGTTCACGCGACGCGATACGCCGAGGTTCTTCGGGCGCACCCCGACGCGATCGAGATTCCATCCTGGCAGTTCGAGGACGGCCTCGTCCGCGTGGCTCAGGACGGCGACGTCGTCGTCGGGTTCGCCGTGCTGCTCGCTCCGGTCGACGGCGCCTGCGAACTCGATGCCATCTTCGTCGAACCGCATCGAATGGGAACTGGGGTCGGTCGGCTGCTGATCGACGATGCGGTCGCGCGAGCCCGTCGCTGGGGCGCGCTTCGGATCGAGGTCGTCGCCAACCCGGACGCCACTAACTTCTACGAGCGCGTCGGATTTGCTGGGAACGATCCGGTCCCCACTCGGTTCGGCCCCGGACGCCGGATGCGTCTGCTCGTCAACACCTAGCGATCTCAGGCCTGGCTCGTGGGCTCGTTGGCCCGAGGACTGCGATGTTTGGGCCGATCGGTCCTTGTCCTCCCCAGACGGCGCAGTCGTCGAACGCGCGGCCTGAAGGGCGCCAATATTCGTGTCGCGGTTTCGTGGGGCGAGGGCTGGGAGTATCGGTGGCATGGCTTTCTCGTTTCTCTACCTTGTCGTGCGGGCGTTGCTCGGAGCGGCCATCGGCGGATCTGCGGCGAGCTGGCCAAGCTCGGCTTCCGGGTGTCTGCGACCAGCATCCGCCGGCTGCTGGCCGAGGCGAACGAGATTCTGTTCCCGGCCTGATGTCGCTCGCGCGCACGCTCGCCAATGAAGGAACCGACGTGAGCGCCTACGCGTACGTGCCCCCGAAGCCGAACTCGCTGTTCCACGCGAAAGTCGTCGTCGGCCGCGTCGGCTTCCTCGGTTCCGCCAACCTCACCGCGAGCGGGCTCGGTGAGCCGGCCGAGACTCGGATTCCTCGCCGCCGTAGCATCTTGGCTCGCGCTTTCGCTCCCGTTGTCAGACCCTGACGTTCCCCGAGCCGCCGCCGCGCATCGCGAGCGAGAAGGTGAGCGCGACCTGCCGGTCGCGCTCGGACAGACGCGAGGCGAGCGCGGCGACAGCTGCCGCGCCGACGCGCGCCGACCGCTGCCACGTGTGCGATGCTAACCGCGCCGCCGGGATAGAGTCGCCGGCATGGACGAGGCCAAGGTCGGCCGGTTGCTGGCCGAGCAGCGGCGGTACTACCGCGAGCGGGCGCCTGAGTACGACGACTGGTGGTTCCGCCGCGCCGGCTACGCCCTCGATGCCGAGTGCGCATCCCGTTGGTTCGCCGACGTGCGGGAGCTCGAGGTGGCGCTCGAGGCGTTCGGGCCGCGCGGCGACGTCCTCGAGCTCGCCGCCGGGACCGGGATCTGGACCCGGCGCCTCCTCCGGCACGCGGATCGCGTGACTGCCGTCGACGCCGTCGCCGAGGTGCTCGAGCTGAACCGCGCGCGGACCGGCGGCGCGGCGGACTACGTCCTCGCCGACGTCTTCGAGTGGGAGCCGCCGCGCGAGTTCGACGTTTGCTTCTTCGGCTTCTGGCACTCGCACGTGCCGAGCCGGCTCTTCGAGGCGTTCTGGCAGCTCGTCGGTCGCGCGCTGAAGCCGGATGGCCGGGCGTTCCTCGTCGACAATGCGCGGCTCGGCGACTCCCGCCACCTCGTGAGCTCGACCGGGGAGGTCACCCGGCGTCGCCTCTCGGACGGCCGCGAGTTCGACATCGTCAAGCGCTACTGGGAGCCGGAGGAGCTCGAGCGCGAGGTGGCGGCCGTCGGGTGGCGCCTGAGCGTTCGCACGACGGCGAACGGCTACTTCATCTCCGCGTCGGGCACGAAGGCCCGCTGATTGCTCGTCGCGATGATTTCTGGAGCTGCGGTTGGGATCGCCGTGGCCTGAGCGGCACGCTTGTTGCGCTCGGAACCTTCGTCCTCGTCGGCGGGCGGCGGCTAGCACTCGTTGCGCTCTGGCGTGCGCCAACGGCGGCGCTTCGCTCCATTCCTTGCACCGCTTACCGCGGGTCGCTACCTCGCTCGAGGCCTGACAGTCATCCGCAGAGAAATCGCCGTCGACGAGCGGGCAGAACCGATCGTTGCGCAAACCACGCGACCTGTGGCGTGTCCGTTGCTGGGCCGGTTTCAGTCTTTCGTGACGGAGCGCGTCGACACACCAGCGACAGCGCATGCGCTTGGCGCCGAGCGGGCTGCGTATGCACCGCGGGGCGGCGAGCGGCTGGCCCTTCAGGTCTAACGCGGCGAGTGGACGCGGCAGAACTCGCGCACGGCGTCGTTGAATTGCTCAGGCTTTTCGAGGTTGCTGACATGACCGGACTCGGGGATCACGACGAGCTTCGTGTCCGGGATCGCCTGCTCGAACTGGCGTGCGACGCTGAGCGGCGAACGTGCGTCGAGCTCGCCCCAGATCAGGAGTGTCGGCACGGCGATGCGCGGCAGCAGGTCCCGCTGGTCGGCCTCGGCCATCACGAACAGCTGCGTCCTCAGGCTCTCGGGGCGGACGCTGGAGGCGATCTCCTCGAGCAGCGGGACGAACTCAGCCGGTGGGTCGCCGGCGAACAGCCCAGGAAGGGTGGGATCGAACTCCCCGGCGGTCGCTGCGAGCATCTGCTGCGCGCCCGCAACTCGGGCACGCACCTCCGCCTCAGGCAACGACCCTTTCCAGCCGGCGTACGTGTCCACCAGGATCAGGGTCGCGACGAGCCCGGGGTGTTGGCGGTAGAGCTCCTGTACGACAGTGCCGCCCCAGGAGAGACCGGCGACGTGCGCCCGGCCGAGCGCGAGCGCCTCGATCAGCGCCGCGAGGCAGTTCGCGTAGTCCGCCAGACCGAAATCCGCAGGCGCATCCGAGGAGCGGCCTGCTCCCGGTTCGTCCCAGGCGACCACCGTAAACTCGTCGGCCAAGGCGGCCAGCTGCGGTTCCCACACGCGGCCGTCCTCGGCGGCGCCGTGCACGAACACCAGCGGCGGCCCCTTGCCGACGCGCTCATAGGCGATCTCGAGGCCGTTCGCCCGGACGACGTGCACCGTCGCAACTTACAAGCACACTGATCCAGGAGCCACGTGTCGACCGACGAGCACAGATCCAACTCACTTACCGGCTCGTCGAACCCGAGGTTCTTACGCAACGTCCGAAAGAAGTGGGCCGGGCAGGGATCGAACCTGCGACCTTGGGATTAGTCCGGGTCAACAAGCTGCAACGAACCGCGAGAAGCCGAAACGTGCTGCAAATCGGGCGAAGCTTGGCTGCAACTAACTGAAGCAAAACGCAGCGCGTGGGGACGAGCCTGTACGCGCATGTGTGCGCGCAGTTGCTGTCTCGGGCTCAACCCGCAAGCGCCAGACACGAGGGGCGCGCCGGCGCGCGCGCGGTGATCTCATCGCACGATCTCCATCCATTCGACGGCGCAACCTACTCCGCGACTGATCCACGAATACGAAGCCGCCGCAGCATGAGATCGAGTTTGTGCACCCCACGCGATCCGATCGGGACTTTCGATCCCTTCACGCTACTGCGTGCGCGTCCCCGTCCTGCTCCTGACCGGCGAGCTCACCCGGTTTGCTTTCTCCAGCCGACCGACATTTCGACCTCGGCACGCCGCTCAACCTCTGGGAGGAGGAGCTTCGCGCAGCTCGCCGATCAGTTGCGAGAGTCCCTCGACGCATGCCTCGAACAGTCGCTCGCCCTTCTCGGCACTGGCGAGGTCGGGCGCGCCTAGCACTCCAGACGAGCTGAGCTCATCCGTCCGCCAGCCCGCGGTGACTCTTGCCGACGACATCAGGTCGAGACGCTCCGATGCGAAGCGCGGCTCTGGAATCTCGCGCCGGACGAGCTCGCGCCGCACCGACTCGGGCCGTAGGTGAAGCATGAGCGAAGTCTCGAACTCGCACGCGTGGGCCATGCCGCCGGGCGGCGAGTCACGCACCTTCGACGTCGTGTCCTCGGCAAGAGCCCAGTAGTCCGCCGCGGCCGCGAGCACCGGCGTACGGATGGCGAGCTGCTGGACCGCCTCGCGCACAAGCGCGGAGTTGCCGCCGTGGCCGTTGACCACGAGCAGCCGCCAGAAACCGTGCTGAGCCAGGTTGCCGCAGAGGTCCCCGACGACGGCCAGGAACGTCCCCGCCGTGAGGGTCAGCGTCCCGGCGAACGCCATGTGGTGGCCGGACGATCCGAACGCAAGCGTGGGCGCCACGAGCACAGGCCCACGGGGCTGGGCACGATCGGCCGCCTCCTCGACGACGCGCGTGCAGAGGAACGTGTCCGTGTCCAGCGGCAGGTGCGGACCATGCTGCTCGACGGCCGCCGTGGGGAGGACGGCGACCGTGCGGTCGCGGTCGAGCTCGGCGACCTCGCTCCAACTGAGCAGCGCGAGCCTGGTTTCCTCGGTCACCCGCTCACGCGCCGACGTCCAGAACGATGCTCTTGAGCTGAGTCATCGACTCGATCGTGGCTGCGCCGCCGAGCCTTCCAACGCCGCTTGCCTTGCCGGAGTAGCCCCCGAACGGGGTCCGCCCGTCCCAGTAGGCGGCCGTCTCGTTGACGTTGACGACGCCGCACTCGAGCCTCTCGGCTGCGCAGAAGGCGTTGCGGAGACTCCCGGTGAACACGGAGCAGCAAAGGCCGTAGCGGCAGGAATTCGCCACCTCGATCGCCTCGTCAAGGTCGCTGACGGCGATGACCGGCGCCACCGGACCGAACGTCTCCTCATCGTCGATCAGCGACCCACGCGGTACCTGGTCGAGCACGCTGGGTCGGTAGTAGAGCGGCGTCGGAAACCCGCCCGCCCGTTCTCCGCCCGCGACCACGGTTGCTCCCTTGGCTATCGCGTCGGCGATGTGCTCGTCCACTTTCCGGGCTACGCCTTCGTTGTTGAGCGGACCCATCGTCGTCTCCTCGTCGAGCGGGTGCCCGAGACGGATCGCTTCGGCTTTGCCGATCAGACCGGAAACGACGTTGTCGTGAACGCGCGGCGTCACGAGGACGCGCTCGCTCGACTGGCAGATCTGGCCTGCGTTGCTGAAGCAGCCGAACGCCGCCCCTTCAACCGCGAGGTCGAGATCGGCGTCGTCGAGGATGATCGTCGGACCATTCCCGCCCAGTTCCAGGAGGAGCGGTTTCGCCCCTGCCTGGCTCGCTACTGCATTCCCGACCGGGAAGCTTCCAGTGAAACCGACGGCGCGCGTACCCGGGTTGGCCACGATCTCCTCGCCGACCTCGCTGCCGCCGAAGACCAAGTTGCAGGCTCCCTCCGGCAGGCCTGCGTCGAGGAGGCACTGGAGCAGCTGCGAGGCGACGAGGGACGTGGTCGGCGCAGGCTTCCAGACGACGGCGTTGCCGGTGGCGAGCGCCGCCGAGAGGTACTCGCTCGGGATGCCGACCGGGTAGTTCCAGGGCGTGATGACCGCCACGACGCCATGGGGTTGGCGGATCGTGAGGACCCGCTTGCGCGGGTCAGGAGAAGGCTGGACTCCAGTATTCAGGCAGCGGACGTAGCCGGCAGCGTCTCGGTAGAGCCTCGCCGCGAACTCGACCTCGCCGAGCGCCTCGCGCAGCGGCTTGCCCTGCTCGATGGAGAGGGTGCGCGCTACCTCATCGAGGCGCCCCTCGATTCGCTCCGCTATCGCTTCGCACAGCCGTGCCCGCTCTTCGACGCCGAGCGCAGCCATCGCCTGGCGGGCCTGCTCGGCCGCCTTGACCGCGCGACGCCCGTCCTCGCGTCCGGCGTCCGGCACGACCGCCAGCACAGCGCCGGTCGCCGGGCTTTCGCTGTCGAACGTCTCGCCGCTCGCTGCTTCGACCCAAGCTCCTCCGATGTGCAGGCATAGGCGGACAGCCTCGCGCCCATCAGTCGGCATCGATAGCCCCTTGGCGCTCGTGTTTTCCGTTGCTAGCTACGTGGCATACCCAGATCGACGCGGCCGCGCCCGTCGACGTTTCATGTTTGCGAACTCGTGTGAGGAGACGACTGGTAGGCACACCCATGCCCGAGGCCCTCCTGCGCTCATTCTCGAAGCCTGGTCCCGCACGCAACGGGGCCGAGACGACAGGAGGGAGGATACGCCGACCATGCGCAGGAAGACAGTGACGCGTCGGCTCTTGATGGGTCTCTTTGCCGTGCTCGTGGCCGTGGCCACCGCGGCGACGGGGGCGCTCGGTGCCGGCGAGCGTCGGCAGACGGTCTCGATGACCTTTGACGTCTGGTCTTACTCGATCCCGACGATCCAGGACAACATCAAGAAGTTCCAGAAGCAGCATCCGGACGTCAAGATCTCGCTGCGAGACACGTCCTGGTTCGACTACCACGACGTGATGGCGACACGGTTCACGGGCGGCAACGCCCCTGACGTCACCTATTCGTCCGACCACTGGCTGCGGGAGTGGGTCGCGGCCGGTTGGATCGCTCCGCTCGACGAGCACTTCCCGCAGTTCAAGAGCTACATGAAGGAGTGGGCGCCGTACGCGCGCGAGGGGATGACCCTCGATGGCAAGCTCTACGGGCTCCCCTACTACGCCGACCTCGTCACATTCATCTACAACGACCAGATCCTCCGGAAGGCGGGATTCACCCGCCCGCCGCAGACGTGGGAGGACGTGGCGAAGCAGGCGCTCGCGATCAAGAAGCAGGGACTTGTCAAGCACCCGATCTACATCCCGCTCAAGAAGGATGACCCGTGGCTGATCGAGATCTTCTACTCGATGGTCTACGGCCAAGGCGGGCACATGTTCGACAAGGACGACAACCCGGTCTTCGACAAATCGGGAGGGCCTGCGGAGAAGACGCTTCAGTGGCTTCACGATGCGATGAAGCGATCGAAGATCTTCAACCCGGCTGCCCCGCAGAGCGCCGAGCCGGACGTCGTCAAGACGATGGGGGCCGGTAACGCCGCCTTCACCGTGCTCGCGAAGTACAACCTCGCAGAGCTGAATCTCGGCCAGCACAAGGAGCGTGGTCACTTCCGGATGGGCCTGATGCCGGGCCGGGCGCACTCTACGGTCGGGTTCGTCCGCTTCTACGCGATGTCCAAGCACGCAGCAGATCGCGGCGACGACGTTGTGAAAAACGTCGGGGCATTCCTCCAGTTCTTCGGCGGCAAGACGAGCGGCAAGTACACGGTCGTCAAGCGCTGGGCGCTCGAGAAGGGCCTCGGATTCGCGAACCTGCCGCTCTACAAGGACGCGCAGGTTGCGGCGTCGATCAACAAGTGGGGCAGCGTCAATCTCGAGCAAAGCCAGGCGAAGCTCGCTCACGTCAAGGAGGGGCTCACGCCCTTCTGGGGTGTTTGGGACATCTACGCCCGTCAGCAGCTCAACTCAGCGATCCTCGGCCAGACGACGCCGCAAAAGGCGCTCAAGAGCATGGCCGACCGCTGGGAGCAGCTGAAGAAGCAGTATGGCTAGCGAAGCTGGGAGGATGGACCGGCGGTCGCGTTAGGCTGCCGGTCCGCTCTCTCCCGCGGAACGATGGCGACCGGCGACGCGGTGGTCGGGGGGCGGGTTCACGCACGTGGTGTCCGGCTCGGCCGTCGCGGCTACAGCTGGGTGACGCTCGCGCCGGTGCTCACTCTCGTCGCCCTCTTCACACTCTTCCCTGTGGCCTACGCCGCGTGGACGAGCGTGCACCGCCACGTGCTCGTGCTCCAGGGCCGCCCCTTTGTCGGTCTGCGCAATTACCAGAACGCAATCGAGGATCCACTGTTCGCCGACTCGATCAAGTCGAGCCTGATCTTCGTTGCGGTTTCCGTGCCGGTCGTGACGTTGGCTGGGCTGCTCGTCGCCTTGCTCCTCAACCAGCGGGTGCGCGGCTTCGGGATCCTGCTCGTGCTCGTCCTGCTCCCGTGGTCGATCCCCACGGTGTCGGCCGGGATCACATGGCGGTTGCTGCTCCATGGTGACTTCGGCGCAATTGACGGCTTTCTCTACCGGATCGGCGCGATCGACAGCTACATCCAGTGGTTGTCGGACCCGACCCTTGCTATGGCCTCCGTCATCGGAGTCCACGCCTGGCGTGAGTTCCCGCTGCCGGCGATCCTCTTTCTGGCCGGGCTCCAGACGATCCCACCCGAGCTCTCGGAGGCGGCTCGTCTCGACCGAGCGAGCGCGTGGGAGCGCTTTCGGTACGTGACGCTTCCCCTTCTCAAAGGTCCGCTCCTGATCGTGCTCGTCTACGAGACGATCGTCGCGCTGTCGGTCTTCGACCTCGTCTACGTGCTGACCGGCGGCGGCCCGGGCTCGGCGACGACGCTCTTCTCGTGGTTCACCTACACGGCGACCTTCAAGTACCTGAATTTCGGTCAGGGCGCCGCCCTCTCGTTCATCATGGCTACTGTCCTCGTCGTCTTCATCGCTGTCTACATGCGTGTAGTTCGCCTGCGTGAAGAGCCCTCATGAGGCGACGGCGTCGAACGGCGAACGTCCTCTACGCATGCGCGGGCGTGGTAGTCGCGCTCGTCATCCTCTTTCCCTTCCTCTTCGTGCTGAGCGCGAGTCTTCAGACCGAGTCGGAGCTGATTCGCCGGCCGCCGCCCATCGTTGCGCCGCAGCCCACGATCGACAACTACAGGTACATCTTCACCGGCAGGGTCCCGGCCGCGTACGCGTCGAAGGAGTTGCTGCGCGGGACGGTGACGAAAGACGTGCGGCAGATCCCGACGGGTCTGCGCAACTCGTTCATCGTTGCGATTGGAACGGTGCTCGTGAACCTCGTGTTGGCAACGCTGGGCGCATACACGTTCGCGCGCGAGCGGTTCCGCGGCCGACAGGCCGCTTTCTACTTCATTCTCGGAAGCCGGCTCCTGCCGAGCGTGGCCGTGGCCGTGCCGATCTACATCGGCCTCCGAAGCCTCGGTCTGCTGGACAGCAAGCTCGGTCTCGTCCTCATCTACAGCGCGTTCACGCTCCCGTTTTCGATTTGGGTCCTGACCCTCTACTTCCGTTCGCTTCCGGTCGAGCTCGAGGAGGCCGCGCGCGTCGACGGCTGCACGCGTCTCGAGACGCTCCGCCATGTCGTGCTCCCCCTCGCCGCACCGGGACTTGCCGCGATCGCGGCCTTCAGCTTCCTCTTCAGCTACAGCGAGTTCCTGTTCGCTCTGTTCACGACCGAGACTTCGCACGCCAAAACGATCCCGGTGATCATCGCGTCCGTCTCCGTCAATCCGGATGCGAGTTACACGCTGATAGCGGTAGGCATCGTGCTCTCGATGATTGCCCCGATCGTGTTTGCGCTTGTCTTCCGGCGCTACATCACATCGGGGCTGGTGGCATCTCTGACGCGCACGTAGAGAGATCCATGGCAGACGTCAGCTTCTCGCATGTCATGAAGGTCTACCCCGACGGTACGAGGGCAGTCCGCGACCTGACGCTCCAAATCGATGACGGACAGCTCGTCGTACTCGTCGGGCCGTCCGGCTGTGGCAAGACAACCGTCCTTCGCATGGTCGCCGGCCTCGAAGACGTCAGCGGGGGCGACATCCGCGTGGACGGGCAGGTCGTCAACGACGTCGATCCGAGCGAGCGCGACGTGGCGATGGTCTTCCAGACGTACGCGCTCTATCCGCACATGACCGTGGGGCAGAACATCGGCTTTCCGCTCAGGATCGCGAAGCTGCCACGCGGCGAGCAGGAGAGACGTGTGCGAGAGGTTGCACGCTTGCTCGGATTGGAGGGCGAGTTGAACCGCAGGCCGCGGCAACTCTCAGGCGGGCAGCGCCAGCGGGTTGCGATGGGACGCGCGATCGTGCGGCAGCCACAGGTGTTCCTAATGGACGAGCCACTTTCGAACTTGGACGCGAGCCTGCGCTTCCAGATGAGGGCCGAGATTGCAAACCTGCAGCAGCGGGTCGGGGTAACAACGATCTACGTCACGCACGACCAGGTCGAGGCGATGACGATCGGCAACCGAGTGGCGGTGATGCGCCGCGGCGAGCTGCTCCAGTTCGGGGACCCGCAGGAGATCTACGACCGGCCACGGGATCTGTTCGTCGCTCGCTTCGTCGGGAGCCCGCCGATGAACCTGATCGAGGGCGAGCTCGCGCACGACGGTGGCTACGCCGTCTCGACTGCCGGGCGCGTCATTCCCCTCGACGCGGCAGAGACAGCCGACCCTGGGGCGCTCGATCCATACATCGGCCGCTCCGTCGTGATCGGCTTTCGGCCCGAGCGACTCGAGGACGCAGCCGTGGCGAGCGACACCCCGGCCGACCGACGCATCGGCGGCACTGTGACACTCCGCGAAACCCTCGGCTCCGACGTTCTCGTTCATTTCGAGGTCGAGGGTTCGCGGCCACTCTCGGGGCGGGTGCGGGCCGCGGCGATCGAGGCCGCAGTCGATCCGGTCGAGCTCGAGCCTGCCGTCGACGAGCCAGGTCTACGGTTTATCGGCCGCTTCGACCCGAGGTCCCGAGCCCGCCAGCGGGAGCGGGTGCAAGCAGCGATCCGGCCCGGGGCGATGCAGCTCTTCGACCCGGAGACCGGCGCGGCGATCGGCCACTGAATGCGAGCGGTATGAGCCCGACTGCCGCCCGACTCATCGCGCCGGCTGACGAACGCGAAGTCTGGGGCGATCTCTCTACGCTGTACCCAGTGGCTCGCCTCTACGCTGCGACTCTGAGCCGCGCCGGAGGTTTTCCGGCTCACGACCTCGGCAAGGAGGTGAGCTGATGGCACGGATCGAGGGGTACCGCTTCGGTCACGTCGTCGTTGACGGCGAAGAGCAGACGCGCGACGTCGTGGTCCTCCCTGACCGCGTGCTCACGAACTGGTGGCGCGCGGACGGCCACCGCCTCGTCCTCGCCGACCTCGAGGACGTCCTCGAAGAGCTGCCCGAGCACCTCGTCGTGGGCACCGGCGCGTACGGGCAGATGCGTCCCGATCCCGAAGCGGTCGAACAACTCCGGCTGCGGGGCATCGAGGTCGATGCGCTGCCGACGGAGGATGCCGTCCGCCGCTACGGCGAGCTCGACGCGCGCCGTACGGCGGCTGCGCTTCACCTGACCTGCTGATGTCCGAGCTCGCGCTCGGAAGCACTGCGTTCCAGAGTGGGCAGCCGATCCCGCGCTGCCACACGTGCGACGGAGAGGATCTCTCACCGCTGCTTCGCTGGACGAACGTGCCCGACGAGGCACGATCGTTGGCGCTGATCGTCGACGATCCGGACGCCCCGCGTGGCGTGTTCGCCCACTGGGTCGCGTGGGGACTCGATCCGCATGCGGGCGAGCTCGGTGAGGGTGAGGCGGCGCCGGACGAGGGGCGAAACGATTTCCGCACAACCGGCTACCGCGGTCCCTGCCCTCCGCCGGGCCACGGGCGCCACCGTTACGTCTTCCAGCTCTACGCCCTCGACGCGGAGCTCGAGCTCGGCTCCGGTGCGACGAAGGCCGAGCTCGAGCGTGCGATCGAGGGACACGTGCTGGCGACGGCGGAGCTCGTCGGCACGTACGAGCGCTGAGGCCTACGCGCCCGCGGCTCCATCGCGTCGGCGTGAAACGCGCACGGGTTGGGTATGACCAAGCGCCGCGCCCCGAGCCGATCGAGCTCGCGCAGCATCAGCTCGAGCGGGCGCGCGTGAGGCTGATACGGATGCGTGTCGAGGCGGAGTACGTGGCCGAGGTTGGCTGACGTGGCCGAGAGGCTGCTCGCGCTCGCCCGGGAACGGGAGGCGGATCTGATCGTGGTCGGCAGCCGCGAACACGGCTTCCTCGATCGCCTGCTCGGCCGGCACGTCGACGAAGCAGTGGCTGCACACGCCGGCCGAGACGTACTGCTCGTGCACTGAATGTCCGAGCTCAGGCTCGCCCTCGCCGGTGACACGATGCTCGGCCGCAAGGTGGCGGACGCGATCAGGCGCCGAGAGGCGGAGCCACTCGTCGACGCGGGAGTGGTTCAGTCGGTCCGCGAGGCGGATCTCTTCGTGCTCAACCTCGAGTGCTGCATCGCCGAGCAGGGCGAGCGCTGGCCCGACCCGGCGAAGCCGTTCCTTTGGCTTCGACGTTGCAGGCCGCGGGTGCGACTCTCGTCGCCGGTCACTCTGCGCATGTGTTCCACGGTGTCGGCGAGCGCGTCCTCTACGACATCGGCGACTTCCTCGACGACTACGCGGTTGATCCGAGCCTGCGCAACGACCTGGGGCTGCTCTTCCTCGTCGATCTCGACCGGCAAGGGCCGTCGCGGCTCGAGGCCGTGCCGCTGAAGCTCGAGTTCTGCCACACGCGGCTCGCCGACGGCGACGACGCAAGGTGGATCCGCCGCCGCTTCCGCGCCGCCTGCCGAGAACTCGGAACGCAGGCGGTGGAGGAGCGAGGACGCCCCGTCGTCTCCTGGCGCTCGTGACGCTGCGGGCCCTCCGACCTTCGATCTGGGCGTCGTGATCGTCTCTCTTCATGTCGCGACGGGCAGTGCGCTAAGTGCGTTGACCGGCTCGCGGCTCGCTGCGCTGGCCCTACGTCCGCCGTTGTGGCTTCCGCGCCGACGTTCAGCTCGTCCTGGCGGGCGCGATCCTCGGGGTGCTCTTGAAACCGCCGCGTCAGGGATCGCTACCGCTGCAGTCCGTCCCGAGAAGCACCTCGGCCGAGCCGGCAACCTCGAGCAGTGCCTGCGGATCCGTGATCGAAAACTCGGTCGCGCGCGGCATCCCGGTGCGCTCGAGGATCTTCATCACCGAGTCGTCGTCGAGCGTCGCGAGGACCGCCTTGCCGATGCTCGTGCAGTGGAGTGGCCGTGGTGCGCTCGAGCGGGGATCTTCTAAACCGGGCTGGTCGACGTGATCGCCGCGCGGACGCGCACGCGATGAATCTCGACGACGAGAGCGGCGGCATTAACGGGTTCCGTGTGTCGGGGGCAGCCCTCGACACACGGAGCCTCGATCTTGCCTCGGTTCAGAGTTGGCCGCGGATTGCCCCTGCTGCGAAGGCCGTCGTGTGGAAATTGACGTAGTAGGCGCTCGGGTTCTGGCAGATCGCCGCGCCGGTCGTGCCAGCGTTCGGTGTCGCAACGCCGCCAAGCTTGATGTGGCTCTGCGTCGTGGCCGGACCAGCGAACAGCGGCACGACGATCCCGCCTGCGAAGCCAACCGGAGCCTGGTGGATGTGGCCGGCGAGGAACGTCTCATTGTTCGGGTTGGAGATCTGCGTTTTGAACGTGATCGTTCCGTCGTTCCAGACCTTGATCTGCGTGTGGCCGGTGGCCGTCGAGGTCGAACCGGTTGTTTCGTTCTTCGCGCTGAGCTGCGTGTTCAGGACGCACTTGACACCGCCATGCTTGGCGGCTGCAGGGCCAGCGGCCGCAATCGAAGCGATGCAGGTCACTACGAAGCAGATGAACAGACGCCGCATGTCGTTCACACTCCTATGTCGCTTTCTAACCGTCACCACCCGCAGTTGAGGTCTTCCCGTAGCAGTACCTTCGTTAACCGGAGGGGCAACGACGAACGCGCCAACGGTCAGGCAGCCCGCGCGGTGCGTAAGCGTCGCCTCGACACGCATGAGCACGACGGATAGGGCCGTGCGAGCTTGATTTCGGAGCAATTGCGGGACGCCGGTACCCAAACCTCTTGCGGAATCTCGACGAGATGCCCGGCCGTCTCAGCTTCTCGCTGTTTTACCGAAGCTTTACGAAGCTCCCGATTCTGGTGCCAGGCGGCGTTCGTTCTGTCGTTGCGATGGCTGTGGCGATGGTGGCATCGAGCCTGGCTCGTTCGAAGTCAGCGAGACGGTGAAGGCTGCGGGCCGATCGTTGTTGAACTACGTGAGCCGCCGGCTGACTGCGAAGAGCGGCGTGACGATGCGGGTGCTGCGACAGGTGCGGATCGCGCGGGCCTGGCGCGAAAGGACTGCTGCCGGGCGGGGTACTCGATGAGTTCGAATTGCTGATCGCCCTGTGTCTGCTCGAGCAGGGTGCGCAAGTCATGCGTGGGCCGTGAGCTTCCGGTGAGAGGACGGTCGCGCAGGCGACGTTCCGACTACTGAGCCATCTGCTCGGGATACTCGAAGCGCCAATGCCACGACTCTTTGAGCCGCTGGGCCGCGTGACCCGCGAGTCCCGGGGCCGAAGCGACGACCCCGGCGAGAAGCGCGAGGTTCATGCAACGGCTGCCAAGGGGCCTTGAATACGCGGACGCGGCGGACGTAGGCTGCTCTCATGGCCGGGGCATGCCCCAACTGCGGCCAAGAGAACAGCGCGACGGCGAAGTTCTGCTCGGAGTGCGGCGCATCGCTCGCGGTCTCCGAGACGCAGGGGCGCAAGATCGTCACCATCCTCTTCAGCGACGTCACCGGCTCGACGAGCCTCGGCGAGCAGCTCGATCCGGAGTCGCTCCGCGGCGTGATGGGCCGTTTCTACGACATTGCGCGCTCCGTCGTCGCACGGCACGGCGGGGTCGTCGAGAAGTTCATCGGCGACGCGCTGATGGCGGTCTTCGGCGTCCCGTCCGTTCACGAGGACGATGCATTGCGCGCGGTGCGCGCGGCCCTCGACCTCGTGCGCGAGCTCGAGGGAGTGAACGACGAGCTGGAGGTCGCCTACGGCGTTCGACTCGCGATCCGGACCGGGATCAATACTGGCGAAGTCGCGGTCGGCGCGGGAGAGGTGTTCGCGACCGGCGACGCCGTCAACGTCGCGGCTCGACTCGAGCAGTCCGCGGAGCCGGGCGAGATCCTCATCTCGGGTACGACTCGCGCGCTCGTTCGCGGTGCGGTCGAGGTCGAGGCGACCGGGCCGCTCGATCTCAAGGGAAAGGCAGCCGCGGTCGACGCTTGGCGTCTGCGCGGCCTCATCGCGGAGACCTCGTTCGAGCGCCAACTCGACACGCCGCTGATCGGCCGCGAGCACGAGCTCGAGGAGCTGCGACGCGCGTACGACCAGGCCGTTGCCGAGCGTTCGTGCCGTCTGTTCACCGTGCTCGGGCCGGCCGGGATCGGGAAGTCGCGGCTCGTGCACGAGCTCGTCGCCTCCGCGCCCGACGCGCATGCCCTGACCGGGCGGTGCCTGCCGTACGGCGAGGGGATCACGTACTGGGCGATCGCGACGGTCGTCCGTAGGGCCGCCGACATCGACGAGGCACTCGGAGCCGCCGACGCGCTCGCCCGACTGCGTTCGCTCCTCGCCGCGCAGCCCGACGCGGACGTCATCGCGGACCGGATCGCGTCGGCGATCGGTCTCGGTGGGCGCGGCGCGCCGGCGGAGGAGATCTTCTGGGCGGTCCGTAAGCTGCTCGAGACGCTCGCCGGCGGGCAACCGCTGATCGTCGTCCTGGACGACATCCAGTGGGCCGAGCCGACGCTGCTCGACCTCATCGACTACCTCGCCGACCGCATCGAGGACGTTCCCGTGCTGCTGGTCTGCCTTGCGAGGGACGAGCTTCTCGAGGCGCGACCGCAATGGGCCGAGGGGAAGCCGAACGCAGCCACGGTGCAGCTCGACGCGCTCGAGCGGTCGGAGATCGACGACCTGATCGCCGCGCTCGGCAAGGCCGGCGGCCTCGACGAGACGATGCGGGAGCGGATCGCGGGCGCCGCCGACGGTAACCCGCTCTTCGTCGAGGAGATGCTGGCCATCCTCCCCGAGGACTCGGCGGCGGCAACGGTGCCACCGACGATCCAGGCGCTCCTCGCCGCGCGCCTCGACCGGCTCGGCGGCGACGAACGCGCCGTCGCCGGCGCCGCCTCCGTCGTCGGGCAGGAGTTCTCGCGGCGGGCGATCAGCGCACTCGCAGACCAGCCGCGTCTCGCCGATACGGTCGCGGCCCTCGTCGACCGGCGATTCTTCCGGGCGGCCGAGATCCGCGACGAGCCCGGCTGGTTCCGCTTCTGGCACCTGCTCTCTCAGGACGCTGCGTACGCGGCGCTGCCGAAGATGCAACGCTCGGAGCTGCACGAGCGATTCGCGCGCTTTCTCGAGCACGAGGCGGGCGAGCGCGTCGCAGAGATCGAGGAGCTCGTCGGCTACCACCTCGAGCAGGCATATCGCCAACGGATCGAGGTCGGCCTTCCCGACGAGCGTGCGATGCGGCTGGCGGGCGAGGCGGCGGGCCGCCTCGCCGCCTCCGGCGGTCGTGCGAGTGCGCGCGGCGATGTTCCCGCTGCGGCAAACCTGCTGCAACGTGCGCTGGCGCTACTGCCGCCGAACGCGCCGCAGCGGACCGACGTGCAGCTCTTCCTCGGCGCAACGCTGCTCGAGCAAGGACGGCTCGCAGACGCCGACGAACATCTCGCGGACGCGGAGGAGAGCGCGCGAGAGACCGGGTCGCGCGTTATCGAGCTCTCCGCGCAGATCATGCGGCTGGTCATCGGCGTCCAGCGCGATCCAGCGGTCGATTTCGACGCCGCCGTCGCGTTGTGCGACGCGGCGATCGGCGAGCTCGAGCAGCTACACGCCGACGCGGCGCTCGCCGGCGCGTGGCGCGTGCTCACCATGATCCATATCTACCGCAGTGACGCCGAGAAGGCCGGCATCGCCGCCGCAAGCGCCCTCGAGCAGGCGCGGCGCGCAGGCTACGTGCGGGGCGAAGGCGAGGCCGTGTTCTTCCTCACGCTCAGCCGCCTCGTGGGTCCGACGCCCGCGGAAGAAGCGCTGCGTGACTGCGAGCAACTGCTCGTCGAATCGCCGGGGCCGATGAGCACCGCGTCCGTCTTGACGGCTATGGGCATGTGCCACGCATTGCTCGGACGCTCCGACGAGGGACGGCGGTTCGTGCGCGAAGGCCGGGACGCATTTCGCGAGCTCGGCTTCCTCGTCTTCTCGGAGGACATGGCGCTCAACGACGCCTGGGTCGAGTTCCACGCCGGTGACGCCGCGGCCGCAGAGCAGGTGCTGCAGCGGTCGACAGCTGTGCTCGAGTCGATCGGCGAGACATCGACGTTGTCGATTCAGCATGCGGTGCGCGCACTCTTCGTCGCGCGGCTGGGCCGGTTCGAGGAAGCGCTCGACCTCTGCGAGCGGAGTGAGCGAGGCGCGGTCGCCGCGGTCGCTCAAGCTCTCTCGCGCAGCGCGCGCGCAGTCGCGCTCGCCGGACTCGGGCGCATCGACGAGGCGGTGCCGCTTGCCCGTGAAGCCGTCGAGATCATGCGGCGCACGACCGCCATCCACGATAGAGGTACGACATGTAGCGCTCTCGCGGACGTCCTGATCTCCGCGGGTGAGGACAGGGAAGCCCAGCTCGCGCTCGACGAAGCACGCGACCTGTTCGAGCGGAAGGGCTGCGTCGTCTGCGCCGCCCACGCGCTCGACCGGCTCGAGGCGCTCGGCGTTGCCGAGCGCGCACTCTGAGCCCCGGCTTCCGAGCCGATACCCTGCCCCTCGCCCCGGAGAGGTGTCCGAGTGGTCTAAGGAGCGCGACTGGAAATCGCGTATGTTCTGAGAGGTGCGTCGCGGGTTCAAATCCCGCCCTCTCCGTTCGAACGTGCGACCCGTCGGTCGCTGCACCGACGCCGATCTGCTCTTCGCTGATGTGCCGAAGCTCAGCCGCGATCTCTGCCACCGTCGCGTCCCTACTCAGCAGCTTCCATACCGCTGGCACGTAGTTGCTGTATTCGTCAAGCGGAACGGCTACGCCAATCGGATCCCATAGCGCCCATAGGAGCAGCCCGACCTCGGGGGCGTACCGCTTGAACCGTTGCCGCTCAATCTCGGCGTCCATGCTTCAGGGTTCTCCGTCAAGTGACATTCCCGAAGGCTCGCCCACACGACGATCCTTGGCCTGGGCCAGTGTTCAGTCACCCGAGCGTGGACGTGGCCAAATCGAAGACAGTCAGAGCGTCGATCAAGTCCTCAAGCTCCCGGCCGTCGTCGGTGAGCTTGTAATCGGCGTCGAACCCTATCGTTTCCCGCGCTCGCCCTCTTGCCGCAATATGCTCGGCGGAAGATGGCTCGTCGCACTGTCGGTCCGCGCCGCTCCGACTCGCTTCGGATGGACGTGCGCTCGACACGGATCATCGGCGGCCTCAGTGTGCTCGTCCTTTCCGGGGCGGTGGCGTGGGACCTCGCCAACGACGGGTTCTGGTTCCGCCACTCGCTTCTCACGAGCCTCGTCGCGAACTTGATCGTTGTCGGGATGACCGCGGCCGTGCTCAACGAAGTGCTCCAGCGTCGACAGCGACAGCGCTGGTCCGTGCTCGCGCAGTATGCGCTGTTCGACTTGCTCCGCACGGCTCGACTCGTGTGGACCAGTCTGCTCGAGCTCACCGGTCTCGTTCCGGACGAAGACCTCGAGGACGGGGGGCTCGCAGCTGGGTCCGAGGCAGTGCTCGATACGCCGCGGCTCGCCGCGGCGATGGACGAAATCCTCGCCAGCGCTGACCACCGCGAACAACTCCACCGACTGATCGCCAGGCTGCTCGCTCACGGCCAAGAGGTGCTCGGACGCTGGGCCGATGTGATGGTCAACTCGGGCACGTACGCGGAGATCGTCGATCGCCACGTCGAGCTCTACAGTCGTCTGTCCTGGTGGGGCAGCGTGCTCGATGAGTCGGAGCCGCTCGAAGAGCACCTGAATCGGCCGAGGCTGAGCCGTCTCAGCCCAGCGACCCAGACGAGCGGGCCAGTCGAGGATGAGTGGCTACGCGACAATTTTGTAGCTATCGCCCAGCTCGCGGAGTCGCTCGATCGGAGCTCGTTCGACCTCGCGATGCGGATCGTCCCGATCGAATGGTGGGCCGCGCAAGTGCCTGATCGAGCTTCGACGGCTAGGAATCACGGGACGTAGACGCCTACCGAGGCCAACGTCCCGAGCGCGCACAGGTCTCACTGCATGTCATCTCTCTAACAAGGAGGGGATGCCTGTCAACCGGTGCCAAAGGATCTCCTGGCCATGAGGGTGCGGGGACTGTCAGTCCCATGTCCGATGCTTATACGAAACGACCTTTGCGTCTTACCTCTTCAGGGTCGTTTTCCGCTTGTTGTCGCAGCCGTGGTGCTCCCGGTTGTTGACTCTCGTTAGCTGAACGGACACCGCCGCAAGCGCAAAATTTGCTTGTATGCAGGCAATTTCTGATGGGCCGGGCAGGGATCGAACCTGCGACCTTGGGATTAAAAGTGGATGCAACGGGATTCGCGTGCTCTCGCGTGAGCTCGCAAGGCGGCATGGTTGAGCCGAATCGGCTCACATGCCATCGGGTGCTCTTGGGGCATCCTGTTGACCCTGCGTTGACCCGCTCCGTCTTCCATTCAGGCAACATCTTGTGAGAGCAACCCACGACAACGGTTGAAGACGATCATCCGGCAGCCGGTCAGCACACGATGACGTGCTCGACTGCGCGTCGACTGCGATAAGGGCGCCGAGCCGCGCGTGACTTGGGGAACGCGGCGCCGCGCGAGCGGGTGGCGGCGGGATGATCGTGCAAGGCGCAATGGGAGATTGGCGGTTAGTGGCCGACGAGCATCTTGAAAGCGAGCCGGCGGCCGAGCTTGCGCTGGAGGGCGAGGGTGAACCAGAGTCGTGTGAGTGAGTCGACGAGGTCGAAGGCGTCGAGTCCGCCGAGCCAGACGGGTCGGAGTCCGACGTCCGCGATCAGTCGGTCGGCGACCTCCGTCGGGTGGCCTTCCTCGGCTGCGTAGAAGAGGTCGGCCTTGATCCCGTCGAAGACGGGATCTGCGAAGTTCTCCCAGCCGAGCGTGTTGAACGCGCGGACAGGATGAGCGCCGTCGGTGAGCTCCTCGAGGGCGTGAAGCTTGCCGGTGCCCTGGACGTCATTGGTTGCGTCGATCACGACCTTGCCCGCCAGCGCTTCGCCGAGTGCGGTGAGTATGTCCTTCGCGGCCGCTCCGGGGACCGCGAGCAAGACGACCTCGGCAATTGCGGCTGCGTCTTGGACCGACGCTGTGTCGGGCGCGCTTGGGGAGCGGACGCCGTAGACGACGTGATGGCCGGCGTTGGCCCATTTGGTGCCGAGGGTGCGGCCGACTCGTCCGGCGCCGATCACCGCGATCGTCAAGGCGCCTGTGGGCGTGGACTCGCTGCTGTCGGTTGTCATGACCTTCCTCCTCAGATCCCGAGGGCCTCGTTGACGAGCTTTGCCAGCGCCGCCGCCCGAAATACCGCTGCTGTCCGGTGAACAGGTGTCCGTCGCGGACAGGATCGCAGCAAGCGGCGGCCTTGAGCCGGCTTCCTAGCCGGTGTCGGGTGTCCAGCGGAAGAAGCGGGCGCTGACAAGCAGGGCGCCGATGTCCGATGCCGTACACCAGACGACCTTTGCGTCTCACCTCTTCAGGGGTCGGTTTTCCGCTTGTTGTCGCAGCCGTCGTCGCCTGGTTGTTGACCCTCGCTAGCTGAACGGACGCCGCCGCAAGCGCTGAAATTGCTTGAATGCAGGCGATTTCTGATGGGCCGGGCAGGGATCGAACCTGCGACCTTGGGATTAAAAGTCCCCTGCTCTACCAACTGAGCTACCGGCCCCGCCGTCGAGTGTACGTTCCCATGCATCGAGCAGTTGCTCGACGTTCCGCCGCTGCGCGTCCGTGAATTCGAACGTTGCGACGAGGCGTCTCGCCTCTCCGGGGTCGTTGTTCTCGACCGCCGCTTCGAGGTGCTCGCGCATCGGGGTCGGCTGCTGAAGCTGTCGGCGCAGCCAGCGAAGCAGGCTCACCTGCGCGGCTTCCACGGCTCTCAGTCTTGCACGCCTAGAGGCGCGCGATCCATTCGGCGAGGAGCGGTTCGACGAACGTCTGCCGCGTGCCGTCGCGCTCGACGTCTGCGGTGGCCTGCAGCCGCCTAAGGGCGTCCTGCGCCGTCGGCTTGCTCAGGTCGAGGCGCTGGAGAACGCTCTCCTAGTACGGCGATCCGTCGCCGGCCACCACCGCGCGGCGCGTCTTCTGCTCGGCGAGGTCGAGGCCCGGCCAGTGGGCGTCGAACTCCGGCTCGAGCCCGGCCAGCGCCGCCTCATGCGCTGCCTCCCAGCTCTCGAGCGTGCCTGCGCCCCCGTGCGGCACCTCCCCCCAGAGGCGGTGCGCGAGCAGCATCGACCGCTGGGGATGCCCCTTCGCCGCGCCGACGCGCGGCGAACGGCTGCTTCATCAGTCCGGGTTCCGAGCCCGCGAACACATAGCCTGCGACGTTCCCCTGGTACCGGATGTGGCTGCGCAGGAGCCGGAGCCCGTCCAGACTCGGGATCTTCGTGACGTTCTGGAACTCGTCGCGCGCGATGAACGCGCGGTAGCCGCCCCCTTCCTCGAGTTGGAGCGACCGACACGACGCGGTAGAGGTCGACGACGACCGGGATCACGCCCTCCTCGCCCTCGCCGTCGCGCAATGCACGCCGCAGCAGACTCGTCTTCTCGTACTTCCGTGGCGCGAAGAGCCGGACGAACTGGCCGCCGACGACGTTCGCGAGCAGCTTTCGCGTCCCGGTCGATGATGTCCTCGGGATCGAGCGGTTACGCGGGAGGAGTGTGGGCGCGGCGCCGGGGAGTGAGGGGTTTTGACGCCGCGCCCGAGACTCCGCAGCGGTAAACGAGACCCCGAGTCTCCACTGACGGTACCGCACGCGCGGGAGTCCAAACAGCAGACTTTCGGAAATGGGCGGTGACGGACTCGAACCGCCGACCCTCTGCGTGTAAAGCAGATGCTCTACCAGCTGAGCTAACCGCCCGGATCGTGGTACACGGTACACATGTCGTACCCGGCCAAGCCCAAGCGGCAGCGTGCCCTCGAGCGGCTGCGCGGGATCTGCCTCGGGCTCCCGGAGACAAGTGAGCGCCCGAGCCACGGCGCCCCGAGCTTCTTCGTCCGCGAAAAGAAGTGCTTCGTGATGCTGGTCGACGACCACCATGGCGACGGGCGCTTCGCGATCTGGTGCGCGGCCCCGCCCGGGAACCAGGAGCTGCTCGTGCAGGCAGACCCCGAGCGGTTCTTCCGTCCCCCGTACGTGGGCCACCGCGGCTGGCTCGGCGTGATGCTGCACGGGAAGGTCGACTGGGACGAGGTCGCCGGGATCGTCGAGGACGCGTTCGCAACGGTCGCGCCGAAGAAGCTGCTCGCATGATCGACCTCCTGCGCGACCTCGTCGAGCTCGAGTCGCCGACCGGCGACGTCGCGGCGATGCGCGACCGGATGGCCGACGAGCTGCGTGCACTCGGCGCGGACGTTGCGCTCGACGGGGAACACGTGCGCGCGGACTTCCCGGGTGCCGGTGCGCCGCTCGTGCTGCTCGGGCACGTCGACACCGTGTGGCCGCGCGGCACGCTCGCGCGGATGCCGTGGCGGCTCGAGAATGGACGCGCGTACGGCCCGGGCGTCTTCGACATGAAGGCCGGGCTCGTCGTGATGGTCGAGGCCATCCGGCTCGCGCGGACAGCGCGGGCCCTGAGGGTGCTCCTCACCGCCGACGAGGAGATCGGCAGCCCCACCGCGGGTGACGCGATCGCCCGTGTGGCAGAGGGAGCGGGCGCGGCGTTCGTCTGCGAGCCGCCGACGGCGAAGGGCAACCTCAAGACGGCACGCAAGGGTCTCGGCCGCTTCAAGCTGACCATCACGGGACGGTCGGCGCACGCCGGCGACCCGACGGACGGCGCGAGCGCGATCCAGGAGCTCGCGCGCCTGACGCTCCGCCTGCACGCGCTCACCGACATGGACAGCGGTTGCTCGGTGAACGTCGGCGTTGTCGCCGGCGGCACGCGCGAGAACGTCGTCGCGGCCGAGGCGACCGCGTGGATCGACGTGCGCGTGCCGACGCTCGCCGAGCGAGACCGGCTCGACGAGCTCCTGCGCACGCTCGAGCCGGAGACGCCCGGCACGCGAATCGCGGTCGAGGGCGGGTGGACGCGCCCGCCGCTCGAGCGAAGCGAAGGCTCGACCGTTCTCTTCGAACAGGCGCGCGCGCACGGGCGGCAGCTCGGTCTCGAGCTTCGCGAGACGGCCGCCCCGGGAGGCTCCGACGGGAACCTGATCGGCGCCCTCGGCGTGCCGGTGCTCGACGGGCTGGGCGCAGTCGGCGCCGGCTCGCACGCCGACGACGAGCACGTGCTCGTCGAGTCGCTGCCGATACGGGCACAACTCCTGGCTGCGATCTTGCGCAACCCGGGTTTGTAGTCATATCGTCCCCCCGTCACATAGTCGTGAGGGGAGGTACGCATGGCTCAGCAGGCAGACGAGCGCATGATGATCTCCGAGCGGATCGCGCCCGGCATGCTGCCGCGGGTCCTCAACACGACGGACATGACGATCATCTTCCTGGCGATCGTCCTGTTCATCGTGCAGGCGTCGGTCATCCAGCCTGCAGGCCCGTCGGCATACGTCTACTGGATCCTCGGCTTCCTGCTCTTCCTGATCCCGGGGGCGATCATCACGGCCCAGCTTGGCCAGATGTTCCCGCAGGAGGGGTCGCTCTACGTGTGGACGCAGAAGGCCCTCGGCCCGTTCTGGGGTTTCTTCGCAGGCTTCTGCGCGTGGTGGCCGGGTGTGCTCGTGATGGTGGCCACGGCCGACCTCGTGGTGACCATCTGGCAATTCATCCGACCGGGCGACCTGGCGAAGTCGTGGCAGCAGATGATCGTCATCCTCGCCGTGTTGTGGTTCTCGGCGTTCATGTCGATGTTCCGGCTGCGGATCACGCAGACCTATGCCAACCTCGTCGTCTTCTTCTACGGAGCGGCGATCTTCGTGATCGGCCTCGCGGGCGTGCTCTGGCTCATCGGCGGCAACGACTCCGCCAACTCGTTCAGCGGCGTGCACAACTGGCTGCCCGACCACACGAACTGGACGTTCTTCGGGCTCGTCATCCTCGCACTGCTCGGGATCGAGGTGCCGCTGAACTTCGGCGTCGAGATCACCGACATCCGCGCGATCAAGAAGTACCTGCTCTGGGGCTCGCTCGCCGTGATGGCCGCCTACCTGTGGGCGACCTTCGGGAACATGGTGACCGTCCCCCTGAAGGACAACAACTCGACGACCGGCATCCTCACCGCCGTGCAACACGGCTTCTGGGGGTCGCACACATTCGCTGTGATCGTCGCTCTCGTCGTGATGTGGTTCTTCGTGTCGAACACCGTCGTCTACAACTACTCCTTCAGCCGACTGTTGTTCGTGTCGGGGCTCGAACGGCGTCTGCCCGCGGCACTCGGCCGCGTGGATGCACGCAAGGTGCCGAGGAACGCCATCCTCGCCCAGACCGTGATTGCGTCGATCTTCGCGGTCGTCACGTTCGGCCCGTGGGCGCAGAACGGCAACTTCCCGGCGCAGGTGTACCTCGTGTTCCAGGCGGCGGTCACCGTCATCTGGTGCCTGTCGATGGTGCTCCTCTTCGGAGACGTCTTCCTCGTGCGAAGGGCGTTCCCGCAGCGCTTCAAGGAGGTGAAGGTCGCGTCGACTCCGGTGCTCTATGTGTGCGGCCTGATCGGCGTCGCCGCGTCAATCGTCGGTGCGATCGTGACGTTCAAGGACCCGTGGAACGGCGAGATCTTCAGCGTCACGACGTGGCGGGAGTGGCTCGCGATCGTCGGCGGGGTCTCGGTGCTCGCCGCCGTCGTCATCTACGCGATCAGCGAGTACGTCCACCGTCGGGAAGCGCCAACGCCGACGATGACGCCGGCGGCGTGACGGCGAAGGACGTCGTCTCCAGCGCGGACGAGGCGGGTCTCCGTCTCGTCCGCTTCCTCTGGTGCGGCAACGACGGGACGATACGCGCGAAGTCGTCGGGACGGCACGGGCTGAAAGGGCGGCTCGAGAGCGGCATCGGCCTCACCGTCGCGATGCAGGCGATGAGCGGCCTGGACCAGCTCCAGCCGGTGCCCGGAATGGGCCCGGTCGGGGAGATCAGGCTCGTCCCGGATCTCGACACGTTCCGGGTGCTGCCCTACGCGCCGAACACCGGCGCCGTGCTCACCGATCACGTCGGGCTCGACGGCGAGCCGGCACCGGTGTGCCAGCGCTCGTTCCTGAAGCGGATGCAGGCTCACCTCGGCGAGCGCGGGCTGCAGCTGCGCGCGTCGTTCGAGAACGAGTTCTCCCTCGCGACGAATGTCGACGGGGCGTACGTCCCGATCGATTCGGCGCTCTGCTTCTCGACGATTGCCGCGACCGCGTCGCAGGACTACGTCGACGAGCTCGCCGACGCGCTCGAGGCGCAGAGCATCCCGCTCGAGCAGTACTACGCCGAGCTCGGCCACGGGCAGCAGGAGATCTCGACAGGTCACGCGCCGGCGGTGCAGGCGGCGGACGAACAGCTCCTCGTCCGCGAGACGATTCGAGGCGTCGCTTCGCGGCATGGGCTGATCGCCTCGCTTGCGCCGAAGCCGTGGCCGGACAACGCCGGCAACGGCGGGCACGTGCACTTCTCGCTCTGGGAGGGCGACCGCAACCGGTTCTTCGACGGCTCGCAGCCCGACGGGCTCTCCGCTGACGCGCGCTCGTTCATCGCCGGCGTCCTCGCGCACCTGCCCGGCCTCTGCGGTCTCGCCGCGCCGAGCTTCAACTCCTACCATCGGATCATCCCGCAGTACTGGGCGGGCGCGTTCACGTGCTGGGGCCACGACAATCGGGAGGCGCCGGTCCGCGTCGCGTCCGTCTTCAAGGGCGCGGAGGAGGAGTCGACGAACGCGGAGCTGAAGGCGTGCGACGCGACGTGCAATCCATATCTCGCGCTCGGCGGCCTGATCGCGGCCGGTCTCGACGGGCTCGAGCGCGGGCTCGAGCCGCCTGAGCCGGTCGATGTCGATCCGGCGACGATTCCCGAGGACGAGCGTGCGCGTCGCGGGATCGTCCGCCTGCCCGCGACGCAGGAGGAGGCGCTCGAAGCACTCGCGGCCGACGAGCTGCTCCTCGGCGCGCTCGGTCCGACGCTTGCCGATTCGTACCTCGCCGTCCGCCGCTCCGAATGGACGGCCTACTCCGCGGGAGACTCCGCATTCGAGCAACTGGGTCACTTCGAGAAGTACTGAGCGGGATCCCGCTCGTCGACCACCACGCGCACGGCGTCCTGCGTGCACATCCCGCGAGCCTCGACGAGTTTCGCGGGCTCTTCTCCGAGAGCCCGGACCCGCGCCAGTGGCCGCACGTCGCCACCGGGGTTACGTACGGCCGCGCGATCCGTGCGCTCGCCGGCTTCCTCGGTTGCGAACCGACGGAGCGAGCGGTGTACGAGCATCGACTCGCGAGCGATCCGGCCGAGTACGCGTCGTTGTTCCTGCACGCGACGAACACCGAGCTGCTGCTCGTCGACGACGGCTATCCGCCGACAGGAGTCGGTACGTCGTGGGACGAGCTGGGCGAGCTCGCCGGCTGCCGCGCGCTGCCCGTACTCCGGCTCGAGACGCGCGGCGCGCATGCCGCTGCCGAGACGGCGACGGCGCGCGAGCGAGGCTACGTCGCTCTGAAGACGATCGCCGCCTATCGCGGCGGGCTCGACCGCGTGTCGGAGCACGTTGTCACATCCCTCGAGGCCAACGAGGCAAGCGGAGACCCGCTGCCGGTCCAGGTGCACTGCGGCTTCGGCGACTCGGATCTCCACTTGTGGCGTGCGGACCCGAGCTATCTGAAGCAGCACGTCGAGCGCTTCCCGGACACGACGTTCGTGCTGCTGCACTGCTGGCCGTTCGTGCGCGAGGCCGGGTGGCTCGCGCACGTCTACGGCAACGTCTACTTCGATCTCTCGCTCACGATCCCGCACGTCGCGCGGCCCGCCGAGGCGGTACGCGAGGCGCTCGAGCTCGCGCCGGTCTCGAAGCTGCTCTACGCCTCCGACGCGGCGCGGACACCCGAGCTGTACCTGCTCGCAGCGACGTGGTGGCGCGACGCGCTCGCGGAGGCGCTCTCCGAGCTCCTGCCGGACGACGAGTGCGAGCCTGCGGCGCGGAGGATCTTGCGCGACAACGCGCTCGCGGTCTACCGCCTCTAGCCGGAGGAGACCGTTACCGGAATCCGCTGCACGCTGTTGTTCGCGTAGCCGCCGACGTTCCACTCCGGCTCGAACGGCTGCCCGTTTCCGGCTTCGTCGGTGGCGCGGCAGCACAGAGTGTGCCGGCCCGGTATCGCGCTCCAGCGGTACGTCCACGAACGCCACGCCCAACGCTCGCCCGCGTCCTGCGCGAGCTCGGCCGGCTGCCAGGTCTCGCCGCCGTCGTCGCTCACCTCCACCTGTGCGACCGGCGCTTGACCGGACCACGCGCGGCCTTCGAGCAGGTGCTCGCCCGGCTCGGCGATCCGTTCTCTCGTCAGGAACTCCGGAATCCCGGGCGGCACCATCAGCGCGCGCGGCAGCATCCGCGTCAGCGCCACGCCGTCGTCGTCCGCGTCGAGTCTGAACCGGTACGCCTGCTCCTGCTGGTAGCCGTCGAACGGCCGATCGACTGCGGTGATCGCCGTCAGCCACTTCACATTCGTCATCCCGTACCAGCCGGGCACGACGAGCCGCAGCGGCGAGCCGTGCTGCGGGAGGAGCGGCGCGCCGTTCATCTCGTAGGCGAGCAGCACGTCGTCACGCGTCGCCTCGCTGAGCGGCAGGCTGCGCTGGTAGCTCTGCTCCGCACCGCCGTCGATCCCGCGATCGAGGCCGGTGAACAGGATCTCGACCGCGCGCTCGGTCAACCCCGCCTCGTCGAGCAGCGTGCGCAACGGGACGCCGCGCCAGCGCGCATTCCCGACCGCCTCGAGCACCCACGGCTGACTGGCCGGCATCGGGTCGAGGCCCGCGCGGCCGTTCCCCGCGCACTCCATTGTCGAGGAGAGCTCGGTCGCGTCGCGACCGCGAAGGTCGTCGAGCGAGAGCGACAGCTGCCGCTCGACCTCGCCGCCGATCGTGAGCCGCCACGAGCCGGCGTCGACGGCGGGGATGTCGAAATGGATGAGGAGGTAGTGGAGACCGACCGGCGTGATCGGATAGCGCAGCGCCTCGAGCGGCATCCCGTGATTCCGCGTCGCCAGCTGGACCGCCTGCACGGTCGAGAACTCTTGAACCGCCATCGTCACGGACAGGCTACCGCTCTGTGCCGCCTGTGAACCAACTAGCAAAAGGACACTTTCGGCGGCAGCCGCCGGCCGGTACCACGAAGGGCGACCCCCCTCAGCGACCGATCGGAGCCGCCCATGCACCGCACGCACGTACTCGCAGCACTCCTCGCCGTCGGCGCGCTACTCGCCGCACCCGTCGCGCACGGCGCCGGGTCGAACGTCGTCGTCAGCCAGGTCTTCGCAGGCGGCGGCAACGCCGGAGCGCCTTTCACGAACGACTTCGTCGAGCTGTTCAACCGGAGCTCTGCGCCGGTCGACGTCAGCGGCTGGACGGTTCAATACGCCTCCGCGGCTGCGACGTCTTGGCAGTCGACGCCGCTCGCCGGCTCGATTCAGCCTGGGCGCTACTACCTCGTGCAGCTCGCCTCCGCGGCGGCGGTCGGCGCCTCGCTCCCGGCGCCGGACGCAACCGGCACCACGAATCTCGCCGCCACCGGCGGCAAGATCGCGCTCGTGCGCGACGGCACGGCCCTCGCGTGCGGCGCGACCGCGGGCAGCTGCTCGACCTCGGCGACTCTCGAGGACCTTGTCGGCTACGGGTCTGCGACCGACTACGAAGGCACGGGCGCGGCGCCCGCGCTCTCGAACACGACAGCCGCGGTCCGCGGCGGCGGCGGCTGTACCGACACGAACGTGAGCTCCGCCGATTTCGCGACCGCCCCGCCGGCGCCGCGCAACTCCTCGTCGCCGGCCGCGGCCTGCGCGGGAACCGTGCCGGTGAGCAGCGCGTCGGCCACGGCAAGCGTCGACGTCGAGCTCCAGCCGGTGCTCTCGATCGCGCTCGAGCGCACGGCGATCAGCTTCGGCAAGGTCTTCTCCGGCGACACGCCGCCGCCGATCTCCGAGCGCGTGACCGTCGTCAGCAACAGCGCTGCCGGCTACGCCCTGACCGTGCATCGCTCCGCGTTCTCTCCGAGCGACCTGCCGCTCGCGATCGCGGTGTCGCCTACGGCCGCGCTCGTCCCGCTGCCGGTCGCGCCTGCCGCCGACCTGCTCGTCGCGACGACCTCCGCACCGAGCGCCGGCGTGGGCGACGTGTGGCCGACGAGCATCGGCTTCGCGGCGCCGCTGCCGGTCCTGACTCCGGGGCGCTACGCCGCGACGCTCACGTACACGGTCGTCGGCCGATGATCGTCGCGCCGCCTCCGGTCGCGCTTTCCGCGTCGCCTCCGCGAGTCGTCCTCGCCGGCGCGTCGAGCGAAGCGATCCACGTGATGAACGCCGGCCGGACCGTCGCGTTCGTCACGGTCGCACCCGCCGGCTTCGCACTCGACCTGCGCGGCCGGCCGAGAGTCGTCGAGGTTCGCGGCGGGTCGCTGCTCGAGGTCCGGCCGCGACGGCTCGAGCTCCGGCCGCGACAGACGGCCGTGCTGACCGTTTCCGCCGCGTCGTTACGTGCTACGCCGCCGGGCGATCACGTCGCGCTCGTGCTGCTCACGACGCGTCCGCTGGCCGCCAACGGCATCGCGGTTCGCATGCGAGTCGGCGTCGTGGTGATCGTCCGAGTTCCCGGCGTGCTCGTGCACCGGGTCGAGGTGCGTGCCCTCCGTGTACGGCGGCGCGGCGTGCTCTACCTCTCGCTCGCGAACCGTGGCAATGCGAACGAGCGGATCGTGCCGGGCCGACTGCGGGTCACGCTCGTTCGCCGGGGCAGGGTGCTCGCGCGGCTTCGCACCGTGCCGCGCGAGCTGCTTCCGGGGACGCGAGGGGTGGCCGAGCTCCGCTATCCCGATCGCATCCGCGGGCGGGTGGAAGCCCGCGTGGAGCTGAGCCTCGGGCGGCGCGTCGTGCGACGACTCTTCGTGCTCCGCCTGTAGTTCAGTGGTGCAGTCGGTTCGAAACGACTGCAACCAGGTTGAAAACCTGGTTGCGTGCCCTCGCTTTCCTACGGAGCGAACAGGATCACGAGGCCCGCGTCGAGTACCTTCGAGCGCGGCGGTTGCTCGCACGCGACGGGGAGGATCTTGTGCGCAACCTTGCCGGCGCCCGTGCGCTTGCGCGTTTGAACCGAGCACGACTTCTCCTGCTTGAGCGGCGTCAGCTTGACGATCCGGATGCCGTTCAGGCCGATCGGGGGCAGACTCGTCGCCGATGCAAGCGGCGCCACCGTACCGACGATCGCGAGCACCAACACTACGAGCAGCGTGCGCATTTCGGCGAATTCTACTACGGACCGCGTCCAGTCCTGGCCGCCGGAGGACGGCTCATGCCGGCTCGGTTGCAGGGCCATCGGGCGCACGCTCGGGCACACGGACGAAGAGTGCCCGAGCCGCCGTGCGTGGCAGCCACCAGTTCCAGCGGCCGAGCAGTCGCATCAACGCCGGCACGAGGAGCGCCCGGATCACGGTCGCGTCGAAGATGATCCCCGCCGCGAGCCCGATTCCGAACTGCTTGATGTCGACGCCTGGGCCGGAGGAGAGCACGAAGAAGGCGAACATCAGGACGAGAGCCGCGCTCGTCACGAGCTTCCCGGTTCGCGCCAGCCCGAGCGCGATCGCCTGCCTCGTGTCTCCGGTCTCGTCATAGGCCTCACGCATGCGCGTCAGCATGAAGACCTCGTAGTCCATCGAGAGGCCGAAGAGGAACGCGAAGATCATCAACGGGATCCAGGGGATGATCGAGTGAGTGGCGTGCACGCCCCAGATCGCCTCCGAGCCGTGTCCGTCCTGGAAGATGAAGACGATGATCCCGTACGCGGCTGCGAGGGAGACGAGGTTGAGGATCACCGCTTTCAACGGAAGCACGAGCGAGCGGAACGCGCGCGCGAGCAGGATGAACGTCAGGAGGACGACGAAACCAAGGACGTAGGGGAAGTTCGAATAGACGGCCGCGACGAAGTCGCGGTCCTCCGCGGCGACGCCGCCGAGCGCGGCGCTCGTGCCCTTGAGCTCGGCCCGGACGCGCTTGATCGTCGTTCGCACTTCCTTCGTGGCTCCGTCGGTCGCGGGAAACGCTTCAATGAGGCTGCTCGAGCCCTTGCGCCAGTCCGCGCCCGGCGGGGCGACGGCCGCTGCGACGCCGGGCGTTTGGCGAAGCTTGGCGACGATCGGCGCTGTCGGAGCGCCGTCCTCGGCGAGGACGACGAACGGCTTCATCACGCCCGCAGAGATGCCCGCGTCGGCCAGCATCGTCCGGCCGACGATCGCGTCCCCGGTGCCGGGGAAGTCCTTGGCCTGTGCCTCGCTCGGATTCAGGTGCACCCCGGAGTAGACGAGCGTCGCGACGACGGCGAGGCCGACTACGGCAACCGGAACCGGCCGCCGCATGACGAACGCCGCCCAGCGGCCCCACCAGCCGTCCTCCGGATGACCCGTGTCGACGAACCGTTTCGGCAGCAGACGCACGCTGTTGATCCGCGCGCCGAGCGTCGCGAGCAGCGCCGGCAGCAGCGTGATCGCGCAGATAACGGACACCGCCGGGATCAGCATCCCGCCGATCCCGATCGAGCGGATGAAGGGGAGAGGCAGGATCACCATCGACAGCAAGCCGACGGCGACCGTTGAGCCGGAGACGATCACCGACCGGCCGGCGTGCGTCATCGTCTCGACGAGTGCGGTCTCGACGTCTTCGCCCTCGCGCAACTCGTCGCGGAAACGGAAGATCATCAGGAGTGCGTAGTCGATCGCCACGCCCAGGCCGACGAGCGCGATCAGGAACTGCACGATGATCGACACATTCGTGAGATAGGTGAGCGCCCAAACGAGGCTGAAGGTATTGAGGATCGACGCAAGCGCTATCGCGATCGGGATTAGCACGGCCGGCAGGGTCCCGAAGACGAAGAACAGGATCACGAGCGAACCGGCGCCGCCGATCAGCGCCTCGGTGAGAACGCTCGGCCCCTGGCCGCCGCCGGACGAGGCCTCATAGATCGGGTCTCGTCCGGTGAGCGACGCCTCGATGCCGGCAGGAGTCGCCGCCTTCAACTGCGCGCGAACCTCTTTGATGTGCGTCGTCGCGGTGAAACCGGGAGTTCCGGGCGGGTAGATCTCGGCAAACGCCGTGTGCCCATCCTTGGAGACGTAGGCACGGCTGCCGGTGGACCAGAACGAGGAGACGCGGGAGCCCGGGTTGACCTTTGCCGCCGCAGCGATCGCATCCTTGATGCCGGTCGCCTTCGTCACGTCGCCGGAGCTGTGGAAAACGGCGACGAGCGGTGATTGCTCGCCCGTGCCGAACGTCTTGAGCGTTCGCTGGTTCGCCTCGTACGACGAGTAGCCGGGAATCGAGAAGCTCTCGAACCAGCGCTTCGAGACCTGACCGGCCGAAAACGCGCCGAACAGCGTCAGCAGCACCCAGATGCCGATCACGGCACGCCGGCGACGGACGATCAGGTGGGCGAGGCTCGCGAGTCTCGGCATGAATTACTCTCCTCTACTTGGTTCTGGACGGCTTTCGAACTGTTAGACCGGGCGGAGACCCGAAACTTATCGGTCGCTACCTTCGCTCCGTCAGCCGGAAGTGGTTGCCAGACGGGTCGCGGAAGCCGGCGTCGAGGCCATAGGGCTGATCCGTCGGCTCCTGCGCGAACTCCACGCCCCGCTTCTTGAGCTCCTCGTAACTTGCCTGGCAGTCGTCCGTGGAGAAGAAGAGGCCGCCTCCGGCGCCCTTGGCCAGCAGCGTCTTGATCTTGTCGCGGGTGTCTTCGTCGAACACGGGCGGCCCGGGGACAGCCATCAGGGTGATGGCGACGTCGGGCTGCCCGGGTATGCCGACGGTGAGCCAGCGGAAGTTGCCCATCTCGGGCACGGTGACGTCCTCGCGGAGCTCCATCCCGAGCTTCTCGGTGTAGAAGGCGAGGGCCTCGTCCTGATCGTTTACCCAGACCTGCGTGTGCGTGAGCTGCTTGAGCATGTCGTCCTCCGTTGTGTCGAACTGTCGGCGGCGACGTTAGCCACGCTGCGCGTGGCTGTCTTCTCGAAAACTGCTGGACTGCGGGCGCGCGTACGCCTGTAGCACGCAGGTCGGGATCCGTGCGCGGGACGCTGCGGGCGGGTGCGCTTCGCGATAGGCGGTGGGAGTGACGCCGAACGCGCGGCCGAAGCTCGTGGTGAACGACCCGACGCTCTGCAGCCCGACGGTGAAGCAGATGTCCGCGACCGTGTGGTCGGTGTTGCGCAGCAGCGCCGCCGCCCGCTCCAGCCGGCGCGTCAGGAGGTACTGGTGCGGTGTTTCACCGAAGGCCCGGCGGAACTCGCGGCTGAAGTGCGCGGGCGAGAGGCGCGCGGCGCGGGCGAGTGCCGGCACGTCGAGCGGCTCGCGGTAGCGCGCGTCAGCGAGGTCCTTCGCGCGCAGGAGGTGTCTTGCCGGAGGGACGGGTTGCATCGGCCTCCGCGTCAGCCGCCGCTGATCGCGGCGATGACATCGACCCGCGAGCGCGCCTCGAGGGCGCTGTCGAGCCCTGCGCGCTCGCGGTCGACGTACACGTTGATGTGGGGGCGCAGTACGGGTCCCTGCTCGCAGAGCCGGTCGCGCAGGCCGGGCCAGCGCTCCTCGAGGCGCTCGATCGCCTCCGCGACCGTCGCCGCGTCGATCTCCACCCGGCGCGGCAGGTCGCGGAAGAGCGGCGGCAACGTGGATGGCAGGTGCAGATCGGCCACGGCTAGTCGATGACTGCGACCTCGACGGACGAGATTGCGGGCAGGTAGCTCGCGATCTCGCTCCAGCTCTCGCCCTCGTCTGCACTTGCGAACACCTGGCCCGTGCTGGTGCCGAAGTAGACGCCCGGGGTGTCGTGCGAGTCGATCGTCATGCCCTCGCGCAGCACGCCGAGATGGGCGTCGCGTTGCGGCAGCCCGGTGTCGAGCGGCTGCCACGTTGCGCCTGCGTCCTTGGTGCGCCAGACGGCGGCGTGGCCGTCCGGCATGACGCGGCCGTGCCCCGGGTCGAGGGGGATCACGTAGAACGTGTCACGGTCGTGAGGATGTGCTACGCACGCGAAGCCGAACTCCGATGGCAGCCCTTCGGTCACCTCTGTCCACGATAGCCCCGCGTCGTCGCTGCGGTGGACGCCCACGTGGTTCTGCTGATAGAGCCGCTCCGAATCGACGGGCGACATCACGAGCTTGTGCACGCAGTAGCCGATCTCAGGGTTCTCGATCGGCCAGTCGGCGCGCAGTCCCCGGTTGCGCGGCGTGAATGTCGCGCCGTCGTCGGTCGTCTCGAAGATGCCGACCCCCTGGACGACCGCCCAGAAGCGAGAGGGATCGTCAGGATGCGGCAGCATCGCGGGCAGGCCGAGGTGGCCGGGGGGCTGTTTCGCGGGGTCGTTCCAGGAGCTCCGGTCCGGCTGGCCCTCGAGCGTCGTCAGGAGCGTCCAGGTCACGCCGCCGTCGCGGCTCTCGAAGACGCCGGCGTTCTCGACGCCCGCGAGCACACGCCCGTGCGCTGCGGTGAGGCCGGAGACCTTCGAGAGCTTCTGGCCGCCGTCCTCATAGGCGAGCCCTTCGCTCGAGAGCTCCCAGGTCTCGCCGAGGTCGCCGCTGCGCCACACCCCGGCGCCGTGCCATTCGCTCGCCGCGGCCGCGTAGATCGCACCGGACGCGCGATCGTGCACCGCGTGGTAGACCGGCCAGCCCTCGCAGAACGGGCCTTTGACCTCCCAGTCGCGGCGATCGCCGTTGCTTTCCAGCACGAAGCAGCCCTTACGGGTTCCGACCAGCAGAACGGTCTGCGGCATCGGTCCAGCCTCCATTTCGACGTGGTGGGTGGAGTATCTGAATTCTCTCGAAGAATTAGACCGCGCTGCAGCGCCAAACTCATCGGTCGCCGCACTTTGTCATGCTCCCTCCGCCTCGCGAAAGGAGGAAGAGGGATGAAGCGATTTCTCCCGGTGTCCGTGGCGCTCGGAGCTGCCGCGCTCGTGCTCACGGTCGCACCGGTCACGGGTACGCCCGGCGGCTCCATGTGGAGCACGAGCGTCTCGTTCACGAACGTCGTGGCCAGCACGCCGACGACGGGCGCCGGCTACCCGGTACCGCCCGGCTCGCGTGTGCCGGTTGCCGGCACCTGCCGTCCGGGGCCGTTCAACGCAAACCACTCGGAGTCGTGGCTCGCGGTCAAGCCCGGAACGGAGGACATCGTCGGCTCGTCGAAGTTCTTCTTCGACAAGTTCTCGACCTTCTACATGTTCTACCTCGGCGCACATCAGATCGTGAACGGCACGCCGGTGAGCAACAACCAGATCCAGGGGTATGACTGCCTCTCCACCGGAACGCAGGACATGCCGCCGAGCTGGACCGACACGACCGACCCGAACGTCGACTTCGACACGAAGGGCCGTGTCTACCAGACGATGCTGCCGTTCAACTCGTTCTTCGACGCGACGAAGCTCCATCCGGACGGCGAGATCGACGTGTCGTACAGCGACGACCTGGGACGCACCTGGGTGAAGGGCAACGGCGGAGTGCCGCTCGAGCCGCCGAACAACGCCTCGGCGAAGCAGCTCGGCCATGTCGAGGACAAGCAGTGGATCGCCGTGAATCACATCTCCGGCAACAGGTTCCAGGATCACGTGTACGCCGCCTGGGCGGTCTTCAACGGCAACGGCGGCGGGATCAAGGTGCGGATGGCGGTCTCGCGTGACCGCGGCCAGACCTTTGACAAGGCGGTCACGATCAGCCCGCCGTCCCAGCTCGGCGCCGCAGCCACGTTCGTGTACCCGGCGATCGACGCAGCAGGGAACGTCTTCGTCTCTCTCGTTTCGTTCCCGCCGAACGGAACGAGCTCGACGATCTACGTCGCCCGCTCCAGCGACGATGCGCGAACGTTCACGCCGTTCGTGCCCGTCACGACGGTGAACATCGCCCCGGGCGAGGTGTTGCCGAACACCCGCTTCCGCACCGGCATCACCGAGAGCTTCGCGGCGAGCCCGACCTATGCCAACCACGTCTACCTGACCTACGAGGACTGGGACGCGGTCGCGGGCCAGATGGACGTGAAGTTCACGCAGTCGACGAACGGAGGCTTCACCTGGACGCCCCCGGTCGTGGTGAACGACGCGCCGAACTCGGCGACGACCGACCAGTTCCAGCCGTCAGTCGCGGCCGGTCCGGGCGGCGCGGTGGCGGTGGCGTTCTACGACCGCCAACTCGCGTGCCCGAATGATCCGAGCGTCCTCCCCGCTGATGTCGGGCGGACGAATTTCTGCATCGATACCTCGCTGCAGGCATATAAGGACAGCGGCGCCGGAGCGGTTCCGGTCGGTGGGAACGCGCGGATCTCGACGTTCACGTGGGATCCCGAGCAGCCGGGACAGAAGCTCGGCGGTCTCTCGCAGTACCCGTGCGCCGGAGCCACAGATCCGTGCGCGACGGGCCGCGGGTTCATCGGCGACTACTTCGGGCTCGCGATTTCCGCGAACAACATCTACGCACTCATGGTCTCGACTCACTACCCCTCAAACGTGACCGCAGACGAGGGGGGCCCCGTCTATTACCAGCAGCAGGTGCTGTCCACCGTGCCACGGTCGGCGTTCGGCACCGGGTACTAGCCCAAGCCTGTCGGGGGCCGGGGCTCGTGAAGCCCGGCCCCCTCCACCATCAGATGTCACAGGCCAACGCGCTGTCTCGTCTTAGAGCTCGACCCAAGCCGACAAAGGAGTCGAGATGCGTGTTTTCGTTGCTGGAGGTGTAGGCGCGATCGGCCGGCGTCTGCTGCCTGAACTCGTTGCAGGCGGCCATTCGGTAGTCGCAACGACGAAGGGTGCGGAGAAGGTCGAGCGGTTGCGCGCGCTCGGCGCGGAGCCGGTCGTCGTCGACGGTCTCGATGCGAGCGCTATCGGCGAGGCGGTTGCCCGGGCCGAGCCCGAGGTTGTCATCCACCAGATGACGTCGCTTGCGGGAGTGAGCAATCTGCGCCGCTTCGACCGCGAGTTCGCCGTCACGAACCGCCTCCGGACGGAGGGAACCGACCACTTGCTCGCGGCCGCCGCCGCAGCGGGCGTTCGCCGCTTCATCGCGCAGAGCTACACCGGCTGGACCAACATCCGCGCCGGTGGGCGGGTGAAGACGGAGGCGGATCCGCTCGATCCGACACCGCCTCCGGCCCAGCGCGAGTCCCTCGCAGCGATCCGCTACCTCGAGGAGGCGGTGCTCCATGCGACGCCGATCGAGGGAATCGTGCTCAGGTACGGGTCCTTCTATGGACCGGGCGCCTCCGACCAGGTCGTCGACTTGGTCAAGCGGCGCAAGTTCCCCGTCGTCGGTGGAGGAGCCGGCGTCTGGTCGTTCGTGCACATCGATGACGCTGCCGCCGCCACCGTCGCCGCCGTCGAGCGTGGGGCCCCTGGCATCTACAACATCGTCGACGACGAACCGGCGGCGGTAGCCCAGTGGCTGCCGTACCTGGCTGAAGCGGTCGGCGCCAAGGCGCCGATGCGCGTACCGGTCTGGGTCGGTCGTCTCGCGGCAGGCGAGGTTGCCGTCTCGCTGATGACGCAGATCCGCGGCTCCTCGAACGCGAAGGCGAAGCGGGAGCTCGGCTGGCAGCCGACCTGGAGGAGCTGGCGCGACGGCTTCCGACACGGGCTCGACGATCTTGAGTCGCAGCACTCGACGAGGCAGACGTCCCGATCGGCCGCGTAGCGACCGTAGGTGACAATCAGCGGGAGGCTGGACGTGGAGACAGGCGATGCTTTCGAGAGTCTGCGCCCGCTGATGTTCTCGATCGCGTACCGGATGCTCGGGAGCGTCACCGAAGCGGAAGACGTCGTTCAAGAGACGTTCCTGCGCTACCACCGCGCGCTCTCCGAGGGAGCTGAGATCGAATCGGCCAAGGCGTACCTGTCGGCGGTGATCACTCGCTTGAGCATCGACCAACTACGCTCCGCGCGAGCACGCCGGGAGACCTACGTCGGCGAGTGGCTCCCCGAGCCGATTCTCACGGATGAACGCTCGACGGATCCGGCCGGTCAGGCCGAGCAGGCCGACTCGCTCTCGATGGCCTTCCTCCTTCTGCTCGAGCGGCTGTCGCCGGTGGAGCGCGCGGTCTTTCTCCTGCACGACGTCTTCGGCTACGGCTACGGGGAAGTCGCCCGGATCGTCGACAAGAGCGAAGACAACTGCCGCCAACTGGCGCTCCGCTCGCGCCGACACATCGAGCAGGAGAAGCCGCGCTTCGAGGCGTCCCGGCAGGAACGCGAACAGCTCGCCGCACGATTCTTCGCAGCGGTCGGAGGAGGCAAGATGGACGGCCTCGTCGAGCTGCTGGCTGCAGACGTCGTCGTCTACGGCGACAGTGGCGGCACGAGCCCGTCCTGGCCGCACCCGATCGTCGGCAGGGAGCGCGTCGCACGTCTGCTGATCGGCCTCGGCCGGCAGGTGGGCGAGCTCGGGGTGACTCTTCGGCCGGCCGAGGTCAACGGGCAGCCGGGCGCGCTCGTAGTCGACCCGGACGGCGGCCTTGTCAGCGTCTTCGCACTCGACATCGCCGACGGTGTCGTACAGACCGTCCGCTCGATCATCAATCCCGACAAGCTGCGGCATCTCGGGCCACTCGCCGACGCGCGCGGACTTCTCCGCCGGCGGACACGACCAGACGCATGAGGCACTGCCGCGGTTTCAACGGGGCCGGAGGGGCTGAGACGACCGCCCGAGCTGCTTCTCGAACCAGTGGTGTGCGTATGGCTCGTCGTTGAAGGCGTCGACCTCGCCGTAGCCGGCCGAGCGGTAGAGGCTGATCGCCTCGGTGAGTGTCCTGTTCGTCTCGAGCCTGATCACTCGGGCGCCGCCGGCCGCCGCGTGGCGCTCGAGCTCATCGAGCAGTCGGCGACCGATCCCAAGTCCGCGTGCCGATTCTGCGACCCACATTCGCTTGAGCTCGGCCGGTTGATCGCCGTGGAACTTGACGGCGCCGCAGCCGACAGGATCGCCGCGCAGAGTGGCGGCGAGGAACAGGCCGGCAGGCGGCCTGAGCTCGTGGAGCTCGACGGGTGTGCTCGATGCGGGATCGAACCCCATGTCGAAACGCCGGCCGAGCTCGGCGAAGTACTCGCGTATGCACAGCTGGGCATCGCGGTGGGCCGGGTCGACGACGTCGACCTCGACCAGAGCGGCGGTCAACAGTCGCTCGACCTCGGCCATCGCGGCGACGAGGCGCTGGCGGCGCGGCTCGCTCAGCGGCTCGAGAAACGAGCGGGCGAGCTCGTCGCTGCGACGCTCGAGCAGATCGCGTTCGGCACGTCCGGCCGGCGTGAGGCGTGCCGTGCGGACGCGCTTGTCGTCCTCGCTCGGTTCGACCCGGATGAGCTTGGCGGTCTCGAGGGAGCGGAGAAGGCGGCTGAGATAGCCCGAGTCGAGGTCGAGCCTGGACCGCAGCCGCCGTACGTCGCACCCGTCGACGCCGATCTCCCAGAGCAGTCGCGCCTCGCCCAGCGGCCTGTCCCGCGCGAGATACCGATCGTTCAGTGCGCCGACACGCTGCGTGATCAATCGGTTGAAGCTCCGCACCTGGCTGACGGCTGCGTCGACCATTCTCTGATTTTAGTCAGAGAACATGGTGGCCAGCGTGGCGTCGACGCAGACCTGGAGAGCGGTTCCTGCGCGAAGCACTGCGCCATCCCGAAACTGAGCTCTTCCTCTGTGGAGAGAGCGAGGTTGAAAACCGACCGGTTGGTATGTTATCATGAAGCTATGAGCGGGCTCGTTACCGGTTCGGGGAGGCCGCAGCAGCCGCGCGCTGCGCGCACGCGGCTTCGCATCCTCGAGGCAGCCGCAGCGGCGTTCGCCGAGCGCGGCTACGAGGGTGTCTCGCTGAACGAGCTGATCCGCCAGAGCGGGCTGACCAAGGGCGCTTTCTACTTCCACTTCGCCTCCCGCGACGAGTTGGCGCTCGCCGCGTTTCGGCACAAGCAGGAGCAACTCGTTTCGCAGATTGCCGAGTCGGTCGACCAGCAGGCACCGCCGCTCGAGCGGCTGGCCACGCTCCTGCGCGAGCGGGCTCGGCTGCTCGAGCAGGATCCGACGCTGTTCGTCGTCGTTCGCCTCGGGATCGAGCTGACGATGCGCCACGGCGCGGGCTCGGAGTACGCGAGCTTTTCCGAGCTCCCGCTGGAGCTGTTCGAGCGGATCGTCCGCGAGGGCCAGCAGCGGGGCGAGCTCCGGCAAGAACTCGATCCCCGTCGCACCGCCGAGACGATCTTCGCTGGGATCCTCGGCATCGACCAGGCCGCCCTGCTCCTGCCGAATGAGCTTGACATCGCGAAGCGGACGGAGTGGCTGCTCGACCTGCTTGTTCCCGGCCTCCTCGCCGGCCCCCAGACGAGCACCAAGCGAAAGGAGACCCGATGACCGCCAGCACTATCCAGCCGCGCGCCCTGCTCCAGCTCGGCGGCTCGACCGTGATCGAACATCTCGCCGGCGAACAGACCGGCGGCGCGATCGCGCTGATCGAGTTCAGGATCGAGCCCGGCTACCCCGTCCCGCCCGCACATGTCCACGAGCGCGAAGACGAGATCACCTACGTGATCGAGGGCGCGCTCGAGGTCACGATCGGCGACGAGGCCCGGACCGTTCACGCAGGCGAGTCGGTCTTCAAGCCCCGCGGCGTCCCGCACGCGTTCGCGATCGCCGGCAAACAGCACGTCCGCTTCCTCGAGACGGTCACCCCGGCCGGCTTCGAGGGCTACTTCCGAGCAGTCGCCGCAGCCGTCCGCGACACCGGCAGGCTCGACCGCGAGGCAGCCAACCAACTGATGGCCGAGTACGGCGTCCGCAACGCCTGACCGTTTCAATCACCCTGGGGTGCGCAAACTCGATCCGTGCGTCGGTTTTTGGAGTACCAATCTCCCGCATCCAGAGGTGTGCTTGGGGCGGGCCAGCTTTTAGCCAACGGTCGCGTCCCGACGTTGTAGGCGCCAGAATGGAACAGAAGTACGCTCCGGGTCCGCGAGTGGACGGGAAATTGCGCATTGCCTGAGCTGCCGAGCGGTACCGTCAGCTTTCTCTTCACGGACATCGAGGGTTCCACGCGGCTGCTGCAACAGCTGCGCGACGGCTACGGCGAGGTGCTGGCTGACCACCACCGCCTCCTTCGTGCGGCGTTCGTGAGTGGGCAGGAGATGGGCACGGAGGGCGACGCCTTCTTTGTGGCGTTCCGAACGGCGCGCGACGCGGTCGCGGCCGCGGCGGCGGCCCAACGTGCGCTCGCAGCACATCGCTGGCCGGGAGGCGCCGATGTGCGCGTCCGAATGGGGATTCACACCGGCGAGCCCGCGATGGATGACGAGGGATATCGCGGTATGGCGCTTCATCGAGCGGCGCGGATCTCGGCGGCGGGCCACGGCGGACAAGTCCTGCTCTCGAACGCGACACGCGAGCTCGTCGAGGACGACCTGCCGTCCGGGGTCGGTCTGCGCGACCTGGGCGAGCGGCGCCTGAAGGACCTCGAGCGGCCGGAGCGGATCTTCCAGCTCACGATCGACGGTCTCCCGAACGACTTTCCGCCGCTGAAGACGCTCGAGGCGGCGCCGCCGGCAGGGCTCGTCGCGAAGGCCCGCCGGCCGCAAATCCTGGCGTTCTTGCTCGCCGCGGCCGCCGCCGGGGTCGTAATCCCCGTCGTCGTGCTCGGCGGCGGCGGCGGCTCGGGGGTGCGAGTCAAGGCGAACTCCGTGGCCGTGATCGACGCGCAGCTGAACCGCGTCGTCGACGCCGTTCCGGTCGGGGCGAGGCCCGGCCCGATTGCGTTCGGTTCCCGGGCGCTCTGGGTTGCCAACGCGGACGACAGGTCGATATCCCGGATCGACGTCAAGCGCGGAAGAGCAGAGAAGGCGATTGCGATCGGCGAAGCCGTCGGCGGTCTGGCCGTCGGCGCCAATGCCGTATGGGCGATTAGCGCGAGCCCGACGCGCGCGTTTGCGACGCTGCGACGCATCGATCCCGAGTTCGACGAGGTCGTCGCGACGATGAAAGTCGGCGGGTCGGCGCCGACCGGCGCGAGCGGCGGCGCCGTCGCGGTTGGGGACGGCAGCGTCTGGGTCGCCGCCGGCGGCCTTGGCCGGCTGGCGCGGATCGACCCGCGTACGAACGAAACTGTCGCGACGATCGAAGCCGGCGTCGTTCCGGCCGGGATCGCCGTGGGCGGTGGAGCGGTCTGGGTTACCGACGTATACGGCAACGCGGTCACGCGGGTCGACCCGAAGACGAACATCGTCGTCGAGACGATCAGGGTTGGCCAGGGGCCGACCGCGATCGCCTACGCCGGCGGAGCGGTCTGGGTCGCCGCCAGCCTGGACGACTCCGTCGTTCGCATCGACCCGGAGACGAACGCGCCGGCGGCGCGGATCGACGTCGGCGATTTGCCTGCCGGCATCGCGGTGGGACGGGGCGCCGTCTGGGTGGCGAACGCGGGCGACGGCACGGTCTCGAAGATCGATCCGAAGGCGAACAAGCTCGTCGAGACGATCGAGGTCGGCGGCGTCCCGGTTGGCGTCGCCGTCGCGGCTGGGCGCGTCTGGGTGACAGTTGCCGGAGGCGAGAACGCGGGCATCGACGCCGGTCCCGGAACCGCTCGTCTCGAGGCTCTGTCCGACGCGGGCACGCTGGATCCCGCGCTCGCGAGCGACGCACTCTCGGTGCAGGTCGAGTACGCGACGTGCGCCAAGCTGCTCAACTATCCCGACAAACGGGGTCCGGCGGCCCTCCAACTCGAGCCGGAGGCCGCCCTCTCTCAGCCGGCCCTCTCCGCCGATGGCAGGACGTACACGTTCACTATCCGCTCAGGCCTGCGATTCTCCCCGCCCTCGAACCAGGCCGTGACGCCGCAGACGTTCAAGTACGCCATCGAACGCAGCCTGAGCCCGAGGATGCGCGGACCGGCCCGCCGTCGTCTGCCGGAGATCGTCGGAGCGGCGGCCTACGATGCCGGAAGGGCGTCGCAGATCGCAGGCGTGCAGGCGAAGGGCTCAAAGCTCACGATCCGGCTGACCGAGCCTGCGCCGGACTTGCCGGCGCGGCTCGCCCTGCCGTTCTTCTGCGCCGTGCCAACGAACACGCCGATCGATCCGAGAGGGGTGCGCACGATTCCGTCCGCGGGGCCCTACTACGTGGCCTCGTACGTCCCCGGGCAGGTGATCGTGCTGAAGAAAAACCCAAACTACGGCGGCCGCCGCCCGCACAACCTCGCCGAGATCCGCGTCGTGCTCGCCGTCGCTCCGGCGCAAAGCCTGGTCGACGTCGAGGCCGGGCGGGCCGACTACGCCTTCGACGGCGTTCCCCGCGATGCCCACGCCCGCCTCAGCCGGCGCTACGGGCCCGGCAGCGCGGCGGCGAAAGCGGGACGGCAGCAGTACTTCGTCAACCCACAACTCGGCGTCGACTTCCTGGTACTCAATGCGCGCCGGCCTCTGTTTGCGAATGTGCAGCTACGCAGGGCGGTGAATTATGTCGTCGACCGCCGCGCGCTGGCCCCGAACGACGCCTTCGCGCGCGGCCAGCCGGCCGACCACTACCTCCCGCCTGCGATGCCGGGCTTCCTTCCCGCGCACGTCTATCCGCTCGCACCCGATCTGACCGAAGCGCGGAGACTGGCACGTGGCCCTCGCCGGACGGCGGTGCTCTACACCTGCGATCTTCTCTCTTGCAGGCAACTCGGGCAGATCGTGAAGGCGAACTTGAGCAAGATTGGGATCGACGTCTCGGTCGAAGAGTTTCCGGTCTCTGCGCTCCTGGCGAGGCTCGTGCGGAGTGACGAGCCGTTCGACATCGCCGTCTTCGGGCACAGCGGAGACGTGGCCGACCCCGGCACCTTCCTCGAAGAGATGCTCGCGCTGCCCGTGCTCAATCTCGGCGTACAGGCGCGACGGGCAGCCGCGGCCGACCGGCTCCTCGGACGAATGCGCGAGCTCGCCCTCGGCAGGTTCGCGAACGAACTCGCGCGCGACGCAGCACCGCTCGTCGCCTTCGCGAATCCCGTCCGGCAAGACTTCTTCTCGCGCCGGATGGGCTGCCAGATCCACAACCCGCTCTACGGCATGGATCTCGCGGCGCTCTGCATCAGGCGCTAGCCACCAAGTGTGCACGCCTGCCGGTTCAGCGTGCGGTGCGGTCGGCGACGTTGGGGAGCGTGTGCGCCGATCGGCGACTCCGTCGGCCGCGCGGACTCGTGATCACCCGGGATGCAGTGCGAGTTTGGCGTTCCAGGCTCGTTCGATCTGCCGCATCAGCGCCGGGACGGATCCTTGGACTGTGAGCGGTAGCAGGCCCGGTCAGCCGCCTGGATTGGTTCTCAGGATGAGCTGCCTGCCGTCCGCGAGACTCGCACGGACGGCCAGGTGGCCGACGGCGTTGATCGACACTGGGTTCGATGCGAAGTCCGTGACGGTCGATCCGAACAGGTGGTCTCCGATGGCCAGGATCCTGTTTGTCTTCGGGTCGGGGCCGTTGAACAAGCCGAGGCTCCCGCCTCGTGCGGTGGCGATGCGAACAACGGAACCAGCACCGTCGATCAGGGCGCCTCGAAACCTCTCGAACTCTCCGTCTGTATCGACGACCGTGATACGGCCGTCGTCCGCGATCAGGATCGCAGTCCCTTGGTCTCGCAGAGTGGCCGCAAACGCAACGGTTCCGTGGTCGTTGACGGAGGGGAAGAGCGCAAGGCTCTCGAAAACGTCGCCGGTCTCGGCGACTGCTCGGATCGTTCCCTCGCGCGCCGAGTAGATGCCCTCGACGCCGTCCTCACGGTCGGCCCGGAATACCACAGCGCCGCCACTGTCGATGACGGGCAAGCCGTGGAATCGGCTCCAGCCGCCGTCGGTCTCCGCGACGGTGGCGACGTCGGCAGCATCGCCCACGAAGATGCCGCTAACCCCCTCCGCAGGATCCGCACGGAACGCAACCATGCCCGCTTCGTTCATCGTGGGGCCAAGCGGCCCGACCGACGACAGTCGACCACGCGTATCCGCGATCGTCTGCAATCTCCCGTTGCGGAGCACGAAGACGCCCTGGCCGCCACCCGGTAGGTCACCGTAGAAGCTCGTCTCCCCAGCAAGGTTCACGTCAGGATGGCTCGTCACAGCAGCAATGACGTCCGCCCCAACGAGCTGCGCCGCAGCCTCGCCGGTGCCGGTAAAGACTCCACTGCCGCCGTCTCGAAGCGCTGCCTGGAACGCCACCATGCCAACATCGTTCACGGCGGGCACGTACGGCGCGAAATCGCTGAACCGCTCGGCCGTGGTTGCGATCACCGTCCAGGAAAACACAGGCTGGCGTCCAGGCAGGGCGAGCCGTCTCAATGGCACTACGTCGGTTCGTCTCTCTGGACGCCGTACACCTGCAGACTCTCCACCTTCCTATACTGCCCCGCGTGGTGCGGGCTGCGCTCTTCGCTCTCGTGGGTCTCGTGTTCCTCACGCACTGGTTGGTGACCGACCCCAGTTACGAGATGTCCGATTCTCAGGATGAGTGGAATCACGTGCTGGCGTTCAGCGCCGTGATTCTCTCCCTCGCGGCGGCCATACCGATGTTCGCCCAGCTCGTCCACGGGCCGTTCGCGTTCCGGGCTTCGCTGGTCGCAGCCGCAGGCGCGGCCTTCGCCAGCTTTGCCAACATCCTCGAGGACGGCTTGGGGATGGGCTGGGCCTTCTTCGCATTCACACTGGGCACAGCGATCCTGTTGCTCGGCCTCTTGGTGCTGACGGTGGTGATCGCGTTAGGTGGCCGTGGCGGTCCCCGACTGCTCGCATTCGTCCCTGCAGGAACGAGTGCAGCGATCATCTTCTATGTGATCGCGGGCGGCCCGCTCATGCTGGCCACATGGCTCGTGGCAGCGGCACTGGCTCTCGCTCTACCGGCACGAACGGTTGTAGAGGCCACGCCCACAGCGCCTTAAACCCGCTGGGGTAACACCCCGCCGGTGAGAGGCGCGCCATGTGGGCGACAGTTGCACCGCAGGGCTCGAATGATGGCGACCGGCTTCACGGGCGACCGGACAGCAGAAGCTGCCCCTGAGCAGCAACATCGTTGTGTTAACCACAACGAATGCCCCCAACGGGATTCGAACCCGTGCGACGGCCTTGAAAGGGCCGCGACCTGGACCGCTAGTCGATGGGGGCCGGGTCAGGTCAGGCTACAGATACATGATCCAGCGGGCAGTCGCCCCGCAGGCACAGTCCTTGTGCTTCACGGTGCAGGCGCGACAGCTCCAGTGCTCCCACCAGATCCACTTCAGGTGGTTCACCTCGAGCACGAGCAGGGCGACGATCCAGAGGAGAATCTCGGTCCGCGACACGTCGTCCAACGTATCGGCAGCCCGGGGCGCGTGGCAATAGGCCGGAGGGCCCAGAGGCCCGGCCGGGCGGTCCTAGCAAGGGTTCGGGTGGAGCGATTCCCCGAGGAACCGCTCCACCCCGAGCTTTCGGTGTGTCGCTAGAGCGCGCTGCCGCGGCGGCCGAATCCGCCCGCGAAAAGGCTGATCAGCCAGAGCAGCGCGAGGACGGCAGCAACGATGAACAGCCAGTGGATCACGAAACCGGCGCCGAACGCGATGATCGCAAGGATCGCCAGTAGGACGAGAAGCAGCATGTGTTAGTCGCCTCCTTAGCAGAGGGGTGAGTTGATTCCCTCAGAGAACGGACGACCGCGGCGAAGGGTTACGGGCGGTGTCGGCCGTGATAGCTCACGAGCGTGCAAACGAGCCCCGTCAGCGCGAGCCCCGGCCCGACTTCGAGCAGTAACCGGCCGGCGTCGCCTCGGCCGACGCCTGTGACGATGCCGCCGATCCCGATCCACAGCCCGCACGCGAGCGCGGGCAGCAGCGCGACGATCACGAGCGGGTCATGCCACGGCTTTCGGCGGGCGCGCCAGATGCGGTCGTCAGCGACGAGAAACACTGCGGCCGCCGTGGCGGGCACCACGCCCGTCCACGCCTGCTGTGATCCGGCCGCGACCCACACGCACACCGCCACTGCGGCGGGCGTCAGCGCGTCAGGCAGTGAGCGGGGCAAGCACGAGGATCGCGTCGCCCTGCTGGGCCTGCGACAGGCTGAACTTGTAGACGCGCGACTCGGTCGCGGCGTCGACCGTCTCCTGTTCCTTGCTCGGTATCGCCGACGGCAGCGGCACCTTCGCTCCGAGCGTTTGCAGCAGCGGAATCTTCAGGTGATCCGCGACGTCGGACTTTTCGAGATAGACGACGTACTGCGGCTGGGCGCCGGACGGCGGCGGCATGAAGGCGATCACGCTCTTCATGCCGTGCACGTACTTGAACGTGTAGAGCGCGAGCTCGAGGATCTGCCGCCGCACGAGCGTGCCGCGCTCGACGGACGGCTTGCCGGACGCGATCGCGCACGAGGTGCCGAGCCCACACAGCGCGTACATGACGCTGTCGCCCGACGACACCTGGACGATCTTGTCCTCGGCGCCCTTCTTGCCGCGCACGACGACGTAGTGGATCGGGATCTGCTGGTCGGCCGGAGAGACGGAGGGCGCCTTCGCGATCACGTCGACGAGCTGCTTACCCGACGGCAAGCGGTACGACCTGGACACGTGCGCCGCGATCTGTTTCGCCGCGCCTTGCCCCCCGCCGCTCGGCTTCCACGACGACCACGTCGGGCCGGGGTTGATGGACCGGCCGGCGAAAACGACGACCCCCGCGATTGCGGCTCCGAGCGCCAGGGCGAGCAGTGAGTACACGAAGAGGAACCGCGTGCGGTGCGGGCGGGCCTCACGAGGTGCCGGGGGCCCTTTGACCGGCTCCGCCCGCGCGGCGTCGGTGGTGGTCACATCCGCGGCCACGATTCCTCCTTCGTCCAGTCGATCTCCGGGCGGCGCAGGTCCTGCTGATCGAGCAGCCGCACGAGCTCGTCGCCGTACAGCTCTTGCCGCTCGATCACCGCATCCGCAACCTTCTCGACGCTCTCCTTGTTCGCGATCATGAAGTTCTGGGCGGTCGCGAAGGCCTGACCGAGAATCTGCGCCGCCAGCGCGTGCTTCTCGCGGTCCTGGAGGACGGACGCGATCGGGTCCCCGCCGAAGTCGGCGCTGCCGCGGGTGCGGTTCATCAGCTGTGTACCGATCTCCTCGAAGCGCTTCATGACGCGCGCTCGCGTCTGCTCGCCGCTCTCGTCCGCGAACTTTGCCCCTCCCAGGTCGATCCGCTGCGGGCCCATGCCGGCTGCACCGACCATCGACGCAGCCCGTGCCGTCGCGTACTGGAGGTCACCGCCGACGCCGCTCGACGTCTCGCCGTAGAAGACATGCTCCGCCGCCATCGCGCCGAGCACATGGACGAGATCGCCCATGGCCTCGCTGTGCCACTCGCTGAAGCGCTCCTCCTTCTGGAACGCCTGGTGGTGGCCGAGCGACCCGCCGCGCATCTTGATCGAGAGCCGGCTCGACTCGAGGTCTGGCCGATAGATGTGGGCGGCGGTTGCGTGCCCGGCCTCGTGGATCGCGACGGCCCGCGTTTCGTGCTCGACGTAGCGGACGCCGATCGCCGTGCCTGACTCGATCGCGGTCATCGCATCGACGAGGTGCTGCCAGTTGAAGGCCAACTGGCCCTCGTGGTGCGCGTTGGTCAGCGCCATCGAGCAGATCTGCTCGATCATCGCCGGCGAGTAGCCGTTCGTGATGCGCGCGATCTCGTCGCGCCGCTGCGGCGTGTCGAGGTCGGGATCGTGCGTGACGCGGTCGAGGTAGAGATCGAAGATGTCCTTCCGGTCTTCCTTCGTCGGCGTGCGGAACCACACGTGCCGGCCCATGCGCCCCGGCCGCGTCAGCGCGGGGTCGAGCACTTCCATGGGCACGTTGGTCGCGCCGATGAAATAGATCTGCGCCTTGAGCGGCCGCGGCGGGCGGAGCCGCAGGCTCACCCGCCCGATGCGCCGCGGGACCACGTACACGGCGTCGAGGAATGAATTGATCCGGTTCGTGAGGAAGCGGCGCATGAACGGCGGATTGTCGATCCCGTCCATCGTCACGAGGAGCTGGTTGAGCGCGAGCTGGCCCTGGCCGCCCATCATTCCGGGGAAGATGCCCTGGTTGACGAGGTTGCCGATGCGGTGCATCCACGCCGGATACGGCGAGACCCGCTCCGGCGCGCGCTGCTCGAACATCCGCTCCCGCCACGCGCGGGTCTCGACGATCAGATCGCCGCTCGGGTTGAGCGCGCCGAACGGCCCGTAGAGGGGAAGCTCGGGAGCGACGGTGGCGCGTTGCCCCTGCAGCGCCTGACGGCGCATCCCGACCGCGTCGATCTCGTCGATGAAGACGATGCACTGCCCGCCCCACTTGCGCGCAAGCTTCTTCGCCTTGCGGGCGAGAAAGCGCACGATCAGCGCGTCGATGCCGATGAACGTCTGCGCGAACCCCGATCCCGGGATCGAGACGAACGGTGAGTTGAACCCGGTAGCGATCGCCTTGGCGAGCATCGTCTTGCCGGTGCCCGGTGCGCCGAGGAACAGGAGTCCTCGCTCGCGCTTGCCGCCCGCGCGCTCGAACGCCTCGCCGGACTGCCACAGCGTGACGATCCGCCGCACCTCCTCCTTCGCCTCGGCCTGTCCGCGGACATGGTCGAGCTTGACGCCCCACTCGGCGTCGCCGGGCTCGTACCCGCGGATCTGCGAGATCCCCATCAGCATCATCGGCCCCATGAAGATGAGGAAGTTCGCCATGAAGAGGAAGAACACGAACACCACCTGGATCCACAACGCCGGCGTGCTCAGCACGTGGCCGATCCCGTTCAGGATGCTCGTCGCGGCTCCAGGCCACGTCGCGTCGGGCTTGTCCTTCACGACGCGGAAGAGCCAGACGATCGTGATCAGGCTCGTGAGCCAGATGCCGACGCGGAAGTAGAAACGCCAGGTCCACGCGCGGCGGCGGTTCGCGACGTCTTCTTCGCGGAGCCTCGTCTCCTGCGTGCCGAAGAGGCTCGGCCACGGGATGAGCCGGCGGATGATCAGATCGACGAAGCCGCGGAAGCCGATCACCGTGCCCGCTGTCGCCGCGATCGCAGCACCCGTGCCGAGGCCGACCTGCTTGTGGTACCAGAAGTACGCCGCCGGGCTCGTCAGAATCGCGATGAAGGTGGCGATCCGCGCCAGCTTGCGAAGCTGGGTCGCAAGGGCCACCGACTCCTGGCTCGACCTCAGTGTCCCCGTGAGTTCCGCAACGTCCGCTGTTGCCATCGGCCCCTCAGTGTAATCCCGCTTCAGCGTACCCTCAGTACGCCCGATTGAACTCCTTAGATTTCTCTCACGATGACGTCGAGCGCGCTGCGCGCTATCACCGGCCGCGATACGTCGCGCTCGTCGTCGACCTCCTGCTTTCGGCAGGGCTGCTCGTCGTCCTCCAGTGGGCCTGGTCCGGGCCGTGGCGCCTCGTCGACAGCCTCGGCTGGGCCGGCGCGGCAGCCGCCTACGCCGCGCTCGTCTTGCTCCTCGGCGGCCTCGTCGGGCTGCCGCTCGCCGTTTGGCGCGGGCACGTCCGCGAGCGGCGCTGGGGCTTCTCGACGCAGCGGCTCGCCGGCTGGCTCGTGGACTGGACGAAGGGCGAGGCGGTCTCGCTCGTGCTCACCGTTGCGCTCTGGACCGGGCTCGTCGGGCTCGCCCGGGCGCTGCCGTCGGCCTGGCCGGCCGCGGCTTCGGCGGCCGTCGCGCTCGCGGTCGGATTTCTCTCCTTTGTTGCTCCGGTTGTGCTCGAGCCGATCTTCAACCGGTTCCGTCCGCTCGCCGACGAGCGCCTAGCCGGCGAGCTGCGCTCGCTCGCCGAGCGGGCAGGGGTACCCGTCCGAGACGTCCTCGTGGCCGACGCGAGCCGGCGGACGACGAAGGTGAACGCCTACGTTTCCGGACTCGGCGGCACGCGCCGCGTCGTCCTCTATGACACGCTGCTCGATTCCGCGGGCGAGGGCGAGCTGAAGCTGATCGTCGCGCACGAGCTCGGGCACCGGCGGGAGGGACACGTCGCGAAGTTCACGCTCCTCGGGATGGCTGGGGCCGCCGGGTGGGTCGTCGCGCTTTGGGCGCTGCTCGGCTCTCGGATGGCCTCGCCACGGGAGCTGCCGCTCGTGCTTCTCGTCTCGCTCGGCTTGCGGCTCCTCGTGCTCGCGCCGGGCGCTGCGCTCTCGCGGCGCTGGGAGCGCGTGGCGGACCGCCACTCGCTCGAGCTCACCCACGATCTCGAGTCCTTCGAGCGGGCCCACGTGGACCTCGCACGGAAGAATCTGAGCGACCTCGTTCCCCCGCGGCTCGTGTACCTGCTCCTCTTCTCGCATCCGACGCCGCCGGAGCGGCTCGCATTCGGGCGCTCCTGGGCGCAAGGATAGGACGGTGCACGCACACGATCACTCCCGGACCCGGGACCGGCGGCTGCTCGGCATCGCTCTCGGGCTGATCCTCGCGCTCATGGCCGGCGAGGTGTCGGCCGGCCTCCTCGCCGGCTCGCTCGCGCTCCTCGCCGATGCCGGGCACATGCTCACGGACGCGGCAGCGCTCGGCGCTGCGCTCGTCGTCTCGCGGCTCGCGACACGCCCCGCGCGCGGCCCGTGGACCTTCGGCTGGGGGCGGGCGGAGATTCTCGCTGCCCAGGCGAACGGCATCACGCTGCTGCTCGTCGGCGTCTGGATCGTGTACGGCGCCGTGCGCCGCCTCGTCTCGCCGGTGGACGTGCACGGAGGCGTCGTGCTCGTGGTCGCTCTCGCGGGTATCGCCGTCAACCTCGCCGCGACGCTCGTGCTCCGCCGCGCCGATCGCGAGAACCTGAACGTCCAAGGTGCGTTCCTCCATGTCGCGACCGATCTCGCTGCATTCATCGGCACGGCGGTCGCGGGCGCGCTCGTGCTCGCAACCGGGTGGGACCGCTTCGATCCGATCGCGGCGGTCCTCGTGGCGGCCCTCATGGTCCGCTCGAGCTGGTATCTGCTCCGCGAGTCGGGGCGCATCTTCATGGAGGGGTCGCCGGCCGGGATCGACCCGCCGGCCGTCGCGCGGGCGCTCGTCGACGATCCCGAGGTCGTCGAGGTACACGACCTCCACGTCTGGACCGTGACGAGTGGCTTCCCGGCCCTCGCCGCGCACGTGCTCGTCTCGCCGGACGCCGACTGCCACGCCGCGCGGCGCCGCCTCCAGCACCTGCTCGAGGAGCGCTTCCATCTGCACCACGTGACGCTGCAGGTCGACCATGTCGCGCGGCGCTCCCAGCCGGTCGAGTTAGCATCGGCCCGTGACGACGTACGACCTGAACGGTAAGACGGCGGTCGTCACGGGCGCCTCGTCCGGCATCGGCCGGGCGGCGGCGCGTTTGCTCGCCGCCGCCGGTGTTCGCGTCGCAGGCGGCGCGCGACGTGTCGACCGGCTCGAGACCGACGTCGCGCTCGAGCTCGACGTCACCGATCCTACGAGCGCCGAGCGCTTCGTCCGCGAGGCGGTCGAGCAGCTCGGAGGCATCGACATCCTCTTCAACAACGCCGGCCTCGCACTCGGCCGATACCTGTTCGACGAGTCCAGCGAAGAGGACGAGAGCGCAGTCTTCAACACGAACGTGAACGGGCTCGTTCGCATGACGCGGCTCTGCCTCCCGCACGTCCGCGACGGCGGGCACATCGTCAACATGGGCTCCATCGCCGGGCGCCAGGCGTACGAGAAGGGCGCGAGTTACGTCGCATCGAAGTTCGCCGTGCGCGGCTTCACGTACGCGCTGCGGGAGGATCTACTCGGGCGCCCGATCCGGCTGACCACCGTCGATGCAGGGCTCGTCGAGACGGAGTTCTCGATCGTCCGCTTCAAGGGCGACACCGAGCAGGCCTCGGCCGTCTACAAGGGAGTCGATCCGCTCGTCGCCGAGGACATCGCGGATTGCGTCATGTGGGCGCTCACGCGCCCCTGGCACGTGAACATCGACGAGATCGTCGTGAAGGCGCGAAACCAGTCGTCCGGGGCACGCGTCTTCCGCGAGCCGTAGATGGGGTGGCGCGTCGTCATCGTGACGAGAGTGCTGCCGGTCGTGCTCGGGCTGGACGCAACGCTGCGCGAGGCGGGGCACGAGCCGGTCGCGCTCCTGACGGTCCGCGACGCGCAGGGCCGCTACGGCGACTTCGATCTCGGCGGCATGCTGAACGAGGTGCCGGCGGATCTCGACGTGCTGATGCCCGCAGGCCGCCAGGGGATTGCGCCGCTGCTCGAGTCGGTGCAGCCCGATCTCGTCGCGTGCATCGGCTTTCCCTGGAAGATCCCGCCCGAGGCGCTCGCCGTGCCCAGGCTCGGCTGGCTCAACGGCCATCCCTCGCTCCTCCCGCACCACCGCGGGCCCGTGCCCGTTGCCTGGGCAATCCGGCTCGGCGAGCCGGAGATCGGGTTCACGTTCCACCGCATGGACGTCGAGCTCGACACCGGTCCGATCTTCGCGCAGCGGACGATGAAGATCGGCGAGTACGTCGAGCCCGACGCGTTCTATCCGCGGCTGGGGCCGTACATGGTCGACGCGTTTCAGGAGTCGATCGCGAAGCTCGCGGCCGGCGACGAGGGAGTGCCGCAGACCGGCGGCGGCGAGTACGAGACGTTCTTCACCGACGAGGACGCGCGCCTCGATCTCGCGCGCCCACGCGCAGAGGTGCATCGCCTCGTCTGGGCCTGGCGCTACACGATTCCGAAGGGCGACCTGCGCGGCGCGCTCGTGGAGCTCGACGGCGAGACCGTCCGTGTGCTCGCCTCGTCGCTCGACGAAGTCGACGGCGCACGGCGGGTCGAGTGCGGCGACGGGCCGCTGTGGCTCGTGCAGACCGAACCCGCATCCTGACTTCAGTCAGGTTGCAGTCGTTCCGGAACGACTGCAACCAGGTTGAAACCTGGTTGCGGATGCGTTCAGCTGACGAGCGGCCAGGCGTGCCACCGTTCCGGCTCGAGCCACGCGCTGAAGCGTTGCTGGTCTCGCGTGCCGAACGGCTCACCGGTGTACCGGCGGGCGAGACGATCGATGTCGAGCAGCCACGGATCGGGCTCGATCGAGACGATGCGGCCGAGCAGGCTCACGTGGTCGTACGTGTCGCCGTCCGAGAGCACGGTCAGGGCCGCGCGGGGCTCAACGCGCATGTGCTCGAGCCGGCGTCGCGTGTCCGCCATATTCAGGAGGACGCGTCCGTCCGCCCACTCGTACCAGGTGGCGGCGGTGTGCGGGGAGCCGTCCGGCCGCACGGTCGCGACGACCGCGAGGTACGGCTTCGCGAGCACGGCCACGACCTCCGGCGGCACGGGAACGCGTGGCATCAGGCCGACGCCGCCACGGGAGCCGCCTCGACGACGGGCTCGGCAGTGACCTCGCGCACGCTGCGCACCCGGACGACCGCGAGAGTGCTCGCCACCAGCCAGCCTGCGCCGAACAGGAGGTAGCCGCGCATCCCGACGGCGGACGAGATCGGCCCCGCGAGCGCGTACCCCGCGGGCAGGAACACCATCGCCCCCATCCAGCCGTACGCCGAGACGCGGGCGAGCTTGTCGGGCGGGATCATCCGCTGCACGGTGCTGTCCCACACCACGGAGCCGCACGCGAACGCGAAGCCCGCGAGCGCGGCCGCCGGTGCGAGCAGCTCGACGGGCGCGTGGTAGGCGAGCAGCACGCTCTGGATCGACGTCGGCACGAACAGCAGGCCGGTGGCGACGAGCGGGCGGCGCGGCCGGAAGCGAAGTCCGGCGATGCTTCCGAGCAGCGCGCCGATTCCCTCGCCGGTGACGACGACGCCCCACGAGCCGGCGCCGCCCATCGAGTGCTTCGCGATGTACGGGCCGAGCACGAAGAACGGCGCATAGGTGAGCAGGAAGTAGAGCGCGATCCAGAGCACGAGCACCCACATCCACGTGTGCTCCACGAACGCGCTCCAGCCGTCGCGCAGCTCGCGGAGGAAGCTCTGGCCCGCGCGCGCGAGCGAGTCGACGCGCACCAGCGAGAGAAGGAGCACGCTCGCGCCATAGGTGCCCGCGTCGAAGAGCAGGGCGGTACCCGAGCCCACGGTGGCGACGATCGTCCCGCCGGTCGCAGCGCCGAGCGGGAACGCCGCGTAGCGCGCGATCGCGAGATAGCTGTTGGCCTGCTGGAGCAGATCTTCTCGCACGACCTCGCGCACGAGCCCGTACGAGGCCGGCGAGTAGAACGCGACCGCCGCTCCACCGCACGCCTGCAGTGCGATCAGCTCCCACACCTGCGCGTGCCCGGTCACGAGCAGCACGCCCATCGCGGTGCGCACGGCGAAGCTACCGGCGTCCGAGGCGATCATGACCAGGCGGCGCGGGAACCGGTCGCCGACAACGCCGCCGAACGCGAGGGTCGACACCTGGGCGATCGTCCAAGCGGCAAAGCTCAGGCCAACCTCGGTTGCGCTTCCGCCGAGGTCGAGCACCGCGAACGCGACCGCGATCGGGGCGAGATACGTCCCGACGTAGGAGATCCCGCGGGCGGCGAAGAGCAGCCGGAAGTTGCGGTCGCGGAGAGCCTCCACGAGTGGATGGTTACTCGCTTAGGCGGCTGCCGACAAGGCGGCCCAGCGCTTCAGGCCGTGATACGACTGCCAGACGGGAATCGCGAAGGCGTAGTCCTCCGGCCGCTCGCCCGCGTCCCGCATCTCGGTCTGCACATACGCGACGAACTCCTCCTCGCTCGCGCCGCCGCGGACGAAGTCCGTCCAGTCGTAGAGGGCAAGCCTCAGCTCGGCGAGATGGCGCTGCGTGTCCTCGGCGATCCCGAAGTGAACGAGAGCCAGTCGCTCGGGGTCGCGGCGCTCGAGCTCCTCGATCGTGCGTTGCCATGCGTCGAGGTCGAACTCGGGGGGCGGGGTCGGCGGCATCACGAAGCGGCTCGGCTGCAGTCGCACTCCTGCCGCGTCGCCCGCGTAGAGAGTCCCGTCGCGGTCGAGGTAGCAGACGTGGTGCGACGCGTGTCCCGGTGTGGGGAAGCACCCTAGCCCGAGCACGCTGTCGCCGACGACGTGGACATTCTCGGCCGGCACGGGTGCGAGCTCGCCCCACAGCGTGTCGAACGTGTCGCCGTAGAGTCGGCGCGCGCTGCGCTCGAGTCGCTCCGGCGCGACGAGGTGCGGCGCACCGATCCCCGACACGTGCACCTGCAGGTGGGGATGCTCGCGGACGAGGGTGCCCGCGGCCCCGGCATGGTCGAGGTGGATGTGGCTGAGCAGGAGATGCCTGACGTCATGCAGCTCGAGGCCGTGGGATGCGAGCCCGGCCTTCAGAGTCTCGACCGTCGTCGCTGGTCCGCAGTCGAAGATCGCAGGGCCGTCGTCGGTGTCGAGCAGATACGACGCGATCCCTCGCGCGTGGCCCTGGTGGTAGAGGTCAATCGGCTCCGGCTGCGGCACGCGGGGATCCTACGTAGTCCGCAACCTGACTTCAGTCAGGTTGCAGTCGTTCCGGAACGCGTGATCGCGCAGCTTCAAGCGATGCGGTCGCGTGCCGCGGTGAGGATCTCCGATGCCTCACTGCGGTTCCCCCAGCCGCGCGTCTCGGTGCGCTTCGACGGCTCGAGGTCCTTGTAGCGCTGGAAGAAGTGCTCGATCTCGTCGCGAAGCTCAGCCGTCACGTCGTGGATGTCGCGCACGCGCTCGAAGCTCGGATCGCCGAGCGGAACGCAGAGCAGCTTCTCGTCCGGCCCCTTCTCGTCCGTCATGTGGAACACGCCGATCGGACGCACGCGGATCCGACAGCCGGGGAACGTCGGGTCGGCGACGAGGACTAGCGCGTCGAGCGGGTCGCCGTCCTCGCCGAGCGTCCCTTCGACGTACCCGTAGTCCGCGGGATACGTCATCGCCGTAAAGAGCCGCCGGTCGAGCACGATGCCGCCGAGCTCCCGGTCGTATTCGTACTTGTTCCGTGACCCGGACGGAATCTCTACGAAAACGACTGCGCGGTCTGCGCCGTCCCCCGTCACGCACGCACGCGCGCCGGCCTCAGTGCGTGCTCGAGGTCGAGGATGAGGTCCTCGACGGACTCGATCCCCACAGAGAGGCGGATGAGATTCGGCGGTGCCGCGAACGGTGCGGTCGCGGTCGATGCGTGCGTCATTCGAGCCGGCACCTCGATCAGGCTCTCGACGCCGCCGAGCGACTCCGCAAGCTGGAAGAGCTTCGTGCGCGTGACGAGCGCCTCCGCTTCCTCCGGCGACGACGCGAGAAACGAGACCATCCCGCCGAAGTCGCGCATCTGCCGTGCCGCGATTGTGTGATTCGGGTGCGTCGGCAGCCCGGGGTAGAGGACGCGGTCGACGTTCAGGCGCCGCTCGAGCCAGAGCGCTATCGCCATCGCATTCTCGCAGTGCTTGCGCATGCGCACCGCGAGGGTTTTGATCCCGCGTAGCACGAGCCAGGAGTCGAACGGGCCGGGAACGGCTCCGAGCGACTTCTGGAGGAAGTAGAGCCGCTCTGCGATCGTCGGATCGTTCGTCGCGGCGAAGCCGCCCACCGTGTCGGAGTGTCCGCCCAGGTACTTGGTCGTCGAGTGGACGACGATGTCTGCGCCGAGGTCGAGCGGCTGCTGCAGATACGGCGTCGCGAACGTGTTGTCGACGACGACGATCGCGCCGACCTCGTGCGCGGCCTCAGCGGCTGCGCGAATGTCGACGACGTTGAGCATCGGGTTCGACGGCGACTCGATCCAGACGATGCGCGTGTTGTCGTCGAGGTGCTCGCGCAGCCTCGGGAACTGATCTGCCGGTACGTAGTCGAAGATGTAGCCCTTCGGCTCGTACACCTGCGAGGTCATCCGATACACGCCGCCGTACACGTCGGCGATGAGCACGACGCGCTGTCCCGGATCGATGAGATGCATGATCGTCGTCGTTGCCCCGAGCCCGGACGAGAAGGCCACGCCGTGTTCAGCGTTCTCGAGGGAGGCGAGCGCGCGCTGGAGGGCGGTTCGCGTCGGATTTGCGACGCGCGAGTAGTCGTAGCCCTTGTGCTCGCCGACCGCGTCCTGGACGTATGTCGAGGTCTGATAGATCGGCGTGATGATCGAGCCGGTTGCCGGATCAGGCTCCTGGCCCTCGTGGATGGCTCTGGTCTCGAAGTCCACGCCTGAAGTCTACGAACGTACGACCCGCTCGGCACCGAGCACACGGGCAAGCCGCGCCAGCGCTGCGTCGAGGGAGTCGTCGAGCCTGCCGCGGATCCCGGGCTCTGGATGGAACGCCTTCACGCGGAGGACGCCCTCAGCTCGTTCGTGCTTGAGGTCGGCGCGGCCGACGAGTCGGTCGCGCCGCAGGAGCGGCAGGACGTAGTAGCCGTAGATGCGCTCGGGCTCGCGCTTGTAGACCTCGATGACGTGGCGAAAGCCGAAGACCCGCTCGAGGAACACCCGGTCCCAGACGAGATTGTCGAACGGGGAGAGCAGCACGGCCGGTGGCAACGCGCCGCCGCCCGGCTCGGCCTTCGCGGGGACGAGGACCGGCGCCTTGCCGTCCTCGACCTCGAGCAGGCGCAGCTTTCCCTCGGCGACGAGTGCCTCGGCATACGGGCGGATGCGCGCGCCGCCGCCGCGCAGCCGCCACATCTCGGCAATCGCCGCCTCGGTGAGCGCCCCGCGCGCCTCGACACCGCGCACGGTCGCCCAGAGCACGTAGGCGTCGTCATTCGGAATGTGGCCGTTCAAGACGTACTCGGGAAAGACGCGCTCCGGCAGGTCGTAGAGCCGCTGGAAGCCGTCCCGCCCGGCGATCGCGAGCCGACCTGCGGAATGGAGCGCCTCGAGCACGATCTTCGCCGGCTTCCAGTTCCACATCCCGCCGGGGCCGGAGCCCTCGAAGTGCCGCGACCCGAGCGGGCCGCGCTCGGCGATCTCGCGCAGCACCTGCTCGGTCAACTCCGGGTCGCGCTCGAAGACGTTGCCGCGCCACGGGTGCGACTCGGCGAAGCGCGCCATCCGCCAGCGGTGCATCGGGAAGTCCTCGATCGGGATGAGGCAGGCCTCGTGCGCCCAGTACTCGAAGATCCGTCCCTCGCGCATGAGCTTCGAGACCGCCGGCTCGGGATAGGCGCCGACGCGCGCGCCGAGCGCGATCCGGTGACTGCGCTCGACCGTGGAGATCGAGTCGAGCTGGACGCAGCCGAGCCGCCGCACCGCCGTGAGCACCTCTGCGGCGGTGCCGCTGCGCGGCCGGGAGGCGTAGCCCTGCGCCTCCACCACGCGCCGGCGGATCTCTGCGAGGCTGACGGTCGTGCCGGACTTCGCCACCTTCGTACTAGATCAATTGCCTCCACCTCCGGGTCGGGTGCTCGAAGTGGGCTGCGGCCGCGAGGGCGGCCTCGTCGCAATGCTCGTGGACGCGGGCTACGACGCACTCGGCGTCGATCCGCACGCGCCCGAGGGCGATCGGTTTCTCCGCACCACGTTCCAAGACCTCCCAAGTGACAAGTTGTCACTTGGGAGGTGGGACGCGGTCGTTGCGGGCCGCGTGCTTCATCACGTGAACCCGCTCGACGAGGGGATCGACACGCTCGCCTCGCTCGCGCCGCTTCTTCTCGTCGACGAGTTCGCGCACGACCGCATCGACGCTGCTGCGCAGGACTGGTACGAGGGGCAGCACCGCATGCTCCGCGCGAGCGGAGCGGAGCCGTACGGGTCGCCGGATCTCGACGAGTGGCGGGTGCAACATCCCGGCCTGCACGCCCACGGCGTGCTGCTCGACGCGCTGCGCGCTCGTTACGACGAGCGCGTGCTCGAGTGGGTGCCGTACCTGTGCCGCTGGCTAGGCGGCCCGAGCAGCGAGGCACTCGAGCAGGTGCTGATCGACACCGGAGTGGTGCCGGCGATCGGCTACCGGTGGGCGGGCCTCAGGCGCGAACTCCGCTGATCACGTCGACGACGTGCTCCGCGGCGGCATCGCGGTAGTCCGGGCCGAGCTTGTCCTCGAGAATTCGCGTCAGCTCCCCGCTCTCCGCGAGCTCCTGCGTGATGTCTGCGCCGCCGACGAGCTCGCCGCCGACGAACACCTGCGGAATCGTCGGCCAGCCCGAGACCTCCTGCAGCTCCCGCCGGATCGCGGGGTCGGGGAGGATGTTCACCGCGGTCACCGGGGCGCCGGCCTCGCGCAGCGCGCGCAGCGCACGGTCGGAGTTGCCGCACATGATGAACTGCGGCGTGCCCTTCATGAAGAGCGCCACGGGCTCGTTCTCGATGACGCCCCTGATTCGGTCGGATAGGTCGCTCACGTAGGTGTTCCTCTCGTCTTGATTCGCAGTTCGTGAATTGTGCCGTCCTGCAACGGTTCTGCGAGTGCGGCGTTGACCAGTTTGTGCTGGTCGAGCAGGGAGAGCCCGTCGAAGCGCGGGCTCGTCACCGTCACATGGAAATGGTCGCCGCCGCCCGTCCGGTCCTCGACGCGAAGCTCGCCCGCGTCGGGAAACGCGTTGCGAAGGAGTGATTCGAGACGCTCGACAGCCACGTAGCCATGCTACTGGCGGGGTGGCTGCCTGCGGGCGAGCGGGCCGACGGGCAAGGATGCGGCGTACCCTTACCCGGATGGAGGAGATCGGCCTCTTCCCGCTCGGGATCGTGCTCCTGCCCACCGAGCGGGTCCCGCTCCACATCTTCGAGCCGCGCTACCGCGAGCTGATCGGCGAGTGCCTCGAGGCGGACACCGAGTTCGGACTCCTCTACGCAGACGAGGACGGCGTCCGCGACATCGGCACGCGGGCACGGGTGTCAGACGTACTCGAGGAGTTCGAGGACGGCCGCCTGAACATCGTCGTCGAAGGCGGCGAGCGCTTCCGGGTGCAGCAGCTGACTCGTGGCCGCTCGTTCATGACCGCGGCGGTCGAGCCACTGGAGGACGACGCGGTCGCGGTCTCCGAGGAGACCGCCACCCGCGCCGCCGGCGCGTTCCGGGCACTTGCGGCGCTCGCCGGGGCGGAGACCGACGATCCGGACGAGCGCTCGCCGCAGCTCTCCTTCGAGCTCGCGGCGCACGTCGAGCTCGCGCCCGGAGCGAAGCAGCAGCTGCTCGACTCGGTGTCCGAGCAGGAGCGGCTCGAGCTCGTCGTCGAACTGCTCGACGAGGCGCGGCAGACGCTGATCGCGACGCGCGAGCTCGGCGAGCGCGCGAAGCGCAACGGCTCGCGGTTGTCGTGAGCTGCCTCAGCGGCTGCGCGCGAGGAACTCGAGCAGGTCGGATCGCGTCAGCACGCCGACCGGCTTGCCGTCGCGGGCGACGACGACCGCGTTCGTGCCGCCGGTGAGCGTCGCGAACACCTCATCCAGCGTCGCCGTCGCGTCGATCGCTCCGAGCGGCGGCTGCATCGCGCTCGCGACGTCTTCGTGCAGCACGTCGGGGTTGATGAACACCCGCTCGAGCAGGGCGCGGTCCTGAAGCGAGCCGATGACGTCTGCAAGCGAGTCACATTGACCGTCGCGCACCACGGGTAGCTGCGAGATGCCGTACTGCTGCATCGTGTCGATGCCCTCGCCGACCTTCTGGTGCGCGGCGATCGTGACGAGCGCCGGCAGGTCGCCGCCGTGCTTCGCACGCAGCACCTCTTCGACAGTCGGCAGCGGAGCCTGGCGCTCGAGGAAGCCGTGCTCGAGCATCCAGTTGTCGTCGTACAGCTTCGAGAGGTAGTTCCGCCCGGAGTCCGGGACCATCATCAGCACGCGCTTGCCGGGCCCGAGCCGCTGCGCGAGCTGGTGCGCCGCGTAGAGCGTCGTCCCGGCCGAGCCGCCGGCGAGGATGCCCTCCTCGCGCGCGAGCCGCCTGGCCCAGAGGAACGAGTCGCGATCGCCGACGCGGATCCATTCGTCGACGACCGTCGGGTCCATCGTCTCCGGCCACGTGTCCTTGCCGATGCCTTCGACGAGATAGGGATGGACGTCGTCGTCGCGCTGCGCCGTGTACACCGAGCCCTCCGGGTCGGCGCCGACGATCAGCACCTCCGGCTTTCGCTCCTTGAAGTAGCGGCCGAGGCCGCTGATCGTGCCGCCGGTGCCGACGGAGATCACGATCGCCTCGACCTGCCCGCCGTCGGTCTGCTCCCACACCTCCGGACCGGTCTGCTCGTAATGCGCCTTCGGGTTGTTCATGTTCGAGTACTGGTCGGGTTTGAAGCCGCCGGGGATCTCTTCGGCCAGGCGCGAGGAGACGGAGTAGTAGCTCTCGGGCGAGTCGTGCTCGACCGCGGTCGGGGTGATCACGACCTCGGCGCCGTACGCGCGCAGGAGCGCGATCTTCTCCTGGCTCATCTTGTCCGGCATCACGAAGATGCACCGGTAGCCCTTGACCGCCGCCGCGATCGCGAGCCCGACGCCGGTGTTCCCCGAGGTCGGCTCGACGATCGTGCCGCCCGGCCGGAGCTTCCCCTCGCGCTCGGCCGCCTCGATCATCGGGAGTCCGATGCGGTCCTTCAGGGAGCCGCCGGGGTTCAGGTACTCGAGCTTCGCGAGGATCTGCGCGCCGCTGCGCGGGCTCAGCTTGTCGAGCCGCACGATCGGCGTCGCGCCGACGAGCTCGAGGAGGGTCGGGTACTCGCGGGCCACCGCCGGGAAGGGTATGCCAAGGAGCCGGCGCCTTCTACTGCCGGCGGGGCGTCTGCGGGCAAGGTGCTCGTCTAACTACGTTCCCGGGGCGACGGCGCCGACCGGCTGGGTGTCAGGCGCCGGGGCCCGGATGCCGCGCAGCAGGACGAATGCGGCTGCGGCGCCCACGAGCGCGAACGTGACCAGGGCGGCAAACGCCCAGTGGTAACCCGACGTGAAGGCGGCCGGCGTGAAGTGCCCGGACTTTGCCTTCGACGTGAAGATCGTTGACGTAACGGCGACGCCGATCGCGCCGCCGATCTGCTGTGAGGTGTTCATCAGGCCTGACGCGAGCCCGGCCAGGTGAGGCGGGACGCCGATGAAAGCGGCGATGGTGACGGGCACGAAGCCGAAGACCATCCCGATCGAAAAGATCAAGTAGATCGGCAGCAAGTCGGGCCAGTAGTGGCCGTGCACGGGCAGGCGTGTGTAGCCGAGCACGCTCAGCGCGAGGATCACGAGGCCGAGTGTCATCACCGGGCGCGGGCCAACCCTTGTGACCAGTGCCTGTGCGACACCGGCCCAGATCACCGCCGTGCCTGCCGTGGCGAGGAATGTAAGCCCCGTCCGCAGCGCCGACCAGCCGAGGATCTGCTGCACGTAGAGGGTGAGGAGGAAGAAATTGGCGTAGATGACGGCCCCGAGCATGAGCCCGACGACGTTTGCGGCGGTGAGGCTGCGAATGCGGAAGACGGAGAACGGCGTCAGCGGCGCCGTCACCCGCAGCTCCCATACGACGAAGGCGGCCAGGATGGCGGCCGAAAGCACGAGCAGGCCGATCGTTCGGCCTGACTCCCAGCCGACGTCGGGCGCCTTCGAAATCGCATAGACGAACAACGCGAGCCCAGCGGTGACGCTGATCGCGCCGGGCACGTCGAAGCGCCGGTGGCCGAGGTCCGCGTGGCTCTCGGGCACGATCGGGCGCGTCAGCGCGAGCACGAGAACGCCGACGGGCACGTTGACGAAGAAGATCCACTCCCAGCCGAGGTACTTGGTCAGGATCCCGCCGAGCAGCACGCCGACCGCCGCGCCCGAGCCGCCGAGCGCGCCCCAGATGCCGAGCGCCTTGTTGCGCTCGGCGCCCTCCCTGAATGTCGTCGTGACGATCGAGAGCGCGGCTGGTGAGATGATCGCAGCGCCGATCCCCTGGACGGCGCGCGCCGCGATCAGCATTCCGGCGCTGGTGGCGAGCCCGCAGGCGAGAGAGGCTGCCGTGAAAAGCGCGAGCCCCCAGACGAAGACGATCCGCCGGCCGAGCAGGTCGGATACGCGGCCGCCGAGGAGCAGGAACCCGCCGAAGGTGATCGCATACGCCGTGAGCGTCCACTGCACGGTCGACTCGGCGATGTGCAGATCCTTCTGGATCGACGGGATCGCGACGGTAACGATTGCGACGTCGAGGATCGTCATGAAAAACGCAGCACCCACGACGGCGAGAACCAACCAGCGGTGTCTAGCGACCTGTTGACTCATCTGCTCCTGCCCTCTCCGCTCGCGATCGTGCTGCCCACGACGTGCAGCGTACCGGCCTGCTCCGACACCATGTCGCCGATCAGATCGGCAGTTTTTCGTCGGCCGCCGGCCGCAGAACCTGCTCGACATATGACGCGATCGCGCGGTTCATTCCCACGTCCTTCCCCGCCCGTTCCGACAAGAACCAGCGATGCTCGAGCAGCTCGTGGAAGAGCTCGGCGGCGTCGCGCCGGCCGCGGAGCTCGGACGGCACGGCCGCGATTGCGGGCTCGAAGACCTCCGCGAGCCAGCGGCCTGCAGCGGCGGTGTCCGAGACGGGTTTCTCGCCCGAGCGCTCGAGCCACGTGCGATAGCGCGTGATGTCGTTCAGCAGGCGGCGGGCCTGGTTCTCCTGCGCGTCGAGGCCCGTGAGCCGCATCAGCCGGCGCCGGTGATGGCCGGGTTCGACGACCTTCGTCGGCAGGAGGAGACGGACTTTGCCGCCCTCGCTCACGAGCTCGACCTCCTCGACGTCGAACCCGAGCTCGTTCAGTCGGCGCAGCCGCTCCTCCAAGCGGTGGCCTTCCTGCACGGGGAACACCTCGTCGCGCGTCAATTCGTCCCACAAGTGGTCGTACGAGTCGCGCACGGTCGCGGCGAAGTCGAACGGATCCTCGACCACTTCGCGGTCGAGCTCCGCTGCGAGGTCGTACAGCTCGCCGACGATGTTCTCTTCGGCGATGTCGAGGTCGTGTTCGCGCTGGCCGTCCGACAGCCGCTCGTGCAGCTCGCCGGTCTCCACGTCGACGAGGTATGCGGACAGCGTCCCCGCATCGCGACGGAAGAGCGCGTTCGAGAGCGAGCAGTCGCCCCAGAAGAGCCCGGCAAGGTGGAGGCGAACGAGCAGGCCCGCGAGGGCGGCTCGCATCGCCGGCTCGGTGGCCGGGAGCACCCGGCGGCCGAGGACGACGCGGTACGGCAGCGCGAACTCGAGGTAGCGCGTGATCAGCACTGCTTCGAGTTGCTCGCCGTCGGCGGAGACGCGGTCGGAGACGACGCCTTCGGCCTCGACCGACGGCACGCCCTCGCTCTCGAGTGCCGTCAGCAGCCGGTACTCGCGCGCGGCGAGGCGCGGCGGCAGCTCCTTGAGCGCGTAGAGCGAGCCGCTGAGCTCGACGAAGCGGACGACGTGGCGGCCGATGCCGCGCTCGACCTCGACGAAATGCTCCTCGGGCCAGTCTTCCAGGGCGAGCCCCCACGGCAGCACGAGGAATGCCGCCTGCTCGGCGCGCGCGAGGAGTCGGAACTGGGAGTTCGGCATCCGGTCTGGCTCCAGAAGACACAAAGAGCCTCGCAGGCCGTCCGGCCGGCGAGGCCCCGTCGCCTCTCCGTGAGGTTAGCGGCGCACGAAGCGGGCACGGACGGTTCCCCCGTCCGCTGTCAGCTTGCAGGGGCGGCGGCCGGTGCACGCTCCGTTCCAGCGTGCGAAGCGGAAGCCGGGCGACGCCACGGCGGTGAGGCGAACGGCCGCTCCCGGCGCGAACGAGTGGCTACAGACGCCGGTGCAGGCGATGCCGCGCGGCGCGCTCGTGACTCGTCCTCGGCCGCTGACGCGAACCGTCACGCGCACCGCGTTGCGGAGGAACGTCACGTGCACCGTCGCGGGCGCGGTCATGGTGAGCGCGCAGCTGAGCGACGCCTCGCTGCAGGCACCTGACCAGCTGCCGAAGCGCCAGCCGGCGCTCGGGACTGCGCCGACGGTCACTTTCAGGTCGTTGTCGAGCGCAAGATCGGCGCAGCCGGTGTCGCAGGGCAAGGTTCGTGTGTCCGTGCGCGCGCGCGCCGTGCCGGAGCCCTCGACCGTGACGGTCAGGGGGACCTGCGGAAGATGGGTGAGCCAATCCGAGTCCTGGGTGTCCCACCAGCTGCCGGAATGGCCGTAGTAGTCGTCGCGGCCGTAGTCCAGCGTCACGTCGTCGAGCGTGGATGCGTCGCCGACATAGGGGTAGAGGATGTCGGTCTCGCTGTCGCACGGATGTCCGAGGTCGCCCGGGCAGGGATGCGGGGCGCCGATCGGGAGCGCGCCCAAGTTGTGGATCAGCTCGTGCGCGGCGACCTCTGCGCTCGTGCCTGTGCCCGGAGGCGTCAGTCCGCAGTCGGACTGGAGGTAGACATAGGAGACCGCAAAGCGGCCGCCGAGGGTCTCGTTGCTCGGCGACTGCCCGCAGAGGTTGGGCTCCGAGACGGCGCCGTCGTAGTAGAGGATCGTCTTCTGGGTGGTCGAGAGCGTGCTCCCGAGGTCGCCGTTCAATAACCGGAACGCGTCGGGTGAGCGGTAGAACGCGGCGTCGTGCGGCAAGCGTACGAAGCCGATGTCGACCGACCCGGCCCGTGACGTGCAACCGGGGAACGGATACCGGTCGAAGCGCGGCGTGCGCGTCGGGTCCTGCGCCCGCCACCACTCGTCGATCCAGGCGGCGTCGGTCGCGATGCCCGATGCGTACGCGGCGAAGCTGTCGGCCCCGTCAGAGGGGATCGCATAGACAAAGCGCACCTGTGCCGCGGACGACAGCTCGAGGTCGGGGATGCGGTTGTCTGCCACCTCGTCGTTCCCGCACCAGGTCACGGGAGCGGGACGGGCGGAGGCCGCGGCCGGCATCGCGAGCGCGGCGACGCACGCAGCGAGCAGCAGCCGAATCAATGGCGGAAGTGGCGCCGGCCGGTGAAGACCATTGCGGCGCCGGCCTTGGCGACAGCGTCGATCACGTCCTCGTCGCGCTTCGAGCCTCCCGGCTGGACGATCGCCGCCGTCCCGGCCTCGAGCGCGATGCGCGGCCCGTCGGGGAAGGGGAAGAAGGCGTCCGAGGCGAGGGCCGAGCCACTCACGTCATGGCCGTACGACTCAGCCTTCTCGACGGCGATGCGGACCGCGTCGAGCCGGCTCATCTGGCCGGCGCCGATGCCGATCGTCGCGAGATCCTTCACGAGCACGATCGCGTTCGAGGAGACGTGCTTGCAGACGCGCCACGCGAACAGGAGGTCGCCCCACTGGCGCTCGTCGGGCGAGCCTGAGACGACCTGCCAGCCCTCGCGATCCTCGATGTCTGTGTCCGCGTCCTGGACGAGCAGCCCTCCGAGCACGCGCTTGTAGTGACGCAGGTCGACCTCGCGGCGCCGCTCGTGGTCGACGAGGATCCTCGTGTTCTGCTTTCGCTGGAGCACGGTGAGCGAATCCCGCGCGAAGCCCGGCGTGAACAGCACCTCGACGAACTGCTCGGCGAGCTTCTCGGCGAGCGGCGCCTCGACCTCGCGGTTCAACACGACGACGCCGCCGTAGGCGGACGTCGGGTCCGAGGAGAGCGCATTGTCGTACGCCTCTTCGATCGTCGCGCCGATCGCGACTCCGCACGGGTTCGCGTGTTTGACGATCACGCACGCCGGGAGCGCGAACTCCCGCACGAGCAGCCGCGCCGCGCAGAGGTCGTTGAGGTTGTTGAACGACAGCGCCTTGCCGTGGAGCTGCTCGATGCGCGAGAGGAGGTGCGTCCGCGCGCCCCGCTCGGCGTAGTACGCCGCGCGCTGATGCGGGTTCTCGCCGTACGAGAGGTCGAGAACTTTCTCGAGGGCGACGATGTGAGTGCCAGGGAAGGTCTCGCGATCGGAGAACCACGTGGCGATCGCGGCCTCGTAGGCGGCCGTCGTCGCAAACGCCTCGGCTGCGAGCTCCCGTCGCGTCTCGAGTGAGAGCTCGCCGTGAGTGCGCAGCTCGTCCAGCACGAAGCCGTAGCGCTCGGGCCGGCACACCGGCGCAACGTGCGCGAAGTTCTTCGCCGCCCCTCGCAGCATCGACGGGCCGCCGACGTCAATCATCTCGACGGCCTCCACCTCTGTGACTCCACGCTTCGCGGCGACCTGCTCGAACGGATACAGGTTGATGCAGACAAGATCGAACGGCTCGATCCCATGCTCCTCGAGCGTCGCGACGTCGTGCTCGTTGTCGCGCCGCGCGAGGATGCCGGCGTGGATGCGCGGATGGAGCGTCTTGACACGCCCACCGAGCATCTCGGGAAAATCGGTCAGCGACTCGACGTGCTCGACGGAGAGGCCGAGGGCTTCGAGATAGCCGGCCGTGCCGCCGCTTGCGACGAGGCTCCAGCCGAGCTCCGCCAGTCCGCGCGCGAAGACGTCGAGGCCGGTCTTGTCGAAGGTGGAGATCAGCGCGCGCACAGAATCTCCACGACGCGTGGCAATAGCCGGTGCTCGATCTCCTTGATGCGCGCGTGCAATGTCTCGGCGGTGTCGCCGGCAAGCACCGGCACGCGCTCCTGCGCGAGAATCGGGCCGCTGTCGACGCCATCATCGACGAGGTGCACGGTCGCCCCGGACTCCTCGATGCCCGCGGCGAGCTGCTCTTCGACGGCATGCGCACCCGGGAAGTGCGGGAGCAGCGAAGGATGGACATTCACGACGGCGCCCGGAAAGCGGTCGAGGAAGGAACTCGTCAGGAGGTGCATGTAGCCGGCGAGCACGACGAGCTGGACATCCTGGTCACCGAGCCACTGCGCCATCGCCGCGTCGCGTGACTCGCGATCTGTGTAATCCGCGAGCTCGAACGACGCCGTCGGGATGTCCGGAACGCGTGCGAGAGCCGGAGCATCGCAGCGATTGCTTGCGACCGCGCGGACCGGCAGCTTCGCGTCGAGCAGCGCCTGCAGGTTCGTCCCGGTACCGCTGACGAGGACGCCGATCACTCGAGCCTCCCGATCACGAGTGCGCCCGCCGGCGGCTCCGCAACCACTGCGCAGAGGCCGATGCCGAGGTTGACCACGCGCCGCGCCTCCTCCTCGTCGATGCCCTGCTCGGCGAGCCAGCCGAAGACCGGGGGCCGCGTCCATGCGTCCCAGTCGATGCTCGCCTGCACGCCCTCGGGCAGCACGCGCGAGAGGTTCCCGAGGATGCCGCCGCCCGTGACGTGCGCGAGCGCCTTCACGTCGGCCGCGGCTTGGAGCGCCCGCACCTCCTCCAGGTAGAGGCGGTGGGGCGCAAGCAGCAGATCGGCGTCGAACTCGCCGTCGCCGACGAGCGTGCGCACGAGCGAGAACCCGTTCGTGTGCAGGCCGCTCGACGGGAAGCCGATGACGAGGTCGCCGGGGGCACACCGCGAGCCGTCGATGACCTCGTCTCGTTCGACGATCCCGACGCAGGTGCCGGCGAAGTCGAGCTCGTTCTCGCGGTAGACGCCGGGAAGCTCGGCAGTCTCGCCGCCGATCAGCGCGCAACCGGCGGCGCGGCAGACCTCCGCGGCGCCCTCGACGAGGTCAGCGACCTGTTCGATCTCGATGTGCTCCGCGGCGACGTAGTCGAGGAAAAAGAGGGGCGTCGCGCCGCTGCAGAGCACGTCGTTGATGCAGTGTGCGGCGAGATCCATCCCGCCCCAGCGGAGCCTTCCGGCCCGCCGTTGCAACACCAGCTTCGAGCCGACGCTGTCGGTCGAGGCGGCGAGGAAGCGGCGTCCGTCGAGGGGGTGGAGACCCGCGAATCCGCCGAAGCCGCTCGCGCCGGTCGACTCGACGGCGGCCCTGAGCCGCTCTACGACTGCGTCGGCAGTTGCGAGCGAGACGCCTGCGGCTTCGTACGTCTTCGCTTCCTCGGTCAACAAGCCGAGTCTACGATCCGCCCGGGATGGACGGGGCGACGGAGCACGTCCGGGCGCTCGCCCGCCGGGTGACGGCGGCGGCGCTCGAGCTCGGGCCGCTGCGGGGTGCCCTGCTGGCGGGCTCAGGAGCCCGAGGCGACGCGGACTTCTACTCCGACGTCGACCTGCTCCTCTACGTCGACGAGCTGCCGCCCGACGACCGGCTCGAGATCCTGTGCGAACGGCTCGGCGGGACGAATCTCGTCCCGATCGCTCCCCCGCACCTGCAGCAGTTCGATGTCGGGGGCGTTGCGGTCCAGGTCGGGTACACGACCGTGGAGCAGATCGAGGCGGAGCTCGAGGCGGCGCTGGAGCGGCTGGAGGAGATCGTCGGCTCGCCGAACCAGAAGATGCTCTCGGGCCTGCTCGAGGGTCTGCCCCTGTACGGGGAGGAGCTGATCGCCCGCTGGCGCGAGCGAGCGGCTGTCTATCCGGAAGCGCTGCGGGTGGCTGCGATCGAGCACCATTGGCGCTTCTTTCCGCTCTGGTTCTTCGCCGAGCCGATGGCGCTGCGCGACAGCGAGCTGTGGCGGCTCGACCTGCTGCTCGAGGCGGCGTTCAACCTCCTCGGCGTGCTCGCTGCGCTCAACCGGGTCTACTACGCGCGCTTCGAGCTGAAGCGGCTGCGGAGGCTCGTCGCGAAGCTCGCACTGGCGCCGCCGGAGCTCGCGGATCGGCTCGAGTCGCTCTTCCGGCTGCCGCCGGCCGAGGCCGCGGATGAGCTCGGCCAGCTCGTCGTCGAGACGCGGGAGCTCGTCGCGCGGGAGCTCCCCGAGCTCGAGCTGCCGCTACGGCATCCGCCCGGAACCCGTGTGCAAGCGTGGTCGATCTAGGTCGGTGTTGTCGACGACCACCAGTGCGGCCGCGGAAGCGTGCGCACCCGCGCCGCAACGATTTCCACAACCTCCTGTCGAACACCCGTCACGAAAGTGTCACGACTCTGTAACGGTGTCTGACACCAGGAGATGTCCGCCCAGGACGATGTCCAGCGCTCTGAGCAGGGCATTTCCGATTCGTGTCTGACACGGGGACGTGTCTTACAGGAACAGCTCCGCGTGCAGCTCCGGCCGGCCCTGCGGGCCGCCGGGAACGAAGCGCACGAGCGTGTCGCCGATCTCGACGTCGGCGCCGATGCGTTGCGCGTCGAGCACGTGCGCGAGCGCCTCTGCCTTCGCCTCCGGATCGTCGGCCTTCAGGTGGAGCTCCGAGAGTCGCAGCCGGTCGCCGCCCTCGAGCAGATCGTCGATCCAGTCGCGCGGCGGGTGCAGCTCGAGCCGATAGCCGGCGTTCGTCGAGACGAACGTCCGCCGGCCGCCATGCTCCTGGACGCGCAGCTCGGCCTCCTCGGCCCGCGCGAGCGAAGCGTCGAACTCGTCCTCGTCGAGCGCCAGCCCGAGATGGTCGACCCGCGGCAGCGGCCATTGCCCCGGCTGGACGACGACGTTCACTGCACCCAGCTCGAGCTCCGACAGTCGCAGCTTGAAGCCCATCGCGTCCAGCTCCGTCCACGACGTCCCGGCTTCGAACGAGGTCAGGTCCTCGCCGATCCGTCCGTGGCGCGCGACGAGGTCGAAGCCGAGCTTGCCGATGTACCGCGCCTCGACCTCGCGCACGCGGCTCGTCACCAGGTGGTAGTGGAAGAGGTGCACGGGGCGGCATCGTAAGCAGGATTCGCCATCGTCGCGACGAAGCCGCGCTGGATCGGATGGGGATCCATCACGTCGACATCGTCGTCTCCTCGATTGAGCGCAGCCTGCCGTTCTACCGGGAGCTCCTTGGCCCGCTCGGCTGGCACGGGATCAGCGAGGTGGAAGGCGAGCGCGGTGAGACGATCTGGTACCTGCTCGGCCACGAGGCCCAGATCGGCCTTCGCGAGGCGCAGTCGAAAGACCGCGACGGCTATGACCGGTACAAGATCGGCCTGCACCATCTCGGGATCGAGGTCGCCTCGCGGGCCGCGGTCGACGAGCGTGCCGGGTGGCTCCGTAGAAACGGCGCGCTACTCGAGAGCGATCCGCAGGAGTACACGTACTCGCCGGGGTACTACGCCGTGTTCTTCTACGACCCCGACGGAATGAAGCTCGAGATCCTCCACGTCCCGGCCCTCGCGGCCTGAGAAAGGAGCACCTATGTCCACGACGCCTCCCGAGCAGCCACCTCCCACGCCGTCGACCCCGCCGGCGGCCGAGTACACGGCGATCGGCCGCACGCCCATGTCCGGCGCGATCCTGCCGGTGCCCGGCAACGCCGAGATCGCCATCTGGTTCATCGTCGTCGTGACGCTCGCGATCGTCGCCGCGGCGTCAGACGGCTTCGACGTCGGGGGCTGGGCAATCGCCACGACGGTGTTGACCGCCGCATACATCCTCTCGCGGGGCATTGCGAAGGCGAGCCGCGTCCTCGAGCAGTAGCAAGGGGGTAGCCGCGTGGAGCGGATGACGGGCATCGGCGGTGTCTTCATCCGCTCCGCGCAGCCGTAAGTGCGTCAGGCGCGCAACGGTTCGAAGCGGAGCTTCGCGTGCTCCGCCGGAACCGCCGTCGGGTACTCACGTGTCAGGCAGGCGCGGCACAGTTCCGACTCCGGCCGCTTCGTCGCGGCGACGAGGCCGTCGTGCGACAGGTAGGCAAGCGACGTCGCGCCGATGTACTCGCGGATCTCCTCGACGGTCCTGTCGGCTGCGATCATCTCCTCCGGATCGGCGAGATCGATCCCATAGAAGCACTGACCGATCACCGGCGGCGACGAGATGCGCACGTGCACCTGCGCCGCGCCAGCATCGAAGAGCATCTGCACGATCTGGCGGGTCGTGTTCCCGCGCACGATCGAGTCGTCCACGACGACGACGCGCTGCCCGGCCACCTCGGCAAGCGGGTTGAACTTCAGCTTCACGCCCTGTCGGCGGAGCTCCTGGTCGGGCTGGATGAACGTGCGCGCGATGTAGCGGTTCTTGATCAGCCCTTCGCTGAACGGGATGCCGCTCGCGCGCGAGAAGCCGATCGCCGCGGGCGTACCGGAGTCGGGAATCGGCAGGACGAGGTCTGCGTCGGCGGGCGCCTCCCTGGCAAGCTGCTCCCCCATCCGTACGCGTGCGCCGTGCACCTCGATCCCGGACAGCTGCGTGTCGGGGCGCGCAAGGTAGAAGAACTCGAAGATGCAGAGCGCGCCGCCGCCGGCCGGCTCGACTGCGCGAACGGTGCGCAATCCGTTCTCGTCGATGAGCACGGCCTCGCCGCGCTCCACCTCGCGCACGAACTCGGCGCCGACGAGATCGAGCGCGCACGTCTCGGACGCGACGACCCAGTCGTCGTGGATGCGGCCGAGCACGAGCGGTCGGAAGCCGTGCGGGTCTCGGAATGCGATCAGCGTTCCCTGTGACAGCGCGACGACCGAGTAGGCCCCTTCGAGCTGTTGCATCGCGTTCGCGACGGCCTCGTCGAGCGGCGACTCGTCGTTCGCGATCAGCGCGGCGATCACCTCGCTGTCGGACGTCGCACGCAACGTGACTCCGTTCTGCGTGAGCCTGTCGCGCAGCATCGTCTCGTTGACGAGGTTGCCGTTGTGGCCGAGCGCCACCGTGCGCGCGCGGCCGTGCTGCACGAGCGGCTGCGCGTTCGACCACTGCGACGAGCCCGTCGTGGAGTAGCGCGTATGGCCGATCGCGACGTTGCCGCGCAGCCCGTGCAGCTTCTGCTCGTCGAAGACCTGCGTCACGAGCCCGAGGTCGCGTAGCGCCGTAAGCCGTCCCTGCTCGGAGACTGCGATCCCCGCTGACTCCTGGCCGCGGTGCTGGAGCGAGAAGAGCCCGAAGTACGTGAGCCGCGCGACGTCGCGGTCGGCTGCGTGGACGCCGAAGACGCCGCACATCGTTAGCGCACCCGTCCGATCTCGACGAAGCCGCGCGAGCCAAGATTTGCAACCTGGTTGCGGGACGTGGCCAGGATCGCAGCGCCGCGCACCGGCTCCTCCGGCAGCTCGACGACCGCCTCGTAGCCGCTCCAGCGCGCCGCTTCGGCGAGGGAGTGCCCGAGGCCTGCGTACCCGACGTCGTGGCAGAGCGAGAGGATCGGTGCAGCCTTCCAGAGGAAGCGGACGAGAGCCGCCTCGGCGGCGAGGCTCTCCTCGGGTGCCTGGGCGAGAAGCACGACGTCGCCGGGCTGCCAGCCGCCCGGCACGAGCCGCACGTCCGGGACGAGGCCGACGCAGCCCACGACCGGCGTCGGCGGGATCGAGCGGCGGTCGGTGTCGTTGTAGAGCGAGACGTTGCCCGACACGACCGGGATCCCGAGCGCCTCTGCGGCCTGGGCGATTCCCTCGATCCCGCGCGCGAGCTCGTATGCGATCTCGGGCTTCTCCGGGTTGCCGAAGTTGAGGCAGTCCGTGAGGCCAATCGGCTCGCCGCCCGCGCACGCGACGTTGCGCGCTGCGCCGAGCACCGCCTGCACGCCGGCAGCGAACGGATCGCTCTCCCCAGGGCGCGGACCCTGCAGCGCGACCGCGAGACCTCGGAGCGACGGGCGCAGGCGCAGCACGCCGGCGTCGAGCCCGGGCCGGCGCACCGTGCGCGAGCCGACAAGCTGGTCGTACTGCTCGTAGATCCACGTCTTGTCGGCGCGGTTCTCCTCGATCATGGGCTTCGGCTGCACTGGCCATCCGTCAGCCTTCGCCTGCTCGACTTCGTAGCGCGGGCACTCGTCCGTCAGCAGCCGCGCGGGAATCGAGCCGACGATGTCGCCGCCCCAGAACGCGCGTAGCTCGCCGTGGTCGGCCACCTCGCCGATCGCAGTGCAGTCGAGCTCCCAGCGCGTGCACGCGGCCTGCACCGCGTCGAGCATCTGGGGCCGGACGACCGCGACCATCCGCTCCTGCGACTCGGAGATCATGATCTCCCAGGGCTCCATGCCCGCTTCGCGCAGAGGCACGCGGTCGAGGTGGACGTCGATCCCGGCCCGTTCGCCCGCCATCTCGGAGAGTGCCGACGCGAGCCCTGCAGCCCCGCAGTCCTGTAGCGACTCGACGAGCCGCGACTCAACGAGCTCGACGGACACCTCGATCAGCTTCTTGCCGGTGAACGGATCGCCGACCTGCACGGACGGACGCTTGTCCGCGTCGTCCTCGCCGAGCTCCGCGCTCGCCAGCACGGACGCGCCGCCGATCCCGTCGCGCCCCGTCGTCGCGCCGTAGACGACGACGATGTTGCCGGGGCCCTGCGCCTTCGCGGACTGGAGGCGCTGCGAGTCGAGGATCCCGACGCACATCGCGTTGACGAGGCAGTTGCCGGCGTAGGCCTCGTCGAACACCGTCGCGCCGCCCACGTTGGCGACGCCGACCGAGTTCCCGTAGCCGCCGATCCCCGCAACGGCGCGCTCGAAGTGGTGGTCGGGCGCGCCGAACCAGAGCCCGTCGAGGAGCGCAATCGGACGCGCGCCCATCGCGACGATGTCGCGCAGGATCCCGCCGATCCCCGTCGCCGCCCCCTGGAACGGCTCGACCGCCGAGGGGTGGTTGTGCGATTCGACCTTGAAGGCGACGGCAAGCCCCTCACCCAGGTCGAGGACGCCAGCGTTCTCCCCGGGGCCCTGGAGGACGCGCGTGCCTGCCGACGGCAGCCGCTCGAGGAGCGGCGCCGAGTGCTTGTAGCCGCAGTGCTCGGACCACAGGAGCGAGAACACCGCGAGCTCGAAGTGGTTCGGGTCGCGGCCCAGGAGCTCCTGGATTCGGCCCGCCTCCCAGTCGGTGAGACCAAGAGCGCGGTGGAGCGGCTGTTCGGCGAGCTCCGTCAGGTGATTCAGTGTATCCGGGGAAACAGACGACCCACCCGGCGCGTTAGAAGTAGGCGTGGGCCGCCGCTATCCCGCGATGCTCGCCGCCGTCGCGCTCCTCTGGGGCTCGAGCTTCCTGTTCATCAAGGTGGCCGTGCGGGAGCTCGCCCCCTCGACGCTGATCATGGGGAGGCTCGGGCTAGGGGCGCTCACCCTGGCCCTGATCGTGCCGCTGATGGTCGGCGGGCGCGCGACGCTCGAGGAGACCCGCCGGAACGCCCGGTGGCTCCTCGTCGTCGCCTTCGTCAACGTGGCGATCCCGTTCTGGCTGCTGTCGTGGGGCGAGACCCGGATCGACTCGGGCCTCGCATCGATCCTCCAGGCCTCGGTTCCGATCTTCAACGCGGTCGTCGCGTTCGGGTTCTTCCGGGAAGTGCGCGTGACCGGCCTGCGGCTGCTCGGCGTCGCGATCGGCTTCGTCGGCGTGGCCCTCCTCGTCGGCGCCCAGCCGCACGGGAAGGTGCTCGGTGCGCTCGCCGTCGTCGGGATGGCTCTCTGCTATGCCGTCGGGCAGCTGTTCGCGGGACGTCATCTCGCACACGTGCAGCCGCCCGTTGTCGCGCTTGCGACGACGTCGATCGCCGCGTTCGCGACGCTGCCCGGCGGAATCGCGCAGGCCCCGCACCACGTTCCGAGCTGGCGGGCCTTCGGCTCGGTCGTCGCACTCGCCGTCCCGAGCACCGCGATCGCCTTCCTGCTCTTCTACGCCATCATTGCCGGCGCGGGCGCGGCTTTTGCGTCCCTCGTGACCTACCTCGTTCCCCCGATCGCGCTCGCCTACGGCGCCATCTTCCTCGGCGAGCGGTTCGGCGCGGCCGCGCTCGGCGGGCTGGCGCTGATCCTCGGCGGCGTCGTGCTCGGCACCGGGCGGCTGCGCTTCAGGCGGCGGCCGGGTGCACTAGCCTCGGAGACGTGAGCCGGCGGTACGCGTTCCTGCTCTTTGTGCTCAGCGCGATCTGGGGTTCGTCCTATCTCTTCATCAAGGTCGGCGTCCGCGATCTGTCGCCGGCGGTGCTGATCGAGATCCGGCTCGCCTGCGCGGGACCGATCCTCCTTGCGTTCGCCGCCAGCCGCTACGGCTTCGCCGACGTCCGCCGAGCGTGGCGTGAGGGAATCGTCCTCGGCGTGCTGAACGCGGCCGTTCCGTTCACGCTGATCGCATGGGGCGAGACGTACGTCGACTCCGGCGTCGCCGCGGTTGCGAATGCCTCCGTCCCGATCTTCCTCGCCATTCTCGCGTTCTGGTTCGTGCCGAGCGAGCGGTCGACCGGACTTCGGGCGGTCGGCGTCGTCGTCGGGATCGCAGGCGTCGCCGTGCTCGCCGGTGTCCACCCCGAGGGGGGCTGGAACGGCGCGCTTGGAACCGGTGCGATCGTGCTCGCCTCGATCTCCTACGCGGCGGCGAATCTCTACGCGGGGCGGCGCATGGGCGTCGGCGGCCCGGTGCTGGCCTCGGCGTCGATGGTCGTCGCGTTCGTCGTGCTCGCGCCGCTCGCGCTCGCGTCGCTCCCGTCCCATGCACCGGGCTGGAAGTCGGTCGGCTCGGGTGCCGTACTCGGCGTCTTCGGAACGGCGCTGGCGCAGATCCTCGCCTACCGGCTGATCCGGCTGTACGGCTCCTCGCGGGCGGTGCTCGTCGCGTACATGCTCCCTGCATTTGCGCTGGCGTACGGCGCGGTGTTCCTCCATGAGGCGGTGACGATCCAGAAGCTCGTCGGCCTGCTGCTCATTCTCGGCGGAGTCGGCCTGGGCTCCGGTGCTTTGCGCCTGCTGCGCAGGCCGGCGGTTGCTCAGCTATGAGCGTCGAGCTGCGCCGCGCCCGTCCCGACGACGCGGGGTTCCTGCTCGCGCTGATCACCGGCGAGGAGACGCGCCCGTTCCTCGGCGGTCGCGCCGGCGAGACGCTCCAGGAGGTGCTCGCCGAGATCGAGCGCTCCGAGCGAGATCCCGAGGCCTCCGGCTGGTTCGTCGTCGAGGTGGACGGAGCGCGAGCCGGCTGCGTCGGGTTCCACCGGGCGAACGAGCGGAACCGGATCGTCGAGGCCGGCCGCTTCGCGATCCATCCGGACTTCCGCGGCCGGCGGATCGGCGACGACGTCGCGCGCCTCCTGCAGCGTCATCTGCTCGTCGATCTCGACTTCCACAGGATCGAGCTCCAGATCTACGGCTTCAACGAGCGCGCGATCGCGCATGCGGAACGGTCCGGCTTCGTGCGAGAGGGTGTGAAGCGGAAGGCGTATCTCAAGCACGGAGAATGGCAGGACGCCGTGCTCTTCTCGCTCCTCCGCGAGGACCTCGATCAGAGCTAGGCAAGCTCGCGGGCGATCACTTCCGCGAGCTCTTCGGGCAGGAAGCCGAACGGGCCCTCGCCGCCCTGGTAGGCGATCCGGCCGTCTGCGGCGATCAGGTAGAGCCGGTCGGGCCAGCCGCCGTACACCGAGGCGACGGCGTTGCCGATGTCGTCGACGACCATCGGCATCTTCAGTCGTAGCCGCGCGGCGCAGGTCGCTGCGACCTCGGCGCGCGCCTCCGAGGTCCGGGGATCCTCGACCGCGATCTCCGCGTCGCGGTTCTCGTCGAGCACCCAGGCGTCCTCCGGATGCGCCTCCTTGATGTAGACGGCGAGGAACGCGACTCGGTCTGCGTAGGTCGCGGCGAGATCGTCGAGCGTCCCAACCTGGGCGCGGAAGGGCGGTCAAGTGAACGAGCCGAAGACGAGCGCGACTGGACGCTCGGCATTGAGCTCCGCGAGGCGCACCGTTCCCTCGCCGTCGACGAGCGGCAGTTCGAAGTCGGGTGCGGCGTCGCCGACGCCGACCTTCGGCGTCCGCAGGTCGAGGTACTCCGGATCGGCCAGGACCTCGTTCAACGTCTGCGGCTTCGGCATCCCCCTCATCGTAGACTTGCGGCCATGACGCGCTTTCTTCACACGATGTACCGGATCACCGACCCCGAGAAGAGCCGCGCCTTCTACGAGGCTCTCGGCATGGAGCTCCGCCGCGACATGGACATCTTCCGCCACGGCGAGAAGGAGGCGACCAACTACTTCTTCGGAATTCCCGGGCAGGAAGAGGAGATCGAGCTGACGTTCAACCACGACGGGCGGACATACGACGTCGGCACCGGCTACGGGCACATCGCGCTCGCAGTCGACGACCTGGAGGAGACGCTCGCGGAGCTGAAGGAGCAGGGCATCGAGCCGGAGCGCGAGCCGTACCGGGTGCGCGAGGGCGGTTCGCTCCTCTGCTTCGTGCGCGATCCGGACGACTATCGGATCGAGCTGATCGACCGCAGCGGGAAGTAGCGGACAGCGGCGGCTTCCGGTATCAGGTCGAACGAGATGGCCGCTCCGCAGAGATACGACCTCTACAGCGACGACTTCCGGGCGCAGACGTACGCGACGTTTGCGCAGATGCGAACCGAGGCCCCTGTCCTCTGCCAGCCCGGCCTCGACGGCGAGACGATGATCTGGTTCGTGACGCGGCACGACGACGTCGTCAAGGTGCTGCTCGACGACGAGCGCTTCGTCCGCGATCCCACGCTCGCACTCACAGCCGAGCAGCTCGAAGAGTCGACGAACCGGATGCCCGAGTCGTTCGCGTTCATCGAGCAGCACATGCTCAACCGGGACGGCGCCGACCACCGCAGGCTTCGCCGGCTTGTGACGAAGGCGTTCACGCCGCGGATGGTCGAGCAGCTGCGGCCGCGAATCGAGGAGATCGCCGCCGAGCTGCTCGACGCCGTCCAGGCACGCGGCGAGATGGACATCGTCGAGGAGTACGCCTTCCCGCTGCCGATCACGGTGATCGCCGAACTGCTCGGCATTCCCGTCGCCGACCGCGACCGCTTTCGTCGCTGGTCGAATGCGATCGTTACGCCGGCGTTCAGCCCCGACGCTCTCGCCGCGTTCGGCGACTTGATGGCCGACTTCGTCGCGTACCTCCGCGCGTTGTTCGAGCGCCGACGCGTCGAGCCGGCGGAGGATCTGATCAGCGCGCTCCTCCAGGTCCGGGACGGTGGCGACGCTCTCAGCGAGCAGGAGCTGTTCAGCATGGTCGTGCTGCTCATCGTCGCCGGGCACGAGACGACGGTGAACCTCATCGCGAACGCGGTACTTGCGCTACTCGAGCACCCCGACCAGCTCGTCGAGCTCCGTCGCGATCCGGCCCGCGTTCCTGCGGCGATCGAGGAGTGCCTCCGCTTTGACGGACCGGTGGAGCGGGCGCTCAACCGCTGGGCAGCTTCGGATGTCGAGCTCGGCGGTCAGACCGTCCGCCGCGGCGACGACGTGATCGTCATTCTCGGCTCCGCCAATCGCGACCCGGAGCGCTTCCCCGACCCCGACGTGCTGGATCTCGACCGGGACGATACGAAGCACGTCGCGTTCGGACGGGGAAGTCACTACTGCCTCGGCGCGCCGCTCGCGCGCCTCGAGGGCGAGGTCGCGCTGACGACGCTCCTCCGGCGACTGCCGGGCATCCGTCTTGCGGTGACGCGCGAGGAGCTTCGCTGGCGGCCCGTGCCGCTCTTCCGCAGCCTCGCCTCACTACCGGTCGCCTGGTGAGGCAGATCGTGCTGCTTCGCGGGGTCAATCTCGGCTCGAACCGGCGACTGTCGATGGCCGATCTTCGAGCGCTGCTCGCGAGCCTCGGCTACGACGACGTGCGCACGCACCTGCAAAGCGGCAACATCGTGCTCACGACCGGTAAGAAGCCGGCGAGTCTGAAACGCGAGCTCGAGCGTGAGATCGCCGCCGCGCTCGGGCTCGAGACGGATGTGCTCGTGCGGACGCGTGACGAGCTCGCCGACGTGATCGCTCGCGATCCGCTTCACGCCGTCGCGAAGAATCCGTCCCGGTATCTCGTGAGCTTTCTCTCTCGAAAGCCCGACGCCGGATTCGCGCGAGAGCTCGCAGCCGTCGCCGTCGCGCCGGAGCGCGTGGCCGTCAGCGGCCGCGAGATCTATTCGTGGCACCCGAACGGGATCCAGGGCTCGAAGCTCGCCAAGCTGCTCGGGAAACGGCGCGCCGGCCTCACCGCGACGGCGCGCAACTGGAACACGGTGACGAGGCTGCTCGAGCTCGCAGACGGGTAGTCGGCTCGCCTGAGCCACTCCACGGAGGGCTGGCACTATTCCGGCGTGAGACGCGGCACGTGAACACCAACGACGAGTTCCTCGTGGAGTCGCCGCTCGTGCACGCGGTCGTCACGGAGACTCGAAGCATCGTCGAGCAGTCACTCGCGCCGCCCGCCGCGTGCGAGCTGATCCGACCGCGCTTCGCCGAGCTGCTCGCGGCGGACGGGTGGCTCCCCGAGCGCTTCCAGGAGCCCGCGCCCGAGTCCGGGATGGGCGGCGGCATCGGCCAGTGGCTGCTCTTTCGCGCCGGCGACGCCTCGCTGTCGCTGTTCAGCCTCGTCGTCCCAGCGGGCGCAGAGACACCCGTTCACGACCATCTTGCCTGGGGTCTGGTCGGCCTCTACCGCGGCACACAGGAGGAGGAGATCTACGCATTGCGCGACGAGGGCGAGCTCGTAGTCGTGGAGACGCGCACGCTCGCGCGCGGCGACTTCTACGTGCTGATTCCGCCCCAGGACGACATCCACCGGGTGCGAACGACATCGGCCGCGACCTCTGTCTCGATCCACCTGCTCACGAACGACACCGGCTGCGTCTGGCGACACGCCTACGATCCGGCGACGAGTCACGTGACGCCTTTTCGCTCCGGCTATGTCAACGTTCCTTGTGCCGAGGAGTAGCAATCATCGGTCCGTGAGCACGGCGACGCTGCAAGTCGACGCCGGCCCGGCGGTCGACTGGCTTCTCGCGTCGACGGAACCTGCCGTCGCGTATCTCACCCGCCGCGACGTCATCGGTGAGCGCCTCGAGCCGGATCCGGAGGCGATCCTCGCCGGCCCGATCGTCAGGGCGCTTCTGCGCGGGCAGGACGCCGGCGGCGGCTTCGGCGGCCACCCGTACAAGAAGTGGGGAGGCGCGCACTGGCGCCTCGTCGCCCTCGTCGAGCTCGGCATTCCGCCGGGCGAAGCGCGGGCTCTCGCCGCCGCGGAGACGGTGCTGGACTGGCTGACAGGCGCAGGTCACCGACGGGGCATCAAGGTCATCGACGGTCTCGTTCGCCGCTGCGCCTCGCAGGAGGGCAACGCGCTTGCCGTGTGTTCCCGGCTCGGAATGGCGGACGATCCGCGCGTCGAGCTGCTTGCCCGATCGCTCGTGGAGTGGCAGTGGCCGGACGGGGGCTGGAACTGCGACCCGCGCGCGACCGGCCGCCGCTCGTCATTCCACGAGTCGCTCGCACCTACGTGGGGGCTGCACGAATACTCGCTGGCAACGGGCGCCCGGTGGGCGAGGGCCGCCGCGGCTCGTGGCGGCGAGCTGTTCCTCGAGCACCGTCTTTTCCGCTCGCTGCAGAGCGGCGAGGTCATCAACCGCGCCTGGCTCGTTCCGCACTATCCACCGTATTGGCACTACGACGTTCCGCAGGCTCTCCTCGTGCTTGCCCGGATGGGCAAGGTCCGCGATCCCCGCGCACAGGAAGGGCTCGACATGCTGATCGACCTGCGACGCGAGGACGGGCGCTGGCTGGCCGGCGGCTACTGGTGGCGGCCTCCGGACCGCAGCGGCGGTAACGTCGAGGTCGTCGACTGGGGCCGGCGCGGGCCCAACGAGCTGGTCACGCTCAACGCGCTCCGGGTGTTGCGGGCTGCGGGCAGGCTCGCGGCTACCAGGTACGCCACGTCTGGCGCGACAGGAACAACCCGTGGCCGTGGTGGTTCGAGCAGTTGACGCCGCTGACGAGCGACCGGCAGTCGAACATCTTGTGCGTCCAGAGCTTCCCGTACGGCAACGTCACGTGGCTCGGGCGCTGCGTGTTCGGGTCGTAGAGGATTCCGCCGGAGCAGGAAACGCGGCCCTTCGTCCCGGCGGGCAGCGTGAAGCCGGCCCAGTCGAGCTCGATCGGAGGAGCCGCGCAGCGCGCCTCGAGCCGCTTCGCGTAGTCCGCGCGGGCGATCTTGCACACCATCGTCGCAGGCTTGCCGGGGACGAAGAAGCAGCCGATGTTCCCGGACGGCGAACGGAACCCCGGCAGGCGCGTCGCGGCCGCCGCTGGGCCTGCCGAGGTCACACAGAGAACGATGAGAACGGCAAGGAGAGGCCGATTCACGGTCCGTAGGCTAGCGCTGTCTTGTCGCGCGAACGAGTCTTGACACAGCCCGAGTTGAACCGGGCCCTGCTCGCGCGGCAGTTGCTGCTCGAACGGGCGAAGCTATCTCTACCGCGCGCAGTCGAGCGGCTCGGCGGCATCCAGAACCAGTACGCACCGAACGGCTACATACGGCTCTGGTCGTGCCTCCACGGGTTCGACCGCGACGCGCTGACCCGCGCGCTCGAGCGTCGCACCGTCGTCCAGGCGACGCTCATGCGCGGAACGATCCACCTCGTCTCGGCCGAGGACTTCTGGCCCTTCTCCACCGGCATTACGCGCGCGTGGAAGGAATGGTGGCAACGCGTCAACAAGAAGGAGATCGACCTCGACGCGACGACCGAGGCCACCCGGGAGTTCCTTCGCGGCCGTACCTGCACGCACCAGGAGTTGGAGGAGTTCAAGCGCCGCATCGGCGCCCCCGGAGCGCCGATGCAACTCGTGCGCGTCCCGCCTGCGGGCACGTGGACGAAGCGGCGGGCGCACGTCTTCGCGCTCGCCGACGACTGGCTCGGCCCGAGCACCGTCACCGAGGAGGAGGGGCTCGAGCACCTGGTGCGCCGCTACCTCGGCGCATTCGGTCCGTCGACGCAAAAGGAGATCGCGAACTGGGCGGGCGTGCCGGCGGCTTTCCTCGACGGGCCTCTGGCGCGGATCCGCCTCCGCCGCTTCCGGAACGAGGCGGGCGCGGAGCTGCTCGACCTTCCGCGGGCGCCGCTGCCGCCGGCCGACACGCCGGCCCCGGTGCGGTTCCTCCCGACGTTCGACGCGACGCTGCTCGTGCACGCCCGGGACACCGGGATCCTGCCGGAGGCGTACCGCCCGATCATCTTCAGGACGAAGGCGCCGCAGTCGTTTCCGACGTTCCTCGTCGACGGCGTCGTTGCCGGGACCTGGCGCTACGAGGACGGCCGCGTGCGCATCGCGCCGTTCAAACGGCTCAGCCGTGCGGCGCGTCAGGCGCTCGTTGAAGAGGCCGAGAGGTTCACGGCGTTCCACTCGTGAGAAACGTCTTCAGGCTCGCGAGCGTTTCGTCGAGACGCGACGTGTCGCCCCACGCGCCGAGCACGTCGAGCTCGCCCGTCTTGCGATCGAAGCGCGGCTCGACGCGGCCGACGAGCCGGTCGCCGACGAGGATCGGCAATACGTAATAGCCATACTCGCGCTTCGCCTTCGGGACGTACATCTCGAGGCGGTAGTGGAAGTCGAACAACGCGTCTGCACGCGCTCGGTCGTGGATGAGCCGGTCGAACGGGGACAACAGCGTTACCCGGTCGGGAACAGCGCCGGCGGCGGCGGCATCCGGGTGCGCGTGCCATTCGTCGTTCACGAGCCGCACACCGAGCGCGCGGAACCGTTGCTCCGCGAGCAGCCGGTCGGCCTCCGCGAGCGGCACTGTCTCCGTCTCCGGATACCAGCGCTCCGCGACATCCCAGAGCCGCTGCTTGCCACGGCGCCCGACGATCGCGACGTGGCCTCGGCCGTGCAGGATCTCCAGCATCAGGGCGACCTGTCGGGAGCCGTACCAGCGATGCGTCTCGCGCGACCTCGCCGCGCGATCCTCGAGCTCGCGCGCGAGCAGCGGGCCACGCGTCTCCAGCTCGTGCATGACGTAGCGGCGAAACGCCGCGTTCTCCTTCAGGAACTCGGTGCCGCGGCGCTCCCACGAGTACTTCCCGCGGCGCCGCCGCATCCGCGCGCGAACGAGCGGCAGCGATTCCATCGGCCAGATGAAGGCGCCCCACTCGAAGAGCTTGCGGTCGGCCCAGAGGAGCCGGTCGAGCTCGCCGAGGTCGTACGCGCCGAGCCGGCTCCAGAGCACGAGTTGCTGCGGGGGTGCGACGGTCGAGATCGGATCGATCTGGAGGTAGCCGAGCTGCCGCACGGTGCCGAGGATCGTGCGGGCGGATCCGTCGAGCAGCTGCGAGCGCACCGCGATCCGCCTCGCATCCGCAAGGGTGACGACCCGGGCGCTAACGGTTCTGGAGCGTGTCGAGCCCGATTGCGAGCGCGATAACGAGCCGCCGGTCGACGCGCTTTTCGTGGTCGCCGCCGATGTCGACGATGTAGCGGTCGCGGAGCTGGAACTTCCGGTCCATCCCGCCGAGAACCGAGCCGTCGACGAGGAAATCGAAGTTGTACGGAATCGGAATCCAGGCGCCGATGTCCGGTACGAAGTCGATCGCGCGGCGTGCGATCGCGCCTACGAGGCTGCGTTCGCGTGCGATCATCAGCTCGGCTTCGTTGCCGTCGCGCACGGTCCAGGTCGAGCGAAGGAGCGACTGCTTGAACATGTGGTCGAGCACCCCGATACGCTCCTCGCCCACGATCACGTCATAGCGCGCGCCCCCGATGTCGAACAGGCTGCGGGCCTTGATGCGGAAGAGCTCGCGCGTCTCCTGCTCGTCGGCGTAGAAGCGGATGTCCTCGCGGATGGCGAGCTTCCTCTGGCGGACGTAAGCGACCGGCGGGCCCGCGGGCGTCTCGCCCGCCGCGAGCGGCGTCACCTGATAGAGGTTCGCGATCGGCCGGATCAGCTGGTCGACGAGGTAGCGGTCGGAGTCGAAGGCTTCCATGGGCGGGGAAGCCTAGCCGCGTTAGAGATCGAGCACGGCGACAAGCGCTTCGACGACCGCGGGGTCGAAGTGCGTGCCGGCGCAGGCGCGGAGCTCGGCAGCTGCCGCCTCGCCCGTCAACGCCTTCCGGTACGAGCGGTCGGTCGTCATCGCGCTCCAGGCGTCGCAGGTGCAGACGATGCGGGCGGCAAGCGGAATCTCCTCGCCGGCAAGTCCGTCCGGATAGCCGGTTCCGTCCCACCGCTCGTGGCAGGAGCGGACGATCCCGCCAACCTCGCCGAGGAGTCCGCCGATCCGCTCGAGCATCTCCTGGCCGACGACGGTGTGCGTCTTCATGATTGCCCATTCGCGGTCGTCGAGCGGGCCGGCCTTGTTGATGATCTCCGCCGGGATCTTCACCTTGCCGACGTCGTGCAGCAGCGCGGCGAACTCCGCTCGACGCCGGTCACGCGGCTCGAGCCCGAGGCCGTCGGCCACGGCGACGACGAGATCTACGACGTGTCGGCTATGGCTTCCGGTGTACTCGTCGTCGGCTTCGATCACGTCTCCGAGCAGCATCGCTGTGCCGCGGTATGCGTTCGACAGCTCGATCGCGTTGTCGATGCGGTGCTGGCGCTCCCGCGCGAAGGTCGAGAACAGGAGCAGCACGGGCAGGACGAGCACGAGCGTCCACGGGCGTCCATAGGCGGTGAACGCGACGAGCAGGCCGAGCGGCGCGAGGAGGGCATCCACCGCGAAGGCGGGCAGGACCGAGCGAAGCTGGGCGAGCGCCGTGATGCTCGCGACGCGCCGCATCATCAGGTAGTTGCTGACGTAGTCGAAGAGGAACTGAGCCCCGAGGGCGGCGACGTAGATCGGCGCCGAGCTCCACCGGGGTGGATGCGACGCCCAGAGGAAGAGGACGAGCGCCGGGCCGACCGAGAACCAGGACGAGATGACGAAGAGCGCCAGCCGGTCGACGGGCGTGCGCCGGCGGAGCAAGTCCGGCAATTCGGCGACGATCAGGGACGCGCACACGACGACGGGAAGCATCCGAGGCGGCACGAGGAACCACATCGCGACGAAGATCGGCTCGGTCGGGACCGCAAAGACGTTCCCGAACTCGAACCGCACGCGGGAGGCCAGCGCGTAGCACCCCATGCACACGACGATCGCCGTGAGCGAGGTGCCCCGCATCGCCGGGAGGAGGGCCAGCGCCCCGAGCGCCGCTACGAAGAAGCCGAGAGCGAGCACGGCCGTCGAGCTGCGCTGCGCAAGATGCCGCGAGGCGCTCGCTCGGCTGAGCTCGATCAGTCCGTCGTCGATCGGCGCGCCGGAGGTGGCGGGGGAGGCCGCGGTCACTTTGCAATGATCGGCACCCCCGTTCGCGCGCTTGACGCTGAGCCGCGATAACCCCTTGATCGAGGGAAAGACGTACCCCTCAAGGGTGATTGTCCATGTCACCCGATCGAACACGCTGAAAGCGGTTTCTGCGGTCGAGTGAAAGTGGGCATCTGTGGCAACTCGTATGCGCTGGCTCCTACCGGCGGTTCTCGCGGCGGCGGCGTTCTCCGTCCCTGCAGCGAGCGCCGGCCTCATCTCCGGCTTGCTTGGCGGCAACTGTCCGTCGGGCGGTTCGCAGGTGTTCGCCCCGTGGGGGGACTACGCGAGCTACTACCTTGGTCCGAACGGCAGCTTCGAGTCCGGAACGACCGGGTGGACGGTGTCCGGAGGCGCGACGGTCGTGGACGGCAACCAGCCATTCCTCCGGACCGGAACGCACTCGCTCTCGATGCCGAGCAGCAGTTCCGCATTGAGCCCGGTGATCTGCCTCGGCCCGGATCAGCTCTACGTCCGCATGTTCGCCTCGGACGCTCGCGGGACCGATAAGGGCCTGCGAATGCGGGTCGTCTGGTACGGCTTGCTGAACAAGGTGCTCGGGATCACGGACTACGCGGTCTTCGCCCCTGGAGGTAGCTGGTCGCCGACCTCGAAGCTGAACTCGGGCGGCGGGTTGCAGGTTCCGCTCCTGCCGATTCTCGGCTCGACCTCGGCGCGCGTCGAGGTGACGCCGCTCGGGACGGGTAGCAGCTGGCAGATCGACGATCTCTACGTCGATCCCTGCATCGGCCGGCTCGGCTAGCGCGGCGCGAAATCGTTCGAAGCTCGTCCGCAAGGCGTCACGTTCTCGTGACGCGTTCCCGCGTACCGTCGCTGCCATGGTCGCGACAACGAAGGCGGCGACACCCTGGGGCTCGGCGGCGCTTCTCGAAGAGCTCACCCTCCGCCAGCAGGCCGGCGAGCGGCGGTTCGTCTCGCTCGTTCAGCTCCTCGAGCTCCCCGGCGGCGAGCGGGTCGTCCGCTTCGCGTATTCGACCGACGGCGTCACGAGGCGAGGGCCCGTCACGCTGCGGGGGCGCGACCTCGAGCGTCTGCGAGCCGGGCTCGCCAAGCGTCCGCTGCTCGCGGAGGCGCTGGGGCTCTAGAGCTCTATCGTCTTAGAAGCCCCGGGCTGGTTCGTACTTGTCGCCGCCCTGTGCACCGCCGCGAAGTTGACGTGTTCGTGGCTGCCGTCGCAGAACGGCTTTGTACTCGAGTGGCCGCAGCGGCAGAGAGCGATCATGTCGTCGACCTGGTACGGGTTGCCCTCCCCGTCAACGAGCGTGACGCCGCCTCGGATGAGGTAGGGGCCGTTGTCGGTCGGTGTGATCGTGACGTCGTTCACGTTTTCTCCTCGGCTGGTTGGCGCCCGCCCGGCGTGCGAGCGGGCGCTCTTGGAGGGATTGACGGGCTAGTCCTTCAGGCCCGGTGGCGGGCCTGGAGGGCCGAGGATCTCCATCCCGTTGCGAGCGGCGATCGGGAGCAGCCGCTCCATGTCCGGAGGAGCCGCGAGCGGCGGCGGCAGCACGCGCTCGGTTGCCGGCTCGCCGACCTCGCGCAGGAAGCCCTCGAAGTGGAAGGGCTGGAAGCCGATCAGCGCCTTCGCCCCGTCCGTCTCGGCGATGAAGGTGTGCGGCACTCCCTTGGGGCCGAACGCGAACGAGCCCGCCGGAAGCGACAGGCGCCGCTCGCCCACGTAGACGGTGAACTCACCCTCGAGCACGTAGAACCACTCGTCCTCGTCGGGGTGGACGTGCCAGGGCGAGCCCTCGCCGGCACGCACGGTGACCTCGAGCAGCCCGTACTCGCCGCCCGTGTCGGCGCCGCTGATCTTGACGACCTCGAGCATCCCCAGCAGCCAGTGCGCTTCCCCCTCGTCCTTGCCAAGCAGGTAGCCGTCCTTCGCACGCTCTGCAGCAACGGCGGTCATCTCACTCACTCCCTCCTGTCGGAAACTGATATCATCTGCAACAGTCTATGGGAGAACAGTTGCAAAGCGGACTATCTCAGAGAGGACAATCCCTGTCAAGCCCTTCTCCCGAGCGGCTAGGCGCCTGGCGCCTCTACTTCGAGAGCGCACTCGCGCTCATCGACGTCCTCGACGCCGAGCTCGAGCGCGACGCCGGCATGCCGCTGCGCTGGTACGACGCCCTCGTCCACCTCGAGGAGACGCCCGACGGCCTGCGCATGAACGAGCTCGCCGAACGGATCCTCTACAGCAAGAGCGGCTTCACCCGCGTCGTCGACCGACTCGAAGAGGCCGGCCTCGTCCAGCGCGTCCGCCCCGACAACGACCGCCGCTCAATCCTCGTCGTCCTCACCGACGAGGGCCGCACTGCGATGGAGCAAGCGCGCCGCCACCACCGGCACGCGATCGAACAGCACTTCTCCCGCCACCTCTCCGACACCGACATCAAGACACTCACCCGCTCACTCGAGAAGCTCAGCGCCCACGCCCGCCCCCTCCGCCCAGGACGCATCCGAGGCTAAAGCCTCGAGACGAACACCGGCGACCTCATTGAGTTAGGAGTTCTCAGAGCAGGGCGAGCGCGCGCTCGCGCGCCGCTTCGACGAGCGAGGCGAGGATCAGCGCACCGTCGGCCGAGCCGAGCAGGGGATCGACCGCGTGCTCGGGATGGGGCATGAGCCCCATCACGTTGCCGCGTCCGTTGCAGATGCCGGCGATGTCGTCGACGGAGCCGTTGCACGCTTCGCCGTAGCGGAAGACAACTTGACGGTTCGCCTCGAGCTCGCGGACGAGCTCGGGCGGCGCGAACCAGCGGCCGTCGCCGTGCTTGACCGGGATCACGATCTGCTCGCCCGCCGTGCAGCGCGACGTGAAGGGCAGGTCATCCCGCTCGACGATGAGCGGCACGTCCCGGCAAACGAAGCGGAGGGACTCGTTCCGGAGCAGCACGCCCGGAAGAAGCCCGGCCTCGCAGAGGATCTGGAAGCCGTTGCAGATGCCGAGCACGAGGCCGCCGGCCTCGGCGAACTCGCACGCGGCCGCAGTTGCCGCCGAGAAGCGCGCGATTGCACCGCAGCGAAGGTAGTCGCCGTACGAGAAGCCGCCGGGCAGGACGACCGCGTCGAGGTCGGGCAGCTCGCGCTCCTCGTGCCAGACCGGAACCGCCTCTGCGTCGAGCGCCGCGAGGGCCCAGAGCGCATCCCGATCGTCCTGCGAGCCCGGATACGTGATCACGCCGACGCGCGGCTGCGGGCTAGCCATGGATCTCGACCTCGTACGACTCCATCAGCGGGTTCGCGAGCAGCTGCTCGCACATCTTCTCGACCTGTGCGCGCGCCTCGTCGACGCTCGCCGCATCGACCTCGAGGTCGACGACCTTGCCGACGCGCGCCTGCGCCACCGAGAAGCCGAGGTGCTCCAGAGCCGACTCGACCGCCTGCCCCTGAGGATCGAGGATTCCCTGCTTCGGCCGGACGAGGACGGTGGCCCTCACCCGAGCACCACGGCCGGGCTCTCGAGGTACCGGTCGAACGGGATCGTCGTCAGCCGCTCGAAGGCCTCGACGTACTTCGCCCGCGTGCGTGCGACGACCTCGTCGGGCAGCTCGGGCCCCGGATCGGTCTTGTCCCAGCCCGTCTCCTCGCAATAGTCGCGAACGGACTGCTTGTCGAAGCTGTCCTGCGCACGGCCGGGCTCGTACGCGTCGGCCGGCCAGAAGCGCGAGGAGTCCGGCGTGAGCGCCTCGTCCCCGAGCACTAGCGCCCCGTCGGCGTCGAAGCCGAGCTCGAACTTCGTGTCGGCGATGATGATCCCGCGCTGCAGCGCGTGGCTCGCGGCCGTCGTGTAAAGCGCGATCGCGACCCGCTCGACCTCCGCGAGCCGCTCGGCGCCGACGAGCTCCGCAGCCTGCTCGCGGCTGATGTTCTCGTCATGACCGGTGTGCGCCTTCGTCGCCGGCGTGAAGATCGGCGTCGGCAGCTGGTCCGACTCGTGCAGGCCGTCCGGGAGCGCATGCCCCGACGTGCGACCGGTCGCCCGGTAGTCCTTCCAGCCCGAGCCGGCGAGGTAGCCGCGCACGACGCATTCGATCGGCAGCATCTCGAGCCGTCTGCACTCCATCGACCTTCCGTCGTCGCGGATCGCCAGCATGTGGTTCGGGACGATCGAGCGCAGGAGGGTGAACCAGAAGCCCGAGAGGCCGGTGAGCACGCGGCCCTTGTCCGGGATCTCTGTCGGGAGGATCACGTCGAAGGTCGAGATGCGGTCGCTCGCGACGAGGAGCAGGCGGTCCTCGTCGAGCGCGTAGATCTCGCGCACCTTTCCGGATGCGACGTGCGTGGCCTCAGGCATGAACCGGCTCCTCCTTCACGGCGATTGAGGTGAGTCGAGCGAAGACGGTGTCCACGTGCTGCGTGTATGCCTCGAGGTCGAAGAGTTTCTCGAGGTTGATTCGCGTCGCGATCTCGTCGTCGCCTCGGACGAGCTCTCTGAAGTCCAGCTCCTCGTCCCACGCGCGCATCGCGTTGCGCTGTACGAGCCGGTACGCCTCGTCGCGGCCGAGCCCGGACTCGACGAGCGCGAGCAGCACGCGTTGGCTGAAGAAGAGGTAGTGGCTCGCCTCGAGGTTGCGGCGCATCCGCTCCTCCCGAACGACGAGGCCCTCGACGAGCCAGGTGAACCGGTCGAGCATGTAGTCGACGGCGAGGAAGGCATCCGGGAGGACGACGCGCTCCGCCGACGAGTGCGAGATGTCTCGCTCGTGCCAGAGCGCGATGTTCTCGAGCCCGACGACTGCCGCGCCGCGTACGACCCGCGCAAGTCCGCAGATGCGCTCGGCGACGACCGGATTCCGCTTGTGCGGCATCGCCGACGAGCCCTTCTGTCCGCGGCCGAACGGCTCCTGCACCTCGGCGACCTCCGTGCGCGCGAGATGCCGGATCTCGAGCGCGAACTTGTCGAGCGATGATGCGATGATCGCGAGTGCGGCGAGCAGCTCGGCGTGCCGGTCGCGCTGGAGGATCTGCGTCGAGCTCGGCGCCGGCTCGAGCCCGAGTCGCTCGCACGCGATGCGCTCGAGCTCGGGATCGGTCGCCGCGTACGTGCCGACCGCGCCTGAGAGCTTGCCTACGCGCATGCCTTCGAGTGCGCGGGCGACGCGCTTGCGGTTGCGGTCGAGCTCGAATGCCCAGCCGGCGAGCTTCAGGCCGAACGTCGTTGGCTCAGCGTGGACTCCGTGCGTGCGGCCCATCTGGAGCGTCCCGCGATGCTGCTCGGCGCGCGCGACGACCGCCGCGAGGGCGGCGTCGACGCTTTCGAGGATCAGCGCGCCCGCCTCCCGGACCTGCAGCGCGAGGGCCGTGTCCACCACGTCGGAGGAGGTGAGCCCGTAGTGGAACCAGCGGCTCTCCTCGCCGAGCCGCTCGGCGACGGCGTCGACGAACGCGGCCGTGTCGTGGTGGAGCGTCGCCTCGAGCTCGGCCACCCGTTCGGGCGGGGGAACGGCGGCATGATCCTGGAGCGCCTGGGCGGCCTCCGCCGGCACGATCCCGAGCTCTGCCCAGGCCGCGGTCGCGGCGAGCTCGACGTCGAGCCACGCCCGCAGCTTGCCCTCGTCCGACCAGATCCTGGCCATGGCCGGACGGGAGTAGCGGGCGATCACTCGGCCCAGTGTAGAGGGCGGGGCGGCGGGCCGATCCGCCCGCCGAGCCTCCTAAACGTTCAGGATCCGGATTGCGAGCGCGGCCGCGTTGCGGGCGTTGTCGACGCCCACGGTCGCGACCGGCACGCCCGGCGGCATCTGCGCGATTGCGAGCAGCGCGTCGAGACCGTCGAGCACGCTGAGGCTCGACCGGAGCGGCACGCCGATCACCGGGCGTGCGGTGCGCCGAGCGCACGTCGAACTCGTAGCCGACCCCCCTCTCCTCGAGGACGTCGATCGCGGACTGCATACGTTCGCGGTCTGACTCGGAGCCGACGAGGATCCCGATGACGACGTCAGACATGCGCGATGTCTCTGCGGAATCTCACGCCCGCGAAATCTATGCGTGATGCAGCGTCGTATGCGGCAGCCCGAGCGTCGGCGATCGAGTCGCCGAGCGCGGTGACGTTGAGGATCCGCCCGCCGTTCGTGACGAGCCGGCCGTCGTGCAGCGCCGTACCCGCGTGGAAGACCAGCGCCCCGGCGGCCTCCGCATCGGCGACGCCCTCGATCGGCGTGCCCGAATCGCCGCGCTCCGGGTAATCGCGCGCGGCAAGCACGATCGTCACTGCGGCGTGACCCGAGACCGGCAGCGCCGTGCCCGCGAGATTGCCGGCAGCGCACGCGGCGAGGACTTCGAGCAAGTCGCCCTCGAGCCGCGGCAGCAGCGACTGCGTCTCGGGATCGCCGAAACGGCAGTTGTACTCGAGCACGCGCGGCCCGTCGTCGGTCAGCATCAGCCCGGCAAAGAGCGCTCCCAGGAACGGCATGCGCCGGCGGCCGAGCTCTTCGAGCACCGGCGTGCACGCGAGCTCGACCAGCTCGGCGACCTCGTCGTCCGTGAGACGCGGGACCGGCGAGTATGAGCCCATGCCGCCGGTGTTGGCGCCCTCGTCGTTGTCGCTGATCCGCTTGTAGTCCTGTGCCGCGGGGAGCGGCAGCGCCTTCGAGCCGTCGCACAACGCAAAGATCGAGACCTCCTCGCCCTCGAGGAGCTCCTCCACGTGGAACGGCTGCCCGAGTCCTTCCGCTGCGCGCAGTCCCGCTTCGAGCTCGTCCTGTGTCCGGCAGACCCAGACGCCCTTGCCTGCGGCGAGGCCGTCCGCCTTGACGACGCAGGGCGCCTTTGCCACCGCCAGGGTCCGTGCCGTCGGCACTCCGGCCGCCTCCATCACGTCCTTGGCGAAGCTCTTCGACCCCTCGATCTGCGCCGCGTCGGCTCCTGGGCCGAAGACGGAGATGCCGCGGTGGCGCAGCTCGTCGGCGAGGCCGGCCACGAGCGGAGCCTCGGGGCCCACGACGACGAGGTCGAGGCCGAGCTCCGAGGCGAGCGGGCCGAGCGACGCGGCGTCGTCCGCGCGGACCGGATGGCAGCTCGCGAGCTCGGCGATCCCCGGATTTCCGGGCGCCGCGTGGAGCTCGCCGAGCCGCCCGCTTCGCGCGAGCGCCCAGACGAGCGCATGCTCACGACCGCCCGACCCCACGACCAGCACCTTCACGCGCCGATCGTAGACGGGTTTGAGGTCGGCGTCGTCCGCGCAGGAGGGAGCCATGTACGAACCCGGCCTTGACAGGCACGAGTGGGAAAGCGAGATGGCGGCGCTCGAGGACGACCTCCGCACGGATCCGGCGGAGGCGCTCGGCGACCTCGACGACCTGATCGCACGAATGCTCGACGAAGCGGGCTACGACGTCACCGATCCCGTTGTTCGCGAAGGCGACGAGCGCGAGGTCGTGGCCGAGTTCCTCGCGACGCACGAGATTCGGGAGGAGTACGACCGCGGCTCGGACGACCTCTCTCCCGGTGACATTGCGGCTGCGATCAACGGGTATCGGGCGATCTTCGAGTTCCTCGTCTCGAACCGCTCGGTCGCCGACGCGGACATCACGCTCTCCGGCGAACCAGAGACGTAGGCTTCCCCGCATGGAGGCTCCGCCGTACTCCGCAGCGGCGGTCGACGTCGTCCGGCTTCCGGACGGCAGAAGTGAGCGCGACCGGGTCGCGGTCGAGGAGCCTCTCGAGATCAGGATCGGGGGGCGACCGGTCGCCGTCACGATGCGGACGCCGGGTCACGACGAGGAGCTCGCGCTCGGGTTCTGCCTCTCTGAGGGCCTGCAACCGCGCGGCGCGCGACTGCCGGACGATCTGGCGGCGAACACCGTCGACGTCGAAGCGCCGGGATTCGATCCGGCGCGGCTGCAGCGGAGCTTCTACACGACCTCGTCGTGCGGCGTCTGCGGGAAGGGCGCGCTCGAGGCGGTCGCGATCGAGGCGGCGCGCGTCGAGTCGCAGCTCCGCATCCCGTTCGGCCTCGTCGCGGAGCTTCCCGGCCGACTTCGCGAAGCTCAGGCTGCCTTCGAGGTGACGGGCGGCCTGCACGCGACGGGGCTCTTCGACGCCGAAGGCGACCTCCTCTGCGCGCGCGAGGATGTCGGACGCCACAACGCGATGGACAAGGTCATCGGCTGGGCGTTCGGCGAAGGCAGGCTGCCGCTCAGCGGCGCCGTGCTCTGCGTGAGCGGCCGGCTCTCGTTCGAGCTCGTGCAGAAGGCGGCGGTCGCCGGCTGCCCGATTCTCGTTGCCGTCGGCGCGCCGTCGAGCCTCGCCGTCTCGCTCGCCGCCGACCGCGGCGTCACGCTGTGCGGGTTCGTCCGCGGAGGCGCCGCCAACGTCTACACCGAGGCGTGGCGAGTCGAGCACTGACGGGCGTGCTGCTCGTCGGTGGAGCGAGCACGCGCTTCGGCTCGCCAAAGGCGCTCGCGCGGATCGGCGGGGAGACACTTGCCGAGCGTGCGTGGCGCGTCCTCGGCGAGGCCTGCGAGGAGCGGATCGCCGTCGGCAAGCACGAGTACGAGCTCCCGTTCGACGTGCTCGACGACGGGACCGACGTGCGCGCGCCGATCGCCGGCCTCGTAGCCGGCCTCCGGGCCGCAACACACGACGTCGTCGTCGTGATTCCGGTCGACACGCCGAATCTCACGGCGGCGGCGCTGTACGAGCTGGCAGACGCCTGCCTCGACGCGGCGGTCCCGCCGAGCGGACCACTCCCCGGCGCGTACCGGCGCAGCGCGCTTCCCGTGCTCGAGGCCGCGCTCGCCGACCGGCGCCTGAAGCTCCGCGACGTCCTTGCGGAGCTCGACGTCTCCGTGGTCACGCTTGACGAGCGGCTCCTCGTCAATGTGAATACTCCCGGCGATGTTCAACGTCTCTGACGCCGCCTACGACAACTTCATGGGCCGGTTCTCGGTTCCGCTCGCGCCCGTCTTTGCCGATTTTGCCGGCGTCGCGCCCGGACAGCACGTCCTCGACGTCGGCGCCGGGACTGGCGCTCTGACGATGGAGCTCGCCCGGCGCGGAGCGACGGCGGTCGCAGCCGATCCCTCGCCGCCGTTCGTCATCGCCCTTCGTAGACGGTTTCCGGACGTCGAGGTGCAGGAGGCTCCCGCCGAGGATCTCCCCTGGCCGGACGCGTCGTTCGACGCCGCGCTCGCGCAGCTCGTAGTCACGTTCATGCGCGACGCGCCTGCGGGGGTGGTCGAGATGCACCGCGTCGTTCGCCCCGGCGGCGTCGTCGCGGTCTGCATGTGGGACCGGGACGGAATGGAGATGCTCGGCGCCGTCAATCGCACGCAGCGGGCGCTCGACCCGAGTCGCCCGACGCCGGAGCAGCTGACGAACTACCGGACGCGGGAAGAGATCGAGCGGCTGATGGGCGGCGGCGCAGAGATGGAGATGCTGGAGGTCGACGCCGGCTACGTGGGCTTCGACGAGCTGTGGGAGTCGATCGCGGACGGGGCCGGGCCTGCGGGCCAGTGGGCCAAGTCGCTCGATACCGAGCAGCAGCGCGAAGCGCGCGCCGAGCTCTATCGGCAGGTCGGCGAGCCGGAGGGGCCGTTCACCCTGCGCGGGCGAGCGTGGGCGGCGCGCATTACGCGCGGGTGAGGACGCTCTTGCGTTCGGCGCCCGTGCCGATGAGTGTCACCTCGACGCCGAGCTCGCGCTCGACGAACTCGACGTAGCGCCGCGCCGCAGCCGGCAGGTCGTCGACCGACGTGCACTCGTCGAGGGCCTCGTGCCAGCCCGGCAGCGTCTCGTACACGGGCCGCGCTGCGTGGAAGTCGCTCTGGTGCGCCGGGAAGTCGCCGGTCTCGGCTCCGTCGCGAAGCGTGTAGCGCACGCACACGGGCAACGTGGCGAAGTGCGAGAGCACGTCGAGCTTCGTGAGCGCGAGCCGGTCGATGCCGTTGACGCGAACCGCGTAGCGGAGCGCGACGAGGTCGAGCCAGCCGCAGCGGCGGCTCCGCCCGGTGACGGTGCCGTACTCGTGGCCGAGCTCGCGCATCCGCTCCTGGTCGGGGCCCTCGATCTCGGACGGGAACGGTCCTTCGCCGACGCGCGTCACGTATGCCTTGGCGACGCCGATCACGTGATCGATCCTCTGCGGGCCGATCCCCGTGCCCGTCGCCGCGCTCGAGGCAACCGGGTTCGACGAGGTGACGAACGGATAGGTGCCGTGGTCGAGGTCGAGCAGCGTCGCCTGCGCTCCCTCGAACAGCACCGCCTTTCCGCGGCGGAGCGCACTGTCGACGTAGAGCGACGTGTCGCTGACGTACGGTCGAAGCCGTTTCGCATAGCCCTCGTACTGCGCCGCGACCGTCTCGAGGTCGAACGGCTCACTTTCGTAGACGCGCTCGAGCCAGAGATTCTTCTCCGCAAGCGCGGCCTCGATCTTCTGACGCAGGATCTTCGCGTCGAGGATGTCCTGCACGCGGATCCCGAGCCGCATCGCCTTGTCGGCATAGCACGGACCGATGCCGCGCTTCGTCGTGCCGATGGCGAGCTTGCCGAGCCGCCGCTCGCTCGCCTGGTCGATCGCGAGATGCCACGGCATGATCAGGTGCGCGTTTCCCGACACGAACACCTCGTGGGTCGGGTGGCCGCGCCGCTCGAACTCGTCGAGCTCGCCGATCAGCACCTCCGGATCGACGACGCAGCCGTTGCCGATCACGCACGGCTTGCCGCGCACGATGCCGCTCGGCAGCGCGCGGATCTTGTACGTCTCCTCGCCGACGACGATCGTATGGCCGGCGTTCGGGCCGCCCTGGTAGCGGCACACGACGTCCGAGTCCTGCGCGAGCAGGTCGACGATCTTGCCCTTGCCTTCGTCTCCCCACTGCGCCCCGACGATCACAGTCGCAGGCACCGGCGAAGTGTAGGGCTAGCGCCTGCCGGAGGTGCTACGGCGGCGGGAGCCCGAGCAGCTCCGCCGCCCACGCGAGCGCCGCGGCGAGCTGGCGGCGGTGGACGGTCGTGAGGAGGCCGACGCCCGGAACCTCGGGCGGGTGGACGACGCTCCAGGCGTTCGCGCCGGCGAGGAGCGCGGCATAGGCAGGGGCGTCGGTCAGTTCCACCGGGGCCGGCTTCACCTTCGTGGCGCGTACCGACACGATCGCGTACGCAAGATCAACGCGCGGGTCTCCCACCAGCGCATCGGCCCAATCGACGAGGACGACACCGCGCGCCGTATAGCAGGTGTTCCCCTCCCAGAGATCGCCGTGGACGAGCTGGTCGCCGTGCAGGCTCGCCCTCGACTCCGCGTCCTCCAGCAGCGGCAGCGCCTGCTCGAGCCATTCGCGGCGGATGACTGCCTGCAGCGCTTTCGGGTCTGCGGCGAGGCGTAACCAGTAGCCGCCATGCGGACGCTCCGGCGGCTGCCGCGGCAGAAACGCGGCGGGAGGCGTGCCGGCGACCAGCCGGAGCGTTTCGAACAACGCCTCGCCCCGGTCAGGATACGGCGGCGGCCAGCGGCCCTCCTTCAGATCCTCGAGCACGAGTACCGCGTAGTCGCCGGATTGCTCGAAGCCGCGGACGCGCGGAGCGAAGGGTGCGGCCCCGAGCGAGGCGAGCACGGCGGCCTCCTGCTCGACCTGCGAGCGGGCGTTAGGCTCGGCGCCCGCCTTGACGAACCCGCCCGGCACGATCCACTTCAGGGCGTGCGTGTGGCCGGCGGCGACGTAGCCCCAAGCGTCGACCGGAGCGCCGAGGACGCGCTCGACTGCTGCGACGACCTCTTGCGGCGCCTTCACGCCGCCGCGGTCGCGGCGGGTTGCTCGGGCGGTGCCTCGCGCTCCACGCGCACCGTATGCCCGCGTCGGCACAAAAACGTGCCGCGGTCGAGGTCGAGATCGAGCCGGCCAGCGAAGGTCGAGCCGGAATAGCCCTCCGCGGCCTCGCGCTCGGCGCACTGCTCGCAGACGATGGTGAACGAGGCCGAGCGGGCGGAGATCGTGACCACCTGTTCGGGCCGCGTCATTGGGCCGCGAGGTCGGCGAACTTCGCGTAGCGCTTCAGGAACGAGAGCTTCATCGCGTCGGTGGGGCCGTTTCGGTGCTTGGCCAGGATCACCTCCGCGAGCCCCTGCTGATCGGACTCGTCGTTGTAGTACTCGTCCCGATAGATGAAGGCCACAAGGTCCGCGTCTTGCTCGATGCTGTTGTGGACGGACATGTCCTCGGCGACGAAGTTGTGCAAGCCGTCGACGGTCAGGTCGTAGACGTCGTCCTCGCCGTCAGGCTCGATCGAGACGACGCGATCCCAGAAGACGTCACTGCTTGCGAGGTTGCGGAGTTCTTCCGAGTCCACGATCTCGGCGACGCGCGCCGCCCGCTCCCGGCTCAGGCCGGAACGATAGAGCGTCGAGCCGCAGTACTCGTTCCCGATTCGGGCGTGCAACTCGCGGGTGGTGACATTTGCGGCCGCCATGGCCGGCCGCACGACCGTTTGCCATGTCTCTCGAGGAAGACCGTCTCGATTCGTATTGGCGCGCATCGTGTCGAGTCGTTCCTCGACGGCGGTGGCGCGAAGGGAGCGCTGCTCACCAACGCCGCCGATCGTCCTGAGAAACGCGAGCATGTCGTTCTGGCCCTGCACGTCGACACGCCAGCTCGCCCGGCCCTTTCCGGGCATCTGAACCTCGGTGAGCCGCCCACCGATACCGAGGCGCCCGAGCAGCGCGAGCTCCGAGTCGGTCATCGTCTTCACCTCGGGGCCCACGAGCCTGCGCGGAACCGCCAGGGGCATCCCAGGTGCGAGATCGTCGAGCCGGCGCCACCCGTCGAAGGCGAGGAACTTGTGGTTTGCGGTCGCTCGAATCTCGCGGCCGAGCCGCGTCCGAAGCTTGAACACCGGCTTGCGTCCCGTCGAGAACGCGTGTGTGACGGTACGCGGCTCGATCCGCCAGGACTCCGTGTCGACGGCGAGTACACGGAAGCCCGTCCGACCCTCGAGCTCGCGGATCGGGCGGTAGATGCCTTCATCGGGCAGGTACACCCGGCTGTCGCCGGCGAGGCATCCGGACTCACGAAGGTCGGAGAGGATCGGCCGCTTGTCCGTGCGCTGCTCGACGGCGCGCGAGAGCTGCGACAGCGCGAGGATCGGCACCTCGAGGTCGCGCGCGAGGATCTTCAGCGAGCGCGAGATCTGTGAGACCTCCTGCACGCGGTTCTCCGAGGTTCCCGCCGACGACATCAGCTGCAGGTAGTCGACGATCAGCAACCCGAGGTCCGGATTGCGCGACTTCAGGCGCCTCGCCTTCGACCGGATCTCCATCATGTTGATCGAGCCGGTGTCGTCGACGTAGATCGGCGCCTTCGCGAGCTTGTCGCACGCGGCGGTGAGGCGCGGCCAGTCGTCGGGTGCGAGCTTGCCGGTGCGCAGCCGCTGGGATTCCACCTTCGCCTCGCTGCACATCAGCCGCTGCGTCACCTCCGCCTTCGACATCTCGAGGGTGAACATGCCGACGGGAATGTTCTGGCGGACGGCGATGTTCGCGGCCATGCAGAGCGCGAGCGCCGACTTCCCCATCGACGGGCGCGCCGCGACGATGATCAGGTTGCCCGGCTGGAAGCCGGACGTCAGCCGGTCGAGGTCGCGGTAACCGGAAGGCGTGCCGGTGACGTCGACGCCGGCCTCGTAGAGCGACGTGATCCGCTCGAAGCTCTCCTTCAAGAGGGCGTCGATATGCGTGAACTCGCCCGTGACGCGCTGCTGGGAGAGGTCGAACAGAATCTGCTCGGCCCGGTCGACGAGGTCAACGGCCTCCCCGGGACGGTCCCAGCCCAGACGAGAGATCTCGCCGCCGGCACGGATGAGCCCACGCAGCGTCGCCGTCTCGCGCACGATGCGGGCGTAATGCGCGGCGTTCGCGGTCGCGGGCACCAGGGCGGCGAGCTCGTGCAGGCGGACCCGGCCCCCGACGTCCTCGAGCTCGCTCCGCTCCTCCAGCTCGTCGGTCAGCGTGATCGCGTCGACCGGCTCGCCCTTCGCGTAGAGCGCGAGGGCGGCGCGGTAGATCTTCGCGTGCGATTCCCGGTAGAAATCGCTCGCGTCGACGATCTCGCTCACGGCCCCGATGGCGCCGGGGGAGATCATCATCGCTCCCAGAACCGATTCCTCGGCCTCGAGGTTCTGGGGCGGGATCGTGGCGCTATCGGGGACCGGAGCGAGCTGGGCCATGCGGCTCGTAGTCAATGCTCGATCGTCCATGTCCGGTAGGGGGTGGAAAACGTCGCGGGATCTAGCCGGACGTCGACAGGGTCGGGGATTCCGGTGCAGGGGGAACAGAACGCATGTTCGAGTATTATCCCCAGCGACCGGACGGATTGGCCACCCTCGCGGGACAGTTGTCCCGGGTGCTATCCACCGTCAGGCCTCAGAAATGTCGCGCATTGCGCGCGAATTTCAGCGCCTTCTCCACAGTGGACACAGCCGGTCCCACAAGTGTTGGTAAGGCTGTGAAGAAGTCTCCTGTCAACGGCTTGTGAGCCGTGACACTCCCGCTTCAAAGAGGTGAGCCTTCCGCGACCGGCAACGCGAGAGGGACGCCTTGCGGCGCCCCTCATCGCTCACTCTCCGCGCAGCGCTGCGTCGGCGTCCGCCCGCCACTCGGGCTCCGCCTCGCGGCCGCCATCCGCCTCGGCGCCGGCCGCGACCTCGGCACCGACCTCGACGGGCTCCTCGGCCTCGAGCAGCTCCTCGATCGGCGGCCCCTCGTGGACGGCTTCCGGAGCGGCGGCCTGCCGCTCGGCGGCCTCCATCGCCTCGAGCTCGACCTCGGAGGGCAGCTCGCCGCCCTCGGGAACCACGAGCGCCGGGACGTCGACCGTCACGTCCTGGAAGAGGTCGATCGGGACGGTGTAGCGGCCGATCCGCTTGATGTTGTCGACGCCGATCTTCCGCCGGTCGACGCGGATCTTCTGCGTCTCCCAGATCTTGTCGGCGATGTCGGTGGGCGTCACCGATCCGAAGAGCGAGCCCGTCGGGCCCGCCTTCACCTCGAAGCGCAGCTCGGCCTTGCCGAGCTTCGCGGCGATCTCGTTCGCCTCGTCGGCGGTCTTCGCCTCGTGCCGTGCCCGCTGGCTTTCGCGCTTCTGCAGCTCCGCCACCCGGGCAGCCGTCGCCTCTTCGGCGAGGCTGCGCGGGAAGAGGAAGTTGCGTGCGTACCCGCGGGCCACCGAGACGACGTCGCCGCGCAGGCCGACCTTCTCGACGTCCTTCAGGAGGATGACGTCCATCAGCGTTCCTCGCGGTCCCGGCGTCCACGGCCGCCGCCGCGCTCACGGTCGTCGGCGCCCTCGGCGACGTACGGCAGAAGTGCCATCTCGCGCGCCCGCTTGACCGCCTGGGCCACCTGCACCTGATGGCGGCGGCAGGCGCCGGTGATGCGCCGACTGCGGATCTTCCCCTTCTCGGAGATATAGCGCCGCAGCTGGTTCACGTTCTTGTAGTCGATCTCGGCGATCTTGTCCTTGCAGAAGAAGCAATTCCGCCGCTTGATCGCCCCTGCAGGCCCCCCGGGCCGCTTCCGCTGCTGTGTTCTCTCGCGTGCCATGCCTCTCCTAGAACGGGATGTCGTCGTCGGCTGCTGCCGGGAAGTCGGCACCGCTCTCGGAGCCTGCCCCAGCCGGCACGAACTGGTTGCCGCCGCCGGCGCCGTCGCCGTCACCGCGACTGCCCAGGAACTGGACGCTCTCGGCGACGATCTCCACCGACTCGCGCTTGCCGCCGCCGTCCTTCGCCTCCCACTCCCGCCAGTCGAGCCGGCCGTCGACCGCGACGGGGCGGCCCTTCGAGAGGTACTGGGCGCAGCTCTCGGCCTGGTTGCCGAAGACGGAGATGCTGAAGTAGTTCGGCTTGTCGGTCCAGTTGCCGCCCTCGTCGCGCCGCCGGCTGTTCACGGCGATTCGAAGCGAGCAGACGGGTGTGCCGCCAGGCGTGTGCCGCAGCTCGGGGTCGCGGGTCAGGTTGCCCACGAGGACGACCCGGTTGATGTTCGCTGCCATGGTGCTACTCCTCCTCGTCTTCCGAACGTGTGTTCGCCTCAGGGTACTCGCGCTCCGTGACGGCAACCGGCGCCGGGGCCGGGGCCGGTGCTGAGGCTGCCGGGGCTGCCGCCGGCACCGGCGTCTCGTCGCGCGGGGCGCTCGTGCGTGAGCCCTCGACGTGCCTGACGGCCAAATGGCGCATCACCACGTCGTCGATCTTGAGCACGCGCGACACCTCGTCGAGCGTCTCCGGGCTGCTCTCGAAGACGAGCAGGTGATAGACGCCTTCCGGCTTCTTCGCGATCTCGTATGCGAGGCGCCGGCGGCCCCACGCGTCGTGGCTTCGCCAGGTGCCGCCGCCCTGCTCGACGAGGCCGCGCACTCGCGCGATCAGGTCGTCCTGGTGGGCTTCGGCGCCCTCCGGGTCCAGCATCAGAAGAATCTCGTACGTCGTCAAAGTCCCGATGACCTCCTTCCTTCCCACGGTCTGAATCGGCCCCGACTGCTGGCACCGCTCGGGACAGAACGGCGCGATGACGGGGCAGGAAGCAGCGGCCACTGTAGCATCGCCTCGTGCCCCCTCAGGCGCTGCCCTCGCATCCTCTGGCGGCTGCAAACCGGCGCATTGCCGCGTCCTCGGTCGCCCCGATAGCAACCGCTATCGGGGCTCCCTGCGTCCTTGCACTGCTTGGTTTTCGCGCGCCAGAGGACGCGCAGCAGCACCTGAGGAGACACTGGTGAGACGCTTGTACGCCTGGCTCGCCGCCGTCGCGGGCGGAATGGCCGCGTATCGCGCGTTCCGGCGCCGTCCGCTGCCGAGCCCCGAGCCCTCCGCCGAAGACGCGCGCGCCGAGGAGCTGAAGGCGAAGCTCGCCGAGGCACGGGCCGCCGCCGACGACCGGGAGCAGTTCGAGGCGGGGGAGACGCCGGTCGACCAGGCCGTCGATCCCGAGGCGCGGCGTCGCGCCGTTCACGAGCAGGCACGCGACACGATCGACGAGATGCGCCGCGAGTGATCGAAGAGATCTCGCGCGAGGAGCTCTACCGGCGACTCGACGAGCTCACGGTGGTGGAGGCGCTACCGCGCGCGGCGTTTCGCCGTCGGCACCTGCCGAGCGCGCTCAACGTGCCGAAGAGCCAGGTCGAAGCGCTCGCGCCGGTGCTGTTGCCGGACATCGACGCGGAGATCGTCGTCTACTGCGGCTCGTGGCTCTGCCGCTCTTCGGACCGGGTCGCCGAGACGCTCGGCCGCTTCGGCTACACGCGCGTCAGGATCTACCGCGGCGGAAAGCGGGACTGGCTGCGCGCGGGTCTGCCGGTCGAGCGTGTATCCGCGTAGCGACCCTGGACGTTTGCGGACGGACAATGGCCCGTGCCGCAGGGCACGCCCGTGACCATCGTCGTCTCGAACGGGCCGCCCGGTGTTGCAATGCCCGACGTCGTGGGGCTCGCCGCGGCAGATGCGTGCGCGCTCTTCAGAGCTGCGAGGTCACCGTAACGCTGCAGCAGGTCCCTCGCAGGAGCCGCCGGGCACCGTGATCGCCTCCGACGCGGTGACGAAGATCGCGCCGGGACGCCAGCAGGTCACCTACCGGACGCCTGCGACCGGCGAGGTCCCTCAGGGCTCGGCGATCGTCGTCTACGTGGGCACCCTCAACGGCTGACGAGCGCGCGCGCTAGGCTGGACGCTCTGCGGCTGTGGGAGCCGGGGATGTGGTGAGGGAGCCGCAGCCCTGCCTGCCCCGGCTCCTATTTTTTTCTGCCCCCTCGGTCGGTTCGCACCTATTCTTCGCGCGTGTTCGCCCAGGGGGACGCACAGCACGCACTGCGTCTGCAAGCGGTCAGCGATGCCGCCTTCTCGCACCTCGACCTGGCCGATCTGCTCGCGGAGCTGCTGCACCGCATCCGCGCGATCCTGGAGGTCGACACCGCAGCGATCCTGCTGCTTGACAAGGAGACGGACGAGCTTGTCGCGCGCGCTGCCGTCGGCCTCGAAGAGGAGGTCGAGCGCGGCGTCCGCATCCCGCTCGGGCGCGGCTTCGCGGGCCGCGTCGCCGCCGAGCGCCGCCCGCTGCACCTGCCGGACGTCGACCACGCCGATGTGCTGAATCCGCTGCTGCGGGAGAAGGGCATCAAGTCTCTGCTCGGCGTACCGCTGCTCGTCGAGGGCTCGCCGATCGGCGTGTTGCACGTCGGCAGCGTTACTCCGCGAGAGTTCGAGCAGGACGACGTCGACCTGCTCCAGCTCGTCGCCGACCGTGCCGCACTTGCGATTGACCACGCGAGCCTCTTCAAGGCGGAGCGCGAAGCACGCGGACGGCTCGAGCGCGTACAACTCGTTACGGACGCTGCGCTCGCGTATCTGGAGCTGGACGAGTTGCTGCCCGAGCTGCTTGCGCGGATTCAGCTCGTCCTCGAGGTGGATACGTGCGCGATCCTCCTGCTCGACCCGGAACGCAACGAGCTCGTCGCTCGCGCGGCCGTCGGCGTCGAGGAAGGAGAGGCGGAGCACGGCGTCCGTATTCCGGTCGGAGACGGTTTTGCCGGCCGTGTCGCTCTGGAGCGGCGGCCTGTGGTCCTCGCGGACGTCGACGACGCGACTGTGGTCGAGCCGTTCCTGCGTCGTCGCGGCGTCACGTCGCTCCTCGGCGTGCCTCTGGTCGCGCGGGACCGTGTGATCGGCGTGCTGCATGTCGGCAGTCTCGAACGGCGCGAGTTCACGGCCGACGACACGGAGCTGCTGCAGCTCGTAGCGGAGCGCGCGGCACTGGCGATCGAAAAGGCAAGCCTGCACGAGGAGACGGTGCGTCTCGACGAGCTCAAGCTCAACTTCGTCGCGATCGCGTCGCACGAGCTGCGCACCCCCGCGACGGCGATCTTCGGCGCACTGATGACGCTGCGTGCGCGAGGCGATTCGCTGCCATCGGAGCTGCGCGACGAGCTCGAGGAGACGGCGTTTGTCCAGGCTGACCGGATGCGGCGGTTGATCGAGCAGCTGCTCGACCTCTCGCGGCTCGACTCCCGATCGATCGCGATCGAGCCGCAGCCGCTCGTCCTGCTGCAGGTGCTCTCCGATCTCGTCGCCGCCCACGACGTCGCATTGCACGTCGACCCGGGGCTCGCAGTGGTGGCCGACCCGCTGGTGATCGACCGCGTCGTCACGAACCTCGTCGCAAACGCACGGAGCTACGGCAGACCGCCGATCCGAATCGATGCCGAGGAGCGCGACAGCTACCTGCGGATCACCGTCAGCGACGACGGCAAGATCCCCGACGACCTCGTGCCGCGGCTGTTCGAGCGGTTCGAGCGCGGGGACGACGGTGTGGGCAGCGGGCTCGGTCTCGCGATCGCACGCGCGTACGCCACCGCACACGGCGGTGACCTGCTGTATCACCCCGGCGAGCCGGGCACGCGCTTCGAGCTCATCCTGCCGCGCAGCTGATCCGCCGGTCGCCGCTCACTCGTCGTCTTCGGAGAAGCCGCACTCGAGACAGACGAAATGCGTCTTGCCGTCCTCGACGACCATGCCCATCGTCACGCCGCACGCGGGGCAGATCGGCGGGCGGTCGTCGTCTGAGCTCACAGGACGGTCACGAGGAACGTGGGCAGACGGCGCATGGTAATGGCCGCATGAAAACCCCACCGCCTGCCCATTTGAGTAGACGCCGTCGTCGGCCGGAACCGACGGTCGATTTCTCAGTGCCGGCGGACGGCGAGCCAGGAGCTGAAGCCGGCGAGGTAGCCGCCGCCCGCCTGGTTCACGCTGATCGCGACGCGCAGCGTCGACCGCCCCCGTCGGAGCTTGGGATGGAAGACCGCCGCCGAGCGGCCGTCCAGGCGGGCCCTCGCGATCGTCCGCCAGCGCCCGTCGAGGAGGTGCCGTTGGAGCTGCACGACGCGACCCGCGAACGAACGTCCCGCGATCACCCGGGTCGCGAACCGCTGCCGCGGGAGCGCACGCAGCGTGACCGCCGGCCGCACGGAGACGGCTACGGTCGAGCTCGTCAAGCCGTTCCAGACGGCCTTGTAGGTCGTGCTGATCATCGGCTTGACCGTGAGGCTCCACGTTCCGCCTGCGTCCGTCAGCACGGTGACGAGCGCCGTGAACGACCCGCTCGCGAACCGCTGTGCGAACAGCGCGACGGTCTCGTCGGCGCGTCCGCTCAGCACCTTGCCGGAGAGGGTCACCCCCCGGCGTGCGATCACCGTTCCCGTCGAGGTCGCGAGCGTCACGGCAGGCCCCGCCGTCGTGAACGTGGTGTCGGCGCTGTAGCTCGGCCCGATGCTGTTGATCGCCACGAGCCGGAAGTGGTACGTCTTCGCCGGCGTCAGACTTCCGATCGCCTCCGAGACCGAGCGTGCGCCGCCGGAGCTCGCGCTGCGAGTCGGCGTCTGCAGGCCGTAGCTCGCGGTCAGCCCGTACTGGAAGTACCACGTGGCGGCATGCCCGTTCGGATCTACCGATCCCGTCAGCGTGGCAGTGTTCGAAGTCACGCCCGTCGCCGACCCGGTGCGAACGACGGGCTGCCCGGTCGTCGTGAACGTCTGGTCGCTGCCGCTGTTCGTTCCTGTGGCGTTCGAGGCGACGACGCGAACGTGGTAGACGACGCCTGGAAGGAGGCCCGTCACCGGGATGGACACGCCCGTAGAGCTGCGGCCGGAGCCGATGCTCTTCGCCGCCGACTTGGTGCCGTAGCTCGTGCTCGTCCCGTAGTCGAAGTACACCGTCGTGGACTGGCCGTTCGGATTCACGCTCGCGTTCAGTGTTGCGCTCGAGTCCTTCACGCTCGATGCGGCCTTCGTCGTGACCGTGGGTGGAGAGGAGGCCAGGAACGACTGGTCGGCGCCGCGGCTCGTGCCGGCATCGCTCGTCGCGACGATGCGGAAGTGGTACGTGCGGCCGGTCGCCAGGCCCGTAACGGGTGCAGAGACGGTGACCGTGCTCGTACCGGAGCCCGCGTCCTTCGTCGCGGTCCTCGTCCCGTAGCTCGTGCTCGTTCCGTACTCGAAGTACCAGTTCGTCGCGCGGCCGCCTGGATTGACCGTTCCGTTGAGCGTCGCCGACGTCGGTGTCACGCTGCTCGCACTGCCCGTCACGGCCTGCGGTGCCGAAGAAGTGCCGAGGACCCCGTCGGCGCCTCGAGCCGTGCCGGCGGTGTTGGTCGCGACGACCCGGTAGTGGTAGCTCGTTCCCACCTTGAGCCCCGTGAGCGTCGCGGAGACCGAGATGCTGCTCGTTCCGGACCCGGCGCCCGCCGACGACGTCTTCGAGCCGTAGCTCGTGCTCGTGCCGTACTCGACGTACCAGGTCGTTGCGGTGCCGTTCGGATTCACGCTGCCGGAGACAGTGGCAGTCGTCGGCCCGACGGCTGTTACGGGACCCGTCGTTGCGCTCGGCGCCGAGGCTGCCGCGGCTGAGCCGGCGCCCATCGAAGCGGCGACGGCGAGTGCGGTGGCGCCCGCTACGAGCAGCCGGAGCATCGTGCACCGAGTGTTACCCGCAAAGGACCCTCAGCGTGTCGATCTGCTCCGCAGTTTTGCGCACCTTTTACACGCCGGATCGCCGACAGCTCTGAGAAGCTGTCGGCGTTGGCCCTTCGCGCTCTCCGGCGTTCGCCCGCCGGCCCGTTCTGGGTCGTCGTCGCAACACGAGTCGGATGCTGGGCGGCAGTTCTTGTCGCGCTGCTCTGGGCTCCGCTCCGTTCGGGATTCCCCGAGCCCAGGGCGTACGGCCCGCGCACGGATTTCATCTTCGGTGCCTTCGACCAGTGGGACGCAGGCTGGTTTCTGCGGATCGCTCAGCACGGATACGACACGAAGCAGAGCGCGAGCTTCTTTCCGCTGTACCCACTGCTGACGCGCGCCCTCGGATTCGTGCTCCGATCGGACCTCGTCGCCGGCGTTGCCATCTCGCTCGTTGCCGCCGGCTTCGCAGGCGTTGCGGTGACGCGGATCGCTCGGCGATACGCGGGCGATCGCGTGGCCCAGGACTCGGTTCTCTTCCTCGCGCTGTATCCGATCAGCTTCGTCTTCACCGCCGTCTACTCCGACGGCCTGTTCCTCGCGCTCGCGGTCTGGGCATTCGTGTTCGCGCTCGAAGGCCGGGCGACATTCGCGGCGCTGCTGGGAGCGCTGGCCGTGCTCACACGGCCGACGGGAATCGCGCTCCTACCTGCGCTGGTCTGGCTCCTCTGGCCGCAGCGACGTGGTTCCCGGTCTCTGCTTCGGCTGAGCCCGCTCTTGCTGATGCCCGCGGCGCTCGGCGGCTACTGCGTCTACCTGCACGTGCACTTCGGCGACGCCTTCGCATTCGTGCATTCCGAGGGATCGTTCTGGCTCCGGCATGTCCCCACGACCGGCCCGCTCGGCGGAGCCTGGGCGGCGTTGAAGTCGGGCAAAGAAGGGCTCGCGCAGCTCGTGCTGCATCTGCCGGCGGGAAGTGGTGCACCCTCCGGATTCGGAAAGCCGGAGCAGTTCGCGATCTGGAATGTCGCGCAGCTCCTGCTGCTCATCGCAGCCTGCGCCCTCACTTGGCTCTGCTGGAAGAAGGTCGACCGCGCCGCTGCGCTCTACTCGGCGACGACGATCGTCCTCTTCCTGAGCGCGCCGGCCGCCGTCGTGCCACTGGTGAGCGAGCCCCGCTTCCTGCTCGGCGACTTCCCGCTCTTCGTGACGCTCGCCGTCCTGTCTGCGGAGCGCCCGCGTCTGCGCACTTTCGTCATCTCGTCTTTCGCAGCCCTCGGCCTGCTCGCCGCCGCTGGCTTCGCGCACGGCATCTGGGTCTCCTGACGTCGCTAGGACGGCGACGACCGCACCGCCTTGGACGCGGGTCCGCGCTTGCCGTCGAGGTTGTACGGGATCACGCGGTACCAGGTGCCGTTCGCCGCTGCGCCGACGTCGGCGTAGCCGTCGTCGACGTCCGTGACACACCGTTTGCAGACGGTGACCCACGGTCCGCCCGCGCCGGCGGCCCGCTGGACGCTGTAGTTGTCTGCGCCCGCGGAGCCCTGCCAGTAGACACGCGTGCCGACCCGGCCGATGAAGCTCGTCGGGCCGTAGCGCGCCGACGTGACGGTCGGTCTTGGAGGAATCGCGTGTGCCGGCACGCGAACGCCGCGCATCGCGTAGTTGTGAGAGCGGATCTCCTGGGCGCGGGCTTTCATGTCGGCTTCCGTGCTGACGAGCGTCTGGATCCCCGGGTAGTAAAGGGCCCACCACTGTCCGCTCTCGAGTTGCGTCGCGGTCGTCGGGTCGCTGCTGTCCGCCGGGATCGGCATCCATCCGTGCCCGTCGTTGTGTGATTGCAACGCCCAGAAGGCGTCGCCGGCGACCTCCGGCATGCGGCGCAGCGTCTCGAGGAAGCTGCGCAGGGCACGGAGCGTCGGATAGTTCGTGCGGTCCCAGCCGTACTCGTAGGCGATGAACGGCTTGCCGGCGCGCTTGCACGTCGCGATCCAGCGCTTCACGACCGCGAGCGGCTGGAACCAGTGCGGGTAGATGAAGGCGACGCAGACGTCGACTCCGGGAACGCCGGCGTTGGCGTATCCGGAGAGGACGAGGTGCCGCGTGTCGAGGCTCCGAATGAATCCCACGATCCGGCGCGTCCACTCGGTCGGGCTGCCGCCGCCGTTCAACAGATCCCATCCGAGAATCGTCGGGTCGTCCTTGTACGCGACGTGCGTGTACACGTTGACGTGGTTGAGCAATGCGGCAATGTGCGCCTGGACGTCGCCGATCACCGCCGGGTCGGTCCAGAACGGCGCCATGTTGATCAGAGAGCAGTCGGGCTGTGAGATGCCGCGCCACCGGAGATAGACACATCCCGTTCCGCCCGCGCGCGCGTCGTCGCCGACGATCGTCGGGATGATCTTGATGCCGTTCCGACGCGCGGATGCGAGCGCGTAGTCGATGCGCTCGAACGCATCCTCGTTGAACCTGCCGAGCGCGGGCTCGATGCAGGCGTCGCAGCCGACCGAGTCGCCCATTGTCTGACTGCGGACGACCGTTGCGCCCAACTCGCGGGCGGTGGCCATGGCGTCGTCGATCTCGTAGTGGCTCGGGAGATGGGGCCCGCCCGGGTCGAACGGCCCGTAGCCGGCGACGCCGAGCCATTCGATGTTGGCACCGCCGAAGCGGAACTGCCGGCCCCCGACGGCGAGCTGTAGCCCCGAGCGCGTGACGAAGGAGTCCGCGAACGCCTGCGGTACTCGTTTCGCCGTGGCGCCGGACGAGGTGGCAGCGAGGAGCGCGGCGGCTGCAAAGGCGAGAAGGGTTCGGCTCACGCAGGCATCATCAGGCACGGTGCGCGCGCGGGGTCGCAACGGGGCGGCATGGGCGGCGGCTGCCCTCGCGATTCTCGCCGCGGGTGCTTCCGGCCACCGAGCTCTCTCGGCTCCCTTCCCCGGCGTTTCATTCGACGCGCGTGCGACCGACCGGCTCGTGCTCACGACGAAGGCGTACCGGCTCACGCTCAGCAGGAGGAACGGCAAGCTCCTCGGCCTCGTCGACCGGGCGAGCGGGCGGCGTCTCGCCCGGAACACGAACCGCTGCCTCTGGGGGGCGCTCCCGCACAACGACCTGAAATACGTCGGCGGGTGCTCGTTCGCACAGGGATCTTCGGCGCGACGCTTCTCCTACCGGTGGGATCCGGCCGCTGCGACGCTGACGCTTGCGTATCGCGGGTCGGCACGCGTGTCGGCCGTCGTCACCGTGCGCGCCCGGCCGACGATGCTCGACCTGCGCCTGCGCCTCCAGAACCACGGCGTTCCGCTGACCCGCGTCCCGTTCCCGGAAGGCCTCGTCGGCGACACGGCGACCGTGACAGCCGGTTATGCGCCGACCGTCCTGCCCGGCGTGCGCCTGGAGCCGGCGTTCTTCTCGGGGGAGGGTCACGACGTCCAGCTCTACCCATCGCGTTGGGCGTTCGCCGACTATCTCGCGCTCGACGTCGGCGAAGCTCGGCTCGCCCTCTATTCGATCTCGAAGGGGCCGCTCTACCCGGTTCAGCTCGGCTTCCTCCACTCGTCGGCACTGTCGAGCTGCTCGGGCTCGTCGTTCTGCATCGCGCACGAATTCCAGACGTGGATTCCGCGCGGCACGACGTGGACTAGCCCCGTCGTTCGGATTCGGGTCGGAGACACCGCCGAGCAATCGATCCTCGCGTACCGGCACGACAACGGGATCGACGCGTACCCGTCGCTGCAGAGCAAGCTCGGCGCTCGTCTGAACACGCTCGCCGAGGCTCCGTTGCTGAAGGCGAACCTGCGCCTGATCAGGCCGTTCCGCGCCTGGGAGCCGGAGCTGCAGCGGCTTCCGTCGCCGCTGCTCCTGCATCCGGTCGGCTTCCAAGTCGGCGGGCACGACGCCAACGACCCGGACTTCCTGCCTCCTGATCCGAGCATCGGCACGACCGCCGAGTTCAGCGCGATGATCGCGGCGGCCCACCGCAGTGGCGACCTGGTGATGCCCTACGGGAACTGGAGCTGGTGGGACCCGATCTCGCCGACGATGAAGACGCTGCCCGCGGGCGTCCAGACGAAAGACGTCGCCGTCCTCGACGAACACGGCAATCCGGCGACCGTCTCGTACGGCGACCGCACCGGCGTGATCGTCTCCCCGTATGCGCGGCTCGTGCGTCAGCGGATCGCTCGCTACATGGACGACTGGCGGACGCAGGTTCCCGCCGACTGCGTGTTCCTCGACCAGCTGGGGGCACGACCCTGGCTTCGCGACTTCAACCCGGCGTCGCCGAGCGCGACGTCTTACGACGACGGCTGGCTGGCGGTGATGGCGCCCTACTCCGACCGGTGTCTGATGGTCGAGGACGGGTGGGACAGGCTTGCCCGCGACTCGGCCGGCTTTCACGGCAGCCTGCTGATGATGTCGCGTGAGCTCGATCTGCCGAACACGTATTTCGGCGCCGGGAACTGGCAGCCGTACCCACTCGCCGTGTGGCTCCTCCACGACAAGGTTCTGCTCTATCAGCACGACCTTTACGACGGGACGATGGCGAACGACCGTGAGGTGCTGACGTGGAACATGGCGTTCGGGATGGTCAACTCGTACAGCTGGGATGCGCTCGGTCCGGCCGAGAACCCGTGGCTCGATCTCGTCTCGCGCCTGCAGCGCGACTTCGGCCCGCACTACGCCGGCATCGCTCTCTCCGGCTACCGGAGCCTCGCACAAGACGTGAACGAGAGCACGTACGGCGACCTCGTCGTCGTGGCGAACCGGAATGTGGGGCGCGGATACTCCGTCGACGGCTACGACGTCGCGCCCGGTGGGTTCTTCGCACGGACCGCGACGAACGACCTGCTCGCAGGAGCGTTCGAGGGCTCCTTCGGCGGAGTCGCGCTCTCGGCGGGCGTGCACTACCTGATCGTGGAGCGCGACGCAGCCGGCATGACCGTACGCCAGCCTGTCGGAGCCGACTCCGAGGTCGCGGTCGTGCCGCCTGTCACGTGGAGCTCCGGCCGTACCCTCGAGGCGACGGCGATCGCGTCCGATGGAACGCGGCTCGGGCCCCTTGAGGGCCGGCTGCAAGACGGGCGATTCGTCTTCCGGTATGCCGGAACGCTGAGCGGCCGAGCGGTCGAGGCGTACCGAGTCACCATCGGCGGGTGATTTGCAAAGCAGTGCTACCCTCTCCGTTGCAGCGCCTCAGCCAGTTGGCGTTGCGAATCACGCCGCGAGTCGAGCAAGCGACCTCGCGAACGGTCCGCCCTGAGCAAAGCGGGTTGGAGCAGTATCCGGCCGACGAAATGCCTCGGCCGGCGAGGACGCTTCGAGCCGCAGGAGGACCGATGGTGGAGATTCGCGTTGCACTTCCAGACGCAACCGGCGTGCTCGGCGGGCGCTGAGCGAAGCTGTCGATCGGCGATCGCGCCTACACGATCGTCGGGACCGCGAAGGTCGACAAGGCCTCTCATGGCAAGTAGCCCGATTCGGACAGACGGCTCGGCGCGGCTCGGCGCCGGCGACAGAGTCTCGTTCAAGAACGGAGGCGAGTTTCTCCGCGACCTGCGCGCGGAAGTCGAACACCACTTGTCCGCCGGGCACGTTCGTCTGCGCGGCGCGATTCGTCTCTATTCGAAGGCGCCGATCGCAGTTGGACTCATCGCTCTCTCCTGGGTCGTACTCATGTTCGCGCGACCCGGCACAGTCGGGATCGTGTTGTGCATCGGCGGCCTCGCCGCGGGCGCGATCCTGGTTGCCTTCTGCGTGCAGCACGACGCGAACCATGGTTCCTACTTCAAGAGCCGCCGCTACAACCACGCTGTCGGTTGGACGTCCGACGCGCTGCTGGGCTTCAGTAGCTACGCCTGGCGCACCAAGCACAACGTTGCGCACCACACCTACACGAACGTCGACGGCTACGACGACGACATCGAGCTGTCGCCGCTCGCGCGGTTCGCGCCGACGCAGCCGACACGGCCCTGGTACAGGTTCCAGCATCTCTACGTGTGGCTGGTGTACTCGCTGATGGGGCTCCGCTGGCAGACGACCGGCGACCTCGAGAGCCTCCTACGAGGCTCATACGGAAAGACCACCCTGCGGTCTCCGTCTGGCTGGACGTGGATCAGCCTTCTCGGCGGGAAGGCGTTCTTCGTCGGCTGGGCGGTCGTCGTTCCACTGCTCGTGTATCCGTGGTGGGCGGTGGCGACGGCATACGTCGGGCTTACCATGGTGACCAGCATCGTGATGGCGACGACGTTTCAGCTCGCGCACTGTGTTGAGGAGGCGAGCTTCGCTGCGGCGGGAGATCTCGCGTCCGGCACGCGTCCATGGGCGGTGCACCAGGTCGAGACGACAGTCGACTTCTGCCCTCGCAACAAGTTCCTCACGTGGGTGTTGGGCGGCCTCAACTACCAGATCGAGCACCACCTCTTCCCACGGCTCCCTCACACCTTCTATCCCGCGATCGCGCCGATCGTCGAGCGCAACTGCCTGCGCCACGGCGTGCGCTATACGGTCCAGCCGTCGCTTCGACTTGCGCTCCGCTCGCATGTCCGTCATCTTCGCGAGTTAGGCCGCGCGGGTCTCCGGGCAGAGCACGAGATGGGTTGACATGAACGGGCCGAGCGACGAGCGGGAAGAGATCCGAAAGAACGCACTCACCGCGTTCCTCGAGGAGCGCGTCGGCGAAGGCTTCCGGATCGAAACCCGTACGGACACGCACGCAATCATCGTCCCGGCCGACCGGGCCTGGTCGTTCCTCGACCGCTTTCGCAAGACGAAGGCTCCCGCGCGCCAGGTCATCTCCGTCGACGAGCACGGCGAGGTGACGATGACGCCCGCCGAGCCGCTGCGAGTCTGAATCACTAAACGCGGCGCGCTTCTGTTCCATCGCGCACGACGACCTTCCCCGAGGCCAGCCGCACCACCGCCTCCCACGGGACCGACTCGGCCGCCGTCCGCAGCTTCGAGCCTGGCTTCCCGTCCCCGATGCCGAGACCGAAGTGCTCGAGCAATGCACGCCGGCCGACGAGGACGGCGGTGATCAGCAGCCGGTCGCCCTTACGTTCCGCACGCACATCGTGAACGTGTCCGAGCTTCCGCCCGGACTCGGTGACGACCTCGCGGTGCAGGAGCTCGGAGAGGCGCATCAGGCTCCCGGCAGTCGCCGCACGATGCGCGCCGCCCGATCGTCGCCGCGTCCGAGGCGGAGCTCAACCGCAGTTCGCTTGAGCTTCACCACCGACGACACCTCGTCCACGTCGCTCCACGGTACGTGCACCGCGTTGCCGGAGAGCGCCGCCGCGATGCGCCCGAGAAAGCCACGTCCGCGCCACGCGTTGCCACCGACGAGAATCTCCGTCACCTCGGGCGCACCCTCTGCGACTCCGGCGATCACGAGGTCGTCGACGTTGCCGCAGTTGCGTCCGTCCCTGTCGACCAGCTGGTGGTCGAGAACACCGAGCCCGAGATCGAGCTCGCTCATCCCTTGCCACCGTTCGTGATGATCAGCAGCGGGATCGCCGAGGCGGAGATCGCAAGGATCAGGATGAAATAGGCGACGCCGAGCCCGTTCGCCAGAGGGCCGTTCCGATAGCGGCCCATGTAGGCGGGATCGTTCGCCACGAGCAGGATCGGCAGGAACGTGAGCGGCAGCGCGACGACCGAGAAGATCACCGAGTACTCCGTGATCTTCACCGGGTCGTAGCCCGTCATGACGATCCCGAGTGCGAGCACGAAGATGGCGATCCACGACAGCGCGAAGCGAGGCGCCCTGCTCGGGCGTTCGCGTTTGCCCCATTGCCAGCCGAAGAACTGCGCGAGGTTGTAGGCACCGGAGAAGCTCGTCTCGATGGCGGCGCCTCCGACAGCGAACAAGATGCCGACGAGTGCGAGCAGCAGACCGACCTTTCCGAGCGCATCCGCAGCTCCGAGTGCGGGCGTGCCGAGGAGCTGCGGGTCGATCCCGCGTGGCAGGAACACCACCGCGGCGACGATCATCAGCGCGAACGACAGGAATGCGCCGAGCCCGTAGCCGACCATCGCTGTGATCTTGTTGATCCGCAGATCCTTCGGCCCCCAGCCGTCTTCGACGGCGCCCGACGAATAGAAGTACACCTCGTACGGCGTCAAGGCGGCGCCGAGCAGCCCGACGACGACGTAGATGTAGACGGCGTGATTGTGCGTGTGCATGCCCGGCACGAAGCCGTGCGCCACGTGCCCCCAGTCAGGATGCACTTTGATCGCCGCAACGGCGAAGACGAGCAGGCAAAGCCCGATGTACCCGAAGAGGCGCTCGATCCATTCGAAGGGCAGCACCCACGAGATGACGACGATCCCGACGACGCCGAGCAGGATCAAAAACCGGTACGGCACACCCGAGAGGAGCTGCAGCGCGATCGCGATACCGCCGATTTCGGCTGCGCACGTCATCAGATTCACGATCTCCGAGGCGATGAGCGTGCCGAGCCCGGCGCTGAACCCGACTCGCTCGCGGACCAGGTCGAAGACCGGTCTCTTCGAAATCGCGGCAACGCGACCACACATCTCCGAGTAGACGATGATCCCGACCACGCCGATGACAACCACCCAGAGGAGCTGGAAGCCGAACGTCGCGCCCGCCTGGGTGTTGAACACGAGATCGCCGATGTCGACGAAGCCGCCGATCGCCGACAGGATTCCGAGCGCGATCTGCAGGAACTGTTTCAGCTCGTCCCCAGTTGCTCGACGCTCTGAGCGAGGCTCGACAGCTCGTCGGCGAGTCGCCCCTGCGCTGCGCGATCGGAGCCGGAGTGGGAGAGACGCCCGAGCTCATCGCGCACGCGGTCGGCCAGAGCCGTCAGCTGGTGCGCTCCCGCAGTCCGGCCCTTCGCGAGAGCGGCTGCTGCAGAACGCGCCGCATCGTGCAGATAGCCGGCGTGCACGCGGAGGAAGGGCCGCGTCGTATCGCCCCGTGCGGCGCCTCGCGCGAGGAGGCTGCCTTCCGAGGCGAGTGCCTGCAGGGTCGTCGCTTCTTGCTGGAGTGCCTTTCCGCTGGGCGCGCCGCCGCCGCAGCCGGCGGTCGCGAGAGCGACCGCTCCTGCGAGCGAGAGCGCCGCGTTTCTGCACGACACGGAGCGAGGAGCCGTTCAGCTCTGGCGGCGAAGGGCCGCCACCAGCTCGTCCTTTGTCATCCCCGCGCGGCCCGGGATGTCGGCCTGCTGTGCGCGCTCGTACAGCTCCTCTTTTGTCAGGTCGTCGAGGCTTCGCGGCGAGGTGCGACCCTTCTTGAAGGCCGAGATCACGGCCTCGCGGATCTTCGGAACGCCGGCAACCGACGCGGCGGCCACGAGCATCACGGAGTTCCGCAGCTTGTGGCTCCGCTTTCTCGGCTTTCTCGCCCCCAGGCGGCCGTAGGCCCTTTGCAGGTCTGCTCGGGCGTTCTTCAGCTCGTTTGCCAGCTTCTGGTCGGTCGCAAGACGCGTCAGCGCGCCCACGACCCCGAGACTGCGCCGCGTTCTGCGAGCGGCCGCCGACCCGTGCGAAGCGGCCGAGATGACTTGCTTGCGGAACTTCTTGTCCTGCGCGAGTTGAAATGCGACGGCTGACGCATCTACGGCGCGCCCCTTGACCGCTTCCATCTTGCTTCGCCGGAACATGGCTCCCTCCCTTTCGCAGGCCGCTTTGTGCGGAGGAGGATTCCGGGTTCGATCGGTCCGCAAACCGAATTAGTGATGTAACCGGCAACGTTCGCCGGGCCCCTGGCCCGCGATCACGCTGCGCGCTGGGGCGTCCTCTCTCTCTATGAAGGGGGGCCGTTTGTCAAGTCGTGGTTTCGGGTTGATGGTCACCTCGCGTCGGTTGGTGGTTTCGAGTTCGGCTCATCTCTCTATTGCACCGTCTCGGGTGATTAGTTGGTTGGGAGTCGCTCCGGTGGGGCCGTCAGGCGGCCAAGGACGCCGGGGCGCTTGCCGGAGTGAAGGGTTGGTTTTTGGTCAGCATGTGCCAGTTGGCTTCGGCGAGTCGGCGGGCGATTTCGATTGCGGCGATCTTGGTGCCGCGCGTTTTGCCGTGCCGGGTTTGCATCCGCTCGCGGATCGTTGTGTAGGGCGGGTGGGAGCGGGCGGCGCTGTGGGCGGCTTCGACGAGCGCCCAGCGGAGGTAGTTGGGGCCGTTTTTGCGGAGCGGGCCGCGCCGGTCGCGCTCGCCGGATTGGTCGACGCGGGGGCAGAGGCCGGTGTAGCCGACGAGCTTGCGCGGGCTTGGGAAGCGGTTGATGTCGCCGATCTCGGAGGCGATCGTGAAGGCCAGCACCCAGCCGATGCCGGGGCAGGTGAGCAGCAGCGGGATGTAGCGGTGGTCGGCGCCGAGCTGGCGCAGCTCGAGGGCGCAGGCGTCGATCTGCTCGTCGAGGCTGTCGATCAGCTGCAGCGACGCCCGGACGGTGGAGGCCCAGGGCTCGGGCAGCGCCAGCCGCTCGAGCAGCCGCCGGCCGCCGGCGCCGAAGAGGTCGCTCGAGGTGTTGGCGATCCCGTGTTGGAAGAGGATCGCGTGGATCCGGTTTTTCAGCGAGTTGCGGTGCTTGACCAGGTGCAGCCGGAAGCGGGCCCGTTCCCGCTCGGCCCGGACGCGCGGGTCGGGCAGCCAGATCTCGGGGACGAGCTCGAGCCGGGCGAGCTCGGCCAGCACCCAGCAGTCGATCCGGTCGGTCTTGCAGGCCAGCGGCGCGATCCCGCGCGCCTTGACCGCATCGGCGATCCGGACGTCCCAGCCCGCGAGCTCGAGCTGGTCGTGGACAAAACGGGCGCCCGTCATCGACTCGATCACGGCCTTGATCGGCTGCCCGGCATCGCCCAGTCGCCGCGCGAGCAGGCCCAGCCCGTCACGATCGGGCGGCACCGCACCCCCGCCCACGACCGCTCCCTCCGGCTCGAGGGCCCGCCAGTCAAGACGCTTGCGGCTGAGGTCCAATCCGACGTACAACATTGCAGGGGCCTCCCTTCGTCTCGTAGAGGACGCACGGAGTTTCACTCCGCGGGAGGCCCTCCTTCATCACATTCGGTCGC